>JACCDV010299988.1_pt1 | contig 454704 bp, 442 predicted proteins | sample 7446131 | NCBI WGS metagenome assembly JACCDV01 (sample SAMN15323448, study PRJNA562643) | freshwater metagenome | isolation source: river surface water | place: USA:Blue River Watershed | collected 2017-08-17 | reverse complement strand
GGTGGTGATATTACGGCTTCAGAATCTGGGACTTTTATTTCCATTACTATAATCGGCAAAGCCTCTTGCCCACTGCTTCGCAGCACTGCCAAGCCAGGAGATAAAGTTTGTGTCACTGGTAAATTTGGCAATAGTGGAAAATTTTTATCAGCAATCCATGACGCGCATGAAAACGACAAACAAGCTCACCTTCGTCCACAACCCCGTGTTCAAGAAGCTCAGAATATTTTCCGTAATAATAGCCGCGGCGCCTTAATGGATAGCAGCGACGGTCTAGCTCAAGCTCTATGGGAGCTAGCAGAACAAAGTCAGGTGGATATAGAGCTGAATACTGACCTAATTCCCAAAGATTCACACGTCAACTTATCTTTAGCCTTGTATGGGGGTGAAGATTACCAGCTGGTCGGCTGTTTTGAGCAAAAACCCCTAGATTTTATAGAAATTGGTAGCGTAAAAAAATCCAAAAACCAGCCTACAGTCTATATTTTAAAAGAAAATAAAGTATTAAGTAAAGCTGAAATATATAATCACTTTTAAATTTGTCAATATAAACACAATTTAAGGTACAAATACGTCTTGTTATTTTAGAATTATAAGCGAAGCGTATTAACAGATACCGTGCTAAAAACAATACAACCAACCCCAAGCCAGGTTAGCTCCGGGCCTAATCCAATTAACAAAGCTGCTGGCAATAATGATGCCAACGGAACTAAGTCCGCTGACACGAAAACTACCAACAAAACAAAAGCTAAGAACGCTCCTTCATTAGAGGAGCGTTCTTTTTTAGTAGGGATATGCTTCGATTTAATTAAAACTCTCACCAGAATCACAACCGGTTCATATTTACCATCAGTAATTAGTAACTTCCTTAAGGACAGTCATATCACGATGGAAGAATCTATTTATAAAACTACTTTCGATGACTTATGTTCGCGCTTCCTTTGCGACATGACTAACTCTATTGCTGAACGACTGTTTAATGGTAAAACCAAAATTTTTGGAGTGAAAATTTTCAAGCTCCCCTCAGAGATCTCATCTCAATTACTTTCCATACAAACTGTATTCCTTTCTAGGACAGCAACTCGTAAACTAAACACCACTAAAGAATCTGCTAAACACAATTCTACAGATGAAGAGAAAGAACTTGAAGCAGAAGTCAAAAAACGTCCTTTTATGAAAGTTGCTCGCTTTCTCAGCGATGGCTTCCAGAAAAATGTCAAACCAAGCTTAGATGTACTCCTCAAATATTGCTTAGGTATAGAAGACGGGAAAGAAGTAAAAGATTCTCAAGGCAAAACCATACTTAAAGAAGATGGCAAACCACTTAAAACACAACCTAAAGTAAACTACCCTTGGTTCCTAACTTCTATTGGTGGCTCTTTCTTGGCTTCTTTACTCTTACTACCTAAGAAAACTCAACAAGCAGGTTTTGCCGATGTAAACGGCAGCCCATTGCGCGGAGTTTTCAATATATTATGGAATACTTTCCATAGATTAAACACCACTGTAATCAGCTCAGCGACTAATATACACGCCGAAGGTAAAAACTTTGATGCTTGCTTTGAGAATGCTGTTCAAGACAAAACCTTCTTACCATTCGTACAATATGCTTGTGATGCTTTCGCTTCCGTTCTTTCCGACAAATTACCTTTCATTAACGGATTCTCTTTATCAACAATTCTACGCATTGTAACTGAAATCCCTATAACCTTCCTCAAGTCAGGAGTTCAACGTATAGCCAAAGACAACCGCATTAGTGATGAATGGAGTTATTTAAGTTACAAGATACTCAAACCGTTTGCTAACGGTATGGAAAAACTCACCAAGCCTCTAATCAAATTCCTTACTCAGAATGTTTATACGCGCTTCCCATTCCCATTCATTCATGAGTGGAGAATCTTCGATCCAAAAATTAAGAACATGTACGATGTAGACATCCAAAAGAATGAAGCTAAAGCAAAAGATGGTTCAGATGAATTTGAAGGTAACTGGTTTAAGACAATGTGGTTGCTTGTGAAACACAGCTTCCTTGTGCCTTTTGAGGTTTATGACTTGATGAAAGAAGGAAATAAACAGTACGCAGAGAAAGAAGAGAAAATAGCTAACACTATAAAAACACACGAAGCAAAAATTGAAGAAGCAAAATTTGCAAAACAACTAACTACTAAACTTGCAGAGCTAGGTATCAATCCAGATCAAGTACGCAACACTAACGTTACATTCGCAAAAGAAGAACCTGTGAAAGCAATTAGCTCTGAAAACAAAATGACCCAGATAAAGAACCTGAGTCAAGCTGTATAAATTTAGTTTTGTATTGGAAAAATTAAGCTACGTTCTTATTAACTGCTGCTAAAGCGCTACCGTTTCCTCTAGAGGCATCAGGACTATATTGAGAGGTCATACTTGTCCAAAGACTATTTTCTCCTGACTGCTCAGGCATATGCTTCACAGTGCTTTGTGCTGCAAATAAACCTGCGGTTACCGCAAACGCTGCTGCTATTGGTGCTACTGCTGCTGAAAACATAAGGACTCCTTCTTATTGACGCGTTAAAATAAGAACCAAATGAATGGTTTTCTTAAAAACTAAAGCGTACTAACAGATTTTTACTCTGATCGGGGCACTCAGCTTAAAAGCAGGGTCCTTCACTTTGAAACCAAGTTTGATACAGAAACTTGGAAAGATGTGTGACTATTTATTGTCGGTTCTTACAATACTATCAAGTGGAAACCCCCATGTCTAGTCTTTACGAGATTAAATAAATATTAATAACGAAGAGAATGTTAAGCGCGGTCATTCAGTCACTATGATACTATTTCCCCCATGGTAAAAACCGTTGTATTAGCTGCAGGAAGAGGCACTAGACTTAAATCAAAAACTACTAAAGTTTTGCATAGAGTCTTTGATAAACCTATACTTTCTTGGGTTTTAGAAAGCCTCGCGGACATACCTGATGAAGAGATTATTGTAGTTTGTGGTCATAAAGCCGCAGAAGTAGAAAGCTTTCTCCATGCGTATCCGGTGACCACGGTGATTCAAGAGGAGCAGCTCGGCACGGGGCATGCGCTAATGTGCGCGCGCGAGCAACTCGCTGATTATGAAGGCACCGTAATGGTTGTAAATGGCGACTCGCCTTTGATACAGCCTGAGACTTTGAGCAAACTACTTGAGTATCACCAAAACAATATAATGGATTTTAGTTTTCTCACTTGCAACCTAGAACATCCGCACGGTTACGGCAGAATCATTCGCAAAAACAAACAAGTGATCGCCATTAAAGAGGATAAAGACTGTAGCGAAGCTGAACGCGCTATCACTGAAGTAAACGCCGGTGTCTATTGTTTTGAATGGAGCACTGTTGCCGCGGGACTTGATGCACTGAAGAGCGACAACTCTCAAGAAGAATACTATTTAACAGATTTAGTTGCTTGGGCTTACTCACAAGGACAAGCTATCGGCACTGTGCCACTCGACAATCCATATGAGGTGCTAGGAGTCAATACCAGAGAAGATTTGGCGCTAGTTTGGAAATTAAAGAATGAAGCAACTTTACATGAGTTGATGAAAAACGGTGTCACAATAGTTGATCCTTCTACTACCATGATTAGTTCAGAAGCTGATATCGGCTACGATACAGTAATCATGCCGGGCACTTACATTCAAAGAAAAGTTGTTATCGGTAACAATTGCATAATTGGTCCCAACACCACTATTTATGGACCTTCTGAGATAGGTAACGGCTCCACGATACTACAGTCACATATCAGCAGTAGTTGTATCGGTGAGAACTCACAGATAGGACCCTTTTCACATATCAAAGATGGTTCCGATTTAGGTAACAGTGTTAGAGTAGGTAGCTTTGTGGAAGTGAAAAACTCTACAATGGCAGATCGCTGTGCTGCAGCGCATTTGAGCTATATCGGTGACGCCAAACTTAAAATGGGTGTGAACATTGGTGCTGGTACAGTGATTGCTAACTACGATCATCGCACTGGTGAAAAACATCAATGCATAATTAAAGCTAACGCATCTACCGGCGCAAACTCAGTCCTAGTCTCACCTATAGAGATCGGCGAGGGCAGTAATATTGCAGCAGGTTCAGTTGTAACTAAAAACGTTCCAGACAATACTCTTGCTATCGCAAGACCAAGACAAGAACATAAGCCTAATAAATCTTTACGCGCAGCACCGCAGAATTAGGTTCTTAAACCCACATGTCTAATTCTTGTCCACAAAATGCAGACTCTAAAAGATCTGCAACGGTTCCCCAACCAAGTGCTTCCAATGCCAGTCTAAATTTCTTACGTTTTCCGTCGAGTTTTCGTAAAAGGTTTTGCTTAACTTGCTTAAGCTTAAAATGCCCAGCGACATCCGCGCCACCCAATAAATTAGGGATTTGATTACCAATTTCCTGGATCTTAGCGCGGATACCACTTACAAAGCTGCTCTCTTTGAGATCAGCTGCTGTTTTATGTAGGTTAGTAACTAATCGGTTTGCCATGTGTTGTACTAATACAAAGCACTAGGCTCTTAACCTTTGATAGGGGATTTCACGCATCTTTGGAAATCGTTTCGTTTTGATATTTGTAAAGAATTGAAGAGACAATATTGTTCACTTTGTTGTGACCATAAGCTAAAACCCAGTTACGGTTAGGGTCAGATTTCCACAAATGTGGACTGCGGTTTGATTGATACTCGTCTCTGATATAAGTAACGCGGGAACGCTCAGCTTGAGGAGGAACTTTCTTCTCTTTTTTAAACCATTTATTCCAATTGTCAAACTCTTCAGCAACCTCTTGAACCAGTTCACCAAGACGTTTCCAGAGCTTATCCAAATAAGCTAAAAATCCGTAAACATCTTCTTCGTCATAATCATTATCTACTGAATTAACTTTACGAAGACCAATGCGTCTCTCTCTGCGTCTGCGACGATCACCTTCTTGGTTTAAATCTGCATCCATCGATTTCTCAACAGAGCGAGTAAACTCATCAACGTTACGCAACTCACTTAAAGCATCAAACTCTTCTGGGGATAATTCTCTATCTACATTTTCAGAAGCTTCTTTAACAGCAACAGCCTCAGCTTCAGCCGCTATATTCTCAACACCTAAATTTACGGCTACTGTATTACCATCTTCACGTGGATCTAGCTTGGCCTGTCTAAATCTAGACGCGGTACCCAATGAGCTAATCTCACTAGATTGACTAGTTAATGTTGGATTCATGCGATATTCAACCACTTAACTCTATTATAACAAAATTATAAGTAGAGTAAATCTATATTTCTAATTTAAATCCTATTCTCGACAAATAGGGGTAAATGCTCAGTTGGTTGGGGAAACCTTCTATGTATTTACAGAATAATATTCTAGCATCACGTAAATACAAATGTCAAGGGTTTTGTGAAAAAATTATGAGGTTGGTTTTAACCCTTAAGCGCCGTCAATTCAAACAAACCTTGAATATTTTGCTTCATATAGTCGTTATAACTAGGTTTACGTCCACTTAGTGAGGCAAATTGCTCACCTTTAGCTAGCTTCGCACCAGCTACCGATTTAATAGCTTTAATTGCAGCAGCTTCAAGCTGATTTACTGAATCAACATTAACTTCTACATCGTCCTTCTTGACTGGGTTTGAAAGCTGTCCAGCTCTTGCTAAATGGTTAGTTACACGAGGATCTACTTGAGCACGAGCCTCTCTTACTTTAGTTAAGGCCTGTTGAATTGTTTGTACTTCTGAATCAGCAGCGAGCTGAATGTCGCTCACAATGCCAGTTTTAGCGAGTGATTGCTTGCGCTGTTGTAATTTGCCATGCAGACTGCCTTCAAGTACTTCTAATTGCGATATCTGCAAATTAGATACTGGTGCTGCTTTCACGTCTGAATTATTATCGACTTGGCTCACGAGCTTATTAGACCAGGGCTATGTTAAGGTTCGGTTATCAAAAAGGAACTTAACTAGTATTTTCTAGCTGCATTGAATATATTCTCACCAAACATATTGGTGATGATATCCATAACCCACTGAGCGGTCTCTCCGCGCTTGTCCCAGGCTTCACGGCTCGGACAATGCTCCACCACATCGATAGAGCTGAGCTTACCTTCACGGCGCAAAGCCAGGTCTATCTCACGAGCAATAGTCAGTGCTTCACGATACTCAAGTTGTCCTAAAGAATAGTTACTTACACCACTCAAATTGAGAGCATTTACATCCCATATGACGTGGATTTTTTTCAGGTGTTTTAAATGTTCAATCGCGAGTTGGATGATCTTGCGCACTCCAAGTTCAGCAATATCTTCCATAGTAAAGAACTTATGCAAAGCCACTTCCTGAGCGGATTTATGATTAATTCCTATATGCACGATATTGTTTTTATTCATCATTGGATGACCAACTGAACCTAAATCTCTAAAACTCATAAGCTTAATAAAATCAGGATGTTTAGCTTCACCCTCAAAAGTCAGCACGGTAAAAGTCATACGATTCGCGTTCCAACTTTTAGTAACCCGCGGTGAACTATTACATAAATGGTTACTCAACCAAATGATACCTAAATTCTCGCTACCATAGGATTCAATCAAACCCGCTACACTACCAAGACATAGAGAGCCATCACCACCCAAAACTATCGGCAAACGTCCAGCTTGCACAGAGTTCTTTACCGTATCAGCCAGCCAATTATTCACCGTGATAACAGCATCTAAGTTTCTTACTTTCTGTGGAGCTTCATGAATTTCAAACGGACCAAGTGAAGGCGGAGTTATTTCATTTACTTGTGGACCAACCGCACTAAGTTTTTTAATCAGCTCATCTTCAGCAAGTAAAGAGTGTGCACCCTCTTGGGCTAAATTATCAGTCCCCCCGAAACCCCAAGGTGCTGCGATTAAATCTATATCCAAGCTTGAATATTGCTGATAACGCTGCTGAGCCGTAGTATTATCTAGCTCGTGGCGCGCAGAGGTGACCGTTTCGTACATGAGGAGAATTATAACTGAAATAGCTAACTTGGTTTACCATATATTAGTATGCCGATCACTGATCAAGACATTAGCACTGGTTTAAAGACTGAAGAACTCATGATTAACATGGGTCCTCAACACCCTTCAACTCACGGTGTATTAAGACTCAAAATTCATACTAAAGGTGAAATCATCACCAAGTGTGAACCGGTAATAGGTTATTTACATCGCGGTATGGAATGGTTAGCTCAAAACCGCAACTACATTCAGTATCAAGCTTTAGTTGATCGCGTTGACTATCTTGCCGGAATGTCAGATTCACACGCTTATGCTTTGTCAGTAGAAAAAATCGCTGATCTAAAAGTACCGAAACGCGCTGAATACTTGCGTATCATCACTAGTGAGTTGAATCGTATTTGCTCGCACCAATTATCGTTGGGAATTTTCATGTTAGACCTTGGAGCGATGATGGGATTTCCGTTTTATGCTTTCCGTGATCGCGAGTCTATTCTTTCTTTACTTGAAGAGATCTCTGGTCAGCGCATGATGTTTAATTACATGCGTATCGGTGGAGTACATATGGATGTACCAGAAGGTTGGTACGGGAAACTTGAAAGCCTAATCAAGGACAAGCTTCTAGGTTACACCGATGAGTACGAAGATCTTATTACCAACAACCCTATCGTTGCAATTAGAACTAAAGGCATAGGTGTAATTGATGCAACTAAAGGACTTGATTACGGACTGACAGGACCGAACATTCGCGCATCTGGCGTAAACTACGATGTACGTCGCAATAAACCTTACTCTTTATATTCAGAATTTGATTTCAATGTGATAGTTCACACTGAAGGAGATGTGTTTGCGCGTTACAAATGTAGAGTGCAAGAGATCAGAGAAAGTTGCAAAATTATTCTGCAAGCTATCGAAAAAATCCGTGCACTACCTGGCGGCGAGCAAGCGCAAAACGAAACTGAGCTTAAAGCGAAAAAATTATTACCTGGCTTCAAATGCCCAGCTGGAGAGAGTTACGAGTGTGTGGAATCACCACGTGGTGAGATGGGTGTACACCTTATCTCTGACGGCACTCAAGTACCTTACCGCCTCAAATGGCGCTCACCAAGCTGGTTCCCAACTAGCTTTGTTCCTGAGCTAGCAGTAGGACATCCAGTAGCAGACGTAGTGGCAATCTTCTCGTCACTCGATGTTATTCTGCCAGATGTGGATAGGTAATCAAGCGTAACTACTCAGCCGTCATCGAGAGGAGTGCGAAGCACGACGTGGCGATCTCATTAATATTGGGCGTCAGGATCGCTTTGCTCCTCGCAATGACAACAATTATGCGAAATCCGGTCTCAACAAATTGAAAGAAGAACTTAAAGTTCCTACAATAGTAGTTACTAATAAGAAGAATTGGAATACATTTATAGATGATATCTATGTTGTAGACGCAATGAGATTTTAGGAGCACTAACATAAATGGATTCATGGGCAATACTTACTGATATCAGCGTACTACTAGCAATGTCGCTAGTCTTAGGAGCTATCGCTATTAAATTTAAGCTCAGCCCACTTATAGGATATATTGCAGCGGGCATGATCCTGGGTGGACCAGGCAGTATCCGGCTAATTCAATCACCAACAGAAATTGAAGCGATGGCTGAACTTGGTATCGCACTACTATTATTCAGCTTAGGTTTAGAATTCTCTTGGTCTAAGATTAGCAACTTCCCTGCCAGCAATCTTAAATCAGGAATAGCACAATTAATTGTCACACCGGTCATCAGCACTGGGATTTGTTATTTACTGGGTTTTGATATTAAGCTAAGCATACTTATTGGCTTAATACTTACTCTAAGCAGTACGGCGACAGTGTTTCGTACACTTATGGACTTAAGAGAAATCGATAGCAGTCATGGACGTAACGCTACTGCTATCTTACTTTTACAAGACATCGCAGTAATCCCTTTCACTATCATTGTTTCATCTCTCTCTAGTAGTTATACTAATCCCGGCAGCCTTGGAACTAGCATTATAACTGTGCTTACTGGATCACTAGGCTTAGTACTTGCTCTCTATGTCATCTTAAATAAAATAGCAGCACCAGCATTGAGTTGGTTCTCATTAGAGAACAATCGCGAAATGGCAGTACTACTAGCAGTGATTACTAGCATAGGGTCCGCTTGGGCAGCGCATAATATCGGGATCTCTCCTGCTATCGGAGCTTTTATCGCAGGTATGTTTCTTGGTACTTCTCCTTTCGCAACACAAATCAGAGCCGATGTTTCACCACTACGTATAACTTTTATCACTCTGTTCTTTGGTTCAGCAGGCATGGTGGCTAACCCAATTTGGATCTGTAAAAATTTCCTCCTCGTTATTTCTATCACTGCAATTGTGATGCTTTTCAAAACTGTCATAAGCACGATAATTTTTAAAATATTTCACAATACTTTCAGTAGCTCTATAAGTTCTGCAATTTGCATATCTCAAATCAGTGAGTTTGCATTTGTACTTAGTGAAATCGCTTATAAGTTAAAACTACTACCAGAAGTCTTACATCAAATCATTATTTCAGTTACCATAGTTAGCTTATTTTTCACTCCATTTATCATCAAATTCGCTCCTAGAATAAGTTTCATACTACATAAAATCCTCAACCCGTCAGTCAAATACAAATACAAGACCAAAGATTCAGGATTAGATCTAGGAATCAAAAATTCGATTTTTATTTTTGGATTTGGTGCCGCAGGTTCAGCAGCAGCCGAACACTTAGCAAATGAAAAGGACAACATTGTAGTCATTGATTTAAGTAAAGATTGTATTGAACACGCAGAAAGCTTTGGATTAAAAGCACACATTGGAGATGTTAAACATATAGAAGTATTACAGCACTACGGCATCAATAAAGCCAAATTAATCATGATCACTATTCCCGGTCATGAAGCCGCATTGAAAGCAATTCATAACATCAGACGTATAAATCAAAGTGCACTATTGGTCGTACGCTCCAGGTACAAAGCCAGCGTCAAAAGTTTTCAGCAAGCTGGAGCTGACCACGTAGTAGACGAAGAGAGCACTGTTGGATCCAAGTTAGGAGAGATCGCTTCTCAGCTAATGTATCCACCCAGTTAAATATTTCATATCTGTGGAATATAGTATTCATGGGCATTAGCGGGGAATTGTCACTTAGACTTAAAGAGATAGATTGTTTATCAAACTTATCTCCAGTATTAATAGAGATACTAAATATACTTGATTTACCTCAGACTGGGGTTGAAGACATAGCTCGTTTAGCAGCCTTAGACAAGGTTCTTTACGCAAATATTTTTAAATATGTTAATTCAGCAGCTTTTGGATTACGCAAATCTCCCTCTAATATAGAAGAGGCTATTAATTATTTAGGATTATACGGATTGCGTGATTTGATTTTCATATTAGCTTCCAGGAAAATGTTTATCCGAACAGCTCACTGGCAATCCAGTGTATTCATTGCGTTTTGTGCCAAGAGACTGGCTCAGAGACTGAATTTGAAGCCCAATACGATAAGCGATATCTACATCGCAGCCTTAATGTATGATATGGGCTCATTTGTTTTAAGCACTCGACATAAAAACGATTATGACAAGGTATTAGGAGAAGAAAATTTATTTGACAGGTTTAATAAGGAACAAGAATTATTTGGTACAAATACAATAAGGATATCAAATGAAATTTTAGGAAGCTATGATTTTCCTAAGCCTATATTAAACATCATTAAAGCTCAAGAATTAGATTTTAATCATACTGACTATAGAGTAGCTAACGCAATCATAGAGATTGCCACTTCAATTGGTAACTTAGATTACCCTGATGAAAGAGACTTAATTGATATTTGTAACAGTGATGTTGCAATTAAATTTGGCATCAATAATCTCAACATTGGGACAAAATTTATTCATAAACTAAATCAAGAAATAGAAGAGTTCACTAAGCTCTAACTCTCTGTATTGAGCATAGTTTCGACTTGATGCACAAGTTTTATTACATTTTCTCTAACAAAAGGTTTGAGAACATAGTACAAAGCACCATCTTCAATGCACTCACTAATGATATCTTCCGCTCCAAGAACAGAACACATGATGACATTAGCATTTGGATTATGACTTTTAATTTGCAGTAAAGCATCTCTGCCACTTAATTCTGGCATGTTTATATCCAAGAATACTAAGTCAGGTTTGTATTTAACATAGAGATCAACACCTTCCTTGCCATTCACACCTTCGCCCATCACATACTTGCCCATTTCAATTAAAATTTCCCTCAATCTACCTCTCATGAAGCCTGAATCATCGACAATAATGACAGTTTCTATTTTTTTCATACAAGCTCCAATTGCTTACTCTGACCGAGTTGCATAAATTCGGTATATTCATCAAGTGGCATAAGTTTGCCATGAGTTAGCAAAGAAAATTTCATATAGTCTAATAAATAGTTTAAAAATTTTATATTGGAATAATCTTCAGTTATATCTAAAATATCCTCAAAACCTTCAAGTCCAGATTCTCTATCGTCTCTAATACTTAATTCATAGTGATTAAAAATCTTCTGCTTTTGTTTCGCAGTATATTTATCAACGTTAATTTTACTAGAAAAAATATTGTTTGGTAAAACTTTTATTTGCTCAAACAGCTCTGGAGAGCTATCTCTAAGATCTATTGCATCAACAGCAATAGTAGCAATAATTTTTATGCGAGAATCGTTAATGAGCTTTTTAATGATACTCCAGAATTTAACGACTCTCTTATTGGTAGTATCGTCCATTGCTTGAATCAAAGGTACACAATTGCTCAAAAACAAAATACAAGGTCTATTTTTGTTTATCAGAATATCAATTTCATCAATTTTATCAGGCGACATTAATAATTTAGGAATGTCTACAAAAATTACAGGCAGTTTCAAGTTAGCAGCTACAGCTCTTACTAAGAAATATTTCTCTGTTTCCATTGCACCAGTAATCAATCGCATACCAGTCATCAAAGTCTTACTAGATAAAAGCTCATCGGTTTTTTTATATGCATCCATCAAGAAATCAGGGACTGACATTTTTTCAATATTTTCATCTAAAGATAGAACTTTATCCGGAAGTAATTCATGTTTATAGAGATACGCCACTTTATCTGCAGTATCAACAATCACTTGCTCTTCAAGACTAAGCAAAAATCTTTTCTTCAAAACATGAGAAAGTAAATTTGCAGGCTGATCTTTAGTGATTTGCATAATATTAAACAAACGCTTATTGCTAATCATAAAATCTGGGACGCCAATCTTTAAAGCCAAAATCTCAGCTGCAAGAATGGCGAAATCTAAACTTACCAGACATCTAAATACTAAATCCCAATTATAGTCATCATCATCATCAATATTCTCAACTAAACGCAAGAAACAAGTTTCAAACATCAAATAATCTTTAACCTGTTTGTTGTTAATGATGCTTTCTATTACTTGATGCAAAAGATCAATGAAAACTTTTTCACCAATTCCCTCTACTTTTCCTAAAGCCTGCATTCTAATATTTAGACTATGAGAAGTATCAAGAATTATTTCCTTAAAAATAACTATTAGCCTATTTTCATCTTCTATAGTTGAAAGTATCGCAATAATACTTGATTTAAAGGAATCCTCATCAGGATTGTGTTTCACCTTAGATAGTTCTTGTCGTAAAAAAGTTTCTGCCTGCTCTGAATCAATATGCATTAAGCCTAAGCCCGCATCCTCATAAAACTGATGTAAAACTTTGTATTTACCCCACTCAGCCCTAGTATTCGTCATCAACTCAAGCAATACTCCATAGCTGTTTGGATGTTCGAATAATTTAACGGCTTTTACAACTTCTTTAGTGATTAATCCTAATTCTTTAGGAGGCTCCTCTAAATATTCAGCTAAACGACGAAAAGCTCTATCTTGTTTTTTAGCTGTTTGTGTCTTAATCCATCTTACCCATTGCTCTGTTGATGAGTGATTCAAACCGTAAAACACATCATAAAGTGGCTGTCTATTTGGACCATCAAATAAACGGCTGAATTTTGCCATCAATTCTAATCGCAAATTTTCTAAAAATTTAGAATAGTTAACCGTAATGAACCAAACTGTAAGCACTATCATAGCTATGCTTACAATCATATTAAAATTGGTAAAACCTAGAGTAAAATAGTCCCCCATGTAGTTCATACTCTAAACAGCTTATACCCAGTTTCTTGCAAGATTTGCATGGGTAATTTTACCCCTAGTATATATCACCAAATGGTTTCAACAAGCGGATTTTGGGTATATTGCTACCGTGAAGGGTGCATATACGGGGGACATACTTGCGCAAATCAATGATTTAGCGACTATATCACCAGTAGTAATAGAATTAATTAATAAGATAGGACAAAAAAATACTACTAGATCTGAAATCGCCAGGCTAGTACAAAACGACGAGATCATTTATGCAAATGTATTTAAATACACGAGTTCGGCTGCATTAGCCTTACCAAGAGCACCACAAAGCATAGATGAAGCCATAGATATACTCGGAGAGCATGGCTTATTAAATTTGATTTTTATCATTGCCGCAAAAAAAGTTTTTTTGAATTTAAAATCATGGGAAAAAAGCCTTGTTGTTGCACATAGAGCCAAATATATGGGTGAGAAACTAGATTATGATGCTCAAGCCTTGAGCAATTTATACATAGGAGCTTTAATGCATTCCATGGGGAGCATGGTACTAGAAACCTTTCAGAGTGGACTATACCAGAAAATCGAATCAATCAATATAAATAATCTCAATGATTACAATCTGATTACCATAAAAGAAAAAGAATTGTTTGGAATCAGTAGCTCAGAATTATCCTATAAAATTGGAATTAGCTATAAATTACCAAATGCGATTAATAATATTTTACGCACTCAAGCGCACAACTGGAAAGACGCTGAGTTCACACAAGCAAACGCCATAATTTTAATTGCCAAACTAATTACCGATAGCGAATGTTTAGATGTAAGAGATTTAGAGTCCGCACTTGATCAAGAGCTCCTGTCTCGCTTTGATTTAAAAGCAAGCTTAATAAACGACCCAGAGTTAATCAATTTAGAGAAGCAGGTTTTGGAATTGGCAAAATCGAAATCAAAATGAAAAAAATTAAACTTCGATAGAAATATCAGAAATATAAAATCGTCCGCTGATTTCTTGAATATAAGGCTTAAGAGCGACAACTAAAATATCCGCTTCTTCTTTACTACAAACGATAAACATATAAAGGTATTCGTTTATAGAGATAGAACCTGACTCACAAACATCACCACTGCAAGGACCATTACCAGCAAGAATTTCAGTAATAGTATAACCAGGCACACCATCCTGCTTGAGAATATCTACTATTCTTCTTAAAAAGTTTCTTTGAAAAATAAGTTCAAGTTTTTTTGCTGCCATAATTAACTCCAAATTCTCCCTATTACTAAATCATACAAAGGTATACCAAAAAGTATATTAAAAACAAAGGTTACGCCTAAAGACATAGGTAGCAAAAGGCTCATGTTTGCTTTAGGTACTGCTAAACGCATAGCTGCAGGAACAGCGATATAAGAAGCGCTAGCAATTAAAACGGTCAACAATACTGCATTACCATGTGAAAGACCGAGGAGAGCTGCAGCAGAAATACCAAATACACTTGCAACTATCGGATATAACAAAGCAAAACTAATTAAAAATACTCCAGATTGTTTTAAGCTAGCGATTCTACTGCCAGCAACCAATCCCATATCTAACATATAAAGACTGAGCATACCTTTGAAAATATCACTAACAAATGGCTTAAGCTCTACCTCACCACTACTACCAGAAATAAAACCTATTACCAAACTACCAACGAGCAATACCACAGATCCATTAAAACAGGCTTCATGAAAAACTTTAGACATACTTTGCTTCTCATGTTGATGAGCAGGATCGTTTTTTTTCGACTGTGCAAGGGCAAAATTAATAATCAAAAGTCCAGCAATGATTGCAGGTGTCTCCATTAGCGCCATTCCTGCAACCATAAAACCGCTAAACTTTATATTATGAGCATCGAGAAAAGAGCTTGCCGTGATGAAAGTCACTGCACTTATAGAGCCGTAAGTAGCAGCAATCGCGCCAGCGTCATAAATATCCAATTTCCATCTTAGAACCCTATAAGCAATAAAAGGTATAATAAAAGAACATACAATACATGTAAACATGACTTTCAAAACAGTTTCATCAATACCACTATGAAATAACTCCTCGCCACCTTTAATCCCAATATCAAATAGCAAATACAAGGAGAGAAATTTACTTACTTGCGGAGGAATCTCCAAATTAGACTTAAGCAGAACCGCTAAAATACCAAGCAAAAAAAACAGCACTGGCGGGTGAAGCAAATTGTTTACTAAACTATCAAGAATATCCACAAACTCGATTTTAACTCCCGAAGGTCCTTTAGTAAATTCGAATATTCGAATTTTAATATATTCCTTAGCTAAGGCTAAGGGGTCGCACCTAGACATTCGCCTTAAATCTACATAATTGCAATATTTTAAGATATTGGATTCCTGATTTCTCTAGTAACACACATAAAAAGCTATGCCGTGCCTTGATTATCTTTATTTAAGGCGAATGTCTAGGTACGACCCCCCCCTTCGTTGATTAGTTAATACCGATTATGCTAAGATCTTATCAGTAAATGACCACTAATACTATCGTTCAAAGCAAATCTCTAATCGGCATGTCACTAGTCGAATTAGAAAACTATGTGGTTCGCTTAGGCTTAGAAAAATTTAGGGCTAAACAAATTTATAAATGGATATATTCCAAATGGGTCAGAGATTTTGAAGACATGAGCGATCTCTCCAAGAAAGCAAAGGAAATCCTTGCTAATAACTTGCCAATCGGTTCTTTAAAACTCATTGCGAGAGAGATTAGCAAAGACGGCACTGAAAAATATTTGTTTGAAACTGCCGCAGGAGACAAAATAGAATCAGTACTAATGTACTTCGGCGATCTAAGTGAAGAAGATGGAAGATATAGTGCATGTATCAGCTCGCAAGTAGGTTGCGCAGTGGGTTGTCCTTTCTGTGCTACTGGCACCTTAGGTTTCAAAAAAAATCTCACCGCGGATGAAATCATTGAGCAAGTACTCTATATGCAAAACCTAAACGGTAATCGCATTTCCAATATCGTCTATATGGGTCAGGGAGAGCCTTTGAGCAACTATGATGAGGTAGTTAGTTCTATCGACAAAATGCGCAACTTAGTAGCAATAGGAGTGAGACATATCACGGTATCTACTAGCGGCGTTGTGCCAAAGATAGAAAAACTAGCTGACGAAAACATACAAATCACCTTAGCTCTATCACTTCACGACCCAACGGATGAAGGGCGTGATTATTTAGTACCAATCAATCGTAAATGGAAAGTATCAGAAGTAATTCAAGCTATGAAATATTACGTTGAGAAAACTAATAGACGCGTAACTATTGAATACGTTATGTTAGAGAATGTTAACGACTCATTTGAGAAAGCAATGCTGCTTGGTAAACTAGTGAAAAACTTGCATTGTAATATCAATCTTATCCCTTACAACCGAACCAATGTTAACGATCCTTTTATAAGATCTAATATGCACCGTATAAAAGAATTCAGTAAAGTGTTACAAGAATACTGTGCTGGTAAAACCGTTACGATACGCAGAGAGCGTGGACATGATATCAATGCGGCATGCGGGCAATTAGCGGCTTTATCTGCAGCCTAAACTAGAAACTTCCTTTGAAACCTGCGATTTCAAAAGAGGTCTAATATCACTTTGCAAGAAGTTAATATGATGAGAAAATAAGCTTGAGTGCTTAATTTCAAGGATAAATTATTTAAAAAGGTCAATAAAGAGAAGCTTAAAACTTCTACTAGAAAAATACTTTCAAAAAAGCAAATTAAATATTTTGCGATGGCATTAGCGACAGTAATAATTGTTTCAGCTGGAGCTTTAGTTTATTTAGAAATCAACAGCCAAGATCAATATCCCCAAGTTAGCGAAACACGTTATAAAGAACTGGATAAAGTACTTAGAGAAGCAATTAATTATTCTAAAGATAGCCCAGTAAAAGCAATTCAATTACTTGAAAGCTATGGAACCTTACCTAAGTTACTTGAGAATAGAAAAAACTATATATTAAGTAAGCTCTATCTACAGATCGGCGAATCTGCCATGGCTTTTATTAGAGCCTATGATATTAACCCCGATTATTTATCGGAGTACACCCACTTCCAGCGTGCCAAGATAGCAGAGAAGATTGGGTTAGAGGGCACTGTTACTCAGGAATTAAACTTCCTAGTTAATAAGTTTCCGAAGCACCCTAAGTATCTCTATGAATTGGCTAAGTGCTATTCAAGACAAAGTTTGCTTGAGGAAGCAAAGAAACTTTTCATTAGCGTACAAACTTCATATCCTAAAAGTGAATATGCATTGGGAGCCGATTACTATTTAGCAAATCTAACTACGGATAAAGAAGAGAAATTTTCTCGTCTAAAAAGATACTTGCAAACCAGTCCTAGCGGCAGTTTGGCAGCATTGATCTCAGACCAGATTCTGCGACTTGACAAAGCAGATCAAGCGCAGTTCTCAGACATGACTAACTATATAGCTTTAAGTTATTACCACCAAGAAGATTACGAAAAAGCTTATCAGTTCTTCAATACTTCGTTTGATAATGCAGATTTCTATCTCAAGCCTTATGTCACAACTCTTATTAAGCTTGGTGATACTAAAGCGGCTAAGGATTTACTCTTACATAAGCTGCCAGAAGTTCATGACGCTAAAATTGCTTCTGAATTACTAGATCAGCTTCTTAGTTTAACGCCAGAACTCAGTGAAGTAGAGCTTTTGAACATGCTCAAGAATCAAATGCCGATTATCAAAGACAAGATACTTTGGGAAATAGCAAATAGAACTGAGTTTAAAGATGATTACCGGGAAGTCTATCAAACTTTCCCTGATAGTCATTATGCAGCGGAGAGTTTAGCGCAAGTATTTTGGCAAGAATATGAACATGAGAACTATCGCAAAGCAACTGAAATTTATAAGCACCATTGGGAGAAATATACTGAAGCTAAATCTAGACCATTTGTTGCTTTCTGGGCAGCAAAAGCTTTCAAGAAACTAAATGAAGAGAATGATGCTAAAGCAGCTCTTAATAACCTAATCATTGATCATCCGCGCGACTACTATAGCTTTAGAGCGCAGCAAGTGATGGACAATAATAAAAAATGGTTCAAGATGCCTAGTGCTAATCAATTCCTCAGCATCCCCGACTGGAAGTGGCCTGAAGTTTATAAACTAAGCACTATTAAAAGTACCTATGGCACTGATGTAGCCGAGCTTTGCGATATAGGTGAATTTCAGTTTTTATTAGATTTAGATTCAACTGGTGACTTGAAACTTGATAAGGATTTCAAGATGTGGCTTTATGCTAAAAGCGAAGATTACTATCAAGCAATCACTACTGCTTATTCAGCACTTAGCCCTAATGCTGCTATAAATTATGAGGATTTAAAATTCCATTATGCTTATCCTTTACCTTACGCAGATCTAGTCGCTGACACAGTTAGCGTCACTCTAAAAATTGATCCGATGTTAGCTCACTCGTTAATTAAACAAGAATCTCATTATCAAAAAGATATAGTCAGTAAAGCTGGGGCAATAGGTCTGATGCAACTTATGCCTTACACGGCGCGTGCATTGGCTAAATCTATTAAGATGCGACCACCTAGAGCAAATGATTTGATGGAGCCAGAAACCAATATCAAACTTGGGGTCATGTATATGGAGCAGGTCTTTGAGAAGTTCGACAATAATTTAATTTATGCAATCGCTTCTTATAACGCTGGACCAAATGCAGTAAATAATTGGGTACATAAGAGTCCAGATATGGATCCAGATCTATTTATAGAAAATATTCCTTATAACGAAACCAAGAACTACGTTAAAAAAGTTCTTAGTAATTATTGGATTTATAAGCAGCTTTACTCTTAAATAGCTAAAGAGTTTACAAATGCTTCCATGATATCCGAGACTTTAGTTTGCTTTGAAACTTTTAAAGTTTGAGCATAGAAGAAATCGATAACAGAAGATTTGCTCCAGGCAGTTTGCAAAGCTGATTTAAAGTCCCCTGCCTGAGAACAAACAGCACCAGCCTGTCCAGACCGAATATTTTGACTGGACTGTAGCAAAGTACGGAGCCTACTTTGATCAATAGGAAGACTTTCGTGTAAATAAAGCCATGGTAATCTTAGTCCTGTATCATAACAATCCTTTTCAGAATTTAAACCGTTATCCAGAATATTTAAGACATAAGTGGTTGCCATATTTACACCATTACTTGCTAGCTCCTTTAGATTTTCTAGGTGTCCATAAGCGCTAGTAGAAATCGACAACCAGACCTTATCGAATTTCTCCTTAATAGTATTGTCTTGTCGAAAATAAGTATCAAGGGATTCTAAAAATCCAAATAGAACTTTTGGATCATCCTCTGTAAAGTTTATAATCAAATCTCTTCCAGCTGAGGAGCTTTCAGCTTTGTGAATTTCTCTAAGCCCCCTTGGTAAAGGTAAAGGACATCTTCTAGTTTCATAATTCTCATAAGCATCAACTTGCTCACTTATCAGTCCAAATTTAGCTCTAAGATCTTGAAATTTTAATCCTGCTTTATAATATTCAAAGCCGTCAGCCATGTAGATAATACTAACGCAGGAGTGGAAGGATATCTAGATGTCTCTGGCCAAGATTTTAAATCAGGACTAAGATAGTAATAGTTCATGGAATCTCTTACTAAATTATTACCGGACTTAGAACCTAGCTTACAGATAGTTGGTCTATTATTCTTATTAAGTTTTTTACCGGTGATGGTAGTGACCATGACTCCCTTTCTAAGAATTATTTTAGTACTCTCACTTTTAAGACAAGCACTTGGTACTCAGAACGCACCGCCAACTTTAGTATTGGTAGGTTTAAGCTTAGTGCTTACTGGTTATGTTTTAGGTCCTGAACTAAATAAAATTAACACCGAAGCTTTAGTACCTTTAGCAAACAATCAAATCCAGTTAACAACTGCGTTAGACACTACTTATAAAAATCTCTCGGGACATATGTTGCGGAACGTCGATGTCAAAGATCTAAAATTCTTTTATACCTTAAGCCGCGAACCTTTTCCAAAAAATGTTGAAGATGTAAACGCTCGTGAGTTAGCTACAGCTTATCTGTTAGGAGAATTGCGCAAAGCCTTTCAGATAGCATTCTTGGTTTTCATACCGTTCCTGGTCATTGACTTGATCATAGCCAATATTTTACTTGCACTAGGTATGATAATGTTATCGCCTACTATCGTTTCCTTACCGTTTAAGATCATGATCTTCGTGGCAATAGACGGCTGGGATCTAATCATAAAGGGACTTGCACAAAGCTTTAATTAATATGGATTGGATGCCACAAGCTATTAGGGAAGGGATTTTAACGATATTGTTCATATCGGGTCCAATGGTTGTATTAGCTGCAGGACTCGGTCTAGCTATAGGTGTAATCCAAGCAGCAACACAAGTACAAGAACAAACTTTAGGTTCGGCAGTAAAAATTATTGGTATATTTATCGCACTAATTATTTTTGGATTCTATATGTTCCAGTACATGAGCAGATATGCTACTGACAGTATCACCAAAGCTTTTAAATTAGTACCCACTCTAACAGCGAAAGCAATGCCAAGGCGTAACTTCTTAGAAATACCAATCCAAGATAAAGAAGTACAAGTTCCAGTAGGTACTGCAGCTGAAGGTCCACAAGGCATTAGCGGAGGGGGTTCTAGCGGTGCTTCTAAATTAGCAGAATCATTACATGAGCCTGGTGTAGAAACCATTAACGAGAACCTTAAAGGTGATAACAAAATAGCCGCTCCAGCTTCTCAAGTTAGACCAATACCAGATGTTGAGAGAATGAAGGCTCAGAAATTACCTGCGACAGGAAGCTCAACATCTAACGCTCAACGTCCAGTCACGACTACAACGACAACTGCCAAGACAGCTCCTAGCAAAGCAGCTCCAGTAGCGAAACCTGCACAAACAATACCTGCAACAAACAAACCTACTCCAGCTCCAGTAGCGAAGCCTGCACAAACCATACCTGCAGCAAACAAACCTACTCCAGCGCCAGCAGCAACTAAACCTGTAAGTAAACCAGCTGCACCAGTAATAACTCCTGCGCCTGTTGTTGAAGAGCCACAAGCACCACCTAAAGCTTTACCAAGACCAGCATTAACTGGTCGTTTAAATCAATTAAGGCAAGAGGCTGCCACTTATTAATGGATCTGTTTACCGATTTATTTCGCCAAAATCTTTTCGAACAAGTAGCAAGTTCAGTAGTAGCACTAGGATTAGTATTAATGCGCATCGTTGCTTTCTTGCATTTTGCTCCAATATTTTCTCACAAGAGCGTTCCTTCTACTGCACGTATCGGTATGGCAATCTTACTCACTTCGATGCTCTCCAGCAAAGCATTTGAAGCACAAATACCCGAAGGCGGTTTCTCATTAATATTTGCGATAGCAGCTAATTTTGTTTTGGGATTCGTTATGGGATTTATGGCTGATTTATTTTTTCATACCATAGTTGCTAGTGGAGAAATGATGGATGCCGCGATGGGATTCTCATCTGCGCAAATTTTTGATCCAAGTATCGGTGGGCAAACCACTCTACTAGGAAGATTCATGAGCATACTATCAATAGCAATATTTTTTGCTATTGGAGGACCTGAAATGCTTATACAAGGATTAGCACATAGCTTTGAAAGTTTTTCTATTTTCAATCCTAATCTCAATATGAATGTATTTAAAATCATTCATATGGCTGGAGATATTATTCGCTTGGGTTTTGTATTTGTAAGTCCAGTAGTGCTCACTATCCTAATCAATGACTTAATCCTAGGATTACTCTCCAGAGCTTCACCACAAATTAACGCCTTTCAAATCAGTTTTACTATCAAACCTGTCTTAGGGGTAATGGTGTTATTGCTGATTCTACCTATGTTTTTTACTACAGTGGGTAACTTCTTTGCCTCGATATCAAAGCTTTATTAACCTCAGCTTAATCTAAAAGATATACTTTATATATAATGCGTCGATTGGGGATCAATCTACTAATATTTTCAGCATTGTTGTTTACTACAACAATTAAAATTTGTGCTGCCTATGTAACTCAACCGCTGTCAGTGATTCTGCTTGTAGGTCTTACTGGTGATGAGCTTGCTGATCACGAAAAAAATATTTTACAAGGTAAAAAAACTATAGAGATACCTGTCACTGACACCTGGCAAAAAACCATAAACACGGTACAAGCCGATGAAGTAATTTTGAAGCAAAGTACTGGCTTCGTTGGTTTATATACTCCTGGGGGTTACTTAATTAGACCTTTAGAAACGGTGGAAGGCAATCCATATTTCCAAAACAATCCTGATCCAATCACTGCACAAAAAGTTGGTACCGACACGGAATTCACTCGTTATGGCTATTCTACAGGTGGGCGTATTGATCCGTATCAACCACGAGTTGCTTACCAAGAGCCCCGTGATAATGCAAAACTTGCTCCAGGATATGGTTATAACAGTCACATAGAACAACCTCGCGTCATTAAAAGAACTATCATCGGTGATTTATTTAACTTCGTACCGGTAGATGTGGTTACACCATTCAATTACCCTGGAACATATGATCAACTCAATGTTTCGGCAGCTTATGGATTAGGAGTAATACCACATATCGGTGGCGCTATAGTAGCAGCACGCAGAGCACAAGCAGACAAAACCAATTACGATTATTACAAAACTCAATATCCACCGAGCCATGCTGATACTACACCTATTTATGATTATTACAATAAAGCTGAACCCGACAATCCTATTTCAAGTGACCCAAATTTTATGCGCATGGATCCTATGCCACAAGCCTTTCAGAGAGACTATCCTAATTATGGGGCATCGACCCATTAGTCTTTAACGAAACACTACCATTTAAAAACTTCAGCATGAAATGTTTTGAAATTTCAAACATTCTTTCAGTGACTTCATCCTGTTCCCTCACCGTTATTTCTGGTGGATGTATTAGAAGAAGTAATTCCTTAACATCACGAGGAATATGATTATTATGCATGCTCTTTAATTTCTCAACTTCTTTCCTAATACTTCTAAGAGCAACATTCAAATTCATATCCTTTACTACTTCATCTACAAGTTCAGTTGTGGTTTTTTCTGATTTATCATTAAGCCATTTCAAAAGCATATTTTGAAACTCGATAAGTTCTTCTTCAAGCGTTTTAGGTATTCGTGCATGAAAATCAACAGGACTAAGTGAAACAAAACTTTTAAGACCTGCAGTGGCTCGTGATATAAAACGCTTCACACCAGAACCAGTGCTTGGACCATTCAGAGTCATTGAACAACAGGTATTCATAAACAAATTCCTCCTTGAATTTATTTAATTCGTTAAGTGCTTAACTAATTAAAGCAGGACAATTACCTTGTGTCAAGGATTTCTTAATAATCTTAATAATTGAGCATTAGAGCGCTAAATTCGCTAACTCATCAGCCCTGGTATTCTTTTCGCGGCGCACATGAGTAAATTTTACAGAACTGAATTTTGTTAAGAGCTTTTGTATTTGATCAAAGATTTGCTTGATCTCAGGATTCTTCACCTTGTACTCACGGTTCATCTGCTTGACCATCAATTCACTATCAGCCATCACTTGCACACTGCGATAACCCAAATCCTGAGCCTTCTTCAAACCCTCTAACAAAGCGGTATATTCAGCAATATTATTAGTGGCGATACCAATAGCCTTAGAAACAACTGCTATCTCTTTATTATTTTCCTGCAAGGACACACCGATAGAAGCCGGACCAGGATTGCCTTTAGAAGCTCCGTCCGTATATATAGTCAAAACTTTATCAGTAGCCGAATTGATTATGCTTTCACTTTTTTTTTAGTACTACTAATCAAATCTAAAGACAAATCAGCTAAAGAATTAATTACCAAATCAGCACTCTCATTCACAGAATCTAAATTCATTTCTGGAGAAGTTATACCAGTAAGAACTAGGATTGTTTTAGCTCCAGCTTCCTTCGCGATACCTAGATCATGAGGTGAATCAGTGATCATGATGGTATTTTCAGGTTTAACGCGAAGGCGCTTGCAGAGATCAACATAGATGGTTGAGGTTTTTAAAGTTCCAGCTTGAGTTTCTTGAATTAGTTTATTGATTTTAAATTTCTCAAGACTTGCTTCTGTGTTATCCACACCATCAGCAGTATAAACAGCAAGTTTCAAATCAGCATCAGCTAATTCTTTAATTTTTTCAAGAACCCCCGGGAAGCTCTCACTAAGATCAACAACACTAAGATCACGTTTAGTCTCAGCGATACCGTCGTCAACAGCTTTAAAAGCGTTCTGCCAAGTGTAATTAGGATTAGCCTCGTTTTGAATAAGATACAAAGTAGTAGCTAAAGCCAAACGCACACTGGCTAAAGGCATAGAACAAGGACCATAGGGATCAATAGTCTCATCATCTTCATCCACGCCCATGGCACGAATACAAGCCGTGCGAATTTTTTCCAAAGCCTCAGAAGTCTCTGCTGAAATCTCAGCGATTTTTTGCGCACGATAGGCAATGACTCTAAGCCAAACTTTATGAAAGTTATTAAAGACTCCATCCTTATCCAAAATAATTGCTTCAACACCTGAAAACTTAGTCATAATATTATTTAATATAGCACTATATTGCCACACCCCGACGTTACTCCGTTCCGTTCCACTTCTTAAGGATTCACTGAAAATGCGTCATTCTCTCCCTTGCGCTAATGCTATTATCTCCACACATATGCGTATACTGAGCATAGAAACCAGTTGTGATGAGACTGCCGTGGCGATAGTAGAAAACGGCCGTAAGGTCTTAGCCAATCAAGTTTTAAGTCAAATTATTAAACACAAAACCTGGGGCGGAGTAATTCCTGAACTAGCATCGCGTTTGCATCTTGAAGCTATCAATGATCTACTAGCAGAGACTTTGAAAGAAGCTCAGCTAAAAATAGAAAATATAGAGGCTCTAGCCGTCACTTCTGGACCAGGTCTCACAGGTTCATTAATGGTTGGAGCTAATGTTGCTAAAACTTTAGCTTGGATACACAACAAACCTCTTATTCAAGTGAATCATTTATATGGTCATGTTTGCGCAAATTTCATAGACACTGATTTAGAGCCGCCTTTCATTTGCATGTTGGCTAGCGGTGGGCACACTCAAGTCATAAAGATGAATTCTTTTACCGATATGGAAATCTTGGGTGAGACCATAGATGATGCTGCTGGAGAGGCTTTTGACAAAGTAGCAAGATTAATGGGTTTGCCTTATCCTGGAGGACCACACTTAGACAAACTCGCGCAAACAGTTCAAGGAAACAATAACTATAGTTTTCCCGTTGCTCGCGTCGCTGGATTAGATTTCAGTTTCTCTGGATTGAAAACTGCTGTTTTAAGATTAAAAGAAAAAATCGGAGAAGAAGTTTGGGAGCGCGATAAAGCCCTCATCGCTAACGCATTTCAAAATTGTGTCGCTAAAACTTTTTTAAATAGAATAGAACAAACTATAGAATCAAGTGACATCAGACGTGTGGTACTTGCTGGTGGTGTCTCTGCCAATAGCGCAATCAGAGCTGCTTTTAAGAATAAATTCCAAGCTCCAGATTATGAACTAGTCATTCCTTCACTTAAATATTGCACCGATAACGCTGCCATGATAGGTAGCGCAGCTTACTTTCAAGCTTGCAAACAGGATTTAGCTGTGGATTATAAGTTTGAAGTTTACTCTAGGGCTTAGCAATTATCTGGAGAAGTGGAACGGTACGGAGTAACGTCGGGGTGTTCCAGTTCCAGTATAGCCACCGTCTCAAAATGAAACGAGTGCGGAAACATATCTACGCTTTGAATAAATTTTAATTTGTAACCAAACTGTTCTAAATATTTTATATCTCTAGTTAAAGTAGCAGGGTTGCAGCTTACATAAATTAATTGTGGACTTTGCGCCGCAGCAATAGTATCTAAGACTTGATTAGTACAACCTTTGCGTGGTGGATTAATTATCACCGTATCATAACCAGGTTCAGCAGTTAACTTATCTTCTACCTTACCTTCGATAAATTTTGCTGATTTAATATCATTGAGCTGAGCGTTCGCTTGAGCATTTGCAATTGCTGAAGCCACTACCTCTATACCAGTTATATCTAGCTCAGGGAAAGCTTTAGCAAGCGATAAAGAAATAGTACCAATACCACAATAAAGATCCAGAACTTTTGATTTAGGATTAATAAAAGTTTTGATCAGATCAATGATTTTTAAAAACTGTAAAGTATTCACTTGAAAGAAACTAGTAGTCGAGATTTGCAGTTTAATATCACCAAAACTTTCTGTTATAAAACCTTCGCCAGTAATTAATTCACTTTCATTGCCAAGAATCACATTAGTAGATAAATCATTGTAATTAAGTACTGTAGTTTTAATCTGTTTAAATTTCTCTTGTAATTTTCTGAGATCGGCTTTGAGTTTGTTCTTAAATTCCTTATTAAGAATCTTAGATCTCACAATTACACAGACCAAGATCTCACTATTAGTGAGATTCGAGCGCATCATTATATGACGCACTAACTTAGGATGATAGCCTCTAGTACTCATAGTCTCCTTCAGAGAATCCATGATTTCATCAAAGATAGAATATTGAATAGGACAATGTTTGATATTAATCAGCTCATTAGAGTTGCGCTTAAAATAGCCAGCGAGTACTCTGCCTGTTTCTTTTACTACATTTACTGGATAAATAATTTTATTACGATAGTTCCAGGGGCTATCCATTCCAATTAAATCAGGAACCTCACCAGTAAATTCAATCTTAGACATCAAATCGATTAAATTTTCTTTTTTAAATTTAAGTTGCTCTATGTAATCAAGATGTTGCCACTGGCAAGAACCGCAAATTTTATGAATCTTACAAGGCGGCTCAGCCATGCGCAGCGAGCTTGATTCAAGCACCGTCTCGAGATTAGCAAACGCAAAATCCTTACGCTGATCGTAAATTTCTGCTTGAACTAAATCACCAGGACAAGCATTCTCTATAAACACCGTACCAAACTCAGTATTATGCGCAATTGCATAAGGTCCATTGCTCATGGCATCAATTTTAAATTTATATGCTGACGTCATCCAGAGCAGATTTTATCAGCTTTTGACCAGCAAGGTTCGGCATATTAAAACCATTCTCTAAATATTGTTTGCGCTCATGTTCTGATCTAGGGAACTTACTATAAGCATCAGCAAACACAGCACCAGTGCGTGCAGCTACTCGCTTGCAAGCTAGAGCAAATGGTTCTACATCCACTTCACTTAAAGCTATATCGCTAGGACGTTCTGCAAGAGGGCAAACCGAGGGTATATGCGGTAGCGGACTAATAAGCACTACTTGAATACCATGACCTTGAAGTATTCGGATACAAGATTCAAGCAAACTTTCATAAGAAAGCAAGATGGATTTGCCTAGCCAAGCATCATTCAAACCATAATTAATAAGAACTATATCTGGTTTGTAGTAAATAGCATCACGACCCAGATACAGAGCTAGATCCAGCACTCCTGCTCCAGAAATAGCATTGTTCGCTAATGAAGCATTGAGTTTCAAATCATGTAACCAAAGATAGTGATAGGTCTCTTGAAATTTTATTTCCCAATTAGCATGCAAACCCAATGTCACATTGTCACCAAGAGCAACTATTTTTAATGCAGGATTCTTAGCAGCAAGCTCACGGATATTTAATTTAGGACTAGTCCAACCGCGCAGATCTGGTTCGCTAATTAAATCTTTCAGCAAACCATTAATAGGTTCAATCTCATTGCCTGAGCGGCATGCACAGTAAGCACCAAAACTCAAAGCAAACTGCGAAGCAGCAACAAGATCGGGACTTGCCGCTTTACCTGAACTCAATGCTGTCGTCGCTTCTTTAAGTAAAGAGTTAGAAATAGCTAACCACTTAGAAGGATCTAATGGGTTGCTTAAACGAATATCTTCAAGTGGTGCTTTCAAACGCGCTGGCACAAACTCAAGTACGTTGGTGATGCGGTCTATAACATCACTGATCTTCAACATGGTACTTTCGTTTTTATTCAACTCAGCTGCCATTTGATAGCAACTCAAAGCATGAGGAAAAAAACGAATCTCGCAAGCCCAGTCACCAGCCTTATGCCACTCGTCATAAGTTGCCAATTTGGCGTCCTTATGTAAGGACCTGAACATGATTTCGGTTAATTTATCGTCTTTCATAATAAAACTGAACAAAAGCTAAATAAGGGCTTAAAAGGCTTAATACATGATACCATTAGCCCTGCTATGAAAATGACTTTACGTGGATCGCAAAGAAAACGCAAGAGAACCAGTGGTTTTCGTGCCAGAATGGCCACGCCAGGCGGCCGCGCTACGATTGCTAGAAGAAGAGCTAAAGGCCGCAAGCAAATAGCTATGTAGAAGCTTAAAAGGCTGGAGGGATTCCTATGCTAAGCAAAAAAGAACGTCTTAAGTACTCCGGACTTTTCCAACAAGCCTTTCAAAAAGGCAAAACTTTGTCATCTACCTGCCTCAGAATCACAGTAACTAAAACTCGTGATTACTGTAAAAATCAATTACCTCTTGTAGGTTTCAGTATATCTAAAGCTTATTCCAAAAGAGCCGTCGATCGCAATCGTATGAAAAGACGCCTCCGAGAAATCTATCGTTTATATAGAATGAAATTAGAGAATGCAGAAAAACTACATGATGTAGGGCTCTTAGTCATCAGCCTCAAAAAATCAATCACTGCTGATTTATTAATCGGCAAAACTTATTGGGAGCTTAAAACAGAATTAGAAAGTTTACTCAATAAAGCTATCGGTTAATTAATTCTGTCATTGCAAGGAGGACGAAGTCCGACGAAGCAATCTAATAATGAGATTGCTTCGCTTCGCTCGCAATGACAGTTACATGGCTAAGGATTTAGCGAGTTGCTTTCCTCGACGACGATTAGTAGGATCGTGCGTAGGAGCGGTACTACTAGTGTTATACAAAGCTCGCTCTGCTCCAATGACCATTTCGTTATAACGAGGCAAAAGATCTTCCAAGTAACGCGACTTAGGACTGTATTGTATGCGATCTTGGATACCCTTAAGAAGTTTTATGTCAGTATTACTAGGTCTTACAATTTCAGCAATTTCGCCGTTGTTGATTTTGTCATAAGGCTCCAACCAAGCTAAGATAGCGGATTTGAGAGCTTGAACCACTGGATCTTTATTTACCGCCTCAGCAGCAGTACCAAAATATTTAGATCGTAATCCTTCAACATCTCCTATTCTTTCTTCTATTTGATTAATTAGAAACTCCTGCGCCTCATCAACAAACTTAAAAGCATCATGTTGATGGGCATAATTTTCTAAGTTCTTTATAGAAGCTACTGTTCGCTCATTCTGGCTATCACCTAAAATACTGCGCAGCAGTCCCCATAACCATTTGAATGGGTTATAAGTTCCAGTTATCTCAGAATGAATATGTTTGATTGCAGCTTTAAACTCTTTTTCATCAACAGTATTAGAGGCACTCTTCGGTCCGTGAACTTTCTGTCTTGCTTGATATCTTCTAAATTCAGTTGAGAGCAAGTTATACAACGGAAGCTTACCCAAAGCTTCATTTCGAGTTGCGGCAATCGCATCTCCAATCATTTCTCTGAAATTTAGGTTGACTCCAAGCATATGAACAAATAAGCAGAAGGGCCCGAAAGCCTTCCACAAACTCAATCTATCTACGCTATACATTTTAGCATAATGTGTATATATAATTGGATGCTATTAACACCGTATTTATTCAAATATCAGCTTTACAAAGGGCTTTTTCGTCGCAGATGACATTTCAACGGCTTCGGCTATCGTTCGCTCATTCTTCGCTTTCCGCTCGATTCTTGCGGACTTAACGTGCTGCGCCTCTCGCGGAGCTCAGATATGAGCTCACTCTGCCTCAGCTCGTTTCCAGTCATAACACTCCTCAAAAGCCCTTTGTAAAAGCTGATCTCTTAAATTATTTCGCAATAACGATTTCGCTACCTAATTCTCAACTTATAAACATAAGGGAAAACCCCCTGATATTTAGTAGCCTGGGCGCCTTCAACTTTATTACTCACCGCACATAAAACCTTAGGTGAAGCGATGTAAATTAATGGATTATACTCATAAACCAAATCTTGCAATCTATCGTAATAGACCTTGCGCTCTTCAGTATCCATAACTTGCACACCTTGAATTAATAAATTATCGATCTCTTGCTCCCAAGCTCTAGTAAGCGGATTCTTCTGAAACTTCTTGACGTCAAACATATGCAAACGCCCATCACTCTTCCATACATTAGCACCACTGTTTGGTTCATTACCACCAGTAAGTCCAATCATGCCGGCTTCATAATCTTTACCTTGCATCAAACGTGAAACAAAGTTATTAAACTCAAGCAATTTAAAATTAACTTTAATCCCTATATCTTTAAGATTATTAACAATGATTACCGCCATAAACTCACGCTCTTGATTTCCAGCATTGGTAAATAAATTAAATTCAACTCGATTATTCTTAGCATCGAATAATTCAAGCTCTTGAGTTCTTTTATTAGTGACGTAATGAAAGCCGTTTACTAAGAGGATTTGCTTGGCTTTATTAATATCACGTCTATGACCTTTGATACTTTCATTTAGGAAAGGAGACTTAAGTGACTCAGCAGTATAATGCGGTGCGCCCAAACCTTGAAACACATTATTGATGATATTGTCGCGGTCTATAGCGTAAGAAATTGCTCTTCTAAATTCCGTGTTATTAAACCAAGAGTATTTTGGTTCCGCTACATTATTACTGAGATTAAACCAAATAAAATTAGTACCAGTACTTGGACCTAAATCATAAAGCGTAAAATTATATTTTTTCTCTAAGCCTTTAATTAAAGCTGCATTTTGAGGAGATACATCTAAGTAATAGGATTCTCCAGCTAGAAACTTGAAAGTATCAGCAGCACTATCTCTGACATAAGAGTAAATAAGTTTATCGAGGTAAGGAAGTTTATTACCCTCTTCATCTTTCAAGAAAAACTTGGGATTAGCTACTAATTCTATACGCTCACCACTGACTAGCTTATGCAGGCGAAACGGTCCTGAACAAACGATCTTAGAGGGGTCAGTATCAACACTAAGATATTGATTAAACGCTTGTTGCTTCTCCGCTAAACTATGTGCTTTATGCTCGCGAAAAAATCTTTCTATATCATGCTTAGGTGCGATTTCTATGCCGATAGTTTTTAAGAAAGGTGCAAAAACTTTAGCTGTTCTAAAAGCTACCGTATGTTTATCGAGCATTTGCACTTCAGGGAATTTACCCTCTACAGTTAGTATGTCTCTAAGTGAACTTACTGCAACCTCATCTCTAATTAAGGTGTTCCAAGTATATTCAACATCTTCAGCAGTAATAGGTTGACCATCACTCCAAACTAATCCTTCTTTAAGCTTTACAGTGATTGTTTTACCACCATCACTGATCTGAAAACTTTCTGCCATATGCGCTAAAGGCTCATCAGTATTAGGGTCTAGCACAAATAAACCATGAAACATCAAGGAAGCAAACAAAGTACTAGAAGCATCAGTAGAAATCCAAGGATTAAAAGTTTTAGGATCGGTGCCGACATGAGTCATGCGCAAGATCTGCTTAGAACTGTTTCTGGGACTAAGACTACAAGCAGAAAAACTTAGACAAAGTATTAATATGACCAGTATCCTAAGTACTTGCAATCTTAGTCGCTCTTTTCAAACGCACTCAAACAAGTCCATTCAGCAACTATCATAATTACATTTAAATATATGAAAGTAGGGAAACTCGCGATGCAGAGATAATTTAAATGCAGGAAGGTCGCAGTCATAGTAGCTAACCTCAACGGCCAACCAATAAAGAACATTGCAGCAATAGCAACTTCAGCGTATTTGATAAAGCTCGCTATTATAAAAACATTCGGAAGAACAAGGTTATTAAAAACAGTTTTATAAGGAGCAAAAATTACATCATCTTTTAAACTGTGAAAAAAACTATCAGCATTAGCTCCGAAACTTGGATCAAATAATTTAGGTCCACCATTAGCAAAAAATATTAGAGCTATAGTCCAGCGCAATATCAGCAGGTAGGCGATTGCTTTAGGTGCAACTTTATCAGACATAATTACAGCATACAATGAAACCGTCATCGCGTGATAACGGCTTGTTATAATATTGCCTGTAGATGAATCCTAAAACTGAAAGAATCGTAGTAACCATCATATTAATTCTGCTGCTTGCAGGATCTTTCTTAGTCTATGATTTACTTAGTTTTAAAAGCAGAAGCGTAAAAGAAGCTGAACAGTTATTAAAAGAGTACAAGGTAGCCAAGGCACAAGACGTCCTAGAAAAAGCGAAACTCAGACTCAAGAAAAAAGATAAGGAATTAGACAGTTTACTCTTCTACACCTTAGTTAAAGCCCATAAATACGACGAAGCTCAAAAAGTTATAGACAAAGAAGTAGAAGCATTGCCGCAAAATTTCGGATTGAAATTTATTGAATTAATAGACTTGCTCAATGCCCACGACAAAAGCGCATTGATAGTGAAACTGATAGACAAAGCTCAGTCATTAAAGCTGGATCAAGAGTTCTTTATCAACGCAAGTAAGCGCAGAAACGACATAACGCAGGAATTCTCCATTCTAGAGATGGGACTAAAATACCTTCGTGATGCTAAATACAAGCAATATCAGAAAAACAAAAAATCTCAAGGTGAAATCCCAACTGACAAACTTGAAGATTACACTTTAAGACGCTGCATTGAAGTAGCAAATATTTTCATGGGTTCGCAGAATTATCAACTGGCGCTCAAACATCTAACTAAAGCACAAACTTTAAAAGTATTGAGTAATTCAGATATGAAAGATGAGTACTATTTGAATTTGGCTTTGGTTTACAAAGAATTAGGAAGTATGGATAAAGCCTGGGATAATATGCAACTCTCAGCAAAACTTGGCAATAATAAAGCCAAAGCCATGCTGCAAAGTTTGAACAAAAATTACGAACCTCCAAAAGAGTAAATTAGGTATAAACCCTTGCAACATAAGCATTTCTTGGTAAACATGTCAATCTATTGATACAATTTATATTGAAAGATAAGCGCCCCTGAAGAGTATGTATTTACTCTTCTTTTAGCTTATTTTCACAATGGTAAAAAGGGCCTCAGCTCTAATACATGGCCATCGCAGAACTAAAACAAAGCATTCCTGGAAGTGTAAACAACACTCCAAATTTGCACATTGCTCCAGAACCTAAAACAACTCAAGAAACAAATGCAGCTCCTCAAACTACTGATAGAGAAACTTTACAAACTCATCACCTCGCACCTAATGGAAATGGCAAACACACTAAGACCATCGCAGAAGCAGAACAAGAAAGTAGTAAAACTTTAACTTCATTACTAGCTGATGTACGTAGAGGATGTAATTTATTAGCTGCAGGATTCTGTTTAACGGCAGCCGTCATGGTAAAAGTACTACCAGAAAAAAATCCCGCTAGAAAATTTGTGGAAGATTGGGCTGCACACTTCGCCCGCTTAGCTATCGGTATGATAGGCGGAGCCACTGGTGCAGTAGATGCGATACGCTCAGGTAAACCATTACTTGCAGGTGCGCAAATCGGTGACGCTATCACCTCTGTTATTGCACCATTAAAAGAGATGACTAATTATCGTGGTCTTTGGGTTGGTGCTTACAATGCATTACCATCACTGGAAACTATTCACGGCAAGGGTAGTTATAAAGGTGTTGGGGATTACGTTAGAACCAATTGGGAAGCGCTTAAATCTACCTTATCAAGAATAGTTTCTAACCCTTGGGGCTTGTTTGATCCTCGCCAGAAAGGTGAGCTTGGAGTAGTCTCTGGTCTAGCGATCTCTATCTGTAGTGCTCTTTATATTGCTACTGGTATTAAAGCTTTCGCCTCATTGCGTGATGTGTTTGGTATCACCGTAGAAGGTGAGAAAGCTAAACCACAACACTTGAAAGAAGGTAGAGGCAGATATGCAATGAGTGGTTACTTAATGATGGCAGGTTCTGCTGCAAATATTCAAAGCAAATATTCTCCGAAGAATAGTTTAGTTTGGTCGTATATAAATCTTGCCTTCAATGCCATCGGTAAGATGTTCTATCTTGATTCCCTTCAAGCACAGGAACCAGCAAGCATCGGTAAACCATTGACCTTCCAGAAGATGCTGCACAATAGTTTCAAAAATTTATTCTCATTTGGGAAACAAACTCGCGAAGTATTAGAGGAGATACAACCAACTTTATTAAAGATAGAAGATCAGCCTGAAGCATTACGCCAACAAGTAAAAGTTATACAAGAAGGAAGACAAGCGGAGAGATGGTCTTCTGGCGGGGGTTCTAGGGTAAGGACTTATTCTTCTGGAAGGTCTGGTGGAAGTTCGGGTGGTGGGGCATCGGGGAGTAGTGGAGCACCAACTAATAATGGAAGCAGTGGAGCTGCGCCAGTAAACAGTGGCGGGAGAGCTGGTAACACATTAGGAAACGGTAGGGGCAGTGGCGGAACAGATACTGGAAAGCAAATTCAATTACCTGCTAGTGTAACTAGAACGCCAGGCACTGGAGCAAGTTCTACTCCAAAACCACAATCACCAAAACCTAAAGCATATGTATCAACAGTAAGTAAAACCAATTCTCCGAGACCAGTAGCAAAAAAAGATGATTAAATTAATTGCTTAGCAGTAGTTACTGATTGTGATATAACATTCGCTGGGAGAATTTCTTCTAATATATCAGTTTCATAAGCTAGTTCAGCTAACTGACCGTTCTCCAATGGCGGTAAAAATTGCCTTTCATCTATAAAAGTAGCCTCATCCATTATAGGAGCTAGTTTATAATATTTAGAAAATCCAAATGAAGCTGGTGAAACTGTTGATCTAAATAATTTTCGTGGATCATCTCCAGGTAAAGGAGCGTTTTCACCCGAATCCCATCTATCAGCAATACTCTGCCTTGGATCTTTTATAGGATTGACATGCAAATGATCTTCTTTTGATAAGACTTCTTGAACTTTTTCCCAGTCCTTTGGTCTTTTCTTTTCAAGCCTTGAATATGCATCTACAACCCATTTCAGGTGATTAGGCTTTGCCTCAGATAAAATTTGTCTAGTGCCTAATGCTACTGCCGTTTTTTTAACATCAGAAAAACCCTTTGTTAATTGAGCTAATTCAGGCTGTGTAATTACATTCTCTCCAGATGCACCTAGTAGTTCTAATTTTAATTTATTTGCACATCCATAAGGTTCAAATCTTAATCCTACTGGCTCAGAAGAACCTTCTTTACAATCTAATGAGTCAAATAAAAAAGTTACTAATCCAATATTGTTTAAACCAAGTTTAGTCCGCATAATTTCTTTCAGGTCAGGACTATTTGCAAAAGTTTCCATGTTTTTATAAACTTCAACTAAATCTGATTCATCAAGACATTTCTGAGGTATTACTAAATATAAAACTATATTGTTAGGATTATCATCTACAACAATAGCCCCTGAACAGTTCTTTGTTAACCAATCCCATTGAGTTGGAAATTTATTTTTAAGTGTGGCTTTTGCAACGCTAAACATGTCAATAGGAGGCTGATGCCATTGCTCAATGCGTCTTCTAGAGATATCATCATTAAATAATTCCGAGTCTCCATTGAATAACTTATCTTTAGAGATTCTCAAATAATTACAGCGTTCATGATTTAATGCTTGGATACATGTAGCCAAATTAAAACTTGACCCAGCTGTTGTGCTTATATTCGTCATATATCAAAGATCCCCAAGGTTTATTTACCTTTAACCTATATTAACTTAATACTCGTCTGATTTTCAAGTCCCCTTATATCTAATTTTATTTAGATTTTCTGAAAAACTTAGATTTCATGCGCACACCCAGGCTAAAACACCCAATATTTTTATAATTATTTTAGCTCTTTCTCAATAAAATCTGTACACACTAATCCCGTTTGAAAGACTTCATTCGCCATCACACGCTTATGAAACGGAATCGTAGACTCTATTCCAGTAATAGTGAACTCATCTAAACAACGTTGCATTCTTTTAACAGCTTGCTGGCGTGTTCTGCCCCAAACAATTAGCTTACCCATAAGCGAATCGTAGTTAGGCGGCATGAAGTAATCCGTGTAACAATGCGTATCCACTCTCACACCTAAACCACCAGGCGGCATAAAACCCGTGATATGACCAGGACACGGCATAAAATTACGTGCTGAATCTTCAGCATTAATTCTGCACTCAATAGAGTGTCCGCTAATCTTTATATCTTCTTGAGTAAAATCAAACGCTTCACCTTGCGCAACACGCAGTTGCCACTGCACCAAGTCAAACCCTGTCACCATCTCAGTTACACAATGCTCAACTTGAATACGAGTATTCATTTCAATGAAGTAATATTCTTTAGTCTCCGGTACAAAAATATATTCGATGGTACCAGCGCCTTCGTAATTCACGGCTTTGGCGGCTCTTACTGCATCAGCGCCCATGCGCTGACGTAAAGCTTCATCCACCACTGGCGATGGCGCTTCTTCGATGAGCTTTTGGTGACGACGTTGTACGCTGCAATCACGCTCACCCATATGCACGCAATTACCATGAGCATCTGCAAAAACCTGAAGCTCAATATGTTTCATGCGCGTGATGAATTTTTCTATGTAGACTCCAGCGTTACCAAAAGCATTCTGTGCCTCAGTTTGCGCTTGAATAAAATTCTTCTCCAGTTCCGCTCTATCTTTGCAGACACGCATACCACGGCCTCCACCACCGGCCGTAGCCTTAATGATTACCGGATAACCAATCTTGCTTTCTACTATATGAATAGCGGTTTCAATATTTTCTACTAAACCATCAGAGCCAGGCACTACTGGAACTCCAGCAGACATAACTGTTTCACGAGCAGTGGCCTTGTCACCCATCTTACGCATAGCATCAGAACTCGGTCCAATAAATTTTATGTTGTGCTCTTTGCAAACATCAGCGAAATGGGCATTCTCAGCAAGAAAGCCATAACCCGGATGAATAGCATCAGCACCCGAAGTAAGAGCGGCGCTAATGATCGCAGGTATATGCAAATAACTTTTAGATGAAAGTGCAGGACCAATACAATAAGCTTCATCAGCCATGGTGACATGCATACTATCTTCATCTGCTTCAGAATAAACTGCTACTGTTTTAATACCAAGTTCTTTACAAGCACGAATAACTCGCAAAGCAATCTCTCCACGATTTGCAATTAAAACTTTCTCGATTTTCTTTTTAGTAACCATGCGCTAAAAATCATACTATTTTATTCCGAGTAAAGGCGAATGGGTTGACAATGTGTATTTCTGCTATAATTCTAATTATGAAAAAAATACTTAATTTAATCCTTAGTTTACTAATCATTTCAACTCTAATTCCTACGCAAGTACATGCTGGGGTTGTAAAAGAATTAGAAGAAGTTGATGAAGCACAACGTATACATGATGAACAAGAACGTATTCGTCAGCAAGAAGAGTATAGAAAAGAAGTTGCAGAACAACAGGCCAAAGCAGCTCAAGTAGAGCCTAAGCGCGAAGTTATACCTGAAGCACCTAAGCCTCAACCAGTAGTTCAAAAGACAACGACTAAAGAAGAGATCACTGAAGTAGTTTCAACTAGAGAAGAAACTGAACACACTTGCATCATTTGCAGAACAGCAGGAGCAATACTCGGTGGTAGCGTTAGCAGCGTAGTTGGCTTAGTGAGAGGATCAGCAGCGAAAGGTAACGATCTAGCTGAATCATATAGCGATGGCCTTGGCGGCGGAATTTTAGGCACTGTAGTTGGAGTTCCTACTGGAGCTATTACTGGTGGAGTAACTGGTGCACTTACTGGTTTACTTGACGGTACAGTGAGCGGTGTATCAGAAGGTTGGAATGATCCATTCACTAAAGAAAGTTTCTTACAAGACGGAAATGATTTCTTAGATTATGATCCGTACGATATTGGTGCTGACTAGGAGTAATTACTCGTGTTGTCATTGCGAGGAGCCGTAGGCGACGAAGCAATCTCATCAATTCTAATTCTAATGAGATCGCCACGTCACGCGCTTCGCGCGTTCCTCGCGATGACAAAGGCTAAACTTACTAACCGATTCTTAAACCAACAGTACGATCTATAACCTTCAAGTCGTACTCTCCTGCTTGAAATTCTTTCTTAAGTTCGTTTGCAATGATACGCGCAAACTCAGGTTCTTTAGATGAATAAAGATCTACTGCGCATGATCCATATTCAGGCCATGTGTGAATACTAAAATGAAATGATGGGGTCACTACCGTAGCGGTAACACCCTGAGGTTCAAACTGAATATAGTTGTCATTACATGCAACTACATCGATACTTGCCAAGGCCCTATCAATAGCCGCTTGAAGCTCCTCTGTTTTAGCCAGTGTAAGAGGATCTGCTTTATAAAAATCAAGAATAATATGTGCTGTTATCACGATACAAGGCTGTAATTGTAGCAAAATTCCATCTGTCATTGCGAGCCGCGAAGTGGCGAACTAATCTCATAATTTTCCATGATTATGAAAATACTATTTAGAAACACACTAATAATGCTATTTTTGCTAGAATTCAAGGCTATGTCTAATTCCCACAAAACTACTAAAACATACTCACAGAATGACATCAAGCGCGAATGGAGGCTTATTGATGCTGAGGGTAAGATCCTAGGCCGTTTAGCTACAGAAGTAGCAAATGCACTCAGAGGCAAGGATAAAGCGGAATTTTCTCCTAATCAAGATATTGGTGATTTCGTTATAGTAATTAACGCTGAGAAGATCAAAGTTACTGGTGATAAAGAAAACCAAAAGCTATATTACAGACACAGTCAACGTCCTGGTAGTATCAAAGCGGAAACTTTAGCTAGCCTACGTAAAAGAAGACCTGAAGAGGTTATTCGTAGAGCAGTAGAAGGCATGCTTCCTCATAATAGACTTTCTGATAGATTAATCACTAAGCTTAAAATTTATGCTGGAGCTGAGCACCCACATGCAGCACAATTAGCAGCTGCTCAAGCAGCTTAATTTAGACTGCTGAATCAAGAGGAAATTTATAAATGAAAAAATCACAAGAGAATCAAATAGTAACCGGTAAAAGAAAAAGAGCAATCGCTCGCGTCAGACTTAAAACTGGCGAAGGTAAGATTGTAGTTAACGGTAAAGGCTTCGAAGAATATTTCGGCGCTCGCGAAAACCTTAAAAAGAAAGTAATGACTCCACTTGAGCTTACTGGAAATATTGGCAAACTTGATATTTTTGTAAATGTAAGAGGTGGCGGTAAAGTAGGACAAGCTGATTCAGTAGCTTCTGCTATCGCTAAAGCTGTTGCTACTCACAAAGACAGCAACCGTAAGAGCCTTAAAACAGCTGGTTTACTTACTAGAGACTCAAGAATCAAGGAATCTAAGAAGTACGGACATAAGAAAGCTCGTAAGAGATTCCAGTTCTCTAAGAGATAAAATCACCCTAAAAAAGGGTTATAAATTGCTTGGAGACTTTCCAAGCTCGTCCACTTTACTTTTAATCTTTCGCAACTCTTCCTGTTGCTTCGGCAATCTAGCGAGTGCTCTTTGGCGGCGCATAAACTCACCGTAAGCAATTGCTGGCGCGCCTAATACTGGCATGAAAGGATCGACATCAGAATTAGCAGCACTAAAAGCTCCTACTACTGCATCGTTACCAATACTCACACCATCACCGCAACCAGAAGCTCCTGCCATAGTCACTCTATCACCAATACGTGCACTACCTGCAATACCAGTCTGGGAGATGATTAGCACATCCTTACCAACTTGTACATTATGTGCGATCTGACAAAGGTTATCAATCTTAGTACCTTCACCAATCACAGTAGGGCCGATAGTGCCTCTATCTATGCAAGTGTTGGCTCCGATCTCGACATCATCATTAATAATTACTGAACCAATTGAATTAATTTTGTATTGGATTTGTCTGTCCATAGAAAAACTAAAATTACCGCGTTGCATTTTTTCTAAATTAGTCGGCTCAGCAGTTATATAACTGTAACCATCAGCACCAATCACCGCATTAGGATGAATGATGACACGATTAGCAATCTGCACATAGTCTTCTATAACCACACCAGCTCTAATTAAACATTCTTCACCAATATTTACACCAGCACCAATGCTAACTCGTGGATGAATCACAGAACCCGCTCCTACACTGGTGTTGGGGCCTATGTATACAAGTGCGCCGATACTTGCAGACGGATGGATTTTAGCAGTCGGATCTATTACTGCAGTTTTATCGATACCAGAAGCCGGCTTAAAACGTGCCTTCTCAAAATGACTAATAATTTGCTGCAAAGCATATTTCGGTCTTGAATGAATAAGCAAGATCAAATTCTTATCAGTTTTATACTGCAGGAAATCTTTATCCTGATTCAATTCTTCTGATATAAGAAAGACTTTGGCGCTGGAACCTTTAAGTAGTTTTTCTGCTTTACTGAATCTTCCTGGAAACACTAAAGCCAATTGCTCGGGAGAAGCTTGATTAGGTTGAGCAGCAATAGATTCAACTTCATAATCTTCGTCACCCTCAATTCTAGAGCCAGTTATAGCTTTAAGTTCATTTAGTTTCATGGCTTATTATGATTTAGGTTTAGCAGCTTGAGGGGCTTTTTCTGTAGCCTTAGCTTCTTGTAATCTTGCAGCTTCTAACTTAACTAAAAAACTAGCAGTGATGTCTTCGATATCAGATTGCACATAGCCTTTTTCTAAAACTAAATCTATACCTTTTTCTTTAGCTGTTTCTTGAAGCAGTTTAGAAATATTTCTATTAATCTGCATATTATAGAACTCTTTATCGTCTTGTAACTTCTCAAGTTCTTCATCAACGATATCTTGTATAGAATCTTTTTTAGCTTCAACTTCTTCTTTCTTACCCTTAGTTTCAAGCTCTTTTAATTCATTATCAGCAGTCTCTAAAACCCGCTTCACACGCGCTTCCGCTTCTTCAATCTTGTTATTAGCTTCCTGGACTAGAGAGTACTTTTGATAAATTTGTACTATGTCCAGTGCGACAACTTTGGCATTCACCGGCGCGACTAAACAAATTAAAAACAATAATGTTACTAATTTACTTTTCATTATTTGGTTCCAAGTTTTTTCAAGATTAAATCACTAATATCAGTGCCGCCATACAAAACAGCTTCTTCAATAAGCACTAAATCATACTTATTTTCTTTTGCTACAGAGTCCAAAGCCTGTTTAATACTGGTCTCAATCTCTTCGCTTCTCTTATTAGAATCAGCTTCAAGTTTTTTAGCTTCAGGCTCTATCTCTAAACGCATTTGTTCAGCCATCATCTGCAACTCAGTTTGCGTTTTGTTTTCAGCTTTAGCTTTTTCTAAAGCAGTTTTCTTTTCAAGAATTTTTTTATTCAAATCAGACTCGGACTTAGCCAAATCTTGCATTAATCTTTGAGCTTTAGGATAACTTTGGATAACTTTATTAGAATTAACAGTGCCCACTTTCAGCGGTACTTCTGCGGCTTGTGCTGAGTTAATCGTCAGACATAATACAGCACCTGTCAATATAATTTGAGTGGTCTTCTTAATAATTCTCTCCATAAGCATATATTATAGTACATAAGGGAAATTACCGTTGAGTTTCGTAGACTTAGCTATTGAATGAGTTACAATCTGAACGTATATTACTATGAAAAATATAGCTTTTATTGTCTTTAGTTTAGTTCTTGTGCTCAGTTCTTGCTCAAAGAATCAAGTTAGCAAAGATGGAAGTTCAGGAGCCAAAGTCACAGTGTATTTCACCAAGGCTAGCGACGAGCTTGGCGTAGTACTTATACCTGTTGTCCGCAAAGTCCCTAAAGGCAAAAACGCTTATGAAGTGGCTATTGAAGAATTATTCCTCGGACCTACTTTAGAAGAGAAAGAAAAACTCAGTCTTAATACTGAAGTACCCGAAGGTACCAGATTAATCAAGCTTGAAGAAAGCGGCAATGAAGTGAAGCTAAACATTAGTTCTCAATTCATGTATGGAGGCGGCTCTGAAGCTATGCAAGTGAGATTCAGACAACTGAGAGAGACTGCTCTCACTTTAGCGAAAGGCAGACCAGTATTTTTATATATAGATGGTGAGAAAGCTAAGACTATCGGTGGTGAAGGATTAGAAGTGCCTCAACCATTGGGAAAGAAAATATAATCTAGAGTCATTGCGACCTAATGAGCGAAAAGATTTATAATTTAAATAATTTAGCTAGCACCCTAGAACACGCTCAGCAATTAGCTCAGGAGCTAAAAGATTCTAGAGAAAGTTTTGTACTTTTATTCCATGGTGGCATGGGAGCTGGCAAAACTACTTTTATTCGCTCTTTTGGACAAACTCTGGGTATACAAGAAAAAATTACTAGTCCAACTTTTATTGGCATGAATGAGTATCATCTTGCTGATCTGAATTTTTATCACTTCGATCTATATCAAGTGAATCCCAATCTAGAAGATCTCTCTGAGCTGATATCAAGTAATGAGCGCAAGATACTTGCAATAGAATGGGCTGAAAAACTAGAGCCTAATGTTTATGGACTTTTGGCAAGAAATCTTAAGGTTATTAAATTAGAGTTTAAGGTTGTTGGCGATGAAGAACGAGAGTTAAGCCTTAGCAGATAGCTGCTTTACTGCAGCTAACGCTTCCTTACGAGCAGCATCATGATTAACCATAGGTCTAGCGTAATTAGTTTCTAACTCCGGAATCCATTTACGAATATATTTTTTATGAGGATCGAATTTCTCCGCTTGAGTAATAGGATTAAAGATTCTAAAGAACGGGCTTGCATCAACACCACTCCCAGCAACCCATTGCCAGCCCATAGAGTTATTAGCTAAATCAGCATCAAACAAAGTATCCCAAAACCATTTAGCACCTTCACGCCAATCTATCAACAAATCTTTAACCAGGAACGATCCCACTATCATACGCACACGATTATGCATCCAACCGGTTTCCCATAGTTCACGCATGCCAGCATCCACTAAAGGATAACCAGTTTGACCTTGTTGCCATAATTTTAACTGAGCTATATTTTTACGCCACGGAAATTTATCGAACTCAGCTTTAAAATTATTGTCGGTACTATAAGGGTAATGATGCATTATATAGTAAGCAAACTCTCTCCAGATCAGCTGTCTACGATATGGCTCAGCTTTAATTTCCTTCCATACTCTATAAGGGCTGATTTCACCAAAATGCAAATGAGTAGAAAGTTTTGAAGTGCCAGTTATATCTGGTCTATCTCTCTGTTCATTATAATCAGCAGCATATTTTGAAAAAGTTTTTAGAGACCTGAGTGCCGCTTGCTCACCAGCACTAATATAAGGGAGCATTTTCTTTTGCCAGTGATCCGGTGCTTCTAATAAATCCTCAGTAATATCATCATTAGAACCTAATTTATTTAAATCAAACTGGTCGTTTAATTTTAGTTCGTTGCTTAATTGCTTAGGATATTCTTGCTGCACATATTCTTCAAGGAAACCAAGACAATGATTATAGAAAGGAGTGAAGACCTTAAAAGGCTGTCCCTGTTTGTTTTTGATTTGCTCCAGGTTCAATATGAGTGCGCCGTTACAAATCTTATGGGCAATTACCAGAGCATTTACAATTGATTCATCTCTAGCTTTTAACTTTGGTTCGTACCTTCTATTCCAAACTATTTCATCTGCTCCACTAAGCTTGATTAATTCTTGAAGTATTTCTAAACTATTGCCTTGCTTGATAATCAATCTAGAACCCTGTTCTACTAATACTTGATTTAAAGCAGTAAGCGAATGTTTCAACCATAGTTTACTTGCAGCACCTGGTTGCCAAGGAGCCTCTTCTTCCGGCGACCAAATAAATAAAGGGATTATGGGCTTCTTGGTCTGAATAGCATAATTTACAGCTGGGTTATCCTGCAAACGCAAATCATTTTTAAACCAAACAATTATAGGATTAGTCATAAAGATACTGCATTACCACATGCAAAGCCGCTTGCCCACGCCCATTGAAAGTTATAGCCACCAAGCCAACCAGTCACATCTACACATTCACCAATAAAATATAAACCTGGAACCTTCTTTACTTCCATAGTTTTAGAATTCAATTCATTAGTATCTATGCCACCTGTCGTCACTTCAGCTTTAGCATAACCTTCAGTACCCGTAGGTGCAACTTGCCAGTTCTGTAAACGATTTGCAAGTTTCTCTAAGGCATCATTAGCATACTCAGCTAGCGGTCTATCTAAATCATTCTCTTCAGCTAAGTAATCCACAAAATTATCCGGGAATATCGCTCCACGATTGATCTTCGCAAACTCTGCTTGCCCCTCTTTAAATTTAATTTCTCGTAAAATATTTTTTAATTTTCGTTTCTCTTGTTTTTTATTCTCAAGCAAATATTTTTTAAGATCCACATCAGGACAAAGATTAATGCTGATAGTATCTCCTGGTTTCCAATAACTAGATATCTGCAATATTGCAGGTCCACTTAATCCCTTATGCGTAAACAATATATTCTCTCTAAAAGATTTCTTTCCCAGCGAAACTTCAGCATCAAAAGTCAAGCCTGCTAAATCCTTAAAAATAAATTCCTTACATAGCAAAGGAACCAATCCAGGTCTAGCTTCTACAAGTTTAAGTCCAAACTGCTTAGCTATTTTATAAGCCAGGTCTGTAGCACCAATCTGTGGGATAGAAAGACCACCGGTGGCAATGACAAGAGAATTACATTGATAATCTTCTTGATTAGTTTTTATAACAAATCCCTTGTCATTGCGAGGAGCACGCGTAGCGTGCGACGTGGCAATCTCATTGACAAGAAGCTCTGATTGAATCTCCACCTTTGCTAGCTTCGCTTCTTTATAAAGCATGTCAATAATCTCAGTTGATTTACCATCACAAAACAATTGTCCTAATTTTTTCTCATGATAAGGAATTTTATACTTCTCAACTAAAGCAATAAAATCCTGCGGAGTGAATCCAGCTAAAGCCGACTTGCAAAAATGGGGATTCTCTGAAAGATAGTTTTCTGGGCTTGCGTAAATATTCGTAAAGTTACAGCGACCACCACCAGAGATGCGAATCTTCTCACCAATCTTCTTAGAATGATCTAATAAGAGTACTTTTAACCCACGTTGACCAGCGCTAATCGCTGCCATAAAACCAGCCGCTCCAGCACCAATAATTATTAGGTCATGAGTTAAAACCACTCAAATAAAAGTATCATAAACACTTAGGATAAAGATCTAAACAATGAAAAAGTCCCTTTCGGGACCTGATTTAATAGTGTATTTTTAGTGATAGGAGTAATTATAGCAAATTTTTTGGGTCTGCGCAATATGTATTTCGCACATATTTAGATGCTTAAAATAAACTATTTTTAAGACTTTGAAGTTTATCCGTCGTTTATGTTGAGGAGCGAAACGGAACGGAGTAACGTCAGGGTGTGGCACTAGAACACCCGACTCAAACCAGCAAACAATTGCACCCCTAAGTCAGGTTGAAATCCATTTAAATCAGTAATCACCGGCATGCCTATAGAAAAATTGGCAACGGTACTATCATTCAAAGCTAAGCGCATACCTGGACTAATGAACATGACCAAGCCTCCATGGCTATTGTCTTTCACGCCCAGATACTCAACTTTTTCTTGCCAAATACCGTTCAATTCAAGCACTGCTGCGGGCTTCATTGATTGTCCTAATATTCTCGCTGCAGGAAAATTATAAGTTACAGCAGTATTAAAACTCACCTGATCACCAACCGTAGTGCTCTGAACACCTTGAGTAGATAGCTTATAAAGAGTACTAGTATCAAAAGAAAAATTATTCATAGGTAAGCTAAATGCCATTCCCATAATTGGGTCCCAAGAACCAGTACCAGGTTGCTCATCAGCACCGAGTTTGAAGCCATCGACATCACGCTCGTTAGTTTGACCAGTAGGCATTTTAATACCAGCTACCAAAGCAGCTTGCAGACCAGTATTCATACAAGCCCGCTCTTTACAGTTCACACCACAGAACTTATGTCCATTCAAGAAACGATACTTCATAGTCAAGGTCATATCTCCTAAACCAATAGCATCACCACCATCAACCGTACTACCATGACCTGTAGATTGTAGATTACTAATAATGCGATAAGGATAACTAATCATCACATTTAAATCATCAGTAATCCCATATGCAGCACTGGCACTAAGCAGCACATCGTAATCACGCGAATGAGCATGAATATCATTACGATTCAGGAATGCAAAATCACTAGCTCCAAATTCATAGACGTTTTGATAACGTAAACTAGTATTCAGCGCAAGCTTACCTTTAGGTAAAGTATAGGCTGGCATAGTAATAATCGGACCACCTATACCGTAATTGCCAAGCACCTCACAGCCGCATGAGCAGGCTTCTACACTTAATGCTACCCAGATTAATCCAAATGCAATAAGAAGCAAGAAACGGATTTTATTCATCAGCTTCGTCATCATGTGCATTCAATAATTTTAGACATGCAGGGGAAGCTTTAGCTTTCTTACGCTTAGCTGTGTAAGTAGTTTCTTCTTCTTGATCAGCAAAATTAACACTAAGCTGACCAGCAACATCATCAGTCCTTGCTATCATTGTTACTGCCACATCACTGTCTCTAAGCGAGTTTAGAAGAATAGTATATTCAGTAAACCCATTACCTTCCTCAGGCACGTCACCAACATCACTAATACTTGCAGATTCTACATTAAGTTTTTTAGGAGCATCTATAAGTTTGATCTGCTCAACTCTACCTACTAAAGTATCTCCATTACCGCAAAGGTTTAATGTCAATATTGCTTTTTTCTTTTGCTTAGTTACCCAAGTTCCAGTTAAAGCATGATTAGAAACTAAAGAAGTTTCTTCCTCTTCTTCACCATGATGGTGTCCCTCATGAGCACTCACCGGTAATATTACTAAAGCCAAAATTAAGGTAAATAAAGTGTTTTTCATTGTTTTCTCCTTCAACCCTATACCTAGACTATAGAGTTATGGCTTATAGTACTACTATAAGGTTATAATGTAAATCACCAATCATTAAATCAATGTCAAAAGCTAAATTATCTTCAGATCATATGACCATCAGCGAATTAGCTGAATTGGCTGACGTTAATTTACAAACCATTCGCTATTACGAAAATCTTGGTTTAATTCCAGAACCAGAACGTAGTGAATCTGGCTATAGACTTTATCATTCAGACTACGTTGAGCATATTAAGTTTGTAAAAAATACTCAAGACCTTGGATTCAAATTAGATGAAATCCAGGAATTAGTAAACTTGCGCTTTAGCAAAAAAGCTCGCGGTGCAGATGTAAAAGAATTTGTGCGCAAGAAAATTTTTGATATCAACACAGAAATAGCAAAACTTGAAAAACAAAAAAAAACACTTGAAGTTCTTGATCAATCTTGTTCAGGAGAGATGAAAACCAGTTGCTGCCCAATTATTGAATCACTCCGTGATGGATCTCCTCTTATTAAGCAAAACTCTTTATCACAAACAACAAACTGCTGCACTAAAACAAAAAGCCATAGCTAGTTATGCCTGAACTTCCTGAAGTTGAAACCGTATGCCGTGGCATTAAACCTTACCTAGAAGGTGCTTCTATAATAGATTCCAAGGTTTTCAATCATAAATTACGTATCCCCATTCCTAAAGATTTCTCCAAGCTCATTAAGGGATGCAGAGTTTTAAAAGTCCAGCGTAAAGCAAAATATATTCTTATTCATTTATCTCATGAGGTCCTGACGTCGCGCCCTTCGGGCGCTCCTCAGGATGACGAGGCAGGGAGCTTGATCATCGTTATTCATCTCGGGATGAGCGGCAGATTAAAATTCAGTGGCAGCGAACAAGAAGAAATCTTTTATCATCAACGTAAAGCTCATCATAAACATGATCACGCGTTGATCCAATTATCTAATGGAAAGTTTTTGATTTATAACGATCCTCGTAAGTTTGGCTTGGTCACTGTTCTTGATAAAGATGAGTTTGCTAATTTTAGATTCTTCAAAAAGCTTGGAATCGAACCTTTGTCTCCTGAGCTCAACCCAGAAACTCTCTATAAAACACTTCAGCGCCGAAATAAATCTATCAAATCAGTGATCATGGACTCGTCATTAATAGTGGGCGTAGGAAATATTTATGCTAGCGAAAGTTTGTTTATAGCTGGTATTCATCCTGAACGTATCGCCAGCACTATAACTAAAAAAGAAGCTACCAAGTTACACCATGCAATCGTCGACACGCTTGAACGTGCAATTAAAGCTGGTGGCTCTACTATCAGCGATTACGCTCAGGCAGATGGTTCTAGCGGTTACTTCCAACATAATTTCCTAGTCTATGGTCGGATCGAGAAACCTTGTAAAAAATGCCGTAGCAAAATTCAACGTATTAAACAAAACGGGCGCAGCAGTTATTTTTGCGGGAAGTGTCAGAAGTGATTGATTACTGCTTTCTCTTCAACTCATCATAAAAATTCTGGTGAGAGCCAACTCCAATAAGTGTTAAAACCAAATTTCCATGATCAAAACTATAAGCGAGCAAGGTTAATTGATTAACCATTTTGAATTTATAAACTCGCAGCCATCTTAAATCACCCTTCTTTTCTTCACCAATAGAAGGATCTTCTATAATATCTTTGATTGCTTTATCCACATCTTTTTTCTGATTAGGATTAAGTTTTTTAATTGCTTTTCTGAATTTTACTCTTTGTACTATTTTCACGATTAACCAAATTCATATTCAGTAAGTTCACTATCATCTTCTTGCATCGCTAATAAAATATCTCGAATAAACTCATAAGGCAGATCAGGATTGTCCTCAACAATTTTGCCAATCTTAGACCAATACTCAATCTGTCCAGGAACTGATCTACAGGAGACCGCTGCATATTGTTTTGCTTCTTCAACTAATTTATCTGATAGTTTCACTGCTTTAGCCATAATAGTTAAATTATACCCAAAAGGTTTCTAAAAACAACCTTTTACAACCTAATTTAACCTTAAATAGCATTTTATCACATACATAAGTAAGGTGCAATTAATTCTTATCAATGTCAAAGATTGATAAACTTATCCCCATGACCAAAAAACTCGACCGCTCTAAACTTCCATCAAGATTCATCACTTCAGTTCACGGCTGTGAAGGTCGTTTGACCATGTTGAAGAATCTGAAAACCGACGCGTATCCAGAAGGTATCGGCGCTGAAGTAGAAGAAAGACCTTTTATATGTGTAGTAGATTGCGGCAACGAAAGCGCTCCTTGTAATATCGACTTGCCTCGCCAAGCTGAAATAGTGAAACACGCGGTGCGCGATGCTGGTGGCATGCCTTTTGGAATCCACACTATCACTGTGACTGATGGTATCGCTATGGGTCATCAAGGAATGAAATCCTCTTTAGTATCACGTGAAGTAATCGCTGACTCAGTTGAGCTTTCAGTGCGCGGACATTGCTACGATGCGATCGTCGGAATCGCTGGCTGCGACAAGTCTCTACCAGGTATGATGATGAGCATGGTACGTCTCAATGTGCCAAGCGTGTTTATGTATGGGGGAAGTATTCTTCCTGGTAATTACCACGGTAAAGATGTAACTATAGTAGATGTGTTTGAAGCAGTCGGCAAGTGCGATGCAGGGCAAATGTCTGCTACCGACCTTAAAGAACTTACTGCAGTAGCTTGTCCTTCAGCGGGTGCTTGCGGTGGGCAATTTACTGCTAACACCATGGCTTGTGTATCTGAAGCTATAGGACTTGCTCTGCCAGGCTCTTCTGCGCCACCGGCTCCTTATGAAGACAGAAATAAACATTGCAAACTAGCTGGTGCTGCAGTGATGGAAGCTCTAGCACTCAACATCAGACCCCGTGACATAGTCACCCGCAAATCTTTAGAAAACGCAGCGACGATAGTTGCAGCAACTGGAGGATCTACCAATGCTGCTCTACATCTACCTGCTATCGCACATGAAGCAGGAATAGAATTCACCATGGATGATGTCGGTGAGATTTTCAAACGAACTCCTTATATCACCTCTCTTAAGCCAGGTGGCAAATATGTTGCTAAGGATTTATATGAGATCGGTGGTATTCAAGTAGTGATTAAAGAGTTGCTTGATAACGGATACATTCATGGCGACTGCATTACAGTCAACGGTAAAACTATTGCACAGAACGCTGCGGATTATAGTTTTCCTAAACATGATCAGGATTTACTTTACAGATGTTCAGCACCAATCACTCCAACTGGCGGAGTAGTAACGCTGAAAGGCAATCTAGCACCGGAAGGCGCCATAGTTAAAGTAGCTGGCTTACATACTCAAGAGTTCACTGGACCAGCTAGAGTTTTTGATTGTGAAGAAGATGCTTTCACTGCTGTCGAGAAACTTAATTACAAACAAGGCGATGTGATCGTGATTCGCTACGAAGGTCCTAAAGGTGGACCTGGAATGCGCGAGATGCTAGCAACTACAGCAGCAATTTACGGTCAAGGATTAGGTGATAAAGTAGCTCTCATCACCGATGGTAGATTCTCTGGTGGTACGCGTGGACTTTGTGTAGGACATGTGGGTCCTGAAGCTGCTTGTGGCGGACCAATAGGATTAATAAAAGATGGTGACATGATCACCATTAATGCTCATACTGGTGAACTTAGCGTTGCACTTTCTGATGCTGAATTAGCGGAGCGCAAACGCGCATGGAAAGCCAGATCCAATGATTATCAAGCTGGCACTCTCTGGAAATACGCTCAGTTAGTGGGTCCTGCATATTTAGGTGCAGTAACCCACCCAGGTGGCAAAGCAGAAACCCATGTTTATGCGGATATTGGGCTAGAAAAAGTTAGACCCTAGTATTTGTTAACCCCAACTTAACCTAAAACTGCGCTACTGATTGAGGTAGTAAAGGAGTAGAACATGTCTGTTGAAGGACTTGGTCAAGATAGTGTCGATTTTGATATCGCATTAGAAGAGAAGAAACGTAAAGCTGATGAAAAGTCAGCCTTATCTACGTTAATCCAAGATTTTACTGCTACTAATAAAACTGCATTAGGTCAAAATCTTATTTCTGATAATAAAACTACAAATGCTTCTCAACTAGCAAGTAGATCTCAGAATGCACAACTTACTACCGAAGAATTTAATAGACTTAATTTTGCTTCTCCAGCCGAATATATGCCTAAATGGGGTGGGGATGGAAATATCCCAGCTCTTAAGGATATTACCGAGAAGAAACAACCAGCAGAAAATAATTCAGGGTTGCGCGCAATGTGGGCTCAGGGTATTCAAAAAGTTCAAGATAGTTTTTCAGTAAAATCTTTAGGTGACTATAACGGAAGTAAAGATGAATTAAAAGGTAAATTAGGCATGGGCTTGGCAATGGCAGCCCCAAGCTTAACTCCAGATCAAAGTAAATTAGCAAAGACATTTGGCACTGAGTTATTACATCCAATTTTAACGCAGAGCAACCAAGGAAATAAAACTAATTATTTGTCTAAGTTAGATGATGTTTTAAAGTCTGATTCTAAACAAAAAACTGGTGAGCTATTAAAACTGACTGCTCAAGCTTATGGTCAACTGACGCCTCAAGAAAGAGACGCAGCCTTTGATTCACTTAAAACTACTTTTAATGAGAATAAAAAGCTTATAGGAGAAGCCTTCCCGGAGCATAAAGAATTATTATCGAGCGTAGAAAAATTGGGTCTTGAGAAAAAAGATATAGAGAAACTTATTACAACTGATGATCCAAAGAAAGCAGCAGCAGATTTAACTGATCTTGCCAAAAGCAAAATCAAAGAAGATCGAACTAGAATTAATGATTATTTGGAAGTAGGTAGTAAACTACTTGCAAACGAAACTATTAACAACAATTTGAGGGATTTGGTCAATGAAAAAATGAAGGATGCTAGTCCAGAAAAGAAAATTGCAGAACAAATATTAAACAACCCAGCTGAATTAAACAAATTGAAATTACCACCAGCAGTAATTGATGCATTAGATAAGCAAGAAGATCTAAAAGAAACAATGTTTCCTCAAGGTGCAAGTCCAGCAGCTAATATTGCTGCCTTAGCTTTTAGTGCTTATAGTGATCCTACTAACCGACTAACGGCTAGCCATCAAGCTCAAACAACCATAATGACTGGGTTCCAAAATACTGCTTGGCAAAAATCTCAGGACGCAGCTGCGCAAGGAGCTCAAGATGCCTATCAATCAATACTGAGTAATCCTCGTCATTCACCATATAGATATGATGAGTTTGGTAATAAGAATTACAATGGTTTAGAAGCTTGGGGCATAAGCATGGGAATAGGACACGATAAGGTTTGGTCGCAAGCAAATAGCAAAGCATATAGTCAAGCTAATGGAGAATATCAGGCTTCCGTAGCACAAACTCAAAACAATTTAGCCGATGATTTTCCTAAAGTAGGACTTACATTCTTACCAAGTGACCAAAAATTTAATGATATGGTATTTGCCAATAAAGATGGTTCCTCTAAACCTGGTAGTCTCAATTTCGATAGATCCACTATTGAAAAAGATAAAATGTCTCACGAAGCAGCCAAAACCTATTTATCTAGTTACGCTGACAGAAATCCAAATGGAACCTTATCTAAAGAAGAACAAAATAAAGTTGGTATAGCACTCCTAAGTCTCGACAAACAAAAATCTGAATCTGAAATGAAAACTCATCTTGAAGCTAATGCACATGAATTTATACCAGGAAGAAAAGCACAAGCCACGGACTTCAATGGAGATATGAATAAATTTTTAACAGGTGTATCAAATGCTCGGCAAATGTTTTTAAATTCAAGAAACTTTGATATCTCTGAAGTTAAAGCTGCTAAAGATCAATCTGATCAAGTCATAGCTAAACATATTGCTGAAACAGCCCCTAAACTAGGAATGAGCATTGAAGATCTCAAAGGATTAACTAGCAAAATTGAAGATCCTCAAATTGCTCAAAGCGTTAACAGTTTACTCGATAAAGCTAAATCTTACGCCCTACCTAAAGGTTTTACAACTGATACAGTTGAGAATATTTATAAAAATGACAAAGCATTAATGAGCGAAGCTGGTGATAAATTTGCTTTCTACAGAGATGCTGACAATAAAATTATTTCATTTAGTAAGAATAGTACTTGGTCAGGGAAATGGAATGAAAGTACAAAAAATTGGGATAAACTAGACTCCTCAATAGAAACCAATCTAAGAAGCAATTTGGCTTTGAACAGCACCCAACAATATACTAATCCACGGAAAGTAGAACAAGAAGAGATTCAAGAAAAATCGCAAGCATATCAAGATTGGTACAAAAAAGCTTCGGTAGATTTTGATATAGGGAAAGTAACAGATGCAAATGGTAATCATTTAATAGCTGCAGTAAGAAAGGATGGTAGCACCGAACCACAAGTTCATATTCCAGGCAAAGGTTGGCAAAAACTAGATAGTACTATGGCAGCAAGATTAAAAATGCCAGAGATGTCTGAAGAACAAGCTTCGGCTCAATTCAAGGAATCCCTAGCAGGCAATAGATTCGCTAAACCATTTGATGCTAAGAAAGATAAGGAATTAGATACAATCAATCAACAACGTGCTAATTCATTTGGCTATTCTCAACAATACCAATATCAACCGCTCCAGACTAATTACCAATCTCAAACTACAAACATTTCATATTCTCAACGCGCTTCTGCAAAAGCACGTGCATTTGGTAAGCCAACAGCATATGGCGGTTAATTAAACAGAGCTATGCGTTCCAATTCCAGTGCTGGTTTCGGAAGAGCAAGGTTAGAATGATTTTCTGATGGGTCAGTAATAGTTTTTACGGTACCATCTTTAGAGATCATTCTTAAATGCTCATCGCCTCCATCAAGTATATAAATATTTTCACTAGGATCTAAAGCAATCGCTCCAGGATATCTAAACTGTGCTTGGGCTCCGTCTTTATAACCTGCTACAGGAGAGCCAGCTACAGTACTAACTTCACCAAATTTATTGATCTTTCTAATAGTATGGTTTCTTTGATCTGAAACATATAGATTGTCTTGGTGATCTATTACTAAGCCCACTGGGAAATTAAAACTCGCTTGATCAGCTCTACCATCTTCATTGCCAGAGAATCTACCTCCTGCAAACGTACTCACCATGCCGGTTCCAGAATTAATTTTCCTGATCATATTGTTTCCGGAATCAGCTACAAATACATTACCAAGTGAATCAACTGCAACTGCATATGGATTTCTAAATGCTGCGGCAACTTTGTCTCCGTCCTTATAAGTTGCAACTCCTGTTCCAGCATAAACAGTTAAATTACCCTCGTTATCAAGTTTATAAATTTTAGATTCAGTCATTCCTGCAATATAAGTATTGCCTTGTTTGTCTTTAGCAATGCTATTTGGTGAATAGACCTGGGGAAGATTGATTTCTTCGGCAGTTACAGATATAGTACTGACCACAAAGAATATAATAATAAATAACTTTCCCCACCTCATAGTTCTCTTATCGACATAATTCGTTAACAGCTGGTTAACGATTAAGAGAAATGCTTAGTAATTTCACCTATAATTATAAACATGGCTCAAACTAGCAAATCTAGGAAAGAAAACGTTTCTGGCGCTTTTTTTGTAGATAGTTCCTGCATAGATTGTGACACTTGTCGTTGGATGGCCCCTGAAACATTTAAAGAAATCAATGATCAATCAGCTGTCTATAAACAACCTGAAACTGAAGAGCAAAAGCTGCAAGCTATGCAAGCACTTATTGCTTGTCCCACTGCTTCTATCGGCTGCCTCGACAAAAGCCTAGATATAAAAAATGTTCAAGCCTCTTTTCCTATTTTAGTTGACGAAAATGTTTATCACTGTGGTTATCATTCAGAGAAATCCTACGGTGCCGCTAGCTATTTTATACAAAGAGCAGCAGGAAATGTTTTAGTAGATTCGCCTCGTTTCACTCCCGCGTTGGTGAAAAAATTTGAAGAAATGGGTGGAATTAAATATATTTTACTAACTCACCGAGATGATGTTGCTGATCATCAGAAATTCCATGATCATTTTGGTGCTCAAAGAATAATTCACAAACAAGAACTATGTGCCTCAATCCCAAATGCTGAGATAGTTCTAGAACATGACTTCCATAGCAAAATAGACGATGGCGAAGATGAATTAGTAATGATTCACACTCCTGGACACAGTGAAGGTCACACAGTATTAAATTACAAACGTAAGTTTTTATTCTCAGGAGACCACTTAGCTTATTCTGCTGAACTCAATCAACTTATCGCCTTTAGAAACCACTGTTGGTATTCATGGGATAAACAAATAGAATCTGTCGAAAAACTAATCGATTACTATTGGTGGTGGTTACTACCAGGACATGGCAGAAGAATTAAAGCTCACCCTGAAGCCTTTAAAATCCACGTAGAAAAATGTGTAGAATGGATGAAAGAAGTTGCTTAGCCGAATCTACCGTTTAATACCCAACGGTTAATATGCTTAACATCTATTCCTGTTTTAGCTGCAAGCTCGTCAGGTAGTACCTTTTGACCGAACTTAATGGCTGATTTAACTTTTTGAAACATTTCTTCGTCTTTATCCCAACAATCTCTACAAACTGACGAACCAACTCCGCCACTTATTAAACTACCGCACAGATCACATTTAGCTAATTTTTTATCGCGTAACATTGACATTATCCCTTTACCTCACTTTAAGGGTTATACCCAAGAGGTCTTATTTATAACGAAAAGCCTCTTATTCTTTGAAATAGCTACTCTTATGGACCCGACTAGAAAAACTTCGTTTTTCAGCGGGTCCTTAGTTGATAAAATTACAATGTGAAATTATTAGTTAGGGCACTAACAATCTGGATTTTGACACTAAACATGAATTTAGCAAGTGAAGAAAATTTAACTAAAGCAACTTTCGCAGGCGGATGTTTTTGGTGTGTTGAAAGTACTTTCTCTAAAATTCCTGGGGTAAAGAAAGTTGTTTCAGGTTATACCGGAGGACATACTGAAAACCCAAGCTACGACGAAGTTTCAACTGGGAAGACTGGTCATATTGAAGCTATAGAAATCACTTATGATCCTAAACAAATTAGTTATGAGAAATTATTAGATGCTTATTGGCAAGAAATAGATCCTACTGATGCTGGTGGTCAATTCGCTGATCGCGGATCACAATATAAACCAGTAGTGTTTTATCACAATGAAGCACAGAAACTTGCAGCGGAGAAATCCAAAGCCACGCTTGATAAATCTAAACGTTTTTCTAAACCAATTCAAGTTACAATCCAGCCAGCAACTAAGTTTTATGCCGCTGAAGACTATCATCAGGGTTACTATAAAAAGAACCCTGTTCATTATCAAATGTATAGAGCTGGTTCAGGCAGAGAAAAATTCTTAGAGCAAATCTGGGGTGACTTACAAAAATCCTTTAAACCCAAAACCAATAAGAAAGAGGATTTGAAAAAGAAACTAACACCAATGCAATTCAAAGTAACTCAGGAAAACGGCACTGAGCCACCGTTTCAGAATGAGTATTGGGATAACAAGGAACCTGGTCTATATGTAGATATAGTAACGGGTGAGCCATTGTTTAGTTCTAAAGATAAATTTGATTCAGGTTGCGGTTGGCCATCATTTACCAAACCAGTAGATGAACAAGAAGTAATCAATAAAGCGGATTACAGTCATTTTATGGTGCGCACAGAAGTAAGAAGTAAAAACTCAGATTCACACTTAGGTCATGTGTTTGATGATGGACCTGGACCAACAGGCAAGCGCTATTGCATTAATTCAGCAGCATTAAGATTTATTCCTAAAAGCAAACTTCAGGAAGAAGGTTATGGAGACTATCTAAAAAACTTTAATTAACAGTTTAATTGCCGCTCAATCTACCAAGCCGAGTCCAACGCTTAATATGCTTTTCATCAACACCAGTTCTATAGGACAACTCTTCAGAAGTAATTTTCTCACCATACTTTAAAGATTTTTTAACGCGATCAAACAATTCTTGGTCATAATCGAAACAAGCACTACAAACTCCAGAAGAAGGTTTTTCTGCTAACAAAGCATTGCATATATCACATTTATGTAATCTTGAATTCATCGCTAAATATTATTATCCCAGATCTTATGAATTTTGTAACTGCCCAGTATTAAGCATTACTATAGTACAGGCCTCAAGAATTTTAATACGTGCATCTTTAAGAGCCGGGTAAATAGAAGGGTTTTCTGAACCTGGATTAAAAATTATTCTCTTGGGCTTAAGACGTATAATATCCATAACTAAATTCTTGGATATATCTGGGCCCACATACATAGTTATGGAATCGATCGGTGTCTTAATTGCAGCTAAAGATTCAACTACTGGAATATTTTGTATTGATTGTAATTTAGGATGTATTGGAATTACATCAAAACCATTTTGTTTTAAAAGCGTCAAAGCCTTATAAGAATACCTATCTTGTTTATCACTAGCACCAACAACTACAAATGTTTCAGCCATGGTGGAAATATTATAGCCTGAAAATAGTAGATTCTATTTTTTAAACTTCTTAAACTTAGATTTAGAGCCTAAGCTAGAGCTTGAGCTGCCAGAACCAGAGCCAGATTTAGACTTACCATAAGGCTTTCTATCACTGCTTTTGTAGCTACTGCCAGATTTCTTAAATCCAGAGCTTGAACCTGAACTAGAAGAACTAGAACCAGAATTAGATCTGCGTCTTTCACCGCCACCTCTACTGCCAAAAGATCTGCTTGATCTATCACCCTTATGCTTGCGAGAGTATTTTTCTGAACTAAAATCTACTTCTTCATTAAAAACTTTACTGTCTTGTTCAAGAAGTTTTTTTAATAAAAGTGCTGCAAGTTCATCAATATCCCTGCCCTTGCCTTTCAAATCATGAATCAACGGCAAATATTTTTTGCGTGAATTAGCATCTAAGTGCCCTTCTAATGCTGCATTAATAGAAGTTTCGGAAGACTCTTCAGCAGATGGAATTGTACCAGCCTCTATCTTCAAATTCTGTGCCCTAGCTATACGTTTAAGTTGTTCCACTTCTTTACCTACTACAAATGAAAAAGCCTTGCCTTCTTTACCAGCACGACCAGTTCTACCAATACGATGAATATAATCTTGAGAATCACGCGGGAAATCAAAATTAAATACCGCATCTATATTCTCAACATCAATACCTCTCGCTGCTACATCAGTAGCAATTAAAAGCTGAATTTGATCTTTTCTAAAACCATTCATTACATTGTCGCGTTTGCGCTGATTCAAATCACCATGCAAAGCACCTACATTATATTTCTTAGATTTAAGCATGGTACATAAATCATCTACCATATGCTTTGTGTTACAAAATATCAAAGCAGAATAGATATTGTAAGAATTCAATAAACGCTTCATTGCTTCTACTTTGCTTTTGTTATTAATTTCAAAATATATTTGTTTGATCTGTACGCTTTGCTCTTTATCACTGATGACATTTATATGCTCAGGTTTGTTTTGATATTTTTGTGTTAGTTTCAGAATCGCCGGAGACATAGTCGCTGAGAACATTACAGTCTGACGATCGCGTGGTGTGTCTTTTAGTATAGTTTCTATATCTTCTCTGAATCCCATGTCAAGCATTTGATCTGCTTCATCCAAAGTAAGGAATTTGATTTTCTCTAGCTTTAAAGTACCACGTCTCATGTGATCCATAATACGTCCAGGGGTACCTACTACTATTTGTACACCTTTCTTTAACGCTTTCAATTGAGTGCTAATATTTTGTCCACCATAAATCGCAAGAACAGAAAGACCTTTATGGTGTTTCATGAACTTAGTAATCTGATCAGTAACTTGAACTCCTAACTCACGAGTAGGACAAAGTATTAAAGCTTGGACATCAGAACTATTCTTGTCGATTTTTTCAATAATAGGGATAGCAAACGCTGCTGTTTTACCCGTGCCAGTAGCAGCTTGCCCGATGATATCCTTTCCTTCTAAAAGCGCCGGGATGGTTTTAGATTGGATTTCAGTAGCATAGATGAATTTCAATTCTTCTATAGCGCGGAGCGTTGGCTCAGATAATTTAAGATCAGTAAACTGTGTCAAGACATTAAGCATAGCAGGGTATGAATCTTATATGAGCTCTTTCCTAAAAGGCTTATAATTTATTTATTATGGATATCAGTAAACTTAGCTCTGAAGCCTATTGGCAAGAATTTGCCGAAGGGAAATTCCATATTAGCGACAGCCCTAAAGCCATAAACATAGAGCAATTCAAACCTAGCAATGAAGCATTAGCAGCCAATAAAGAACTATTTAAACTAGAAGGTTACACGCATTTTAATCAGGCATTTAATATGGATTTAAGGCCATATCTCAAACTTTTACAAAAAATGTTTGACTCTGATATACCACCAGTATTTGCCTTTGTTTATGATGAGTTTTGGGAGTTTCAAGCCAGATTACAGTTCATGGTAGAAAGCTTTCTAGGAAAGGATTCTAAGCTAATGCCTACAGTATGGATCTGGTATGTTGATGCCAGCAAAGAGAAAGCCATTCTTAAAGAAGATGATAAAGAATTAGCAACTAGATCATTATACTCAGGATTTTATGGACCACATCGCGACAAAGGTAAACGAGGTCTCAATCCAGATGGTAGCCCTAAAATTCTCTCGTTTTGGTTACCACTCACAGAGGCTAGTCCCTTAAACAGTTGTATCTACTTAGTTCCAGCCAATAGAGATCCTACTTATAATACTGACGAAGAAAACAGTTGGCTTTTTAAGCGCGCTGATATTCGCGCACTCCCAGCTAAGCCTGGGGATATTTTATTCTGGAATGAAGCTGTGTTACATTGGGGCTCAAGACCCGCTCCTGGACGTGATTTGCCACCAAGAATTAGTATTGGATTTGAATATATAAGCAAGGATTGTCTTGAACACTGCACTCATTTTGATATAAATGTTTTGCCAAATTTTAAAACACGATTAGAAATCATTGCCTTACAGTTCAAGCTCTATATGACTTCAGAAGGATTCCCGCCTATATTAATAGACTTCATCAAAGCCCATAGTAGATTAGTACGTGAAGGCAAAGAATCGTTTTAATTTATCTCAGCGAATCGCCGCCAAATTTATCAAGCATCTTTTCGTAAAGTTCTTCCGTCTTACAGACAATAAAAAAATTCATAATGCCGTTTCCAGTATAAGCAATTGCTTTGTAACCAGCATCAGTTCTCAATACTAAACGAATATGTCCAGGACTAAATTTATGTCTGGCACATTCACAAATACCAAGTACTAATTTAGCTCCCTGAGCCTCAATCCAGCTCATGGTTTTCTTTAATTCTTTAGGGACGGTTTTGTGTTTAGCGCGAGCCATAATTATGCTTGTTTACGTTTTGTAGAATTAATAGTTTTCTTAATGTCATCAAGAGAAAAAGATTTCTCTGTTTTAGCTTTCTTAACTTCGGTTTCAATATACTTAGTGACAGGCTCACTATTCCAAAACTCCAAGTCTGATACAAATTGTAACGCTTCTAATTCTGATATAGCAGGTTTAATAGCGTTCTTCTTCAACAATGATTTAACTTCTTTATAGTAATCACCAAAAGGAATAAGCATGACCAGCTGACCTGACGGTGCTTTAATACCTTTGCCATCTTTATTGATAACAAAAATATCCTTTCCGTTAGTAATTAATTTAAATTCTGATAAATGATTTTTGAGTTCTGGGTAATGCGCTCTTAAATAATTCAAGGTCTTTCTTACTGCTTGCACACTTGAACCTTGTTCTAGCATCGACTTAATGGTTTTACATTCAACCAAATTCACAAAACTAAAATATTTAACAGCACGCTTGCTATGACTAGTGAGTATTGGTTTAACTAAATCTGTTTCTACCCAATATAAAATTTGCCTAGAACTTATTCCAGTTAATTTTATTACCTGAGTACTTGTATATAAACCTGTCATATATCTAAATTATACCACACATGTGTTACTAATCTACACATATGTAGATTATGCCTGAAATTAGAAACAGTATTTCCAGAAATATAGAATAATGGTAATCTTTAGTTATTTTTGCTATCATGTTATTTTGATGCCGAGCTCCAGCAATACAGATTTAAGAGGACTTATTCCAATAGGTGCAGCAACGCAACCTGTGCTTCCGGCAGGGCCAGTATCAGATCTAACTGATTCACAAGTACAGGGTTCAGCTCAAACTAAAGTATTACTCGTAACAGCAGCAGATCGTGGAAGTGAAAACGATCCTAATGTAGCAGCACTATTTGCAGCTGAAGCTAATAAATTATCACATCAAGGTAGTACTGAAAGCCGCCCAAGGTTACCTATTCCAGGAGGTGCAAATTTTTATGATGTAGATTGGCAACATTTTTTCAATAATCGGAATATGGGGTGTGCCTATCACGCAGCACCAAATTATGCAGAATTTCCAATGAACACTAATGGAACCTATGACTTGGTGGAATTTGGTAAGCGCACCAGGATCACAGTTGATTATAAAAATCATTTGATAAAAAAGAAATTAATCGATAAAAATCAGAAACCAAATATAGATGCAATTATTAGTAACTTCTCTGACGCATCATCTTGGTTGCCAGACTCTATTGCAGCTTTAGGAGATGTAACCAGGCTTTCTTCAGAAGATCGTGAGCAAGTAAGCAATGCTTTAATAAAAGAAGCTAATCGGTTACTTGAAACGAGTAATATTCCACGCCTATTTGAATTAATTGAGCATCTGTTTCCATTGTTTGTAAACACATTTGAAATATTAGAGAGTAGCTTACCGGAAATTTTACATGGGGAGCATATTCTTAACGCACCACATTGTCTTGCTCCTTCTCAAGACCACAATTACTTTTCTCACTTTCAATACAGTTATGATGATGCTAATGCACAGAAATTTGCTGACCAGATGCGAAAATATCCTTGGGCAGTTTACTACTTCCGAAGAATTAAAGAAGGTGACTGTATAAGATTGAAACAAACCATTCAGACTACAACAATAGCTGGTTCGAATGAATCGTCTACCAAGATTAGCTAAACCTCAAGATACGCCATAATCCCTTCAGCAGCTTTGCGTCCTTCAAAGATCGCAGTCACCACTAAATCAGCACCGCGAACCATGTCGCCGCCGGCAAATACTTTAGGGTTAGAGGTTTGAAAAGGACAGAAAGGATCATTAGATGCTTTAGTTAAACCTTGTTCAGTGATCGCGATGCCATGATCTTTAAACCAAGCAGGTGGATCAGCTTGAAATCCAAACGCAATAATCACACTATCAGCTTCTAGAACTTCTTCACTACCAGGGATTATTTCTGGCTTACGTCTACCGTTTAGATCTGGCTCACCAAGGCGAGTTGAGACAACGCGCACACCAGTGACACCTTTAGCATCACCAAGGATTTCTAGTGGTTGTTTATTCCATAAGAAATTTACGCCTTCTTCTTTGGCGTTAGCTACTTCTCTGCGTGAGCCTGGCATATTAGCTTCATCACGACGATAAACACAACTTACGCTAGTAGCACCCTGACGCAATGCAGTTCTAGTACAATCCATAGCAGTATCACCACCACCTAAAACTAAAACTTTCTTGCCTTTAAATGAGATATCAACCTTGTTAGGGAAGTTCAATTCTTGATTAATATTATTCACTAAATAATCTATAGCTTGATAAACACCAGGTGTATTAGGCTTCAAACCCAATCCCTGTAAAGGTTTAGGAGCACCCATCGCCAAGAACACTGCATCATGCCCATCAAGTAAATCTTTAAAACTTATATCCTTACCTATTTCAGTATTGAGACGAAACTCAATACCCATTTCTTCCATAATCTCACGGCGACGCATTACGATGGATTTCTCTAATTTAAATCCTGGAATTCCAAAAGTTAATAAACCACCGATCTCAGGATGTTTGTCATAGACAATAGGTTTGACTCCGTGTCTAATAAGAATATCAGCACAACCCAAGCCCGCAGGACCAGCACCAACTACAGCTACCTTCTTACCAGTATGAATTTTCATTGGGTTGATACGAGGACGCCAACCTTGTTTAATAGCTTCATCACTGATGTACTTTTCTATGCTACCTATAGTCACGGCTCCAAAGCCATCATTAAGCGTGCAAGCTCCCTCACAGAGCCTATCCTGAGGACATACACGTCCACAGATCTCAGGAAGAGTATTAGTGGAGTTAGAAAGTTCTGCAGCTTCAAACAAATTACCATCACGTACTAATTTAAGCCATTCAGGAATATGATTAGCTACTGGACATTTCCACTTACAATAAGGATTACCACAATCCAAGCAACGATCAGCTTGAGCTTCCACACTATCTTTCTGATAGTGATCATATATCTCCTTAAAGTTAAGGATTCTCTCACTTGCCGCGAACTTAAGAGGTTCTTCTCTTTCAAGCTCTAAGAACTGGTTCAGATTCGACATACTGTAACGGTCCTCCTATTTCTAAAGATGTTGTTTTCGGTTTAACTAAACGAAACTTCGCTAAGTTATCAGAAAAATTATTCAAAATTTTTCTCCCCCACTTGCTGCCAGTTTCACTTACAAACTCTTCTATTAAATTCTTTAAATACACTTGGTAATCAATCATACCTGGTTCATCAAGATTCACAATCTCCACCGTTTCAGCGTTATATTTTTTAGCAAGCTCATCTTGCTCATCTAGTATAAACGCTAACCCTCCGGTCATGCCTGCACCTAAATTAATTCCCGTCTTCCCTAAAACTACTACCACTCCACCAGTCATATACTCGCAGCAATGATCGCCAGCACCTTCTACAACAGCAACAGCTCCTGAGTTGCGCACTGCAAAACGTTCTGCAGCTTGACCAGAAGCAAATAATTTACCACCAGTTGCTCCATAGAGACAAGTGTTACCAAGTATCGGTGTATCCTGAGAAGCAAATCCACTATTAGCAGGTGGGTAAACTACTATCTTGCCGCCACCCATACCTTTACCAACATAATCGTTTGCATCACCTTCAAGTATAAGATTCAAACCATTAATATTCCAAGCCCCGAAACTCTGTCCAGCAACGCCTTTCAGACGGAAAGTTACCGGATTATCTTTTAACCCTTTGTCCCCATAGCGTCTAGCTATCTCACCGGATACTCTAGCTCCAATAGACCTACTTACGTTTTTAATATCGTAGTTAAACTCTGCACTACGCTGTTTAGTAATACTCTCAAGCGCATCTTGTAACATACGCTCAGCAAGTGGAGCTTTATCATATGGAGCATTTGTCTCCACTTCACAATATTGAGCTTTACCTTGTGATTCTTTAGGCTCGCTCAATAATATCTCTAATGAAAGATGTTTTTGTTTGTCCGTTTCGCCTGGAATGATCTCCAAGAGCTCGGTTCGTCCAATAATATCAGTCAATTGAGTTGCACCTAAATAAGCGAGGTACTCTCTTACTTCCATGGCAACGAAAGTAAAATAGCTAACCAACATTTCAGGCAAGCCTTTAAAATATTTTTCTCTCAAGACAGGGTTCTGCGTTGCTACGCCAGTAGCACAATTATTCAAATGACAAATACGCAAGAACTTGCAACCAAGCGTAATCAATGGAGCCGTACCGAAACCAAATGATTCAGCACCAAGAATCGCAGCCTTAATTACATCTAGTCCAGTTTTGAGTCCGCCATCTACTTGTAATCTAACCTTGTCACGCAAATTATTAGCGCGAAGAATCTGATGTGCTTCTGTCAAACCCAATTCCCAAGGGATTCCTGCATAGCGTATTGAAGTCATCGGGCTTGCTCCCGTTCCACCATCATGACCAGCTATAGTAATAGAATCAGCATAAGTTTTAGCCACACCAGCAGCTACAGTACCTACCCCAGATTCAGCTACAAGTTTTACAGATACTTCAGCCTGTGGATTAATCTGTTTCAAATCAAAAATTAATTGCGCCAAATCTTCTATCGAATAAATATCATGATGCGGCGGCGGAGATATAAGAGTAGTACCAAGTTTAGTATGACGCAACTTAGCAATATACTCAGTAACCTTGGAAGACGCCAATTGACCACCTTCACCAGGTTTAGCTCCCTGAGCGACTTTGATCTGCAAGACATCAGCATTAACTAAATATCCAGGCGTAACACCAAAACGCGCCGAAGCAACTTGTTTAATACGCGAGTTCTTTTCCGTTCCATATCTAATCGGATCTTCACCACCCTCACCTGAATTAGAATAAGCACCGATACGATTCATAGCAATAGCGATCGCTTCATGAGCCTCAGGAGAAATAGCTCCTATAGACATAGCTGCTCCACAGAAACGTGGGAAAATACTTTCAATACTTTCTACTTGATCTACACTAATAGCTTGGCGATTAGGTTTGAGCTTAAGCATATCGCGCAAAGCCATAATAGGACGCTTATTAACCAAGTCAGCAAACTTCTTATATTCAACGTAATCATTATCACGCACTGCATTCTGCAGCGTCATAACCACATCAGGGTTAAATGCATGATACTCACCATAAGGATTGTATTTCATTAGACCGCCAGCATTAAGCGAATGGTTAGTATTCCAAGCTTTCTTCGCTAATTGACGTTGATCTTTTTCTAAATCATTAAAAGTAGCTCCCTGAATGCGACTCACAGTACCAGGGAAACATAACTCAATAACTTCTTCATGCAAGCCGATAGCTTCAAACAACTGCGCGCCTCTATAACTATTAATGGTAGAGATGCCCATCTTAGAAAGTATCTTGTAGAGACCTTTGCGAATTGCTTCTCTATAGATCTGCATCAATTCAACAGTATCAATATTCTTAATCTCTCCATGTTGAGCCATATCATAAAGTACTTGATACGCTAGATACGGATACACCGCAGTCGCCCCAAAACCAATCAGCGCAGCAAAATGATGCGGATCTCTTGCGGTAGCAGTTTCAACAATAATGTTAGCGTCGCAACGCAGACCTTTCTGGCTAAGACGAGTATTAACCGCTCCTGTCGCAAGTAAAGCATGAACTGGAATACGTTTGCGTCTAATGCCGCGATCTGAAAGCACTAAGATTACCTTTCCATTGCGTACTGCTTGCTCCGCTTGATCAGCAATATTATTCAAAGCTGTTACTAAATCACTTTCTTGAGGATAAGTTAAATCAATGCGCTCATAAGTGAAGTTAGGATCATCAGTTTGCACTAAAGATTTAAAAGTATATTTAGAAAGTATCGGTGCCCCAATATCAATCCTAATGGCGTTTTCAGGCAGATCTATAAATGGATTTACTTCCTTACCTAAACAAGTATTTAAAGACATCACCGCTTTTTCGCGAATGGAATCTATTGGTGGGTTAGTAACTTGCGCAAACTGTTGTCTGAAGTATTCATATAAAGAACGAACTTCTTTAGACAATACTGGAATCGGCGTATCATCACCCATAGAAGTAGTAAGCTCTTGAGCGGTATTAGCGATAGCACCCAGCACATGCTCGCGCTCTTCTAAAGTTAGATTGAATTGTTTCTCGTAAATCTGCAATTCGTGATCAAAGAAAGCATCACAACCAGGACGCTCTTCTTCAGGCACGGGAATAAGATAGTTAGCATACTCGCTAAGCCACTGTTTATAAGGGTTCTTCTTAGTTATCTCGCGATCAACATCAGACGGCAACAATAATTTACCGGTATTTAAATTCAAAGCGATCATCTCACCAGGCTTAAGTCTGCCTTTGGCTACGACATCAGCTGGATCATAATCATAAACTCCAATCTCCGAAGCGACAGTTAGATGTCTATCCTTAGTAATTAAATATCTAGCAGGTCTAAGTCCATTACGATCCAATGAACAAGCAGCATAATTACCATCGCTCAGAACTAATGCAGCAGGACCATCCCAAGGATCCATATGTAGAGAATAGTATTCATAAAAAGCTTTTAACTCTGGATCCATTAATTGAGAGTTCTGCCAAGCAGGTGGTACTAGAATCTTCACAGCTTGAAGCAAATCAACACCGGTCATAGTTAGCCCTTCAAGCATATTATCGAGGCTCATAGAATCAGATCCATGCTTAGAAACTAAAGGCAAAAGCTCCTGAATGTTTTCTATCAATGGAGTAGAGTATTTAGACTCTCGAGAGATAGACCAATTACGATTACCTCTAATAGTATTGATCTCGCCATTATGCGCTAGCAGCCTAAAAGGCTGTGCCAGAGACCATTTCGGGAAAGTATTAGTAGAGAAACGTTGATGATATAAACAAAGTGAGGTTTCTAATTTAGGATTCTTCAAATCAGGGAAAAACTCCGTTAAATTATGCGGCATAATCATGCCCTTATAAGAGAGCATGCGACAAGAAAGACTAGATATATAGAAAGTATCATCCTTCGCTTCTAAAGCAAGCTCTGTGCGTCTTCTAGCCTTATAAAGATGTCTCTCTAATTTAGCTTCATCCATTTCAGCAGGAGCATTCACAAACACTTGCATGAACTGCGGAATACTTTCTAAAGCACTAGCACCACACGCCTCTGGATTCACTGGCACTGGACGTTGCCAAACTAATTCTAACTTCTCTTGATGTAACTCTTTCTCCAAGCGCGCTATAGCGTTCGCTGCAAGTAATTTATTTTGGTTGAGAAAAATATTACCAACAGCATACAAACTATTTAATTTAATGCCAGCTTCTGTTGCTAAGCCACGCAAAAACGAATCGGGCTTCTTCATCAAAATCCCGCAACCATCACCTGTCTTACCATCAGGTGCAATAGCACCACGATGTGATAAACGCGACAATGAATAAATAGCGGTTTCAAGTAACCAGTGAGACGCTTTATTATCCATTTGCGCCATAAGACCAAAACCACAGCTGGCTTTTTCTGCTTTAATATCGTGAAGTTGCTTATTCACCGCATAAGATTATGACATTTTTACCACGTCATTGCGAGGGAAGCGATGAAGCGATCTCATTCACGAGATATAGATAATTACACAAGATTCTGACAAAAGTCATAATAGATTCATAAAATATATAAAGCGTAGATCATAAAGTAAACATTAAGAGAATGTCTTTAACAGTTAGTAATACCAGTCCAAATAAAATTAATTTCTTCGAAGCTGGCCCGCGAGTAAATACCAGTAATAATCAAACTCAAGCTACTAATCATTCTGCTAATACTCATCCAGATATTCACCATGTAAAACCCGCTCAAACAGAGCCTCTGCAAACAGCAACTAATTCTACAAATATACTTAAGCGCTTTATTAATTGGATCAAATCTTGGTTCCAAAAAACTGAAACTCAAACAAATCATATTCATATGAGTAGTCCGGTCGCTGAAACCAAATCCACGACAGCGCTTCCTGAAATAGAAATTTTTGATGGACGTCTCACTATCAATGAAATGGGAAAGCTTGCTCCAAATTATGTAGTAATTTTTGGTCATAACGTAGAGAATAAAGCTGGACTATTCGGTCAAGGATCGGTGCTTAAACCCGCTCTAGAACTCTATCCTAATTCAGTATGTGGTTTACCAGTAAGTCTTAAATCTATAGAGAGCTATGAAGCTGAGGATGTAAAACAATGCTCATTTAAAGAAAGTTCTCCTGAAGAAATCGCCAAGAATTTAAAAATAATTGAACAAGGAATAGACCAAGCTATAGAGAAAGCAGCAAAGCAAAACAAAAAAATATTATTGCTTAGAGGCGGCTATGGGACTGGGTTCTCGCGCATGAATATGTTTGCACCAGCAACTTTCAAAGGCATGGTGAAGTTGTTTGAAGAAAAACTTGGTGTAACTTATCACTTGAATAAATCTAATGGAACTTACCGTTTAGCTTACCTCAATGAAAAAGTAGAAGCCGAAGCCCCGCAAAACAGCAAAACTAAATCAGCTTTAGGACAAGACCTTTGGGCTGATTCCTGGATGGTAATGAATCACGGACAAGGTTCCTAAGCACCTCTCAAGAAGATTTCTTTCGCCATGATTAGACGTTGGATTTGAGAAGTACCTTCGTAGATTTGGTAGATCTTAGCATCGCGCATAAGTTTCTCTACAGGATACTCACGTGAATAACCGTAACCACCGAAGATCTGCACAGCATTAGTTGCAGACTCCATCGCCGCATCTGCAGCGAAAGCTTTAGCGAAAGCAGCGTACTTAGTGTTGCGCTCACCTTTGTCAATCATGTTTGCACAGCGAAGTACAAGCAATCTAGCAGCTTCATATTTCATCGCCATGTCAGCAATCATAAAACTTATAGCTTGATGCATAGCAATAGGCACACCAAACGAAGTACGCTCCATTGCATATTGTTTAGAGTTTTCCATTGAAGCTCTGATAATCGCAGTTGCTCCCGCAGCTACTCCTGGACGGGTCTTGTCAAAAGCTTTCATAGAGATCTTAAATCCTTCACCTTCAGCGCTAAGACGATTAGCAGCAGGAATCTTCACATCTTCAAAAGTTACAGCATGAGTAGAACTCGCTCTCTGACCCATCATATCTTCTTTCTTGTTAACAGTTACACCTGGTAAATCAGCAGGCACTACAAACGACGAGAGTCCTTTATGTCCAGCAGAAGCATCAGTCGCCGCAAGCACATAAAACCACTTAGCGTATTTCGCGCCAGTAATCCATTGCTTATTACCGTTGATAATATATTCGTCGCCAACTTTTTTAGCGGTAGTTTTTACGTTAGCCACGTCAGACCCGCATCCTGGCTCGGTTACACAGTATGATGCGAACTGTAATTCTTCCATCATCGGTCCAAGAAAACGTTTATTAATTTCGTGATCATCCACTACAAGTAATGGGGCAGACGCAAGCATGTTTGCGTATAAAGCTGTAGAAATCCCAGTACAAGCAACTCCAACTTCTTCTGCCATGATTACTTCTTCTGTAATACCTAGCCCCATACCACCCACATACTCAGGGAAGCCCGGGTTCATCAAGCCAATATCAAAAGCCTTCTGCGCAATCTCGAGCGGAAACTTCGCTTCACGGTCATGATGCTCGGCCTGGGGCTTAATCTCATTCTCTGCAAAGTCCCTAGCTAAACGCTGTAAATCTTTCTGAGTATCATCTAATTCAAAATCTAAAGGCATAAGCTATATGCTAGGGCAAGATTGGGGTTGAGTCAAAGCCCCTAATATCCTAATAGTAGAAACAGAAACGACTATATTACAATCTTATGTATTATGGCAGCAGAAATGCTATAATGTATTGTTATATTAAATAATGTCATTAATAGAATCACTAGATCTCACAAAACAGGGAACAGGGACAAGAGCCAATCCTCAAACACAAGGTCCTCACTTTCATAGCGGCCCTACTACTCCCCAGCCATCAGAAGCAGTTGATGCGGCAGTAGTAGCTAGTGATCTAAGCCAGTCTCATGACGGAAAACAATTTTTTTCTCTCCTTGAAGCTATTTGCGCAGATACACCAAATATTAGTCAATTGGCAACTACTTTAGGTGCTCGCGAAAGTCTGCTCAAAGAGAATTTTGATAAATTAAATCGAAAAGAGTCTCCTTTAAAACAATTAATAGATATTCGAAGCGATCTTAATGCTAATGGAGTTGCGATAGCTTTACCAGCAATTCTTGATAGTGCGTGTCGTTTATATAAGCCAAATGGGGCCATTACTACTATACAATTTAGTCAGGAATCGAAGATCGATAAAGGAATAGTTAATGCTCACTTCGCTCATCAAGAGATCAAAAAGGAACCCATTGTCATTAATAAAGCATGGAGATTATTGGAACTACTTTACGATAGAGAAGCACTTGGCAAAAATACCACAATTGTTAAACGTATAGCAGAGATATTACCACGTCAAGCAGCAGCTCCAGTAAAGAAAGCTTTGAAACCTAGTCCTGGTGATGGGTCTACTGATCTGCCAAAGTTAGATTTAACAGCTAATAGTGCTCATGGATCTGCTAATCCGCAAATTTTCGAACCGTCAGCTTCTGCTCATGGCTCTTCAGAGGCATTTGAGGGGTTCTCAGGTAAGAGTACTGATGGGTCTGATGCTGCAGCGCCGTTTATAAGCTCAGTCTCTTCCAGTCAAAGTCATATAAGCGAAGTTCCAAACTCTTTATTAAAACAGTTTGGTATAGAACCAGAAAAGATTGTGGCTATAGTTAATTTTCATATTCAGGCAAGAGGCCTGTTAGTGGAAAGTAAAATTGCACAGATTGTTTTTAATAAGAATGAATTAACTGATCTCAATACGTCCCAAAAAGGGTTTGCTTCATTTCTTAGAAACTGTTTAGTGGAGATGTCTGATGTTTTGAGCAGAATGCAACCTCCCGTCACACCGGAAGCTCAACCTAACTTAATTAATCCAGCGATAAACAATCTACTATCTCGCTGCAGCTCCATTGAATTAGATACAACTCAGATTGCAAGAGAATACATTCATAAACAGTATGAACTTAGAAGCATTGAGCTAAGCGCAGCATCAGCTGCTATGCAAAAAGAAGGTATTGGTGCTATTACTCGTAATGAAGTAACACGCAAACAACTAGATGAAGCAAGTACGGCTATTAGACAAGCTGTTTATCAATGGTATGACCAGACGGCTCAAACTAGCTTAACTAAAGACGATATTGATAGAAGAACATTTGAAGACGTTGTAAAAGAATGTGTTTCAACTAAGGTTGACTACATTCACAAAAATAACCCCCTCCGATTACTTCAAGTTTTTTATATGCAAGTAAGTTCCTTAATTGGAGATGATTTATTAGCCAGTAATAAAAAAGAACTCACTGGACTCCTTGTTGATCTTATTGCTAAATCAAGTTTTCCTGAAGGTGATGGCAAGAGGTTAGCAGCGGATCTTTCAGGCGATAAAGACTTATTTTGTTGTACATTAAAAACCCTGCTAGTTCATTTATCGGAAACTAAAAATGCTACATTGTTAACTAGATTATTACAATCCTTACCAAAATATAGTTTAGAACAATCGACTGTTGCAGAGACGCTAACTAAAATCTCAGAGCAAACTTTTGGAGGATCCCAGGTTCTTGCACAAAGAATTGAATTAGCAGATAAGGCTATTAATGAACTCTTTACTCAACCAACTAAACTTGCAGACGATGAGTCCGCTCCTAAACGTAGATCACGAGTTTTAACACTAGGAGCCCCTGTCTTAACCTTCGCGAGCCTGATAGCAGCCTACGCTATTTCTGCATTTTATAGTAATTCTGATGCTTCTGCTCATAATCGTGAAACTGCCGTGACTAGTGCAAAAACAAGGCTAAATACTGTAACAGAAACTCCCACTAGGCAATTAGGAAAAATTACTGCTCAACCAGTTGCAGCATCAAGACAGCAGCAAGAGATGAATTCAATAAATTCAAATACAGGTGTTATAGCTGAGCAATCTCAAACTACAGAAACAACTAATGTAGTCTCAGTCTTACCAGAAGGATATAACATCACAAATTTTGAAGTCCCTCTATCGCATGTATTGCAAACTGATATTGCTTCCATCAAAAACAGTGAAGACACTCGTGAAAATAAGAATCTTAGAATTTTTGCATATCATTTGGCTGAAGCTCTTAAAGCAGCTGGAGTATCAGAAACTACGATTATAAAACTTGATGACACAGTAGATGCTCCAACGTGGGTCAAATATGAAAAAGATTCTGGACATTTATATTTGTCCGAGAGGTTATTTAAGAAAGCTGTAGGAGAGAATTCAGGGTATCCTGGGATTCTTAACATTCAAATCCCTGCTGCGCTGAGACTTAACCCGAATCAAAGAAACGCTCTGATAGAAAAGCTAGGTGCAAGCAAAGCATCTTTAGTACCAAAACCTGATCCAAAACCAGGTCTTGGTACTAAGGACACTTAATTTTCTAAGGATTGCCAATCATCATATTGGCATAGTCTGCACATGACATACCATACATTATTTGACACATAGTTTCTGGATCAGTAATCGTAGTATTTGTAGTATTTGTAGTATTCGTTGCTGCATAATCCGCACATGACATGCTATACATCTGCTGGCACATTGTTTCAGGATCTGTTGTTGTCGTTGTTGTCATCGTTGTATTTGTTGCTGCATAATCCGCACATGACATGCTATACATCTGCTGGCACATTGTTTCAGGATCTGTTGTAGTGGTAATGTTAGTTGTTGTCGTGTTCATCATCATCGCAGCATAAGAGCTATCATAATCAGCACAGGACATCATGTAATAACTCATACATTGCTCATCAGTCATTCCCATTGTCATAGATGCCTTACGCGCTCCAGCTTTCTTCGCACTCTTCGCTCTATATTTAGTAATTAAATTCTTCGTTGCACCTTTAAGTGAACGTAAAGTGTTGAGGTTTAATTCACCTTCGCCAGCATCACCCTCTACGCAAATAACTATATTTGGCGTGCCTTCAATTTTGCGGCAATCAGATTTTTTGAAACTTAACATCGGCTCTTCAGCAGTGCCTGCAAGTGCCGCCTGCTTCGCCACTGGAGCTTTATTAGCAGTGGCTACTTTACGTGGGCCACCAGCAGGAGAAACCCTCTTGCTTCCCGCTTTAGGAACGGCTTCTACCGATCCAATGCATAAAGCACAAATTATTACTAAGCCCAGAATTTTTTTCATTTAGTTTTCTCCTCATCAAAGCTATGTAGGTACCTTGACTTAGTACCTGCTATCGACATTTAGATCAAAAACTTTAGGGAGAATTCCTTAAAGCGCTAAAATACTAGTAAATGCAAGAGTTTTTCTATACAACAATTGACTCAACCCAAAATCATCCATCAAAAGACAAAATGGCGCCTTTTGAAGAGGTTTAAAGATGAATTAGAGGATGATTTATAATTGTAGGCAATCTTAATTTATCGAAAATGAAAACGGAGATCAGCCTATATGGCACATAAACTTAAACAAGAATCTCAGGATATTTTACTTAAAGACTTACAGCTATTAATTAATACAACTCGTCAATCTGTTGCAGTTGCAGTTAATTCGGCTATGACCCTTTTATACTGGCGAATTGGTAAGCGTATTCATGTAGAAATACTTAAAGAAAAACGAGGTGAGTATGGCCAACAAATCATTAAGACCATTGCAAAGGAATTGACATTAAATTACGGTAATGCATTCTCAGAGAAGAATCTAAGGCGAATGATACAGTTTGCGGAGGTTTATCCTGATGAGCAGATTGTCGTATCGCTGATACGACAATTGAGCTGGACGCATATAATAGCTCTCATACCAATTGATAACCCTCTTAAAAGAGATTTTTATACTCAATTTTGCATATTAGAACATTGGAGTGTTAAAAAGCTTCGCGAACGCATTAACTCTATGCTTTTTGAACGAACGGCCATCTCTAAAAAACCTGACGAGACAATAGTTAATGACTTAACTATTTTGCAAGAAGAAGGGAAACTGTCACCAGAATTAATTTTTAGAGATCCTTATTTTTTGGATTTCTTGGGGCTAAGTGACACTTATTCAGAAAAAGATCTTGAATCCTCAATCCTTGTAGAATTACAGAGGTTTATAGCAGAACTTGGACAGGACTTTGCTTTTATTGCAAGACAGAAACGCATAACGATTGATGATCGTGATTACTACATAGACCTACTCTTCTATCATCGTCGCCTCAAGTCTCTTGTGGTAATAGATCTGAAGATAGGAGACTTTGAGGCTGGCTATAAAGGACAAATGGAACTATATCTACGATATCTTCAAAAATATGAGCAGATAGAAGGGGAGAATTCTCCCATAGGATTAATTCTTTGTACGGGTAAAAATACAGAGCATATAGAATTGCTCGAACTTGATAGGAGCAATATTCGCGTAGCTGATTATTTAACACAATTACCACCGAAAGAATTATTACAAGCAAAACTGCATCAGTCACTCGAGATAGCGAGAAGGAAACTATTGAAAACAGATGAATAAGTTTGTTTATCAATCCCTCGACTCAACCCAAAACCAAGCCAAGCGCTTAATCGACGAAGCGCAAATTACTAACCCTATATATATAGTTGCAGGCGAGCAAACTGCAGGACGCGGGCAATATGGTAAGTCATGGGCATCACCAGCTGGAGCAGGGATATATATGTCTGTTGTGGCGTTCAAAGCTGATGGATCAATGATCAATGAAGAGTTTGTTGCAACTTATACAACACAAGTTGCAGAGCAGCTTATAGCTTGCCTTCATGAAATTTATCAGGCTGATTATTACATCAAACCTATTAATGATGTGTATTATAACGGTGCTAAACTTGCAGGAATTTTAGTGGAGCTTTATAAAGGTCATATCATCATAGGCTTAGGAATCAATCTTAGAAACGTTCCTCGAACTCTTAAAGAAAGTTTAGTCGATCAACCAAAGGCTCCTCCTATCTCTCTTGAGGAGATCTTCCCTGCGGAAATTTTCAAAAATTTTGACGAGAAAAATTTCGTCGCTAATTTAGCTAGTAAGTTAACCTCCACTTAACTTTGAATTGTTTCATTGAATTATCGAGGCTCATAATTATGGGACTATTTGATATTTTTGGAGCAGGCTTTGGTGCAAGTAGTTGCGCAGCAGGGAATTGTACTGCTGGAGGGTGCGGCCGTTCTAAAGGCTCTGATGACGGCGAGGGTATGGCTAAAGGCTTAATGGCAATGGCAGGTATTCTTGGACAAATAGGTCAGGTTGCTTTAACTATGACTTATGCTCGCGGTGGATTTGGCGGTGGTTTAGGATTTGGAGGCGCTGGTCTAGCTGGCTTAGGTTACGGAGGATTTGGATATGGAGGTCTTGGCAATGGGCTGGGAACAGGTTTTGGATCTTACGGTTTTGGTAATGGACTTGGCTATGGAGCAGGAGGCTATCCTTATAACTATGGTGGTGGGTTCAACAATTCTTATAATGGCTTGGGGAATTGGGGTGCATTTGGAGCAACTAGAGCATTTATATAAGAACACTCTTCTTGATTAAATTCTAAAGTTTTAAAGTTTTAACAGGGCATTTAGTATAATCTTTCAAGGTCTATGGGGATGGCCTAGTAATAAAAGACGCTTCGTTGGATTCGTCTTAATTGAAAACAAGTAGAATGGGGATTCGCAAGAGCCGGGGTATGGCTCAGTTTGCTGGTCGCGTAGCAGCGAAGCTGCGTAACGCGACAGTAATAAAAGACGCTTCGTTGGATTCGTCTTAATTGAAAACAAGGTAGAATGGGGATTCGCAAGAGCCGGGGTATGGCTCAGTTTGGTAGAGCGCTTCGCTTGGGACGAAGAGGCCGTAGGTTCAAATCCTGCTACCCCGACCATTTTTAAACATTTTTATATTCAAGGATTTGAACCGTAGGTTTACCTTTGTTACTTGAATTGAAGCCACAGGCTTCAATTCACATTGCTACCCCGACCATTTTTAAACATTTTTATATTCGAGGATTCAAGGATTTGAACATTTTGAAACCTTTATAAATACTGGGCTTTTATCGAAAACATGCGTTATTATTTTAACCATCTTGAGGCAATTAGTAAACAATGTCAATTCACGTATCGCTAATCCAAATGAACCAACAAGCGCAAGAAGGTTTGTTATTGAGATAGATCCGGATTTCCCTGTCGCGACTCCTCCAGTTTCAAAAACTGCATTACATACTGAAAGAAATAGCGTGATAGGAAGAGATCAAGATTTTATTGCAGATACAGCTTTAGAAGAAAGATTAGTAAGCTTTCAACCTTTCGTAGAATTTGCAAGCAGACGCTCTACTGATGACAGTGATACTCTTGTCGCATCTTTTATATCAGATTTTCTGCACTTAAATTTTCCTAGCATCGGAACAAACCAATTAATAAGATTTTTGAATGATCAAGCGAGCCTTGTTCAGAGAGAAGGTATAACTCCAGCAACTGAAGAATTAATTGAACGACTAAACTTAGATAAAGCTTTTAATATTGCTCCTTTTGCACAACAACCAAATATTGAAGATGCTATCAATGCAACAGCTATATATTTAACTAGCCGAACTAAGCTTGGAAAGGCTCATGTTGACAATGTTGTAGCTCTACTAGATCAAGTTATGTCTTTGAATATCTCCAAGAAGGATAAAGCGATACTAGCGGAATCAGATTTACAAGATGCTATATACCAACCTACAGAATCAAGATTGGAATTACTGGTAAAAAGTTTACAAGCAATAGGTGGCTTCAAGCTAACTGCATTTACAAATGCAGCATCTGTTCAGCCAGATTTAACGAATCTTTATGATCAAATAGCTGAGCAACTTATCGCAGGAAATCCAAAATTAAAGACTGCACTTTTAAAGTATGCCGTACCTGATGCAAGTCCTTTAACGCAAAGATTAGGTCTTTATAATCAAAATTATTCTCAACTAAGAAATAATCAAGGAACGGGTCTGCGCCATGAAGCATCTACACTAGCAGCAAGCCCTAAAGCTCAAGCAGCAATGGATATAGTCCAAGATTTATCAAACTCTATCAATCAAGAAGCAAACGCTACTAAACAAATAGCCTTAGTATCTGAAGCAATAGCTAATCTTGATTATGTTGCTAGCTTACATCACGAGGATCTGTGCCGAGTGGCTGTGAACTCTGCCGCTTAAGCTAACCCCTAAGGGTTTTCAGACTTGATTTTTATATTTTCATAAGCTATATTATTTGGATTATTAAGAAATAAATCGAAGGAGATTTAGAAATGGTTTATATACCTAAAGCACCACGAGAAATTAAAACATCAGTAGCATCCTCTGAACCAGTATTAGCAAACGCAAACGAACCTACTTTACCAACAGAACATGTACTCGGAGAATCAGAAGGGAAAACAAAAGATGCCGCAGCATCTGGAGAAGATACCGATATCATTCGAGTCAGCGCTAATACTAATACATTAAGAGCTAATGTATGTGAGGCAATTACAAATGAGCCAAGATTTGGTGATATGGCTGGGGACAGCACAATCAATCTCATAATGAGAGGCATTGGAGCAAAAGAACAACCTAAATATGGATTACTTTTACTTAAATTAATTAGAGACCATTCAAGTTTTTTTACAGAAGAAGCCACAAGAGGTATACAAAACAGTAATGCACGAGATAGAGCAATAATAAGAATTAACAATGCACAAAATGCCATAGATGCGAAGGGAGATTTCTCATCTCTGGGACCTCAATGGGAGAGAAAAGTGAGTAAATCTACGTAGTATACTCCGCATTAATCCTCACATAGTCATAACTCAAATCTGAGCCCCAAACTGTGACAGAACCTTGACTAGGAGCGGCTTTTAGCTCAAGCGTTATAAACTTATGTCTCTGCATTTGTTTTACCAACTCTGCTTTATCAAACTTAGTTGGCATTCCGGCTTCATAGACACGAACGCCTAATATATCTAAACTAACTTGTTTCATATCAAGTTTAATTTCACGCTCAGCAGTTGCTTGACCTAGAGCAGAAATAATCCTGCCCCAGTTAGGGTCACAACCATAGATAGCGGTTTTCACCAGAAGCGAATTTACAATCTGCTTAGCAATTTTCCTGGCGACTACAGCATCGCTGATACCATGTAAGTTCAGCTGAATTACTCTATTAGTACCTTCACCATCAAGAATAATTTGTTTAGCCAATTCCGTACAAACCTCTTTCAGAGAGGCTTTGAACTCTTCTAAACCTATTTCTCTACCTTGAGCATTAGAAAGGAAGAGTACCATATCATTAGTGCTAGTATCACCATCAACACTTATAGAATTAAAACTTTCATCTACAGCTTCTTTCAATGCGGCTCTAAAAGCTGCTTGCATTTCAGCATCATTATGATCTTTCAATCTAACATCACTAACAAGAAACGCAAGCATCGTTGCCATCTGCGGGTGAATCATGCCTGAACCTTTAGTCATGCCAAGTATATTAAACTTAGAATCTTGATGAAGCTTATTAATCAAATCCGTAGTAAGTATCGCTTCTGAGAAACCCTGGATAGAACTCACAGATTGAGTTTCAGCGCCAGCAGTAAATTTATCGATTTGGGTAGTTAGTTTATCTAATGGTAGAGTTATGCCTATCTTACCAGTGCTAGCCGTTAATACTTCATCTGCGTTAAGTTTGAAGTTTTTAGCAACAGTTTCACGCAGTAGCTTATCGTCTTGATCACCTTGTATGCCGGTACAAGCATTAGCATTACCAGAATTACAAAGCATTGCTCGGACCTTACGCGTTGAATCATAAATCCTAGAGTTCTCTTCTACACAAACTGCACGTGCTTGATTAATAGTAAAAGCCCCAGCGTAATAGCAATCGTAGTCAGAAACTATTAATCCTAGATCTAAAGTTGCAGCATTAACCTTAATACCAGCTGCACCAGCATAGAAATGAAACCCAGTAGGCGCCTGCGGCACAAAGCCAAACGCTTCCACTTGCAGACCTTGCGCCGCTGCAAAGAGAACGGGTTCTAACAATCTATAAGTATAAGCTTGCACGCCTTGCGCCTTTAATACTTCGGCTTCAGCTTCAGTAGGTTTGGTGTTTGGTTTAAGACAAGCTACAACGATTGCATCTTTAGTATGCTTATGAACATACAATTCGGTGATTGGATTGAAACCCAATCTAGGAGCAGACCCTGCAAGATTGATGTGATCCGCGATAGCATGCTCGCCTGTTAATTTAACGCCAGGTAAAGGATAAATATCTACTCTAAGTTTTATGGTTTTCTTAGACACTGAGATTTACGCAGCAACTGCTGTTTTAGACTTAACTAACTCAACAATCTCACTAGGAGTTTTAGCTACTTTAACACCAGCAGCTTCAAACGCCTTAGTCTTAGATTCAGCTGTACCTTTACCACCAGAGATGATCGCACCAGCATGACCCATACGTTTGCCTGGAGGCGCAGTTCTACCAGCGATATAACCGATAACTGGTTTTTTCACTTTAGCTTTGATGTACTCTGCTGCATCTTCTTCAGCAGTACCGCCGATCTCACCAACTAAAATTATTAGATCAGTGTCTGGATCAGCTTCAAACAATTCTAGTGACTTGATTTGATCGATACCAATAATTGGATCTCCGCCGATACCTACTGCAGTAGACAAACCAATACCAGCTTGTTTTAAACCTAAACCTATCTCATAAGTCAAAGTCCCTGAGCGAGATATAAGACCTACTCTACCTGGCATATAAATTGAACCTGGGTGAATACCAATCAAACACTCGCCTGGAGTGATGATACCAGGACAGTTAGGACCGTTTACTAGCGTGCCTTTTAGTTTAGCAGCCGCATGAAGCTTCACCGCATCTTGTGGAGGTAAACCTTCAGTGATAACAGATATAAGTGGTACACCAGCATCTATCGCTTCCAAAGCCGCATCTAGAGCTAAGTACGGAGGCACGAATATTACTGAACAATTTGCGCCAGTCTTAGCCACAGCTTCTGACACCGAATCAAAAACAGGAACACCCTCGATGGTCTCACCACCCTTACCAGGAGTTACACCACCAACTATATTGGTGCCATATTTTTTCATCAGCGCCGTGTGCGTTTTGCCCATGCCGCCAGTGATACCTTGGACTATAACTTTTGTATTTTTATTTATTAGTACTGCCATAATTTTTCCTTTTTTAGACTGTTTCGCTTTGCCCGCAATGACGAACTTGACTACGCTGCTACCGCCACTGCTTGTTTAACTGCTTCATCCAAGATATTGGTCATCGGTATACCAGCATCATTCATAATTTTTTGTGCAGCAGCTTCGTTGTTACCAACTAATCTCACTACTAGCTTGGCAGTAGGTCTGATCTCTTTATAGTATTTAAGCGCATTCGCTACTTCAACACAGTCAGTGATACCACCAAGGATATTCACCAAAAGCACCTTAACGTTTTGATCAGAAGCAACTAAATCTAAAGCTCTTGCCACGTGCTCTTTATTAGCACCACCACCAACATCTAAGAAGTTAGATGGTTTGCCGCCGTGATGGAACACTAAGTCCATAGTCGCCATGGTCAAACCTGCTCCATTACACAGAATACCGATAGAACCATCTAATTCAACGATATTTAATCCGCACATTTTGCCTTTGAATTCTCTTTCGCCTAAATCAGTTAAGTGAGCACCTAACATGCCATCGAATCTTGGTTGACGTCCAAGTGCATCTTCATTGATAGTAACTTTGCCATCAAGCGCAACAAAATTATCATCTCCATCAACGATAAGTGGATTGATTTCAACTAGATCACAATCATTCTTAGTATAAACATCCCAAAGTCTGTTAACGATATTACCAAACTTGAGTACATCCTTTCCTGTCAAACCTAATTGGGTAGCCATTTTGCGCCCTAGGTATGAACTATAGTTTCCACCCGCTATAGGCACTATCTGAATACTATTAGAACTTTCTATCTCTATTCCACCTTCAGCAGCAGCCATAATAATCGGACCACGATAAGCTCTATCAATTAGAATCGATACGTAGATTTCTCTTTTGATTTTTACTTTAGGCTCCACCAAAATAGCTTCTGGCAAATCGCCTTTAATACTTAATTTAAAAATTTCTTGCGCCTTCTTGTAAGCGTCATTAACATCATCAGCAAACTTGATACCGCCAGCCTTGCCGCGACCACCAGTGAGTACTTGGGTCTTCAGGGTGCAAGGGAAATTTTTATGCGCAAAAATTTCTTCCGCACATTTAATTACTCTGCCCTCAGGAGTAGGTATTCCCGCTTCTCTAAACAGTGCCTTAGCTTCATATTCTCTTAGTCTCATCGTGTAATTTTGTCCTTTAGTTTTATGATAGCCTATTTTTCTCGGTCCTAAATTCCTGTAACTATTCAGGTAATAAGTGAATTTCACAATATTAATGAGATCGCCACGTCGTGCTTCGCACTCCTCGCGATGACGGCTGAGTAGTTACAAGTTCCTGGCTATCTCTAGATATGTTCGACCGCTTAGGTGTAACCCTTAATAGTCTATACAGACCATTACGTTAAATCTTAAGGATTGAATCGAGGGTTAACACTGAGGTAAATCAACGGATTGCGCTTATTTTAGGCGCAGGTTAAAATAATATACCGTTGTGAGTTTTCCTGATTTTCCATTATCACCTCTTCCTTCCAACCCAGATCGGTTGGCTGATGTTTTATCAACTCTAGCAGTGCGCAGTACCAAGCAGCCCACACAATATGATCGTCTCTCTGGATTACGTCGTTATGCTGCAGGACATGATAAACGAGAACAAGCCAGAAAAGATTTACAAAGTTTAGACAACGGAACTCGACTATTATATCCTTCTAATTTCGGCTCCTTCTGTTTAGCTATTGATGCTATTTGCCAATTACAATTAAATCCTCAAACTACTCCAACATTTGACATAAACAGAGGTTATAAAGAATACCAAAAAATTGTAGGAACAAACCCTAATGTACCTTTATTAAGCGATAGAGAGATATTCAGAAGAGCGCTTGGCAATAATGCAGAAAAATATTCTTCAATTCTTGATACTCATTTACCTGAACATTCTTTAACAGGTGCTCAAAGCGCTTTTGAGGTAGGTAATGCTGTAGCGATAGCAAGAGAAAGATCGTTTGTTCTTGGAGTTGATCGGTCTTTAATTTTTTCAGACATCTCAAATGTTGGTGGAACCAATCAATTCTTTGAAAGATTACTCTTGGCTAATTTAAAAGAGCGCTTAAGATCAAATGAAGAAAATATCTTTGATCATGAGATTTGGCAATCACTTGGTATTAATACTGAAGGCATCAATGAATCCGTTAAACAAAATTCGGAAACTTTTCTAGAAGCTTTAGTAGGTGAAGTAGTTAAAAGTGCAGCAAAGCGTCTTACTGATTGGTCCGTAAGAGCTATGTTAGCAACTATTAAACAAGTTGCAGAAGAAGTTTACGGTGATAAAGCAACGGAGTTCAGTTGGCATGGCATTGGTGGTGACGAGTTATATTTAATAACACCAGAATTAAAAGAGGCAGAGAAAGAGAAAAGAAATATTTTTATACAAAAAGTCAAAGCTGCTATTCAAGAATTTATTCAAATGATGGAGCTAAATGATTATAAGCATAAAAAAGCAGATAAAGCAGATAAAAAAGGTTTGAATATTGAAATGGTTGCAGCAAGCTTATCTCGCGAGCATTTCAGCCTTGAAGAAATGACTGCTAAAAGTGACTCCCCAACAAAAGCTGCGAGCGGCAATCCCATAGCACCAGAAAATATATCTACTAAACGACTAAAAAAACTTGTTACTAACTTAAGCACACATTATAAAAATCAATATCCTAAAGCAGTTTCTGAAATTGATCCTGAGCTAATGTATATTGATGCTGAAAATAAATTACCAACTGCCGATCCAATTGGCAAAACTTTAAGAGCACTTTTATTACATCCAAAACATCAATCTATTAAAGTAGAAGATATTATTGCTCTACCGAGCTATATCAAAAAAGGATTTTTAAAATTAGATGATAGTTTTAAACTTTATGGCATTAATATAGAAAACATAGCGGCTATCAACGATCATATATCTCAATCAGATGCAGACACCATTTTAGCTGGCTTTGCTGAGAAATTAAAAAGGGTTTTACCTGAAGGTTCTAGAGTTTTTATTTATGGTCCAGGAAAATTTATTTGTGCAACTAATACTGAATTAGACAAAGGTTCAATTGATAAAGAAGTTACAGATCTTATTCAGCAATTGAATGAGCAAAAGCCTAAAGGTCATAATATTACAATTGGTGAACTGCGTAGCAAAACTAATCCTAATTTACAAGGATTATTCCATGCTACAGATTTACGAACTTATGATCAACAAGTTCCCCTTAAAAAGATGATTATTAAACTAAAGATAGATCTTGAACAAAGCATAGTAGAACAAACCATGATGCGTACACTAGATTCTTGTGCTACCTAGCTCAATTCCCGAAAGATGATATAGAGTTCTCAAATAAGGAACTAGCTAAAGCAAGAGAAGATATATATGGGAAATTACAGCATCCAGTAGATAATGCCGGTGGATGGCGTCCAGGTTTGTATATAAATAGTCCTGAATATTACCTACATCTTCAAGTCGCTTAAAATTAATTAGCAATAACAGGACTAGCTAAATACGGAAACTCATCTGTAAATAAACTATCATTCACTAGAACTCCGTCAGTGAGTACGGCACTGTGTGATGGAGCGATAGTAGCATCGCTGATACGCGCGCCCATAATCACTCTTAAGAACACATCAACCACGTCATCACCAGGTCTTCGTCCATTTGGGTAACCTGCGTTATCGCCAGCCAATAAACCCAAACGGTTCTGTGAACCTTTGCTAGCAGCAGCCGTAGCAGTATTGAGTTTTAAAGTATCAGAGGCTTTAGCTTTCTTAGTAGTGAATTGGTTTAAACCAGAAACACCCGTTAAAAACCATTCCTCAAGATCGTTACGTGGGAAAGAATTAGGAGCAGTAAGGCTAGAGTTCTTCTCTATAATCTCAGCCAGAGTTGGGTAATTAATATAGTCGCTGAATTTAGTAGCGATATCAGTATTAGGTCTGCGAGCATTGTAAGTATCTTTATCTTTGAAACCAACTAATAAAGTATTGAGCAAGGGATGAGCTGCTCTATCTACTTGCATGTAATCAGTCTTAGAAAAGAAACGTAATTTACCAAACGATGGAGTGTGCTTGTTGATTACTCTTGACGGTAAGTGTGTAGCACCCCAAACACCAACTAGAGTATTAGGGTCTTTCAATTCCATACAACTCACTGGTATTTCTAAAGCTATAGAAATTACATTGCTGTTTGCAGTCTCACTACTAGCACCGCTTTCAGCTTGTTCGAGATCAACATTCACTAAATCATAAATAGGATTAAGTTTGGCTTGAAAACTATCCTTACGAGGACCAACAAAAACCTTAGCATCTTCAGTACATTTCTTAAATCCCAAATCCAAATTGTAAACAAAATTATTAACATAGCTATCGTAGTCAGTGATTGACTTAGAGCCAATATTATATTCTGGAATTAAGAAAGTAGAATCATCAGGGGGCGTGAATTCTGGGATAGTAACATCTGCCGCATTTTTTACTACTGTGCCTTTATTAAGACGATTAGAGCCTTTGGAATAATTAAAAGCTCTTTGATTACGGAACAGCTCCACCTTATAAGTCAATTGGCGATTACGCTTGGAATCATCAAGATTTAAAGCAGCAAAAGATCCGTTATTAATAAAAGGAATATTTAACTCTTTGGTATCAACCGTGATATCAACACCCTTATCAATCAAAGTTTCTTTAAATCTAAATCTGAAACTTAAATCTTCCTGCGCATCACCATCTCTATCTATATAGATGTCATAGAGCGCAGTTGGATCAAGTGTGTAATAGAAAGGACCAGAAGCAGCTTGCTGATAAGGACTAAGGTTCATAATCACCGTTATAAAACCCTCTCGCCCAGCTTCATAGCTGCGGAAAGCATAAAGATCGGTGATATCAGTGGCTGGATTCAGTGCCGTAAAAGAGCTGTCACGATGATCGGCAGCATAGAGCGGATTGAGAGAAAAGAATAATATGGATAATATGATTAATATAGGCACAATGCTATTATAATCCATTGCTCATGTTCGACAGCCTAAGTAATAAACTTCAAGACACTCTTCAAAAGATCCGTGGACAGGATAAGATCTCCGAAGTCAATATTGAATCCACTTTAAGTGAAATACGTAAACAGCTACTTGAAGCTGATGTGTCACTTAAAGCAGTTAAGTTATTTATTGCGCGTGTTCAAGAACAAGCTCTCGATGAAAAAGTTTTACGCGGAGTCAAGCCTGGTGAGCAGTTCGTCAAGATAGTTTATGAGGCGTTGGTTGAAAGGTTACAAGGTGGTCCTAAGCAAGAGGCTCAAGCTTCGACACTCGACATCAAACCAGGTTCAAACATACTCCTACTCGGTCTTCAAGGTGCAGGTAAAACTACCGCTGCTGCCAAACTTGCTTTCAAACTTAAAAAAGAAGGACGCAAACCTTTATTAGTTCCATGTGACTTACAAAGACCTGCTGCAGTCAAACAATTAAAAATTCTTGCCGAGCAAGCTGGGGTGGATTTCCTCGACGTCATTGCGAGGAGCGATAGCGACGAAGCAATCTCATCAGCTTATATAGTTAAAACTCCTCTTGAACTCTCCAAACTCGCCCAGGAACAAGCAAAGCAAAACTCTAACGATGTTTTGATATTTGATACTGCTGGACGCCTGCAAGTTGATACTGACTTAATGGCAGAATTATTGCTTTTAGAAAAACAAATCCAACCAGCCGAAAAGCTCTTGGTGATTGATTCTCTCATAGGTCAAGAAGCAGCCAATGTAGCTGATACTTTTCACACACAAATAGGCATCACAGGGGTGATACTTTCTAAACTTGACGCTGATAGCCGTGGTGGTGCAGCTTTATCGGTGGTGGAAGCTACTGGGCAAGCGATCAAATTAGCTTCGACAGGAGAGAAACTTGAAGATCTAGAAAATTTTTATCCAGACAGAATTGCATCGCGCATTCTTGGTATGGGCGATGTACTTACTTTAGTTGAACGCGCTCAAGAAAAAATAGACGAAGAAGAATCTAAACGCCTAGAAGCAGAACTCATGAAAGGTAATTTTAATTACGAAACTTTTTTGAGTTTTCAAAACATGATAGCTAAACTTGGAGACTTTGCTTCGCTATTTAAGATGGTGGGCATGGGTGGAATGCTCTCTCAGTTTGGCATTCAAGCCGGTGACCAGAATGCATTACTCACTCAAGGTCAAAGCAAAATGCACAAGTATAAAATTGCAATTAGCAGCATGACTCATGAAGAGAGACGTAAACCAGAATTGCTCTCTACTCACACTAGCGCTAAATCTCGTAAAAGCCGCATTGCTAAAGGATCAGGGCTAGACACTAGCGACATAGATAAACTAAGTGTTGAATTTACGCAAATGTCAAAAATATTCAAACATATAGGTCCATTATTAGGACAAGGTGGAACACAAGGTAATAAAATGCCTGCGCTTGATCCAATGATCATGATGCAAAATATGGCAGGTGGTTTATCTAAAAAACAACAGAAGGCAATGAAAGCTGCTGGAATGTTACCTGGCGCTCCTCGCGCTACAAGCCCACAAATTAAGAAAGGTACTAAACCGGCGGTAAAAGGGTTTCGTAATTAGCTATAATTCCTTGTTATGAAGAAAATTATTTATTCGCTTTTAGCCCTGGTTCTTTTGGCCGCTCCTGTCTGTGCGCAAGACAAAGGTACAGCAAGTTTCGGCGTTGTTAAATTCAACAGTGTTGAAGGCAGTGGAAGCGCTCAATCTTTAGCAGCAGCTTACATTGGTAATACATTGCAAATCGCTATCGGCGGCGTGAAAGGTACAACAGCTGGCGTTTTAACTGTATTGATTGACGCAGATCAAGTTAGTAATTTTCAAAAAGGTACTACTCTAGATTTAAGTTCTACTGGTGATGAAGATCAAGATGGTACTGCAAACATTATATTCATCGGTACTAGCGTTAAAATCAAAGGACGTAGTTCTACATCTACTAACGTAGCTTCTAACAATGACACTCAAGCTACTGGTAAATTCAAAGTTGTTAGCTATAACTCTAGCACTAAGGAATTACGCTTCACTATCACAGGTAGCGCGAAACCTTGGACTCAAATGAAAGGTAGCTTAGGCAACGTTACTACCACTGAAATTGATAAGCCAATCAAAGTTAGTGCTGCTGCGATCATTACATTACCTGAAAACTAAACAGAGCAAGTCATTGCAAGGAGCCGAAGGCGACGAAGCAATCTAAAGTTCTAAATTAACTTAACGTTAACCATGCCCATAGATACTTATAGTAGCTATGGGCATGTTCAATATTCAGAACAATTTATTGCTGCGCAATATCGTTTATGGATTTCCTGAGGAGCAGGATTTCAATAACAATGCGCAAGCAAGTGCTGAGCAAGTACAAAACAGTTCAGAACAATTAAAAGTTTTAAGAACCTATGCTGATGGTTCAGTTGCATTTAAACAACGAGAGGTGAAAGATTTACTTGGAGGCTTAGACAGCTCGGTGTTTATGCCCAAGAAAGACCTAAGTCCTAATTCTAACGTAGTGGTTGATACAAACATAATAACTGAGGCAAACCGCTTTCAGCCAGTTGGTGAAGTACTCAAGCAGGAAACCTTATTAGCCAAAATTTCTGCTCTTGGCGCTGCCGTTACTGAAGCTGGCACTAGCCCAAACTCTTATGAAGAGAGTACCAATTTTACTAAAGCCATGAGTCTCAATCGTTATACACGCGGCACTAAGATGAATGCTGATCTTAAAAAAGAAGCGGCACTTGCTCTCAAACCGATACTAGAAAGTTTTCAGAGTCGTTATGCTAATGATGTAGAAGCACTAGCCAAAGATATACCCGAAGCTAAAAGAGCTAGTTTAGATCAAAAGAAAATGGGCGAGTTTAAACACTTGGATCGAATCGAGATCACTTACATGGAAAGATCCCAAAGACTACAAATTATCGAGACTGAGCTTAGTGAATTAGAGAAAGTGATTAATGCAGCGGGATAAGGACTCAAGAAGCGGAACAAAAATCCTTCTTAGATGTCTTCTAAACAGTGCCCATTTTTAATGGGTCTTTATTAGATGCATTTTATTTTTAAAAGCCCCTTAAGGGCTTGACGGCCTTGTGTATTAGGTTTACTCTAGGCTTTATGGAATATACAGATAAAGGCGAAATTTTAGGTGCAAATATAAAAGTTGTGGGAGCTGGCGGAGCTGGTTCTAATGCAGTAAATGGCATGATTGCTGGAGGTCTCAATAACATTGAGTTCTGGGTAGCAAACACAGACAAACAAGCTCTAGAAGTAGCTCAGACGCCTAACAAAATGCAATTAGGCGCGAAACTCACTCGTGGATTAGGCGCTGGCGGCAACCCAGAAACTGGTAAATTAGCCGCTGAAGAAAGCTCTGAATTTATTCGCGAAGCTATTAGTGGCGCGGACATGATTTTTATCACTGCAGGTATGGGCGGTGGAACTGGTACTGGTAGTGCAGCAGTAATCGCTGACATCGCTAGAGAAAACGGCATCCTCACTGTTGGTGTGGTTACTAAGCCTTTCAGTTTCGAAGGACGTCGTAGAGTTAAACTAGCAGAAGAAGGTATCAAACAACTTAAAGACAAAGTAGATGCTTTAATCGTTATCCCTAACGATAGATTACTTGAGATCACTGAGCGTCAAACAAGCATGACTGATGCATTCTCGCTTGCTGACAATGTTTTATTACAAGCAGTACAAGGTATCAGCGATATTATTCAAGTTCCTGGTTTAATTAACGTAGACTTTGCTGACGTTAAATCAGTAATGTTCAACGCTGGTAACGCAATTATGGGTATGGGTAGAGCTAGTGGTGAAGGTAGAGCTGTAGAAGCTGCTCGCCAAGCGGTAAACTCACCTCTATTAGAGAACTCAATCTCTGGTGCAACAGGCATTATATTCAATGTAACTGGTGGTAAAGATCTAACGCTTCATGAAGTTAACGAAGCTGCAGAATCTATCTACGAAGAAGTTAACGAAGACGCGAACATCATTGTTGGTGCAGTAATCGACCAAAGACTTCAAGGAGAAATTCAGATCACTGTTATCGCGACTGGATTTAAATCTGCAGAGAAACCAGATGTTGCAGTTACTAGAACAGCAGCTTCTCAATCAAAAAAAGATTCAGCTCCTTTCTATTTAAACTTCGGTAGTACTTTCGGTAGCAACAGCAAGACATCTACCAGACCGGGTTCTCAGCAAGCACGTTCTGCAGCTAGTCCAAATAATTTATTCTTCTCTAAGTCTACAGAGTCAGTAGATAAATCTGCTATCAAAGCTAGAGTTACTATGCCCACTATTGAGGCGACTGAAGCTGTTGTTAACACAGAAATGCAAGTAAGAACTAGTCCAACAACTAGCTCAAGCTTTAGTGAGAATGTAGACATTCCTCCGTTTCTTAGAATGAAAAAGTAAGTGTCAAAGCTTGAAGCAAATTTTGATGCATTGTGTATCGTTTTGCTATTAGCATTGTTTTTTGGAGCACTAGTTTTCACTAGCGTACTTAAACATATATTGCTATTTGCTTTGCCAATAATCTTTCTTGTTAAGAAACTAGGTTTCAAAGCTTCCTTTATTAGAGAGATCGGTTTCCGCAAAAATAAATTGCTAAGCATTATTGTCTGGCAGTTGTTTTTAATTCCTGTGATTCTGGGATTGGTACATGGTGATTTCCACGCAAGCGAAAGTGTGAATCTGCAATGGATTAATCACTATAATTCTTGGCTTATATTATTCTGTTATTTGGCTGCTAATTATTTTCTACATATCAGTGAAACCAGCTGGATAAAAGGGATTCAAGGGCTGACAGTAAGTCAGCTTGGCTTGGCTAGTTTTGCGCTAGCGTTTGTAGTAGATTTTTTCTATAGCTTAATCAAATGGATTAGCGCTGGTTTACCAATAGAAAGATGGCAAGCTTCCGCCGGCAACCCACAGCTTTGGGCAGTACAAGCTAGCTTGATACTAGTGATTTATTTATTGCTACGCAAGAATCTAAACAAGTTATTTGCTTGGCTTCTACTAACTCTAATCTGTGCCGCAACAATACTTACAGGCTCTATCAGTAATTTTATTGGTTTATGCTTCGCTAGCTTAGCATGGATTGTGCCTTGGGCTTGGCTTGCACTTGTATTAGTTGTAGTTTATTTATTTGTGGTAAATTTTGCAACTTGGAATTTCTTAGTGAATTATCAAGGTGAAGTCAGTGAATTAAAAAATATTTTCAAGGGCTTCTCCCATAAATTTTTGCCACGAATTAAGTTGTGGTTTGATTTGTTAAAGGATTCGCCTAATCTACATGGCAACTGGGTTTCAGGCATAGGCTTAGATGCTTATAATCAGTTCTTAGAAAGAGCAACTGAAGGGAAACATGAGAATGTCCATAGTCTCTACCTACATAATTGGCTAATCAATGGTATTCCAGGTTTGTATTCAAGTTTCATTTTTCTTCTAAATGGATTGAAAACTATTTACTCTAATAAATATTATTTGGCGATTGCACTCTATGTGTTAAGTAGCTCAGCTTTCGATTGCGCGCTCAATTTTCTTGAAGTACAAATTCCCTTCTGGCTGATGCTGCCATTAATTATAAACTCAATGACGCTAAATCCTCGTCAGGGACTGGCTTAGTACTAATATTAAAGAGTTCTGGCAAATACTCTTCAGGATGTCCAGATCCTGCCAAGAACGCTTCACGCTTATCAACTTTAGCCTTACGCACTTCAAAACTATTTACCGCAACATCCAAATGATACATAGTACCTTGAGCTTCGCTGATGGTTTGGATGCGCTTCGTTTCTAAACCAAATACTGCTTCATGAATCTCGCCCTGGTAGCGAATTTCAGGCAAATTACGGAACAATCGAATAATACTTTTATATCTGCCTTTAAAACGTGTAGTTGAGATGTAATCTGCCGAATTAGTATCAAACTTAGTAATCCAACGTCTAAAGAATTTATAAGCTGAATAAATTTTGCTATGAGTTAATTTTCTAAGTATTTTTTGCAAGCCAATTGATAAAAACTCGTCACTATCCACAACTAAGATCCAATCTCCCTTAGATACGCTGATAGCTTGATTGCGGTGATAAGAATAGGATTTAAAACTTGGCTCTTCTATTAAAGTGAAAGATTTGCCGGTACCAGTAAAATTTTGCTCTAAGAAATCAGTAATAAATTTCAAAGTCCCATCAGTTGAACCAGTATCAATAATAACAATCTCATCCACGACCTTAATTAGAGACAACAAGCAGGGTTTAAGGGTATTAAGATTGTTCTTGCAAATAATATTTGCAGTTATTTTAGATTTAATACCAGGATTTTGGAAACTACCTGTGTAAAAAACAGACTTTATATAGTAAGCAAGCTTTTTAAGTTCGTTTTTTAATGCCATATTATCTTAGGTTGTCCTCACCAGAGCTTTATAATTATCGCATCTAACGTGAAAAGGATAGAATAAAAACAGTGAAATATATCAATAAATTTAGCATCGCTTGTCTAAGCTTGACTCTGCTTCTAAGTAGCTGCGCTAAAAAAGCTCCACAGCAACAAGAAGCTAAACCTTTATTTGTAAAAATAGAACAAGCCAAGCTTGGACCGATTAGTCAAGAGTTTGAAACTGCCGGAGAAATTAAAGCAGATAAAGAAGTTTTAGTAGCAGCTGAGCGTCAAGGGCAAGTACAGGAAATCTATGTCTATGAAGGACAATGGGTAAATGCTGGACAATCATTAATAAAAGTCAAAGGCGACGATGTAGACGCGGATTTAAAAAAAGCTCAGTCGGATTTTGATTCCTTCTCTAAACTATATGCTCAAGGAGCGATTGCTAAGCAAGATTTACTAAGATATGAAACTGAATTAAACCGCTTCAAAGCCTCTAAGGACAATCTTCTTATAAGAGCTAAAATCAGCGGCACCATTGGAGCAATATTAGTAGACCCAGGCGACTATGTAAAAGCTGGTGATCCAATTCTTGATTTAGTAAAATTAGACCCACTTAGAGTAAGTTATTCAATTCCTGAAAGATTAATAGCGAAAGTTAAGCTCGGACAACCTGTTACTCTAACCACTGATGCTGAAGCAGATAAAGTTTTCAATGCGACTGTGGATTTCATATCACCACGCGTAGATCCGAGTACCCGTACGGTTTTGGTGAGAGCAAAAATTCTTAACCCTTCAAGCAAAATTAAAGCTAATCAATTCACGAGAGTAAAACAAACTATCACTGATGAGCAGAATGCTTTACTAGTAAGAGAAGAGTCTATCTATTTAGACCAAGGGCAAGAGTATTTATACTTGGCAGAAGGCAAAATTGCTAAACAAGTAGCTGTGAAAACTGGTTTGCGCGAGAAAGGGAAAGTACAAATACTTGAAGGTATCAAAGCCGGTGATAATGTGATTTATGCAGGATTACATAGTATCTATCCAGGAGCAAATTTAGTAGTGGTAGAGGAATAGCTTGAAAGAATCCGAAAAAAAATTCCTATCATTACCAGCATTGTCAATCGAGCGTCCAGTGCTAGCGACAGTAATGTCGTTAATTATAATTTTTGCTGGTGTCATCGCTTGGACTAAATTACCAATACGTGAATATCCGGATATAGATCCACCAGTAGTAACTATCACCACTGTATATCCTGGAGCTAGCTCTAAGGTTATAGAGTCAGAGATCACCGATATCCTAGAAGAAGAACTCGCTGGTATAGAAGGTATACGTACATTGGTTTCTAGCTCAAGAGATCAAGTTAGTACTATAACAGTAGAGTTTGTATTAGAACGAGATATAGATGTAGCAGCGCAAGATGTCAGAGATAAAATTTCTCGTATCGCTAAAAGATTACCTGAAAACGTTGACGATCCTATTATCGCAAAGGCTGACTCTGACGCTCAACCAGTGATGTGGATCGGTGTCCAATCTAAAACTCGTAACTTAATAGACTTAGCAGAATATGTCGATAAAGAGATCAAAGATTATTTCCAAAACATTCCTGGAGTCTCTAAGGTTATTTTTGGTGGAGAAAGACGCCGCTCAATTCAAGTACTAATAGACCCCAAACGGCTTGCCTATTACAATCTAACTATCTTAGATATACAGCAAGCTTTAAGCGCTAATAATATAGAGTTGCCGGCGGGAAGCATCTTATCTAAGTCTAAAGAATTCAGCATTAACGTAAACGCCAAACTCACTAAAGCAGAAGAGTACGGCAACATCATTATCAAACAATCCCGCCAAGGACAAATTAGATTAAATGACTTAGCGCAAGTAAGAGAAGGCGCAGAGAATGATATTAGCTTCGTAAGATTCAATGGTCAACAGGGTTTTGGACTGGGAATAGTGAGGCAAGCTAAATCTAATGCCGTACAAATTTCTAACGATGCTCGAAAACTAGTAGAACAATTACAGAAAAAAATCCCTGAGGATATTCAACTGTTAGTAGGTTATGATGCCGCTCAATTCATTCGCTTAAGCATGCAAGAATTATACGAAAGTATTTTTCAAGCTACCCTACTTGTATTATTCGTTATTTTTGTTTTCTTACGTAATTTTCGCAGTACACTTATCCCCGGAATCGCAATTCCTATCAGTCTTATAGGCGTGATGGCGGGTTTACAGCTGATGGGCTTCACCATAAATCAAATGACCTTATTAGGATTGATTATTTCTATCGGTATAGTAGTAGATGATTCGATCATAGTCCTGGAAAATATTTATCGCTACATAGAAGAAGGCATGGAACCGAAAGCCGCTGCAAAGAAAGGAGCTGAAGAGATTACCTTTGCCGTTATTGCAACTACATTAGTTTTAATATCCATCTTCTTACCAGTAGGTTTCCTCTCAGGCATTACTGGTAGATTGCTTTCTGAGTTTGCCTTCTCGTTATGCTTTGCAGTAGCGATCTCAGCCTTTGTATCTCTGACCTTGGCGCCGATGCTTTGCTCTAGAGTATTAAAACAACAAGTTCACAACACAGAAACTCCACGTAAAGGTTTCTACACTTGGATTAAAGATTTGCTAGAAAGAGCGTTGGTAGCGATGGAGACTGCTTATGAAAACAGTTTAGGTAAAGCTTTAAATCACAAAAAGAAACTAATAATTATCACTCTATTAATTTGCATTCCATCTTCAGCTATTTTATTTAAAATCCTACCAACAGATTTTATTCCTAACGAAGATAGGGGTAGCTTCTTAGTGGTATTTAAAAGTACTACTGGAAGTAATGTCGAAGTAATGGACAGACAAATCCGTAAGGTAGAAAACATTCTAGCTAAGATACCCGAGATAGCTGTAACTATCTCAGTAGCTGCTTTTGGCAGAGACGCTCCAGGTAAACCTACTGAAGGTATTATTATCGCTAGACTCAAAGATTGGAAGGAAAGATCTAAGAAAGTAGGAGCTATAGTAGGTCCACTTTATCCACAGTTCTTTGCAATGCCTGAATTATTCACCTTGCCTATTTTGCCTAAATCAGGTCCAGATGCAGGCTTTGGAGCACAGCCAATACAATTAGTAATCAAAAGTAATGATTTAGATTTCTTAGTTAAAGCTTCTGCTGCTATTACTACTAAATCATTCACTTTACCTGGCATAATGTTTGCTCGTTCAAATTTGAAACTTGATAAACCAGAATTAAACGTTGAAATAGACAGAGATAAAGCTTTAAGCCTTGGCATCTCCATGACTGATATCTCTCGTTCTATAGAATTACTATTCACAGGAGTAGATGTTACTGAATTCAACGACGATGGTGAGAAGTATGAAGTTATAGTCAAAGTACCGAGAACAGAGAAAGATGATGTTCGTAATATTGGCGAGTTCGCTATAAAAAATAATGCAGGAACTCTTATTCAATTAAGTAATATTATTCGTGTTCAACAAAGCGTAGGTGCTGAAGACAGGAATCACCATAATCGTAAGAAATCTGTAACCATAGAAGCCTCACCTAAAGCTGGGGTTACGCCTGCTGACGGGCTTATACAGCTAGAAACTATGGCTAAAGAAGTAATCAATTCTATGGATAATGTACCACCTGATTTTGAAATAGATTATTTAGGTACATCTAAAGAATTAAAGGACTCCACAGCGGCTTTATATTTTGGATTCTTGATCGCACTAGTGTTTGCATATCTATTCTTAGCTGGTCAATTTGAAAGCTTTGTTTCACCATTCATTATCATGCTTACTGTTCCGCTAGCTATATTTGGTGCCTTAGTCGGTTTGTATGTTTTTCAGTTCTTCCCCTGGATCACAAAAATCTTGATTTCCATTCTAGGAAGCAGTTACGCGTGGTTAACTTATGTCATTCCACAGTTTGAAAATATCAGCATGAATCTATATTCTCAAGTCGGGATCATCATGCTTATTGGTATGGCAACAAAGAATGGTATTTTACTTGTAGAGTTTATGAATCAATTACGCGAGCAAGGAGTACCATTAGAAGAAGCTGTGAAACAAGCTGCTAAATTACGTTTAAGACCAATATTAATGACCGCGATCTCCACTATCGTAGGATTATTTCCTGCGGCACTTGCACTCGGCGTGGGTACTGAGTCTCGCCAAAGCTTAGGGATAGTAATAATTTTTGGAATGGGGCTTTCAACTTTATTAACCTTATATTTCATACCTTGCGTTTATGGTTTAGTGAAAAGAAGGGCCTAATTAACTGCATACTCGCTCAAAAAAGTTCTTCTGTGCTCTTCAGTCAAACCCAATCCTGATATAGCTTTCCAGTGGTCCTTAGTTCCATAACCTACATTAGTTTCCCATAAATAATCTTTGTGTTTTAAAGCTAACTCTTTCATATATTTATCACGAGCCGACTTGGCTAAATTACTCGCTGCAGCAATCTGGGCACTATGAGCATCACCTTTAACAATGGCACGTTGTCTAAGAATAATATTGGATTCATTAACAGATAAATTTAAAGTGGCTTGCAAAGGATCAGCATTCTCTTCAGTAAAACTTAAATCACTAAGCTTTTTCAATTCAAGTTTAGTTGTAAGCAAACCTACAATATTAGGTATTGCTCTAGGACCATCTACTAATAAAATTATCTCTCTGGGATAGCGATGATATAGTTCAAAATATTGCATTAGGATTGCAAGGACATTGTCTGTCATTGAAGACCAGATGCAGCTTACAATGCCGTTTTCATCGATTTGCGCAGCACTATGGAAATTAGTAGAGTAAAGTATATGGCTCGCTGGACTAAAACCAGGCACATTCAATAATGACTTACATAATTTCTCGCGTTTAACATGGGGAACCTGCTTGCTATCTTCAAGCAATAATAAAGCACTTAAATCTTCTATCTCCTCTAGCTCCGCTTCAATTGCACTTTCATTAATAACCGTCTCAGAATAATAAATATCCCTATCAGAATAGGACATAAATTCATTACTAATTAATTGTCTTGATCTAGTGATTTCTTCTAACAGCTCCCGAGTGTGCATATAAAAGCTAGAGCAAGAATAAGCACCAGTACAAACTGGACCAGCGATACAGCCTCTACCCACTTCATCTAAGCCAATCACAAGGATATCCTCAGCGTATTGAGAATAAATCTTATGATCATGAGTGATGATCTTTTTAAAGTTCTTTATTTGCTCAGGAGAATAAAATTCATGCTTCAACTTCTTAACGCTAGGACGTTGATCAGAAAATATTTTCTTCTGTATTTTACGTTTTTTAGTTTTGGCGAGGGACATATAATTTAGTTGCTAAATCTAGTCTAGTACCGGAAAAAAAATCCATAAACAACTCTTTAAATTGCTTAGAACTCTCTTGACCACACATTATTGTACAAGATCGAAGCAAACGTACATACTTTCTAAAAATATCAAACTCTTCGCCTTGCAGTTCACTTTCCTTACAGGCAACAGCCTCGCCATGAGCCGCACGTAAATAACGATCGCTTAAACGAAATCTATCCAAACATTCTTTAAGATTGGAAGCCAAAGCTTTAGATTTAATAGCTATCTCCGTTAGAACAATTTCAAGTTTCCGATAAAACTCTTCATCATAATCGCTTAAAGCAAGATTTAGTTCTTCTAGATTCATGATAACCTTATTAATGCATGAAAATATCATACTTAGGTCCCGAAGGTTCGTATACACATATTGCTGCGAAAAATATTTTTACGCAAAACGCTGATTTAATACCAGTTAGCACCATAACTAATATAGTTCATGATTTAGCTGCTGGTGTAGTTGATAGAGCTTTAGTGCCCGTAGAAAATTCTATAGCTGGTGGAGTGAGTGAAACCATTGAAGCCTTACAAAAAGCTGAGGATACTTATGTAATTAATGAATATATTCTACCTATAGATCATTGTTTGCTTGCTATCAAAGGCTCACAAATCCAAAATAACTTAGCATCAGTTACAAAAATACATGCTCATCACATGGCATTAGGACAATGCATGGATTATATACGTAAGTATTTCCCTTACGCTGAAATCATCCCAAGCTCTAGTAATAGTGCCGCTGCAAAAGAATTAAGGGCAAGGAAAAACAAAGGTGAGGATGTTAGTCAAGAAGGGGTGATTGCTAATGAGCTTTGTGCTGGAATTTATGATCTAGAAATAATTAAGCGTTCAATCAACGATAGCGATATCAATGAAACCAGATTTTGGGTGCTATCAAAGCAGCTTGTAAACTACAATCCAGCTGCTAAGAATAAAACCTCTATTTTATTTCAAACTAAAGATGAACCAGGGAGTTTACAAGTAATACTAAGATTGTTTGCAGTGAATAACGTAAACCTTAGTCGAATAGAGTCACGTCCAGCTAAAAGAAATATAGGCGAGTATATGTTCCTTGTAGATTTTGATTTACATAAAGAAGATCCTCGTTATGAAACTCTATTACGCCAAGCTCGTCAACATTTTAGTTATTACAAATGGTTGGGGTCATATAGTCTTATATAATGTCAACGTTCCGTTACAAACTAATACAAATCCTCTTGGCGATTGCCTTTCTGATGATTATTGCTCGTCTAGCCCAATTCCAGCTTATTGAGGGTCAGAAACATGCAAGCCATGTAAAGAACAGCCTAAGATCTAACTCCATAGATGTACCACGCGGAGAAATAGTAGATCGCAACGATAAGGTATTAGCTTTAGATTTAACTCGTTACACTTTAGAATATAATCCCGTTGAATCAAATGAAGATAGATATGCTCTTGGAGTTAGGTTGCAAGAGATTATGAATCTTAAAGATCCACAACTATTAAACCGCAAATCCAGTCAGACATTAGCTCACAACCTTAGTAAAGAACAAGCTAATAAGATTAGAAAACTTCATTCCAAGCTCTTATACCTAAGAAAAGTTCGCTCAAGATTTTATCCACAAGGAAGTTTGGCGTCACATATTATTGGCTATGTGGATACTTATAGCAAAGCAAGATTAGGCGTGGAATCAAAATACGAGAAAGTTTTACACGACAATCCTGAAGAGAAATTTGCTTTAAGTATAGATTCTCGCGTACAAGTTTTAGCCGAGAAAGCGCTTGAACAAAGGATCAGCGAAACTCATGCAAATCGCGGAACAGTAATGGTAATGAGCGTTAAAACTGGAGAGATGGTAGCTTGGGCTGTATCACCTGGTTATAATCCTAATAAATATTACGACTACTCCATGGAATCAACTAAGAACTGGTCTATAGTTGATGCTTATCAACCTGGTTCCGTTTTCAAAATCATCACAGTATCCTCCGCATTAGATTCTGGAACCATTGATACAGATTATAAGTTTGTTGATCATGGCTATATAGACATAGGTGGACGCAGAGTTAAGAACCATGATTTTGTGGCAGGTAGAACTCCATCTGTAGAATTAGGTCTACAACAGCTTTTCGAAAGATCAAGCAACCCATTTACTTCTCATATAGCAGTTAAGATGGGTCCTGAAGTTTTCTACAAATATATACGCAAATTTGGCTTTGCAAGTAAAACTAATATCGAAATAGACGGCGAGTCTAAAGGTATATTGCATAAATGGAATAAATGGCGCAGCATAGATACTGCTACAACCGGTATGGGGCAAGGAGCTATATGCGTTACTCCTTTACAGTTAATTGCAGCTGTAAACGCTGTAGCTAATAACGGGCTTTGGGTTAAACCAACTATTTTAAAGATTCCAAAAAACAGAATCGAAGAGATAGAAGGGCGCAGAGTTATTACAGAAGAGACAGCAGCAACAGTAAGAAGGTTGCTAGCTGGTTCTATCAAAAACAATCTAGAAACCAGGTTCACCATCTCCGGTAAAATCCCAGGATTAGCTGTAGCGGGTAAAACAGGAACTGCGCAGAAAGTAAATGAAGGCGGCGGTTACTCTAACAGTCGTACCATCGCTTCATTCATTGGTTTCTATCCAGCAGAAAATCCTAAATTCATAACTCTAGTAGTTATAGATGATCCTAAAGCTGCTGGCGGTTGGGGTGATACAGTAGCAGGACCTGTGTTTAACCAGGTAGCTGGCTATGTAAGAGATTTGTATTTGTAGACAACTTCTCTGAAACCCATTCATGATTTACTTTCCAGTCTTGGTGAGCATTTGCATTAGTATAATTTGTGATCCCCAACAACGCTGACCAAGGAATATTGTGTTCGCTAGCTACTTTTGCGACACCATAGAGTTCCATGTTTTCAACTAAAGGAAGTTGAGGTTTAAACAATGAGCGCTCAATAATTTTTTGAGATAGAGTTTCATCTGTAGTAATTTCTAAACTTGATAAGCAATTGACATGGAGTATAGATTGCTTCATTACAGCTTCGCTGTTCCTCCCAATAACACCTAGCTCTGAACTTCTATACGCTTCGTATTCTTTGGGCACATATGCTCTCTTGTCTATTGCCAATGAATTCAACAAAGTCACTGATACAACATTCGCCACATCCCCAATCTGCAGATCTTGAGCATAAGCTCCAGCAGTACCCAAGAAAATTATTTTAGAATATTTTTTTTCACTTAGTAACCCTTTGAGCTTCAGAGCGGCATTCAAATAGCCTATGCCTAAGGTGGCAATATCGAAATTAGCAAGAGATTGCTTCGTCGCACTCGCAGAGTGCTCCTCGCAATGACGGCTGAAGCAATATTGAGCGTCGAGCGCCCTAACTTCTTCCTGCCATGCAGAGCAAATCAGCAACATAAACAAGATTGTACTGCTACAATCATAATTAATGCTAAGAAAAATACTTCTCCTACTAACTTTGATAATGCTTACCACAAGCCAAATTGAAGCAAAGAAAGTTGCTAAACCTGGCATGACCGTTAAAGTTGATTACACCGGCAAATTAACAGATGGGCAAGTCTTTGATAGTAGTAAAGGTAAGGAACCTCTAACTTTTGTGCTTGGTGCAGGTAAACTTTTACCGAAATTTGAGGAAGCCATTAAGGGCATGAAAGTAGGACAAGAAAAACTTATAACTATTAAGGCTAAAGATGCTTACGGTGAATACGATAATTCTAAGATTATTGAAGTTCCTACTTCTAAAGTGCCCCCGGAGATTAAGGCAGGAGAGTCGATTGGTATTAATATGCCTTATGGACAAATTCCAGCTCGTTTAATTGATAAAGGCGACAATTTAAGCCATATAGACACTAACCATTTTTTAGCTGGAAAAGACTTGGTTTTCAGCATTAAATTGATAGATGTGACTGAAACTCCTATAACCAAATCTTAAATATAACTTTTTTCTCACATCAAATTAAAGAACTAGGTAGAATGACCGATAAAAGAATTAGTCAGATGTTTCTTTAAGGGTGAGGATTGAATGGAATTAGGTCAGGTCAGCAAGATGCTAGCTTACAGCTTTGTATCTGAACTGATTAAAAAGAAAAAAGTCAAAAAACGATCCGTTTTGGAATCCAGCTCGGAACTTAGAGAGGAGGAAGCGGAAGATGCGCTTGTAGACGTTGCTCACATGAGCTTTGGCGATCTTGAAAACTACTACAAGAATGTTCTATCTGTTATTGAAGGTACTCCTGAAATCAGAACTTCATTAGTGAATTCTATTAAACGCGTCACTGAAGAAGGTAAAGATTTAAATGATTACTATCCTTCAAAGTTAGTCGCTGACGAAGAATCATTACGTAAAATTTTATTCTTAGGCAATCCTGAAAACGCGGATCAAGAAGACGACGCAAATTATTATGACTAAGAATTAACTGCTACACTATTAAAGTGGCAGCAACTCTTAAAATAGCTCATTTATATCCTGATCTATTAAACCTCTATGGAGATAGAGGCAATATTTTAACCTTAAGCAAAAGACTTGAATGGCGCGGAATTGATTATGTCGTCGATGATATTAGTGTAAACGAGCAGCATAAGCGCTTTGCTGACTATCATTTGTTTTTCATTGGTGGTGGGCAAGATAGTGGTCAAACTATAGTAGCCAAGGACCTCCTAGCGCGCAAGCAGGAGCTTGCAGATTTAGTAGCAGCAGGGGCTACTATATTAGCTATTTGTGGAGGTTACCAATTATTAGGTAAAACTTACGAGACTTCTGAAGCTGAAATTATCGAAGGCTTAGGAATTATAGATGTAGTAACCAAAGCACCACGTATAATACAAGGCAAAGCCCAAGATCGCTTAATAGGAAATGTTACTGCTGAATTATTAATAGACCTCAAACCTAACACAATAGTTGGATTTGAGAATCATTCAGGAAGAAGCTATATATTATCGTCCGTCATTGCGAGGAATGAGGCGACGAAGCAATCTAATTTAGACTCGACTAAACCTCTTGCACGTATCATCCATGGCTTTGGTAATAACGGCGAAGATGGCTACGAAGGTGCTGTCTACAAAAACCTATTTGGGACTTACTTACATGGCAGCTTACTTCCTAAAAACCCACACTTCGCAGATGAATTATTGAAACGAGCTTTAGCCTATAATGGCTCTCATTTAGAATTAAAAGCTCTTGATGATAAACTTGAACTACAGGCGCATAAAGCTGCTATCGGATTGAGCTAATGCAATTATATAAGGATAAAACAGGAACGATATTTAGCTGCAAAGACTATTGTCCGGACGATAGAACCTTAGAATTAATCAACTTCAATTCAGATAGTTTTTTTTATAATATAGAACATGAAGACTTGGTTGTAAGCGTACCAGGAGCTTTAACCTTAGCTGAATTAGATCATGACCTGGTTGAATTTGGATTAGTTTCAACTTTATCTGCTCCTAAGCATTACTCCATATCACGCGCGCTTGCAGAAGATTGGGGATATAACTCCAAACAAGTTCTAGGACTGGAGTTAAAGCATCTAGATGGTATGCAAAGCAAGACTGGCGGCAAGGTCATCAAGAATGTCTCTGGTTATGATTTAGCCAAAATTTACATTGGAAGCTGTAACAGCCTTGCAGTGATTACTGGTGCACATTTAAGATTAGAAAAAGCTCCGACCCATCAAGCTAGCCTAGAAATAGTTATTGGCGAAGATTACAAAGAAAAATATTACAACCAAGAATTAATTAGTTTTTTACATAGAATCACTAGTGTAGATTTTGATAGCAACTGTAATGTAGCATTAAGTTTTACTAGAGGTTTAGCAGGTCAAGCAAAATTTCAAATTAAATTTGCTGGGTCAACAGTGCAACTAGAATTGCGTTTAAAAAGAGCCCTGTTAAGATTAGAAAAGTTCTTCCAGGTGAAGCTCAGTGATGTCGATATCAAGCCAGAAGAATGCTTCTATCAATCTAGTGATAAGCGTTTGAGCTTAAGTATAAAACGCAGTCCTTACAGCAAAGCTTACGTTGATGAAACTAAGCGCTTAGAGTTTCATTTAGCCTTATCTGATTTATTTGAATTTACTGCAGCGTTAATCGATCTAATAAAAGTATCTGCTAATTATTCTGTAGCTGAAGATTATCAATTAACTATTTATCCAAAACAATCTAGAATTGATCTGGTTCTAAAAGCTGATTTAGAGAAATGGTCAGAAGATTGGCGCAGATTAAAAGTACGCTACATACTAGCGGATCATTTTATTAATATCTACCCTATAACTTATAAGCACAAAGTTTTGACACATAAACTAAACTACCGCGAAAACAATTTCGAGCAAAAAATCATAGAGGATTTAAAGCAAAGCTACGATCCGCACAGCAAACTCAATCCAGGCATATTAACCCCAGAACTAACAAGCATAAATCAATGAAGCAAACAGAGAATATCGATGAAATTCTTAAAGCATGTATTCATTGCGGTATGTGTTTACCCGCTTGTCCTACTTATCAAGTTACTGGTAATGAAGGAGACTCACCAAGAGGCAGGCTCTATATTATCAATGATTATCTACAGGGAGGAACTTCAGCACTGGATGATTCAATCAAGTATCTCGATAACTGCCTAGAATGCTCCGCCTGTGAAACCGTCTGCCCATCAGGCGTTCAATACATAGATATTCTTGAGCATGCAAGGCATGATTTAAAATTAAATAATTACAACAAAGGACCTGCTGGCTTAATTCGCAAACTAGCTTTCATGTTCTTACTGCCAAATCGTTCTCTACTAAGAATAATTAGGGCTTTAACTAATTTTATTACTATGCTTATCCCATTACATAAATTTATAAAAATTATCCCTAATTTTGAAGCTAGTTATTATCAAATTAAAACTAACTATTCTTATAAATCTAAATTAGTACTTAACGATATTAGCGATGATAATAGAACTATAGTCTTACCGCTAGGATGCGTTATGGATACGGTTTACAACCATGTACATTGGGATACTATTAAAGTACTTAACGAATTTGGTTATCATGTTTATATTCCTGAATCTAATTGTTGCGGAGCTCTTGCTTATCACAGCGGCGAAACTAATATAGGACTTGAACAACTAAAAGACACTGTTCATAAATTAACTAATCTAGCAAACAATAGTTTATACAACTACCCAATAGTTATGAACTCTGCGGGCTGCGGAGCTTTTCTTAAAAATCATTCTGAGCTAAAGATTTGGGATTTAATCGAAGCCCTGAAGAATGCACCAGTGAATGCAATGAAGAAAGATTTTATGCAACAACTGTCATTGCAAGGAGCTACAAAGCCACGACGAAGCAATCCCATCAACGCCATCTACCACCCTGCTTGCCATCTCAATCACCAGCAGGGTTTAGCAAATGACTATGTGGATTTCTTAAAGCAAATTCCTGGCTTAGAATTACTCCCACTATATGAAGCTGATATGTGCTGCGGTTCAGCCGGCTTCTATAATCTCATCAAATCAAAAATGGCAAACGAGATTGGGGAGCGCAAGGCAGAGAATATTCGTCATGCTCTCCGTCATCCTGAGGAGGACGAAGTCCGACGTAAGGATCTCCCAACTAAAGCCATAGTATTAACTGCCAACCCCGGCTGCATGTCCCAAATCCAAGCTCATCTAAGTGATGATTTTAAAGTTTTACATCCAATAAGTTTAATTAGAGCTTACTTGGAGAATCTGCAAACTTAGTCGCTACCTTCGCTATGTCGCCAGCACCTACAATGAATAGGTAATCACAATCTTCTAACTCAGCATCAATGCCGGGCTTCAAGAGTTCAGCGATATTAGCATAGTTACCTTGCACTGTAGTCTGGATACCAGAGGCAGGAGCCAGGTAACGAACGTTTGGTTTATTTATTTCTTGAACCATACGCTCTGAGTTAATTCCATCTATATGTTTAGAACGAGCTACATAGATATCGGCAATCAGACACAAATGCGGTTCTGGGAAAGTTTCAAACACTTCCACAAACTCATTCCATAATTGTTTAGTGCGCTCAGGGTGATGTGGTTGATAAACAAAAACTAAGCGTTTAGGATTAAGTGATAGAGCACCTTCTAGTACTGCTTTCACTTCAGTCGGGTGATGAGCATAGTCATCATAGATTTTGATATCAGCACTGTCATTTATCAACTCAAACCTACGCTTAATACCTTTAAAACTTTCCAAGCCTTTAATCGCTGTCTCTGACTTAATTCCAATAGCCTCAGCAGCTTTAATACAAGCAATAGCATTCATCTTGTTATGCTTGCCAGGCATAGACAATCGAAGATTATAATTTGCTAACTCAGAAGCAGAGTAAGTAATGATGCGCTGAGATTGCTTCGTCGCGCTTCGCGCTCCTCGCGATGACGACTCCACATACTGCGCCAGCAACGGATCATCCACATTCACTACGCAAATTTCTGCTTTATCAAGAAACGCATAAAAGCAATCTCTGATCTCATCGATACCCCCAGGATAATTTTCCAAATGATCCGGTTCTATACAAGTAACCACTGCAAGGTAAGGATTAGTGATAGTAAAACTTTTATCGCTTTCATCACCCTCAAGTACAAAATACTCTCCCTGACCGGCTCTACCGTTGCTTTGATAATTCGCTAGTATTCCACCTACTGCAAAACTTGGATCTAAGCCTGCCTCCACTAAAATATGTGCCAGCATCGCAGAGCAAGTGGTCTTACCATGAGTCCCAGAAACTACTAACTGTTTCAAACCCGCAGAAACATAGTTAAGCATGTCTCGCCTATGCCAAATCTCTACACCACGTTTTTTTAATTCGACGTAATCTGGATCAGCCTCCGCAATTGCTGTACTGCGCACAACCAAATCTATATCAGTATCCAGCGGATCATTTTGTTTATAAGAAAGATCACTTTTGGAAATCTTGGTCTGGGGAAAACGTTTCTCCAATATACGAATCAGCGCAGACATACCAATACCTTCAGCACCAAGGAATCGTATGTGTTTATATTCTAGAGAAATTTGGGGCATCAGTACCCAGTATAAATTAAAAACTACTTAGCTACTTTGATCTTTGCCGCTAATCTTTCTTTATAACGAGCTGCTGCGTTTTTATGAATAACATTACGCTTAACCGCTCTATCAATTCTAGAGAATGCTGCCGGTAACTTAGCCAGCGCTTCTTCAGCATTACCAGCTTCAACAGCAAGACGCACCGCTTTGATGGCCGTACGCATAGCTGACTTCATGATTACGTTTCTTTTTGTATCACGGGCCGCTGTTTTAACTCTTTTCTTAGCTGATTTAATATTAGGCATAAGCAAGGATTTTAGCATAGGTATAGCTAGATCAATAGCCTCTTAACCGCCCATAAAGCCAAAGAAAAAATAAAGGGCACAAGTCTGGGATAATAATACATATGGTCTCTAATCCCATATGTATATTTGAACCTGGGCAATACGATCTGATACGCGAAGCGGGCAGATTAGCTGGAGAGGTTTTGCATAGGGTCGGAGACATGATCAAACCCGGTGTTACTCCACTAGAGCTAGATGAGTTTGCAGAAAACTGGATACGCGAGCAGGGACACATTCCTACTTTTAAAGGTTATTATGGCTTCCCTAATACTCTCTGCATTTCTATTAACGATCATATCGTCCATGGCATACCTAACTCAAAGCCAATCAAGGAAGGCGATATAGCCAGCATAGATGTTGGTGTTACTATCAGAGAAAAATTCAAGAACGAAGATTTTGATTATGTCGGTGATAACGCTTTCACTTTTCCTTGTGGCGAAGTCAGTCCTAAAGTAAAAAAACTACTAGAACATACTAACGAAGGGCTTTGGGCTGGGGTAGATCAAGTAAAAGCCGGTAATCATATTAGTGACATAGCTCGCGCTGTAGAAGATGTCTCCAAAGCCAATCGCTACGGCAATGTCAAAGAGTTTGGCGGACATGGCGTCGGACCAAAGTATCACTGCGACCCCTTTATTCCAAATTTTATAGAATTTTTTAATGGTTATGAAGATAGCGAAATCCAAGTGGGAATGGTGCTTGCAATAGAACCAATGTTTAATATAGGTAGCTCAAACATAATTAAGCACAAGGATGGCTGGACTATCTCTACTGCTGACCGCAAACCTTCTGCGCATTTTGAACATGAAATTTTGGTCACAGCTAATGGCATAGAAGTGATTACTGATGTAAGAAAGACTAGGGCATGGAAGCCGTTATAAATACTCATCAATTGAATATGCTAATATGTTATTGAATTGGCTAAACAAATCATAGAAATGGAAGGCATAGTCCTTGAAACTGTTCAAGGAGCTAAGTTCGTTGTAGAGTTAGAAAACGGTCATAAAGTTTTAGCCAATATCTCAGGTAAGATCCGTAAGCACTACATCAAAATACTTCCTGGAGATAAAGTTAAAGTAGAACTCACTCCTTATGACCTCAGCGTAGGACGCATCACCTTTAGAGTCGGCAACAGAAAAATTGAAGTTGACGAAGAACTAGACGGTACTGTTAAGTAAATAAGCAAAGGCAGCGATTTAATAATAATTTAATGCGTTTTGCCCCGAAGAAATCATTAACATTTAATTTTGCCTCGATCTAGCGTGATAAGATCGTCACTCCGTTAGACGGAACGTGGTTCTGTCGCGTTTGAGAAGGAAAAAAATGAAAGTCAGATCTTCGGTCAAAAAAATATGTAGTAAATGCAAGGTCATCAAAAGACATGGCCGAGTAATGGTAATTTGTGAGAACACAAAACACAAACAAAGACAAGGATAATTTTAAATATGGCAAGGATATCAGGAGTAGATTTACCAAATAAACGCATAGTTATTGCGCTAACTTATATATATGGTATTGGCAATTCAACAGCAAAAGAAATTGTAAAAGAAGCTGGCTTGGATGAAAACACCAGAGCTCATAGTCTTAGTGAAGCAGATTTAACTAAGATGAGAGATATTATCAAGCGTCTTAAAGTAGAGGGTGACCTCAGAAGAGACATTGGTATGAGCATCAAGAGACTCATAGAGATTAATTGCTACAGAGGTCAAAGACATCGTCGTGGATTACCATGCCGCGGTCAGAGAACTAAGACTAATGCAAGAACTAGACGCGGTAAGAAACGTATCGCGGTAGCAGGTAAGAAAGTAGCAGCGAAGAAATAAGCATAGTTAAAAGGTAAAAACATGGCACAACAAGAGCAAGCAAAAAAAGTTAAAAAGAAAACCAAAAAGAACATAGTTAATGGTATAGCTCATATTAACTCAACTTTTAATAATACGGTTGTTACTATAACTGATACAGCAGGTAACGCAATATCTGCAGGATCATCTGGTGCAGCTGGTTTCAAAGGTTCTAAAAAAAGCACTCCGTTTGCAGCTCAGTTAGCTTCTGAGATTGCAGCTCGTAAAGCAATAGAGCGCGCTGGTCTACAAAGAGTAGAAGTTAGAGTAAGTGGCCCAGGAGCCGGAAGAGAAACTGCTACTAGAGCATTACAATTAGCTGGTTTGCAAATCACTGCAATCGCTGACGTAACTCCATTAGCTCACAATGGCTGCAGAGCACCTAAGCCACGTAGAGTATAAGGTTTCCAAACAAAGTTATTAGGATTATTAACCCCGGGAGAATAAAGTAAATGAATATAGAATTGAAAATAGCAGTCGAAGAACAAATTAATTCAGATGGAACGATAAGAGGCAAAGTAACTTTACATCCTTTATACAGAGGTTTTGGTCATACTATTGGTAACACTCTTAGAAGAATTCTTCTTGGCAGATTGAAAGGTTCAGCTGTAACTCACGTAAGAATCGAAGGTGTAAACCACGAATTCACTTCACTTGATGGTGTATCAGAAGATACATTAAACATCATCCTTAACCTTAAACAGTTAGTAGTTAAAACTCACACAGATGAGCCTAGAACTCTTACATTAAAAGGTTCAGGTAGTATTATTACTGCGGCTCAAATCGAATGCCCAAGCGACATTGAGATCATCAACAAAGATCTAGAAATCGCAAATCTTTCTGACGGTAGCAAACTAAACATGGAAATATTAGTTGGTACTGGTTTTGGTTATGTACCTTCTGAAGAGCATGAGAAAGGCCAATCAGTAGACATGATCCCTGTAGATTCAGTATTCATGCCTATCAAGAACGTATCTTACTCAGTAGAACCAATCAGCTCTACTGGTGAGAATGCTAAATTCGACAAACTTACTATGGACATCTGGTCTGATGGTTCATTATCTATCAACGCTGCTGTAGGACAAGCTGCAGCTCAATTAGTTGAGTTGATGAATCCACTTATCACTTACACTGGTCAAAAAGTTGGTGTGATTAAGACTGTAGACGAGACTGTTAAAGAAGAGAAAGCTAGTGAAAGCAGCGTAACTAATATCAGCGTTGAAGAACTAGAACTTTCAGTTAGATCTTATAACTGCTTGAAGAGAGCTAATATCAACTCACTTGCTGATCTATTACAGTTAAGTGATATAGATCTAATGAACATCAAGAACTTCGGTAAGAAATCAGCTGAAGAAGTGCTTGATAAGTTAGAAACTATGGGCTATTCATTACGTGGTGGCAATAGTGCCGAAAGATACGCCATGAATCAAGGTTAATAATTAATATTGCGGAGAAAGAGAAATGAGACATAGATGTAGAAAACACAAATTAAGCAGACCAGCAGATCAACGCAAAGCGCTACTAAGATCTCTTGCAACTAACTTACTTCGCGAGAAGCAATTAGACACTACTTTGGCTAACGCCAAAGCAGTAGCTTCTGAGATCGAGAGACTTATCAAACTTGCTTGCAGAGGTGATTTGCACGCTAAGCGCCAAGCAGCAGCTTACATCTATGATAAAGATGTAGTTAAGGATTTATTTGATACAACGGCTGCACGTTATAAAGACCGTAAATCTGGATTCACTCGTATACTTAAGAATGGATTCCGTCGTGGTGATAACACTGCTAAAGCTATTATTCAGTTAGTTTAAAATCCTATCCTGGAGGTTCGATAATTTTATGGTTATTGAATTAACTAAACCTTCAGCAAGTACTTTTGATGGCTTATATCAACTTATAAAATTTTACGCGGATCAGCGTGTCATGCTGCCTTTGAGCCTTGATGAGATCTATCATCGTGCTCAAGGATTCCGTTTACTGGTAGATAACGACTGGGTTATAGCCAGCGCACACTTAGATATATTTACCCCAGAATTAGCCGAGATCAAGAGTCTTGCTGTAGATCAACAACAGAGCAGAAAGGGTTACGGCAAAATCATGGTAGAAGATTGTGAGCGCGAAGCTAAAGAACTTGGTATCAAGAAAGTATTCGTACTAACCTACCAGCAAGAGTTTTTTGAGAAACTTGGTTATCATGTCGTAGACTTAAACACTCTTCCAGAGAAGGTTTACAAGGAATGTGTGAAGTGTCATTTTTATAATAACTGTAATGAGATCGCTATGGTGAAACAGCTATAAAAGGCAAGTTTTTGATAAATAATTAAAAATACTCTTTTACAGAAAAAGCAAATTGATCTTTAAATAGTTTTTTCAAATGTACTATATTATTCTGCTCATAAAAAAGTAATAGGCATTTTTTATAGTCATATTCATCTACATTTCTATAGGATAAAGGACAATAACCATAAGCCAATAAAATACCAGTGGCTAAGATTCTAGCTGTCCTTTTATTGCCATCCTGAAACCCTTGTATATAGCTGATCATAGCCAGGCTTATTAAAGCTTTAGCCAAAGGATGCCTCTCAGCATTTATGGTTTTGCATAATAACTGCATAGCTATCTTTATATCAGCCTGATCTGTTAAAGGTTTGTATTTAGTACCAATAATACCTACTTTAGTATTTCTAAAACCACTTGTTATATTTAAATCTTTAGTTAACAGGGAATGAATTTTCTGAACTTTTTTAATATCAATATTGGTAAATAATTTCTGATTTTCGATTATATAATCTAAAGCAACTTTGTGATTAAGTATCATAATTGCTTCTTCTTTATCATGTCCCTTACTTTCTATTTTCTCTTTGATCAATCTTTCTGTATCTAAGAGTGTATAAGTATTACCTTCTAGCTTTGATGATTTCCAACTTAATTCTATAATTAAGCGCTCAAGCTCTTTCCTGTAAAGGGTTGGTGATATTTTACGAAGATTAGACTGATATTGTTTATTCAAATTATCTAAACTAAGTTGCTCAGCTTCAGAGAAAATTCCTGACAAGGCATCAAACAAATTAAAGTCAAACTCTTCTTGAACTTTTCTATCATCTGAATCTACAGAAAAATATTCTGTGAAATTTATGTCACGAACTAGTTTATATTTAGATGAAAGTTTATATACTACTTGCCTGCCTGTTCCTTGCATCTCAATCAAGTTTTCCTGAATTAATAAACGCAGGTCTCTATTTAAAGTTATTTTAGTTATTTTAAAACCTTTATCAAGTACTCTCTCCAATATCTCACTTATAGCAAGTGGAGACTTGCTCAATAATTTAAGTATTAAATGAGTTCTTTCATTTGCTATAAACACAAAATGTTATCGTATCATTTTTTATCTATTTACGTATCATTTTTGATACGAAAAATAGCATAAAATGATACGTAAAATATGGAAACGGCTTAATTAAAGGCTTCTACGATTCTATTGATATCCTCGTCTTTCAACTCAGGATATATAGGTAAGCAAAGCACTGATTGACTAGCTTTCAGAGTATTAGGGAAATCATCTGGTTTGTAATTAAGGGAAGCGTATAGCTTCTGCATATGCAAAGGTAATGGGTAGTAAACTTCTGATGAGATTCCCTGTTCAGCTAGCTTAGCTTTAAGTGCATCACGCACATCAGCAGAATCACCATCTAAACGAATCGTATACTGATGATAAATATGCGTTGACTCTGAGATGCAAGCCGGCGTAATAATTTTAAAACCTTGAAACTCTTTACTAGAGAGCTTTTCATTATACAAAGCCGCAAGTTCAGCACGTCTTTGATTCCATGAAGCTATATGTTTAAGTTTAATTCTGAGAATCGCCGCCTGGATCTCATCCATACGTGAATTAACTCCAAGTTCATCATGATAGTAACGGCGGCTAGAACCATGTACACGAATACGTTTGAGACGTGCAGCAAGCTCATCATCGTTAGTAGTGAGCATACCAGCGTCACCAGCAGCTGAAAGGTTCTTCGTTGGATAGAAACTATAAGTACCTATATCAGCAATGGTACCGGCAGCCTGATCTTGATACTTTGTTCCAAACGCTTGCGCGGTATCTTCTATAACCCTAAGGTTGTGTTTGTGAGCGATTTCCATAATCTCACTCATTTCACAAGCTTGTCCATAAAGATGCACAACGATAATCGCTTTAGTTTTATCAGTAATTTTTTCTTCTAGTTGCTGCGGATCTATATTAAAAGTATTCAGATCTATATCTGCAAACACAGGCGTTGCGTGAATTTCAGAGATAGCCTCAGCAGTAGCAGCAAAAGTAAACGGCGTCGTAATCACTTCATCACCTGGTTTAATATCAAGCGCTAATAATGCTAAGTACAAAGCATCACTGCCATTGGCACAGGTGATAGCGTGCTTCGCACCAAGAAACTGAGCAGCCTCTTGCTCAAAAGCCTGAACATTAGGTCCAAGGACATAATGACCAGAACGCAACACACCAAGCACTGCCTGCTCTACTTCGTTTTGGATTGAAGTATATTGTGCTTTCAGGTCTAGTAAAGGGATTTGTTTAATAGTTGTGAAGTTATTAGACATTGAATTGGCTATTTGCTAGCTTTCTTTGCTTTACGCTTAGCATTTTTAGCGGCTCTTTTAACGCCTCTTTGTTGCTTATCAGGATTGATTTTCTTGCTCATTCTTATACTCCTATTATGTATGTAATATCCGACACCCGGCGTCTAATATTACCATATTATGTAGCTCATAATTGCTGATGGTAAATTAAGCTAAAATTAGTATATGAAATCAGAATGTCACGATCATGGCGCTTGCCCTTCTATTCCTTTACCTGAGTCAAAAATTGGACTTGAACTAGCTAAGTTAGACGCGGGTTGGCAGCTCATTCAAGGATCACCTAATGACACCTTTACTCGGAATAAAATTAGCCGTGAATTTAAATTTAATAGTTATTTAGCAGGAGTGGATTTCGTCAGCAAGGTGGCTAAGATCGCCGAAGAGATGAACCATCACCCGGACATCTATTTAGGCTTTAAAAAAGTACGTATCGATTATTGGACGCATAATGCTCAAGGAGTCTCAGAGATCGATTTTCAGGCAGCAGCAAAGATTGATAAATTATAAGCATCAACTGTCAATCTGTTCCAAAACCTGCTTATCTTAGCTATACTCTTATAGTCATGAAAGCCCATCACCATAAAGTTCTCCCCTCATTACGACTAGTCGAGATGCCACCTTACGCCTTTGGACAGTTAGATGAAATCAAACTTGATTTAATTCAGAAAGGCAAAGATTTAATCGACTTATCACTCGGTTCGCCAGATAGAGGAACTGAGCCTTCGGTACTAGAAGCTCTATATAAGGGCATGCAGAAACGTCGTAATCAACAGTATCCTATTTTCAGTGGTTTACCTGAGTTCAAAGATTCAATCGCTGAATGGTTTGAAGGACGTTTCAATGTTAAGCTCGATCCTAAAACACAAATACTTCCATTACTAGGTTCTAAAGAAGGTATCGCCCATATCGCGTTTGCTTATATGCAAGAAGGTCACATTGCTATAATCCCTTCGCCTTATTATCCAGTGCACATGCGCGGCACAGTGCTTGCAGGCGGTCATATATACGAGCTTGAACTCAAGCCAGAAAATGATTTTGTTGGTGATTTAGATTCTATTCCTGAAGATATTTTATTGCGCGCTAAGATGTTGATACTAAGCTACCCGCACAATCCTACAGGTGCTACGGTTGATAAAGCTTACCTAGAGAAGGCTGTAGCTCTTTGTAAAGAATACGAAATATTACTAGTAAACGATCTAGCCTACTCAGAGATTTGGTTTGATGACAAGAAGCCTAATTCTGTGTTTGAAGTAGAAGGTGCTATGGATATCGCTATTGAATTCCATACATTCTCTAAAACTTACAATATGGCTGGAATGCGCTTGGGGTTTGCGGTTGGTAACCCTGATATCATTCACACTCTTTATAAGCTCAAGACTAATATCGACTACGGTGTGTGCATGGGTATCCAAGAAGCCGGCGCTGCGGCAATCGCACTTGGTGACGAGTATAGAGAGGAGATACGTTTAGAGTATCAACGTCGTCGTGACTATGTCGTACCTAGACTTAAAGAGATGGGACTTAAACCTTATAATCCAGGTGGAGCTATGTATGTTTGGATACCGGTTCCAGAGAGCTTTAGAGGCGAAGATAAAAACTCATTTGACTTTGCGCGCGATTTACTCGCTGCTACCGGAGTTGCTTTAGTACCGGGTTTGACCTTCGGTCCATTCGGTAAGGATTATGTACGCTTAGCTCTAGTTCAACCTATAGACAAACTTAAAATAGCAATGGAAAAACTAGAAGCGTTTGTAAAAAAGAAAGTTACGGCTTAATTTGAGTATCGTCGTCTTTAACTTCAGCTTTAAACTCTTCAGCAGCGTTTTCCATGCCTTCTTTAAAGCTCTTAATTCCCTTCCCGAGGTTCTTACCTAATTCTGGTAACTTCTTCGGTCCAAATATTATCAAGGCTATAGCTAAGATAACGACTAATTCAGGAATACCAATACCAAAAGGGAGCATAACTTAATGATATCACTTCCCCCATTCAGCCTATTTAGCCCCAAATATATCTACCAAACTATCTAGATACAACAAGCTAGGGCAGGGCTAAAAATCCATAGTGCTTACCGGGCTACCTATTGCTACGTCAAGGCAATAAGTAGGAGCTACGTATAAAAATAGATCCTAGCCTGGAATGTTCGAGAACAAGGCATGCGAGTACCGAGCCACCGGAGTTTACTAGAACGTAAATGAGGATGGCGAGGTACGAAGCATAACACAGTTATCGGACATTACAGGCAGGATCAAAACAAAGCCATGTCGATAGACTTCATACAAGCAAGAATATCGCAGATCGACAGCTATCTAGCGCAACTAGATGGCAAGATCGCAAAAATTGCAGCTCCACAAACTGGGGCTGCAAGTGGTTTTGCTAATGTGCTTGATAGTGTTATTAACACTGAAGAAGCTAGAGCTGATGTCAAAGGTAGAATCAAACCGGATAATTTATCTAAATTACCAGAAGATTTTGAATCATTTATAGATGAAGTAGCTGCTGAAACCAGCTCACAGTATGGTGTAGAGATCACTCCTAATCTATTAAAGAGCGTTATCAAACAAGAATCTGGATTTAATCCAGAAGCGAAGAGTCACGCTGGCGCACAAGGCTTAATGCAATTAATGCCTGCTACCGCTAAATCACTTGGGGTTTTTAATCCACTAAACCCTTATCAGAATGTGAAAGGCGGAGCGAAATACTTAGCGCAAATGTTACAGAGATTCGATGGTAACTTACAAAAAGCACTCGCTGCCTATAACGCAGGACCTAATGCCGTAGAAAAACATGGCACAATTCCTCCTTATAAAGAAACGCAAAACTATGTTGCTAGTATTATGCGCGACTATTTAAATCGTGAAGATTATCAACCAGTAGATATGATTGGATGAGAGTTATAATTTAAGCTCTAGACAATGCGGTCAGGAGGTCTCTTCGTTGTTCTAACCTTGCTTGTTCACGGTTAGTGGTTTTACTCTCTATATCCATCTGCAGCTTCTGAGGATCAATGATTGAGGCGAAAGTTTTCACACAATCAACTAAAATATCAATACCATTAGAATCAGATTTAAGAGTCTCATACTGTTTAACTTGCTCAATGATCGCACTCGCACGCACAGTATTATCAGTCAGTTCATCAAATATTGAACTATGCCCTGTTTTAGAAAAATCATCTCGAAGAAGAGGCTTTAATAAATCAAGATCAAAGTATTGAATAACCTGAGCTAACTCAGCGAAAGCAACCTGCTTATCCCAACCTGCATTCAAACCACCGGGTCTTGCTCTTGACCCTATAGAGCGAAATTCTCTTAACAGGTGATCCAATGCATTCAATTTATCATTAGGATCTTTTGATTTAGCAAGGTCTAGGATAAGGTCAAGATGATCTGAGGATGGATATGGAACAGCATCACACCCACCTAAAGCAGTAGTTGCAAGAGCAGCAGCCCCCATTAAAAATTCTCTTCTACTTTGCATTAAACTCATAAAACAACCTCAGTTACAATAATAGCATGCGTCATGGGTTTAATACTTATTTTAAGTTTAATAGCGCTCAAGAACTAGCCTTGTGAGGCATAGTAGTTTAGGATTATCTAGTAGTTCTCAATACTAGGTATTCGAGGAAGGAGAGGTAATTATAAAATGAAACAATTAAAACTATTAGTAGCTATTCTACTTGCAGCAACCATCACTGCATGTTCTACAGGACCTAAAATCACACAAGGTTCAGTAGTAACAGTTGAGTACAAAGGTACTCTTAAAGATGGAACGGTATTCGATACCACTGATGGTAAGCGTCCGCTTACATTCTTGATGGGTTCTGGCCAAGTGCTTCCATCATTCGAACAGCACGTAGCTAAGATCGGCGCTGGTAAAACTGGTAAGTTCACTCTTAAAGCTGCGGAAGCTTATGGTGAGCCTGATCCTAAGAAAGTGGTAACTCTTCCAAGAGATCAAAGATTTGCTAACGTAGAACTTAAAGAAGGTTCAATCGTATTTGCTAACAACAAACTACCTAACGGTGAAGTTAGACAAACACCTATGAAAGTTGTAAAACTTTCTGAGCAAGAGGTAACTATGGATTACAACCACCCTCTAGCTGGTAAAGATTTAAACTTCGAAGTTAAGGTTATAGAAGCTCAACAACCGCAAAAAGCTCCTGAAGCAGCTCAAGCACCTGTTGCGCAACCAGCGCCTCAAGCAGAAGCAGCTCCACAAGCGGCTCCAGCTGAAGCACCTAAAGCGTAGTTAGTAACTAATTAATTAACAGAAAAGGGAAGCAGTGATGCTTCCCTTTTTTTCTATGCGCGTCATCGCGAGGAGTGCGAAGCACGACGTGGCGATCTCATTAGCATTGTGAGTACTCCTTCGCTAAGAAATTACTGTGATAACTCATGCGCTTGCATTGTTGCTAGCTGATCATAAGCTTCACCAGCAGTAATATCAGCACCAGCATCTTTTAAAGGTTGTTTCATGACTCCAGCTTCCTCAACTTTGGCATCAACATTACGAGTCATATTATGCGAGAGCAAACTCTTTTCATCAAAGCTTTCTACTGTCGGTTCGCTTAATAGAACTGTTAGCTTAGTACCAGACTCTGCTCTAATATCATCTTTAGTAATTAAACTAGAAGCTAACATTGCGCCACCAATAGCGCCCATACCTAAGTATCCAAACTTACTTAAAGCAGTAATGCCCATCACTGTAAAGTCAGGCACAGAACGAGTTACACCGTGCAAGAATAAAGCACCACCTAAAGCACCAAGCATTTTTGCTTTCTTCGCTTTCGCTTTATAAGTTTTAGATTCATCAGTTACTTCTTTACTACTACTGATGATTTGCGAATCTCTCACTACACCTTTGATATGCACATATCTGCGTTGACCATCTTTACCTGGTAAAGAAATGGTATCGAACTCTAGATTCACTTTAGGAGCTTTAAATTTTTTATCAGCAGCGGTTAAGTCACTGATATAACCATGAACAAAACTATTAGCTGGAATAATTACATAGTCACCAAGCAACACATCCTCTGTAACCTGCGCAGTGATTTGATCTCCAAGCTGATTGATTCTTGTATCGATAGGGGTTTTTAATTCAACTGGTACTATTAAACCTCTTGGCAAATAAACGCCTTCATTGTGAACAATGCCGCCTGAAAGGGTTTCATTGTTTAGTGGCGATGAGCTATTGCCCTTCGGTGCAGCAGCTACTTGCAATTGGCTTGAAAGTAAAATCAAGAGCAAGAGAACTATTCTTATGAGGGCTAAAAACTTCATAGTCGGGTTAATCGGCTAGAAAACCACTTGGCAAGATCGGTTAAATAGGGGAGATACCCAGCCGCTGCGTGAAAGTGGACGCTAAACAAAATAAGTCGAGGAATTTTCTAGAGAAGCGTCCACTTTCACGCAGCGGCTGTGGTATATATTAATAGCTATATATCAATGGATACCCTGTTCTCAATACTTACAATACTTGCATTGATTCTATTTAATGGTTGCCTTGTTGCAGCTGAGTTTTCTGTTGCAAGAGTAAGAAAAACTCAAGTGGATCAAATAGCTGAAAACACCGAGGGTAATTACTCAGAGCATGAAGTTAAAACTGCTCGGCTGGTCCAAAAAATCCTTTTAAATATCAACGATTATATTTCTGCTTGCCAAGTTGGTATCACCATCTCTAGCTTAGCTTTAGGTGCTGTTGCCGAAGCCAAAATCGAAGTATGGATTGGCGCATTAATTCAAGAGCTACCTTTCTATGTCGATGTGCATGCAATCTCTATTGTTTTAGCTATCGCCTTAGTAACTTTTTTCCATGTGATACTCGGTGAGATAGTCCCTAAAAACATCGCCATCATTCAACCAGAGATAGTGAGCTTCAATCTTGCTTGGTTCTTAAACACTCTACACTTCTTATTCAAGATACCAGTAATGATTCTTAATTTCTCTTCTAATTTGATTTTGAGACTTTTAGGTATAGAATCTAATTTCAGCGATTCGGCTCACAGTGAACAAGAACTTAAGATGTTACTTTCTTCTTCTCAAGCTCAAGGAGTACTAGAAGAAGAGGAAGAAGAACTTCTACAAAACATTTTTGCATTCAATGATACTTTGGCACGAGACATCATGGTGCCGCGCTCTGACATGGTTTGCTTGAACGATAAATTAAGTATCGCAGAAGCCACTAAACAAACCAATAAAACTACTTTCTCTAGATTTCCAGTTTTTCATGAGCGCATAGACAACACCATTGGTTATGTAAGCATCAAAGACATGCTTAAAACACATGAGAAAGGTGATACCGACAACAATATCAAATCCATTACTAATGATGTTTTGAAAGCATCTGATGGAATTTATATTATTGATTTGATCAAGCTGATGCAAGAAAATAAAAAACCTATGGCGATGCTCATTGATGAGTTTGGCGGCATTTCTGGATTACTGACTATCGAAGATATCGTGGAAGAAATATTTGGGGAAATAAATAACGAAAACGAGAATGTTTCAGAACCAATTCAGCAACTAGATAATGGTGATTACTTAGTTGATGGTTTAACTAAAATAGGCGATGTTAATGAAGCTTTAGGAACAACCATAGAATCAAGTCGTTACGATACAATCGGCGGCTATATATTCGGGCACATTGGCACCGAGCCTAAGATCGGTGATAAAGTCGAATTTAATGGTCATATACTAAGCGTGGAAAAACATGCTAATAATAGAGTGAAGCTGGTAAGAATCAGCACTAAACACTAAATGTCCAAGCATAAATTAATAGACAGGATTGGTATGAGTGCAAGCACGCTTTGTGCGATACATTGCGCGCTAACACCTCTGCTTATAACTCTAGCTCCCTTAGTTGGTTTGGGATTTTTGTTTGAAGAACGTTTTGAAACTATATTTATTATGGTCACAGTGGGATTAGCGTTTCTCAGTATCGCTTGGGGCTTTATGAAAAAGCACCGTAGCTTCGAACCCTTTTATCTATTACTTTTGGGAGCTTCGCTACTTTATTTAGCGCATCACCTTGAGCATACTCATCATCCTATTAGTGATTATTTGCCGCATCCGATACTTATGGCTGCTGGTGGTCTATCTATAGCTACTTCTCATTTCTTCAATCTCAAACTTTGCCACCACTATGATTGTGATGAAAGCTGCCACAATCCAATTCATGAAGAAGAACATCATGCTCATCATCATCACGAGCACGGCGATTGCTGCGAGCATACGGCAGATGAAGCTGATGTGGATTTGTCTTAAATAAAACGTCATTGCGAGCGAAGCGAAGCAATCTCAGTATTAAGGGCCTGCACTACTCTAATATGATTTTTGAACCCAATTTATATATAAAAATTCTAAAATATTGAGTAGATATTAAGATCCAATCTGCCGTCAATAGTATTAACCAATTAAACTCTTTTAATACCGGCGAAGGGGGTTCACAAAACCAATCACCGAAAGGATTCTGGGGCTAAAGTTCCTTTATTAGATTTTTATTAGCGATATGCACCTTGAACTGGCAGCAGAAAAGCTCTATATTTAGTAAACCTGGATACGCCTAGTACTCAATATCCAGTGTTAGTTTAGTTAAAATTAATAAGACTGACACTAAATATAGAAACTAAAAGAAATCTAAAGCGTCTATGAAGATAGAATTATAGATAGCAACAGATAAGCGCCCCCAGCGAAGGATCATAGTAAATATGCAAACTACTACTACATCAACCTCTCAAGAGCCAGCAGTAAGTCTTATTGATGACTTTGAGGTGATAGCTAAGCCAGCTGCTAAATATGAAGCCAAAAGCCTCTTAAAGCTGCGCGACTATTATAAGCCGTTTGAGTACCCTCAATTCTTTGAGTATTTTAAATTACAACAACAAGCACATTGGTTACCAACAGAAGTACCGATGGCAGACGATATCGTAGACTTCAAGGCGAAACTTACCGCACAAGAGTCTAACCTCATCATTCAAGTATTACGTTTCTTCACTCAAGGAGATTTGGAAGTACAAAACAACTATAACCAACAGTTAGTTCATATTTTCCCTAAACCTGAGATAACCATGATGCTTACATCGTTTGCAGCAATGGAAACTATTCACGTTTGGGCTTACTCGCATCTCAACGACACTCTAGGATTGCCAGAAGTAGAATACAAAGCATTCCGCGAATATGAAGCGATGAAGAATAAGTATGAGTACATGCAAAACTTCTCTATCGCTAATGATAAGGATATTGCACGTAACTTAGCGGTCTTCGGTGGTTTCATGGAAGGAGTAAGCTTGTTTGCAAGTTTTGCTATCCTTATGAACTTCCCTCGTAGAGGCTTACTCAAGAACGTAGGGCAAATTATTACTTGGTCTATCCGTGATGAATCTTTACACTCAGAAGGCGTCTGCACATTGTTTAGAGAGTTCATTAAAGAACGCCCGGAAATATGGACTGAAGATTTTAGAGCTGAAATTTATAAAGCTTGTGATGACATGGTGAAGCTTGAAGACAACTTTATTGATACTTGTTTTGCCTTAGGTCCAGTTGAAGGCTTATGTCCAAATGATGTTAAGCGTTATATTAGATACATCGCTAACAAACGTCTTCAAGATCTCAATCTAGAAGCACAATACGATATCAAAGAGAACCCGCTTCCTTGGCTTAACTTAATGATTAATGGTAAAGAGCATGCAAACTTTTTTGAGACAAGAGCAACTGAGTATGCGAAGGGTGCCATCATTGATGACTGGTAAACTATTCCAAAACTTTAACCGTAAACTCTTGTTCTGATGTTTTAGCTTTTGCTTTCAAAACATTACTCAAAACCTTATACTGAGTTTTAATCAAAACAAACTCTTGTAAAACTGCGTCATAGCGCTGGTCAAGTTTAGGACGTGCTCGGGGTGCATAAAACAACTTATGAGAGCTTTTGTGCATCCACTTATAAAGAAATCTATTAAAACTCACTAGGGTACGAAATACCAAATCTCCAGCGCCCATTAACTCTCTCCTCTTCCCCTGAATAGAAGCACGGCACTCTTATCTAGCATCATAGCTGGGTAATTACTCAGTGGTCATCGCGAGGAGCCGCGAAGCGGCGACGTGGCGATCTCATTTATGAAACTAGATATTTATATAAAGGCATTTTAAAGTTATTATTGATATAAGGAGTCTCTATCATGAACAAACTCACACAAAGTTTAACGAAAATGTTTTCGTCTTTTCAAGGCTTAGCTTTATTGCTTATGCGCCTGACACTTGCTTATGGGTTTTATGAGCCTGCTATTAAAAAGCTCGCTAATTTTAATGACATAGTAATTTGGTTCGATCAAGGATTACATCTGCCCTTCCCTTATGCCAACGCCGTTCTAGCAACCAGCACCGAAGCACTTGGCGTGATCGCTTTAGCATTAGGATTGGGCACAAGGTTCTTTGCAGTGCCGTTGATGGTGGTGATGACTATCGCAATCAGCACTGTACATTGGGTAAATGGGTTCTCCGCCGTAGAACATGGCTGGGAGATTCCTTTCTATTACTTCGTCATGCTTTTTGTACTCGTTGGTACGGGTGCCGGCAAATACAGTATGGATGAGACTTTCCTAAAGAAATATTTTGGAAGTGGTGGGAAGTAAACAAATATAACCACCTATATTTTCTAATTACACCCGTTTATAAGCGGTCATAATTTAAGATTATAGTGGTTTATAACCGCCTCACTAATCTTCGGAATCAACTCAGTGAACTGACTTAAGCCGCGCGTCATAATCGCAAGAATATATTCTGGCTCCTTGTCACCAGTCATGCCTCGTGCAGTTTTAAAATACGCTACATCATGGCGCACCCTAGAAGTCCAGCCTGCTTTAGAGGCGTAATAAGAAATTTGTTCTTTAGAAGGAATTAACCCCTTAGCAATAAATTGACATTGCTCATCACCAGGATTATCAATCTTACGGCGCATTGATTGCAACAACTCCGGATAGTCTTTAATAGTATCTTTCATAATCTGCACCGCATCACCTATCTCTAAAACATTACGTCCTAACCCGCCCTCTTCTAGACTGAGTTGTACTTCTCTACCATAAGGTGCAAAGCTAAAACATTTACCAGGAATATTTAGTGATCTACTATAACCCGTTTTATTCCTAAAGAACTCGCTGAGTTGATTTCTATCGCGCTTAAACAATTCAAACTCGGCAGCATCGAGACGTGGACCAGAGTAAGCTCCAGTATTAAAATCCACCAGATAGCTCAAAGCATCATTATCAGAGAGTCTTAAAGCAGCATCAATTGCATCATAGACATCATCCAAATGTGTTTTTTGACCAAAAGCATCGCTTCTTAAATGCTCATTTAATAAATTGGCTGCTCCAGTTTGTAATTTATATTTAGCGAAATAAGCGTTAAATAATTTAATTAAACTTGCAGCATAATAAATTGCATTCGGGAAATGATGATAGACCACAGGTTCTTCACCAAGTTTCTCAAGCCAAATGGATACATTAATATCAGATTCATGATCAGCATTAACCGTTTCACGAATACTATCTAAAACTACTTTTTGTAAATCTAGATTTAGAGACTTCATCATTAATAGATCATAATCTAATATTCCTGCTCTTACTATAGTGCAGCTGGCACTAATAAATCCTTATACGGCGCTTTCATCAACACAGTACCAAAAGTCTTAACGGGCGCAGGAGTATGAATCTGTGGTTTTGGGGCGCCATGAACTGCACCTTTAACAGCACCAGTGGCAGCACCGGTAACTGCACCAAATGTAACTTTAACAACACCTTTTACTATACGAAAAGGCAATATAACAGCAGTTTTAGCAACAGCACCAGCTACAGAAGCAGATACGGAATTAAAACAACTTAGTAAAAATATCCAAACAAAAATTATCAGACCTCTTTGGGAATATATCTTATACAATTTCACTATATCCATATACCCCTCATGATCAAATCTAAAAATCACCCGATAACTATACTTGCTGAAGGCTATTTTCATAGTAGCCACGCCAAAACAGCAACAGGCATCATTCGGTATGGTGATTGGGATATCAGTTCTGTAATAGATTCTAAACAAGTAGGAAAGAATATCAAAGAGCTTAGCGGTATTGATCATCCTGCGCCAATAGTGGCTAGCTTAGAAGAGGCTTTGAAGCTTGATCCTAAGCCCAAAACTTTAGTGTTAGGAATCGCACCTGTTGGTGGTGATCTGCCAGAAGAATGGAGAGCAGTCATTAAAAACGCAATAACAAAGGGTCTCAATGTTATTAGTGGCTTACATTTATTTCTTAGTAACGACCCTGAGTTAAATCAATTAGCAAAACAATACGGGGTAAAACTTTGGGATGTGCGTAACCCAGATCTATATCCAGCTAGTTCAGGCAATTACGTTTCTAAACAAAAATCAAGACCTCAAGGAGTAAAAGTTATAACCTTAGTAGGTAGCGATTGTAATATAGGTAAAATGTGCACGGCTTTAGAGTTAGATAAAGAAGCACGCAAACAAGGTCACAGATCAGCTTTCGTAGCTACCGGTCAAACCGGCATCATGATTAGTGGCAATGGTGTGCCGCTTGATAGAGTGATTATAGATTTTGCAGCAGGTGCGATGGAGAATGCTATTTGGGAAGTAATAGAACAAGAATCCGTCATTGCGAGGAGCGCTAGCGATCCTCACGTCGCTCCGCTCCTCAGGACAGGCTCCGCAATCTCTCAAAAGAGAGGATTGATCTTCATTGAAGGACAAGGTTCTCTAATCCATCCTGGATATTCAGGGGTAACTCTTTCTTTATTGCACGGTTCAAACCCAGACGCTATGATACTTTGCCATAAACCAGATAGAGTTATGGTACACAATCAATACCAAGTAAAAATCCCTTCGTTGACTAAATTGATAGAGATTTATGAAGAAGCTGCAAGCTGGATAGCTCACGAGAAGCATGCTCCAGCTAAAGTTATTGGTATAGCTCTCAACACCAGTGCTTATAACGATGAAGATGCGCTTAAATTAGTTAAGGCAGCAGAAGCTGAGACTGGTTTGCCAGCAACTGATCCAATTAGGTTTGGAGTAGAAAACCTAATAAAACAAATCATATGAAACTATCCTACAAACTAATCGAAGTGCCACTAGAGTTCACCTTCGCCATATCTAGAGGATCAAAGGATGTCTCTAGAACTATTATTGTTGAACTGGAAGCCGATTATCAAGGATCTAAATACATTGCTCATGGGGAAGCCGTATTCTCTCGTTTCTATGGCGAGGATGATACGACGGTAAGCGCCTTCTACGAGCAAGTTATAGCCGATAAAATTTTAGATGATCTAGATCCTTTTAATTTAAATGAGTTTGAGAAACGCATTGATAAGATTGCCACGTCGCTTGCTTCGCAAGCTCCTTGCAATGATGACTTCAAATACATGGCAGCTAAATCTGGCTTAGATATAGCATTGTATGATTTGCGTGCTCAAATAAAAAAACTACCGCTATATAAATTCCTAGGACTCAGTGCCCATAAAGCTCCCAAGACCTCTTACACTATCGGCATTGCTGACATGGAAACCATGAAAATGAAAACCCTAACAGCGCTAGAGCGCGGCTATGATGTTTTAAAAATCAAATTAGGCACAGCAGATGATGTCGAGATAGTAAAAATGATACGCAGCCTAGCTCCTAAGGCACGTATTAGATTAGATGCTAACGCAGCATGGCAAGTTGATGACGCTCTAAAAGTTTTAAACGAAGTCAAAGACCTGAATATAGAATTCGTAGAAGAGCCTCTGAGACTAGATTCCAGCCCTAAAGACTACGACAAACTCTACCGCAAAAGTCCATTACCTTTAATGGCAGATGAAAGCTGCCACACCAGCAAGGATATGGAATATTGCTCACAGTATTTTCACTCTATTAATATCAAACACACTAAATGCGGAGGTATTACTGAAGCTCTGCGTATGATTAAAGAAGCGCGCAAATACAAACTAGAAATTATGCTTGGTTGCTTTAGTGAAACTTCTATTTCAATTGCAGCTTTCTGTCATATTAGTCCTTTAGTAGATTACGCTGATCTAGATGGTTCTTTATTACTTAAAGAAGATCCCTATAAAATAGATTTGTTTAAAGCTAATCAAATAACGCTACCAAGCGCTCCAGGACTAGGGTTGACTAATCTGTCATCCTGAGGGAGCGAAGCGACCGTAAGGATCTCAAATTATTATACTGCAATGGTCTTCGCTACAGAATGAATAAGTTGTTTAGTATCATCTAACTGGGCTAACTTAGATTGAACCAATTCAGGTTTAACATGCCTGCTCAATTTATCTTGTGATTTATCGTTATAAGCATTCCAAAATGCATACGCTGAAACATCTAATGCTGCACTCAAATGTATTAGTGTACGAGCAATAGCATCACTCTTAACCCAGCGCTTGAGTATACTTCCCAAAGCAGAAGTACCGCACATAATAGAAACCATAAATTTATGCATATTCTCTCTATCAAACCAAAACAATCCTATATCGCCCAAAATCCCTCCCACATTGCGAAGTAGCCCCATCGCCTTAGCAAAACCGCTGCTACGTGAATGGCGATCAAACATAATCAGCGGTATAGAGCCGCCCAAAATCATAAAGCAGTTCAAGAAGAATATAAACTCTTCTTTTGGCATACGTCCTTGAAAAAATTCTTTGAACATTAATTTACCAATACCTGCCATTAATTTAAAATTACCGCTAAAAGTTTTATTACAGTTTTTAACCATAGAAGCCATTTCTGGATTCTGCTCAACTAAGAACTTAATACGTTCTTCTATCAAATCATAAGGTTGATTAATAGCAGCGCTAGTACCATAAACCGTATCAATATTGGCATCGCCAACCATCGGTAGAAATATTGGTGGAATGAGCTTCACAAAAGCCTTAAGCCCTTCCTTATTGAGCAAAGCTTTATAAGATGCAAATCCATAAGAAATGATCGGTGCTATCCAACGTGTACAAGTAAAAGCAGCTTTATCAAAAAGTTTATTGATAGAACCAAGCCAAGCAAACCCTTTCGCTTGCGGACCAAAAGAAGTGATAGTAGCCAAGGCATGCAAAACTGCATTAATAGAACTAAGACTTAAGGTTCTATATTCTGCATCAGAGAGAAATTTCTGTAAAAACCCTTTTTTTGTTTCTTGAGATGCAGTTGGAGTCGCTTGAGGAAATTCCATACCGCCCCTAAACTCTAAATGTGGCGTATTCTTAGCCGGCGTTTCTGGCAGTATCCTCAGATTATTATGTGGGCTAGCTTGCAATTCGAGCATAAGCAAATAAAAGCCAAGGGCCCAAAAAACCCTTAACAATATATCTTTTTAGACCTAGAAATAGGTCATAATGAATTATAGCCTATTTGGTAATACAGTTAAGATACTATGTAGGCAAAAATAAAATAAGCAAACCAGACCGCAAATAAATGGCTATCTACCCTATCTAAAACACCCCCATGGGAAAGCAATAAAGTACCAGAATCCTTAACTCCAGCAGCGCGCTTTAAAGCACTAACCATCAAGTCACCAATTTGAGCAACTATTGCAAACAGCAAGCCCGCACTAATTAAGGTCGTTGTTCTTAAAATATCTAAATCAATATTCCAGTTCAACAAACCCATCATATTAACAAAACGAGGTTCTAAAACTATATTGAATAAATTTGAGAAACCATAAAACGCAGCAGCAGCAGAAATCAAACCACCAACACTACCTATAACTGTTTTACCTGGACTAATTTGCGGCGCAAGTGGAGTTTTACCAAATAACTTACCGAATATCAATGAACCAGTATCATTTGCAGAAATAGTCAAAATGATAAGTAGAGTATAAATCAACCCCTGATCCATAATACGAATCCAAATAAAGAAAGAAGGTAGTAAACCAAACTGAAACACTGCCCAGAACGAGGCTGTAAGGTCTTCAAACTTAGTATAAGTAGTCTTAAGCAAAACGCGCGGGAAAATGATTACGTAAGAAGCGATCATCAAGGTAGCCATAAACGGATAAACGAATTGAATAGTATATTCCTTAGTAACAAACAGTGGAACCAACAATGGTGAAATCATAAACACAGTAATGAATACATAGATCCATGAAGCTAATGGATAAACTCCCATATTGTTACATAAAGTTTTGAATTCTTTAAATCCTAAAATACTCGCCAGCAGAATAATTGCAGCCCATGTATTAGCACCATAAAAATTGCATAGAAAAATCAGAGCTAATAAACCCAACCCCACAAAAACTCTACTAGTAAAATTCTTCAGTTTAATATCTCCTAAAGCCGATTTCCCTGTTAATCCTAAATATCTTACACTAGAATTCCTTCCAAATTCTTGATTTCTCTTATCTGCTAAAATCAAATTGGTTTCTAGTTAAATACTATTAAATAATGGCAACTGGCTCACTAGATCTGAAGAATATTCTCAGCGAGATCGATGACTCTCGTATTGAAGAATTACGCCAAGTATTAAACGAGTATTTCCCGCAAGATATAGCTGAAGAATACAGTAACTTAGATATTAACCTTCGCCATTTATTATTCGACATACTTTCAGCAGAACAAGCAGCTGCTGTAATCGTTGAATTAGAGAATCACGAGATAGAGGAACTGTTTAAATATTTATCAGATGAAAAAATAACGCGATTAGCAAACCATATGGAGTTAGATGACGCTGCCGACATTATTAGTTTGCTTGATGATGAGCGTATGATACGAGTCTTAGAAAATATTCAAAGACCCTATGAGATTAAGGAACTTTTGAGCTATGAAGCTGATACCTGCGGAGGTATCATGAAGCCTGGTTTTATCAGTGTGCGTGAAGATCTAAATATAGGTGCAGCTTTAAGATATTTAAGACTGAAAGCTCGCACTGAAGAGAATGAGATCTTCTATATTTTCGTCACTAAAAAATTTGGTGAATTAGTTGGCGTGATTAGTTTACGTGAACTATTCATTGCACCTGATCAAGATGTAGTAGGCATGCATATGAACGAAGAAGTGATTGCCGTCAAAGCTACTGACGATCAGGAGCTTGCTGCAGAATTAATTTCCAAATATAAATTTTTAGCAATTCCAGTTACCAATGATAATGATCAATTAATGGGGATCATTACCATTGATGACGTGGTAGAAGTTATTGAAGAAGAAGCAACTGAGGATATCTTACAATCAAGTGGTATTAACGTAGAAGTAGAAGGTAACGCTCAAGTATCTCAGTCATTAGTGCGTGAATATTTTAGTGCTTATAAAGCGCGTACTCCTTGGCTGATAATCACTCTACTAGGGCAATACGCAGCAGCCTCAATGATTGCAAAGTATGACGCCACTATTATGGCAATCCCGATAGCTATCTCTTTCATGCCGTTACTTTCAGGTTTATCGGGTAATATTGGTAACCAAAGTTCAACTATCATAGTACGAGGATTATTCACTGGAGAAATTCAAAGCGATAAAAGTTATAAAATTTTACTCCACGAACTTTTAATCAGTTTTGCGATTGGTTTAACTTGCGCTTCTATAGCGGGTTTGATGTCTTATTACGTTTATCATAACCAAACCTTATCTATATTGATTGGAGTGTCATTAATACTGTCTATGATGCTTGCAGTAGCTTTAGGTACTATTACTCCGATTAGCTTCAAAAAGCTACAATTAGATCCAGCTATAGCGAGCGGACCCCTTATTACCACAGTCATTGATATAATCTCGTTTTTTGTTTATTTAACATTGATAACTAAATTCATTAGTGAATTGGTCTAATAAAGGGAATATAATATATTAAATGCGCTACCTGCTCACCGTTCTTATACTTGTAATTAGTTTTAGCTCAAGCACAGCGAGAGCTTTTAATATTCCGGTAATTGAACCTCAAGAACCGAGTTCTGTTCAAGAAAGATTAGAAGAATTACAAGAAATAACTCAAAAAGACAAGCGTAAAAAAGACACGGAAAGATTAGTTACAGAAGGCAAGGGAGTTTGGGTGAATGTTTGGAACTATCCTAAGGATATGGATGCTTTCATTAATCGTCTTAAAAGATTTAAGATAGATACAGTTTATTTGCAAGTCAATCGCTCTACTACAGACGTTTTTATGAATCAGAAAGGAGTAGATTCTATCCTTAAGGCTGCTCATGCTAACGACATTAAGATCATTGGTTGGAGCTATTGCTATCTACGTAATATAGAAGGCGATGTAAATAAATTTGTTGTCCCTGCTCTATACAAGAGTCCAGATGGTGAAAGCTTAGATGGCATGGCAGCTGATATAGAAGAAAATTATAGTCTTGCTGTAGTTAAATCCTACACCGATAAAATCAAACACAAGCTTCCTAAAGATTATCCATTAATTGCAATTGTTTTCTCACCTGAAATCAAACCTAATTATCCATGGGAATATATCGGTAGCAATTGGGATGTACTAATGCCGATGACTTACTGGCACGGTATCAAAGCTCGTAATGATGATCGCGTTTATAAATTCGTTAAGGACAGTATAGTAAGTTTAAAAAAACTTACTAAGAAAGATGATCTGAAAATTCACTTAATTACTGACGGTGATAGAACTCATACTAAAGAGGTTCAAATCAGTCTCAAAGCCGCTCAGGAATTAGGAGTTAACGCCGGAATCAGCATTTACCCTGAGCATCTAGCTTCAGATGAAATGCTAGATATTCTAAAAGATTTTGATTGCGTTACCTGTGGTACTTAAATAAACACCCAGCCGCTGCGTGAAAGTGGACGATAAACAAGATAAAATTAGATATTTTCTGGAATAGTGTCCACTTTCACGCAGCGGCTGCAAGAGCTGCAAGAAATTTCGCAATAGTACTACTCAATCCATAATAAAGACTATTAGCAACTATTGAGTGACCTATATGTAATTCTTGAGCTTTAGTAATTTGCTCTAAAAGTGGCGGCAGGTTTGGGATAGTCAAACCATGTCCCAGATTGACTCTCAGACCAATGCTATGAGCAAAATCTGCTGCCTGTTTTAAACGCAGTATTTCTTCTTGAACAGGTTGAACTAAATCAATCAAAGCAAGTTTTTTATCAGCTATATATTGAGAACCAACAACAGCTTGATCAGCGTGATATTTTATAAATAAATTAGCGTAAGTACCAGTATGTAATTCAACAAAAGCAGCACCAACTTCTTTGCTTGCTGCGACCTGCTCTATAACTGGATCTACAAACATAGATATTTTAGTACCGTTGTCTTTAATTGGTTTAATAAACTCGGATAGATATGGTTTTTGAGCAAGGACATCCAAACCACCTTCTGTCGTTAACTCTGAACGCTTCTCAGGTACTAAAGTTGCAAGCTTTGCTTTGGTAGTTAAGCAGATGCTTCTGATTTCTTCAGTTGCCCCCATTTCAAAAGTAAGACCCAATTTCGATCCTGCTCTTAAATACTCGTCCACCGCTCTGATATCCTCATCGTTAACGTGTCTGCGATCTTCACGCAAATGCATGGTTATACCAGCAGCTTTAGTAGATTCCAATAATTTAACAGCCTCTAAAGGGCTTGGTTCTACTGTTTTACGCGCTTGGCGTACGGTAGCTATATGATCAATATTAATGTGAAGTTCTGGGGACATGAATGTGATTATAGCAACTAGGTTTCATTTACCTTCGGCATCACTTGCACTATTTTCTGCATGTCAGAAGAATACTTAATATCCATAAATTCACATAAGCGTTTAATAACTAAATCTGGCTCAGCAAGCAACTCTTCAAAGCTTACTTGAGTCCATTTACATTTATCCATCTGTGCAAAAGCATTGTTAGCTTTCTGATGGCAATCATCATATTGGTGAGCACAAACCGTCTCAAGAGGCTGATTAATATAGTCTTGCCAGTCTTCAGGTATATTAAATTTCCAGACGTCCTCGTTATAACCTTCTATGTTGAGCTTTACATTAGCAGTTAAATATTTACGGTAAGCAAATTTAAATTTACGTTTGTGAGTCCAAGCATTCATCAAGGATTTAACATTTGCTGCTTTATTACGAGTCAAATAAATGAATTTTGCATCAGGGTATAAAGCTTCTAAATAGCTCACTCTATAAGCGTTTGGTGGAGTTTTATCGATAAAACGATAGCTAGGCACAAACAAAAGCTTCCACAAGTAATTAAAAATATTTAGCAAATGAAACACACAAGGTAAAGTTTGACGTATAAAACGCACACGTCCTAAATAACCAAGAGCATAAGTGTTATAAGTTGCATAATGATAATGCTTATCAAAATACGCTCTATCAGCTGGCTTGAGTGACTTGGTGTCCATGAATAAATTATCAGCTTGTTCATCAGGATCTCTAAACCAAGGTTGCCACATATAATCAGACTCTCTATATAGTGACCATAATTCTTTACTCTCAGATAGCAATCTAAACAAAAGGCTAGTTCCGCCACGATAAGAACCTATAATAAAAACTGGTTTATGGGTTTTCAAACCTTATGTACACTCATTTCTATTGGGTTATAAGTAGTATCTCTTTCTACTGCTTCAAACCCTGCACCTTGAATCATATTAATCAAAGTATCTTCGGTCATAGAGCGCTTCTTAGAGCCTGCAGCAAAAGTAATCCTTTCCGCTTTAACCGTGCCATCTAAATCGTTAGCACCAAAACTTAAAGCAATTTGTGCCATCTTCTCTCCAAGTTGAATCCAATAAGCTTTAATGTTATCGAAGTTATCGAGCATTAAACGCGAGACAGCAATATTTTTCAATTGATCGTAACCTGTTAACGGTTTAACTCCGCGAGCTAATAAATCATTACCTTCATAATGACAACTTAAAGGTATAAAAGTTTGCCATCCACCACTTTGATCCTGAGCCTTACGTAATATATCTAAATGTTCTACGCGCTCTTCGGGCTCTTCACCAATACCAGCAAGCATAGTAGCGTTAGTACGCAAACCCTTACTATGAGCGACTTGGTGAATCTTTACCCATTCTTCAGCGGGGATCTTGTCCGGGCACATTTCATCACGAACTTGACGCGAAAATATCTCTGCTCCACCACCAGGCATACTATCCAAGCCCGCAGTCATTAATGCCGAAAAAATTTCCTCATAACTCAAATGCGAGCCATCAGCCTTTCGCGCAAACTTTTGAAAGAACTCTATCTCAACAGCCGTAAAAGCCTTAACGTGAATACCAGGTACTTCTTGTTTGATTGCACGAATCAAATCAGAATAGTATTCGATTAAAGTTTTAGGATTAAGTCCACCTACTATATGAACTTCTGTAGCACCCTCACTACGAGCAGCTTTCACGCGATCAAGCGCTTCAACTATAGTCATAGTATAAGCGCCAGGTTCATTAGGCTTACGCGCAAAAGAACAAAAATCACATTCCCCAATACAAACATTTGTAGGGTTGAGGTGTAAGTTTGTATTCCACCATACTTGAGTCATGCGCTTAACGGCAATCTCTTGATCAAATCCTTTCTTAATTGCCACTTCATAAGCTTTGCGTTGACGCGCAAAATGAGCTAGATGTCCAAGCACAAATAATTCATCAGTATTAATAAGCTGGCAACCATCTTCATATGAAATACGTTCGTTATTAAGAATTTTTTGAGCAATTTTAGCCAGGTCATGAGTAGATCCAGCAAGCTCTTTTACAAAAAAAGCGGAGCTGGTTTGTAAATCAATTGTGGAGCTTAAAACTGCCATTCTACAAAGATTAACATGTTAGGACTCAGGTTTTTCAAAAGTTCACCATCTGTGTTACACTTACATTCATAAGTGGCTATAATTTCCTCTAATCCAGATAATGAAGAATTGAGCGTAGCAGCTAATATGCTTAAAGCTCAGCCCAGCAAATCGGATCTAGAGTTTGAAGAAAATCCACAAAAAACTCTCAGACCCAATAATTTTTCTACTTATATAGGACAAAACAATCTTGTTAAAACCTTGAAGATTTCTATCAGCGCAGCACAGAAGCGCAACGATCTTGCAAGTATGGGTCATGTTTTATTATACGGACCACCGGGGCTTGGTAAAACTTCGCTTGCATATTTACTTGCAAATGAACTTGGCACTGAAGCTAAGATCTTCTCAGCACCGGCACTTGAACGTCCTAAAGACATACTCGGAATTTTGATGTCATTAAATAATGGCGATGTATTATTTATCGACGAAATTCATCGCCTGAATAAAATTACTGAGGAACTTTTATATCCAGCCTTAGAAGATTATCAGGTGGACTTAACTAGCGGTAAGGGCGAAAGCTCTAGGGCGATGCGCATTAACATTAATAAGTTTATTCTAGTAGGAGCCACTACCAAACTGGGTTTCATCAGTGCTCCTCTTCGAGACCGCTTCATCCATGTGCATCGCATGGAATATTACGAAAAAGAAGAATTAGCTACTATAGCTAAACAAAATTCAAAACTATTGGATCTAGTTATAGATGATGCTTCTGCTCTAGCGCTTGCAAGTCGTAGCCGCGGCACGCCACGTATTGTTAATCGTTTACTTAGATTAGTTAGAGATTATGCTCACCACAAAAATCTTAATGAATTAAATGAAGGTAGCATTAATCAAGCCCTGGATCTATATCGCATTGATAAAGCTGGTTTGGATCAAATGGACAGAAGAATATTAGAGCTGATGATAGAAAAATATAATGGTGGACCAGTCGGCTTAGAAACTATCGCTGCTCTTACTGGCGAGGATAAAACTACTATTGAAGACTATTACGAGCCTTTTCTTTTACAATCAGGGTTTTTACTGAGGACTCAGCGCGGTAGAGTTGTGACCGAGTTGGGGCAGAAATATATTAACTCGACCCAGAATAAATAGATCCTGACGGCCGCTTCACTCCCTCAGGATGCCGGTTGAAGGTTATAATAAAAACATGAATCAACGTCGCATCCTTATTGGTTCCATGATTGGCATACTGACTTTTACCCTATTAAGTTGGGTAAGTCCTAAAACTTGGAATGTTCTAGAAGGGCAGTTATTACAAGGCAGATCTCATTTACGTTTTTATAATCCTTTTGCGAAGGTCAAATATTTGGTATTAGAGTTTGATAATCCAACTAGTTCAGAGTTTGGTAGCGATACTCTTTCACAAAAAGAATTACTAATGAATGTTGTTAGTGAATTAGCAGCAAGAAATGCTAAATCCATTACCATCGCCATTAATAAATTCAATCCTTTGCAAATCGATAATCTAGATTTAGAAGCTGCTATCGGTAGCTTTGATTCTCACGCTAGAACTTTAAAAGTAAATGATATAGAAACTGAACTGAAATCAGGCAATAGCATTCTCTGGCTGGATCGTAAGCAACATAACTTAAAAAGATATGCAATTGAAGATCTATTAAATGATGTCATTCCAAGTGAATCTATCGAGAAACAAAACATCATCATTATTTCTCCACAACTTGAACTCAATGACGAAGATTTAAATTTGTTAGTTAACCACCTCTCTGATCGTTGGGTGACATATCTACCTATGCCTACAGTATTTAAGTTTTTACTGTTTGTTGGTGCTGGTATTTTTCTTGCCGCTTTGGTTTACTGGGCAAGAATAGTGAGTTTCTTTGCCGTCTGTTTAGTCTGTATGCTAATTGGTCAACTAACACTTACCTTCTTTAACGTGCATATAGAAACGGTTTCATTCATGATCTCAGTAATTTGCATTCTGCTCATTACTAATTTATTTGACCTGAATCTTATGGCAGCTATTAGTCGTCGCAATTTTTTCCAAAGCAAACAGGATGACAAATCACCAGATTTAAATAGCCCTGAAGTTATAATGACTACGCCATTTATTCAAGTTGGAAGCGCTGCTGCTAATGTTGATCCGCAAACAGTTAAAGAACTAAGAGCTAAATTCTTCCACGAACAAGAAAGTAATTTTGAAGATATCGCACTTGAATTTCAAGAAAAAACCATACGCTCAGTAAACGCTGTTACAGAGAAGCTTGAAGAGTTAAATGAATCTGAACAGTTAACAGAAAGAGATCGTACTAAATTAAGTTTATTGAAACATAATTTTGATCATCTTATTGAAGAAATCGACTCCATCTTATTTAATCTGGTACCGTTTCGTTTTGAAACTGATAAAGGTTTGATTGGTTTAGTAGAACTTTATGCAAGTAAACTTTTTCTACTTAGCAAAGGAAAGCTACAAATCAGCATAGAAACTGAGTTTCCCAGCCTGAAGCTAGAGTTGGATCAAAAGATTAATTGCTATCGTATTATTCAACGCTTAATAGAGTTAATTAAATCTGCAAACGAAGGCAAAAGTACAGGTGTAATTTCTATAAACATTCACAGTACGAAAGAAGGCAAGCTGAGATGCAGAGTTAGTTATGAAGGTAAAGCTGTAGATGCTAATACTAATAATTTTAAAATCAATGAAATTTATAAACGTATCGCGGGTCTCAATGATGGACAAATCGACTTTGGTTCTTCTGCTTTATCAGGCATAGCTAACCTAACTAATCATATTGAATTTGAGTTCAGAACTGGTGCTATCAAAATTAAAGCAAGGAAAGAGCAAGCTTTAGCAGTAAACTAATTAGTCTTTTTTCTTAGTAGTTTGATTTTTTTCTTGTTTAGCTTTCGCAGCTTTAAGTTTAAGCTGTTCTATTTCTTCTTTAAGCTCAGGATCATTAATCGCATCAATATCTATGGTTTCAATAGTCCTAAAATCAAGCTTAAACTGGAATATACCCGTCATATAAAAAAAACTAAGCAAAGCTCCCCATAGTAACGCAGCCTGCCAAATCTCTATTGTGAGATCACGCTCCATATTAGCAGCGCAAGTTGAATTCCATACTGATTGAATTAAAAAACTAGGAACGCCAACGAGTAATGCTACAGATAGAAGCATTATTAATATTCCTAAGAAATTTAGTTGGAATAATTTCATCCTATTACTATTTTACCAAGTTTGAGCAATAACTTACCGTTAAATTACAAATCCTTCGGCTAGCATATCTTTCAAATCCAATATACCAACAGGTTTGGAAGCATTATCTACAACTACCAAACTGGAAATACGATGCTCTTTCATGATCTCTGCAGCTCTAGTAGCAAGCATCTCTGAACTCACTAACTTAGGATGAGGATTCATAATATCAGCTGCATTTTTGTTAAAAGTTTGCGGGCCGTATTTTATTTGCGCGCGTCTTAAATCTCCATCAGTAATAGTGCCAACAATTTCATTACTTGCGTTAAGTACTGTAGTAAATCCAAGTTTCTTGGCATTGATCTCTGTAAGCACAGCCTTGAAGTCCGCGTCCTGACTGATTTGTGGGATTTCGGTAGCACGCATAATCTCAAAGATCTGTACAAAACTTCTACCAAGCGAGCCTAAAGGATGCGAGCGAGCAAAATCCTGCTCTTGAAAATTCTTATGCTTCATCAACGCTACAGCCAGCGCGTCACCCATAACCAAAGCTACAGTCGTAGAAGAAGTAGGCGCTAAATCCAATGGACAAGCTTCTTTAGTGATAGGAGTATGCAAAACTACATCAGCAAAACTCGCTAGTGCACTTTCTTTAGCAGCAGTGATAGCGATAAGTGGTACTCCTAATTTTTTGATTGGCGGTAAAACTTTACGTAACTCTTCGGTGTTACCACTGAAGCTTAAAGCAAGCACTAGGTCAGAAGCCTTGAGCATTCCTAAATCGCCATGTCCCATTTCTGCCGGATGCACGAAGAACGAAGGTGTACCAGTACTAGCCAGGGTTGCAGCAATCTTAGCTCCGATGTGACCTGACTTACCCATACCAGTAACTACTACTCTGCCTTCAACTTTTAGAATAAGCTCGATAGCTTTATTGAACTCTTCACTTAAAGCATCTTTAACGGCATTAAGAGATTCTATTTCTGTATTAAAAACCTCATGAGCAATCCTTATAGAATCGGTTTTGTGGTTAAGTTCCTGCATAAATACATATTATAGCAGGTCTAAAAATGGCTCTGGTACTAGCAAAAACTACCGGGAATAATGGCTAAAGTAGCCCATTTATGTCTCCGCAGGAAAATACTCAATACGGCCTCAAAAATCGCCTCAGCGCTGAAGGCTTAGAAAAACTTGGTTCTAATATTTTTAGATCTAAGCTTACGCACATATCAGGTAAAAAACTCTACTTATATATTCTTGTTTTATCCGAAGATATAATCCGCTTTCATTATTCATCTAATGAAAGTTTTGATATTAATAAACCAAATCAACATTTGCAGTTTGAAAGTTTCAATGCACCCGTTGTCATTGCGACCCTGAACGAAGTGAAGGGGAAGCAATCTAGTATTGAATTAAGTACCTCTAAACTCAAAATTATAATTAAATCTTCACCACTACAAATCCAGATTTTTGATGCTGCCGGGCAGCTTCTCAGTAGTGATGAACCTGAGCTGGGATTTTGGTCTTCGTCATTGCGAGGAGCCGAAGGCGACGAAGCAATCTCTCTTAATAATGAAATCCGTTGCTATAAACAATTCTCTTCACTTAAAAACCCTCCTTATATTTATGGGCTCGGGGATAAAACAGGCTCTATAAACCGCTGGGGAAGAAGGTTTCGCAACGCTCCAATAGACGCGCTGGGTTACGATTCTGAATACACCGATCCGCTTTATAAAGACATCCCTTTCTTCATTCATTTCAATAGCGAAACAAAAAATGCTCATGGAATATTTTTTGATAATTTTTCTGAGAAGTTTTTTGATTTCGGACGTGAGCGTAAACCGAGCCCTTATTATTACTTCGGCGCAGAAAGAGGTGAGCTAAATTACTACTTCATCAATGGGCCGTTGATCAAAGATATAGTTTCTCGTTACTTAGAATTAACTGGCAAACCTCCTCTGTGGGCAGATTTCACATATGGTTATTTAGCTAGTGGCATGTCGTATACGGAGAATGCAGAGCGTCATCCTGAGGAGGGCGAACTCTGGCGTAAGGATCTCATTTTACTTGAGGCTTTCAATCGTTTTAAAGCTAAAAGCATCTCAGCAACAGCGTTTCATATGTCTTCAGGTTATGTGCAAGATGCTAATGGACAAAGACAACAATTTATTTGGAATAAAACAAAATTTCCTGATGCTAAATCATTTGTTGAGCAAGCGCGTAGCCTAGGAGTAGAGCTGTGCTGCAATCTTAAACCAGTTTTGCTCACTACTCATCCTTCGTATCAAGAGGCAGCTGAGAAGGGGTTGTTTATAACCCCTAGTCATCCTGAGGAGGGCGAAGCCCGACGTAAGGATCCCCTTGTAGTAGACTACTGGGGTGGTCCCGGCAGCTACCTGGATTTCCGAAAAACCGAAACTCAAACTTGGTGGAAAGAAAAAATCAAGCAAGCATTTTTTGAGAATGGAATTTTTGGAATCTGGAACGATAATAATGAATATGAAATATTCGAGCCGCATAATGCTCAAGGACAGGTTCATGAAATGTCATTATTAATGAGCAAACTCTCTTGGGAAGCGTTTTTTGAATGGTCTGGTAACGCAAATTCTCTACCTTGGATACTATCTCGCTCTGGTTACGCCGGCATCCAAAAATACGCTCAAAGCTGGACCGGTGATAATTATTCTTCTTGGAAATCTTTACAGTACGATAACGCGATACTTTCCTCCTGTGGTCTTTCCGGATTGATTCATATGGGAGTTGATATTGGAGGATTCTGGGGTGATACTCCTGATTCAGAATTATTACTACGCTGGATTCAAAACGGAATATTTACACCGCGCTTCTGTATTCATTCCTACAAGCCAAACCCTACTGAGCCTGACATGTACGAAGCTACTCATCCAGAGCATTTCAAAATCATTCAGAGATTCATGCAATTACGTACAGAATTAATTCCATACATAAAAGAAGCTGCCCGCAAAGCTAGTGAGCAAGGCATACCAATCATGCGCCCTACTGTTTATGACTTCCAGCATGATACCAAAACTTATGAACAAAGTTTTGAATATATGTTTGGTGATAAATATTTAGTGGCACCAATCTATAAACCAAGCTCTGAGACTACTTTACGTGAAATATATTTGCCTTGTAAAGATACAACTTGGACTCATTATTTTACTGGCGAGAAGTTTAAAGGTGGACAAGTGATTAAGCTTGAGGTTAGCTTGGAAGAGATTCCGGTGTTTAGCAGAGATTAAAATAGTAATCTCTATCTAGTCCTTGTGATTTGTAAATTACAACTGATAGGGACGTTATTTGAATCGTAAACTATATTTGTTAACTCAATATGAGTATCATTATGCAAGCCAGTTATCAATAGAATTTTCCATGGATTAAGATCGTTTGTATCATAGGTGGCTCTATAAGATCGTCCATCTTGAAGATCTTCACTGACTGTTGGAAATACTGTTACATGGTCCTCTCCAGAAATTAAATAATCTGAAGATAGTTTTCTTCCAGCAGAAGTTATATATGAGCCTTGTGTTGCTCTCACTGTTTCTTCACCATTGTCAGCGAGTCTTTTTTCAACGTCATTCTGAGTGATTGTTCTTCCTGTTCGATCTTGTTCTAGACAAGCGGATTGTGCTTGTAAAATTAGATTTGTGATGGATTCGGGTGATAAAGTAACTTGAGAAATTGGCTTTACTGGAATGACTGTTGGTTGAGAGAAAACGATGCCTCTCTTTTCTGATGGGGTAAAACGAGTCATTGCAGCAGGAGTAGCACTGTTCATAAGATAATAGTAGCACAAGTGTGAGATTTAATTGCGGGATTTTTTTCAAATTTTCTACAAATTTCCGGGAAATTCTTGATATTTTTAAGAAATTTCCCGGTCAATAGAGCAGAAGACCTCATATCACCATGCCGTGATATTAGAATTTATAATTGGCAAGTAGCTTTGGTAGAAATCTTTCCTGGAGGTATCACATTATAAAATTCCCTTACCATCTAATAGACTTAACACATACCCTTGATGAAAATACTCCTTCATGGGATGGGAGCTGTGGATTTAAACATGAAATTAAATCAGACTATGATTGCAGTTCTGCTGTTCAATTTCGAGTACAGCAAATCAAAATGAATGCTGGGATCGGTACACATCTAGATGCTCCCGCTCATTGTGTTCCAGGTGCTTGTACTATTGATGAATTGCAGCTTTCAGACTTGATTGCGCCTTGTGCTGTTATTGATGTATCTCAGTCTGCTCATGAGCGTTATAGTGTTTCACCGGAAGATATAAGAGACTTTGAAAAAAATCATGGTGCAATAAATCCTGGAACTTTCATTATGATTAAAACTGGCTGGGAGCGTTTTTGGTCTGATTCAGCAAAATATCACAACAACCATTTCTTTCCTTCTGTTTCAAATGCTGCTGCTGAGCTTCTTTTAGAGCGTAGAATTGTCGGTCTGGGTATAGATACGCTTTCACCAGATAGACCTGAAGATGGCTATCCTGTGCATGCTACATTACTTGGAGCGGGGAAATATATTATTGAAAACGCAGCTAATTTAAGTAAGTTGCCAGCGAAAGGTAGTTTCATTCTTGCACTTCCCATCAAAATTAAAGGTGGCACAGAGGCTCCAATGAGGTTGATAGGATTAATTGATCAAGGAGATAATAAATGCCCCAACTAATCACCACTCGCAAATCACTCCAAGATGCACAAGCGTCTTACCAAGGTAAAGCAGTGGCTTTTGTGCCAACTATGGGTGCCTTACATGCTGGGCACTTAGCATTAGTAGAAGAAGCAAAAAAACTTGCAGATATAGTTTGGGTAAGTATTTTTGTTAATCCTCTACAATTCGGTCCTAATGAGGATTTCAATAAGTATCCAAGAACTCTAGAAAACGATATTAAACTACTTGAAACACTTGGAGTTGATTACGTTTGGGCACCGAGTGTTGATGAGATGTATGGCGCAACTGAACCTATAACAATCCAAGCCAACCCTGAATTAGCCAACAAACTCTGCGGACTCAGTCGTCCAGGGCATTTCGATGGGGTTTGCACTGTGGTTAATTTACTATTCTATTTGATTAAGCCTGATTACGCTGTATTTGGTGAAAAAGATTTTCAACAGCTAACTATTATCACTGAAATGGTGGAACGCTTAAAACTACCAGTAAAAATTATTCCTGTAGCTACTTTGCGTGAAACAAACGGGCTTGCACTAAGCTCTCGCAATAAATATTTATCAGCAGCAGAAAAAGAATTAGCAAGTAATATTTATAAAACCATTAGCTCCTTAAAAGCAGTCACAGAGAATGATTTAACTCAAGCGAAAAATAAACTTGAATCACTTGGTATCAAAGTAGAATATTTAGAATCACACTGGAATAGAATTTTGGTTGCCGCTAGAGTTGGGACAACGAGATTGATTGACAATATAGCTAGATGTCTCAGCCGCTGCGTGAAAGTGGACGATAAACAAGATAAACTGGAACATTCTTTTGAATAGTGTCCACTTTCACGCAGCGGCTGGTTACGCCTCTTCTAAAACTTCAAACTTAACTGGCACTACACCTTTAGCGTAACTACCAACCATACGCGCTGCTGCTTCAGAGAGATCTAAATCTCTGCCTTCTACGTAAGGTCCTCTATCATTGACACGCACTACAACTTTCTTACCGTTGTGTAAGTTAGTAACTAAGAGATAAGTATTCAGTGGCAAAGTTTTATGCGCGGCAGAAAGCACGTACTTATCGAAGGTCTCCATATTAGCGGTAGTTTTACCGTGGAAATGATCTCCGTACCAAGAAGCCTTAGCTTGATAGATAACGTGAGTACGTTTAAGTCCCATACGTAACATCTTCTTCTCTGCTTCATCTAAAGTTGAGTTTACTAAAGCCAAACCTTGACTATCAAGGCTAGCGCTAGTCTTATTAGTACTAGTAGCATGTACATTGGCTAAAATCAGGGCCGCACTAACTAGTAATACTGGAAGATTAATTGACTTGCCGCTAAAAAGCATCGGTTTCATGGTTTTCAATATTCTCCTGTTCTTAAGACTAACTTTAGCGACTTATGATTCTGTATCTGGAAATCTTAATCTTATTTGAAGTGTCAAGCCCAAAAATTACCTGAAATCCCCTAAGAATCAGCGACTTATCTAACCTGTATATATTAGTTTTTCTTAATGTGATACTATTTATGGTTTTTTTAGACACAGCAATCAGAATAAGGGTTATAATATTTTCCTGATACGTAATACAGTATGCGTCAGTTTCAATAGAAAATCACTATTACATTGATGTAGCATTACGTGATAAAGGCCAAGTAAAGACAAAGGAGTTTTTACTATAAACGTTAAATTAGACAATTCAACAAGAGAACAGCTAATTGGCAAAAGTCTGAAAGATAGCGCCGTCAAAGCTCAAAAAGCTAAGCAGATAGATTCCGTAGGGTTCAGTAATCCCGCTAAAGACTTTTCTCAAAATCAAAAAATACATGAAGTTGATGTCTGGGCAACAGAGCAAGTTGTTAAAAGAGCAAAAGAACTTTTATTACTTAATGAATCTCAAATAGCAATACCTGAACAAATTTATGCAAACGCTTTTGGTAGCAAAGCCAGAAATGAAATTAAAATCAACTATCTTGCGCGCCGTAAGATTTTCCTGACAGCTCTTGCAAAAGGTTTAGCACTACACTTCTCTCTTGATGCAGATGGTAACGTTACATTTAAAACATCAGATAAAGTTGAAAATTCACGCTCTATAGGTTCACTTACTGATAAAAGTTATTTGCGTAATAGTGTTAAAGGTACTCGTAAAACCGGGGGTACATATGAAATCAATACTGCAAGAACCGGTGTATTGCCAGGTCCTAGCGCAGTAGGTACTCAAGGTCCGAAAGAAAAAAACGCAAACAATGAATGGTTTAATCCTCGTTCACCAAATGAGATTTCTGGTATATTGCATGAGTTTGGTATTCATAATTTATACAATTTAGACAATAAAAAAATATATGATCATCTAGTAATTAATGGTCTTTCTGGTGGAGTAACTCATCATCCTAGTAAAGGTCTAACTATTAGCCCTGCTACTACTCGTTATGGTAAGTTAATCGATAAAATCAATAATACTTCCATACCAGGAGCTGAGCAAGGATTTTTAGCCAAGCTTGAAGAGATAGTAGCCAACAAAAAAGAATGTAAACCACTTAAAGTTTTAGAATATAAATCTATTCCTTGGATCTTTATTGAACATCCAGAATTCACGGTAGAACAATATCTTAGATATATAGACTTAGCTGAACAAACCCGCGATAACGGTTGGTCACAGGATGAGTTTTTCATGAAATTGGATCAAGCAAAAATTAATTTGCCTGCAGCATATTATGATCCTAAAAATCCAACAATAACAGAAGAAGAACTTACTAATAAAATACGCCGTGGAATGCTTGGCTGCTTAACTCCTCATGCATTTGACTCTGACAACATTGTTCGTAGTGATCTTAAACTTGAAATCTATAAAAACTTAGCTAGATTTTGCAGATTACCGGAAGTGAAAGAATGGGCTGAAAAAGAATTAGGCATCCCTAAAACCGCGGATCTTCTTTGTATTAATGGAAAAGATGTTTCACATGTAGATTTTGATAATTTTGAAAAGCAATATCCAAAGGGTCTTTCCGAGTTAATCCCATGGCTCAAAGATAAAGGAAAGGATAATCCACATGCCATTATCAAGGTTTCAGAAAATTTACAACCTTACTGTGAAATTGCTCCAAACTCCAGCAAGGCAGATGTTTTACCTAGTATTGAAGATACCACCAAGAATAATTTATTTGTTATTGCTGGGGGTGATAGTCCAGGAACTGACGCGGAGATGCTTGCTCAAGCAATTATTCTTGGTGGAGCGGGTTTTATTACACGCGGCTTGATGACGCCAGATGATGTCACCAATAAAATTGTTGAGTATCTGGCAAAAGCAAAAAATCAATGGCATAAATATGCGCTTACCGAAGCTGGTAAGAATAAAGAAGGAGAACCTTTATATAAGAATCTTTCTGGAGAAGTGAATTCTAAATCAGAATGGAAGAAATTCTTTGGTGAAGTTTATAAAGATCAAATTCTTAGATGTAACAATATCCATGAGAATAATGCTTTTAATGCTTCATTTTTCTCCGAATTTTTTGCTGGTGATAAAGAATTTGATTTAAAACTTAATGAAAATCATGCTTGGGCGCAAGATGTATTAAACCAAACCAATAAACAAAGCTTAGCAACTCCACTTAGTGAAGCCAGTGAACAAGCTTTAAAAGGACAAGAGTATGTTAGACCTCTTTTGGAAAGATTTCCTATACTTGCAAGCGTGCCAGCAATAAAATATTTATTTGATATTAGCAATGCAGGTCCTATATTTGATAATTTACTTAACTATGTTAGTAAGACTTTGATGATAGCAGCTCCAATAGATGTAGCTGCTGGCTTATTAAAAATGCCAACTTTATCTTACATAGCTAAACTTTCACAAAGATTTGCTTATGCAGCTAATACTTTAGCTTCAGGAGTTAGCAGGGGTTTGTTACTTTCTGCACATCAATTCCCATGGCAATTTATAGGCGAGTGCTTTGGTCTTACTTCTACTTTCTTTAAATCAGAATCTATCTTAGGAGAAACTTTTAGAGCACTTTCTAATTTAGTTTTAATTGGTAGAGCTAATGAGCTTGCAATGCGCTCAAATTATAATTTAGATGAATTTGCAAAAGATAAAGATACTCAAACTGCTGTTAAAGAAGCTTATCAAGGAGACTCTGAAAAATATAAAGTCAAATCAGAAGTTTTTGCTAAAAAGACCAAGGCAAGAATGGACTTAGTAGAGTATTTAGAAGAAAAAATGTTAGGCGGAATCTTAGGCAAGATTCCTATGGTAGGACCATTGTTTGCAAAAGCAGTTGCTGACTTAAAACAAGCTGTAGGTATGTCTGCAGAATTCGTTAAACATAAAGTTTTACATCAAGGATATCTAAAAAATATTTTCACTTTATCACCAGTAGGTTTAACTAAAGTATCTAAAAACAGTGGCAAATCTTATGCCGAGAGACACGAAGAACATGCATACGCTTTCACTGGTGTCTTAACTGCTGCTACAGCGGTATCTTCTATGCTTTTAAGTAAATTTGGCTTCAAGAAGCTTTCAGTTGCACTGTCTAATGCTGCTAATATGATTCCTGGTATTGGATTGTTTACTGCTGGTAAATTAGTCTACCAAGATCAAGCTGGTGATCCAAGATTATTTACTGATATTAACAAGCGTCAACAAAGTTATAGCCCAGAGAAATCAGGTCTATGGCAGATGGCTGGCGGCTGGGGACAGATTATATTTGGTGCATTCATGAACAAGTCTTGGGGACAAGCTATGTACAACTTATTTACCGGTGGTTATCTACACGGAATCAACCAACAACTTAAAGTGGGTATAGATGATACCGTTGTAAACAATAGAACTAGACAAGGAAGATACTATATCACCAATTCGCCTAATGGTAATGGACATTTGGTAGGTAGAGCATTAGCAGCCTAATAATTACTTGTCTTCTTTAGCAAAAACTCCAACGCAGAAAATATAAACGTAACAAGCAAATGCTACTAACAAGCCTGCATCCCAATTAGGAACGGCATTAGAGCCTTGTGTAGCTTCTGCTACTGCAGCTATCGCAGGACCTACCACCGCACCACCAATGATAGCGGTACAGAGTATTCCAGAAATAGCACTTGCATATTCTTTAGGAAAACTATTAGTAGCCGTACTATAAATAGTAGGAAACATAATCGATATAAAGAATCCAATTGCAGGGAACGCCCACAGCGCTTGGTTTATATCACCATTCATAACTGAGTACAACGCACCAGCAGCAAGTGAAATATAAATCATGATAGCTGTCTTACCAGGAATACGATCTAAAACTAAAGAACCAACTAATCTACCCAACAATAAACCACCCCAGTAATTACTGATAGCAGTATTTTTAGCAGCCTCAGCAGCTTCTCCCAAAACCTCTCCTATATTGAGTTTGTCTTGAAGATAGAATCCGATAGTATTAGCTACTCCTACTTCTACACCTACGTATAAAAATATTCCTAAAGCATATAAATAAATCAATGGATGTTTAGTTAGTAAATCTACAGTGTGATTTGTTTCCGTTTTAGTTGCAGACGCTTCAGTATTTTGAGTCGCTGCAGTCGTTGGATACTTAGGAAAACTTATTGCAAGTGTCATCACCAGCGCAATTCCAGTAAAGACCCAGTAAACCATAGACCATTCCATACCTTGGTTTTTGATAAGTGTTACTAACTGCGGAGCTAAGTAACCACCTGCACCATTAACCACCATAAATAAAGTTAGATTACGCGAGTATTTAGCAGGATCAGAAATCTCTGAAACTAAAGGGTTAAGAGCAACTTGAATGCCAGTGATACCAACTCCACAAAGGAACATGGCAAGCATGTTTGGCAAAAACCCTGGTATTGCTGCAAATAAGCAAACTCCTCCAGTAGTAATCAGCGAGCTGATAATCAAGGTTTGCTTTTTAGAGCTTTTATCCATGAACACTCCCCACGGTATAGAAGTCAGACCATAAGCAATAAAGAAGGTCGCTGCTAGTAAAGCAGAAAGCGAAGAACTAACCTGATAGGTGTCGCGGATCTTAGGGATGATGGCACCTGCTACATTGGTTATTGCACCGAATGAAAGGTAGGCAAAAGCTACTGCTACCATTAACGGAAGAAAATTATCCTTATCTGACTTATTCATGAAAAACTCCTATATGTATTACTGATTACCCCTGCCTGAAAATAGCAAAATTAGATTCTAACATAGGACATTCTTTAAAAGCCGACGATCTTTTACTATTATTTCACTTTGTTAGTGAAGTTCAGCATATTAAAATAATGACTTATCATGGCAACAGCTATTAAAGTTATACTTACCGAAGATTCTCAGGCCGGCAATGCTGGTGAACTGATACGTGTTAAGCCAGGTTACGCGCGTAACTATTTACTACCTAAAGGACTTGCGGTAGTGGCTAATATGTACCAATTAGAGCGTTATGAAGAGCATAAAGCTGAATTAGAGAAACAAGCTCAAGAAAAACGTGCAAATGCAGAGAAAGCTAAAGAAAACTTGGGAGACGATTCTTCAGTAAATATCGAAGCGAGAGCTGGTGCATCTGGAAAATTATTCGGTGCTATCACCAAAGAAAAAATTGCTGAAGCTGTATCTGAGCAACATAAACTTGAAATCAATAAATCTCAAGTAGAAATCAAATTCCCTATTAAAGAAGTAGGTGAATATCAAGTAAATTTAAACCTTGGTGCCAATATTTCTACGACTATACTTGTTAAAGTAGTAGCAGAGAAATAAATGTTTATAACAATAGAAGGACCAGATAAAGCAGGTAAAACAACGCAGATAAAGTTGTTGAAAGACTATGCTGAAAAAAATAATCTGGATTGGATTTTTACCCGCAATCCCGGTGATACTCAATTAGGAGCTAGACTCAGAGATATAGTTCTAGATTGCGATGAGGTTATTTCTGATAAAGCTGAGTTGATGATTTATTTAGCTGATAGAGCGCATCAAGTAGCTACTAAACTTAAACCTCTTTTAGATCAAGGTAAGGTTGTTGTCTGTGATCGTTTCACCGACAGTACTGTAGCCTATCAAGGTTATGGACGTGGGATAGATGTGAAGACTATTCAATTGATGAATGCACTAGTTTGTGAAGGTATAGTTCCAGATTTAACCATTATGCTTATGGTTTCTGATGCTGAAGCTGCTAAACGTACCAAAGAAAAAGATCGTTTAGAAGCTGAAAACAAACTTTTCTTTATTAGAGTACGTAATGGTTACAAAACTATTGCTAGAGAGAATCCTACACGAGTCAAAGTTATTGAAGTTGATGGTTTAAGTATCGAAGAAGTACATAATCGTATGATACAAATCATCGAACACAGCATTAGCGCACATACACATGTCTAATACTAAAACTATTTTAGTCACTGGAGCCGCAGGTTTTATTGCGTCTCATTTGATTGAGGCTTTGCACGCTCAAGGACATCAAATCATTGGTGTGGATAATTTTAACGATTATTACGACATCAATATCAAGTGCAATAATTTATCTAAGTTTTTTACGGTGCCTGACGTTAAAAAACTTACTACTAATATCATCAGTCCTTATAGATCTTTTGCTAACCCAATTGATGCTCTTTATGTAAATGCTTTTGCTGATGATGGCAGAAACATTGATAACTACACTGCTAAACAAAACTACAGACTCTATGGCATGGATCTCTGTGACTATGTAAGTTTGCGTAAGGTTTTCGAGCAACATTCTATAACTCATGTGGTGCATATCGCTGCTGTAGCTGGAGTTAGACCGAGTGTTGATAACCCTATTTTCTATCAAAAAAATAATGGTGAATCGACCATTAATTTATTGAAACTTGCAGCAGAGTTCAAAGTGAAGAAATTTGTATTTGCGTCATCAAGCTCTGTATATGGTTCTTGCAAGGAAGGACCTTTCCGCGAAGATCAGGACATAAGTAAGCCTATTAGCCCTTATGCTGCAACTAAAGTAGCAGGCGAAGCTATGGTACATAGCTTTAGTCACCTTTATAAGATGGCGAGTGTTTGTTTACGTTTCTTTACCGTCTACGGACCCCGTCAGCGACCGGATTTGGCGATAACTAAATTTACTAAGTTAATTGACGCTGGCAAACCTATACAAATTTATGGCGACGGAACTGCCAAGCGTGATTTCACTTATATAGAAGATATTTTGGATGGCATACTTAAAGCTATTGATTTGGATTGTGGTTTTGAGATATTCAATCTTGGCGAGTCACATACCACTGATGTAAATGGTTTAGTAAGTTTACTTGAAGAGCGCCTTGGCAAAAAAGCTATCATCGAACATACAGCAGCAGTGCCTGGCGATGTGCCTATTACTTACGCCGATATCTCTAAATCTAAATCCTTACTTGGCTATAACCCTCAAACCCTAATTGCTGACGGGCTTACGAAGTTTGTGGAGTGGTATAAAACTACTCAAGTTAAATAAAATCATTTTGCCCCAGCAGGATTTTTGAGGAACTCTGGACAAGCATGTAGAATAAGTTTGGCATCTAAACTCGAAGCTACTCCTATTGGTAATTTCATTTCTGCAACTCTTTTATTAAGCTCCTCTCTGGATATAAAAGAAATAGCCTGATTTTGTTTTTTTAGTAGTACAAGTGAAACAGTAGGGATTTTATCGTTTGGATCCATAATCAAAACTTTACAGTTAATCATGCTTTGTAAAAACCTTATTAACCCCACCACTTTGTCCTGGGTAAAGCAATCATCCTCTATCTTTGTGAGTCTAGCTAATTGTGTTCCAATAGCTTCTGGATTAACCCAATAGGTACTAATCTTTTTTTGAAAAAGATTACAAACTAAAACACCCTCTTGCATTTGCTCTTTATATTTTTCTACTTTGCTCCTGAAACCCTCTATAGATATAGTCGGAGCGATTGTCTGTGGATCAAATGCGTACATACTTATAATAATAGCATTATTATCTAAATTCAATTGTTGAGGGCTACGACTTGTCAATATAGTAAAATTAAAAACTCTCATAAAATCTATGAAATTAGCATTACACTGGCGTATTTTTATTGGCCTAGTCCTAGGGGTAGTGCTTGGCTATTTCTTTTCCCTTAATAATCCAGATGGTTCAATAGCTAATCCTCACATTGGATTTCTAAGATTAGGACATGTTAGCTGGATGGGAGATATTTTCCTCAAGCTACTTAAGATGATAGTGATCCCAGTGATACTTTGTTCTATTGTAGTAGGTGTTGGACATTTACCAGTAAAAAGCTTAGGTAGGTTTGGTTTAACTACAGTAATCATTTTTAAAGTACAGATGCTATTTGCTGCGGTGCTTGGATTATTCTGGGTGAACTTAATCAAACCTGGTCAATATATAGATTTGCATCAGATACTTGATTCAGGCAAGCACGCTGAAGAAGTGAAATTTATTACCAGTCAAGAACATGGAGTGGGAGAAATTATTCGCAGCATGATACCTGCAAATATTTTTGAATCACTATCTAATGGTTCACTAACTCAAATCATTGTATTTTCAGTATTATTTGCCGCTGCTTTAGTTACAGTTAAAAACGGCGATAAATTATTAGCTCTCTTCAAAATCGCTTTGGATGCGATTCTTAAGGTTACTCATTGGGTGATGGCATTTGCGCCATTTGGTGTTTTTGCATTGATAACTAAGACAGTAGCTATTGGTGGATTAAGTTCTATATCTAAATACGGCATGTTTATGCTTACCGCTTTTGCAGCACTACTATCCATGTTATTTATTATTGGTCCTATTTTTATACATTTCTTTACTAGGTTTACACCGCTACAATTCTTCTCTGGCATGCGCGAGGTGATGCTTACAGCCTTCTCTACTTCTAGCTCTGCCGCAACCTTGCCTGTGACTTTAGAAACTATGGAACATCAATTCAAAGTTCCTAATCGTGTAGCATCTTTTGTAATACCCATCGGTGCCACCATGAGCATGAATGGTGCAGCAATCTATGAATCTATAGTAACTTTATTCGTCGCACAGGCATGGCTACCAGAGCCACTTTCAATACCTCAACAGATCTTAGTAGTAGCTATGGTGCTTGTCGCTACTTTCGGTACACCAGGAATTCCTCACGGTAGCTTGGTAACTATTGCAGTGGTGTTTCAAGCAGTAGGTTTACCACTAGAAGCTATCGGGGTGATACTGAGCATAGATAGAATCTTAGATATGACTAGAACCATGGTGAATGTTAGCTTTGATGCGATCTCTTGTTTAATCATGGATAAATATTTTAGATTAGAAGATGAAGATATAGACTTACAGAAGATCATGGATGAAGAACACTCTCGGGTCATCGCAAGGAGAGCAGAACGCGACGTGGCGATCTCATAATCTATATGGCAAACGATTCTACAGGCTTATTCATCTCTGCTACCGACACTAATATCGGTAAAACCTATTACTCAATTCAAATTCTAAAAGAGCTGAGCAAAAAACACCCACTTGAAGATTTAGCTTATTATAAACCTGTACAATGCGGTACGGACAAGGATTACAACGCAGTAAAGCAAGCTATACGTGGCATCACTACGTATTGTAGTTATGATCTGGCTTTCCCGGCTTCACCGCATTATGCAGCAGAGAGAGAAAATGCAAGAATTGATTTAAACAAAATTCAAAATGATTACGAAGATATCAAAAACAAACACAAATTTATAGTTATCGAAGGCGCTGGAGGGCTTGCAGTACCTTTAAATAAACAAGGCGATTTAATTTCTGATATCGCAAAGACTTTAAAATTACCAATGGTATTAGTAATTAGATCCGGCTTAGGCACTATAAATCATTCTCTTTTAAGCCTAGAGCACGCTAGAAATAAAGGAATCTCAATCTTGGGAATAATAGTTTCTGAATCAGAACCTGATGCTAATTTAAACAGAACAAAAAATGCAATAGATACTATTATAAAATTAGGACAGGTAGAAATTTTCAACCCATTAAAATGGAAGCAAACGCCAACTACAATTTAATCCAAAGTTTTGATTCTACACGAGAATTAGATGAGTTCATTGCTGATTTGATGATTCAAGAATTGCTCAAACCAGGTCTAATATTGCTTCCTGTGGGTAATACTTTTGAAGCTGCTGATCATTATAATCCTGGCATTTATCCACTAGTCAATAAATATTTCAAACTTAGTGAAGATAGTTATTATGATCCAAGAACAAATGAGAATGTAAGCAAGCGCGAGCATCATCAACCACATCCAGAACTTAAGATTTCTCATTTAGATGAATTACTTGATGGTAGATTACATACCTTTTCTTTGCGTTTAAAAAATAATTTGCCAGATTTGATCAATCAACTTGGAGACAGGTTCTATGCCATGGATGTCAATCAAATAGAACGTTTTGACCGTTTTATCAAACAGTCTAATGGTCCACGTATGATTTTTGCTGGTCTTGGCACTGATCCTAGTACTGCTCACATAGCATTTATCGGAGAAGACTATATTAATACTGCAACTGCCGAAGTAGAATTAAGCCCGATGGCAGCAACCGAGCATCGTTGCGCAAAAGCAGTCACTATCGGTACAGATATTTTTAAATACGCTAATTTAGAATCTATCATAGTGGTCGCCAAAGGTGAATCTAAAAGTGATCCCCTAGAAGCTGCTCTGGAAGACCCAGACACTGGTCTAGGTTATTTAATTAAACATCACGCAGATAAGTTAAAGATCTATACAGACCATAAAGTCGTAGAGAAATTTTAATTAAGACTGAACAGTATCTTCTGTGATCTGGAATACGACTCTAACCGAGCCTTCCACTTCTATATGTCCTTGAGCAAATGAATCTGGCTCAGCGATTGGAGCTGCATCTGCCATAACTGCCATAGTCTGCGCACGTTTGAATCCAGCCTCAGGATAACCAATGAAGCGATCAGAAACTTCTTCGATACTGATAACTGCTCCGCGCTTCTGTTTAACAGCACTAAGCATCAAATCCGCTTTTTGAGCGGCATTAGCAGTAGCCTGTTGTAAAGCTTGAACACGCAAAGCTTGCGGATCTTTAAGACCATATTCAACACTATTTAAATCATTAGAACCATGACTCACTACTGCAGCAATCACACCAGCAAGTTTATCTAAGTCACGCAACTCTACAACAAAACTTCTAGATGCTTTATAACCATCAGGTTCATAAGTTTGAGTCTTAGCGTTATACTTCTGCTCTTCATTAATATTCAAAGATTCTAATTGCATTAGCCTATCGCTCACACCCATTTCTCTAACTGAATTGAGCACTTCTTTAGCCGTGAGTTCATTGGTTTCCCTAGCTTTCTCGGCTTTTTTGTCCTTGGTTATAATCGAAAACCTTATGGTTGCTTTGTCAGGAGGTGCTTGCAGAGTGGCTTTGCCGGTTACTATAATTTGATGCGGCGGCTCTTTAAAAGGTGGGAAATCATGAGCAAAAGCTTCTGTAGAGAGTAATAAAATGGAAGCTAAACTAAAAACCAATCCAATCTTTCGCATACTAATCATTTTAGCATTTTTACTTCTCTAGTGCTTCAGTCAAATTCTCGCAACCATTATTAGTAACAACAACGTCATCTTCGATACGTACACCTATTTTCTTATCCCTGATATAAATTCCGGGTTCTACCGTACAAACCATACCCGGCACATATTTAGTAGTCTTCTTATCTACGCCAACATCATGTACATCGATACCAAGTGAATGACCTGTGCTATGCATGTAATATTTTTTTAATTGCTCGGGATCTTTGCGATCACGAATATATTTTAGCTCTACAAGTCCGTTGGTGATTACCTCTACGGCAACTTCGTGAGTCTCCATCAAACTACTTCCCGGTTTAATTGAGGCGATAGCTTGACGCTGTGCTTCTACTACTAAATCATAGATGTCCTGCTGTTCGCTAGTCATAGTCCCACTTGCAGCATGTACTCTGGTGATATCACTAGCATAATATTCAAACTCAGCACCAGCATCAATCAATATCAAATCATTTTTTTCAATAATTTTATTGTTCTTTATATAATGCAATATACAAGAGTTCTCGCCAGAGGCTACTATCGACGGGTAAGCCCAACCATTTCCACCTTGGGATCTGAATACTTGATTTAGAGCAGCTTCCAGTTCATATTCATAAATTCCAGGGGTAATCATTTCTTTAGCAACTCGATGCGCTTGAATAGCAATCTGTGCCGAGCGTCTCATTACCTGAATCTCAGCTGCTGATTTGATAGAGCGCAATGAATGAATGAAACCTAAAGCATCAAAAGTAGTGCCTGAGTGACTGGGTGACTGACTGACGGGGTCTTCAAATTCATCATATTCATAAGCAGCATCTGCTTGGAAATTTTTCTTAGCTCCCAGCACACCTTCGCGCGGACCATCCCAAATCTCATGCTTAGGATCTACAGGCTGCACATAAAGGGTAAAAGGATTATCAGCATGAGGATCTAAAACACAGATAGCATCAGGTTCACGAAACCCAGTCAAGTAGTAGAAATCACTATCAACTCTGAACGGATAATGAACATCATTAGAGAAGATCTTCTCGGAACCGCTTTTTAAAACGCTTTTATAAGCTTTACCATCACTATCACTTTTAGCCTTAAGGTAATCAAGGACTTTTTGACGGCGGGTTTTGAATTCGGTTGGGGTGATCATCATAGGGGTCGTACCTAGACATTCTACCTTGTTGTAAATAAGAAGCTAGAAAGGATTTGATTATTTGAAATTAAGGCGAATGTCTAGGTACGACCCCTATACACTTGACATTCTTGTTATTATCATGAGATTATTTTGGGCATGGATGTAGATTTGAAATTTAGATCACAAATTAATGCTTTAGTACCAAGGGCACTTCAAACTACACGTTTAATACTAAATAATCTTCGAACCCAAAGAGGCATTACTGGACTAGAACTAAATGAGACAACCTTGCCCCCAGCGCATAAGCTAACAGCATTTGATGCGCAATCAAAAAGACCTGGAGAAAGCACTATAAATTTTGGAGCAAGATTAGATGAAAGTTTAGCTGTTCGAGCTTCTAAGCTGAATCACAACCCTTTAGAATACTCACCCATGGGTGGTGGTGCTAAACCAATAACACTTAGTGACACTCAATATGATACCACCAGGTTGTTACTGCTATTAACTACTCTTGATTTTAATTTTAAGCTTGAAGTGCTGAAAAGCAATTTAAAAGGAGCTTTTAAAGATCCTTTAAACCTTTGGAGTAATTTTACTAATAATGTTTTTGAGCCACTCAAAACACAAACTAGTGATCTATTAATGAGAATAAAAGACTTAGACAAATCAGATGCCTTATCAACATTAATTTCTGAAGCACAGAAACTATCTGTGATATGGATTAACACACTCCATAATCAAGGTAACAAATTTATATCACCCTCAATCCATGGCAATCCTACTTTATTGACAGAGTTAATGACAGTTAAAGATCTAGATACTAGAAGTCAATGGGAGAAACTTCTTCAACCAAGTAAACAAACTGCTAAACCTGGTTAAACGCCCACTCCAAGTCTGCAAGCAGATCTTCAACGTTCTCAATACCAACAGAAAGACGTACTAGATTGTCATTGATTCCTAATTCCTTACGGCGGGCAGCAGGCACAGCAGCATGAGTCATTGTTGCTGGATGCCCGATTAAACTTTCTACGCCACCAAGTGATTCAGCAAGCTGAAACACTCTTGTTGAGCTAACTAGCTTCTTCACCTGTTCTATATCACCAGCAAACTCAAAAGACAACATGCCGTTGTAACCCGACATTTGTTTCTTATAAAGCTCATACTGTGGATTCGATGGTAAAGCTGGACAAAATACTTGTGCAACTTTAGGATGCTTCTCAAGCCACTCCCCAACAGCGATACAGTTACTATGATGCTGGCGCATACGCACAGCAAGTGTCTTAATCCCTTTCATTAATATCCAACAATCAAAGGGTCCAGCCATAGAACCGCTAGCGTTTTGATGATAAGCAAATTTTTCAGCTAGCTTCGCATCACACACTATCACTGCCCCAATCAGCACATCAGAATGCCCGCCTAAATATTTAGTTCCAGAATGCACTACTATATCTACACCAAGTTCAAGTGGTCTTTGCAAATAAGGACTAGCAAAAGTATTGTCAAACCCAATCAAGATGCGGCTTTCATCATTACGGCTAGCATTAATCTTAGTCACTGCAGTAACTATCGCTTCAATATCACACAATCTCATCAAAGGATTAGTTGGTGACTCTAACCAAACTAATCTAGTATTAGGTTTAATCGCTTTCACAATATTATCGATACTACGTGCATCAACATACGAGTACTCAAGACCAATCGGTGACATGATTTGATCGAAGAGCCGATGTGCTCCACCGTATAAATCAGATGAAGAAATAATATGATCGCCAGGCTGGAAAATTTGCATCACTGCATGAATTGCTGCAATCCCAGATGGATAGACGCCTGCATAGGTACCGCTTTCTAAAGAAGCTAATACTTCAGCACAAGCGGTGCGCGTCGGGTTACCAGAACGTGAATAACAATAGCCCTTATTATCACCGATACCAGCTTGAGTATAAGTCGCAGTTTGATAAATAGGAAAAGCTGTAGAACCAGTAGCTGGGTCAGGTGCTTGACCTACCAATATAGAGCGGGTTTCAAAGCCCCAACTCTCCTCCATAGGTTTTTGCGCCTCTTGGAGTTCTTTACGAGTTTTATAGTCAGCTCTACGCATAATAAGCTAATTATAGCTGGGAATATAAGGATATATGACTTCATTTATCGGGTATTGCGACCAATTTAATGATTTATTGAGTTCGTTGATTATCATCGGGCCCATTTTACTTTTAATAGCACTAGCGATTCACGATATTTTACAAACCAAACATGCAATCAAGCGTAATTTCCCAGTTATAGGTTTCTTGCGATATGCACTTGAATTTATTGGACCAGAATTAAGACAGTATTTATTTCATGATGAGCGTTCTGATCGTCCCATACCTCGTTATATTAGAACTTGGGTTTATGCTCACGCTAAAGGACAGCTCGGTACTGTAGCATTTGGAACTAAGAAAGACTTAGACAAACCAGGCACTATGCTAATTCGTCATAGTCACTTCCCTGTCAATCCTAGTTCTGAAGAGTCTCACTACGATCATCGTGTTGTCATAGGCTCACGTCGTCGTTATCCTTATGAAGCTTCTATTTTTAATATCTCCGCGATGTCCTATGGTGCACTTGGTAAGAATGCCGTGCTTGCACTAAACCATGGCGCTAAAGCTGGAGGATTTTTTCATAACACTGGTGAAGGTGGTGCATCACATTATCACTTTGAAGGTGGGGCTGATGTAGTAATGCAAATCGGAACAGGTAAGTTCGGTGTAAGAAACCCAGATGGAAGCTTTTCAGAAGAAAAGTTTTTAGAACTAGCACGTAATCCACAAATAAAAATGTTTGAGATCAAACTCTCTCAGGGAGCTAAGCCTGGTAAGGGCGGAGTTCTTCCTAAAGAAAAAATCACTGATGAGATAGCTGAGATTAGAGGAGTACCTAAAGATAGAGATGTAGTTTCTCCACCGCGTCATGTTGAATGGAACGATAATGCTGGCATGCTCAGATGGATTGCTAATTTACAAAACAAAAGCGGCAAACCAGTTGGTATCAAGTTTTGTTTAGGGCGCAAAGAATATGTTTATGATTTGATTCAAGCAATTAAAGAAACTGAGATGATGCCAGATTTCATCACAGTCGATGGTGCAGAAGGTGCTACTGGAGCTGCTCCACTTGCACATACTGACTATCTTGGTTATCCGCTAAAAGATGCTTTGATGTTTGTTGATAATGCTTTAAGAGAAGCAGGTATAAGACAGGATATAAGATTAATCGCATCAGGCAAAGTTATCACGGGAGCAGACTTGGCTATCATTCTTGCCCTCGGAGCTGATTTGGCGCAATCCGCTAGAGGTTTCATGCTTAGCATTGGTTGTATACACGCGCTCAAATGCAACACCAATCACTGCCCAGCAGGAATAGCTACCCATGACAAATGGTTACAACGTGGTCTAGTAGTAGAAGAGAAATATCCTCGTGTTGCCAATTATCACAATGCCGTAATTTATGAATTCAATAGCGTACTGCATTCTTGTGGTTATAAATATCCACAAGAACTTAAACGCAATGATGTGATGAAAGTTGTAGACTATAACAAGATAGTCACTATGGATGAATTAATACCACAACCACCTCTAAAAGCTTGTAGCGAAATAGATAGAGAATCATGATCATGTTAAAAATACTTCTCAACACCTTTCGCTTTTTGCTTTTTATCGCGGGCATAGTAGCTGGATTTTTAACAGCATTAGTAGTGCTACCTTTGCCTGGTAAAACGTTCTTTAATCGCATGTCTAAATTGCCTCCGACCGCTAAAGACCTCATAGATAATAGTATTGGGCTAGGGGTTGCAGTGTTCCGCGTAGGCATGAGTGCTGGCAAAGAAATAAATCTCAAGTGTAGTGAGGCTTATAAATTCAGCAAAGTAAAACTAGAACAGATTAATGCTCAATTAAAAGAAGTAGCTAAGAATAATAAGAAACCAGGCAAAAGAACTAATCTTGAAAATTTAACAACTAAAAACTCCAACGGAGTTACAATTCAGTAATTATGGACGCAAATATTATAGACATAGCATTGGTGGTTAGCCTTAGTTTCCTGGCCTTATGCGCCATCATATTTTTAATTTACTTCATACCAGTTTTAATACAACTCGCTAAGCTACTGGAAGCTACTAGGACTCTAGTGGGCCTTGCAACTGAATATGTAGAGAACATTCAGAACAAGATTAATAGTGTAGGCGATAATATAAGTAAGTTTTCTAACTACGTTTCAGGGATCTGCTCTTCAGTCACCCACGGTGTTATGGACATGATCTTCGCTAGAAAAAAATAGAACTTTTTATAACTAACTTTTCAGGAAATACCGAAGAATGGTCGGGTATAATTCAATTATGAGCGAAAAAAATAATGGTGTTGGTAAGTTTTTATTCGGACTAGGTCTTGGAGCGGCAGCCGGTTTTGTGACTGGTTTATTGCTGGCCGACAGACCTGGAAGTGAGTTAAGAAAAGAAATTGAAGTCAACTCATCTGAATTTATTGAAAGCATTAAAGACAAGCTTGAAGATTTAAAAGAGCAAGCTTCAGATACCATTCGTGAATTCAAAGGTTTCACTGATGAGAAGTTAAAAGCATCTGCAAAAAATATTCAGACACAAGTAGATTCTTTGGGTAAACAACTTCAAGAATTAACTAAGAAACAAACTACTACTGCTACTGAACGTAATTAAGTGAAAGAGTTCTATCGTAAGCATAAAGTAAAAATCATTATGCTCACTCCCCTCGTGGTGGGGCTATTGTTCTTTGCTTACAGCGCAATTTCTGCATTGATAGTAGTGCAGAATAGTAAGATCTTTGAATCCACACCAGGCGCGAAGTTTGAGATTGGTGATTTTGAGATTCAACAAATTGATGAAAGAACTAATAGCGTCAAATGGTCTCTAAAAGCCAGTCAGACCCAAAGTGACCCTGGGCAAACTCAGGCTAAAATTAACAATCCTAAGCTAATATTTTTTGATACCAGCACTAACACTCACCAAGCTCGTTTCACTATTAATTCTAAGTTTGCTTATTTAAATAAAGCTGAGCAAGAGATTAATTTGTTTGACAGTGTACATTTGCTTACTAGCGATGGCAAGTATCAAATAGAATCTAACAAGCTAAAGTTCCGCGAAGAACTTCCTGTGATAGTGGTTTCAGATGGTTGGACTTTAAGTAGCAAGGATTACAAAATCAGTGGTGACAAGGGTTTGATCAATAAAGATTTCAAATCCATTATCAGCCAGCTGCACGCTTCTTTAAGTCAAGAATCTAAAAGCAACGGTATAAAACTTAGTGGCGACGAGATTAAACTAGAGTCTCATGGCGCACAAACTGTTACGGCAAACGGTAACGCTAAACTGCTAATTTCTGCAACTCAAACTTTGACCGCCAATCAGATCGTTATTTATGAATCAGGATTAGTGAAAGCTTCTGGGGTAGTTAGCGTAAGAACTGAAAACTTAGATTGTCATTCTGATAATTTAGTTATTCACCCAAAAGCTGACAAGAGCCCTAATAAAGCTGTTTTCACTGGTCATCCTTATATTATTCAAGGTGATAATAACGTTATACACGCAGATACTATTAACTACGATTTTGCTACCAAGCAAGCTGATATCGTAGGTAATGTACATTCAGGGTAATACTATATAATGTAATTGATGCCTTTGCTTCTTCTATGCCTTTTAATAAGCTTGTTGCCGCCGTGCCAGGCTGCAACGTTGGCTGAGCGCAACAGTCTTGATAAAGTCAAAATTATTTCTGCAGAAAAATTAAACTATAAAGATGGTAATTCCACCCTCATTGGTAATGTAAAAATCCAACTGGGGGATTTTATGATCGACGCACCTCAAGTGTATATAGATTCTGATAAAGCAGGTAAGCCAGTCAAAGCTAGATTTGAAAATGGAGTAGAACTTGACTCGGATAAATTAAGTATCCAAACACCAAGAATGGAATTAGATGTGCAAAGTTCCTTAGTAAAATGCTTTGCTAATGGTGAAACCCTTATACAGACTGATATCTACGGCAAGTCAAGAGCAAGTATTTTTTCTAATTATCAAGAAATAGATCTGGCTAAGGGTTTTGCAAAAGCGAGTGCTAATCCACAGATCCTAGATAAAGGTTTAACTAACGTACAAGAATCAGAGCAAATTAGATTTATTTCTGAAACAGTGAATATTAGATCAGCGACTATGGAACTTGAATTAGATGCTGACGATGAAATTAAATACGTTAATTTCCTTGGTAACGTAGTAGCACTTACTAATACTCAAAGAATAGAATCTCAAGATCTTCTTTATTTCCCTTTATTAGAAATGATGAAAGCTTATGATCAAGTAAAAGTTCTTTACTTAAAAGATAGTGCTGCTAATTATTTATTTGCTGATGCTTTAATCTATGAGAAAACCAAACACTTGCTATCAGTCTTCTCTAAAGGGATTGAGCGCCATGCAGAGATTCATAGTAATAATCTTTATGGCAAATCTCGCCAAATATTAGTGAATCTCGCTGAAGATGATTCTATTGAGTCCGCTATTCTCACTGGTGATGCTTATGCTCAGCATAAAGACAAATCTTTAGTAGCTTATGAAATACTTTTTGATGCCAAGAAAAACCAATTAGAAACCATTGTTGGTAGACCTCATACTCAGTTATTAAAAGTAAAAAAAGAAAAAGAACTCGATAAAAAACAAATCAAGAATAAATCAAAAAAGAAGAAAGATTAAAACTACTACTTAAAAGAAAACCGACCTTTGTGGGGTCGGTTTTATAGATTTGTTCTTAGCTAAACGTGCATTGCGAAAAGTCTTCCCATTGCACGTCTCTCTTCAGCGAGAAGCTCAGGGTCATCATGAGAGATTTCAAGAAAGTTTCTCCACATCGTCTCAAAGACTCCAAGCTTAGTTTCAGAACGCATCGTTGTTGGTTGTCTGGTGCCAACTCCTCCAGGAGCCAGCATCGCTGTCCCATCAACATTGATAGGGACTCCAGCACGGAGTCCTACGTTCATATTTAAGATTCTATCCTAAATCCCCTGAAAAAAGCAAGGGTTTTCAGGGGTGATATTATTCTAAGGATGCTGTTAAACAAATACTTTGGCGAATATGGCGGGCAATTTGTGCCTGAGACCTTAATGCCAGCTCTTGAAGAATTCGAAACAAGTTTTCTTAAATACCAAAAAGACCCAGAATTTCAAGCCGAATTACAGCACTATCTAACTAATTATGTGGGCCGGCCTACTCCTTTATACTTTGCAGAATCTTTAACTAAGCACTTTGGTGGCGCAAAAATATATTTAAAACGCGAAGATTTAAATCATACTGGCGCACATAAAATTAACAACGCTATTGGACAAGCACTTATCGCTAAGCGTCTTGGCAAGAAACAAATAGTTGCAGAAACCGGTGCTGGTCAGCATGGTGTGGCTACTGCCACTGCTTGTGCTTTATTAGGACTAGAATGCAAGGTATTTATGGGCAAGCTTGATATTGCAAGGCAAGCTCCTAATGTTTATCGTATGGAATTACTCGGTGCAGAAGTTGTACCAGTTACTAGCGGCAGCCAAACCCTTAAAGATGCTACCTCAGAAGCAATCAGGTATTGGGTTAGCAATGTTACTACTACTCACTATATTATCGGCAGCACAGTTGGACCACATCCTTATCCAACTGTAGTTAGAGAGTTTCAGAAAGTTATCGGTCAGGAAGCTAAGGCACAGATGCAGAAATTCGAAGCGCGCCTACCTGATTATATAATTGCTTGTGTTGGTGGCGGTTCTAATGCTATGGGCATGTTCCATCCTTTCATTGAAGAAGCGAAGGCTGGTAAATTAAAAATCATTGGTATAGAAGCCGCTGGTGAAGGGCTTGATACTGATAAACATGCGGCATCGCTTACTAAAGGTAGACCAGGTGTCTTACATGGTTCTAAAAGTTACTTGCTGCAAGATGATTACGGACAAATTCAAGAAGCTCACAGTATCTCTGCTGGCTTAGATTATCCAGGTATAGGTCCAGAGCATAGTTACTATAAAGACGCTGGACTAGTAAGCTATAAATCAGTCACTGACAGCGAAGCCTTGGCGGCTTTTAAATTGCTTTGCCGTATTGAAGGAATTATTCCAGCCCTAGAAAGCTCACACGCGCTTGCTTACTTAGATAAACTAATTCCGCAAACTAAGAGTAGCGATATAGTGCTAGTAAATCTTTCAGGTAGAGGCGATAAGGATTTGCAGACGGTGATTAGCCAAACACAACCCAAGCAACCGCTATCCCCATAGAAGCAATCATTATCAAAGCATAGTTTTGTATTCTGCCTGATTGTTGAGTCTTAAGTACTTCGCCAACTACTTCTGAACCGCGCCAGATCAAACCATTGATAGCAATGCCTTCTATTAATAAACCTTCAAACAATTTAAAGGTGAAGCGGAATATAGACATGAATATGCTAACAACGAAATCATATACTTCATCGATGTACCACTTGTTAAGAGATGCTTCATAGACAACCTTGAAGTTCTTCTTGAAGAACTCATTAACAGTGAGTTTAGCGATTTGGATTTTTCGTATATAAACTAGGTAAGCTGCAAGAGTACCAAATACAAAAGCTAAGAATGGTAAGTAACCCATAGGGAGAGTCATCTCATGCATAAAGAATGCCCAGCCAGATTGACCTTCATGTAAGTGAGAATGGAAATGAGCATCTAAGTAAGCTTGTAGTTTATAGCCCATCAATGGCGAACCCCAAAGTCCAAGTATCACTGAAGGTATAGCAAGCACCATTAACGGTACAGTAACAGAGAACGGTTGCTCATGAGGATGCGCATGTCCTTTATATTCACCTTCAAATGTTTTGAAATAGATTCTAAACATATAAAAAGCAGTCATTGCTGCCGTGAGAGTAGCAACCCAGAATAAACCCTTATTTACTTCCCAAGCTTGAGCAATAATCATGTCCTTAGACCAGAAACCTGACATTAGCGGAAACCCACTTATAGACAAGGTTCCGATCAAGAAAGTTATAGCGGTGATTGGCATATGCTTGCGCAGACCACCCATCTCGCTCATGTCTTGTTCGTGATGACAGCCCATAATTACTGAACCTGATCCTAAGAACAGCATCGCTTTGAACATTGCGTGAGTAATAAGGTGAAACATTGCAATTATTGGTGCACCAAGACCTGCTGCCATCACCATGTAACCTAATTGCGAGCAAGTAGAGTAAGCAAGTGCTTTCTTGATATCGTTTTGCGAGAAGGCGATAGTTGCTGAGAATATCGCTGTGATACCACCAATTAAAGCGATCACTGGAAGCGCCTCTGAACCATCGATACTCAGTATCGGGAAAACTCTCGCTAATAAATAAACTCCAGCAGCTACCATTGTTGCAGCGTGGATAAGTGCAGAGATAGGAGTAGGACCTTCCATCGCATCTGGAAGCCACACGTGAAGCGGGAATTGAGCTGATTTAGCTGCAGCACCCATGAATATTAATAGACCGATAGTAGTAATAGAAATTAAACCTGTTAATGACAAACCGTTAGCAGAAATTGCAATCTCTGCTGCTTCTCTAAGTTTAGAGAAAGCAAGTGTAGGAGTTGCAGCATCAGCAGTCCAAAAACCTTTAGTGAAGTTATAAAGTAAAACTAGACCAATCAAGAAACCTGCATCACCAACACGGTTCACAACGAATGCTTTCTTGCAAGCGTGTGCCGCAGCCGGTTTGTACCACCAGAAACCAATGAGCAAGAAAGAGCAAACACCAACTAACTCCCAGAAGAAATACATCTGGAATAAATTAGTGGCGATAACTAAACCTAACATTGAAAAAGTAAATAATGATAAGTAAGAATAGAATCTGGTGTAACCCTCATCCTCATTCATATAGCCGTGTGTGTAAATCTGCACTAGCAAACTTACTAAGTTCACTGTTAGCAACATAGCGATAGCCAACGGATCTATCATGCAGCCGATGTCTAAATGAAAATCACCAGCTTTAATCCAATTGAAATTGATTTGATAAGCATCATGCCCATGAAAATTCAGAAATACTATTACCGAGTGAATTAATCCCAGCGCCACAGCAGCCACCGATAAACCCATCGACAGCACTCGGCTGCGATGTGTAAAGAACATTATCAGCACAGCTGATACAAGTGGATAGAGAGCAATTAACCATGCGTTATCAAGATTATTCATATACTAGATTTCCTTCGAAATTGAATTTCCTTCTAAGCGACACGTGCGTACCGCACGGTCGCTATCTTTTTTAAACGACCTCTAATTGAAACCATAGGTTTCAAAAGAGGTCTGCATTCATCTTATAATGGAATTAAATACTTGTCAGGCTAGTTATTTAGTGATTTTAATTAGGATCTCGTTCTTTTCTATAACTTTGATCTCTTCTTTGATGGTACGTTTCATACCGCTATAAGAGTGATATTCTTGCAATTTGTTAATTAACTCTTGATTGTCATTTCTCAACATTTGCCTTTCTTTAAATAGTTCTAGATTCGAACTTACATTCTGTGTCAGATTGATAATGTTACATAAAGCACTGTTAATCAGTGGTAGCAAGGTGAGACAAGCAAGTAAGAACCAAAAATATGGTTTGAAGTTTATATAGTCGGCCATGTCTGCTTGCATTTTTGGAAAAGATTCCTCTTGAATTGGGATACGAAAACTAGAGTTCTCTTTTAATTTAACTGCAATTTTTTGATCTATGTCAAAGTGTGGTTCAGGTACGGGCTTAGTCTTATTCTTATAAGTGTTATCGCGTAGGTATTTAGAAACATCTTTTTGAGACTGTAGATAATAAGCTTTCCTTGGACGAAAATCTAATTTAGGGTCAATTATCGGACCTTTATTAAAATCGTCGGTGAAATATTGTGAATAGTCCGGTAAGGCCATAAATTTCGATAGCAATATAGACTCCACGAGCCTATGGTTTCCTAGTGACGCTGCGGCTTGGTTTTTGATCCTAGTTTTCGACTTATTGTTAATTTTTTGAGGCTGGTGGTACACTACTAGAATATGGTAAAAATCGGTGATGTTTTCGAAGAAATGCTCAAACACTTTAATCCAAGTGCAGCACAGAGTACTGCTGCGGTGTATCAGTTCAATATATCCGGTGCCGAAGGTGGCATCTGGGCGTTCAAAATAGAAAATGGTTCTTGTGAATTAGTGAAAGGCGGAGTACCAACTCCTTCTGTAGAGATTGCTCTAGCTGATAAAGATTGGATGGCAATACGCGAAGGCAAACTCAATTCTCAAATGGCTTTCATGCAAGGTAAACTTAAGATCAAAGGCGACATGAATCTAGCAATGAAACTGCAGACTATGTTTCCTATTTCTTAGTAGTTAGTATTTTTTAGCAGGTTTATATCCAGGGAAAGCCTCTTGAATAGTGGCTACTCTTGGAACGCCTATAATCACAGGTTGATCAGCTTTTGGTTCTGTTAGAAACAAAGGGGGATTCTTGTTAGGTTCAGCTTGATGTAATTCTTCTATATTAGCTGTTGTTACTTCTACTTTTTCAGCTTTAGGCGGACCATATGTTTTTCGAGCATGAGCTTTGGCATCATAACGAGGAGCTTGTAAGCTGCCTATCGGTTTTTTAGGATCATCTTTCGTTACTTCCGCAGGACGAGTGATAAGACCCATTTCAACAGCTGCATTGTCTCTAGCATGATCATGTAAGTTTGAAACCGCTACTGTCCCTAAACCAGCTACAACAGCTAATAAAGCTAAAGTAGGTAATGGCCCCTCTCTATATGGCTTATTATAATTAAATCCCGGCACACTCATCTTCGTATTATCTATACTTTAATCTTAGCACCATTCAATTCTAGAATTACACCCCTAATCTTTTCTTTAGTTTCATTGATTTGATTAGCAGCGCTAAGTTTTACTAATTCATCTATGGTTTTAGCGAGTTTTTCATCATCAATATTAGAGTTGATCTTTGCTTTGTAAATTTTATCGGTAAGTTTATGATCAACAAACTCACTAGAAGTAAGCAACTCTTCATGTAGCTTCTCGCCTTCTTTAAGACCAATGAATTCTATCAGCACATCTTCAAGTGACAAACCTGAAAGTTGAATAAACTGCTTAGCAAGTTCGTAAATCTTCACTGGCTCTCCCATATCAAGCACCATGATCTCACCATTACTCGCACGCGCTGCTCCCTGAATCACTAGCTGCGCCGCTTCAGGAATAGTCATGAAATATCTGAAAGCTTCTTTATGAGTGACAGTGATTGGTTTACCAGCTTTGATTTGTTCTTCCCAAACAGTAATCACCGAGCCTCTTGAACCAAGTACGTTACCAAATCTCACCGCAGTGTATTTGGTCTGTGGATAGTCCTTAGAAGCCATGAGCATTACTTTCTCTGCAAGACTCTTAGTAGAACCCATAATACTAGTAGGGTTCACAGCTTTATCAGTGCTGACTAAAACAAAAGCTGATACTTTGTGTTTACCAGAAAGTTCAGCAACATTGCGTGTGCCTAAAACATTATTCTCAAAAGCCTCACAAGGATTGAGTTCCATCAAATGGACATGCTTATGTGCTGCAGCGTGAAACACTACATCAGGTTTAAACTCAGTAAAGATTGCATCCATACGATCGTAGTTTCTAATATCTACAATCTTCATTTCTATATTTTTAAACTCACTTAAAATAGTTTGCCAAGTACCAAATATGGAATTTTCACCCTTGCCAAGCAAACAGATAGCAGAAATGTTACAGCGTTTCACTAACTGCACACAAAGTTCCCTGCCTATAGATCCACCAGCTCCAGTTACTAATACTCTCTTACCTTCTAAGAATGAATGTACTTCAGCACCACTGAGATCCACTTCTTCACGCCCCAAAAGGTCTTCCATACTGAGTTTGCGGATCTGCTCTACGCTCACCTGTCCGCCTGCAAGCTGATCCACACCAGGAATAGTACGCACATCTACTCCAGTCTCATTACAAAGTAAATTGATTTGTTTACGTTCCTGTAATTTAAGACTCGGTATAGCAATAATGATTTGATCTATAGAAAGTTCGTTTGCCCAATATTTAACATCATGAATAAACCCAACCACCGGCACACCTTCAGCGATATGCATCTTGTGCTTAATAGTATTATCGTCGAGCGCAGCGACTACTTTCAAGCCTAATTCAGGATGAAGATTAATAGCTCTAATAGTCTGCAAAGCCGCTTCCCCAGCGCCAATGATTAAGGTGCGTTTTTGCACACCTTCCAAATTACTCAAGCGCTTGCGTATGTCTCTTTGGTTAACCCATGAAGATCTGATTAACCTTAAAGCAGCAAGGATACTTATCGCCAATAATAGATCAATCATAGCGATCCCATAGGACGCTGCGATGATACTTCCCGAATGTGGGTTGAAGCCCATAAACCTTGGACTGATAATCACAAGAGCAGCAACTAATAGAGATCGAGACAGGTGAATCAAATCATTCACTGAAGTGTAACGCCAGAATCTTCTATAAGTACCAAAAGCAATCAAAGAGACCATTTGCGCCAGTACTACCAGAGGCAGGATTTTAAGTAACTGCACATCCCAGATAAATTTATCGGCTGGGGTGTTAATCAAACCTTCTAATCTTATATAAGTAGCAAGCACCCAAGCACAAGCTAAAAGAGCGGCATCAAGCAATATGCGAAATAAATTTTTGGGTTTAAACATTAGCTAGTGCCTCCAGGAACTTCTCATTCTCACTTTTCGTGCCAACTGTAACGCGCAGAGCAAATTCATTAACGTAAGGAATCGCTCTAATAATCACTCCTTGAGCCATAAGCTTCTCAATAAGCACTGATGAACTTTGAGTTCCACTAAATAAAACGAAATTTGTTTCTGATTCGTAAACCTTATAGCCAAGTTTTTTTAAGCCAGCCATAATTAAAGGTCTCTCTTGCTTATTGTTATTAACGATCTTATTAAAATGCTCGGTATCTTTTAGGGCAGCTTGAGCAGCAGCGATACTAGCGCGAGTACAAAGAAATGGAGTGATCAGGCTTAAATATTTACGCTGCAAGGTTTTAGACATCAATCCATAGCCAACTCTGAAACCCGCTAAGGCATAGGCTTTGGAGAAGGTATAGCCAACCACTACATTAGAATACTTGGCTACTAAGTTTTTAGCATCGTATTTCTGGCGATCACTAAACTCTATATAAGCATGATCAACGAAAAGAATAATATTTCTTGAATCAAGTTCTTTAGCAAGATACTCAATCGTCGCGAGATCGATAATACTGCCATCTGGATTATTAGGTGAGCAGAGAAAAACTATTTTAGTGTTAGCTTTCACTGCCGCTAAAATCTTAGTGGCATCAATATTAAACTCTGCATCACGTTTAACTTGGATTACTTCTACGCCTGCTCGGCGTGCAGCGTAGTCGTAATAAATAAATGTTGGACTAAGGTCAATAATAGAACTAGAACCGTTACAGAACAGCATTAACAAATGCTCAATGACACTATCCATGCCATTACCAACAACGATACCAAGTTCATCCATGTTAACACCATCAGCTCTAAATTTATTTTCAAGAGCAGCGATTAAGGATTCACTAGCAGGTTCATCGTAGTAATTAGAATTAGCAGAAGCTCCTTGAGCAGCTTTAACTGCAAGCGGGCTAGTACCGATAGTACTTTCATTACCAGCAAGCCTAATAATCTGCTCACGTTTGAGCCCATACTTCTCCATGACATATTCAAAGGTCTTACCAGCGAGGTATTCCTTACTATCTATAAGCCATGAATTAAGTGCTTGTTTGTAATCCACTACTTATAATATAGCAAATATCTATACAGCGGACTTAGTCTCAGCAGCATATAAACACAGCCCGAGATACTCAAGCACTTTAGTTGCAATTTTGGTTTTACTTTCTTTTGGTATGGAGCTGATCATGGGCATGCAATCCGCTCTATCAGCTGAAGCAATGATGCTCACCTCTGCTTCATCAGCACCAAACGCTTCTGGAGAGTTAGCTACAATGAAATCAAGTTTTTTAGATTGAATCTTTTTCTTCGCGTTTTCAATTAAGTTTTCTGTCTCCACGCTAAAGCCGACGATAACTTGGTTTGCTTGTTTGAACTTTGCTACCTCTTGTAAAATATCAGGCGTTTTTTCTAACTGCAAAGTTATATCACCGATTCTTGCGTTAGCTTCGTTGATCATATTTACTATCGCTCCAATAGGGGAGTCTTGATTTTCTTTTTGAGTTTTAATTTTCTGATCAGCAACTTCACGCGGACGATAATCAGAAACTGCAGCTACCATGATGAGAGCATCAGCAGGTTTAGCATAAGGACCGGATTTAACGAATTGATCAAAAAGCGCTTCGTACATTTCTTTATGAGTCTCTACCTTAATAAGTTCAACATTTTTAGTCCAAGCTTCACTGTTGTCTATAGTAGTAATTAGTTTTACTTCGGCTCCATGTTTAATTGCTTCACGCGCTAGCGCAAATCCCATCTTTCCAGAACTACGGTTAGTAATAAATCTTACTGGATCAATCTTTTCTCGCGTTGCTCCAACAGTAATGATGATCTTCTTTCCCTCAAGCAAAGCCATATGGGAATTGGGTTCTTCTTCAATCTCCTCTTCAATATTTCTAGCGTTAAAAACAAAAGCGCCACTAGCTTTCTTTTCTATGGGACTTGGTTTATCAAAATTACTCTCACTGTTAATTGCGCCTAGCAATCGAGACTGAGACTTTTTTGCGCTGCCGATCAGCCCCTCCGCAGCTTGAATAATAGTATTAATTTCAGGCAATCTACCTTGTCCGATATAACCACAAGCAAGCTCTCCGCACTCTGGTTCTATGAAATGATAGCCAATCGATTCTAATACTTGTTTATTTCTCTGCACCGTAGAATGCTCCCACATATTGGTGTTCATAGCAGGAGCTAAAAGTACCGGCGCGCGAGTCGCTAAAACTAAATCGTAAAGAATATCATCAGAGATACCAGTAGTAAGCTTAGCTATGCAATTAGCAGTAGCCGGTGCAATAAGAATTAAATCCGCTTGATCCGCAAGTTCTATATGCTCTATTTCAGAACCTTCTGTTTGTTTGGAATGAACTTTATTAGCACTCATTACTTCAAGACTGAGTGGAGCAACAAACTTAAGTGCGTTTTCAGTTGCAACCACATGGATATTTGCACCTAATTTTTTAAGCTGAGACACTAAATCTGGGGTCTTATAAGCAGCTATACCACCGCTAATACCAAGAATTATAGTTTTACCTTCAAGTGACATTCGTTTAATATTGTACTGCTAGTGGGAATTTATGTCAGTTATTTTAATATGTATTTCCCCTGGAGAGAAATACATATTAACCTTAAAGCTTTTGCAAGATTCTCTCTAGCTAGCACTTGCTATCCTTTAGCACATGGCTAAAACCCGCGTATTGGTAACAGATAAACTTGATGAAGCTGGATTAGTGATACTTAAACAAGGCTCAGATGTTGATTACAAACCAGGGCTTAGTCCTGAAGATTTGAAAGCTATTATCAAGGATTATGATGCACTCTTAGTGCGCTCGCAAACTCAAGCAACCAAGGACATCCTTGAGCATGCACCTAAATTAAAAATTATCGGTCGCGCTGGTGTTGGCGTCGACAACATCGATGTAGAGACAGCTACCGAGCGCGGTATTATCGTTGTGAATTCTCCAGAGGGTAATACTATTGCTGCTGCTGAACATACAGTGGCACTAATGATGGCGCTTGCTCGTCATATACCTGTTGCAGATAAATCTTGTAAAGAACATAAATGGGATAGAGCTAAGTTTGTAGGTACTGAGTTAAATGCTCACGTACTTGGTATTGTCGGACTTGGAAAAATCGGTCAGCGTGTTGGTAAAGCAGCACTTGCGCTTGGCATGAAGGTTATAGGCTACGATCCTTTTATCTCTAAGGAACGCGCTGAGGAGCTGGGTTTCACCAGAGTCGAACTAGATGAAATTTTCACACAATCAGACTACATCACCTTGCATGTACCTAAGACTAAAGAAACTATGGATCTTATCGATAAAGAAACTATTGCACTAATGAAAGATAGCGTACGCATAATTAACTGCGCGCGTGGTGGTTTAATCAACGAACAAGATTTAGCAGATGCTATTAAAGCTGGTAAGGTTGCAGGTGCTGCGATAGATGTGTTCCCTGAAGAGCCTTGTTTAGATTCACCTCTGCATGCTTGTGGCGATAAAGTTATTCTTACTCCGCATTTAGGAGCTAGTACTACTCAAGCACAACTTAACGTAGCAATCGACGTCGCTGAGCAGATTAGAGACGTACTTAAAGGCGGTGTAGCAAGAGCTGCGGTTAATCTTCCTGGACTTAAACCAGAGTTAGTGAAGCATATTAAACATTACCTTGGTATCGCTGAAGTAATGGGTTCTTTCTTATCGCAGATCTGTGATGATGCAGTGAAAGCCATAGAAGTAGAAGCGCTTGGTAAACTGGCTGATAAAAATATTGAGGGATTGAAACTTGCGGTACTTAAAGGCGTGCTTGCAGCGCGTATCGACGGAGTGACTTTTGTGAATGCTCCTTTAATAGCAGCAGAGCGTAAAATCAAAGTTACCGAAATGAAATCAGAAGATTCAGGTGCCTATATCGATAAACTTAGAGTAACTATTCATACTGATACTGAGACTCACGTAGTGGCTGGTTCAGTGTTACAGGGTAATATACCTTCTATTATTCAAATAGATGCTTACCCATTAATATTCAGACCTGAAAAGCACTCTATAGTTACTTTCCATAAGGACCAACCTGGTGTCGTTGCTCAAGTATCTAAAATACTTTGGGATAAACAAATTAACATCAGCGGCATGAACTTAGGACGCACTAAGGATGAGGCTCACGCAGTAATGGTAATTGGTGTGGATAGCGAAGTAGATGATGAATCCCTAGCACTTATCGAATCACTCTCTGGTATTGAAGATGCTAGGTATGTTAAGTTGAAAGGGAAGATCTAAAGCCCCCAACCCCCAGCGACTTCAAGATTCTGTCCAGTGATATAGTCACTAACTGCCAAAAATAAAACTGCATCTGTTACTTCATCCAAGGTTGCTAAGCGTCCTAGCGGGATCTTGCTGGTAGCGTTGTGTTTAACAGTGTTTTCCATACTGCCAGGAGAAACCATGTTTACTAAAACACCGTTACTAGCTTCAGCTTTTGCTAGTCCCTGAGTCAAGCTCAGCAAGCCCATTTTAGCGCTGTGATAAGCAATGATATTAGGCGCAGGACTTAAGTTTTCTAAACTTGCAAACCCAATATTTATAATCTTGCCACGTGATTTACGCAAATAAGGCAAGGCAAATTTAGACATATAGAAATTACTATTGAGATTTGAACCTATTAGATCTTGCCACTCAGCAATCGAAATCTCATCTATTGATTTAGCAACATAGTTACCTACATTATTCACAAGCAAATCCAAGCGACCATATTTTTTAACGACATCCTCAACTAAATGCTCAGCAGCTTCAGCTTGAGTTAAATCATAATCAGCCGAGCGAATAATATCTACTTGCTGATAGCCAAGTTTAGGTAAACGTTCTGAAATGCACTTGCCAAGCCCCTTAGCGTTACCAGTGACTATTGCTACTAAAGCTGATTTAGTCATCGTCTTCTAGATCTAAAGTTTGCCATTTTTGTTTAGGTTTATCGTAATAAAAAACCTTACTATCATTACTAAACGATACTAAGCGTATAGTAGGGCTGCTCACTGTCATACGCTTACGACCTTTCTTGTAGATTAGAGTAGTAGGATAACGTCCTCCATTCACTAGCTCCAAATAGTCTTCCTCAAAGGGCTCTAAATAAAGAGTTTTATCTCTATTGATTACGCTTAGGTAATTATCGTGGCTTTTAAGTTCATGTACTATCACTGCATAGTCTCTAGTACCATCCAGATTAAAATCTAACTTAATCGATTTAAGGAATTTAGATTGATTAAGTTTCTGAAGATCCTTACGCGCATAGTCGTAGTAATCCATTAAGTCTCGTTGTTCTTTATGATCCATGCCACGAGCCTTTTGTGGAGAGAGTTCTAAAGGATAGAAATCATAAATATTAGCGCGGCGATAATTTGCACCCAAACGCCCACTAATCATTTCATCGATAGCTTTATCAGTATCAGTTCTAGGGATCTGATCATCAATATCAGAAATTCTTAGTTTAGAACTAGGCGTGATTACTCTGCTGAATTCTTTATTGTTTTTGGCATAAGCAATGTTATTACTAAACAATGCAAGGAGAAGAAGTATTATGAGATCGCCACGTCGCGCCTTCGGCGCTCCTCGCGATGACGATTTGGAAGAATTATTTCGCATTAGCTGTCAACTTCTTCTTTGCGTCATTAACTTTTCCATAAGCATAAAACTTTTCTACGCGAGCTTCATAAAGCTTTTCTGGAGCGAGTTTCATAAGCTCTCTTAAATTACGCAATATAGCTTCTTGAACAGTTTCTGCTGTATTAGCCCAATCTCTATGAGCGCCACCCATCGGCTCAGCTAAGACTTCTTCTATGACATTCAATTCTTTTAAATCCTTAGCTGTCATCTTTAAAGCTTCAGCTGCTTCAGGAGCTTTGTCTCTGGTTCTCCACAGTATCGCAGCACAGCCTTCTGGGCTGATAACTGAATACACAGAGTTCTCTAGCATTAAAACTTTGTTAGCCACACCTATCGCTAAAGCGCCACCAGAGCCACCTTCACCGGTAATGATGGCAAGTACTGGTACACGTAGTTTAGCTAAAGCTTTTAAATTTTCAGCAATAGCGATCGACTGACCATTAGCTTCAGCACTTAATCCAGGATAAGCTCCAGGTGTATCAATAAAAGTAACTATTGGTAAACCAAATTTATTAGCATATTCAAATGCTCTTTTTGCTTTACGGTAACCTTCTGGTTGCGGCATACCAAAATTGCGTTTTTGGTTTTCTTTGATACTACGTCCTTTGCGCGTACCGACAGCGATACAAGCAATACCATCTATCTCAAACATAGCAGTGAGGATAGCTTCATCATCAGAACCAGCTCTATCACCATGCAATTCTATCCATTTGGATTTGCCGCAAATCATATTGAGATAGTCTTCACAATTAGGTCTATTAGGATGACGAGCAATTCTAGTGATATCAATTGCACTTAAATTACTAAATGTAGATTGCTCCACCTTTTTATACTGTTCCTTTAATTGTTCAATTTGTGCTCTATCTTCTGGGCTAGTAATACGTTTCTCTAAAGCTTTGATTTCTTCTTGAATTTTGTGTAATGGTTTTTCAAATTCAAGAGGAATTTCTTTTTTAGGTTGCTCAACAGTACCAGCAAGTGCTGAACTTTGATTATTTAAAAGCTTAGCGGTAACTGTATCGCTAACTTTAAAGTTTACAGGAGAGAAACCATGTATCTTGAGTAAACGAGCTAAAGTTGATTTCATTTCACTACGTTCAACAATTAAATCGATCTGACCATGTTCTAATAAATATTCTGCTGTTTGGAAATCTGCTGGTAATTTTTCTCTTACTGTTTCTTCTATTACACGGCGCCCCGCAAACCCAATTCTGGCACCAGGTTCAGCGATTAATAAATCACCTAGGGTTGCAAAACTCGCGGAAACACCACCATAAGTTGGATCAGTTAGAATAGAGAAATAAGGTAATTTAGCTTCATCTAATTTTTCAAGAGCGATACTAGTTTTCGCCATTTGCATGAGACTTAAAATTCCTTCGTGCATTCTTGCACCACCAGAACTAGAAACAGAGATCATTGGAATTTTCTCAGCAATAGCTTTTTCAACTAAGCGAGTAAATTTTTCTCCTACCACAGTACCCATGGAACCACCAAGGAAATGGAAGTTCATAACAGCGATAGCTACACGCACACCTTCTATCTCTGCAATACCTGTGAGTATTGCTTCCTTGAAACCAGTACGCTTTTGGGCATGGACTACTATCTCAGAATATGGTCTGCCATCATTAAATTTAAGAGGATCCTCTGGACTAATATCCGCATCTATTTCTTGAAAGCTACCACTATCGGTTAATAGCGATATTCTTTCGTTGATAGGGAATACGCCATGAAAATTACATTCAGGACAAACATTGAGGTTAGATGTATAGTCAGATTTATGTATAGTTGCAGAGCAAGCTTTGCACTTAACCCAATTAGCCGAGATCTCTTCGTCTGACAGGCCATTATTAGTTGTGGAGCTTGCTTGTTTAGCAAACTTCTCTTCTCTAACTGACTTGAAAAATCCACGTAATCCCATATGATGTTTCCTTTTATAGCCCCCGGATCTATAATTATACTATAGTCTATACATATTTAGCAAGGGTTGTTTTGGGGGTTTTCAGGTGATTATAGGCTTAAAGAGACATCTCGTTTGCTTATGAAGAGTTCCCTATATAATTAAAACAGTGTTTGGTAGCAAATACCTACTTTTAGAATTAGATAAGCACGAGGCAGAGTTATACCATTTGCCAGACCTAGTGCCTTATTTAAGCTCAGACCAAAAAAAGCTTAATAAGGAAGGTTTCAATTGGGAGCTATCCGTTAAAGCCATGAAGTCTCTTGTTAAAGAGGAAGATTGTGATGAATACAAACTCTACAAATTATTTGTACGCAAGTGGGGGCTCTATAGTGAGCTAACCTCTGCTATCAATGAACAACGTTTAACTGAAGCAGAAAAAACTATCGATAAAATTCTTTCAATAGATTTGTTAGATCCATCTGCCTATCTAAATCTAGGCTATGTATTTCGCTTACAAAAAGAATATTACAGATCTGAACAAGCTTATCTCAAAGGCTTGGATATTGTAGTTTATAGAACGCCCTTCCTGAGTGGCTTAGCCAAGACGTATGAAGAGCTTGGTAAATTTGATGATGCTATCTATACTTGGAATCGAGTAGCAGAAGAGTCTGATGATTCTGAAGCCATTAGTAAACTTATTGATCATAAAGTTTATTGTGGTGATATGGAATCAATCAAACAACAAAAAATCAATGAACAAGCAAGGCTGAATTTGGAACCAGGAATTAATTTTGAAACTTTAATGCGCAAAGAATTCCAAAAATCTTATAACGATGTAGAAGCGCTCACCAAGCTCGGCACAAGGTTAGTGCATCATAAATTAACTGAGCTTGCAGTGAAAGTATTTGAAAGAGTGTATCAGTTGTCGCAAGTGCAGGTTACTACTATTTAGACATGAGTTAAAACACCCAGTTTTATCAAATTTCATTAAAAAGGACTTTATATTCATTATGGCGATTAAATCTCCAACAAATATTGCTGCACTGATTGGTAACAGAGCATTAGTAAAATTCTATCCTTCTATGCCTAAAGCAGCTGAAGGGTATATGAGATGTGTTCATATCACCTCGCCTACAAATTTAGATTCAATATTTGCTAATGGTTTAAATTTAACGCACGGACTTATAGATTCTCATACAAGGCCTTATTCTGCAGATACAAAGCTTTCTCTAGTTCATAAAGATGAACAATCACCGGGCTTGTTCGCTCATCCAAAAACTGGTGATCCAAGATATCGCAATGGAGTTGCAGTAATAATAGATTTGCCTTTTGATGTTTATCAGGCTTTTCGTAGAACAAGCCACCCTGACGACACTGTTCCAAAGGAGTTCATTAGAGGAGCTGTTACTCGCCATGGTCAATGGATTAATAATCCAAATTACAAAAATGATTTTGTTTATGAAATACCAGCACCAATACTTTCAGGACCTGCTAATAGAATCGCTTGCCATGAGGATTCAGACACTCTTGCAACCGTTAAACTTTTGAATGGACGAGCTGCTGATGATATTTGGTAAAAATTGCCATGCCATTTTCCTTAGAGCGAGGGCTTTTTCGTAGTTCAAGGCACGAGTAGATTTTCGAGGCGAAGTTGACTAGAGGTCAATGAGTCGAAGAAAATCTACGAGCAACACAGAAATACGGAAAAAGAACCGCGGTTAAAGCGGCTTCATAGTCGGGAATGCAATCACGTCTCTAATAGATGCGGAGTCCGTTAAAAACATCGCTAATCTATCTACGCCTAAGCCCATGCCAGAAGTCGGTGGTAGACCGTATTCTAGAGCAGTAACGAAATCTTCATCGAATACATGCGCTTCTTCATCGCCGCCATCGCGTTCTTTAGCTTGTTGAATAAATCTTTCACGTTGATCTTGTGGATCAGTTAACTCTGAAAATGCATTTGCAGTCTCACGTCCGTAAACGAACAATTCAAACCTCTCCACGAAACCTTCTTTAGTTCTATGCTTCTTAGCTAGAGGAGAGATCTCTATCGGATAATCGTAGACTATGGTTGGTTGAATCAAACTAGCTTCGCAGTGTCTCTCGAAAGCATCATTGAGAGCCTTGCCTGTAAGTTCTTGTCCTGTAGCTTCTTTCACCAGATCCTGCATAGTAACTCTGCGGAACGGTTTAGAGAAATCTATTACCTCACCTTGATAAGTAATGCTTTGGGAGCCGGTAACTTTTTCTGCTACATAACGAATCAATTCTTCAGTAAGACCCATCATGTCATAAAGATCAGTATATGCCCAGTACATTTCAATAGAAGTGAACTCTGGATTGTGTTTGATACTAATACCTTCATTACGAAATATTCTTCCCATCTCATAGACACGCTCAAAGCCGCCTACCGCAAGGCGTTTGAGATGTAGCTCAGTAGCAATACGCAAAGTAAGATCTAGATCAAGGGCATTGTGATGAGTAACGAAAGGACGTGCCGCTGCACCACCAGCTTCGGTATTCAGTATCGGCGTTTCAATCTCTACAAATCCTCTATTGTCTAGAAAATTTCTAATCTCACGTAATAACAAAGCACGCTTATATAAATTATCCTTAGATTTCTCATTAACGATTAGATCCAGGTAACGTTGTCTATATCTAGTTTCTACGTCAGCGATACCAAGCTTACGTTGTTTACCTTCAATGATCTCAGGAAGTGGTTTAAGAGTTTTAGAAAGCACTGTAACTTCTTCTACATCTATAGTTAGCTCACCACGCGGAGTGCGACGTATTTTACCTTTCGCACCGATATGATCTCCTTTATCTAAGAGATGAAATAGTTTCTCTAAATTCTCATCACGCGTTTTGGCGTCAGAGAAAACTTGTATCTTACCTGTGTCATCTACTAAATCTATAAACATCCAATTGTTGCGCTGGTTATGTACGCGACCAGCAACCACAACTACATCTTCTGTGCGCTCTTCATTAGCGAGCGATTTATATTTTTCTTGCAGTTCTCTTGTAAAATGACTACGCTTAAAATTATATGGATAAGGATCTATGCCCAGCTTCTTTAGCTCTTCCAGCTTGCGTTTGCGCTCCTGCTCTAAGTTAGTTAAATCTTGTTTCTCTTCCACTGTTTCTACCACGAAGATTTATTATATCAAACATCAATGAGCCGCAGAAAATCTACGAGCAACTCAGAAATACGGAAAAATAGCTGCGGCAAAGTTAGCCGTTATCAAGGGCTACGATTATCGCTGGCTCACCTTTAACAATACCTAAACCAGTAACCACAAAGCCTCCAACCATTGGTTGTACTTCAGGCTCAGTATCCAATCCTGATCTAAATGGTTTAGCTAGACTTACGTTTGGCTCATAGCCAAGCGTTCCAGGAAAATCTTGATCTGGATCTACAATACCATCAATCAATTCCACAGTTTCTTTAGTGAAAGGGTTAAGAAGTTTTTTAGTAGAACCAAGTTGCTCTACTTCATAGCTAGACTCAGGAATGATTCCGCCTGTGTCTACTGCTGAAATTTGAATATTAGAAACTAATGCCTGAGCCGCTGCAATAACGTTAGCGTTTTTAGCTTTATCCTGCGCTTCCATTAAGTTAGGAATAGCGATAGTGGCCAAGATACCGATGATTACAACCACCACCATCAACTCTACAAGAGTTAAACCTGAATCACTACGTCTATATATAGGTCTTAATGCTGCTCTGTTCATAGTTTATATAATAGAACATTCATTAAAAAATGCCTAGAGCCTGTCCGAAAAGTCCCATCTGCGTTGTTATGCTCGTCCCTCGCCATCCTCATTGACACATCAGTCAACTCCGTTTCGGGGTCTTGGTCCTACGGTATAGATGCTGTTTCTCCATCCTCCCTGAACTCGGAACTCGCATGCCTAGCATCTGGGAGCTTTTCGGACAGGCTCCTAATAGCCCGTAATTATATGACAAGTCTAATACATATTATATTAACAAGTGCTCGCCGATTTTTTTGGCACTGTAATGATCACGCAATTGATCACCTAAATAGTTAAAACAGAACACTGTCAGGAATATCATTAGCGCCGGAAAGAATATCATATGAGGATCACTGCGCAGGTATTGCCAAGCATCACCAGCTAAAGTACCCCAGCTAGTATCAGGCGGCGATATGCCTAAACCAATAAAACTTAGAGTGCTTTCAGACAGTATTGCTCTTGGAATAGTAAAACTTAAAGCCACAATAATAGAACCAATAATATTAGGTAACAAATGTCTGCAAATTATATCTGGATGTTTTAAACCTAATGAATAAGAAGCCTCTACAAACTCTTCAGCTTTGAGTTTCATTATTTCTACTCTTACTAATCTTGCAAGGTCCATCCAATTGATAAAAGCTAAACCAACCACTATCCCAGTCGTAGAGCGTGATACACACAAAGCGATAATACTAAGCACTAATAAATCTGGTAACGAATAAATAAAATCAATTGATTTCATAATCAACTCATCAATCCAACCACCAATATAACCAGCAATGGTCCCCAATAAAGTACCAATCATTAATGTTATAAATGCTGTGAGAAATGCAATCGACAAACTCATTTGCGAACCATGGATGATACGTATCAGTAGATCGCGTCCTAAAGTATCAGTGCCAAAGACATGCTGTGCGCTAGGAGCTTGTAATATCGAGCTTACATCCATTGCATCATATTTATAATCACTGAAACCTAGTCCTAGAGCATAGGCTAGGCTGATTAGGACAACGGCAATAATAAAGATAGCGGGTAATTTACGCACTTTAAGATTAGTTAGTATTTAAATCCATCTGCTCTAATATGAGTTGATGGTTGCAATTCAGCGTTATTAATTCCACCGTTTACTACTTCTACTAAAACTATAATATGATCGCCACTTTCTATCTGCGAATGATATTTACATTCCAAATAGCCAAGTGAATCTTTAAGTATAGGTACACCTGTTGTTCCTCTGAAAGTTTCTAACTCATCAAAAATACTGCCAGTTTCTGGGGCTGGCTTAAAGAAACGCGACATGGTTTTACCGTTTTCTTTAGCCATAATATTGATGACTAATTGTTTGCCAGCGTTAAGTATATCTAAATGATGTTTACGCTCTTTGTTAAAAGCAATGCTTACCATTGGCGGCTCGAAACCAGCTTGTTGAACCCAACTAGCCAGGAATCCAGTTTCTGCTTCTTGACTCTTAAGACTAATGATATAAAGCCCGGCTACTAATTTGCCGAGTGCTGGAGCTATGGCTTCTTTGTTAGCTGTCATGAAGATGATTATAGCTTATATATTGCCAATATCCATCAACAGCTGCAAACTGTCAGTTTGCACTTTTAAAGCTTTTTGGTTGGCTTCATAGCCACGCATTACCTGTACCATATCAGCAGCCGTCTTGATAGAGCTGACGTTAGAGTTCTCTATAAAACCTTGAACTATAGTAGTTGTCGGAGCGTTGTAATTAAAATTATCATTGTTCTTGTTGTCATCACCATTATTGATGTTCATAGTATTGATCATTGTTGTTCCAGGATTTGGTGAAAGAAATTTATCACCTTCCATTCTTTCTATCTGAGCGTCCTTAGGAAACGCATAAGTGCTAAGTTGCGCTATCAGACTGCCATTAACCATAATCGTACCGTTTCTAAGAATAGTTAAATCTCTCACACCCTGCACGCCAAGAAATATTGGTGACAGTCCTTGATCTAAAAGATACTCTCCATGCTGGTTTACAATGAATCCATTTTGGTCCATAGTGAAATGTCCGTTGCGAGTATAAGCTACTCGTCCATCATGCAACTGTAATGGGAAGAACCCTTCGCCCTGCACTGCTAAATCAAGTGCATTACCGGTCTCTCTTAAAGTAGCCTGCGCAAAATTAAAATTGGTAGAATTCGCTTCTGTCCCATGAGACAAAGCTCCTAATGGTTGACCAGTAATTGAATTAACTAAACCACTATCAGCAAAACTTTTATAACTATGACTAATAGATTTATAACCATTGGTATTAGCATTAGCAAGATTATCAGCAATCATCTCATGCATATCTTTATGGGCTTCCATTCCTGTAGCTGAGCTATAAATACCGCGTAGCATCTATATGTATTATTCGTAATCAAGAGCCTTTAAGCCCTAGATCAAAAGGACTAAATCTTAGTGGCTAGATAGGCTAAATGGGTGATCTACTTAGATACCAGCAGCAAGCTCTGCACGCTCTACATCAGTAGCACGCATCGCATCGTCACCGTCAACAGCTTCATCAAAACCTGTTCCTGAAGGAATAAGTCTACCAATGATAACGTTCTCTTTAAGACCGTGTAACCAGTCAAGTTTACCTTTGATCGATGCTTCAGCCAAGATTCTAGTAGTCTCTTGGAATGATGCTGCAGAGATAAAGCTCTCTGTATTCAAGCTTGCCTTAGTCAATCCTAACAATACTGAAGTGTAAGTAGAAGGCGCTTGCCCTGCTGCTTTCATCTCTTCGTTAAGTTGATCTACGTTATAACGTTCATGTAACTCACCTTGAAGCAAGACTGTATCACCTGGATCGTCAATCTTCACTTTACGAGTCATTTGTCTCACTATAACCTCAATGTGTTTGTTAGCAATTTCAACACCCTGAGAAATATAAACTGACTGAACTTCATCAACTAAGAACTGTTGTAACACTTCAAGTCCTTTGAATTCAAGTAACTCGTGAGGGTTAGGTTGACCATCAGTAAGCTGAGAACCTGGTTCCACAGTCTCTCCTGTAACAACAACAATGTTCTGTCCAGGTGGAATGACGAACTCTTTACGCTCATCTTTGCTCACAACAAATAAACTGTCGCCGCTTTCTGAACTTACGATTTCAACTTTACCGCTACAATCAGAAAGTATTGCTGGATCTCTAGGCTTACGACCCTCAAGTAATTCTTCTACTTTCGGAAGACCTTGAACGATGTCTCCAGTTTTGATCCTTTCGTAAATGATAGTTGCAAGTTGATCACCTTGGTTCACCAATGATTGGTTATCCACATGTAATCTTGTACCTTGGCTCACCAAGAAAGGTTGTGCTTTACGCACAGTGATGCTGTCTGAATTAACCTTAACAACCTTACCTGATTCAGGCACTACTGTAGATTTATCAAGCTCATCACCAGCAAGTACATAATCACCTTCTACTGCTTTTGATTTACCAGAAGTATTAATAGTGAAAGTATCGTCTGTAGTTTGTACTAGGATTCTGTATTTGTCTGATGGGCTGAAGAACACTTCACCATCAGAACTAGCTACAGTCTGTATTCTAGCTACCGGCGTACCAGATTTAACTATGTCACCAGGCTCAACCATAATCTCAGTAATAGTACTAGCGTTTCTATCTGTTCTAAGAATAATGTTTTCTTGGAATACGATATTGAATTCATCTTCGATGATTTCAACGATACCCTTAGCATCTTTATACTTATCCTTACAGTAAAGAATCAAGCTTGTTTTAGTTAGAGCACCACCATTGATGTTACGCACTCTGTCTCCATCTTTGAAGTTCATTTGTGTAACAGGAACTATGCTTATATCAGCATCAGTGGTTTCTGATGAGAAATTAAGGGTTCTAGGGTTGATGTCGAATAATTGTACTTCTCTTAAAAGTAATTTGGTCTCGCCAGAATCCTCATCAACAAAGAGAGTGATCATACTTGGTTTCTTAGTTTTAACACCATCGATAACCTCAACACCTTTCTTAACGATGTCACCATCTTCAAATTTAAGTTGAGAAACATCTTCGATGTCATAAAGCTCACCAGGAGTAATAGTTACTTCGTGAACGATATTATTCTCGATAGTTACTCTTACGATACCATCGATAGTAGAATGTACGTCTTTTACTATCTCAGTTCCAGCAGTAACATAGTCACCTGTTTTCTTGTTAACTAATGAAGCATCTTTAGATAGAACATGGATCTCTTCAGGAATGAATATCACTCTGCCGTGCTTAGTAACTAGCTTGCGATCATCAACTTCTAAGCCATCGTATCTGATTTCACCAGAACAAGGAAGCGTAGGTGTCAATTCATCTTCAACTAATTCAGCAAGAATCTTACCGTTCTCAATTAACTCAGTGCTTACAACTTTGATAATGTATTTTTCACTGTTATCATCAAGCAACCACTGGTTTCCTTGTTGAGTTTGTTCAACTTTAGCGTTAGCCGCACCAATAGAAGCATTGATAACGTTAAGCATTCTACCTCTAAGTAGTTTTTTGATTTGTCTGTCACCAATGTTAGATCTTTCAACTAAAACATCAGCTCCGTATCTAACTTCACCGTCATGCTCACAAGTGATGACAGTTTCAGCAAGAGTTTGTCCTTTCTTAACAGCAGAACCGCTTGCTACAGTGATCTTACCGCCAGTAGGAAGAGGTAATACCTTACCAGACTGAACCCAGATAGAACCCTGTTTGTTAGCTTGTTTAGAGATGTTGCCTTGACGGTCAGTAGTTTCATCTACGCCGAAGCCAACGAATTCTACTAAACCAGATTGTAAAGTAGTAACGTCTTTAGAAGCTTTCTCTGTAAGAATTTTCTTCTTAGTAATTTCAGGAGCATCTCCTAAATATTGACCAGCTTTAACTTTATCTCCAGGCTTAACAGCAAGTCTTGCTCCAACCGGGATACTGATTGATTCAGAACCGATAGTAAGTTTACCTGCTTTAAGTGATTGGAATACTATGTCACCGTACTTAGTACGTAATTCACGAGTTTCAAAACTATATTCAACAGTACCAGCTGATTTAGCAATGTAAGTGTCTCTTGACTTACCAGCACCTGCAACCGCACCACCCGTGTGGAACGTTCTCATCGTAAGCTGTGTACCCGGCTCTCCGATTGATTGAGCAGCAATGATACCTATAGCTTCACCTAAGTTAACTTTTTTATTGTCTGTTGTAGACCAGCCATAGCAAGCTTTACACACACCATATTTAGAATCACAAGTAAGTACTGATCTGATCTTCACAGATTTAATACCAGCTGCTTCAATAGCTTCAGCTTCTACTCTAGTGATCAAATCACCTTTCTTGATGATAGTTTCACCAGTTTCAGGATGCTTAACTGATTCTGTAACATTACGTCCGATCATACGAGCACCGATACCTAATACTTCATTATCACCGTCTCTAAGAGGTCCCATAACAATGAATCTCTTAGTACCGCAATCTTCACTTCTAATAATTACGTCTTGAGCAACGTCTACTAGACGACGAGTTAAGTAACCAGAGTCAGCTGTTTTAAGAGCTGTATCTACTAGACCTTTACGCGCACCGTACGCTGAAATCATATACTCAGATACTGATAAACCTTCACGGAAATTGGATTTGATAGGTAAGTCGATAATTTTACCTTCAGAGTCAGCCATCAAGCCTCTCATACCAACTAACTGACGAACCTGTGCAATAGAACCTCTCGCACCAGAGAAAGCCATCATGTATACAGGGTTGAGTCTGTCAAAGTTTTCTACAACTGCTTCAGTAACTTTTTCGTTAGTCTCTGACCAAGTATCTATCACCTTGTTGTAACGTTCTACTTCTGTAATCTCTCCACGCTCAAATCTCTGAGTTGTAACTGCCAACTCGTTTTCAGCGGCTTCGATAAGATCTTTTTTCTTAGGAGGAACTTGCAAGTCTTGAATACTGATAGTTACAGAAGCTTTGGTCGCATACTTGAAACCTAAATCTTTCAAGTTGTTACCTAACCTTGCTGCCACATCATTACCAAAGTTCTCATAAACGTGAGCTAGAAGTTTGCCGAGTATTTTTTTATCGACAGTTTTATTGATGAATGCAGGGTTTTTCTGCCTTCTTTCCCAACTTGCTTCTTGTCTTTTACTTGCCATTTGTTTTATTCCTTCTTAATTTCTGTAACAACTATGAGATCGCCATGTCGCATTCTACGAGTACCCCTCGCGATGACGACATCTGATTTAGGTCATCACTAAATCTTTTGCGTCAATAGAATCTATAATCAACTTGTTGAACATGATTCTACCGATAGTAGTTTCAATTATTTCTGCTTTACCGCTATCAGTCATATTGGTTCTAAGCTTAACTTTTGCAAATAGATCAGCATAACCTGAATAATAAGCCTGGAGCGCTTCTTCTTCATTAGAGAACATTCTGCCTGCTCCTACGAATTTCTTCGGATCATGTGAATCTGGTTTGTCGATAGTTAGATAGTAGATACCGATAACCATATCCTGAGAAGGAGTGATAGTCGGCTTACCGCTAGCTGGAGTAAGAATGTTAGTGTTAGCCATCATTAAGTTACGAGCTTCTGTTTGAGCTTCGATACTAAGTGGCACGTGCACCGCCATTTGGTCTCCGTCAAAGTCAGCGTTAAACGCAGAACACACTAGAGGGTGTAATCTGATCGCTCGTCCTTCAACGATTACTGGTTCAAACGCCTGAATACCTAATCTGTGCAATGTTGGTGCACGGTTTAGTAATACTGGGTGTCCGGTTACTACTTCTTTAAGGATATTCCAGATCACTGGAGGTCCTTTCTCTATAAGCTTTTTAGCAGCTTTAATGTTTTGACAAATCTGACGGTCAATCAGCTTGTTGATAACGAATGGTTTGAATAATTCCACAGCCATCTCTCTTGGTAATCCGCACTGATGTAACTCAAGGCTAGGACCAACTACGATAACTGAACGACCAGAATAGTCAACACGTTTACCGAGTAAGTTCTGTCTAAATCTACCTTGCTTACCTTCAATAATATTAGAAAGTGATTTAAGTGGTCTACCGTTAGTACCTGTTACCACTCTGCCTCTACGACCGTTGTCGATAAGAGCATCTGCCGCTTCTTGAAGCATACGCTTCTCGTTACGAATGATGATCTCAGGCGCGCCCATATCAATCAATCTAGCCAAGCGGCTGTTACGGTTGATAACACGGCGATATAAATCATTTAAATCTGATGTCGCAAAACGTCCACCATCTAACTGAACCATTGGTCTTAAGTCAGGAGGGCAGATAGGAAGTACATCTAAAACCATCCAGCTTGGATCAGTAGTTGAGTTAAGAAGAGAGTTAACCAATCTGATACGTTTGATGCATTTGGTACGCTTCTGTTGAGAACCGCTCACCTGGATCAACTCAGCTTTAAGTTCTTCCCTAAGTTTGTGTAGACCTGGTAATTCAAGTAAGGTTCCACGCTCAGCTCTTTTAGCATCAGGGAATTCATACTTAGGTTGAGCAAGCTCTTCGAGCATCAGCAATACCGCTTCAGCACCGATACCTACTTCAAATTGATTAGTTTCTTCATCTAATAATTTGTCGTACTCTTCTTCAGTAACTATTTGCCCTTTCTTAAGAGACTCTACGTTACCTGGATCAAGAATGATGTAAGAGTTGAAATAAACTACTTGTTCTAAATCTTTAAGCGGTGTATCTAGAAGTAAACTCAAATAGCTTGGAATACCTTTCAGGAACCAAATGTGTGTAACAGGCGCAGCAAGATTAATGCTACCCATTCTGTGACGACGTACTTTAGATTCAGTAACTTCTACTCCACATCTTTCACAAATGATACCTTTGTGTCTAATACGTTTATATTTACCGCAAGCACACTCCCAATCCTTTACTGGACCGAAAATTTTCTCACAGAATAAACCATCTTTCTCAGGCTTAAGAGTTCTGTAGTTAATAGTTTCTGGCTTAAGAACCTCTCCATGAGACCATCCTGCGATTCTCTGTGGCGAAGCGATTTGTATTTTAAGGTTATCAAATATATCGTTGTCCGCAACTAAATTTGCCCTTACTATATCATCGGAGAAATCTTCAAAGTCTACTTCGTTTTCGACTAGGACTTGCTCTGCTAATTTATTTACATCTACTTCAGACATTCTTTCTTACCTCTTTTGCTTTCGCTAAGCTATAAACTACACTTGATTGAAACTAAACCCAGATCTAGTTTCTACTGCAACTCTATCGTCATCATCCTTATTAGGAGAATCAGTAAGTTCTTTGATAGTATCTTCTAGACTGCGAGTTCTAACATTACGGCTTCTGAGTGGGTCGAAGCTGTCAGCATAGAGATCCACTTCTTCAAGCGTTCCTCTCTCTGCGTTAGTTTTAAGTGCATGTATATCTAATCCAATAGATTGAAGCTCTTTCATAAGCACCTTGAATGATTCAGGTACATTTGCTGGAGGAATATTTTCTCCTTTAACGATAGCTTCATAAGCTCTAGATCTACCTACTACGTCATCAGACTTAATAGTAAGCATTTCTTGAAGCGTGTATGCTGCTCCGTAAGCTTCAAGCGTCCAGCACTCCATCTCTCCGAGTCTCTGACCACCGAACTGAGCTTTACCACCAAGTGGCTGCTGAGTAACAAGTGAGTAAGGACCTGTAGAACGTGCATGGATCTTGTCGTCTACTAAGTGAACTAGTTTAAGCATGTACATCACACCAACTAAAGCTGGGTTGTCAAACTTCTCACCAGTTCTACCATCAACAAGAGGAATCTTGCATGATGTGTTTAACCATGAATACTTACCATTATCTTTGTTTCTAGCTTTTTCAATTTCTTGAATTACTAGATTGTCAGAAGCACCTTCTCCAAACATCTCATCAAAAGATGGAACTTCATAAGCGTGATCAAGTATTGAAGCTGCCATACCTAGAATACATTCATAGATCTGACCAACGTTCATACGTGAAGGAACACCTAGCGGGTTAAGTACCATATCTACAGGAGTACCATCAGGTAAATGCGGCATATCCTCTACTGGAAGTATTCTTGAAATGATACCCTTGTTACCGTGACGTCCTGCAACCTTGTCTCCAACAGAGATACGACGTTTTTGAGCAATAAATATACGTACAACTTTGTTAGATACAGGAGGTAATTCATCTCCCTTCTCTCTGTCGTAAACACGTACTGCAATTACACGTCCTGATTCACCGTGTGGTACACGTAATGAATTGTCTTTCACGTCACGAGCTTTCTCACCGAATATAGCTCTGAGTAATCTTTCTTCTGGAGGATTGTCAGATTCACCTTTAGGAGTGATCTTACCAACAAGAATATCGTTCTCGTTTACCATCGCACCGATACGAACTATACCGTTCTCATCTAAGTGCTTAAGTGCTTCCTCACCTACGTTAGGAATTTCACGAGTAATTTCTTCTGGTCCAAGTTTAGTTTGACGAGCATCAATCTCATACTTCTCAATATGGATAGATGTATAAACATCATCAAATACAAGTCTTTCAGAAATAAGAATCGCATCCTCGAAGTTGTATCCTTCCCACGGCATAAATGCTACTAGTAAGTTTTTACCGAGCGCAAGTTCTCCTTGGCAAGTTGCAGCACCGTCAGTGAGCGCTTGTCCAGCTTTCACTTTCTGCCCTACTCTTACGATAGGGATTTGGTTTAAACAAGTATCTTGGTTAGATCTTAAGTACTTAAGTAATTCATAAGTCTTAGATCCACGTTTAGCATCATCGAACTTAACAGTGATCTTAGTTGAACTTGCAAAGCTCACTTCACCATCAGCATCAGAGATAACTACCATGCCGCTGTCTCGTGCTACCTGACCTTCAATACCAGTACCAACTAAAGTACGTTCAGCTTTAAGTAAAGGTACCGCTTGACGTTGCATGTTAGAACCCATAAGTGCACGGTTCGCGTCATCGTGCTCTAGGAAAGGGATTAACGATGTTCCGATAGATACGATCTGGATCGGAGATACACCAACTAAATCCACATGCTCAGGAGCAGTCTCAATATATTCGTTTTTATATTTTACTGGAACTAACTCGTCGTGGAATTTACCAGCAGTGCTAATATGCGCATCACCAGTAGCCACACGTTTGTTGTCCTCTTCATGAGCGCTGTAGTATCTTACTTCATTGCTCACAATACCGTCCTGGACTGTTCTGTAAGGAGTTTCAATAAATCCAAACTCATTTACTCTTGCATGTGAAGCAAGTGAACCGATTAGACCAGCGTTAGGACCCTCTGGAGTTTCTATCGGACATAGACGACCGTTCTGTGAAGGGTGAATATCACGTACCGCAAATCCAGCACGCTCTCTTGATAGACCACCAGGTCCAAGAGCAGAAATACGACGCTTGTGAGTAAGCTCTGCAAGCGGGTTTGTCTGATCCATGAACTGTGATAATTGTGATGAACCAAAGAATTCTCTAATAGCTGATACTAGAGGTTTAGGGTTGATCAAATTAGCAGGAGTTAAACCTTCTTGTTCTTGAAGAGTCATTCTTTCACGAATAATTCTTTCAATACGGCTCAAACCTAATCTGAATTGGTTCTGTAGAAGTTCTCCTACTGAACGCACACGACGGTTACCCAAGTGATCGATATCATCTACTTGAGCTTCGTCGAAGTTCAGCTTGATTAAATAGTCGATAGCCGCAACGAAATCTTCCTTAGTAAGTACTCTTAAATCATCTGGAGCGTTAGGTCCCAACTTATCATTGAGTTTGAAACGACCAACAGGACCTAAGTCGTATTTCTTAGGATTGAAGAAACGAGACTCAAGTAATTGACGCGCACCTTCTATAGTAGGGTGTTCACCAGGTCTCATTTTCTTGTAGATCTCGATTAAAGCTTCATCTTCAGTATCTGTAGGATCTTTATCAAGAGTCTTAGCTAAGTAATCGTAATGAGAGAAAAGATCTTTCATATCATTAGGTGTATAGCCAAGCGCTTTAAGGAAAATAGTTACAGGGATCTTACGAGTTTTGTCGATCTTGATGTAAACATAGTCTGAAACATCGGTCTCAAGCTTAACCCAAGCACCACGGTTAGGAATAAGTGTTGCATTAAATACACGCTTACCACTTGGTTCAATCTCTCTCTTGTAATAAATTCCAGGTGAACGAACGATTTGTGATACAACCACACGCTCAGCACCATTCACAATGAAAGTACCACGCTCAGTCATCATCGGGATCTCACCTATGAACATCTTAGATTCTTTGATTTCACCAGTATCTCTATTGACGAAACGTACTTTTATATATAGTTTCTTAGTATAGCTTTGCTCGTTGAGACGCGCTTCCATCGGAGTCTTAGCCTTATTAGGCTCTTGATGCTCCTCGAAAGTATAGTGGTCATGAAGAAAATAAAGCTCCAAACGGCCCGTATAGTCGGTAACCGGTGAAAAATTATATAGCTCTTCAGCTAACCCTTTGGTCAAGAACCTTTGAAAGGATTCTTTTTGAATCTCGGCCAAATCTGGCAGCGTAATAGTTCTCTGTCCCTCGTATGCTTTCTCTTTAGGGATGACACGCGAATAATTTCTTCTCATAATTTTTTGTTGTTTTGGATAACTTACGGGCCCTTTTCACGATGGGCAATAAAATACCCATTATGAAATACTAAATTATAAGGGGGCCGCTACCCAAATGCAATGATTCACAAGCTCCAGAGCCGTATCTTAGGGATTTTATAACAATGTAGATTCAAAAAGTGATATCATAATTAAGATTCTTTGGAATTAATAACCGCATTAAGGTATGTTATTATAGCCTGGATTATGTCAAAGCATTTAACTGTTGACGGATTATCAAGCCTTTATAATGGCAATTTACTTGGGGATGTGAAGTCCCTCCTCGCTCGAAATCAAGAGAGCCCCAAAGTATTGTCTCTGGAACAATCAGATCACGATCAACCTCAATATCGTTTAAAGCTTTTCTGTAGTCGGGACATGGCGAGGGCAGCCAAAGCTGTAAATCCTGAAGCTCTTGATCCACTTAGATTCTTTGACTATGCTCACAGTGAATGTGTTAATCTAGCTGATCCTCAGATACATGAAGCTGACCAGCCTGTTAGAAAATCCGGGGAAAGTGACCCTCTTATCCGTGAAGATCTTACGGACCTTGCTTCAGAGCACTTAAGTTTTGATGAAAGAGCATTCCTCAATTCAAGCGAGGCAATTGTTAGCCCTGCAATTTATTTAGAGGCTTTATTTTCGGTGCTTGATGGGATGTTTAGAACGCAGTTAATGTTTGAAAACTTAGCAAGCCAAGATCGTAATTTAAGTCCTGGCAGTGCTTCCTACCTGGAAAATTTTAATCATAACGTGAGTGATTTTGGACGTAGGTTAGTTAGCTTATTAAATGACATTATAAAACAAAGTAACCTTGATAGTAATTCCTTAAAAGAACCTATTATTGCTAGAGCTTCTCAAGCTGGCTTGAAATGGGCAGAGGCAGTAGGCAACAATTCAGATTGTTCTAACTGGGGAGCAAGTTTGAAAGATCAGGATACTAGAGCTAAGTGGCAAGACTTGCTTAAGGACTTGCATGTAGCTGTATAACGTCATATGAGTTTCCAAATCTTGAAGTTCTTAGTTAACTTATTAACGTTTGCAGCACTTCGAATAGTTTTATAGGGCTATCTTCTTAACTTCAGCTCTAATCCGGTCTTTGACGGTGTTCCAGGTGAGAGGTATAAGCATTTCAGGATCTAAATCTTCTTCTGCATCATGAAAATCTAAAAGACTTCTGGTGACATGAAGCATATTGGTTTCAGGATATCTCTGTAAAGTAAATTTTATGATCTCATCAAAACTGAATTTATCAAGCAAGCAATATAGATCAAAAAAATCTCTTTTCTTCCCTCTTGCTTCAATTGCAAATATTTTCATGGCAGCAATATCCTCAAGAGAAGCCATGCGTATACCATCAACTTTGATGATAGATTTGATCAAACTATAATTACGATTAACTATATCTACATGAACATCATTAATCGTGAATTGATGTACTTTATCAAACTCTCTTATAGGAAGCACTGTGCCAAAGCGTTTGAGTTCTTCTAGTAAAGCATCGTAGTCTAGAGGGAGCTTACCGTGTAAATCAATATCAACAGAAATTCTGTGTCCAATTTGCAGAGCTAATGCCGTACCTCCAACCAAGTAATAAGGTTGTAAGATTTCTAGCGCCATTAAATCTTTTAGTAAGGATAAAGTCTCGGGTTTGACTGTATTTGCTTGTACCACCTAAATTCCTCCTTAGGTATGTCTAGTAATTCTGAAAGAAAGCAATGTGTTCTTGGATCTAAATCTCGCGATCGTACAACCTGCTGTTTGATCATATTTAATCCATAGTAACGTTGAATTTCTTTCCAGTCTTCAAGCTGTCCCATTGTGACTACTTTTTCTATCACAAATCTAGCAGACTTATCAAAATCCACTGTATCTGGGTTAGTATCCCAAAAAAGATATCTGGAAAGTTTTGGGGGCTGTTTCATTAATATATACTATAGCATAATGTCATAACAACTTCCAAATCTTGAAGTTCTTAGTTAACTTATTAACGTTTGCAGCACTTTCTTTGACATCCTTACGGAACTTAGGATCACCAGCAATTTGAGCAGTGGATTCTACTAAGAGTCGAATGTTTTCGGCATCCTCATTACTGAAGAGTGCATTGAGACGATTGCTTAGATTACTTACAGCTTCTGCTGATTCAGCATTAACACGTATCAAACTGTCTAGGCGAATAGGTTCTAGCACTACGAATCTTGGTATAGAACAGTCGAACTGATTCTTATATTTTCTATCGATATCAATAGTAGTTATATCAACATACTGTTCACCAATTAAACCTGAAGGTACGATAGTAACTTGATTTAACGGGCCTATTGGCACTTTTTTAAGAGTTACAACTACATCAACTTTCACAAAATCACCGGCAGTAATTTCTGTTTGCAAATCACTTGCCTTTCCTAAAGCAATCTCCACCTGTGCTTTATTAATTTCTTCGCGCGCTAATATCAAATCTTCTATTTTATCGCTGCTTAAAGCATGCTTAGCCTTGTCTAGATGACGCTTACCAAGCTCGATTAAAGCAGCTGCAGGGAGAGGGTCTTGATCAAAACTTTGCGTCACTGGTTTGATAGATTCAACAACACCTATCTTTAAACCATTCCAGCGCAATGCCGCTCCCTCTTCTAAACCATTAACATTCCTAAAATAAAAACTGAATCTATCGTAATGATGAATCTTATGTCCCTTAAGCCAGAAGATAAAAACGAATAGGGCCAACAAACCAACTAAGGTTATGGTGCCGATTTTTATCAGATCTTGACTAGTGATTTTTTGCATGAACTTGCAGGCTAAATTTTTATGGTAGCACCATAAGTGAAAAGCTATAATAGTAGCCATGAACGCCTCGTCAGATAAGTCCAAGCCCATAGTTTTAGGTATAACTGGAGCTAGTGGCGCTGTTTATGGGTTCACTTTGCTTAAGTTTTTCCTAGATTCTGGTTATAAGGTTGATTTAGTGCTTTCGGATAACGCTCTTAAAGTAGCAAAACAAGAATTGGATCTAGAGCTAAACGGACTTAGCCTTGATAGCACTAAACAAAAAATCCTTGAATATTTATTTGGAAATCAAGCTTCTGCTTTTAATGAACAGGGTAGCAAGCAAGAAGAAGCATTAACTTTATGGTCTGCTGACAATGTTGCAGCAAGCATCTCTAGTGGTTCCTATAAAACTCAAGGGATGATTATTGCTCCATGCAGCATGGGCACTATCGCTAATATTGCTGCTGGTACTTCTAATAATCTTATAGCTCGCGCTGCTGATGTCTGTTTAAAAGAGAGGCGTAAATTAGTTATACTGGCTCGCGAAACTCCATTTAGTAATATTCATTTGCGTAATATGCTCAGCTTAAGTGAAATGGGGGCTGTGATATTGCCAGCTGCACCTGGTTTCTATCACAAACCACAAACTATCCAAGATCAGATTAATTTTGTTTTGGGTAAAACTTTAGATGTTTTAGGAATAGAAAACGAAATGTTCACTCGCTGGACTGGTGATTCACAATGCAAAACCTTAATAGCTTCCTTGTAGAAGAATTAACCGAATTAAAAGCTAAAAAACTTTATCGAAGTACTACTAATCACTTAGCAAGCTACCCTGGGATAATCAACTTTAGCTCGAACGACTATCTAGGACTAGCTTCTAGGATATTCAATCCTGCTGATTTTTATCAGGACAGAGAAACACAAAAATTCATCACTGAAGGTAAAGTAGATATATTTTCAGAGAGTTCTTCTATGCAAGATACTCAAGTTTCATTATTTAATCAGAACTCTGTAGAGCCCGGTCCTAGTATTAGTGGCATACAATATGGCAGCAGCGGATCACGCTTGACGACAGGGACTCATGCAATACACGAAAAGTTAGAAAATTTTATTGCTGAATGGAAACATAGTGAAGCTGCTTTATTATTCAGTAGTGGTTATTTAGCAAATCTGGGAACGCTTGCTGCTTTGCTCAATCCACGAGATGTAGTTTTTAGCGATGAATACAATCATGCCTGCATCTTTGATGGCATAAGGCTTAGTGGCGCCAAGAAATTTATTTACAAACATAGTGACATAGAACATTTAACAGAATTATTAACTAAACACCGTAATGAATTCGCTAAAGCAATCATAGTCACTGACAGTGTTTTTAGTATGGATGGAGATAAAGCGAAGTTAGAAGACATAGTTAAGCTAAGCAAGCAATTCTCTAGCTCTGTCTATGTAGACGAAGCTCATGCTACTGGCATACTCGGTACTACTGGAGCTGGTTTAGTAGAAGAGTTAGTTGATGCTGGTAAAATTAAATATGCTGATATTGCAGTACAGATGGGTACATTCTCTAAAGCTGTTGGGCTAGAAGGTGCTTATATAGCTGGTTCCAGCGATCTAATAAATTTCCTAAAAAACAAGGCACGAACTTTTGTCTATTCAACAGCCTCTTCTCCGTTAATTATTAATCGTATCCTTGCAAACCTCAAAACTATTAAGCAGGATAATTTATTACGCGCCACGTTGAAAAATAATATATTATTTTTCAAAAGTCACTTAAAGCAATCTCACTTGAAATGGACTAATGAAGATAGTGCGATTTTCTCTATAGAGCTAGGGGATATAGAGAAAACCCTAGAAGCCTCTCAACAATTAAAAGAGAAAGGTTTATTAGTTTTAGCAATTAGACCACCAACAGCTCCGACTCCTAGACTTAGAGTTTGCATTAGTGCTAAACATAGTGAAGTGGAGATTAACAAGTTAGCTGAGGAATTGAAAAACATATGAAATCTCATGAGAAACATATTTTTGTTGACTTAGAAACAACAGGTCTTAATGCTAGTCAAGATAGGGTTTGTCAAATCGGAGCAATATTGCCTAATGGTAAGGAGATCAACTATTTAATTAATCCCGAGATGCCTATACCTAGCTCCACGACAGCAGTTCATGGCATTACTAATCAAATGGTAATTAATGCTCCGAAGTTTGCAGATGTAGCAGCAGAATTAATTGCAGGTTTAGAAGAAGCTGATATTTTTGTTGCTTATAATTTCAATTTTGATTTTCAAGTACTGCAAAGTGAATTGTTTAGAACCGTACACTACGAGCTAAAAGAAGAAGATTTTGCTTTTGTTGATCCTTACAAAATATTTCGCAAAATGTTTCCGCATAACTTGACTAACGCTTACTACTTCTACACTGGTAAAGAAATAGTTGGCGCGCATAGTGCGATCAATGACATACGTGCTACTAAAGAAATACTAGACAAGCAAAAAGAACTATATGTAGATTTGTTTGCATTGTCAGCTAAGGAGATAGAAGAAATTACCATCGGCGATACTTCTATCTTAGGCAAATGGTTTGAAAAAATCGACGGCAATATTAGATACAAGCAAGGCAAGTATCGCGGTGAAGCAGTCACTAGAACCCAAGCAGATTACTTAAAATGGATATATGGACTTGAAGATGTGACTATGTCCGAGAAGCGTTATATCTCAAGTATTATTGGCTAATAAGGGTAACCCCTAGTATTAAGGTTTATTAAGCTCATTCCTATCAAAAGTTTTCCAGCCATAACCTTATATATAAGCAAGGTTTACTTTGGACTTCCTTGAAAACTAGTCCCGAGGAGCAAAAACAAACAATGGCGCAAGCAGAATTTATAGAATCTAAGTTCATCTTCAAAAAGAGCGTGGATATATCCATGAACTTTATTTCGGATGGAGAAGGGCAGAAACTTGGTTTCACCAAGACCGATGACGGAAGTAATATAGTTTTTACTAAAGATTTAGAAGGCATAGACGTAGCGATAGAGCACTATCCAGACGGTACCAAAATATTCCATATGGAGAAGGATAGTAAAGGCTTACCTGCTATGCATGAATTCAAGCCAGATGGTACTGAGTTTATTTATTTGTTCGACGCAGAGAAACGTCTTGAGAAAATGGTGGAAATGAAGATCAATGGCGATAAGCTTACCACCTGGTTTTCACCTAAAGGTGAAACTATTACCCAAGAACAGCGTCAGCAAGGCGGAATTTTATTTTCGATGGATAGCGGCACTGACAGAGCTTTAATTTGGCTACATGCTGATGGATCGCTAGAATTCACTGGTAATGAGATCTTGAGAGCACATCTAAAATTAGTTTTTAGTAAGTTTTTAGATGGCGCTGAAGTCTAAATCAGCATAGATTTTCACAACGAACCCTAAACGAAAGGATCTTTAAAAAGATCCTTTCGTTGTTTATTAAGGCGTATTGTATTGGTTAAGCTACGGTTAACGAAATTTCTATCAAGCTTGCTAACAAAAAACCTTATATAGTCACTATGACAAACACCACAAGAGCAATAAGCAAAGAAAGAATCGAAACCAGATTTATATTCAGTCAAGAAATTAAAAATATCAGTGCTATCACTGATGAGCAAGGGCAGAAATTAGCTTTCACAAGAACAGCTGATGGTAATCAAGTTATATTCACCAAAGACACTGAGGGTGTGGATGTAGCGGTAGAACATACTATCGATGGCGGCAAAGTTTTTCATTTATCTCAAGATTCAAAAGGACTTCCAGCAATGCATGAATTCAAGCCAGATGGCACTGAAGTAATGTATTTGCTCGATCAGCAAATGAAGCTAGAAAAAATGATAGAGACTAAGATGAATGGCGATAAGCTTACTACCTGGTACTATGCAAACGGCGATATGCTGATGCAAGAAGAAAGACAAACTGGTGGAATTTTATTCAGATTTATTGCAGCGCAAGATGAAGCACTTGTATGGCTCAAACCAGATGGCAGTGCTGCTGTTCACGGTGCAACAGAATTAGTAGAAAGACTAAAAGTCATTTTCCATGCTCACTTAGATGGCGCAGATTTATAATAGTAGATCAGCGGTAAAACAGTCATAATAAGGAAGTTAGCTATATTAGCTTGATCTAAAAAAGTTAAAGACAGCATATGCGTGCAGCTCAGTATCAGCATTAATCGTGGGTGCACTATTAATCCTAAAGGTAAAAACATCAGCATATACCAAGAATGGAACTTAGGACTGCAAATGCAGAGTAAAACAAACATCAGCCAGAAAGCAGATTTAAATAGGTTTTGGTTTATACCTTGCTTAGCAAAACGATAATAACTTATAAAAGCAAAAACCACAAATCCTCCTAAGAAAATATATTTGATTTCAGCAGGTAAATCCTGACCACTAATATATTTACTTAGAGAATTAAAACCATCGAATAAGGACTTATGCGAGAGTGAAATATTCTCAGAAATACGCTGGTAATTAATAGTCAGTAATTCATAATGAATCACCAGACAATAACTAAAAACAGCTCCTAAAGCCAATCCTAGAAAGGGTATGCGCTTTTGATCTCGATAACTTTGTATTAAAACTAAGGGTATTAAAACTACACTTAGATATTTAATTAAAGAACTCATTACAAGAAAAATAAGCGCAAGATTATACTTGCACTTATAACAAAAATATATCCCTAGTAAAATCCCTAAACCCATATAGATATCATTGTGGGCATTCCAAATAGCTTCAGTAATAATGAAAGGGTTAAGCGCAAATAAAGTATAGATTAATTTCTGCTGGACTAGATTAGCTTCAGGAAATAATTCTTTATCAACGATTATGTGCTCTAAAACTTTAAGAGTAGCTATAAACATTAGTAAATTTGCAAATTTAAAAATCAAAATGCTCAGCCATAAATTATGCGACCCTATTTGAGTAAAGATACGGCAAAGTAGCTTAAACAGTGGTCCATACGGAGAAGGATTATTTTGCCAGAGCATATTAGCCAGCAAGGGATCTTGCCTCCAATTCTCTATTTCAGAAACAGTGTGAGCAAAAGGGTTAATAGAATAGTAAACCTGCTGAGCGCCACGAGCGATGTAACCAAATAAATCAGAAGAATCTATAGGCAAACAAAAAACAGCAATAGTCGCAGTGATAATTGAGATGAACGTAATATGCTTTAATTCTAATTTCTCAAAAGAGCGTTTTTGGATTATATAAATAAAAATTCCTAATAGAGAAAATACTATAAGCCAAACACTCAATTCATGAATGATTCTATTTAAAGTAGGAACTAGCTTAGTATTAGTAGCTAAAAACCAATCTGCAGCTGCGTAGTAAGGTGAATCTGGATCTAGCTTAACTGGTAAAAAATAACTTTTAAGCGGTTGATAAATGAGGCTAGCATCAGCACTAGCTTGAAAGAAAGCCAGCCATGAAAATAAAGCTATGAGTAGAAAAACAGCTATAAAGAGAATGAACGGCACAGTATTTCTTATTGTGCCACACCTCGACGTTACTCCGTTCCGTTCCACTTATCAATATAATTCAACGAGCTTAACTTGAACTTAACCCTCGTTTTTTAGTATTGATATGTCTTAGAGATTACAACGAGGTGAATCATGAGTGGAACTATTGCGGCAGGAGCCGTCATTCAAGGTGTTTTAGGTGGGATTTCGGCCGTCGTTCGTGGGGCTATTGGATCTGTTACTAAAGGTGACGATAAAGCAGAAGCAGGAAAACAAAAAGGTGCTACAAATCAAGTAGCTAAGAAAAACAAATCCGCTACTGAAGAACAAGATACAACTAACAAACAAATCAAATCAGGGTTAGATGGAAATAAAGTTCCAGGTTTTAAAGATGCAAAAAACCAACTAGATATGACTAACCCAGCAAACCTTTATGGGTTTACTAGTCCTAGTGCAAATCACAATTCAACAAACGCTGCTCTGCAAGCACAAGCTAGTCAAGGAGCAAGTCCTATAGCTACAGGCATACCCGGAGGCATTGGACCTAATGCTAGTTGGGCAGGAACTGGCGCACAGATAGGTAGTAATCATGGATCTTCGGGTTCAGGACCAATTGTTAATCCTCCAAACACTCCACCAGCGCACAATCACACTAGCTTAGCTAGCATTACTCAAGAACGCAATGAGTATGTGAAAGCTTGGGGAGGACATATCTCCAGTACACCAAGTGACACTTGGCCTAAAACAATTTCTATAACTGGATTAGATGCAAAAGCAGTAGCCGGTTTCAAGGAAATTCAAAATGAATATGCAGAATATAGAGCCGCGCATAATTTACCACCAATGAATGTTACACAAAAGATTGAATATTCAAATGACGGCAAAGCTAATATTTCAATAGTACTGAATAATAAACAAGTTGAGCAGCAAACTAGTAGTTCTATGACACAAATGGTTGCAGAAAATAATTCTAGAGAGCAACAACAAAGAGTACAAGAAGCTACTCATCAAAGCATAGACAGAGAAGCAAACAGTCAACAAACAGCTTAATCTTTTATATTCTTAATCACATCAGCTAGTATGCCGTTGATGAACTTCACACCTTCTTCAGTTGAATATTTATTTGCAAGTTTGATGATCTCAGAAACTACTACTGCATGTGCTTGATCAGAAGAAATTAACTCAGTCACACCAAGCTCTATTAACTTACGGTCTGTCTTCTGCATGCGGTCTATATTCCAAGAGGTAGATACTTCTTTAATAGAGCTCTCTACTTCTTCTTTATTGTTGATATATTTAAAAATTAAATCCAAAGCAAAATCACGAGTATCATTTTCATGATAGTGCCAGTAGATCTCAGGGATTTGTAAGCCTTCGCGCATCAAGGCTATCGCTTCATAACATTGATTAAGGCTCTCTAAGAACTCAGCAGTCTTAGGCAAAGTTACTGAACGCGATCCTTCTTCAAGTTTTTCATTATCCTCATGGTTGATTTGATATTCCATGAGCGCACGTTCTATTTTAATAAGATTAGATTCTGCTTGGCGCAGGTTGTCCTTGCTGTGATCAGCTAAGGTCCTAATAGCAGATAGACAGAGAGCATCCAAATCAGTTTTGGCAAGTTTCTCTATCTTTATGTTTTCAGATTTCTGTGGCAGCTGGAATAGAGCTAAAAATGCCAGCTCTCGTGCTGCGCTACGTTTTTCCATAGCAGGGCAATTATATCAGCGTTAAATCAGCAGTTTAGAAAGACTTTAAGATATGTTAGTAATTAAGAGCTATAATTACTGAGAATCATTCTCAACTATCGAATTATGCAATTAAATCAAGCAAAAAGAGGTGAAAAAATCCTTCTGAATTTTATTCCTGCCAACATTAAAGCGGATTTAATTCGCATGGGTTTATGCGAAGGGGATAAACTTGAGTGTCTTGCTAAAATTCCAGGCGGTCCAGTTGTTCTACTAAAAGATTTGCAAGAGATCGCTATAGGAAATAGTTACGCGCAAACAATTCAGGTTACAAAAATTTAAATGTCCGAAACTGAAACGCAAACTAAAACTATCACCATAGCACTTGCTGGCAACCCAAATGTCGGCAAGTCAGTTATATTTCATTATCTCACTGGTGTCTATGTAGATGTAAGTAATTATCCTGGTACTACTATTGAAATCACTAGCGCGCAGATACCAGTCTCTGAACAGGATAGAGAAGAGTATAAATTAACTGATTATGAATTTAAATTAGTCGACACTCCTGGAGTTTATGGAGTATCAAGCTTAAATGATGAAGAGCGCGCAGCACGTGATTATATTTTAGAAGCGGACATCATTATTAATGTAGCTTCTGCTACTACACTTAGTCGTGATTTATTTCTCACAAAACAACTTGCTGATATGGGCAAGCCGATGGTGGTGGTACTAAATCAATGTGACGAAGCCAAGGCACGCAAGGTAGCAATAGACACCGACAAACTCTCTCAAACATTGGGTTTGGAGATAATTAAAACTGTCGCTATTAAAGCTGAAGGTTTAATGGAGTTAAAACAAGCAATATTAGCTTCTATCAATAGTGGTTCAACACAAATTCGTCCGGGTAAAATTTCTCCTGCGATAGATCAATATTTACTTCCTTATATAGATAGAGTTCTATCAAGAGCCGAAGCTTTATTAATAGCAGAAGGCGATGAGCTAAGCGCCAAAGCAAACGACATAGAACCAAACGATAGCGAAGAACGCGAAAAAATTTATCAAATCAGAAGAGCAGAAGTAAATGATTTAGTGGAACAAGTAGTCAGCCGCGCTAAATTTTCTAAACGTGCTTTTTTAGGACAGCTATTACTACAACCAATTTTTGGTTCAATCGTAGCGGTTTTAATTCTTTATAGCTTCCTTTTTCAATTCCTTGGAGTTTTTGTTGCAGGCACTATTGTAGGTTGGCTTGAAGATGGTGTGTTCCATGCTTACTATGAACCATGGGTTAAACATCTCATTAGCACTGTGTTTCCAATAATTGAGAATAATATGGATAATATAGTTATTTCTAATCCACTAGCTGCGATAGGAACCATTCTGGCTGGTGACTATGGCGTGCTCACTCTTACCATTACTTATTTATATGGTTTGCTTTTGCCTTTGGTTTTAGGATTTTATTTCGGACTTGCAATACTTGAAGATAGCGGCTATCTACCGCGCCTAGCTGTTTTAGTAGATGGGGTCCTAAGTAGATTAGGGATGAACGGTAGAGCAATTATTCCTTTAATACTTGGAGGCGGTTGCGTCACTATGGCTACGGTGACTACGCGTTTACTTACTAACCCAAAAGAAAAACTTATTACCATGACTTTGCTTGGATTAACGATTCCTTGTTCAGCGCAGCTAGGCGTGATTCAAGGACTTTTAAGTAATGTCGGTGGAATTAAACCATGGTTGATTTGGAGTGGAACTTTGTTTATAGTGTTTGTACTAACCGGAATGCTGCTCAACAAGATAGTTCCAGGTCCCTGTGGTAATTTTATTTCTGATATCCCGCCGTTACGTATGCCACGAGCAAGCAACATCGCGAAGAAAACTTTTACGCGTTCTAAAGTATTTTTAGATGAAGCGACCCCTGCGTTTTTTGCAGCAGCAGCAATCGTTGCGCTATTACAAGTAACTGGCATGCTTACTCTAATCATCAAAGCTGCCGAGCCATTAATTGAAGGGGCTTTACTCTTACCTAAAGAAGTAACAGTGAGTTTTATATTAGGAATGGTACGTAGAGATTTTGGCGCTTTTGGTTTACTAGATATTCCAATGTCAGCAGCACAATTAGTAACTTCTTGTGTAGTGCTTACTTTATTTGTGCCATGTATCGCCACAGTAGCAGTAATGATCAAAGAAGGCAGCCTAAAAACCGCGATGGCAATATGGATTAGCTCATGGGTACTTGCTTTAGGAATAGGGGCGCTTTTGGCAAGAATCTTGCCTTACATATAATCCGGGCAATATAAATACAGCCGAAACAAAAACCCCTAATTACCCGTCCTTAATTCAGTGCTTCTATAATTTTTAAGGATATTTGTGACTAGAATCAAAATAATTCAATTTAAAAAACTTTTGCAAATGATCATTTTGCTCAGTTTTGTTGTTAATTGGTTTAACTCAGCAAACGCTTCCTTCCTTTGCATATGTCCTGACGGTCATATCTCTATAGAAAATATTTATTCTAGTGAATGTCACCAAGCAGAATTCACAAACCAAAATAATCATGATATTCAATTAAGCTCAAGCCATGATTGCGATGATACAACACTTTCAACTGACACTATCAATTCTGGTTATAGTTATTCTAAAAACATAGATATCCAAAACAGTAATCCTCATGATAGTTATATAAGATTTTTACTTCTTAGTATTGATTTATCCTATCCCCTCACCAACAACTTGCAAGCAGACAATAGACCCAAAATATCTACTGACTCTATTCGTCTAACTATATAAACCTCAATCCATTGTTATAGATGTATTGTGCATAGTGCAGGGAAGTTTTAATTGCTTACGATTTTTATAAGACTATTATTCATATTGCTACTGCTGCCCAACTCGGTTTGGGCTAATTTTGATGCTTCTGAATTATCTCTAAGTTTTGACAACGCTAAAGAGCTAGCAGTTAAAAACAATAAAGAAATCCAAAGCAAACTATCTACTCTACCTATTTCACAAACCAGTTTAATCGTTGCCAAATACAGACCGAATCCGATAATCTCGTCACAGAATGAATTGGTAACAGGAGGTTCATTACATCCTATTCAAATGGCGTTGCCTATTGAGCTTGGTAAAAAGAGGTTTTATAGACAAGAAGTGGCTAAAGAAGAAATTGCTAAAACAGAACTTGAGATCAATAAATTAATTTGGGAAACGCATATAAAAGTGCATCCTTATTACACCAGTGTAGTAGTTCTAAGTGATTTATTAATATTGGCGGAGGATAGAAAAAATTTCTATAAAGACTTATATAAAATATCCAAAGACAGATACGATGCTGGTGACACTTCTAAATTAGATTTCGATAGATCATACTTGGAGGTTCTTGCTAGTGAAAACTACGTCAATGAAATTGAAGCTAAACTAATTCAAGCAGAAATTAATCTTAAACAACTTCTTGGTCTAAGTCCTAAACAAGAAATAACCTTAGATGTTAAACAAGAAGATCTTAAACCAATAGAAATACTTTCAACTAAAACTGAAATGTCTGAGTACATGAATGGAGCTGTGGCTAACAGGCTTGAAATCGCTATTTTAGAGAAAGATTATGGTATTAAACGAGCTCAATTAAAACAATCTCAGTGGGATAAAGTTCCTAATTTGCAAGTTGAAGCTGGGGTGGTGCATCCAAGTATTGGTGATGATAATTGGGGACCGTATATAGCTGCACAAGCAGAATTGCCTATATTTAATCGCAAGCAAGGTGAAATTAAAAAAGCAAAAGCAGAACTTGAATATTTAGATAGAGAGAAAGATAGACTAGATTTATCAATTAAATCTGAAATTGAAAATGCTTTTTTTAGTTTTCAAACACGAGAAAAACAACTGAGAAGGTTTGAAGAAAATGCTTTAAGTCAATCGCAAAATATTTTAGAGTCAATTCAGTTTGGATATAAGCAAGGACAATTAACGCTAACTGACATATTAAATGCTGAGCAAAAACATCGAGAAATAAAAGAGAACTATTTACAAAGTATTTTAAATTATCAAATTGCTTTAGCTGATCTGGAATACGCATTGGGAGCCGAATTGGATAGTTTACTGAAAAAGGATTAATATGAAAAAAATTTGTTTACTAGCTGTTTATTTAACCCTTGTATTGCCAGCCTGGGCTAACTGTGATGATGATGTTGGATTTCAGATCAAAAAAGAAACATTACTAGTCAATGACATTGCAGATAAAGCATTAGATATTAAAACGGATATAGTAAAAGAATTAGTTGTAGATGATACAGTCCGCACCACAGGAGAAATTGAAGAAATCCCAGAGAATCATTTTGATGTTAATTCACCAGTACAAGGTAAAGTTATAGCTGTTTATGCAGTACTAGGAGATAAAGTTGGTTACGGTCAAGCACTTGCATTAATACAAAGTACAGATGTAGCAAGATTACAAGCTGAGATTGATCAAGTTGAAGCAGAACTTGAACTAGCAAAAAATAATTTTAATCGTAGTAAATTATTATTCGAAAAAGGCATTATTCCAGAAAAAGAATTTCAAGGAGCGAAAGCTGCCCTTACTAGTCAGGAAGCGAAACTCAGAGCTAGTCAAAGCAATATAAAAATACTTACTCAAGGTTCATATGGTAAGGAAGATGGCACCTTTACTTTGAAAGCTCCAAAAAGCGGGACTATTGTAGAGAAGAAAATTACCGTCGGACAAATCATCAACCCTAATGATTTACTCTTTCATGGAGTAGATTTATCCACAGTATGGGCAAGTGCAGATATTTATGAAAAAGATTTGGCTAAAGTCAAACAAGGTCAGCAAATTATAGCGAGCCTTGATGGGATACCGGATAAAGCTTTTACTGCAAAATTAAGTTTTATCGACTCAGTATTAAACAAAGATAGTAGAACTCTTGCCGTAAAAGCAATTGTCAATAATCCAGATACATTTTTGAAACCAGGTCAGTTTTTACAATTAATGATACACACGGGGGCAAAAAGAAATTCAGTAATTATTCCTAGAACAGCTTTAGTTGAAATGGATAAAGATGATGTTGAAGGTAAACATAAGCATTTGGTTTACCTTAAAATCAAAAAGAAATATGTTCCAAGAGAAATAGAAGTGCAGATTCATGACTCAAATACTGTTGAAGTGCTTTCTGGACTTAATCCTGGAGAAGAATTGGTAACACAAGGGGCTTATCAACTTCAATACGGAGAAGGCGAGGATCATAAAGATGATTGCAGCGAAGCAGATGGCTGTAATGCTTTGAAAAAAGTAGATATTCAATCTTATTTCATTCCGATAACCATCGTTTTAGTAATTATTTCTTGGATTTTAGGATATTTATTAGGCAGTAGAAGAAAAAAACAAGATGATAAATAATTTAATCAAATGGTCGTTAAATAGCAGGCTCTTAGTTATTATTCTAGGAGTCATTTTATTAATAGCAGGTTCTTTTTATACAGCCAGAACTCCTGTAGATGTCTTGCCAGAGTTCGCTCCACCACAAGTTGTTGTCCAGACTGAAGCACCTGGGCTTGCTCCTGAAGAAGTAGAAGCTTTAGTAACCATTCCTATCGAAAGTGCTTTAAATGGCACAGCAAGAGTACAAACCGTAAGAAGCAGTTCTATTGAAGGATTATCATTTGTTACAGTAATTTTCGATTGGGGAACTGACATCTACACAGCTAGACAACTTGTCAACGAAAAAATTCAATCAGTAGCGAGCCTATTACCCAAATCTGTCAAAGCACCCGTTTTATCACCTATTACTTCTCCAATAGGAGCTGTTTACTTTTTTGCATTAACTGCTAAAACCACTTCTCTAATGGATCTACGATCTTTTGCTGATTGGGAGATTCGCAATAAATTACTTTCAATCCCAGGAATAGCAAGGGTTTTAACTTACGGTGGTGATTTGAAGCAATATCAAATTTTAGTTAGTCCTAATAAGCTTGCTAAATATGAAGTGGGTTTAAATCAAGTAGTTGAGGCTGCTGAAAACGCTAATGTAATAGTTGGTGGCGGTTATTTAATTCAAGATGACAGAGAATATTTAATCAGAGGGCTGGGCAGAATTAATTCTATTACTGAGCTTGAAGATTCAGTAGTAACAGTAAATAATGATGCACCAGTATTTCTGAAAGATATAGCTAAAGTACAAATAGGATCAGCGTTTAAAAGAAGCTATGGCAGCGTTGATGGCAAAGAAGCGGTAATAGTAGCTGTAAGCAGACAACCAGGAATTAACACTCTAGAAGTTAATCGTAAAATAAATGCTGCACTGGCAGATATCAAAAAATCCCTACCAAAAGATGTAGAAATTATTCCTACTTATAATCAATCAGACTTTATAGATATTTCTATTAAAAATATTATTTCCGCAATTTTCGAAGGTTCAATTCTAGTCATTATTATCCTAGTACTTTTCCTTGGCAATTGGCGAACTAGTGTTATTAGCCTTACTGCTATTCCTATCTCAATCATAATAGCCATAATAGTTTTAAGAACTTTTGGACAAACTGTTAATGCCATGACCTTAGGCGGACTTGCGATTGCCGTGGGAGAAATAGTCGACGATGCCATTATAGACGTAGAAAACGTTTATAAAAGACTTAGAGAAAATAAGCTGAGTATCAATCCTAGACCTGTTTTAGAGGTGATCTTTGATGCTTCTATAGAAGTACGAAGTTCGGTTGTTTATGGAACTTATATCATTACCATTGTTTTTGCACCAGTACTTTTTCTAAGTGGGCTTGCAGGACAAATATTTAAACCACTCGCCCTATCCTATATCACTGCTATTTTTGCTTCACTATTTGCAGCTTTGACTTTAACTCCAGCAATGTGTTTTTATTTACTATCTAAAGATACTGATTTAAGTGAACATGAACCAAAAATAGTAACTAAACTAAAAGAAAAATACACTAAACTATTAGAGTTTGTCCTAACCAAACCCAAGAAACTTTTTATAACTTCTATTAGCCTATTTTTAATTTCAATAATTATTTTCTTCAATTTAGGTCTTACATTTTTACCTGAACTTGGAGAAGAGAACCTAATTGTCATGGCATTAAACCCACCGGGCAGTAGTCTCAAAACCACTCAGAATGTAGCTTTAACTATGGAAAAGGTCTTACGTGGATATCCTGAAATTATACGAGTAGGTAATAGAGCTGGAAGATCTGAAGCTGATGATGAACCAATTACTTCTAATATTAGCCATTTTGATATAACCCTTAAACCTGGAATCCCCAAAGGAAGAAAAGAAAAACTCATGGAATCTCTGAAAGAAGATTTTGAATCAATACCAGGAATGGTAGCTTTGATTAGATCATTTATTTCTGAATCCATTGAACAAGTTACCACCGGACAAAGAGCTCCTATAGTTTTCAAACTTTATGGCAATGATCTAAAAGTTCTTCAAGAATATTCTGGCAAGATTGCTAAAACTTTAAAGCAAATCCCAAGCTTGACTGAAGTACAAATTGAACCAATGATAGATATTCCACAAATTCATGTTGCCATCAAACGCAATGTAGCTGCTAGATATGGTTTAAGCGTAGGTGATTTGTCTAAAACTATTCAGGTAGCATTTAATGGGATTTCCAGTTCTCAAAAAGTTATAGAAGGACAAAAAGCTTTTGATATTTACATTTGGTTTGAAAAGGATTACAGAAACAACCTTGAAGTGATCAAGAACACTCTTATTGACACTCCTAAAGGTATCAAAATACCACTAGGTCAAGTTGCAGAAGTTAAAGAAAAATTTGGTCCGAACATTATTAATAGAGAAAATGTTTCAAGACGCATAGTAATTTTGGCTAATGCTAAGAAATCTGATATCTCTAAATCAGTAGAGAAAGGTCTACGGTTAATTGATAAACAAGTGACTCTACCTGATGGTTATTTGCTTGAGGTAGAAGGTGATTATAAGCAACAGAAAGAAACTAACCAAACGTTGTTGCTGCTTGGGCTCTTAGTTTTAATAGCCATTTTTATTATCCTCGCTTTTGCATTTAAATCCTTTAGAATAGCAACTATTATAATGATCAACTTACCGCTAGCTCTTATTGGCGGAATTTTAGCAATTGCAATAAGCGGAGAAGTCGTGAGCATAGCTAGTGTAATAGGCTTTATTACTTTGTTTGGACTTTCTACAAGAAACTCTATTTTACTTGTTAATAGATTTACTGATATCAGTAAAGAAAATCCTAATTTAGAAATTAACGAGGTTATTAAACAAGGTGCTTTAGATAGATTAACTCCTATATTAATGACTGCACTTACCGCAGCTTTTGCAATGCTACCTTTAGCATTGTTTCCTGGAGCTGGAAGAGAAATAGAACATCCTCTTGCAATCGTTATTTTAGGCGGTCTATTTAGTGCAACAGCCCTAACCTTGCTCGCTATCCCAGTAGCTTATAAATATTGGGCTACCAAGAACATTTAGCTTAGTCTAAATGACTGAGTATGACCATTTAATCATTAAATTAGGCCATCTAGATTCAAGTAAATCCCCTAAAGGCCTAAGTTCAGAAACATCTAAATTTGCAGATAATGTTCTGGAGATCTAGAGGCCTTAGCCTTTAAAGGTCATTTAAGGAATAAATAACTAATGTCAATCAATGCACTTAAATCATCCGGCTCATCAATGAAAAACATTCAGTTTGCTATTGATGCAGTGGCTCAAAACATCGCGAACGTCAACACTACAGCTTACAAAGAAAACAAGGTTAATTTTGAAAGCGTTGTAAACAATTTAAGTGAAATCGCAAGATACTCAGGTACTGCGATTGCTTCCGTCAATGCAAACTTTACCCAAGGTAAGCTTAAAAGCACTGGTCAATATACTGACCTCGGGATTCAAGGTAAAGGTTTTTTTACAGTACAAAGTTCTAACGGTGACATAGTTTTCACTAGAGATGGTAATTTTAAAATAGACGGTGAAAGCACCTTGGTAACTGCTAATGGTGATTTTGTACTTTCTGCTGGTGGTGGGAAGATCATTATCCCTACAGAAGCGACTTCAGTAGAGATCAATGCAGGTGGTGAAATTAAATATTTACCTCAAGGTTCTGATCAATATCAATTACTTACTCAGTTACAAGTAGCTAACTTCGTTAATCCACAAAGTTTAGAAGCCCTAGGCAATAACCAATTTAGAGAAAGTTTAAACTCAGGCGTCCCTGAATTTAGTACAGCATTAGGTACAGGTACTTCAACAGCTGAAACAGTGATAGTTTCAGGCACTCTTGAAACTTCTAATGCTGATTTGAGTACTAATATGGTTGACTTGATCGCTTATCAAAGATCATATCAATCAGTATCTAAAGCGGTATCAACTGCAAACGAGTTACTGGAGACAACTTTAGCTTTAAAACGATAAGGATAAACTGACTTAATTATCAAAGGAGAATAAAAAATGCCAATCCCATCACTATTCACAGCAGCAGGTGCGCTAACCGTACAGCAGAATGCTATATCGGTAATCGCGAACAACATCGCGAACGTCAACACTACAAGCTTTAAAGCTTCTAGCGTGCACTTTGCAGAAGAGACTAATAACTTACTCAGACCGTCATCTTCAGCCTCGTCAACTAAAGGTGGTACCAACCCAGCACAAATAGGTACAGGATTAAAGCTTAGCGATATCAACACCATATTCTCGCAAGGAGCATTGAAGAACACAGGTTTAGCTACTGATTTGGCATTATCAGGCAATGGTTTCTTCGTGGTATCTAACGCTACTGAAGAAGGAAGTAGCAGCTTAATATCTCCAGAATTCACTAGAGATGGACATTTCCTGCTTGATTCTGAAAGCAATCTAGTCACAGCAGATGGCGCTAAAGTTATTGGCGCAACTATTTATGATAATGGCACTGGTAAGATCAAATCTATTAGTGGTTATAGCGCGATAACATATTTCACAGATCAAACAGTAGGCGCCTCTGGTTCACTTAGTATGTATCCTAATGATGGTGGTAGTTCACCAAACTTAGCAGTACCAACTCCAACAACTACTACTGGTGGTGGTGGTGTAGCAACAGCGTTTGATGCTACAAAGCTTTCAGAAATCAGCGTCAGAGGCGGCTTGGTAGATGAAAATACTAGCGTAGACACATCAACACCTGGTAACTTAACTGTAAGCAGAAGAGATGATGGTAAATTACTATTCACATTCAACGATGCAGGTTCAACAGCAGCAGCAGATACTTACACATCAGCTGTAGATACTGATGCACAGATACTTGACGGAGTATTAACCTTTAATATGACAAATACTTCTGGTGATACTTTGCAGTTAAGAATTAGATTAGAGCCAGGAGTAACTTCATTAGAAGATGTATTCCAGAACATTGACTACGACGCTGCTAGTGGAACTAGTGATTCTATGGTATTTGCAGGAAACGCTGCAACTGCACAAAATGGCAGTGATATAACTGTGGCTAACGATGATTTTCAGTATATGTCGTTAAGTGATCTAAGCAGTCTATATGGAACTATCAAAATTCCTAATTTCTTATATGACCAAGATCCTACTCTAGAAAAAGAAAGTATCAGCTTTGCGATTGGTTCTGATGGCAGTCTATCCGTTTTCGGATCATCTTCAGAGAAAATGATGTTAGGAAGATTATTAGTTTCTAACTTCATCAACCCAGATGGTTTATCAAACAATGGTAGCAACAGATACTTAGAGTCATCTAACTCTGGTCAACCTGCCATATCTGTTTTAGGTGGACCGTTTGATTCAAATGCTCCTTCTACTGCAAACACCAAAGTAGTAGCTGGTGCACTTGAATCATCTAACGTGAACGTTGCAAACGAGTTCGCTGAGCTGATTGCCTTCCAAAGAGGTCTGCAGTTCAATGCAACTACAGTGCAAAGATCTGATGAGATCTTACAAACACTAATTAACTTATAAAGTTAGTTAAACACTAAATCTAAACGATTAACGGTCAATGGGAAACTATTGACCGTTAATTTTTGGGTTACTCAATACGTATTAATTCAAAAATACCACTAGGTGTAATTACATGTAGAAAAGTTTTTAGTGGTGTACACACCTTTTTTGAACTATTTTTAAATAACTCTTGCTAATATCTTTTTTTAAGATTTGCGATGAATAAATTTTCATCACAAATTAACAGAGACTGAGAAATGATAAGCAAGATACTATCAAAGATCATCGCTACTCAATCTACAAGCAAAGCCGCTTACCCACGGGGTTTGAGAATTTTACTAATCAGCTCGGGCCTAACAATAATCACTAACATACCAGCCTTAGCTAGTAAATCTAAAATTCAAAACATCTACTTTAATACTGAACATTCGTTAGTTATAGAAACCAAAAATCCTTCTACGCTTAATTTTTCAACAACAGAAAGTAAAGAGGATAATCTTTATTCAGTAACAATTACTAATACCAAAGCATCTCATAGTATAAGTAAAAAGCTCTCTAATAAAGCATTTGATGTCGATATTAAAAAAGCAAGCAAAGCAGTTGAATTAGCTATAAAACCTAAAAACCCAGCTGATTATAATATTCAAACTAAAACCATCTTAAAAGGATTAGCTTATGAACTTGAACTTAGTCCACAAGAAATTAATAATTGGCAAGCTATAAATCAAACTAAACCTCATACTAATAATGGTGATGAATTAGATTTCAAAGATAGTTTCACAGATGATCTAGCAGCAAAGCTAAGCCATACAAACCAATCACAGACTGACTTACATCAACTATCAGCCGAAGCATCAAATCATAAACTTTATACTATTACCCAAAGTAAAAGTGAAATAGATAAATTTCTTGAGCAATTAGATCCTCAACTAGCCACTACCCTTGAAGCAGATAAAGAGTTTCATGATAGAACTTTTCGCAACATAGATTCTGCCAGCCTCACGGAATTAGCCGATACCCTAGCCAAACAAGGTCATGAAGATGAAGCATCGGCTGCTTACCGTAAGGCAATAGAATTAAATGCAAGCAATATCAATGCTAAGTTAGGCTTAGCCAAGTCATCTAAAGATGAAAACGAAAAGTTAGCGAATTATTTATCAAGTATAAGTGACGAAGCCTTGTTAGAGATTGGCTCTCGCTGGTTTGAAGAAGGTTACGCACAACACGATTATAAATCTATAGCCAAAGCTTTGGTTTCATTCCAGCTAACCATATTAAAGAATCCTCAGAATCCAGAATATCGTTTGCGTTACGCACAAATATTGGAAAGATCGGGAGCTGAGTTTTATGATCAAGCTGCTAAGCGTTATCTAGAAGCTGCTGCTCTTGCTAAGCAAGACTATTTGGCTGGCAATACTAACACTGAAACAATATTACGCAACGCTACTGAATCTTTAATTAGAATCCTTAGTTTCCAAGGAGATTTTAATGGAGCGGCTAAATACTGTGCTACTTACATAAATCTAGGATTCAAGAAATTTTCCAATGGACAAGCTACTTTAGCAGTACTTAAAGAAGTGGAATCCAATCGTAATCCATTTAAGGAGTCAAAACAAGGATGATTATATTAAGCCTACTCTTAAGCTTGTTTGCTCACCCAGCTTTAGCACTAGGCTATTCAGAACATATAGACTACTTATCTAAGATCGTGAATCCAGCTCAAATACAAAGCAATGAATTTAATGAGATAGATCTTAGCCATAATCCTGAAACGGTTATTTGGTTAAAAGATTTGGATCAAAAACTAGCTCCCACAAAATTTGGTACATATGATGCCGATCTATTAATTAACTTTGATAAAGATGGACAGATTTTAGCAATAAGCATCAGTGAATTACGAGAGCAGAATCTAGAAAAATTTAAGGACTTTATAGCGAAGCTTAGAAATTTTAAGGCCAATACCCTGCCTCCTACAATCAGTCCTGAGACTACATTTAAGCTAAATGCAACAACACTATATATAGACAGAGATAGTTCGTTTTTAACACAGACTTTTGCAACAGAAGCACTGCAAAAAAATTCACAAAATTCCAATCTAAATGAACTAATAAATTATTTCAAAACTAATACTGAAGTGAAAGTAGAATTGATAAAACCTCACTATATCGATTATCCACAAATAGGCGAATCAATAGTATTTAAACTACTAGAAAATAATTACAGTGACCTAATCCTTTATGGAAATATTATTGAAATAAATAATAAAGCTCTGATAGTAAAACTTAATAGAGTTAATGATAAATTATTGAACCTTGTCTATCGCATCGATAGACCTAAAAAAGATTCTTGTTCTACATTCAGCACTGTGATTAATTCAGGTATCGCTTCAGCAATAAACACCGGGCTAACGGCTTCAACCTTAAGTAATGGCATAATACCTGGGGTTTTAGCCGTTACCAGCATGACCGGAACATTAATGCAAGAACAAGCTAAACTTATATCTTTTAATCTAGCTAAAGGAGATAAGGTGATTCTAACAAAAGGAGAAAAACAACAATGAAAGAAGTACTAATCTATGGGGCACTAGTAGCAGCAGTAATCGGAGCATCAGTTCCAGTTATACAAGCATTAACGGCAAACGTTACCACCCAAGGCACTGCTATTAACTCTCAAGTAAATAATCAAATGCAATCACTGATCAATTCAATTGGAAGTTCAGGATCATCTAACTAAGTCACTTAGGGCAAGGGACTAAATCTAAACTATGAATATCATTAATTCAGAGCTGAGAAGCGGTATATCAAGCCGCTTCTTCTGGACTCTATCGTTCAAAAACCGACAAATATTAATACCGATACTTATAAGTCTAATACTTATAGGCACTGTATTTGTCGTACAAAAGTTCATAGCCATGGACATGAGACTAAAAAAACTTAGTCTCTATGAACCAATCTATGTACTTGCTGTTAATAAAAATCTCAATATAGGAGAAACTATCAAGGCAGAAGATTTAAGTCCCATAATTTTCTACAAACATGAATATGAAAAACTAAATTACACTGAACCAGGTTCAAATGTTTCTATACCCTCATATATACAATGCCATTATGAGAACAATAAAATTTCTGGGATTCAAAGTATTCTAGGCAGAGTGGTCAACCTACCTATTCATGCGCATTCCATCTTAAGGCACGAATATTTAGCACCTCAGGGTACCATGCCTGGCTTAATTAATTTAATCGACGAAAAACATAGCCTTATAGATGTAGAAGTACCACAATCAGGTTTTAATGTATTCATCAAACCTAATGACTATGTAGATCTCTATGAATCAAATAAAACAGGATCTAGATTACTAGCTTCCAAAGTTAAAGTTATATTAGTAGATTCTTTAGCATTAGGACAAGCCCCATTACAAGTAGAAGTTAACTCTCGATCCTCTCGACATTTAAGCTTAGCTATTCCTGAGGAACTATATTCAATAGTTACTCAAGCAAAATTAAATAAAACCTTGACAGTAACCTACAAAAACAACAAAGAAACAAAGATCACCAAAACCAATCATAGATTGGCTTACAAAGCTCCAACCAACCATCTAGAAAATTCCTTTCAACCTTTACTATTAATCCAGGGCAAGAAAAAAGAGGTATTAAAACAATGACAGATATATTGTTTATTTCAGAGACTGAAATAAGAAGCGAGTTACAGTTAGCACAAACTGAGATCACTCATCATGGTTACACCCTAAGCCAACCTATACGTTTTGATAAGGCTATTAATTTACTACGAATCAATGAAATTAATATGGTATTGATTAATGCTCATAATAAAAAATTGGAGGCTTATGATTTAGCTCGTGAAATTAAAGAAATATTTCGTAGTGCCATCAAAGTTATAGTTTATTTGCCAGAATCCAATGCTAATGAGGGTAGTAAATTTGGCTTACTCAATGCCGAAGTCGAAGATCAGTCCAGTATTAAAACTATAGTAAATAAGCTTTGTCCAAAAAAACATCGTGATTACATTTGCCAAGAAAATATTAGTTGCATCTATTCGCTTAACGGTGGAACTGGTTCAAGCTTTATAACTATACTTCTAGCTTATATATTGAATTTTCATAATCAGGATTCATTAATACTAGAAAGCTCTAATAGCTTTTCTATTAGAGATTCTTTAAATATAGAGAGCGGATTAGCTTTATTAAGTAGAGACCGCTCTAAAGAAATTAATCAAGCCAGGGACATGGATTGGTTTCAAAGCTTTATTAGCAACCCTACTCTAATAGCGAAAATGTCATATTTAAATCTATTCAATAATATTAGGGAGCGCATGCACTATTTAGATCAAGCTAGTGTATTTGCTACAAAACTTGCTGAAGACCTAGAAACCTTTCTCAAGAAAGATTCTGATTCACATCATTTAGAAACTATCCAGAATAAATTATTAGGTACCACCAATTCTATAAAACTATTAGCTAAAGAGCTTGAAGGGGATTCTTTCTCACTCTTCGATGAGGTTTTTAACCTAGGCGCTAAAATATCTAAAAACATTTTCGTAGATATCTCCTCAGATACATCTTCATTAATCAATAAGCAATTACTACGATTCTCAAAAAACATTGTAATAGTATTTAAAGATTTATATCAAATCAAAACTAACTACTTAAATCATAAACAGTTTTTTGAAGAACAATACAAACTAAATGTAGTGCCAGTTTTAGCACCAGGCTATTATAACTATAATAAATATTTAAATTTGGCAAAACCTGATTGGAAGGAAATTTTGGGAGAGATTCCTTTAATTTATCCATATAGACCTGAAGCTATCACTCGCTTTATTTATGAACAAGAACCAATGCCTGAAACAGAAAAACTTTTTACTTTTGGTAAGGAATTGCTTAAGCAGTTAAATATTAATGCTAATCAAGAAGGCTATAAATCAAGTCGTAATATTTTGAAATTATTAGTAGGAGCTAATGCTTAATAGTTTACTTGATAGGAACAATCTTTCTGCGCTTTATAGCCATGACCTTAAACAAGGTCATCTCGACAGAGCTCTGTATTATCGCAGTCTTTTATATCCAGTCCTGGAGAGGCTTTTAAGTCCACAAAACCTAAGCCTAGAAGCACAAAAACTTCAAAAACGGCTTGATGAAATCATTGAAATAGATTTGTATCAAGCAAAATATCATAAAGCACAAATTTTAAATGAATTTATAGACGAAATCTTCACACAAAATTCAAAGCATGATTTGAAATTCGATCAAGCTCCATCAATTAATGATAAGGCATGGACTAAAATACTTTTAATTCATGATCTTATATATTACGGACCTATAACTATACTTTCTATATCTGCCATACTCACGAAAACCGAAGAGTTACGCTTAAACCCAATCTACCAGCTACTTAGAGAAAATGTTGATTATAAACAAATTACTGAGATTAGGGTCAATGACTATCGAAATATTTATTATGAAGCCAATAATAATATTTATACCTGGTCTATCCCCTTTCTTAATGATGAGCAATTAATCAATATCATAGAAAGAATTATTAGTGAAAATAATTTACTGAACAAAGCTAGTAATCACATTAATAGCTCTTCGCCCATCGCTGATTTTGAGCATCCTTGCGGCTATATCAGAGGTTCAGCCGTTATACCACCAGCAGCTGAAACACCTTTCTTGACTCTACGCATACATCCAGGCAAGCCATATATATTAGATGATCTAGTAAATTTTGGCATGCTATCGGCGCAGATGAAAGACTTTCTGATTGCAGCTCAGCAAGCAGGTACGACAATCGCAATTGCAGGAACCATGGGCTCTGGTAAAACTACTTTATTAAGTGCTCTTTCAGAACACTGGAGCCCAGCTAAAGGACGCAAAGCCACTATTGAAGATACCCCTGAATTGCGTCCAGCCATCAGTGATCTAGTGAAAATGCGTACTATAGAATACGATCGAGATGATCTTAGGGATATAGATGTAACTAGATTAACCAAGGCTTGTAAACGTCACAGCATACGTTATGTAGTTTTGTCTGAAGCTCGTGATGGTTCAGCTTGGGAAATCTTACAACTCTCACAATCCATACTTGGAACTTTAATGACCTTTCACTATACTTTGCGCTCTGATAAATATTTAGTCGATCAAGCTCTTAATACTTTAGTTGCACTCTGCAAACAACATCCTTTAGCGCCGCAAGGTAGTGATATCAAACATTTAATTGCAAGCATGGTACAGATACTAATACTTGTAGAACAAAGCCCAGACGACAATATACGTAGAATCATTAAGATCTACTATGTAAACGGGTTTGATGAGATGAATGGAGGTCATTTTAAAGCTGTAGAACTATTCTCATTTAACCCGGAGAAAGGGTTCTATCAAGTAAACGTCTGCAGTGAATTCATTAACTACTTGAAATTAAAAGGAGTAAATTACCAGTTCTAATGTTTTATACCGTGGTGATATTACTAACATTAGCCCTTGCCTGGATACTAGGCATAGCCTTCTATAGCGCTGAAGACTACGCAGTAGAACATAGACAAAATAAAATATTAGAAGCTAAAGAAGCGACCCCTAACCAATTTGCTTTACTTGAAGCCGAAATTTTAGATTCAATACCAGAACTAAATAATTTTATTGGCAAAGGTATAGTCTGGAAACTAATAATTCCTAGCATAATCATCTTCATTCTCTGCGAATTTCTCATTGGGCCTTTACTCACCAATACTAGTCTGGGACTGATCTTAGGCTTAGTAATCAGTGCTGCTTATTGTTTAAGATTAGGCTATCACTTATCTAACAACTTTAGATCTCTATTACTGAAGCAAACAGAGAGGATATTTGTTTCTATTCGTAATAATTTAAGTACTGGCATGACCTTAGATTATGCTGTCAACAACACTCTTAAGTTCAATCAAGAATATCCTCTCGGACCAAATCTCGCAAGATTCATTAAACTTTCAGAAACTAATTTCATAGAAAACTTTCCATTATGGCTCAAAGGATTAGAAAAAAATTTCAAATTACAAGAACTTGGCAAAGCAGCTCAATTACTAAAGCTTGAATTGGCTCATATAACAAACCAGGAAGAGGCTTTCATTAATGCTGCAAATCAAATCTCAGAGCGCATTAAAGCTAATGAGAAACAAAAAAACACCATTCTTATGACGTTTTTTACTATGGATTTTATGGTGCTTGCCATGCTTGCCGTTTTATTTCTTATTATCCCCAATATAAGTTATGATCCGAATCTTAGCTGGTGGCAATCTAGTTCAAGACCGCTTACAGTCTTTATTTCAGCTTTAGTTATATGGTCAGCTTATGCATTAACTGTCGCTTTAACTATTTGGAGGCAAGAATAAATGTGGATGATATTTATCATTTTTCTTATCTCAATGGCTTTAATTTATTTGTTATTAGTTTTGAATAGCAAAGCCTTTTGGCTTAATAAAGTTCATGAAGCTCAGTCTTTACTTTATTCTAGCTCACAGCAACAGCGCCATAAATTAAGCAACCAATATCATCAATTAACATACGCACTAGGCAAGGCTTGTTTCAATATTCTGCCTACTAGTGCTATTAAACAACTAGAATTGCAATGTTTTTCTCTAGAACGCCCTCTAGAAAAGCTTTATATAGGATTCGGTGAAGCCATTATTTGCTCAACCCTTTGCCTAATAAGCCATTTTATTAATCACAATATATTTCTATTACTCTTTAGTTTTCTAGCACCAGCTTTAATAGTTTTAGAAATCAAAATTGCCCTTGCCAAAGCTCATACTGAACTCGAAGAAAATATTGAGCATATAGTTCGCTGTCTACTTATTTTAATCATCAAAACGGAAACCCCAATCGTTAATGCCCTAGAAATCATCATTAGAGACCTGCCAAACAATCTAACTGCTACTAAAAAAGAATTGAGCAAATTACTTGAAACAATGAAGAAATCAGGTGTACGCCATACTCTACTTGAATGGCAAACTGAACAAGCTAAATTTAAAGATCTAATAGCTCTATTAATTTCTATCAACGAAGGAGCAAGCAAACATGCTCTGAAATTGAACTTCGATAATTTTCTTACTAAGATGCAAGATAGCCGCGAGCAAGAGCTTAAAAACAAAGCTGAAAACGTGCAGCTTTATTTAATGGGACCTGTGCTAATAATGCTTCTCATTATCAGCTTGCCAATGATGGATGCCGTACGTTTTTTAATGACTGAGTCAATGAAACCCTCATTATGAAAGGAGAACAATGAAAACCATATATAGAGTATTTATTATAAGCACAATGCTTATAAGCCTATCTAGCCAGCAGGTTACAGCAGAACCAGTACTAAGTTTCGCGAACAAATCAGCTATCAAATACGAAAAAGTACTTAAAGTAGGCGAAGCAGAGATTATAGAATTTTTGAGTCCCGTATCTTTAGCACATTATGGCACTGATGAAGCTTCACTTAGTTATATAGAATTAGAAAAACTAGAGCCAGAAGCCAATGGCTACCGGAAATTTATGATCAAAGCTAAGAGAGCTGGTTCTGGCGAACTTACTTTTAAATCTGGTAATGATTTTATTAAAATGAAAGTGATTGTAGAAGAGGATTACTCGAACTTAGAAAGCGAATTGAATAGACTGTTTGGTATCAAGGATTCTAAAGACGAAGAAAGGATAACAGTAATAACAGCGAATTCATTTAACAACAATGGTAAGCGAATTGAAGATGAAACGCATATCTATCTTAAAGGTAAAGTTGCTAGTGCCAAACAAGCCTTACTGGCAGTAAGCTTTGCTGCAAACGCACTTGGCGACCATGGTGTAAAGATTTTCTCTAATCCTGGCGGGCAGCTGCGTTTAAAAGATTTAGATATAGAAAAAGTTAATAGCCAAAACAATCAAACAAATAATAATGCCAGCTTCGTTGAGTTTTACGAATCAACTAATAAACTTATTGACACAAACAACTTATATAGAGATTTGATTCTAGCTTCCGAAAACGAGCGTGTAATCTCCTATATCCAAATCAAAGAACCAAAACGTTACGCTGTTAAAGTAAGGTTCCTAGAAATGGACTCTAAATATGTAGATGATTTCCTTAGCTCAGTTAATTTAACCGTAACTGGTGGAGACGTAAAAGGCTCCCTAGGTTCAAATGATCTAGTTAGTCCTAACATAAATAAAGTCTCGGACCTCGCCGGAGTAATCCTGACGGATAGCTTTGCAGGACCTGGTGTTAGCCCTAATGGGGTTATTGGACGCTTAGCTAATGAGATCACTAGTGGAAGTTTGATTAGGGGTTCCACTAAACTATTGAATAACGCCTTCCTAAATGTTAATCTCAATAACTTATTACAAGAAGGAGTATTAAGAACCGTAAATGAGTTCTCACTGATAACCCATTCAGGTGAAACAGTCTCCTTAGGCAAAGGAACACGCTTTCCAGTACCGAAGCAAAACAACGGGCTAGGCAATACTGCTATTACTTTTGAATATATACCTATCGGCTTTAAAGGCGAACTCAAAGTTACTGGTTTAGAAAATAATCTTATTGATGTACAACTCGCTAGCAGATTATCCACCGCAGAAGCAGCTGTCGCGACGGTACAAGGCATCAGCATTCCTATTTTCAGCGAAGAGTATGTTAATAGTGGAGCCTTACTTGGTAACAAACAAGAAGTAGTACTCAACGCATTTATGACTGAGACTGAGACCCTGGCTAAAGCCTCTTCGCCACTAGGAAGAATAGTTCCTTTATTAGGCAGAGCTAAGCGCAAGAAGCGCAGCAAGAATGTGTTATTCATTGCCTTAGCAGCTGAAGAGATTCAAGCTAACTTGGCAGAAGCTGAAACTGAATTGCCTCATATAGATATGGAAAACTCTAAACATATTTATGCTGACTACAACCAGAAATTAAGAGCACATGGAGTTACTGATACCGTAGATCTCGCTCCTAGTCTAGGTTCTAATAAAATGAAACTTGATCCATTAGAAGAAACGGGGTTAGAGCTTTAAATGCAATTATCAACTTTAATAATAATCATTAGTTGCTGTATGATACTTTTCAGTTTCATTACAAGAAATCTTGATTACGCTATTAAAGTTCTAAATGTAGATGCTTTAAAATTAAAGCAAAGTATCAACCATATAAAAACTCGACATCAAACTCTTAAAAATATTGATCCGACCAACTTGGAGATGAATTAATGCAAGCTCTGGTTTCATTAAGTTCCCTGATACTTACGATCATTATATTAATGGTGCAATGGTTATTACCCATGTTGAATTTACATATAGCCTTAAATCGAGAAAACTTATTGCTAGAGAATTCTCAGGCTCTGATTGATGCTCAGAGATTGGATTCTAACAATACTATAGCCAAATTAGAAACTTTGAATTTGAATGGTCTAAAAATCAATAAAGTCACTCAAGATTCACAAGGTGACTATATTATTTATCGAATAAATTTTAATCATAAGAATCTTTTTGCAAACCGATTTCTCCAGGCAAGCGATTTAAGTAAGCCCAAAACCCTAACTTTACTTGCAGATAAATTATGAACACGAACAGTAATAAGCCTAGTGCCATAGTTGTAGAAGATCAGCCAGTAATTTGGGATTATATTAGTTCTTGTATTGAACCTCATTATGAAATTCAGACGTTTTGTTCTAATACTTATGAAGCAGAGAAAGCGTTTCGTGAATATAAACCAGACTTGGTATGGCTAGATTGCTACTTAGGTGAGATCTCAGAATCTTATCAAGGCATCAAGAATAGTGGCTTAGAACTAGCCGAATGGATCAAAAACCATAATCCTAAAACTAAGATTTTTTTATTTACTGCCTCTAATGAGCTTGCGGTTTTAGCTAAAGCTCAAGAACTAGGCATAGAAGGAATTTCCCTTGGTGGTAAGTTTCTAAAGAATAAAGAGATCATCAGAGATGCCATCAAAACTATCTCCTATGGTTCTAAATGGATTAGTCCTAGTATTTTTGAAAACATTGAATTAGATGAATTAGCTAATATAACGGTATTTGAATTTTGCGTAATATTTTCTATGTTAGTTGGCAAATCAACTGTTCAAATAGCAGAAGAATTAGATACCACCCGCAAGCGCGTGAATAATTCTATTTATCGAGTCAAACAAAAATTAGATTTAGACAGCGAAAGCTCCAAAGAAGATTTATTAGAAATATTCAAAGATAGAATACAGGAAAATATCAACGCTAGCCAGCTCTATAATCTTTCTGAACTCATCTCAATTAACTCGCTAGTAGAAAACTATCTAAACCCTGTTATTAACAAGCTTAGAAACGGTGCATTAAGCAAAGTAAAAATTGGTAATCTTCGGGATTAAGCTGCAACTTTACTTTCAACCTTGCTAACAATAGTTCTAGCAATCTGATCAAAAGCTTTGGATACGCCGTGTTGCGGATCGTTAATGGTAATAGGAGTACCTTGATCACCGCCCAATCTTACCTTTAACTCAATAGGAATCTCACCCAAGAAATCTATACCTAATTTTTCTGCTGCAGCTTTAGCACCACCATGCGAGAAGATATCAGAATGTTCATGACAATGAGGACATTCAAAGAAACTCATATTCTCCACTAAACCAAGAATTGGCACACCCATTTTTTGGAACATAGCTAAACCTTTACGTGCATCTAAAAGTGCAACATCTTGTGGAGTGCTTATGATCACTGTGCCAGAGAGGGGAACGTTTTGGCAGATAGTAAGCTGTGCATCACTTGTACCAGGAGGCAAATCGATTACTAAATAATCAAGCTCACCCCACTCAACTTCACGTAAAAACTGTTTGATGACTCCATCCAACATAGGACCACGCCAAATAGTAGGTTTGTCTTCATCAACCAAAGTACCCATAGATATCAAACGAATACCATGAGCTTCCAATGACATAACTTTTTTATCATCAGTTACGTGTGGCTTCTCAGTAGCACCTAACATCAAATGCACATTAGGACCAGTAATATCAGCATCCAGAACTCCAACTTTTAAACCAAGTTTAGAAAGTGCGATTGCAATATTTATAGAACAAGTGGTTTTACCAACACCACCTTTGCCACTGTTAATAGCAATAATATTTTTGATTCCAGGCACAGGAGATTTAGGAGCGATGGCTCCTCTGTCAGCAGTACCACCAAGAGGTCTGTGACCTCCACCAGAAACCATTTCCTCAGGTTTTTTCATGGCATAAGCATCTACACCGGCAAAACCAGCTGATTTGAGCCTTGCATCAAGTTCGCCAATTATTTCCTGACGCTTACTAGCATCAGTCGGATTATCCATCAAAAAATTGAAGACAACTTTATTCTCTCTAATAGCTACATCTTTAAAATACTTGCTATCAATTACGCTACTAATAATCTCTCTAGCTTTATCCTCTGGAGATTTACCCTTTCCAAAACCAAACATAGAGGTAATTGTAGCATCTTACTTTCTTTGGTAAAGAGTATGCTCAGTTTCTAAAAGTTTAATATAGATGAGTTTAATTTCTTCTACCCATTTATCTATGTCCATGGTTACACCTAGCTTACTGAGATAGTCATAAGCTTTATCCCACATAGCATGAGGACCAGATTTCTTGTTTATTAGTGAGTTATTAATATACTCTGCAAACTTCATAACCAAAATCGCTTTATAGTTAGCATCGCTAGTTTCATTAGTATCGTAATTAGCTTTAATAATGTTCACTATATGATTAGGCAATCTCCATTCTTCAAGTTTCTGGGTAGCTAACTCGGTCAAATCAAAACCTAAAACCGAGAGACTTGCAGTCTTAGAATCCATCCCTTTCGCTTTCATGTTTTGTAACTCTTTATAAGCACGTGGATCACGCAAGGCTACTATCAAATCAGCTATGTAATAATTTAAACCTGCACAAAACAATACTGCTGCATCTTTGAAACCCACTAAGCTTGCAGTCTCGCGAGCTACAAAAGCTAATCTAATGGATTTCTTGACTAGCGCCTTTACTTCTTCATCATTAGTACGGTAATAAACTTTAGCGTAAGCTTTAGCTAAACTAAACTGCGCTTCATTATGCACAAAACCATAACCAAGACGTTTAATAGATAGTCTCAGTTGAGAAGCAGTTACATTTGTTTTCCCTAATCTTGCATTCATTCTTGCTTTCTCAACAATCAACGCTGCTAGTTCTTGATCTTCAGCCAAGTAATTTATTAATTCAGTATCAAAAGTGTTTACATCATTGGTGAGTTTCATTAAGTTATAAATCAATAATTGATGGCCCGGAAACTCCTTAGTGTCAGCCAACATTTGCTGCATTCTTTTAAGAGTATTTGGAGACTTCTCCAGAAAAGAGTCGATTTTTTTGGTTTGCGCCGAATCTAACATATCTAGTTATCTCGGCATTTTGAGCTGGCTCTACATAGACCATTTAGATTAGATGAAAGCCAATAACCAAGCGCCCGCAATGGATTTAACACTTTCTTTACCTTGCTTTTCAACCCCTAATAAAGGGCTAATTTGCTAGAATCTTGAGCTTAGCGGGCTGAATATTTATCTCAGCGCTTTAACTATAGGAAATAATCATGGCCAAAAAGAAAGGTGACGTAGTAGTAGCAATTTTAGAATGCACAGAAGCTAGAGAAGCTGGCGAGACACCGTCACGTTATTACACTCTTAAAAACAAGAAAAAACATCCAGATAAACTTGAGATGAAAAAGTACAACCGTTACATGAAAAAACATACGGTTCACAAAGAAGTTAAATAGTTATTGCAAGCGTCATCCTGAGGAGCGAACGAAGTGAGCGACGTAAGGATCTCCCAATTCATTTTAGAAGATTTATATAACCAAATTGAATCTGAGATTCTTATAGATCTTAGTTCTGCTACCATGCCAGCAATGTCACTCAGTGATTTGCTCACATATTACTCTCAAGACCAACAGCCGCAAATACTAAACTCAATACTCGATACCAAACTTACATACTCAACTCAATATGGATCAGAGCCAGTACGCAAAAAGATTTGTGGATTATATAACAGTCGTAATTGCGAGCCACAAAACATCCTTCTTACTAGTGGCGCTTCAGAAGCGATCTTCTTAGTGATGTCAACGATGTTTGCAGCCGGCGACACCATTATAGTTCAGCAACCTATTTATCAATCACTGTATCAAGTGGCAGCAGATCGCGGAGTACGAGTCATAGAATGGGATCTGGATCACGTCATTGCGAGCGAAGCGAAGCAATCTCATTGGGATTTAAATAAACTAGCAGACCTTATCAAACAATATCCTCAAAGCAAAGCCCTAGTAATCAACAACCCAAACAACCCTACTGGACTGGGTTTCAAGCACGAAGAATTAAAACAAATCGGCAAGATCTTAGACGGGAGATATTTAATAAGTGACGAAGTGTTTCTATTCATCTCTCAAAACCAATTGCCATCAGCATTAGAAGTTTATGAAAACAGCATAGTCATTTCTGATCTCAGTAAAAGTTTTAATATGCCAGGATTGAGGTTAGGGTGGATAACGACTCCGTTAAACGTCCTTGAGCAATACTCCTCTCTTAAAAACTACCTTTCCCTGCGCACCAACACTCTCTCAGAATCAATCGCTCCCTGGGTTTTAGAAAAGCATAGGGAGATCTCTGACAAAAACCGCTCTCTGATTAAATCCAATATCGAACACCTTTACTCACTAGATCCTGAATCTTTGTTTTTTGACTTAAGTCAAATCTCGCCAACAAGCATCGAAGGTCTATGTATTTTCCCACGTATGAAGAATGAAGCTTTAATAGATAAACTATGGACAGAAAAGAAGATTTTTGTGGTGAAAGGAGCGAATTTTGGGGAGAAATGGGGGGAATACCTAAGGGTTGGGTTGAAAAATCACCCTCAATTAAGATAAGATAACACCCGTGGGTTCGTTTGAAGATCTTTTTCAACCAATACATGCTGGTCAGGGTATCCCAGCAATGACATCCGGCAAAAAAATAAAAACTCCTTTTGGAGTAACTAATTTTTCATCAGATCAAAATCGTAACAGTATGACAACTGCTCTTATTCCAATTCAAAACGATTTAGAAAAATTTTTGTTAGATAACCAGCCTCGCTTAGATGCCGCAAATTTTGCAAGACATGGAGTACCTGCAGAATTAAAATCCTCGAGTTATGATGAACAAGCTCCAAATTTTGGTAGATCTATTTCATTAATAAGAGGCCTCTTAACAAAGCATCCGACTTTTGAATTTAAATATCATACAAAATTTGACACTATTCCTAACCCTGATCAACCTATAGCTATTTTAGTATCAGATATTCATGATCCTGCATGGAGAAAAGAAGAAATTAACTTATTGGTAGATTTATACAAAAATCAAGAGTTGTCCTTAGGAGATGGATTGTTCGAAAGTTCAAGGCAAAAACCGCTTTATAATATTAGCCTTGACAGATTAATTCAGAGTAAACAAGCCGCTGATGCAGTTAAAACAGTTTTGCATAATGCAGGGAGAGATATTAAATTCTATCCAGCGGAGAGCTTAATGCTTACACTTACCCTAGATATAATGTTCTCATCCATAATGCTTTTTGCATATGGTCCTCAATCACAACAATTTAGTAAACAACTTGCTTCAATGGTAAGCAAAATTAATGGTGGTCAACTTGGATCACATGATCAAGCAATAAAATTAATTAACGAATTAACTAAAGCTATAGTTAATGATTTGGGTTTAGACGATAAATGTATAGAACAACATACTCTTCAAGGTTATACAGAAACTCATGGGGACCAGAGTTTTACTTTGCCTTTCATTATGTTTCCAAGTATTATGGATTCAACATTTTGGAATGATTTGTATAGTAAATTCTCAAGCAATTATGTATTAAATAGAGATGATGTAATTGCAGAACAATTTGCAAAATTTCAATCTGGGATTCATATAGCACCTATTGGATCAAGGCACATACCAACTTTAGTTAAAAGATTAGAAGAAAGAGAAATACCCGTCATTGTTCTTAGTCGTAAAGGTGATTTTGGAGAGCCAGAGATTGTAAAGCTTTTATCAATGTTAGATTCTGAAAATCATCATCAAAAAATCGCCCAATATGAAATAGAAACCAGAGAAGAATATGAAAAGTTAAAAGCATTACTAGCACAAACATATACTCAATTTCTTAAGCAACATTCTTAGCTCATAACTTAAACACTAAGAGTAAAAGAAGTCTATAGTTACCACACTATCCTATCTTAATTTCCTTTATAGTTTTCTTACTCACCCCAGCCTCATCAGCAAACTCATCCCACCGAGTTTTACCAACCTGACGCGCCCCAAGTAAAATTAAAGGCTGATAGCAGTTTTTCTTCAATTCTAGTACTTTTTGTAAGTAGTGCTGATTACGAACACCCAAGGGGAAGAAATGGGGGAATACCTAAGGATTGGGTTGAAAGATAAGTTTTTAATTACATAAAAGCTATACGGGACAACAATAAACTAAAATAACATTCTGTAATACGATTCTTGCTAATATTATCTTTACAGGATTGGCTTGAGCGCCTTATCAAATGTCAAATTCTCCGAGATCATCAGCAACATGCACACTTTGGCGTCAAGCCCCTCCATTTGGGCATCGAGCTAAAGTTAGGCCAACTCCAACAGATAATTTATCTCATGCACAAACTTTAGAGACTCCTGTAGCGGCTGTTATAAAACCAAGCGAGCCCCAAGATTTAATCCCGGTTACTCCAGCTGCCACCGCTACTACACCATCAACTGTTTCTGAAGCAGACGAAGCTATCAAAGAAGGTAACGATAATGAAACTTATCTACTAGATACAAATAGACCAACAAAAGATCTTAGAGCTGATCAAGAAACAATGCTTTATAGAATAAATCCTCAACCACACAGTATTAGATTCAATACACCATCAGGATTTACTCTAGCTAACTTGTTAGGGAATCGTTCTTCCGATATTCCTAAACCTATTTACACAGGCCAACATCTTACTGATGCTGAAATTCATTTCTCTAGCGCTTCTGTAACAGGACTTCCTGCATTAGGTCAAACCACCGTTTTAGCTAATAGGGCTTTAAAAAATATGAAGGCAGGGTTATCAACCATAGTACTTTCAAATTCAAAATGGCAAAGACACAATATTGCTCAAGCTATGATTGACTTTACTACCCAAGCAGACCGCATGAGTTTAACTCAACGTATCATCATCATTAATAATGAAAAAGATTTAGCAAAAATACAATCTTCTCCATCAGATAAAGTCGGAGTAACTTATATAGTCAGCACAGATGTGTTAAAAGATTTCTATAGCGATAATGATGATTTTCAACAACTTGTTGGAGTACTAAGTCTTGCAGATTTACAACCAAAACAGAAATCTAAACATCTTAAGCTTGGTGACTATTTGCCTATTAACAATGTTAGTGAAATATTAGTAGACGACGTTCATGAATACACTGGTTACAGTAGAGACGGTTATACCAAAATTTTACTTAGTCTACTTAGAGAAACTAATTCGAATGAAAAAAATCGTTCTACTTTAATAGGCTTCAGTTCGACTCCTTATAATAGAGAAAACAAGGGGAAGCATCCATCTTATAATACTTTTATAGATTATGAGACTTTCTTCCCTCCTTTAAGTCAAATAAAAATATTAAGCACTCATCAGGAATCAATAGAACAAAATTTAATTAAATCAATCAATCCACAGCAAATTACATTAACAGGGACAGATAGTTCTGGACAACCTATTGAAAGTGCAATTCGAGGAACTAATAGAAACAGTTTACTCAAATCCACTGAGACAGTTACTGAGTCTAGATTAATTTCTCCCGATAGTGTCAACGCTCAAATTATCAAAGAGATTAAAGCTCACTATCGACCTGGACAAAAATGGAGAATCATCGCTAGTTCAGCTGAGCATGCAAAACTATTAGGTAAACTACTAACTGCTAATATCCCTCAAGCTAATCCTAAAGTAATAGTAGGAGAATTCAAAGGATCTTATAAAGTTAATTCTGATGAAACCACAGTTAAGAACGTACCCGTTTATGATAGTAGCGCACAAAAAAGTTTAATTGCGTTAAAAGAACAGAGAGAAGACGAGATAGGGATTTTAGGCAGTTTCGAATCTAATTCTAGAGCAGATCAATGTGATATTTTAATTGATCTACAAATTTTACAAGGCTATCATCCATCTAATGTAACGCATGTTGTTCATGCCAATTTTAGCGAATCAGAAACTGCTTTATTACGTTCATTAGGACATGCTTATAGGGGAGATTCTGATCAAACTAATATTGAGTATTGGTTTTTAGATCCAGCTCAATATACAAGATACCTAGATTACAGAAAGGGTAATGTTACCTTAGCTGATCGTGGTAAAACTAATAGTGCCCCAAGCTTTAAAGAAGATGCTGGCTCTGGTGAAGCTACAACGGTAGAATCCCAAATCAACGCAGGAGAAGCATTACTAACGCATGAATATTGGACTCAAGTAGATTTGCATAATCTAGTGAACAGTAGATATCCTTCAGTAGAATCTTTTGAGCAGGGTCTTGATCATCTAGCTGATGATTTCTTTAATTACAAACAGGATGCAAATAAATCAAAAGATGACATTAAAAAGGTTATTTCAGGTAGACATATAGATCAGGATCTTTTTAGGGAGTTTTTAAACTGGGCAAAAATCAATCTCGCACATGTTTATGTTTATGCACCAGAATTAGTTGGCATAACCAATAGACAAGAAGCAAAAGAAACATTTAAATTTGCTTTTCAAGAAATGATGAATGGCGGGTTGCCTAAAGAAATTAATAATTGGCATTGGTACGACTACTTGGATAAACATTTAGGAATAGTACCAGCTCTTCCAAGAGAGCATGCTCTTAACTTGCGAGCAAAAAAATTTGCAGAAATTATTTACGATAAATTTGGACCAAAATATTTTGAAGATAGAGCTTTTATTAGACATGTTATTGAAGTCTTTAATGGAGTGAAAACTGATACTAAGTTAATAGGACTCCTTATTAATTCCATACCAAAAATGGACATGGAAGAAGCGATGACCCTATTTCCAGAATTAACAGGATACGTAGCTTACATGCCGTTTGAAAAATTACAGAATATGCTAATCACTAAATATCCGAATGGACCATCATTAGATTTGGACACTTTCTTTAAACAGACTATATTTGATGATTTGGGTATAAGTTTTGCTACTTTAGTTAATTCAATTAGCGACTATCACAGAGCCTCGGAACAAGTTATTGTTAATAATAGTGTAAAAGAGCAAATTGCTGAATACTTAACTTCCATGAAAGCGACAGAACATTTACATGAAATCACACAACAAGTACTTTACAATCAAATCTTGGCTAAAGTTTGGGGCATCAATAGAGCTACTGTAATAACTGATAATGATTTCAGACATTTAGTTCATCCTCATAAAATAGAGTCTATAGTTCATCCAGAATCGCCCGTTGAGCAAGCTATTGATTTAGAAAACGTAAACCTTGATTGGGTTACTTACATTGACGAAGCTATCAAATCCAAATTTCCCGCAAATGAATTAAGTTCAAATTTGAAAACACGCCTTGCTTTTGCCATAAATAAATTTATCAATGAAGCAGAACATCATTTTGACGAATCTTTAGGAGATTCCAAATTTCTAGAGCAAGATATTGATACTAGGAGTGCATTTAGGAAGCATCAAGCTGTCTCCACCATCAATAAAGCTGATAACGTTCGTGCTATTAGAATTTTAAGTGGAGCTATTGGTGCAGACGGGTTAACAAATGATGATAAAAAATTACTTCGAACTTTTGCACATAGTTTAGATATTGATTTAGAAGATCTTATTTGCAAGCTTTCTTCATTTGTTGGAATAATAAGCACTCAGGAAGCCACTCATATAGTCAATCACGCTCTATCACAAATAGATAGGAGCAAGTTCAATCCTCGCTTAGCAGAATTAACTAGCAACGCAACTACTAATCCAGAATTAATAGCAGAGTTTTTATTTGAGAGAGACCCTGATGCTTTATTAGACAGAGAATCTCTATCAACAGCTATCAGATTAATTAACGGAGATGAAACACTATTCACTGATAGTAGCCGTAAAGCCTCTAGCCAAGCTTATTTGAGGAGCTACATTAATTTTCTTGAACAAAACAAACCAAAATTAAATATAAAAGTATCTAATCCTGTTACAGAATTACCACAATTAATGAATATTCTAAATAAAGATGAGTTAGTAGCTGTGATTAAAGCTAAAGGTTACCATTGCTCTGATTATAACGGTACTAATGGTAGTCCTAGATTAGAAGATATTCAAAGTACAGATACTAAAGACGCTGTCGCTAAATTTTATGATCCTACAACAGGTAAAAGATATTTTAATAATCAAGATAGGAGAGGGGTTATTGAATATGTAACCCGCATTGGTATCGACATAGATAAAACACCAGAAGAGATGTATGCATTAGCCAAAATACCTAATCCAGAAACTTGGTATGAAGAACCAGCCAAATTATATTCTGAATACTTAGCTACAGAGCGTGACTTACCAAACCAGCTAAGCAAAATACAAGGAGCCGTCCAGTCCAGAAAAGACGAGATTAAAGCACGAGATTTTGTTGGAGAAGTTTTAGATTATGGTTTATATAGTGAAATTCACATAGACAACCCAAAATCATCAACTAACACCAATACAAGAATTGAACTTCGCATCAAGACAGAACTATTCTCGGGTCAAGAGCAAGAAGTTATAAAACAAAATAAACCTAAACTAGGTGCTCCAGAATACACTGGTATAGATTTGCGATGCTACGAATATGAAAATAATGCTTGGCAAGAAAAGGTTGACTTTCGCAAATCATTCTTTAATGATGCAATAGATACCGCAGTATCATCAGCTTTTTATACTAATGAAAAAGGAGTAATGACTTTTCTAAGTGGGGGAAATACTACATGGTGCCAAGATTATTTACTAGCAGCCTGCGCACCTTTAAATAAAATTGAAACTGCCAAACAAATAGCGAAGGATTTTTTACATAGTAAAAGAAGTGAATTAAAACTAAGTAATGATCCTACAGGAATAGCCAGAGTTATAAAAGTTATACTCGGAGATAAATCTCGGTTTGAAGAAGAAAAAGACCCTGCTATCAAACAGGCTAATCAAAAGCTATTTAGAGAGTTTGTAAACTTCGCTCAACAAGCAACGAACAACCCTCTGCTCGACCTTAATACAATTATCGCTGCGCATCCTAAGTTGACTGGGGTGAGCAATTTGGATGAAATAAGATTAGCAGCACTGCATCAGTATCCTAGTTTCGCAGAGTTTACACAATCAAATAGAAGACCATATGACGAACTCGCCAAACACCTTGGATTTGATCATATAGAAAAATTAAGAGCCATTGCAGAAACAGCTGAAGCTGATCAAACTCACGCCCTACCACTTGAAGATATGGTCCGACATGGTTTTAATGAAGGCTTCATGAACTTAATCATCAACCTTAAAAATCTTGAAGATGCTATTTGGGGGAAAGATGCTGAAACTAGTCTCAGAGTAGATAAAAATATTGGTTATGCAGTATCAAAGGATGATGTTATTTATTGCCGGCGAAATTCAAGTACAAAAAATATCCAAGTTGCAAAACACTACCAGAGAAATGCTGCTGCTAACTGGCAAGTTAAAAGAGAAGTAGGCAAGATTGGTATTATGGTTGATCAAGTCCTACAAAACTTACTCCAACATTCTCATTATGCTACTTTCAATCAAAGATTCCAAACTCTACCCACAGTAAGACCTGATGAATTTAACGTAGCTTTTATTTCATTAGTAGAAGATTTTTTAACTTACTACACTACTAACACAAAAGAAGTCATTAACCCAGGTATAATTAATACTCTTCTTGAATCTTTGGTAGGACCGTCGTCCACAAAAAACTTTAACTTAGACAAGCAATTTATAGTGTTCGCTGAAGCTCAACATCCAGGCTTCAAAGCTCTTGTTGAGGAATATCAAGAAATGACGAATAATGAAGCAGTCTCTCCTAATCAGCCCCTTCAAGAAAGTATAGAAATACTAACCGTTCCAAATGAAACTCAACTTGGGAAGATTACAAATATTCAAGCACAATTTGTACCTTTATTAGAGAGGCTCAAACGCATGAGTCCAGAAAAACAACTATCAGATACAGGCAAGGCTTTGGATCAAGTCATAGAACATATTCAAGATGACAACAAAATGAAGGATGCTAAAACAGGTACTAAGCTTAGATTTGTATACACGCGTCAGTTCCCTGAGTTCCCTTCTGCTAATGCGTTAACAGTTGAAATATCTGCAAATAAAATTCACGCCATGATTAATACAGAAAGAGAAGACCCTCATCAGGTAACCACTATTAAATGTTTTGGCTTTGAGAAAAACGCAGATGATAAGTGGGTTCCTTACAATTCTGATTCCCTTGCACTTAGAGTAGATCCGAATTTTATGAGAGGCGGAAGCTCTTCAGATACTGTAGAAATAATGTTACAAAATCATTTACATAAACGAAACATGCAATATACAAACTTACAGACGCTTGTCGATACAGAAGAATATCTTAAAGGGTTAGTTGATACTATAGTCCAGAGCCTTACTGTTTTATATCCCAAAGGCATACAGATAAGCGCGGGACAAAATTTACAAGATATTTTTAATATCCGTTTGCAGTCTCTACAAACACCAATAGAAGCTTGTTTGATTTGTAAAACTATTATTCCTGATTTTGATGTGCATTTAACGCCGAAACTTCGCTCAAAGATTACGGAAAATCGTTTCATTTTACATTATGATATAAAAAATGATTGTTTTAAAGTTATCCTCCAGGGACCTGCTGGTACAAGCCCTGAACTTCTCGAGCTTCGCAAACAAGCTGATGGTAGCTGGAGTCCTCGCACAAAGACCTTTGCCCAATTGGCTCAAAGAGTTCACGATACCTTCCCTAGCTGGGAAGCTGTTAAATCTGCACACCCAAATTTAAGTGACCCAAGCCAAGTTAATCAAACTACTTACCAAGCCATAATAGATGAAGTTCTAAGAATCACACAACGTGATCAGGGCGCATTAGCGAGACTTGCTCTAATACCTAATAATCTTAGTCAGAGATATAATCACGCAATGAAATTAGCAAAAGAGGAATTAAATATTTCATTGGCTAACGTTAATGGACTAGAAGAAGATTTTCAAAGAATGCATCTTCTAGAAAGACTATGGCCAGAGGCAAGAAAGGACTTGAAGCTTTTAGCTATGATAAAGGATGGAAGAGCCAATGAAGAGCGCTTAGCATTACTTGCTCACAATAAAGTAGAGGTGTCTCGACTAGATCTTACTAATCCAGAAATACCGAGAGTATTAGGTTACACTATACATCGATTCAACACAGATACTAATAAGTGGCGGACCACCATTACAGATAAACTAGAAAACTCCATCAAAACAATCCTGAATATTTGGAATAAATCTGATTCGATTATAGCTAATAAGACGGTACTTCAAACTTATAGAGATGCCCTGAATATTACTGGGGAAGAAATTGGTTCTGACATGCACCTAGTTATTTTATTAGCTGATTTCCTAAAAGCAAAACTCCCATATCAAATGCAGATATTTGAAAAAGCAACAGCAAACGAGAGAGATATAGTCGAAGCAACTCGTCTAATAGACAATGCCCTACGCATAATCACTAAAACTTCAACCCCGATAGCGGATACACAGTTGGGAGAAAATTTCATGGGTGAATTTATAAATTATGCAATCACACAGTATCCACAATCAAAAGCAATACTTGAAACGATCCAAAATATAGTCTAATCTTAATGCTACTACTCAAGGGGATTGTTCAAAAGAAACTAGCAAGCATCCCCCTGCTCTTCTTACTCACCCCAGCCTCATCAGCAAACTCATCCCACCGAGACACAGCACAACTCACTTCATCATAAATTTCATTAGCCTTCTTTAAACCAAATGCAGCAGCTAGTTTCATTAAATCTTCTTTGCCAGGATCTTTACCTTCACCTATCACGAGCATACTATGCTCACCACCAGGACCATAAGAATAAGTTAGGTCATAAGCAGGAGCAAATTTCCACTGCCCCTGTTCGTTCATCATAAAAGAAAAATTCTTACTATGATCATCACGGTTATGCGCAAGAACATTAAACACCGTTAAACGATAAAGCTTAGTAACTTCTCGCATATCATTAGTTAATGCCAAACAAAGCTTCAGCAAGTTCTCGTAATCAAGACTAGGGTAATGATGATCTGCATGCAATAACCCAGAAGCTGTATGTGTATGGATTCGACTAGAACCATCTCTGTCAAAGCGTTTCACTCCAAAATATTTCTTATTAAACAAATGCGTCGGCATCATTTCTATACCAGCAGCTTTAGCCATAAGACTATAAGCATATTCTATCGCTCCAATATCTTTATGATCAGATAAGGCTGGAAATTTAATCAACCAATGCTCATAAGTATCAGGTAAATCTTCCATACCATGAATTAGTTTCTTTCTATCTGGACTCAAACCAATAGCAATCTTAGGTCTAGCACCACCAGCTGAACCATTTAAGGAAAGTAACTCAAAAATTGCCGTATCAGTTTCACCTTGTAAAGTAAGCCGGGATTCTTGCGCTAAAGTTTCTAAATTAATTTTTGAACAGTCACTGTTATAAATCGCATAATCAGGTTCATAACTTAATGCTCCCATACCTTTATTACCAATATAAGCAAGCCTATCTAAAGCACTCAGGGATTCAATTTGCACTCCTCTTGATCTTAACTCTCTATCTAGTAAAAGCTTACCCCAAGCATCAGGCAAACTATCATTAAACACTCCAAACAAACCATTAAAAATTTGATCTTTAGATTCTTGCGGTCCAGATCTCAGTGGTAATTTAAACGGTGATATCTCCAAGCCTCTTGCAATAAACTCCTTATCGTACTCAAACCAAATTTTCTGATGCTTAATTGCTAAGCGACCAAGCAAAACTGGCTCTCCAGCTAACTCTAAATTCACACGTAAAACAGAGACTGGATCAAATTTCATTTCCCTCTTCCTCGTTTTCTAGCTTTAGGTTCTTTAATAATTTCATCAAGACTTGCATATGATGAGTTAATACTCTCTTGAAAAAGTAATTCAAAATCTCCGAGTACTCTCAAAGCCGAAGCTAATTTTAACAAGGACTCTAGAGCAATTTGTCCAGTTCTTTCAAAACGCTTTAAACTTCCATGGCTTATACCAGCACGCTCCGCCAAACCTTCTTGGCTCAAGTTCGCGGCCAATCTTAATTGCTTTAATCTAAATGCAATTAAGCTCATTAATTCCTTAGGGCTATATAAATTAAAAGGCAATATATTATCCTCTAGCTATATTATACCCTATTTACAGCTAATATATTAACCTTTAATTCGCCCTCAAAATCACTCTACTATTAGCTCTGTCTATCTCTAACTTAAAATGTTGAATTATATTCTGCCCAATAATTCCAACTGAATCATCGCCAGAACTACCAGGAAGCACTCCTACACGAACATTCGCGATATCGAGATCTGCTACTTTAAAATCCGCATAGACAATAGGAACAGAGATCACGCCCCCAGCTGTTTGATAATGCCCTGTAGAATTACCCATGGACTTAAGTCCATTCCTTTTCAGAAAGCTTTCATATACATGAGACTCCGAAGCGCCCGTATCAAGAAGAAACCACCCAGAGATGCCTTCAACACTAGCAGGAATAAGCATGCAGTTATGAGAATATTTAAACGGTAGTGTAATTTTTAATTCATCAAAATACTTTTGATATGTTGGATCGATCTTCTCACCTGTTATTTCAGAGACTAATTTAGCAGCAACAGCACCTGAATAAGGCTCCAACACTATGCTTTGCTTAAAAGCTTTCACTGCAAGTTCATTCTCCTTTAGTTCTTGCGCCTTAAGACCATAGTGATACCAAACATAAGCAGACTTAGGATTAGCTTTAGTCGCTCGTGCCCAAATAGCAAGTGACTTGCGCTTCTCTCCTTGATAAGAATAATAACCAGCTAAATTATTCCATGCAACAATGTCAGCTTTATCATATTCCAAACATTTATTTAATTGCTTATAAGTCTCAGGATACTCTCCCAATCTATAAAGTAGAGTGGCATAGAGCCTTAGATAATCACAGTTCTTTGGTTCGATTTTAATCGCTTTCTTAATGTACTCTATCGCAGATTGCTCATTATAAGCACCAATGAGCCTTGCTGCTTCGTAATAGTAATTAGCATTATGATTGTTTTTCGCTATTGCTTTTTTTAAATAAATTTCTGCTTCACCTATGCGGTTAAAATATATTAATAAACGATAAGCTGTATAAAAATATTCTGCCTTCGGACTATTCTTAATAGCCAAACCCAAGTATGTTTCTGCCTTCTTATAATCATGCAGTCTTAAGTAATCTAAAGACTGCTTATAAAAAATTTCTGCTTTTTGAGTATTTTGATACTTTATTCCAAAAAACAACAGTAATCCCATAAACACTGGGATTAGAATGATTAAGTATTTTTTCAAAAAGCTCATCATATATAAATAAACTAGCATGGTCTTGCGAAATAATATATTATCCGCACCCATATTATCCCCATGCTAAAATAACCCCTTTATGTCCCAAACCATGAAACAAGCATCAACACAGTATTTAGAGCACCTTTATGGTGAGAATTATCACATTCTCAACGACGTGTTTTTGCACACACACTTAGCGAACCTTTCTAAAGACAAAACCAAACAACCTATCATCAACTATATAGTGGCGGATCTTTATACTAACCTTATTAAAGAAGTTATCAATCATGAATTCCCAACTAAAGAAGAAACCGTAAGAACGCGCATGGCGAATCTTGATGAGCGTGGATACTGGGCTGGGACTGTGATTGAACCTGAAACCAGAAGCATAGTAGTGGATATCGCTCGTGCAGGAACTTTACCAAGCGAAATCTGTTCTAAGATTCTCAACCAAACTCTTAATCCTGATTTAGTACGTCAAGATCATATTTATATGGCACGCAAAACCAATGAGCAACATCAAGTGATCGGTGTAGAGTGGACTGGTTCTAAAATTGGCGGCGACAAACAAGATGCTATCGTTATCATCCCTGATCCAATGGGCGCGACTGGTGGATCAATCTCAGCTGCAATCCAGCACTACAAGGACAACGTAGCTGGTGAAGCCGTGAAGTTTATTACCATGCACCTTATAGTCACACCTGATTACATCAAACGCTTAAAAGCAGATCATCCAGAAGTAAAAGTCTATGCCGTGAGATTAGATCGTGGTGCAAGTTCCGAGCAAGCTCTCAAAGCAAGTCCTGGTAAATATTTAGAAGAAGAAAGTGGGCTTACTAATAATCAATACATCATCCCTGGCGCAGGCGGGCTTGGCGAGATCATGAATAATAGTTTTTGTTAGAGTAAATTAAGCTAAAATACTTGACCCATACATTTGTATGTGCTAGATTTATTAGTAATCACACCCTGTGATATCCCAAATAACACCCGAACCGGTCACAAATTGTGATCGGTTCAACCAGGGGAGCTTATGCCAAATTTACTAGCTAGCAAGCCATTAATTGAAGATTTGATCCTAGAGATTCAAGGTCATAAGGTAATGATAGACGCTGATTTGGCAAGGTTATATGGGGTTACAACTAAACGATTAAATGAACAAGTTAAAAGAAACAAACATAGATTTCCATCTGATTTCATGTTTAAGCTCAAAACCGTTGAGTTCACTGAACTGGTCGCAAATTGCGACCGGTTCAATAGACTCAAGCATTCTGGTACTGAACCATATGTTTTTACCGAACACGGAGCTCTAATGCTCGCTTCTATATTAAACAGTGAACTAGCTATTAAAACTAGTGTCGAAATTATTCGTGCCTTCGTTAAAATGCGCACTCTACTTGCTAGTCATAAAGAACTTACTAAAAAAATTGAAAGCATCGAGGAAACTCTATCTACACACGACGAAAAAATACGAGAAATTTTAACTGTAATTAAAAAACTAATTTTGTTTGATTATGAAACTAAGAAGCAAAAAGTAGGATTCCAACTATGAAAACCTCAACCAAAAAATCCATATTCTTCTGTACCGCTTGTGGCTACGAAAGTAACGGCTATATCGGTAAATGTCCTGCCTGTCAGGTTTGGGACAGTTTTAAAGCAGCACCGAAAATCAGCAAACCCACGAAAGACGCTAAGCATCAGCTTTTCGTCACGCCTGAATCTGAGCTACTGAAGCTAAGTGAAATTAAAGAAGATGAAATTACTCGTTATGATACTAAATCACCAGAATTTAATCGTGTACTAGGTGATGGACTAGTACCAGGTTCCCTCACTTTAGTTGGAGGTGAACCGGGTATTGGCAAGTCCACCCTCTTACTACAAATCACCAAGAACTTCAGTGAGCAAAATCTTAACGTGCTCTATGTTAGTGCTGAAGAAAGTTCTAGACAACTCAAACTCAGAGCAAATCGCTTAAACATCAATCCTCATAGCAATCATATTTCTGTTTTTGCGGAAAATAATCTAAATCAAATCATCGATATTATAGAAACTCAAGAACCTAACTTAGTCATAGTCGATAGTATTCAAGCGGTTTATATTCCTGACCTAGACTCTGTACCTGGCTCTCCAAGCCAGATTCGCCAGTGTTGCGGCAATCTCATGCGCCTTGCTAAAAGCACTAATATTCCTATTATTATCGTTGGTCATATTAATAAGGATGGTGACATCGCTGGACCGAAAATTCTTGAACACATGGTAGATACCGTTCTACAGTTCGAAAACACCCGCGATTCTCAAATCCGCTTCCTGCGCACTATTAAAAATCGTTTTGGTTCTACTGATGAAGTAGGAATATTTCGCATGGAAAGCTACGGGCTAATAGATCTAACTAATCCTTCTGAAATTTTTCTTGCAGAAAGATCCGATGGTATGCTGTTTGCAGTGCGCGAAGGCAAGCGTACTCTACTGCTTGAGATGCAGGCTCTTGCCCTTAACTCCGATTACAACAATCCTCGCCGCGTAGCTAACGGGATAGAAATCAGTCGCTTACATCAAATACTAGCGATAGTAGAAAAGAAACTTGGTGTAAGCCTCTCCAAATCAGACATCTATCTTAATGTAGTTGGCGGCATGGCTATTAAAGATACAGCAGCAGACCTTTCAATTGCGCTTGCGGTCTACAACAGCATAGTTGGACAAAGCAACGATAAAGACATAGTAGCTTTAGGGGAGTTAGGACTCTCTGGTGAAATCCGTTCAGTGATTGACATAGAAGCAAGAGTCAAGGAATGCATCAAGCTTGGTTATAAGACCATCATCATTCCAGAAGCCAATCATAAAAAACTTAAAGAGGATTATAAAGATGCAAAAATTATTGCGGCTAAAAATATTAGTGATTTGGTGAAATTACGATAAAGTTTGTTTTCGCACAAGTGCCAAACCACCTGGTTATAACAGGATAGAATTTGGTATAATATCCATATGAAACAAGATGAAATTCTCAAAATCATCCAGGAGTGGCAGGACGAAATACTCAATACCAAAGGAATAACAAGGTATTGTGAGGCCAAAATCACAGATAGCCTAAATTCTAAGCCAATAAAAATTATCACGGGTTTTAGACGTTCAGGTAAATCATATTTATGCAGAAGAATAGCTCAAAAACTAGTAAAAGAAAACTACTCTTTAAACAATATTTTGTACCTAAATTTTGAAGAATATAAATTAAATTGGGTTAGAGACGTTGATGCTCTAGCTTCTATCTATGAGGTTTTTCAAAAATTTTCTATCGACAAAAACTCCAAAATCCTATTAATTTTTGACGAAATACAAAAAGTAAAAAACTGGGAATCATTTATCAGAACTTTATATGAAAAAAATGATTGCCCGCAGATCATTATCACTGGCTCTAATTCTGATATGCTCTCATCAGAATTAAGCTCAAGTCTTTCAGGTAGATTTATAGAATTTTTCCTACTACCATTCTCATTTTCAGAATATTTAGACTACCATTCACTTGATAAAAACTACAAAACCAAAACAAAAAAATTAACTGACAACTTTTATGACTATTGTAAAATAGGTGGACTCTCTGAAACTTACTCTATTAGTAACCAAGAAACTCGCAAATCCTTTATACAAGGGCTTATTAGCAAGGTTATGCTTGATGATGTAATACAAAGATTTACAGTAAGAAATGAAATAGCACTCGAGTTAATTTTAAAATTTATTCTTGCTAATAACGGCAGAATCATCTCCTTTGCCAAAATCACTAAACATTTAAGAAGTTTAAATATAAAAATTCAAGATGAAACTGTTATAGAATACGTTGGCTATCTCAAAAAATCTTTTACCATCTTTGAGGTGCCAAAATTCGATTGGACTACTAAAAAAATCTTTTCAAATTCTCGTAAATATTATTCGATAGATATTGGCATCTCAAATCAATTTAGAGATTTAATCAGCAACTTTAGCTTTAATATAGAAAACTTAGTATTACTCAAACTTAAAGCTAACCCAAATATAAAAAACATATACTATGGTTACCAAAATGATAGAGAGCTTGATTTTATTACAGAAGATTTCCAAGGTCATTTTCAACGGTTTCAAGTGTGTAAAGAACTACACGAAAACAACCAAGAGCGAGAACTCGAACCACTACTAATTAATAGTGATAAATTTCTCAATAAAGCTCCTGGAATCTTACTAAGTCTTGAAGGAATAAGCAGAACTATAGAATATAAATCAAAAAAAATTCAACAAAAAAACCTTATCGAATGGTTGTTAGATTAAACTATCTCAGCAAACAAATCATACTCATCTGCTTCAGTAATTTTCACAGTGATAAAACTGCCAACAGCAGGACTAATATCATCTGCATCTAAATCTATATAAACTTGTCCGTCAATCTCAGGAGCATCACGGAAGCTACGGCAAACTAAACGATTAATGAGATCGCCACGTCGCGCTTCGCGCTCCTCGCGATGACGACTTGAGTCTTCAACAGCCTCAACTAAGACTCTAATCTCTTTACCAATCATCTCTTGGTTCTTCTCAAGCGATATTTTTTGTTGTAACAACATCAGTTCATCTCTACGAGCATGTTTCACAGACTCTTCTACTTGATCTTCAAAACTACCAGCTGGAGTACCATCTTCTTGAGAATAAGTAAAGATTCCTACTCTATCAAAACGCGACTCCTCTATAAACTTATAAAGCTCTCGATGATCCTCATCTGTTTCACCAGGGAAGCCAGATATAAAAGTAGTGCGTACACACGCTGAAGGAATAATAGAACGAATCAACGTCACCGTATCTCGCACTGAATCAGGACGACGCATAGATCTAAGAACCTTACTAGAAGCGTGCTGCAGAGGGATATCTATATATTTAACGATATTAGGACGCGATGCTATTACTTCAAGCATCTCAGCATCCATCTCTGTAGGATACGCATACATCACACGAATCCACTCAGCGCCTGACTGGTCTGCCACTGCTCTCAATAAATCAGCCAAAGCTCTACGCTTGTATAAATCAGTACCATAAGCAGTAGAATCCTGAGACACCAATACTATCTCTTGAGCTCCTTGTGCAACCAATGCCTGAGCCTCTTTCACAACATCTTCAATAGTGCGCGATTTCATATCACCACGCAGATGTGGAATGATACAGAATGCACATCTATGATCACAACCTTCCGCAATCTTTAAATACATTGACGGACTAACTTGGGTGCGGATACGGGGCACATCAGCATCAGCCACTGCCATCGGCACTTCATCAACGCGTACTATCTTAGAATCCTTACCAGCATTGAGATTACGAGTGACTTCTTTGACTACATCAAGTATGTCTTTGATATTACCAGTACCTACTACCGCTTGCGCTTCGGGTAACTCCTCAAACAAATCACCCTTATAACGCTGTGCCATACAACCAGTGATAATTAATTTCTGTCCTTCATCAGCAAGTTCAGTAAGTACATCAACGCTCTCATTAGTAGAGCCTTCAATAAAAGTACAAGTGTTCACTAAAGAGATATCTGCCTTAGTATGATCAGCCGTAATTGGGTAACCTGCCCCATGTAAAATACCAATCATGTTTTCTGTGTCCACTAAATTTTTAGGACAGCCTAAAGTGGAGACACCGATAGTAGGTAATTTTTTAATAGTTTTGACGGCCATAATATAAATTGCTTAGTCGCGCTGCTACTAGCAATGACAGTCGTTTATTATAGCAAATTAGTATTAACACTCTCGGTCTGCTCTAAAAGCTCCCAGATGCAAGGCATGCGAGCGCCGAGCAGCCGGAATTTACTAGAACGTAAATGAGGACTGCGAGGTGCGAGCATAACACAGCAGATGGGACTTTTAGAGTAGACCTAAAGAGAAAATGTCCCTTCCACACACTTAGCTTTCTCTTGTGGAAGATAGGCCCAAAGCGACCCTTCCTCCCAAATCGGCTCTATATGCGCATCTATCTTATAAACATATAAACTTTTAATTAGCTCCATTGCCCTATGATTAGCAATACCCCTAGGATCATTAGTCAGCTTGGTTTTGAGCTGTATAGCATTCTTCTTACTATTACAGTAAGCGGGACCCAGTAGTGGACCAGAATTACGGCTAAGCACCGCTATAGTTCCATCGTCTCTAGGACAAGCTAGAACATAGACCTGGTTTTTTCTTTCTCCTTGAAAATCCATATAGGCTAAGCCCTATTCTATCACTAGCTAGCCCATTTTTAACCCTCCCTTAAACTTAGACTGCTCCAATAAGCTCATGGCACTACCGTTAGACCCGCGAGCCAATACTTCAATAGGCCCGCAAACAATAAGTGGTCAGATTACTGATAAGGCTTTGGCCTTGTTAGATATTTTAAATAGTGTCAGTGGTAACAGCGGAAGAAATGTTAAACAAATCGATGTTATAGAAAACGGCATTAACTCGAGTCTCACTCTCGGTGTTACTAACGTCGAAGCAGATTACGGTACTAACGCTTGGACACCCAGCCAATTAGTTTATTTCCAATCAACCACTAAACGCTTAGCTTTAATACAAGATACTTTACAAACTAACTTATCAGAAATCGAAAGTGATATCAGCAGTAATATTAGAAGTCTTTTTGATCTTATAAAAAATAATCCTGATCCTAATTCTAGCAGCGGTGGCTTAGGTATCGAAAATCAATTAAATGCTTCAGAAGCTATTTTAAATTCGGCAGATCCTAACAATATACTGACTGCTGGTGCTAGCTTAGAACAACAGATACTCACTCTACTTACAAGCGACACTGCCTTGGATACTCTAGTCAATGCTTTCATGGCAAAATTCCAACTCGATGTAGGACGTTTAAATTCAGAGATTTTTGATTTACTAGATGATAACGATGGAAACTACTCCAACGGCAGTACTGATGCTGCTTCAACCAAATATCTAGTAAGTTTTAGTAACGGAGATCCAGCAATCATCGCTAATAATATTGATGAGGTTTTGAACATTAGTATCGGGCAGTTACAAGACGATTACGAAACCAGATTTGGAGCTGGCACTTGGAATGATACAACCAAAAATGCAGCTCTGTTTAACTTCGTTGGCAGTCTATTCCAGAAAGGTAGTTTATCTCTGAATCCTGGGTTAATTGATGCCATTATTGCTGATAAAGAAATTAGCACTGAAGAACAAAAAACTATAACTCAACAAGGGCAGTTTCTAAGAAAGTATAGCTATGAAGAGTTTGTTGATTTAGCAGGATCTTACTACGGGACTAACGATACTAATACCATTATCGAAGCTTTAATCAAAGATCACTTGCAAGTGATTACACCAAAATACTTTGATGATCAAAGAACTTTAGCAGATATATTAGCTGGTAAAGGCAATAACACTGATAGTTCTAATGCCAACAAAGTATTTCAAAGTATCGGTGATCAGATTAAAGAAGCTGCTGGCGATGCTATCCAACTTTTAGGTGGTGGATTTAACAGCATAGCTAATAATAATTTTGAGGGTTTTGTAAGAAATAATCCTATTCTTTTAGTGCAACATCTAGAGCAAGAAAGAAATAACACTAATGACCCTGACGCTATCAGCAAGATCGATGATCAAATAACGAAACTTCTAGAGTTCAATGAAAGACAAGTAGAATCACTAATCAAATGGTATCAAACTAAAAATAGTCGCTTAGATGCTAATGATGCTGCAAACAGCGAAGCTATCAACCAAAACCAAGCTATTATCGACTTACTGCAAAACCCTGGTGGCATACTGGATTCAATAAAAAGCTATAACGGCAATGCAGTTGATATCATTCATCTCTATCAAAACTCTGGCTTTGCAGATCTACAATTAACTGAGCTTGATGGTGAAATAGATGATGCAGCTTTAGATACCATAGTCAACACTAAATTAAACACCAAAAACCTTCACAGTGCTTTATACGCAACTGAAATGCTTGAATCTAACAAACTCAATTCCCAATTTGCAGCTAGAGAGCTACCTCAAGTAAATAGTGATGGTGAAATACCTGAAGATAAACAAGTCGCTCCTCCTTTGGCATCACCTACGGTGCTTTCTGGCGTTATAGGTGCTATTGGTAATGAGATTCTTTATAAAGCTAATAACTTACTACGTGACCCACAAGTTCCTACTACTAATTGGGTGAGCACTAATGCTGGTATTCTTAGAGACATAGACGCGCAAATAGCAGCTGGAGTTTTAGCGCCAGGAACTACTGCTGGCGAGGCTTTCCTTGCTAATCTTAAAAACGTATTTAAGGATATTATTCAACAGTTCGTTAGCAGCGATGTACAGTCTTATAAAACTGCTGTTGATAACGCTAAGCAAGCTATCGTTGATAATGACAATGCTATTAATTCAAGACGTGACGAGATCGGCAACTTGAATAACTCCATACAAATCGCAGACAATCAAATAGATATCAAAAACAATCAGATTAATAGATTGCAACGTTCATTAGATAATATAGACGAAAGTGCTATCGATGATGCTAGCAATATACTCTCCACCATAACACAAATCAGTCCTGAAGAGCTTAGCCGCTTACAAGACAACCTTACTCAAGAAGACCCAAATATCGTTCAACAAGCGATGAACAGTATCCTTGACTTAGTAAGCAACAATATAAATGGTTTGGAACAAACCAAAACTCAAGCTCAATCTCAAAAACGTAGAAACGAAGATGAAATAGAATTACGTAGCAATAACAAAAACTCATTATTAAATGAATATCGTGATGCTTTAAATAACTACAGCAATAAGCTTACTAGTCACGTTGAAGACGATAGCGACAATAACGGTGTTACCGACATCGAAGAAAGATTCCAAAACGCACTTGTAGACACCAGCCTAGACCTCAATCAAGATGGCATCAATGACTTTCAAAATATTCAAAGCATCATTGATAATATAGATACACTTGGTGATCAAGTTACTAATATTTTCGGCAGCAAGGAACAACAAGAAGGTAGTATCAAAGACCAAAGCATCAAACGATTGATCTTAATTATGTTTGCACTTAGTATTCTTGAATATAGCGATTGGGATTATAAACAAACCGAAGCTGATCCAAGTAGATATGCTATTGAGTAACCGCTTGAGACTTAGTTGCACAATCTACTATTGCGGTTACTAAACCACTAAATAAAGGATGTGGTTTACCTGGACGCGATAGAAACTCAGGATGAAACTGACAAGCAAGGAAATAAGGATGGTCCTTAAGTTCTACCATCTCCACTAAACTACCATCAGGTGAAGTTCCAGAAATAATCATGCCCTTAGCTTCTATCTCTTCTCTATAAGCATTATTAAACTCATAACGATGTCTATGACGCTCTTGAATAATACCTTCACTCGATTTCTCAGTATATAAATCGTAGGCTTTAGTCCCTGAGCGGATCTTACAAGGATATACACCTAATCTCATAGTTGCACCTTTATCAGTTACGCCTTTCTGACCTTCCATAAGATGGATTACTGGATCAGGACTAGATTTATCGAACTCCATACTATTGGCGTTCTTTCTGCCAAGTACATTACGCGAGAACTCAATAACTGCACACTGCAAACCTAAACACAAACCTAAGAAAGGCTTATTAGTTTCACGTGCCCAACGAACGGCATTTAATTTACCTTCTATGCCTCTATCTCCAAAACCACCTGGAACTACGATGCCATCTAAGTCACAAAGCATTTCTTTAGCATGTTCATAACTATCTAAATCATCAGAAAGTATCGGTCTTAAATCCACATCGTAATCTTGAGCCGCACAAGCATGTTTAATAGATTCAGTAACTGAAATATAAGCGTCAGAAAGTTTTACATACTTGCCTACTAAACCTATTTTTAACTTAGGTTGTTTTGGTTCTACTAACTTTTCTACTACTTGATTCCATTCAGTTAAATCAGGTTGCTTATCCTCTAGAACCAGCTTCTCAAGCACTCTTGAAGCCAAGCCCTCGCGCTGCATCACTAACGGCACTTGATAAATACTTTTACAATCTTTACTTTCTATTACATTAGTAGCAGGTACATCAGTAAATAAACTAAGTTTCTCTCTTAAAGATTTAGGGATGCTTCTTTCTGAACGCAAAACTAAAACGTCAGGTTGAATGCCTTTAGATCTCAGTAACTCTACGCTATGTTGAGTAGGTTTAGTCTTAAGTTCATCAGCAGCCTTCAAATGCGGTACTAGAGTGACATGTATGTAACAAGTGTCATTCTTAGGAATATCATTTTTAAACTGTCTAATTGCTTCTATAAATATAGAACTCTCGATATCACCAACTGTACCGCCTACTTCTACTATTAAAATTTCTGCACCAGTTTCTCTAGCAGCTTTGCGTACTTTCTCTTTAATTTCATTAGTTACATGGGGCACCATCTGCACCGTAGCTCCCAAATATTCTCCACGACGCTCTTTAGAAATCACATCAGAATAAATTTGACCAGAGGTGACACTGTTAGCCTTACGTAAATCAGTGTTGATAAAACGCTCATAATGACCCAAATCTAGGTCAGTCTCTGCTCCATCTTCAGTTACATAAACTTCACCATGTTGATAAGGATTCATAGTACCTGGGTCAACGTTTAAATAAGGGTCTAGTTTTTGAATGGATACTTTATAACCACGCTGAGTTAATAGGTTACCCAATGAAGCAGCAACTATACCTTTTCCAAGGCTGCTAACAACTCCACCAGTAACAAACACATATTTGGTCATAATATTTAAAGAGTTTATATTAACATATTTAGCTCATTTGCGGCACTTTAATAGCAGTGCCCTCAGAATCTGGTGCATTTTTCAGCATAGCAGCTTGTAAGCCTGAATCCAGAGCCTGGTCTTCACGTAAAGGTTTTTGATGTTGAATTGCCCCTACCATTGGTTCAACACCCTTAGTATCTAACTCTTGTAATTGTTCAACATAGCCAAGAATCGCATTTAAGTCAGTAGAATATTTTTCTATTTCTGCTTCTGTTAACGACAATCTAGCTAACTTAGCAATCTTAATAACTTCTTCTTTAGTGAGGGACATGTTGAGATTTTAGCATGTTATGCCAAGACTCTCGCCTCAAGCGCCTTCGATAAAGTAACTTCATCAGCGTAATCTAGATCCGCTCCTACAGGTAAACCGTGTGCTAAACGAGTGATTTTAACTTCGGCGATACCCGTTGTACGTTGTAACTGTTCTATTAGTCGTTTGATATAAAGCATCGTTGCTTCGCCTTCAGTACTTAATCCTATAGCAAGTATGATTTCAACTCCATCGCCAGGAAGCAATCTCTGAGCTTCATCTAAAACTAAATTCTCTGATTCAAATTTAACACGCGTTACAAGAGCATTAATATTCAAATCATCAGCACTAATACCATCGAGAGGTGATATCACACCTCCAAGCACATGATAGAGTCCACGATACTCATGAGTACGCTCTAAAGCAATTAAATCTTTAACAGTTTCTACCACACAGATCTGTTTGCGCTCACGACGTGTATCTTCACAGATTTCACAAATCTCATTACCAGTTAAATTAAAACATTGGCGGCAATATTTTATTTGTGTTTTAGCGTCTTTAATTACTTTGATAAATTTTTCTACTTGCTCTGGCGATTTCTTCAGCAGCGTAAAAGCCATACGCTGAGCTGATTTGGGACCAATAGCAGGAAACTTGCGAAACTCTTCTATAAGATCTGCTAGTGCTTTAGTGTACTTCACCTTACAACCCTATGCTCTTAGAAATACGCGACAACCTTGATTTGGTTAAATCAGCAGCTTTCTCAGATACGTTTTTTAGAGCTTGTAATAGACTAGTTTCTACCGATGAAAGCCCCTCTGCAAGCAAAGTAGGGTCTATCTTTACTGCTTGAAACTCACCTTGTGCCGTCATATTGATCATCACTTTACCGTTAGCAGAAATGCCACTTAATTCAGTGTTGGCAAATTCAGCTTGGGCTTTAACCAAGTCGATTTGCATCTCCTGAGCTTGTTGCATTGCTTTACGTAAGTCTTCGCGATCCATTATTGACAAACCGTACATTCTTCATAGTTACCACCATTAGTAGCAGTACCAACCTGACGACGCACATAAGCACTATCCACTGAATCAGCCTCTATGACAGACTCTGAACGAAGGTAATAAAGTGTCTTCACTCCAAGCTCGTGAGCCTTTAAGTGCACTTCATTTAAAAACTTACCGCTGATTGGTGATCTGAAGAATAGATTTAACGACTGCGCTTGGCAAATATATTTTTGTCTGTCAGCAGCCTGTAAGACTACTTCCATCATATTTAGCTCATAAGCAGTTTTAAATATTTTCTTCTCTTCATCAGTTAAACAATCTAAATCTTGCACACTACCTTTAGCTGCAATAATAGCTCTCCAAGTTTCCTGATCATTCTTACCCTTTGTTTCTAAAACCTTCTCTAGGTAAGGATTTTTAACAAGGAAGCTACCACTTAAAGTTTTTTGCAAGTAAGCATTACCAGCAATAGGTTCTATACAAGGAGTAGCGCTACCACAAATAACAGAAATATTTGCAGTAGGTGCAATAGAAAGAATATAACTATTACGCTGATCACCACCATCTGGACAAGGACCACGCTCTACAGCCAACTGTTTACTTGCTCGTTTAGCACACTCATGAATAGCTTTAAAAACTATTTTATTAAGTGAACGCGCTGCCACGCTTTCAAACGGAATACCGTTTTTCATAAACATACCGTGATAACCCATCACTCCAAGACCGATAGAACGCTCTTGGCGAGCAGAAGATATGGCACGTTTATAATCACGCGAATCAGATCCTTGAATAAAGTTATCCAAAATATTATCCAAAGCTTTAACTGCTGTATAAATCACATAGTCTTTTTGATCAGCCCAATCATCCCAAGTTTCTAAATTCAAAGAACCTAAACAGCAAACTGCCGTACGCTCTCTATTAGTAGGAAGAGTGATCTCCGAACATAAATTAGATTGATTAACAAATAAACCTTTTTCTCTATGATGCTCTGGCACAGCTTGATTCACTGTGTCATGGAACATGATATAAGGTTCACCAGTTTCCACACGATTCTTCAATAAACGTTTCCACAAATCAAAAGCATCTATAGTCTGCACGGCATCACCAGTATGCGGGCATCTAAGATCAAACTTCGTTTTAGCTTTTACTGCACGCATAAACTCATCAGTGATAATCACACCGTGATGTAAGTTCAAACAACGACGATTCTCATCACCACCGGTTGGTCTTCTGATATCTACAAACTCTTCTATATCTGGATGGTCTATGCGCATGTATACCGCAGCAGCACCACGACGAGTATTGCCTTGAGAAACCGCAAGTGTTGCACTATCCATTACCTTAAGAAACGGAATAGTGCCAGATGAAGTACCACCAGTAGAAAGTTTAGAGTTATGTCCTCTTACTTGCGACCAGTTAGTGCCGATACCACCACCACCTTTAGCAAGGAAAGCATTTTCTTCATAAGTTTTAAAGATATCTGAAATCGAGTCTCCAACTGTGTTTAAGAAGCAGCTAATTGGCGCACCTCTACTAGTAGCAGAGTTCACAAGCACAGGAGTCGCTGGCATAAACCAGTTCTTAGACATCAGATCATATAAATCTTGCGCTAATTCTTTATCACCGCGCGCAACACCAGTTGCAACCCTAGCGAAAAATATTTGTGGATCTTCACAAACTTCACCCTTGGCATCTTTCAAGAAATAACGATCACGTAAAGTCTCAAGTCCAAAGAAAGTCATCTTACTATCACGTGTGTAATCAAGCTTGATAGATTTTTGTACACCCTTATCACCACGATACTGCGGAGAATCCCAGCTTGCTCTTTGACCAACACGCAACTTGATCTGTTCTAACAATAGATCGCGTGCTGCACCAAGGTCATTTGCAGATAAAGCATCAACGATGCTGTTATATTTATCTTGAGACTGATTATTTAAATCAGGGCCCTTTCTATCCAGTTCTAGCGCTTGCTGTGCCATATTATTTATTTTAAGATTAACAGATTCACCTTTAATAGTGCTGTTAACGCTTATCAAACTCCATATTTAGTGTTTTAGACGTAAAATCCAACCGTTTTGTTCGGGTTAGTTCTCTAATCTAACATAGTTAAAACCTTCCGTAAAATCATACAATTATCTAATTTGGGGCGTAAAGCCTAGCTAATTTGTAAATATTTGTAAATAAAAATTTTTTAAGCTGATTTAACGCTAGAAATCACTAATAGAGGCGTCTTAACAGATCAAAATAAGCTAAAATATCCCCATTGCTTAGTCCGGGTAATTCCATTATCCTAGAGAAGCAAGGTCCTTATATATCTTGGAGCAAAAATCCAAATGAAACGTCAAGATATAATAGACCAATTCAATAGCTAATGCGCATCAAAGAAATAGAGCTTGATAATTTTAAGAGTTTTGGCGAGAAGACCACTATTCCGGTGCTTGATGGCTTCACTGCAGTATCAGGTCCAAACGGTTCAGGTAAATCTAACGTTGTTGATTCCCTGATGTTCGCTTTAGGTTTAACCACCACGCGCAACATGAGAGCAGAGAAACTTACTGATTTGCTCAATAACATCACTGGCAGAAAAGAATGTTCAGTAAAAGTAACTTTTGTTAACGATGAGAAACAAGAAGGCGACCAAGAAGATACTAAAGAACGTGAAGTAATAGTTGAACGTCGCATTCGTCTAAAGAAAGAAGGTTACGACAGTAAATATTTTCTCAACGATAACGCTTGTACTCTTCGTGAGATTCACGACAAGCTTGGACGCTACAACATCAGCCCTAAAGGTTACAACGTTGTAATGCAAGGTGATGTATCTTCCATCATCAGCATGAATCCTGTTGATCGTAGGAAGATCATCGATGAGATTGCTGGTATCGCTGAATTCGATCGCAAGATAGAACTCGCTGGGCAAGAGCTTGGCGTGGTACTTGAGCGTATCGAAGGACAAGAAACTATTCTTAAAGAGTTAAACAATAGACTCGATAAATTACGTGAACAAAGAGAGCAAGCGTTAAAGTATCAAGAGCTCAAACAGCGTCGTATAGAGCTTGAGCGTCAGTTCTTAGTAATTAGAATTAGACAAGTAAGAAATGAAAAAGAACTTACTGAAAAAGAATTAGAAGAACAAAAAGAAAAGAAAACTCAATTACAAATAGAGCAAGCTCAAATCAATGAAGAGATGGCTCAAGCTCAGCAAGAACTAAATAGACTATCTAAAGAAATAGAAGAACTGGGTGGTGAAAGACAAAACCAATTAATAGAGAGACACGAAGAAATTAAAAACCATATCACCAGAGAAGAAAGTGCCCTTGAATATTTACAAAAACAAATCGACGACGAGCTTGCTGAGCAAACTAATATCGACAAAGAAATCAAAGAATTAAAGAAGACTCTTAAATCTATTGATTTTAAAGCACAGGAATATGCGCAAGAAATAGTTAACATCAAAACCAATATCACCGCCGAAGAGACGCGTTACGAAGAGATTCAACAAAGCATTCTTTCTAAAACTAAAAACTCTAATCTCAGTACACAAAGCGTTATTGCTATTCAAGACAAAGTAAGCGCATTAAAAGCGAAGAAGTCTGAACTTGATCAAGAGAAAGCTAGATTAGACGAGAAACTAAATAGCTTAAACGAGAATCTTACTAAACATAGAGATGCTGCCGAAAAAGCTTCTCAAGACATTCAAAAACTACAACTTAGTTATGACTCAGTTGGCGGCATAGAACTAAAAGAAGAAGTTAATTTCCATAGCCGCAATATTCAAACACTTAAAGAAGAAGCTCGCGAGACTAAAGAAGAACTTAAGAACCAAGAAAACAAACTGCGTAAAGTAAGTAGCGAACTAGATAAACTTGAAGGTCAAGAACAAGCAGCCAATGCAGCTGGTTACGGCAGATCCGTTGAAATGGTATTAAAGATAGATGGAGTACATGGTACTTTAGCTCAGTTGGGTAAAGTTAACGGTGAATATCAAACAGCGGTAGAAACTGCTGCTGGAGCTAGATTGAGAGCGGTAGTTGTTGATGACGACTACGTAGGGCAAGAGTGTATAGATTTCTTAAGAGAGAAGAGAGCAGGAAGAGCTACTTTCTTACCTCTAAACAAACTCAAAGAATACAAAGAATATCCTTTACCTAAAGAAGCTGGCGTTATAAACTGGGCGATTAACTTAGTAGAGTTTGATCATGAGTATCAAGATGCTTTTGGTTATGCTTTTGCTGACACTTTAGTAGTTAAAAATATCGAAGTAGCCCGTAAGCTTATTGGTCGCTATCGTATGGTTACTATGCAGGGCGACATGGTAGAGCGTAGCGGTGCCATGACCGGTGGTGAAGCCATCAAATCTAATATTCATTTTGGTGCTGATACTGAAAGAGAAAAAATTCGTTTGCAAGAACAAAAACAAGAGTTAACTAATTTCATTACTCAATTACAAGGTGAAATAGAACATCTAGAAAACCAAATGGAGGAATCTAGAATCAAGCTTGATAAAATCAAAGAAACTTTAAGTGAAAAGCAAGCTAAGAGCGGGATTTCAGAGGTACAGATACAAAACTTACAAGCTATTTATCAACAAGAGAAAAGCGAAATCATTAACTGCGCTCAAAAGATTGACAGTATAACTAGTGAGAAAGAAGCTCTAAATGCGAAGATCGATAAAATCGATCAACAAATAGATAACGAGGAAGCTGGCTTACAAGGACTAGCTGCCGAGATGAAGGATAGTAAATTGGAATCTATCATTCAAGAATCTAGAGACATTGAAGTAGAAGTCAAACGTTATCAAACCATGCTTAACAACGTGATTAACGAATCTAAATCACTTGAAGTTGAGAAAAACTTTAGCTCGCAAAATATCGACAAGTTAAACAATAAGATAGAAACTTCTATTAAAGAAGTAGATACTCTAGAAGCGCGCAAACCAATTCACTTAGAGAAAATCAATAATCTTAAACAAGAGATTGAACAAGTAGACAAAGAACTCAATGACCTTAAAGCCTTACTCAGCAGCCATCAAATTAAGCGTGATGAAATTTCTGGTAACCTCATAGGACTCGGTCAGCGCAAGGGAGAGGTAAGCAGCTTAATTGAAACTACGGCTATCAAAATAGTAGAAAACAAGAAAAAACTTATCACTATTAACGAGCACTTAGAACAGTTACTAATAGAACTTAAAGAACATCCTGAGCTTGAACAATTAGAAATGGCTGAGGAAGATATCGGTAAATTACAAGCTGAACTTACTAAGATTGAAAAACAAATGCGTTCTATGGAGCCAATCAATATGCATGCGATTCATGAGTATGATGAAGTTGCTGAACGCAAGACAGAGATAGAGCAAAAACAAGAAACTCTAAATGAAGAGCGTCAAATGTTATTAAATAAAATTGATAGCTACAAAAACGAGAAGAAAGATTGCTTCCTTACTAACTTCAATAAGATCGACGAGTATTTCAGAGAAACTTTTGCAGACCTATCTTTTGGACAAGGTGAGTTAATACTTGAAGATCCAGAAGAAGTATTTAATGGTGGTTTGATAATCAAAGCTCAACCACGCGGCAAGAAAATGCAACGTTTAGAAGCTATGAGTGGCGGAGAGAAATCCCTCACTGCTTTGAGCTTCCTGTTTGCTTTACAACAATGTAACCCAGCACCTTTCTACGCGTTTGACGAGGTAGACTCAGCATTAGATGGAGTGAATGTAGATCGTTTAGCACATAAGATCAGACGTAATGCCTTGGCTAATGGTGATAAAAAATCAACACAATTCCTAGTAGTAACTCATAGACGTCCAATGCTTGAACAGGCGGATAGAGCGATTGGTGTATCTGTTAACACTAAAGGTTTTAGTAGAGTAATTGGTGTAAAAAACATTCAAGCTGAAGAACATGCAGAGGACTTAGCTCTAAGTGCAGCATAAGATGGAAGAATCAAGATTAACTTCAAAAACCAGTGCTGGTGATTTCTATAATCACAAGATAGAAGAGCTTCAACAAGTATCAAGCGAGTTAAGTAAAAGTTTTAATGCTGTTCTTAATGAAGGTGATGAAGAAAATGAATTAGAGATCATCAAAGCGAATCTTAAAGATGAACCTAATTTAGAGATTCTTGTAGACCTAGCGCGCCAAGGTGACATAGACCCTTGGGACCTAGACCTAGAGCGGGTTACCACAGCTTATTTAAGAGCTATCAGCAATACTCGTGGTGAGACTTTAAGAGAAGCGGGGCAAGCGATATTCTATGCTTCAGTTTTATTGAGAATGAAAAGCGATATTCTAGTCGCTGAGTCTAAAGACGCTCTTAGTATCGGATTACATAGAGAATTAGATGATGATGCAATGCTTGAGGATGAGCTAGCTAATCCTACCAGACAAATCACGTTTAATGACTTAGAAGCAGCTATTAGACGTAGATTTATCCAGAAAGCTAAGCGCTTCCGTAAACTTACTCTTAAAGATTTAATCTCTGCTTTGCAAGATGCGCGTGAGGAAGAAGATGCGCGTATCGCTCGCAAACAACAAAAACTATTCGATATTAATGCTTATCAAATCGTAGCCCCAGAGCTCTCAGGTGATATCATGGATCTCACTCATGCTGAGGATTTAGAGCATTGTATAGCAAGATTACAAATGATATTGCCTGAACATCTTTTAGATGGGGAAGGCATGGAGTTTAGAGAATTGATAAAATTAGTAGGTAACTGGTCGAATGCTTTTCTTGCAGTGATATTTCTTGCGCACGAAAATAAAATCAAATTAGTACAAAAAGAATTTTATGGAGACATGTGGATTTATGAACCTGAATCTAAATAACTCAGATACCAATCTGACCCAGCAAGAAGAGTTGAATAAACTGTTACCTAGCAGCGGCTTTAATTTTGGTGTGGCTGCTGATTATAGCCTGATACCAAGCTACGAAGAAGATCCTAACGAAGTTCAAGCTTCTAAACAAAAACAAGCTAAAGATGAATTTGATGAAATCATCAACACAGCTAAGCGCAACAGACTACATCACCTTAAATCTAAAATTGAAGCAATACTTTTCCTTAGTGAAAAACCGCGAAGTGCAGACAGTATCGCCGAACAAGCAGAGGCAGATTTAGCCTTAGTTAAAGATTGCCTAATTCAGTTAGTACAAGAATATGAAAACAGAGGTGGAGGTATCGCAATCGATACAGCCAATGGTTACTGCATGCAAATCAGCGACGAATTTGAAAGTTTAACTGAAAATATTTTACCTATCGAGATACGCACAGCTGTACTTAGAACCCTCTCTACTATTGCTCTTAAGGAACCAGTCTTACAAAGCGACCTAGTACAAATTAGAGGCGGCGGTATTTATGAGCACGTAAAAGAACTTATAGATATGGGGCTGGTGAAGAAAACTAAAGAAGGACATTCTAATATTATTCACACCACTAAATTTTTCCAAGAGAACTTCAAGCTTAGTCAAAACGGGCTAGAGTTACAAACCGTGCTTAAATCTGCAGCTCCTACTGAAGTAGAGTTTGTTAGACCTAGTAGCTTAGCTAACGAAGAAGCTGAAGAAAGTGAAAGCGGAAATTTAGAACAAATACAAGAACAGATGGAAAGCAGCCAAGGTCTTATAGAAGCGTAAGTTAAAATGACAGTAAGTGTTATGCTATAAACGTAAATGGATATCCAGGCGCGAATTAAAATCTGGGAAGGACTTGATAACTTTAGACAAGTCTTATTAGATTTACTCAGACACGATATAAGCAAAGTCAATCAAGCAACCTTAGATAAACTATTTAGCGGTTATGATTTCAAGCTCAAACCCAGTCGCCGCAGTGAATTAATCAAGGCTATTAACGAGAAACAAGCAACCTTAGACCCTAGTAGTGATCTTGCCCAAAACCTCAATCTTGAACTAGAAAAACTTCACCAATTAGATCGAGAGATTATTCTTGGTAGAGATACTAGTGATTTTGAATATGAATTTGTTTTTAAAGAAGCTGATAAAGCTATAACTAATTTAAATGGTTTTGTAAAAATTATTAACAGAATCAATCCCTTACATAGAGCCTTAGTTAGCTGGCAGTCTGACACGCGCAACCCAATTATATTTCTAGCTGAATTAGTACCTGATCTTAAAAGGAATGAGCAAAAAATCTACTTCCATATTAATCTTGGTGGTACTGATGGACTAGCTATCATTTATGAAGAACCTAATGCTTATTACTGGACTCAATCACTGCAATACGACTATCCAGATTTAGTGAATGCGGAATTCGGTTCTATCAGCATGAACAAAACCACACATGAAATAACTTTAGAAGATGGTAATATAGCAGCTGCTGTCGCTTTAGCTAAGGCTCAGGAAAAAACTCATCAGGGTATCACTTTGTTTGAAAATAATGTAGCATTAATGCAAGTATACAAAAATGATTTACAAGGATTAGATTTCAATTATTAACCATGTTCCAAAAAATTTCTGCCCAGTTAAAAGAAAGAGCTTCAAAAATTAAACTAATAGGTTTTGATGTAGATGGCGTTCTTACAGACGGTTCTATTTATATACATGAAGAAGGAGAAGTCTTCAAGAAATTCAATTCACTTGATGGTCACGGACTTAAACTTGCTAAAAGCTTTGGTATAGAGATCTGTATTATTTCTGCGCGCAAAAGTCCACACGTACACGCAAGATTCAAGGGTTTTGGCTTTGAAGAGCTGGTAAATACTGGCGTAACGAATAAATTAGAATGCCTTGAGAAAATCCTTGCTGCTAAAAATATCAAGATAGATGAAGTAGCCTTTATTGGTGATGATGCTCTTGATGTACCCATATTAGAGAAAGCAGGCTTAGCAGCCTGCCCTCCTGAATCACATTATTCAGTATTAAAACACATACATTACATCACTGAAAGAGCAGGCGGCAAAGGGGCTGCAAGAGAATTAGTAGATCTAGTACTTTACTCTCAGGGACTGATTCCTAACGACTAATTGTGCTAAAATAACAAACTACTAATGACTCAGTTAGAAAAAGATCTATCCATAAATCAAACACAAATTAAGACTTCTAAGATACTTATTCTAGATTTTGGTTCTCAATATACTGAACTCATAACCAAGCGTATCCGTAAACTTAAAGTTTATTCAGAGGTACATAGTTTTGATATCGCCTACGAAAGTGTTGAAGCTGATATAAAAGATGGCACTATTCAAGGCATTATTCTCTCAGGTGGACCAAACAGCGTCTACGATTCAGAAGCCATCAACTGCGATAAAAGGTTTTTCCATGCACAAGTACCTATATTAGGTATTTGCTACGGCATGCAATTACTTGCTAAAGAATTTGGCGGCAAGGTAGAAGCCAGTAGTGAAAGAGAATACGGGAAATCTCAGCTCAACGTCATTGCGAGGAGCGAAGCGACGAAGCAATCCCCATCTCTTTTCAGCGACATAGAGCAAAACAACTTTAACGTTTGGATGAGTCATGGTGACCATGTAACTGAAGTGCCAGCAGGATTTCAAGCCATTGCTAGTACCAGCAATGCACCTATTGCAGCTATGGCTAATAGTGAGAAGCAGGTTTATGCTCTGCAGTTTCATCCTGAAGTTAACCATACTGATAATGGCACCGAGATGATTAAAAACTTTGTACTCAATATCTGTAAAGCTCAAAGCAATTGGAATATGCACAACTTTATAGATATAGAAATAAATAAAATTCGCAAAGAAGTCGGTGATAAAAAAGTTCTACTAGCGCTTTCTGGTGGTGTAGATAGCTCTACACTAGCGCTACTACTCAAAAAAGCAATCGGTGACCAGCTTACATGCATGTATATAGATCACGGTATGATGCGTGCTGGTGAGTCAGAAGAGATACGCAGTTTCTTTGCTGAGCACGAACATATAGATTTAGTTTATATAGATGCTAAAGACAGATTCCTTGGAGCACTGAAAGGTATCAGCGACCCAGAGCAGAAACGCAAAACTATCGGCAGAGAATTTATCCATACTTTTAGAGATGAATGCATAAAACTTGCAAGCGACATAGAATACTTAGCTCAGGGTACTTTATATTCTGATTTAATTGAATCTTCTGGTGTGCGCATAGACCCGCAAACTGGCAAGAAAATCGCAGCAGTGATCAAGTCACATCATAATGTCGGCGGACTTCCTGAAGATATGCCATTTAAACTTATAGAACCGATCAACACTTTGTTTAAAGATGAAGTTAGAGAACTCGCTTTAGAATTGGGTTTGCCAGATGTGATTCGCCTGCGCCACCCTTTCCCTGGACCTGGCTTAGGTATCAGAGTGCTTGGTGAAGTAACTGAAGAGAAACTTACTATGGTTAGAGAATCTGATCGTATTGTAAGAGAAGAGTTGCATAAGGCTAACCTTTATCATAGTGTGTGGCAGATCCTCACCGTACTATTACCAGTACGCTCGGTAGGGGTTATGGGAGACAAACGCAGCTATGCTCATCCGATAGTGCTTAGAGCTGTTACTTCTACAGACGCCATGACAGCAGACTGGGCGCAATTACCCTATGATTTCTTAGCAAGAGTCTCAAACCGTATCATCAACGAGGTTTCAGGAGTTAATAGAGTTGTATATGACATTACCAGCAAACCACCTGGTACTATAGAGTGGGAGTAATAATGCAAAAACTTTACGCAACAGCCAGTGTTCCTAAATATATGATTCACAGTTTCACTATCGCTAATTTAGTGGAGTGTTTTGCATACTTTGATGTAGAACTTAAAGGACTGAGACTTAGCGAAGAGATTTTATCGCTAAAAATTTACGGCACTCAGAATGATATTAGATTAGCGATTAAAGGTTTATATGCTCTGATCAATCAACAACTAAAAAAACTTTCAGACATAGAAACTAAAGCAGCTAAATCTCTACCAAAGGATCTAAAAGCCTACCTTAAAAACATCGAAAACGATGGTGATTACAAGAAGCACTACGACCCGCTCGCTGGCGAGTACCTAAGGTACTGCGAGCTAAATGAAATTCAACCACACCCGGAGGTCATGGATGGTTTTATCTAAGGACAATCAATATATAAAACTAGCTAAATCCTTGCACGACAAAAAATCTCGTGAACAGGAAGGCTTGTTTTTACTTGAAGGTAAAACTTTAATTGAAGAAGCCATCAAGAAACAAATACAGTTACAAACAGTATTTGTTCTCGATGAATCTATCACCAGCCAATTAACTCTAGATGATACTGTAAAAGTTTTTGAGATCGAAAAAGAGTTAATGGAAAGAATTTGTACTACTGAAAACCCACCTCCAATATTAGCCATCGCTGAATTACCGCAAGCAGATTTAAAAAATAAAAGCTCATCAAGTGGCACCTTCTTATATCTAGAAAATATTTCTGATCCGGGTAACCTTGGGTCTATTATTAGAACCGCTTTTGCAGCCGGAGTACAAAGTATATTTTTAAGTCCAGGTTCTGTAGATATCTACAACACTAAAGTACTTAGAAGCTCGATGGGGACTGTGTTCTATGGACCAATAAAATATATAGCCCTTGAAACTTTAATTAACCAATTAAAACAAGAAGTAGAAAGTTTAGAAATACTTGGTACCTGTCCACGAAATGGAGTAGATTATAGCGAACTACATTTCAATCCACTAAAAAGTATTTTGGTTTTAGTAGGAAACGAAACTCGTGGTTTAAGTGAAGAGGCTCAAGACCTCTGTACTCAGTTAGTACAAATTCCTTTAGCCAATGACGTAGAGAGTTTAAATATTTTAGCCGCGACGTCAGTAATATTATTCGGACTTAAACCGCAAGCAGCAAAGTTGTGGAAATAATTATTGCACTAGATATAGGTCTTAAACGTACGGGGATTGCGCGTAGTGATATTCAAGGCATTCTAGTTAAAGCCATGAAAACCATAGACAGCGAAAATATTATTCAGGAGCTGGATAATATAAACAAAACTTATCAAATCCAAAAAATCATTATTGGTTTACCCGTTAACACTCATGGAAGCAATGATACTGAATTAATGATCAAGAATAGGGCTTCAATAATAAAACAACACCTACCTAATATAGAAATAGTTTTTGAAAATGAGGTTTGTAGTAGCAAAGAAGCAGAAGAAAGACTTAAAAACCAAGGCATTAAGCTAAATAAAGACAATAAAAGCTTGATTGACGCTGAAGCAGCCGCGGTAATATTAGAACAACATTTTAGTCATAGATAGGGGTATTCAGTCAGACGCCTGACCTAATAATTCATAACTCTCAACTAATAACCTGAAAAACCAGGTCCAAATAGTCCAAACGGTTTAGACTCCAGCTCCTAAATAGGGCCAATAAAGTATCTGTAGCAAAAAACCCCATTAAACTATGGATCAGACCCCTCCAATACAACCAATAAATCCTGCAGATAGTCTCGGCGTGGCCTTAACGGGTCTTGCTTTACGAAGCAAAGCAATAGCAGGTAACCTTGCTAACACAAATACTCCTGATTACAAAAGAAAGATTGTTAGCTTTGAAGAGCAACTTCAACAAGTACAATCAAAACAAAGACTTAGTGACATTCCAATGGCTACCACTAATGCAAAACATTTTAATAATGATGTGCACGCTATCAATGAAATCCAACCACGCATAGAAACAGATCCTTCAAGTATTTTTGTTGATCACAACAATGTAGATATAGATAGAGAGATGATGGATTTAACTAAAACTGGTCTTAATTATAAAGCAGTTTCAAATATGACTAAAAAATATTTTGAACAAATGAAAGGAATAGTTAGAGGTTAATTATTATGGATTTAGACATTCTTAATACAGCTGGCTCTGCCCTTTCAGCCGAAAGGCTAAGAATGGATGTGATAGCTAGCAACATAGCTAACACTAATACCACTTACGACGCTGATGGCAACTACAAACCATATAGAAGAAAGTTTGTAGAGTTTGAAGCTATTTTAAACAAGCAAACAGGTTTATCAGGCGGAGTTAGCATTAATAAAATCTCTGAAGATGAAAGTGACTTAAAAAAAGTATATGAGCCAGGTAATCCAAATGCTGATGAAAATGGCTACGTTGAATATCCAAATGTATCTATGGAAAGAGAAATGGTCGACTTAGTAACTTCCAAAACCGCTTATGAAGCCAATATCAAAGCGATTCAAGTATTCAAAACAATGTTTAACTCAGCTTTAGAAATATAATTTATGACCCTAGGACCAGTTCAATTCAAACTTCCAGCATTAGAGACACCTCTATTAAAAGCTGGCGTTGAATTCAATGAAACACCAGTTAAGAGTGATTCAGCTGGTGGATCCTTTGCAAAAGTATTAGGCGATGCCCTTGGCGATCTTAAAGGTGCTCACAACCAAATGAATACTGCCATGGAAAAATTCAGTGCAGGAGAAGAAATAGATGTAGGTTCAGTAATGCTCAGCATAGAACAAACACAAATAGCAACTGAATTAGCTATCCAAGTAAGAAATAGATTAGTAGAAGGATTCAACCAATTAATCAGAATGCAGATCTAATTAAGGAGAAATTATGGCAGAAGTAGCAGTAGCAGAAACACCAGTCAACATCAGCACTCCAAGTGCAGCAGCGCGTGCTAAAAAGCCTTTAGCTATAGGTGGCTTAGACACTAAAAGTATGATTATGATTGGTATCGCTATCGTAGCGGTGATGATACTCATCGGCAAAATGATACTTACTCCTAAATATCAAACTTTATTCTCTAATTTAGATCAATCAGATGCTGCTGCGATAAGTTCTTACTTAGAAAAAAGCAAAATCAAATTTAAAATATCTCCTGAAGGCGACACTATAACTGTGGCTGGAGCTTCAGTACCGAAACTAAGACTAGATATAGCTTCTAAAGGCTTGCCTAAAGGTACAGGTGTAGGTTTTGAGATATTCGATAAAACCAATTTAAACATCTCTGACTTCAATCAAAAAATTAACTACAACAGAGCCCTAGAAGGTGAATTAGCTAGAACTATTAGTTCACTGGATTCTATCAAAGCAGCTAAAGTACATCTTGCAATAGCCAAGAAAAGTATTTTCAAAAATGAACAAACAGAAACCAAGGCTTCAGTAGTTATTACTCCTGAGTTTGGTGCAACTTTAAAAGAAGAGCAAATCAAAGGTATACAACACTTAGTAGCAAGCTCAGTAGAAGGTTTAAGCCCACAAAACGTACAAATCACAGACCACGAAGGTAAAGCTTTAGTACAACCAACAGACGAAGGTTCGCTTAAGAGCATACAAGCTGAAGGTAATGATAAAAAACTAAGAGATTTTGAGAAAAAGCTTGAGGATGATCTTCAACAGCTACTTTCACCGATACTTGGAGATGGCAATGTACTGATTAATGTTACAGCAGAAATGAATTTTGATGAGTCAGAGATGAATATAGAACTTTATTCTCCAACTGTAGGTGAAGAAGGCGAGAAAGCTGAACCAGTAGTAAGAAGCGAAAAAGTTACTAGTGAAAAATATAGAAATGACACTCCAAGAAACTTTGGTACTGTAGGTACGCAAACTAATATGCCTAGTTTCGTTAAAAAAGGTGAAGTTAGACAAGAAAACAGAGACTACCTTAAAGAAGACAAAACTATGAACTATGAAATTAGCAAATCTGTAGAGAGAATCAGAAAAGCTACTGGTTTTGTGAAAAAGATTTCTGTTGCTGTTGTAGCTAATAAAGAACTAAGTCCTTCAGAGCGCAGCACCCTTAGACAAACGGTACAAGTGGCTGCTGGATTGAATATGGACAGAGGCGATCAAGTTATAGTAACCGGTATTCGTTTTTCATCAACTCCTTATTCTGATATTGCAGATCAAGAAGCTAAGAAACAGTTTGATGAACTTGATAGACAAGCAAGACTTAAGAAGTATATTTCGTTGATATTGATAGTAGCAATGGGAATAGGAATAGCATTGTTAGTGTTATTCTCACTAACAGCAAGCGTAGACAGTAAGCGTTCTAAAGAAATAGATTCTATCTTAGCTGAAGAAGATATCCCTATCCTTAATACTATAGACGAGAAGATCCAAGAAGCAGAAGAAGCATATCATAGACAATTATCGCTAGAAGGCAATCGCAGTGTTGCTTCCATGAAAGAAGGTCTATCGCAGATGGCTGCTCAAGATCCTAAGACTATAGCTAGAGGTTTGCAAGCATATATTAACGACTAATGAGCATAACCAAAAAATCAGCAGGAATATTTAAAAAGGGTCTTAAGGGCGAAAGCCAAGAAACTATAGTAATTGGCGGCATGAATGAAGAAGACATGTCCAGCAAAAAAGATCTACTGCAAGAAATGGTAAATGAAGCTAAGGTCAGAGCAGAGACTGAGATAAATGCCATTAAACAAGAGGCTCTTAAAGAAGCTGCTTTAATCATAAAAAACGCCAATAATGCTAAGCAAGAATTAGAAGATGCGGCTTATAAGAAGGGTTACGAGGCTGGCAGAATCGAAGCAATACAAGCCACCAATGAAGAGTTAGCTTTTATGCTCATAGAAGCTAAAAATATATTAGAAAATATTCAAAAAGAAAGAGAGGAAGCTCTTCATGATGAAGAACAGAGAATTTATCATGTGATTTTAGCTATAGCAAGAAAGCTACTAAAACGCGATTTGGAATTAAGCAAAGAGGTATGCTTAGAGTTCATTAATCAAGCAATCAAACAATTAGATCATAAAGCCATGGTTAACATACTATGCAATGCAGAAATAGCAATAAAGATCAATGAACTAAAAAGTACCTTAATAGAAAGCAATCCAGGACTGGAATCCCTAACTATTACTGCAGATACAAGACTTGCCATCGGCGACATTATATTAGAATCAAACAAAGAAAGATTGGATTTTAAATTAGAGACTCAATTTACTGAGTTAGCTAGAGAATTATTCAAAAAATAATGAAATTAGATTTTGCTAGCTTAGAACATAAAATAGAGGCGGCGCAAACCGTAAGAACTCTTGGCAAGGTAAATAAAGTTGTAGGTCTAATGATAGAAGCTAATGGCTTGCAAGTAGAGCTAGGTGAACTTTGTTATATACAAGGCGCAAAAGAATTGATCAAAGCAGAAGTTGTCGGTTTTAAAGATGGATTTGCGCAACTAATGCCCCTTGCTGAAACCCATGAAATTAAGATGGGTGCCGATGTCATACCAAGCAAAAAACAGATCTCTATTAAAGTAGGTCCTGGCTTAATTGGTAGAGTTATCAATGCCTTCGGTGAACCTTTAGATGAAGCTCAAAACCCAAGAACCAATACTGAAGTAGCTCAATGGGGGGAGAAAATTAACCCACTCAAAAAATCACGTATCAATGAAGCTCTACATTTTGGTGTTAAAGCCATCGACGGTCTGCTCACTTGCGGCAAAGGACAACGTATGGGAATATTTGCTGGCTCTGGGGTCGGGAAAAGTACGCTTATGGGCATGATTGCCAAAAACTCTGATGCCGATCTAAACATTATTGCTTTAATAGGAGAGCGTTCTAGAGAAGTAAGGGAGTTCATTGAAGAAAGCTTAGGCACTGAGGGACTTAAGAAATCCATCGTTATAGTTGCTACAGGTGACGAACCTAGCTTAGTAAGAATCAAAGCCGCTCTATTTGCGCATTCCATCGCTGAATATTTTAGAGACGTAGAAGGCAAGAATGTTTTATTAATGCTTGATAGTATTACTCGTGTTGCTTTAGCACAACGAGAAATAGGACTAGCGGTAGGAGAGCCACCTGCTACTAGAGGTTATACTCCAAGTGTGTTTGCTTTAATCCCTAAATTATTAGAGAGATCAGGGACTGGTGAAAACGGTTCTATCACTGCCTTATATACGGTACTTGTAGAAGGTGATGACTTAAATGAGCCAGTAAGCGATCTAGCCAGAGGAGTACTAGATGGACACTTAGTGCTCAGTAGAGATCTAGCACATAAAAACCATTTCCCTGCTATTGATGTACTTCAATCAGTGAGCAGGGTGATGCCAAACATAGTCTCACAGCCACATCTAGAAACCGCAAGCTATATCAAATCATTAATGGCAAGTTACAGGGAAGCTCAAGATTTGATCAATATCGGTGCTTATCAACAAGGCAGTAATCCAAATATTGACAGAGCAATAAAAGCACAACCAAAAATCAACAAACTATTACAGCAAACTACTAATGAATTTAATAGTCAGGAAGAAGTTTTTGAACTAATGAATGAAGTCGTAGGTTAAGCTCCAGCAGCGCTTTTTGCCCATTCTTTAATTTTAGGTACTTTAGCTTCTAAGAACTTCATGAAGCCACCTTTAAGAATAAACTCTTTTTTGAGTTCATCTAACTCAAACTTATATTCTTTACCGCCGGCTTTCAAAACTTGTTTGATAACATCTATTTCTACTTCGCCACCAGCCTTAGCTATCTCTTCGATTTCAGCTTGACCAAGCTTCACTGGTACTAAACCATTGTTGTAACAATTCTCTTCAAATATACGCGCAAAGCTTGCAGCAACTACAGCTTTAAAACCCCTATCAGTAATAGCCCAAACTGCATGCTCACGTGAAGAACCGCAACCAAAATTTTCTAGAGTGAGAATAATTTGCTTGCCCTCAGATTCAATAGCATCTAAAGGATTGCTTGGTAAATCTTCAAATAAACGTATGCCAAGGCCCGTTTTAGAAATTCCAGTAAGATAACGAGCAGGTATAATCTGGTCAGTATCTATGTTTGAAGTAAGTACATTAAGCGCCTTAGATTTGATTTGCATAGGAAAACATTATATCAAGGGGTCGTACCTAGACATTCGCCAGAAACAAGATATATGTTTCTCCTGGTTATTTTAACTTTTGTCGAATGTCTAGGTACGACCCCAAGGCTCTATATGAATAGTTACTTCAGCCTCTCCAAATCTTTTAATAATTTTCTGCTCTATCTCATGGCTAAGTTTATGTGCTTCGCTTAAAGAATCCGTATTGAATTTGACCGTCATTTCTATAAACGAACTAGTATGTCCCTTGCGCGAGCGGAAACCTTCAAAACTAATCACCTTATCAGTAGAGTGAATTAAATCATAAACCTGTTCTGGCTGTAACCAAGCTTCATCCACTAAAATTGGAACGGTCTGTTTAAGTATCAACCAAGCACTACGCATGATTATTAAAGCTATAAACAAACCCAGAGCTGGATCTAACCAACGATAGCCCTGAGCAATAAATACCACGCTCGCTAAAATAGAGACCGTAATTAAAATATCTGAAAAAGTATGAGCAGCATCAGCTTTCAACAAGGCACTATTTAAACGCTTAGCAGCATTATTTTCATAAATCCAAACAAAAATATTTATTGATAAGGTTAGTACTAAAAGATAAATTGTAATCATATCGATATGCGGGAAGTCACTGGGATTAAGTAAACGTATAATAGATTTCTCTATCAACTCAAAACCAGCTATCGCCAGAAACGATACAACCCCCAGCGCACCAAGCGTCTCAAACTTAGCATGCCCGTATGGATGCTTGCTATCGGGCGGTTCTGCAGCTAAACCAATCATAGCGATACCTAGTACATTATTAAAACTATCAATAGCAGAATGAATACCATCAGCAATGATGCTCAGGGAGAAGGCTTTAAATCCTATATAAAGCTTGATTAACAGAACTAAAATATTCAGTACTAAAATTCCCTTCAAAATTTTAGCTACTTGAGTAGATGCTGTTGTTTTTGTTATAGGAGATTCTAGATGCATTAAAGCGCCTGAACTACTGATGCAGCAAGCTCACTAAGTACATTCATACCAAATATACCAAAGCCACTCATCAAGAGTACTGTAATCAACATAGAAAGCTTGATTAAAGAATAGCCTCCGCAAGCTTCACCATTAGAAACCGCTTTCACCATACAAGGCACAGATTCAGTTTCAGGAAGCTGTTTTACTACAGTAGAAGGCTCATCTACTACCATAATCTTCACTAAGTATAAGTAGTAATAAAGTCCTACCGCTGAACCAATCAAACCTACTATTGCAAGCAAGGCACCAAGATTAACTCCACCCAAAACTAATCCTGAAGCGTAAGCTGAGGAGAATAAATAAAACTTAGCAATAAAACCAGCTGGTATAAACGGTAAGCCAGCTAAGTTAATTAAACAAAGCGATATCGCAACAGTCATCCAAGGACGTTTCTTGATTAAACCTGCCATATCATAAATAGAATCACTGCCAGTATTTTGTTCAAAATATATTAGTCCAAGGAAAGCACCAGTGTTCATTAGTGCATAGATACTGAGATACATCACCAAAGCAGTTATACTCTCTACTTCAAAAATCACTAATCCCATTATCAAGTAACCAGCTTGGGCAATAGAAGAATACGCTAGTAATCTTTTTACTGAAGAGCGTGAAATCATCTGAATCATTCCAATATAATTACCTAAAATTATTGAGAGAATAGCAACCACTGCAAGTAACACAGCGATAACATCATTATTAAACACTGAGTTAAAGAAACGTATCGCCAAACCGAAAGCGGCTGTTTTAGAAACCACTGAAAGAAACGCTGTAGTAACAGTAGGCGCGCCAGTATAAACATCTGGAGACCAGTTGTGGAAAGGCACTGCAGCTAACTTGAAAGATATAGCAGCAAGCAAGCAAACAGTAATCAAAGTCAAAACTGCTGGTGACATAGCACCAGATGCGTTTAACTGATACAACCTAAAAGCCACTTCATCAAAATTAGTTAAACCTGTAAGTCCATATAAAAATGAAATGCCCAAAAGTAACAAGGCAGTAGAAACAGAAGAGCTGATCAAATACTTGATTCCAGCTTCATTAGATTTTTGGTTGAGTCTTGCATAAGATGCTAGCAAAACCGCTCCCAGCCCCAAAGTTTCAAGAGCCACAAAGAAGAATAATAGATCATTAGCACCTACTAACAAACCTGCTCCTAAAGTTGAAGTCAAAATTATTGGATAATATTCAGCCGGACTTTCAAGTTGTCTTAGATATTGATTAGAACCCAAAACTAAAATAGCAGTAACGAAATAAATCAGCACTCTAAAATAAATAGATAAGGTATCTTGATCAAAGCTATTAAATAAAATGCTTTCGTCTTTAACCGGAAATAATTCCCTGGCACACGCTAAACCAGAGAGTAGTAGGAATATTACCGAGGCACATGGCACATGTTTTTTACTTGACTCAAATAAAGTCATAACTAAAGTCACTAAAATACCTAGAGTCAATATCAACTCGGGGTAAAGCACCGATACTATCTTGCTAAAATCCATACAGCTTTATTCTAAGCGAAAGCCAGATATCGGGGAAGGGGCTAAATATCAGTCGCAAGGGAGAGAATAACGCATTTTTCAGTGCATCCTTATATAATATAAGTAGTGCAAAAACTAAAACCCAGCTCAACAAAGGCGCTATACGAGTTACTAGAAGAGCTCAGAACATTAGATAATGCCGAAATTATCATTGATAAAACTACCAATGGCTTAAAAGAGATTTTTGGGCTAGAAGAATGCAAGCTTACCGAGGATATCAAAACAACTAAAGACACGAATAACCTTTCTTTACCAATAACAATTAATAACAAAGTTATCTTTTATATAAACCTAGAATGTAAAACACCCCTTGATTATGAAACAATAGAAATCTTCACTAAAGAACTTTCTTATATTATCGCTCGTGTTCATAGCATCAATGAACTGAAACTTAGTAACGAAAAACTTTTACAACAAGATCTCATCAAAACACAACTAATTAGCACCATCTCTCATGAGTTAAGAACTCCTCTCGCTAATGTGCTTGGCTTTAGCGAACTATTACTAAATAAAGAATATCCGGAAGCTATTAGAAAACAATATGTGCAGGAAATTTACGAAGCTTCTTTAAGATTATCCAATCTTATTAATAACTTTCTAGACTTATCTCGCTTAGAGCATGGGGGCGACTTAATGTTGCATGACTTCGAGCAAACAGAGCTAGATTGGCTTGCGGAGCGGGCTTGGTCGCAACTTAAATCCATCAACGGCAAACATCAAATACAGTGGCATTTCGCTGCCAACTTACCAGAACCATTTATTGATGCCGAAGCAATAACTAGAGTATTCATTAACTTGTTTAGTAATGCCATTAAATATTCCCCAGCCAAAGGTAACGAGAAGAAAATTATCAATTGCAGTATTGAATATAAAGCAAATGAATCAGAACTCTTAGTTAGTATTCAAGACCATGGTATAGGCATGGCTACTGAAGTGTTAAATTTGATCTTTGAAAAGTTTTATCGCATAAGCAATCCTGATACCAGACACATAAGCGGTACTGGCTTAGGATTATGGATCACTAAAAAAATAATTGAAGCTCATGGTGGTAAAATTTGGTGTGAAAGTAAGGCTCAAGAAGGATCTTGTTTTTACTTCACCTTACCGTGTAGGAGTTAATTATGAAAAAATGGCCTGTCATTCTAATATTGTTGAGCTTATGCACCACTGTGTATAGCCAAGAAACTAGCTCTTCAACAACCATAATTAAAAGTACTACAACTATTACCACTACTAATGGCGCAGAAGCAGCTCCGACAGAGCCTCCTAAGCCAATTTACTATGAATTAGTACAAGACAATCTTAAACCTGAACCAGATGAATTTTACGTAGACAGTATTTTTACTATTCAAGGCAAACCTAAAGCTTCTATAGCAAGATCACAAAATAAAAGAGCCGGCGAACTTTACGATAGTTATGTCACTTATGGAATTGGTGACTATATCGCTGAGGGTCTAAAAATCCATGATATTGATATTAGACTTAAAGAAGTTGTCGTTGTTAAAGAAGCGACTCAAGAATATTACGTACTCACCATCAGCTATGGCACAGCTACTTCAAGATTGATTAAAATAAACTACCAACCTAAGAAATGAAGCCTTCGCCTAAAATAAAGGCGGGTATAATCTAATTGATAATGCAATTCCAAAAAGCACCGACTCTAATACTATTATTAGCTCTACTATTCTTCCCTAAACCATCTCACGCAGCAAGTTTACTTGCCGCTTGCAGTGGTGATTTTGATATAAGCGCCTGCCCAGAATCTTTATTGTTCTTTCCTACTTACGCTAAAGTTGGCAGCAAAACACCTTTTAAATTTAAAGTCGATCCTAGTGGACTTGGTGATATCGACGCAGATACCGCTTACAGTTCAACTATAGAAGTTTTAGATGCCTGGGAAGCTGAATCAAATTTAGATTTTCAAGCTGTAGATGACAGCAAGTTTGATGAGGATATAGACATCACAAACTATGATCCTATTTTAAACCCCTCTCGTTCATTAGGTTTCAGCCCTATAGTCTACGATGAAGATGGCTCAATCACTGATGATTTACTTGGGGAAGGTGCAAAAAACAATATACTAGGATTTGCTGGAGCACAATTTTTCACTGTTAAAGGCAATAAAATAAAATCGATTAAAGAATCACAAGCTGTGTTTAACGGATACCTTTATAGAAGCCATGGCAACCTTGCAAGCGTTATTCAAGATTTTCAGAGCACTATTTTGCATGAGTTTGGTCATATGTTTGGCATAGATCACAGTCAGGGAGGCAATTTAGAAGGTTTCAACAATCGTAGTTCAGACCTAAGCGATGTGCCCATCATGTTTCCTATTGCGGCAAATCCACTTGTTGAATTACAGAAAGATGATATAGCCATAGTTAAAACAGCCTACCCACTAGGCGACGAGAAATCTTTATACGGAAATATAACGGGAATGTTACTGCGCAATGGTAGTCCTTTAAGAGGCGCCAATGTTGTAGCTTACAAGATAGATGAGGTTAACCCGCGCAAGAAAGCTGTTGCCTCTCCTTCAGACATAGACGGACTTTCACTAGGGGCTTTCCGTTTACCTAACCTAGATCCAGGCACCTATATTATTAAAGCTGAACCGATTGATGCTGATTTCGTAGAAGGCAGTTCAATAGGCATAAACGATCCTATTAGCGGAAGCCGTATGAGCACTGGTTTCTATCGTGGTGATGGCGAACTCGCCTTAAAAACCAATACTTTAAGCACAGGCATTGCTCAAGCTCAGCAAATAACCGTAAATCCAGGAAGCAATGAAACTATAATTTTCGATGTTGGCAATAAACCTTATGGCAGCAAAGACACTAGTGGAGCTACTTTCACACTTAGTGGTAGAGCTATAAGTTTTCGCGACGGCATATATTTAAAATACGCTGGCAAAAAAACTGTTGAACTTAAAATTACTAATCCTACTCCCGGTGTCAGCAAAACCATTAATCTCTCTACTGACTATCCTGAGTTAATTGAATTTTTGCCAAGTGATACTATCACTATTAAAAAGAAAAACACCAAGATCAAAGTGCGCTTTGCTACTTTCTTTGATTTCGTGGATGTCGTCGGCGATCTAGATGAACTAGGAATTGCATTTATTCCTCTTACAGTTGAAGATCAAGATTCTGGTTACACAAATGAGAACGAAGGGTTTTTAGTGTTTTAAGCCTTTGGCTCCTTACCGCAAACCAGCTTATACTGCGCCTTCCAACCCCTAGCGATTCCGTCCTTAACATTCTTCACCCAGAGATATTCACCGTTACTTGCGCGCGGCTCTTCACGATCTGCATGGAACGATGATGCTTTATCACCATTATCACAAATCACATTTGGACTTATCACTGCAAAATCTCCAGAGTGACACGAGTCTTCATATTCCCTGCCATGATATTTATAAGTATTAGAATTTTGCGGATCTCCGGCATGATAACTAGCCTGATTGTCAATCAAGAAGCGGGCTGGCTTCAATCCATCAAGCTTATGATTACCTTTTGCTGCAAGTAAATCAATTATATTTGGAGGATATTTTCCTATGGTCCCCCGCCCTGGATCCCAGCGAGCCGGCTTGCCAGTAAAGACACCCTTGAATTTATGCCAAATGAATTTTGGTGTTTTAATAAATACCTTAGCAAGGAAAGATTTAGTCTTCTGCCAGAGACTCAAATTATCACAGTGATTTGGATACTTAGTGAAATCCTTATTAATAGCACTCTCTTCAAAATCAGGTCTTGCTAAAGTGCCGACAACATATTTTTTCAACATTGGATCATGCTCATAAATAGCCTCAAGGTATTCCTTGTAGTTTCGCGTTGTAAGCACGATCTTGTGACCAGATTCATAAAGTTCTTTGAATAGTTCCATAACACCCTTTCTCAGAGCGTATTTCATATCGCGCCCAAATTTATTTTCAGGTGCACTCTTATCAATATTTTCAACAGTGTATCCAAGCTTAGTAGCAAGCTCATCATCAATCTTACGCTTGTCACCTGTATCTAAAATAGTTTCATCAACATCAAACACAATAATCTCTGAATCAGGATCACCTTTATAAACTGGCTGGCCAGAAGCCTCTGGCGGAGCTTGATGCAAAGCACTAAGATTTACATTTGTTTTGTTACTAGTTTTATCAACCGTTGAACTATTGTGTACATCAGCTGTTCCTACAGCGCTAAGATTAGCGGCCTGCGGCTGATGTGTATTAGCAACATCAGATAAGGGCGGCTCAACTGCCTTATTTTTAAATAGACTTAAGACCATATATACGCTATACGCGCAACTGACATTATAGCAATACTATGTCAATATATGTATATTAGACTTACTGAGAATCCCATTATAATAGTTAAGTGCTTAACTATTTTTAATATTAGTGGCTCTCTTACTAGGCGAAACTTAAATTTCTCTAAGCTAAGCAGTTAATACAGCTTCAGCCGCGAGCTTCAAACTAGGACCTTGAGTAATAGCAATGTAAGTTGATTTGAAATACACACCTTTAGAAGCACTTGGTTTAGCTTTTTGTAATTCTAAAATAGCCGCTTGTAAATTCTTTAGAAGATCTTCATCAGAGAAATTAGAATTACCGAAAGGCATATGTACTACTGCACCAGTTTTCTCAGTACGGAAACTTACTTTACCAGCTTGTAATTCTTTTACTGCTTTAACTACATCAGGAGTTACAGTACCGTCTTTAGGGTTAGGCATCAATCCACGTGGACCAAGCACTCTACCTAATTTACCAAGCATAGGCATGCAATCTGGGCTAGCAACTAGCACATCAAAATCCATCCAACCTTCTTCGATCTTTTTAACAAGCTCTTCAGTACCAGCTTCAATTGCACCAGCAGCTTTAGCCGCAGCAACTTTCTCACCCTTAGCAACTACTGCTACACGAACTGTCTTACCAGTACCAGCAGGTAATGATACAGACGCACGTACTTGCTGATCATTCGCTTTAGTGTCAACACCAAGCTGAACAGCTAATTCAAAAGTTTGTGGAAACTTCTTAGAACACGCTTCCTGACTGAATTTCTTCAAAGTAGCAATTGCCTGCTTAACATCAGTAATTCCTGGGAATTGCTCTTTGATTGCTTTGATTTTTTGTTGTCTTTTTGTTAGTTTTGCCATTTTTCTCCTACCTTTATTTTTTCCTTGATTTCACTTGAACTCAAAGTAGTGCTAGCGAGTCCCTGGCGGGGACTTGAAAATTTATGCAGTGACTACAACGCCCATACTTCTTGCTGTACCAGCAATAATTCTTTTAGCAGCGTTGATATCGTTAGCGTTAAGATCCGGCATCTTAGTTTCCGCAACTTCAGTTAGTTGCTTGTCATTAATAGTGCCAACTTTATTCATATGCGGTACTGCTGATCCTTTAGGGATATTGATTTTCTTTTTGATAAGCACAGCAGCAGGCGGCTCTTTAAGAATGAAAGTAAATGATCTGTCTTCGTAAACTGAAATAAGAACAGGAATAACATAGCCTGCTTTATCCTTAGTGGCTTCGTTATAAGCCTTACAAAATTCCATGATATTAACACCATGTTGACCTAAAGCCGGGCCCACTGGTGGAGCTGGGTTAGCTTTACCAGCTTCTAATTGTAAATTGATATATCCTGTTATTTTCTTAGCCATAATTCAGTCCTTTTATAAGACAGGGCTTGATTATAGCAATATAAATAAGGGGGAAATAGATAAAATCTTTGTTAACGGCGCTTGCACGGTTGAATAACAAACCAACTTAGCAAATTAGCTTCACTAGATTCAGTTCTTGGATCTTGATTAATAAATATTTTTACCATCTGAAAGAAGGTCTGCTTTACTCCAGCAACAATAACAGGAACGCCAATTCCTACTGTTGTTACTCCGGCTGCTATTGAAGTTAAAACGGGTTTTACCTCTGTATTAATGTAATCACGAAGCCCTGAAATACTAAACGCCGATACATCCAGCATCAAAAGATCTTTAAGCAACCTCGTGCGAGCTGGTTTTGGTTGAAAACCTATTGACCTTTCTGCCAAAACTGCGTTGCTACTACTTTTGAGCTGGACTGCAATATGAGTTTCCTTATGATTTGAATTTTTAAATGTTAACCAACCATCTACTCCACAAATGTCATGCAGCGAGTTGTTTGGTATTTTATCATATGTAATTTTTGGATTCAAAGCTTGCAAAGACCTCATCCCTAAATCAAAACGCGTTTCATAAAAATTCCCCTTAGAATAAGCTAAATCCGCTTGTCTAGATTGAGCCAATTTTTGATTCCCCGCTTTCTTTAACATATCGATACCGCTTAAAAACTTAGTGGTCTGTTGTTGTTCAGGATTTAACTCATCAGTAATTAACAAATCAAACCACTGAAATGGAGTAATAGTATGCCTTTCACAGGGAGTCTCCCTTAACAGGATCTCTCTATTTAAATCTTTCTCACCAGAAACAAGCTTGTCAAACCAGCTTAGTAACTGGGTTTTAGCTTCAGAAGGAAACCAATCTTTAAAATAAGATTGTTGCTTAAATTTAGCCATCAGCTGCTGCTTTAATCGTTGATTAATCAGCCTACGCTCATTTACAAGAACTTGCTCACGTTCTAAACAAGTACCAACAAATACATTTTTAGTAGCAGCTGGCTTTAATGGCAAAGAAGGTTTGGATAAAGCAAAGGAAGGCCTACTCTGTCTAAGTAGCGGAACACGTGCTGAAGGACTACCAGAAACGCGTAATTTCCACGGCACCTGCCGACCAGTTCTTCGTTTAGCAACTACAGTGATCACGGGCTTTATCTTAATTCAGTCAAGCGGATTTGTAAACCCCTGGGCATAATACGCATAATGGTAAATTTTGACGTAATAACACCAATGGAAAACCTACATAGACTTTTAGAAAGCCAGGCTATGGGGATATCAGTGTTTATAGCTATATTATGTTTTATCTACTACAAAGCAACTCGAAAGATTACAACAGTAACTATTGGCTTAAGCTTCCTGTTTGGCGCCTCTCTCCTTTTCTTTCATTTACTTGTTTCTGACTCTATCCTAGAAGTAGCAAGTGACCCCCAAACCGCGGGGCAATTTCTGCTATTAGCTTCTAAAACAGTTTCTTCTTTTATTCTAGTAACAGCATTAATAGTCAGACTTCAAAAAATACATTTAAACAAACAAACTCGCTTTCTTGTATTGGTATCAATTCCTTCAATAATAATCAGCACAAGCCTGATTGTATATGCAATACAAAGTTCAACATTGCCGCAAATGATATTTACCGAGGAAAACATTCACTGCCCTTATGAACTTATCCCAGTAGCTACGAATATCATTATTGCAATAATTTTAACCATAATATTATCGCAGCAAAAAAAAACTTACTTTACTCAAGCCCTCTTGTTAAGCACCATACCCAACATTTGCAGTCAGCTTATTTTAGCTTTCAAAATTGATCCGACAGCAAATGCGAATGCGGCAATTGACCATGCCTTAACTTTTCTAGCTTATGCAATTATACTTACCGGTCTCTTAATAGACTATGTTAAAAGTTTTCATGTAGAGAACGATGCAAGATTTACCGTTGAGAGTTTGATTCAAGAGCTTTCAGTATCGCTTGAACTATATCTTGGAAAAATAAACTCTACGGTTAACGATTTGATTGACAGTACAAAAAAAATATCCAAAGACACTAAAGATAGCGACAATATAACAGCTACAACTCTAAACGAGTCTGTAGAAACGGAAGAGACGATTATCACCTTGTATCACAATAGTAATGAAATCGAATTACTGTTAGAAGCTATTGATGAAATCGCCCTACAGACTAGGGTTCTAGCGCTTAACGCAAGCATAGAAGCGGAGAGAGCAGGTGAAGCAGGTAGGGGGTTTGCCGTAGTAGCTTCAGAAGTAAACGAACTATCTAGGCAAAGTAAAAGTTCATTAGAAACTATACAAGAGCGCCTAGGACTAATTCAAGAAGATATCGGTAAGGCCTTAGGCTCTATCGCAAAAACAACTAAATCTGTAAGATCGATCAATCAAATCTCTGGATCGATCAATAAACTACTGAATAATCAGAACAAGTTTAATGACACTATTGTAAAAGACATAAATGAACTTTCTCTAGAATTAAAAATAATCAATAAAAAAATAAAAAATATTTCCCAATAATTTATCAGAAGTATTTATTAGCAAGATACTTATAACGTTGCACCTAAAGCCTTAAACAATTTATATCCTTTAGATATCTCATATTCGTCTATCTCAAAAATTCTATTAATTATGTCCGCATGTTCGGCAAGCACTCTATCGCAGACAGTAGACATATCCTTAAATGCCATAGACCAGTGTGGAAAAGTTCTCTCATCAGCTCTCCCTGACCACAAGATCTTTAGATCACCATGTCTTGGATCTAGGCTAATTTTATTATAAAGTTTTGAAATAGACAAAGCATCACCTTCTATCATCTGTAAAAAAATCCCATCATTATAAACAAGCATTCCTGTGATCTCTAGTGCTGGATTGTTCTTCTTACAGCTAGACATAAGTGAGACCATATCATCACTCTGAAAGCCAGAACTAGCAATACTTCTATATACCAACTGATTTACACTAGCCATTTGAATCTAGCACTGTTATACCCATTTCTGAAATATTTTCCCTTAGGTGGAAATTTTTTCTCTTCATTACACATGTTCTTAAATATTCAATTTGTGGAATAAGGTTGCCATGGGGATTACAGACAGTTTTAAAAGACAGCATGAAGAAATATTAAAGATCGCAACAGATCTCTCTGATCTATTAACAATAGAAAAAATTAAAAACCGCTCGGAAGAAGCAAGATTACTATTAGCGAAACTAACGGGTAAACTAGGAGCCCATCTTACGATGGAAGATAAGGTTTTATATCCTAGACTTTACCAACAAAGCAATACCACTATAAGTTCAACAGCGAAGAGGTTTTTCGATGAGATGGGTGGACTCAGTAGTACTTTTATGAATTACAGCACTAAATGGAGTGAGTATGGAGCAATCGAAAAAGGTAACGAAACTTTTATTGAAGAGACTCAAGCAATATTCCAAGCGCTCTCCAAACGCATAGAGAAAGAAGATTCCGAGTTATATAAACTTGCAGACTCAATCTAGGAGCTAGTTTCTAGCTTCATTAAGCTTAAGTCCAGTTTCATCAATACTACGAGCTATTTCATTATTAAAAGCAGATTGTTTTTCAATTGCAACTGCAATATTTTGAGTAACCTTATTAATATCCTTTATTGAATCCACTGTATATATTACAGAATCTTGTGCTCTTTTAATCTCATTCTGCAAGAAATCAATCTTGTCCTTTATCTCTCTTGTTGCAAGTTTTGCTTGCCTAGAGAGTTCCTTGACTTCATTTGCTACCACAGAGAATCCCTTCCCTGCATCGCCTGCCCTAGCAGCTTCAATAGACGCATTTAAACCTAAAAGATTGGTCTGTTGAGTTATAGCAGATACCACCTTAAGGATTTCACCTATCTCTTGACTACTACGTTCCAAACTAATAAAAATATTTTTGATTTCCTCTGATTTATCTAACGCTGAAGAGGTCATGGAAGCTGCCTTAGATGTGTTTTGAGAAATCTCATTTGTACTATTGATCATCTCAGCAGCAGCAATCCGAATGCTCTCAAAATTTAAATCAATACCCTCATAATTGAAACCATTTGAAAGCGTCGGTAATGATTTATTAGAATTAAGTAGCTTATAAATGAAAAAGCCAACGCCTGCAATTACTACAATGCTGATGAAAATAGTATCTGAAGCAAGGGATGAAAAATTCATATACAGTGCTTTATTCCACAAAACATAACGCCAGATATCTGTAAAAAAGGTTTTTGTGGAATAAAAGGATTATGAACAATGAAGAAATTCTTTCGCAATTTCTTGATGAGGGTTTTGAGCGCATAAATGACTTTGAAAACACCTTACTGAATTTTGAGAAAGATACTGGTAATTTAATGCTATTACAGGCACTTTTTAGAAATATGCACACCATTAAAGGTGCAGCAAGTTTTTTTAGCTTTCCTAATTTAGAAAATATAGTACATAAAGCAGAAGATATATTTAGTATTTTACAAAAACAAGAAGAAACACTTAGGCTTCAAACTATCAACAAACATCATTTGGTAGATTTGATGTTTTTAATAAACGATAATGTAAAACAAATACTTGAGACCATTAAAATTGAAAAAACAGATGCTGGCAATAGCGCAGATAATTTAATACAACAATTAACTATTATTAGAAATGAGATGGAAGCAGGGAAAGAAAAAACTAAGCGCAAACTAAATCCCATGCAGCTTGAAGCCCTTAAAAATTTAAACTCCAAAACCAACGACTCAACAAGCCAAACTAATATTCAATCAGAACTAGACATAGATGATAGCTTAACCATCAAGCTTAAAACCCTTGAGACTTTAAGTAATCTAAGTTCAGACTTGATTCTGGCTCGAAATAAATTAGGTTCACTACTTGATAGTGATAGCGAAGAAATCAAAGCCATATTGAATAGCTTTCATCAGATAGATAGCCTTACACAAAGACTTAGCGAAAGAATCTCCAAAATTAAAATGCAGCCTATTTCTACAATAATAGACAGGCTAAAACGAATGACAAGGGAGCTTGCTTTAAGTTGTGGCAAACAAGTAACTCTAAATACTGAAACTAATAATATTGAACTTGACAGGGTCGTTATAGAAACTCTTAAAGATCCACTAATGCATCTCATTAGGAACTCTATTGATCATGGAGTAGAAACTCCTGATGAAAGAGTTAAACAAGGTAAGTCTTCAATTGGAGAGATTAAAATTACAGCGACCTGCAATGACAACAACGTAATACTAACCATTAGTGATGATGGTAGGGGGATCGATATCAACAAAATCAAAGAAAAGGTTATAAGTAAAAATTTACTAAACGAATACAAGCTAAACTCATTAAGCCAAAAAGAAATTTTAAATTTGATATTTCTTCCCGGATTTTCAACTAAAGACGAGGTTACAAACCTCTCTGGACGCGGTGTTGGAATGGATATTGTCAAAGACTCATTAAATAAAATCAACGGATCAATAGAGATACATACCGAAGAACATAAGGGGACGAGCTTTATTATTAGATTGCCCTTAACACTAGCGCTAGGAACAGCGGTAATTATAGACGTAGATACTAGAACATATGCCGTGCCGACATCATATATACAAGAGCTGGGCAGTACTACTTTTGCAAGCATAGAGAATAAAGAAACAATGGAAATTAGAGACGAAGAGTATAAAATACTTTATGCAAGAAAGCACTTAGCAAAAAGTGCAAAAAATTATCAAGGACATTATGCCTTGCAAGATTCTATTGAATATTTACTAATAAAAACAAATGAGGCTAAATTTGTTTTTATTGTAGATGCTATTCATGATCTACAGAACCTTGTTATCAAGCCACTTCCACAAGGGAGTGATCATTTAGAAAATTATTCTGGTGCAACGATATTAGCCAATGGAGAGGTATCTTTAATTCTAGACATGCAGGCAATATTTAGAAATTACGAAGAATCTGAAGTTCAACTTTGTTCACTCGATCTTTATAAACGTGAAGAAAAATCAAGCAACGATATTATAAATAAAGTACTAACGTTTAACATTGGTAAACATCGTTTTGCCTTAGATAAAAAACTAATACAAGAAGTAGTAGCAAATAAAACTGTAACTCCCATACCCGAAACCAAACTTGAAGGACTAATCAACCTCAGAGAGAATATAGTGCTAGCCAAAAAACTAAAAAAACTTCTGGAAATCAAAACTAAAAAAAGAAAAACTAATGTCAATATCATAGTTAAATTTGATGAAGCTTACTTCGCTATTACAGCAGATGATATAAGCGAGATATTAGAAGTCTCCGAAGATTGGCAGATATTACAAGAAGTAGATGATCAGTTTAAAAACTTTATCAAAGCGGCCTATCTAGTAAAAAACCAACCTTTATATATTCTCGAAGAAAACGTCTGCCTAAAAGCTAGTTAATTAGTCATCAAAAACTGCATATTTAGGGTCTTCTTCATCGCCCTCAAATTCACCAGCTTCTTTAGCCTTAACAAAGAACATATAAGCAAGTAGCCCAAAAACTAGGCAAATCATAATTGGTCCTACCCAGACCCAGGTACCGGTGACTATACAATTGGGGCACATAATTTCATTATATCTTGAAAAATCCTCAGAAAATCGCTATAATAGCGATACATATTATGGGAACTAACTCCAAGACCTTAGGATTACCAGAATCATTGACTAAACTTAGTCCAGACGAAAGCAAACAAATCAAGATCTTCTCAGGAAGAGCTAATCCTTTATTGAGTAAAGAAATCGCTCAAGAGCTTGGACTTGAACTTGGCAAAATCAAAATTCAACCTTTCGCTGATGGCGAACTTTATGTGCAAATTCAAGAAAGTGTCAGAGAGTGTGAAGTATTTTTAGTACAACCAACTCACCCTCCTGTTAACGAAAACTTGATGGAATTACTTATCATCATTGATGCTTTAAGAAGAGCATCAGCTAAAACTATTAACGTCATTATGCCTTACTACGGTTATGCGCGCCAAGATCGTAAAGCTGCGGGACGTGAACCTATCACTTCTAAACTTGTAGCACAGCTCATCGGAGAAGCAGGTGCAGACAGGGTTCTATGCTTAGATTTACATTCTGAACAAATTATCGGATTCTTTGATACGTTAGTAGATCACGTTCATGCGATGCCAGTATTGAACGACTACGTTAGAAGATTTATCGGCACTGAAAATTTAGTTATAGTATCGCCAGACGTAGGTGGAGTAGCGCGAGCGCGCGGTTACGCTAAACGTTTAGAAGATGCGCCTATCGCGATAGTTGATAAGCGCCGTCACCATGACAAACAAAACGTTGTTGAAGTAATGAACGTAATTGGTGACGTGGAAGGTAAAACAGCAATATTAATCGATGACTTAATTGATACTGCTGGTACTATCTGCAAAGCTGCTGAGCTTATTAAGAGCAAAGGTGCGACCAGAGTGTTTGCCTGTGCCACTCACGGAGTGCTTTCTGGACCAGCATACGAGCGCATAGAAGCTTCTGTTATTGAGGAGTTAATCATCACTAACTCTATTCCACTAGCACCGATGTGGATTCAATCCAAGAAAATGAAACAAGTATCTGTTGCTCCTTTCTTAGCTGAAGCTATCAGAAGAATTCATACTGGAGATTCTGTCTCTGGCTTGTTTGTATAGTGCTAACAGAAGATATAAAGCTTATTGCTAAAGAAATAGGTTTCAATGACATTAAATTTGTCAGCGCTAAACCTTTATTAGAATCAGAGAAACATTTCCTTGATTGGAGATCTAAAGGTTACGCTGCTGATATGGATTATCTACTTAGAGACAATCCCGTCAACGCTCGCCCGCAAGCCTTACTTGAAGAAGCTAAAACTATAATCATGCTTAGCGCCAATTACTACAGCGCTTGCCCGCCACGTCCATCACTAGAACACGGTCGCATCGCAGCTTACGCAGTGGGCTTAGATTATCATAAAGTTTTGCGCTCTAAAATCCAAGAACTAATTAATCATCCAGAATTAGTTAGTATTTTTTCGCGCTCTAGATTTTTTACTGACTCAGTTCCACTATTAGAGAAATCTTTTGCAAAGCAAGCAGGACTAGGCTTCCGTGGCAAAAACACTCTATTACTCTCACGTGAAACAGGGAGCTTTAATTTTATAGCAGAGATTGTTACGGATTTGGATTTAACCGAAAGTCCCAAGGAGATCCTTACGTCGCCTTCGGCTCCTCAGGATGACGGGAAAAGCATCGGCTGCGCCAACTGCACCCGCTGTATAGATATCTGCCCCACAAACGCCCTCCCTGAGCCATATCAGCTTGATGCCCGTAAATGTATTAGTTACCATACTATAGAGAATCGCGGTGAGATTCCTGAAGAACTCGCAAATAATTTTGGAGAATGGATTTTTGGTTGTGATTTATGCCAAACTATCTGTCCTTATAATAAAAAATCCCTTCCAAGCACTTTTAAAGAATTTTCTCCTGAAACAGGCTTCGGACATTGGTTATACTTGCCAGAATTATTAGACTTAGACTTTGGGAAACATCAAACTATTAACTCGCTAATCAACGCGCTTGAATCACATAAATTTATAGACTCTCAAGCTTTACCAACAATCAAAAAATATCTTAAAGCCCAAAACTCAATCACTGACGAAGTTTTAGACCATATATTTCAAATCAAATTTGCTCGTACCCCACTATTAAGACCCAAGCGCAAAGGGATGATTAGAAATGCAAAGATAGTACTAAAAAATTCACCTAATAAATCCCAACCAAGCCATAGTCAGGCAAATTAGTCTGGATTTCTGGCGAGCGCATAAAGTCTATTAATTTAGCATCCTCATCAGAGATCTCACCAGCGCTAACCAAGTATAGGTAACGGGTTAAAGGATACTCTCCACGCTGAATTACATCTACATCTATACTGCCATCAGCAAGTAAAGGTTTAGTGCCCTTTTCATTAAACACAGAAGCTATTTTGATGATCTTCACTTTATCAACACCAGCTTTTCTTACAGCACTCAAGCTAGAGAAACCAATAGCATTAGGATTACTAGCAATCATTTGAATCATTTGAATAGGATCATAAACATGAATCACATTACCTGACATTGATTCAGAGAACATTACTCTGTCACTAAAGAAAGCATAAGTACCACTTTGTTTAGAAAGAGAAAACTTCGCCACCTCAGCTTCACCAGTGCCTCCTGTAAGCTCATTCCATTTAATGTGTTCTTGTTTATAGATCTTCTTCAAATCATCTACTGAAAGTACTTCTATTGGATTTGATCTATTGGTGAAAACTACTACGGAGTCTAAGGCGATCTTATGATCTGCCATGGATCTACCCAAAGCTAAAGCTTTCTTGCGATCTTCAACTGAAGGTATTTTAGAACTCGCTGCTAGTGAGGTTTTGCCGTCTATAAGTTGATTAATAGCATCACTACTATCCCCGCCTTCTATTTCTAAATTGATATTAGGAAACTTATTAATAAACAGATCTTGATTGTCTTTTAAAATATTCAGGATAGATGAAGTGCCATAAACTCGAATTTTATTAGAGAAGCTTGGTCTTGAAACAGAGCTTAACTTTCTATCAGATCTATATTCGCGCACCAAAGAAGCAACAGTAGTCGCTGGTTTATTGAAGAAAAAGTTGTAAACCATTAATGCTGCTATTACTAAAACAGTAATAAACATCAACGGTGCTATCACACCTAAAGGCTTAGGGGGTTGCTTAGTAGGCTGTTGATTAGAAACCGGTCTCTGACTAGGTTTAGCTTGTGGTTGTGCTTTAGTATTAGATCTAATTTGTTGTTTATAATCTTTTCTTGGTAAATTATCAAAAATATAATCTATACCTCTCTGCAAATATCTATTAGTGCTCGCTAGATTCTCACCTATATCTATTGAAATAGAATTGAGGTCGGAATTATATTTCAAAAACAATTCTAGAACGCGTTTAATCTTTCTTAATTCCAAAGCATCTAGCTCTGGTTTAACTATATTCATGCGTGAACTATCTTTATCAAGCGCGTTAATAAGATTGTTTATTTCAATAGCCAGTGCAAGCATCTCGCTTATTTGTGTCAAAGAATAAGCCCCAGATTTTTTATGGGTGTCGATATTCAAGGAGAAATCCAGAATTGAATGTAATATTTCTTTTTTTATATCTATGCTAGTTAAAGCCATTTTATTTCCTAACTATCACAAGATTATATATAAGTTCTTTAACCTCAAGACTGATGGTATCTTGAAAAACTTCTTCTATAATATTGGCTACCTTATCTTGGCTTTCTTTATCCATAACCCAATCCCTAATTAAATTATTATACTAGCCTTATTCCGAGTAAAGGCGAATACCGCGAAGCTTGCTTCGGCGGATGAGCCGGCACGAGGGACGCCGCCGAGCCGGGCGAAGGCGTCATTGAGAATGGTATGAAAACACTTAACCATTCTCATGCTTGATTGGCATTATCAGATGAATGTAATTCTCATCAGAAATAGGTTTAATCAAGGCTGGATTAATAGCACCAGTCATAGCAATCTGAATCTTCTCAGAATCCATATGCTTAAGTGGCTCTATCAAATATTTAACGTTAAAGAATATAGTTATCGGAGTACCCATATATTCAACATTTATATTGTCAGCAGCTTTACCAAAATCTTGGTTACTAGATTCTATAACTAATGATCCTTCTTTAAATGACAGTTTAACAAGATTAGTAATCTCATTAGCCATAACCGCTACACGCTCTAAACAAGAAAGTATTTCTTTTCTATCTACTTGCGCTATTTTGTCTTGATTACCAGGAATCAATTGTTTATAACGTGGATAAGCTCCATCTAGAAGTCTAGAAATAATATATCTGTCTTGAGTGAAGAAAACTATTTGATTAGCAAGGAAACTAATTTTAATTGTTTCATCAATACTAGAATCTAAGATTTTCTGTACATCTAAGATCACTCTAAGCGGCACCACCACTTCTTTTCGAGCGAAGTTAGGATTAGAAGTCTCTTTATCTATTTCAAGCTCGTAACTAGAAAGTCTATTACCATCCGTAGCAGCCATTTCTAAAACTATCTGACCATTATCAGGATTCTCTCGAACAGCTAAATATACTCCACCTAAAATATTATTTACATCGTATTTAGAAGCAGAGAAATTTACTAAATTAATGATTTTAGAGAATCTTTCTTTACCAATAGAAATATAAGCATTCGTTTCTGCTCTTTCCATCTTAGGAAAATCATCTGCTGGAATTCCAACTAAATCAAAATTTGAATGTCTACAAAATAAATTAGTTTTATTAGTTTCTGGATCTACGTTGATTAAAACATCATCTTCATCAAGCTTACTAACAACCTCTTCAAGTTTTTTAGCAGAAATGGTTATACTCCCTTCAAGTTCGTTAGTTGAAGGAATTGTGGCTTCAATAGTGAAATCTAAGTCTGTAGCGTTTAATTTCAAATGACCGTTAGAATTGACTAATAGAATATTATTCAAAATTGGCTGCACGCCTTTACTTGGAACAGCTTTAGAAACGGATTTGATCGCTTTATCTAAAGTACTTTTAGGGACTTTTAATTTCATAAAATAGTTTTACCTCTCATGCATATAATAGCTTTTTTACTAGGTCATGTGAAGTTTTAAAGCTCTCTAATATAGTTCTTTATATATATAAAACTAATAGTAGTAGTAAGAGTAAGTTTTGTAGAAAACTATGTTTAAGCCAGTATTTAAAAGGATTTTGGGCTGTTCATAACTAGTTAAGGTTTTTCTGCTAATCAATTAATGTCAGTAACTAGAATTGGATAATAGGTATTGATATGATGTTTTCTACAATTTATCTACGATTAATAAAGGGTTTTAGAAATATAGTTCTTTTCAACTAAGTAATCCAAAATTTTAGCGACAGACTCATCAATTGAAAGTTTATCAGTCTCAATTAATATATCCGGGTTTTCCGGTTCATCATAGTCATCAGAGATGCCAGTGAAATTTTTTATTTCCCCAGCTAGGGCTTTTTTATATAAGCCTTTAACATCACGTTTAATAACGGTCTCAATATTAGCTTTAACAAATACCTCTACAAAGTTCTCATTTAAAGATTTAGCAAGCTCCCTAGCTTCTTTATAGGGTGCTATCACTGGCACTAGTACTAAGACTCTATGTTTGGATATTTTCCCAGCAAGAAAAGCAATACGCTCTATATTGATGAACCTATCTTCTCTAGTGAATCCTAGATCTTTACAAAGATGTTCTCTAATTTCATCTCCATCTAAAACTTCAAGCGGAAACTGTTCATCTAATTCTTGTAATTTAGTAACCAAGGCTTCTGTAATCGTTGATTTACCGGCACCAGAAAGCCCAGTTAGCCAAAGGGTTATACCTTGATTTAATTTTAATTTAGAGTGAGTCGCCATTGCTTGTAGTTGTGGTTATTTCAAATTCAGTGTTAACAGCATCATCAAAGGTTGCTTTATAAACAAGATCTAAGCCATCGGTGTTAACAGTATTGAGTATAAAAGGTATACTCAATATTTTTTCTTTCCCTGAATCATTAAATCCTTTCTTGATGATAAATTTTTCTTTTGCTGCGGTTCTTAGGGTTATAGGTAGAGTAACAGTAGAGCCAGCAACACTACCATTACTAGTTAAACTTGGAGCTATTGCCAAGCGTGCTTTGCTATTAATAGCAAGCCTTGGTTTGACCTTTTTCTTTTTATTGTTGAGAACAAAGAAATTAACCTTACTAACAGCGCTTACTCCATCAGCAGCATCTGTTTCAATATTGAAATTTAGATTATCACTTAGATAGCTTACCTTGCCTCGTTTTTTGCCTATGTTAGAAAAACTAATAGGATCAGTCAGTGACATACTTAAGACAGCTCCTTGTATGGGCTCTATATCAATTGATTCTTGACGAATAACAATAGAGTTTTGTGGTACAGGAATATCAAATTTTTTGAAATAGTTTTTCAGCAGATTAACCTTAAAAGTTAATCTCTGACCAGTTTTTATGATAACTGGGTCTGTTATGTATGTAGTTTTGAATAAGCTAGTATTCCCCGTTGTGGGTTTAACACTTGCAGCCTCAAGATTAAAAGTATAATCATCGGTTACATTGGTTTTTCCTCTAGTATAAGTATTAGTACTTAAAATAGATAGGCTTCTAAGAATAGGATTAGTAACAGCATTGAAATTCCCATTGGTTACTTGATCTAAATATTGACCATTATGATTAATGGTAAGTCTAAATTGTTTTTCGTTTAAGGATACGTTTCCTAAGTCGCCATTACTTTCAGTTAGCTCTTCGACATCCATAAAGAAAATGATTGGTGCTACTGCAGGTGTGCCATTGTTACCGTTGCCAGTATTTGGAGGAGGAGTATTGCCATTGTTACCACTACTGCTTAATGCCTGGAAGCTAATGCTATTGCTTGCAAGTTTAGTGTTGCAATTAGAACTAGTAAGGCAATAAGATACGGTAAATTTGTTATCAGCTCTTTGTATAGTAAGACCTTCTATCACGAATTTAACCTGGGCTTTAGTATTAGGAACTTCCGTCTCAGTATTTTCTGTAACAGTCAGATCCCCTGAATTTGTAACATTACCGTTATTTTGTAAAATTTGAATACGACTTGAATCTATGCCACTTTTGGCAGTCAAGTTGAAATTAAGAGTTAAAGAATTTAAAGTGCTACCAACTCTTGGAGTAACAGGTGAAGTTTTAAGTTTTAGCTTGGTAATGCTATGTCCCTTTGTAGCTTCTGCTTTTAAGCCAAAGCAGAATATTAGAGCAATTGCGCAGGCTAACTTAACAAGATTTTTAGGCATCTTGATAATATATTAACATGATTGAGCTTATGGGACTACGGATTAATAGATAGATGGCAGCTAGCAAAGTTAGATTGGATAAGCTTTTAGTAGATTTGGGGTATTTTGACTCGGGAGAGAAGGCGCGCACTTGCATCATGATGAACGGTGTAACCATCGCAGGTAAGCTCTGTAACAAAGCCGGTGAGCAAATTAACAGTGAAAAATTTTTCATCCAGCTTGATCAAAATCCTGATTATTTAAAAGTTGATGATAAATTATTACCCTATGTAAGTCGCGGAGCATTTAAATTACAGGCGGCACATCAGGCTTGGGGATTGGATTTTAAGAATAAGGTGGTTTTAGATATTGGAGCATCTACTGGAGGTTTCACTGATTATGCTTTGCAAAATGGCGCAGAAAAAGTAATAGCTTTAGATGTTGGTAAAGGACAATTGCATTACAAGCTTCAACAAGATCCGCGAGTGATTAATTTAGAGGGAGTAAATTTTAGAGAGCTTTTGTCATTGCAAGCTGCCGTAGGCAGCGAAGCAATCCCATTAAAAATAGATATGATCGTTATTGATGTAAGTTTTATTTCTTTGATAACTATCTTGGAAAAACTAAAATCTTTAATCTCGGACACCCAGTCACCCGATTACTCAGTTGCTCTACAAATCATTGCTCTAATCAAACCTCAATTTGAAGCGGGCAAGGAAATTATGGATAAATGTCAAGGAGTAATCAAAGACGAAAACATTCGTAAACAAGTCTTAGATAGGGTTTTAGAGCAAATCACAAACTTGGGTTATAGTAATCAAGGTTTAATAGAAAGTTCTATCAAGGGTGCTAAGGGAAATGTAGAGTATTTAATTCGTGCTATTATGCCGTAATTGTAATCAATATTGTGAACAAAGAAGCGCTACAAAACAATGATACTTTTAGAATTGCTCCCTGGGGATCGTGGCAGGTTTTAGATGACGCTGAAAACTATAAAGTAAAAAGAGTAACAGTGAAACCTGGTAATAGATTAAGTTACCAAAAACATTTTAAGAGAGAGGAGTTTTGGACTATTGTCCAAGGTGAAGCTGAGGTTACTTTAGATGGCAAGATCCATAAACTAAAACCTGGTGAATCAATTTTTATTGCAAAGGAAGCGGCGCATAGAATTGCAAATAATCAAAACAGTATCGATGATGTGATCTTTATTGAGATCCAAAGAGGCAGTTATTTTGGTGAAGACGATATAATCAGGCTTGAAGATGATTATGGTAGAAAATAAGATCGCTATTCTTATAAACCCCAATAAACCAGAGGCTCCGCAAGCCGCAACTAAACTTGAACAGGCCCTTAAAGCCAGAAAAGCAGAAGTTAGAGTAATTCAAACACAGAAGAACAGCAACGACTGGGCTGAGCTTGAGGAAAATACGGATTTAGCGGTAGCGATGGGTGGTGATGGTACTTTTCTGCTTACTGCAAAACAAGTGGCGCATAAAAATATTCCCCTATTGGGAATTAATTTTGGACATCTAGGGTTTCTTGCTGAGTATGGTGATATCGGTATGGAAGATTTAGCAGAAAAAATTATTCATCAAGATTACATTGTCCAAGAGCGTTCTATGCTGAAAGCTAAATTACCTAAGTCAGAGAAAAAAATATTTGCTCTGAACGATATCGTGCTTTATCGTTTAGCACATGCTAATTTGCTTTACACTAATTTATATATTGATAGTGATCTAGTGCATTCATATCGTTCAGATGGAATCATTGTTTGCACTCCAACTGGTTCTACTGCTTATGCATTAAGTGCTGGCGGTGCGGTGATGGACCCTAATATTCATGCTTTTCAAGTTGTGCCGATTGCGGCGCATTCATTGACTAGCCGTCCCCATGTGGTTTCTGACGAGCAAGTTATCGTGCTTGAAACTGATGAAAATAAAAATAAATTTTACTTGCAAGCTGATGGGCAAGATTTAATTGAGCTAGAACCTGGTACTGATGTGGTTATTCAGAAAGCTGAGTACAATCTTAAGCTTGCGAAACTTAAGCATTCCTACCGTAGTTTCTACAGCATACTTCGCGATAAAATGAAGTGGGGCGCAATCAACAATTAATGGCTAAAAACATAGAAATTACCGTATCTAAATTTATCAGCGACTTAAAGGGCATCGATGATGTTTTATATGAACCGCGCTCTTGGTCGCCAGAGAATCTCAAAGAAGCTTGTAACAATCTTAGGTTTGATGCACCAGACGGCATTATTGCAGAGCGACCTGAATTCGAGTTTGAGTTTACGGTTTTACAATTTTTATTCAGAAACTTCTTCTATCTAATGCATCAGACTGGTTTGTATAATCCTCAACGCAAACTTTGGTCATTATTAGCTCAGACAAGTAAGATTAAAATTAAAGATTACAAACGTATTAGTCGTAATGATAGAGCGCACACACGAATCAGTGACCTGATCCTAGAGGATATAAGTGGCAAGTTCATTAAAGTAAGGATAGTGCATCCTGGCTCGCAGATTCCGTTTGCAGGTTTTCGTAATCTCATTTCTAATATTTCTGGTAAATGCCTCGGTTTGTTTTACATCTCTGAGCAAGAACCTGATGCTAAAACACTGAAACAGATTCAAACTAAAACTAACGCTAGTGATTTCTTGGACAAATATAGATCCCCTATTACTAAGAATTGTTGCTTAGATCTGATTAAATACACCAGTCTTGGAGCCAGTTCTTATAAGTTCAGTTTAATTCACCCTGATTTAGGGAAAGATGTAGAAGCGGAAGTTCAATCATGCTTGGTACGTTCTTAAAAGGCTTTGTTTTCGGTTTTATTACCTTGGTATTTATGGTCAAGCTTGCTGATCGCGATTAGTTTTTATATAAATATTTCAAGCAACTTTTCAGCTTTTAAATAGGTTTCCTGGAGTTCTTTTTCTGGGTCAGAACCACTGGTTATACCTGAGCCGACGTGAAAAGATAGATTCTGCTTCTTTTTGTCATGAATTAGTGAGCGTATAAGTATACTAAAACGCCCACCATTTTTAAAACGATAGTAACCCATAGTACCGGTATAAAGTCCCCGAGGACTGCTCTCTAGCTCTTTGATAATTTCTAAAGCTCTAATTTTAGGAGTACCACTAATAGAACCGCCTGGACACATGGCTTGAAAGACTTTGCTGAAACTGATTCTACCTTGATCTAAAACTAATTGACCTTTTATATCTGAGACTAAATGATAGAGGTTATTAAGTTTCTGTGTGTAAAGTAAATTAGCAACTTGCACTGATCCAGTTTGGCAAATATTACCCAAATCATTGCGCAGTAAATCTACTATCATAATGTGTTCAGCTTTTTCTTTACTAGAACTAATTAATTCCTCAAGCTCGGTTAATTTAGCTGTTCCTTTAATTGGAGAACTGAGTATTTTGCCACAAGGTTTGATTTCTAGAAACAACTCTGGTGAAGCGCTAATGATTTCATAATCTGAAAAATTCATGTACCCAGCATAGGGACTGGGGTTGGTGGAGCAGAGTTTTTTGTAGAGATTTAGGGTTGAGATTGCGGAGCCTGTCCTGAGGAGCGAAGCGACGTCAGGATCGCCTGCGGCTCCTTGCAATGACGGGTTAGAGACTAGAAACTCATGAGCAATATTTGCTTGATAAATATCTCCTTCTCGAATATATTCTTGGCATTTTTTTACTGCTTGAATATAAGCTTGAGGGTCAGGTTGTGTGATGGAGAATGAGATTGTGGAGCCTGTCCTGAGGAGCGAAGCGACGTCAGGATCACTGCGATCCTGACAATGAAGTGTTTGACCAACTAATATCTCTTCATACACAGCAAGTTCACAATCACCTTCATAGCTTATATATCCTGCAAAGCCGGCATGCTCTTGCGCGCATAATTCGGGGTTTGCTGCAATAAATTCATCAAGCTCGGTCAATGAGCGGAAAACGGCAATTGGCTTAGAAGCTGATACTGGCTTCCCTTCAGCCCACTGGTTCCCGCTGAAAATAAAACTATGATCTAGTTCGGTAGATTTTGATAGCGGGATTACCTGAGAACTGTTCTGCATTGACTATGGTTTTATTTATTTCTAGTAATATAGCTTCAAGTTTAGCAAAACGTTCAAATAGTTTTACGCTTATTTCCTCGGCGAGGGTTTCTATTAAATAGAACTCCTTGCTTTGCGCAAACTCTCTAATCATAAGGGATACAGCGACATAGTCTATGGTATCTTCTAGATTGTTTGATTTGCCAGCTTTGCTTAAATCTAGTTCTAGTTCAAGGTTAATGATTACCGATTGCCCGAGAATCCGCTCAAAATCATAACTTCCAAGCTTACAAAACGCTTGTAAGTTTTTTAGAATAATGCGGTCTTTGCAGCTCATTAGTTGTTAATAACTTCTGCTTTAAGGCGTTTGATACGGTTAGCAAATTCTACGTTAAGCGAATGGGCATTGTTCAAATCTTCTTTAGAGCCTTCAAACCTTGTTTGGATCTCACGATTAGCATCTTCAAGTTCTTTGATTTTTGCTTTGAAACCCTCTTCTATTTTATGATGCTCTTGAGCTGGAGCGTTAGATGTTTCGATTGGTGTACTTTGTGCTTCTCTTAGTTTCTCCAGTTCTGTTTCATAGAATCTGATCCTGTCTCTAAGGCTGCCACTTTCTTTTTGGCTATTTTCAAACTGCTCTTCTAGAGTTTTGATGATTTTGCTTTTCTCGTTTAGATGATTTTGTAGTTTGACTATCAAAGAAGATTCGTCTTTAGAGAAATTCTTCATTTGATTAATCGCTCTACTAATCGCTGATTGAGCCTGTTTTAGTGAGTCGCCATCGTTTTTTGCAAAGAATCTAGTAAGAAACCCTTTCTTGTTGTTGATTTCTTTAAGCACTTCTCTTTGAGCGCTCTCTAGTAATTCTCCTGCTTCTTTAAGTACCGACTCTTGTTGTTTATTAGACATATTCTGGCTCCTTGGTTTCTTTTGTTTCTGCTGTCTCTTGGTCGTTTACACTTGCCGTTGTAGTAGATGAAGCTTTCACTTTAACTCCCATGCGTTTTTTGGCTGGTTCAAGGTTGATTACTTCAACTTCAAGCTCTGAATCTAATTCTGGAGCTGTGCCACCTGGGAAATTTGATTTATGCAATAACGCTTCAATACCGGGTTTGACCTCAACAAATACTCCAAACTCGGCTTGAGTTGCTACTTTAACTTTCGTTTGATAGCCTACTTTGATTTCCTCTGGTAATACTGTCCATGGATCTGGATTAGCTTGTTTGACACTCAGTGCTACGCGTTTGGCTTCGTTTTCTATTTTGAAAACTTTAGCTGAAAGCTTCTCGCCAACCTTAACTATGTCAGAAGGTTTCTTGAATCTGTTCCATGAAAGCTCTGAAGATGGAATTAAAGCATCGATACCACCAATATCAACAAACACTCCAAAGTCAGCAGTTCTCACTACTGTGCAATCAAGGATTTGACCGATAGCGATGCTACTTAAAACTTCATTCGCTCTTGCTTCGCGTTGTCCTTCAGCAATCACTTTGTGATTGAGAATAATTTTATTGCGGCTTTGATCTAGTTCATGGATTCTGCCAGAGATGTTTAGTCCGCCCCAATTCTCTTTCTTAGCGGATTTGAGAGGTTCTTCACGCGCATCTATATATGCATAAGGCATGAATCCTATTTGTTTAGTAGCGCTTATTTCTACTTCAACACCACTTTTAAGTACTTTGCTAATTCTTAGTTCTAAATTTTGGTTTTTAAGATTTTCAAGTTCAGACCATTTTTTCTCATCATCAATTTTTTTAATGGAGAGTCTGAATACGCCAGGTTGGTTATTGTCTTCACCAATTACATAAACTTCTACGTTTTCGCCAGCACTATATTCTTCAAGGGCTTTAGAGCCGAGTTCTTTAGGGTTAACGCAACCTTCAAAAGTTTTGTTTATATCCACAAACAAACCTCGTGAGCTTTTAGCGAGAACTGTTGCTTTAATGACCTGTTTCTCTTGAGGTAGATTTTCCTTACGCTCTAGTAATATTTCTGCGATTGCATCTTGGTGGTTTTTTGTATTTCTTGACATATGGTCTCCGTTGTAATCTGTCAGTGCAAACTGACATACGATGTAGGCTTAATATTTTAACGTATTCATTCTGGAGAATGTTAATAATTGATGAAAAATTATAAAGACGCGATACTCATAGCTAGGTTATTTGGAATTATCTTTTATTGCCTTGAAATAAAACACCGATGAGCCAATAAGTGCGATAGCGATACCTAAATATATAAATCCAAAAATATTATATGGATCGCCACCCTGTGTTTTCCAGTATCTTAGTCCAAAGCCAATACCTATCATTAATATGATAGCGATACTACTGTGTTTGCCTAAAAGTATTAACCAGCCAATTAAATAGTTAATTGGTTTATCATCGATTTTTTCTAGATTAGTGTTTGTGTTTCGCACTACTACTTTGCGCAAAACTGTAAGTGCTTTAGCCAGGCCGATAAGCACCGATACCGCTAGTAAGCCTAAATGCCAATCCGGTTGTTCAAAATATGGCTGCAACCAATTAAGTCCTCTTGAGCCAATACGCAGACCAACTGCTATCCATAAGCAACCAGCGATAAATAATGAAAAGGTTCTAGGGTTCATAACTTGGTTAATACTAGCTCATTTCTCTGTACCGCAACAGCTTTCAAGGTTTCACCAGCCATTAATGCATCTACGGCTTTAACTCCCATGGTGTGAGCAAGTATGCGATCGCGCGCACTCGGAATCCCTCCGCGCTGTATGTGACCTAGAATACAAACACGAAAATTTGGGTGGCATTTTTTTTCATAACTTGTGCCACAGAATTTTTCATTTAAGATCCCTGCTAATTTATAAGCGCCGCCGATTTCATCACCTTCCGCAATTACGATGATGTTGTGACCTTTGGTTTGTATCTCTGCGACAATCTCATCTATATTTGTAGTGTTCTCCGGTATAAGTATGGATTCCGCTCCAGAAGCGATTCCTACGGCTTCTGCGATATCACCACAATGCCTGCCCATTACTTCCACAATAAAATGCATTTGATGTGAGTCGCCAGTGTCGCGCAAATTATCGATAGCGTGCATCGCAGTATTAATCGCAGTATCAAATCCAATAGTAAAGTCAGTTCCCTTTACATCATTGTCAATGGTGCCAGGAGTGCCGATTACAGAGCCTTGCCATTCACTACCTGGACTAGCGAATGCTTTGAGTCCTGCATAGCTACCGTCACCACCACAACAAACTAAACCTTCGATGCCAAGAGCGTCTAAATTTGCAGCAGCTTTTTTTCTGCCTTCTACGGTCATGAACTCTTCTGAGCGAGAGGTTCTCAGTATCGTGCCGCCGCGTTGAATGATATTGCGCACACTGGCGCGTTTGAACTGCTTAAGCCTGTTTTCTATAAGACCTTGGTAGCCCTCATAAATACCAAAAACTTCTATATCATTATCCAGAGCATGCCTAGTAGCGGCTCTAATAAAGGCATTCATTCCAGGTGAATCACCGCCGCTTGTCATAATGGCAATCTTTTTCATATAAGTTTAATTATACTTATAACTATTTAATAGGGGCAGAAATAGCGTCATTACAATCTATTTGCTAGAATAAACCCTTGTACTAAAGGAGATTTATTTATGTCAAAAAGAATTGGTGTACTTACAGGTGGCGGAGATTGTCCAGGACTCAACGCAGTTATTAGAGGTTTGCTTTACAAAGCAACTAAAACATACGGTTATGAAGTTATTGGTATTAAATACGGCTGGAAAGGTGCTGTAAAAAATATCACCATCGACATCAATTTAGAAAACACAGAAGATATAGTGCGCGAAGGCGGAACTATACTGAAATCATCTCGTACTAACCCTTATAAGATTGAAGGCGGCGTAGATGCTGTTTGCCAAACTATGAAAGATCTTAAACTAGATGCTTTAGTAGCGATTGGTGGTGAAGATACTTGCGGAGTAGCTTCTAAACTTTTTAAAGATAGAGGTATCAATGTTATTGGTGTACCAAAAACAATCGACAACGATCTTTCAGGTACTGATGTAACTTTTGGATTTGATACTTGCGTAAATATTGCAACTGAGATGATTGATAACTTGCACACTACTGCTAAATCACATGAACGTGTTTTAGTTTGTGAAGTAATGGGTCGTCACGCAGGTTGGATCGCGAGCTATTCTGGTATCGCTGGAAATGCTGACTACATCCTAGTTCCAGAAGAAGAAGTAAACATTGATCATCTTTGCAAGACTGTAAAAGAAGCTTATGATTGTCAAGATTACGCTATCGTTGTTGCTGCTGAAGGTGCGCGTTTAGGCGGTGAGGATCTTACTAAGGATCAAGAGTTAGATGCTTTCGGGCACGTGAAGCTTGGTGGTATCGGTGAACATCTAGCAAAAATTATTGAAGAGAAAACTGGTTGTGAAACGCGCTCTACGGTGCTTGGACATATCCAACGTGGTGGACGTCCGTCAGCTTATGACAGAGTATTAGGTACTCGTTTAGGTTGCAAAGCGGCTGATATGATTCACGCTGGTGAATGGGGCAAGATGGCAGCTATTAATGGTACTAAGACTGTAGCTATTCCTTTAGAAGTAGCTGTAGGTTCTTTGAAAACATTAGACATGACTATTCATGAAGATTCTAAGGTTTTCTTTGGTGCTAATAAACAAGGCTGTTGCGCGCATTAATAGTTTATTAGATAATAATATAATGCCAGTTAGATTTTGTATTCTAGTAGTTTGTGTTTTGACTTTTCAATTACAAGCGGCTATTGCTAATGATTTAGTGCTTTTGAAAACGATTAACATTGCTAACAGTGATTCCAGTGTCAGCGAAAGCTTCGATCTTAAAGATTTTCAAAATACTAAAGCCGTGAAGGTAAATGTTACAGGCTTGGGACTTTATAATGTCGCTCTTGAAATAACAGGTGTTAGGAAAGATACGGAACTATATAATAAAATAGTTACCAACATTGAGTTACAACTTGTTGATGCTGATAAGAAAGCTTTAACAAACAACTTCCCTGGAAGTTTAAATAACACCAATAGTATAAATCTTTATTTTCGTAAATTAACTAACACAAGATCTTTTTATGTGCTTGTTAATCTTATTGATGAATCTTTGTACGATTCAGGCGTTAATTGTGTTCTGACTATTAGCCCTAGTACAAATCTTCTGGATGAATCACGTGGAGATTTTACTACTGCTGAAGATCTTGGGATCTTGGAGCTTGGCTCTGAGATTAATAAGAATTTTAGTACAGCTAGTATATTTCGAAGCTCTTTGCTTCATTTTTATAAATTTACAATCAATGAAAGTCAGTATGTAAATATTGCGCTGAAATCAACACGACTAGATCTTACTTTATATAATTCCAATTTTGAACTTGTAGAAAAAGCAGGTGAAGAAATTGATACTATTCTTAGCCCAGGTGATTATTTCATTGAAATCAGCGAATTTTCTACCACAAGGTTCAATTATAGTTTTTCAATTAATTCAATTGATGTAAAAATTAAACCGGCAAGCCTTAAGTTTGACTTTACTAGAACCGATGGTAGTTCTTTTAGTCTCTCTAACCCGGCATATTTCATTACAAACCTTGATGGCGAAGACAAAATATTTAGCACGTTAAACTACGAAAAGAAAAATATTAGTCAAGTTACTTACCCTGTAAATATTGGCTTGGGGAGTAACTCGCAATTTTGTAAATCAAAGAAAAATAAATTCAAAGATGTTTGTTTATCAAGACCATTCTCTCCTCGTTTTGTAGCAAATAATTTTGATTCCATTACTCCTGTTGTTACTATTAAGCAATCAACAAACAAAAAGACAACTGGTACTATTAATTTTACCTATTCGACAAGAGGTTTCGATGACGTACCTCAGGCTTTTAAGGGAGAGCTTTCATCTGGAAGATTTGTTTTGAATATTAATAAAAATACCAAATAAACAAATTAATCAATCATCTTCATAACTTCATCCCACTCTGCTTTAGTAACAGGTTGTACTGAAAGGCGAGAGCCTGTTTGTACTAGCATCATGTTTTTCAGTTTAGGATTGCTTTTGATTTGATTTAAGCTTAGAGGATTCTTGAGTTTGGATTTGAATTTTACTTTCACTGTCATCCAGCGCGGATTGTCGTTAGAACTTTTTTCGTCGTAATATTCAGACTTAGAATCAAACTGAGTTGGGTCAGGAATTGGTTTTTCGCTGGCTATTTCAGCAAGCCCGGCTATATGGGGAGAGGGCTTAGCGTTAGAGTGATAGAACAAAACTTGATCACCTTGTTTCATTTCATCGCGCATAATATTGCGTGCTTGATAGTTTCTAACCCCGTCCCAGACTGTGGTTTTAGCGGGGGATTTAGCCAGGTCGTCGATTGAAAAACAATCAGGTTCTGATTTCATTAGCCAGTAGTGCATGAATAGTAATTATAACAAGACGTTTTCATTTACTTGGTAGTCGCTTATAATTCAATAACTTATGAGAAAGCTTTTAAATTCATTTTTGGTAATAGTAATTGCAGTGTTAACAACATCTTGCGCTTCAATGTTTCCAAAAGATAGCGATATAAGCGTTAGTTCAAATGAACCCCTATCTATTCGTGTTTCTAATGAAGGCGGGGTGAATGAAGTTTTAACGACACCTTTTACTTATGAATTAAACAGAAGGCGTGATTATACTTTTACGGTCATCTCTGATAAATATGAATCTGAGAAGTATGTAGTAGAAAAGAAGCTTAGAATATTTCCTCTCATTGCTGACATTTTATTTTCACCATTTGCAATTGGCTTATTTATAGATTTTGGATCCGGAATGATTTATGAACATGATTCTAAGCATTTGATAATCAAGACTGATGAATTGACTTTAAAGAAAGCTCAAGCTGAACTTGAAGGTAAGACAGAATTTATTGCTAATTTAGAGTTTATACTTCTTGGCAAGGATAAGGATAAAGCCCCTGCAGAAGTGAGAGCACATAAAGAATTTAAGTTTCATAGAGTTGCGGGCTAATAGATATCTGAAAAATCTTATTAATGGTGCTATTATCTTGGTGTAATGTCGTCATCAGTAAACTTAGTATGTCCAGAGCCAATTGTATTAGAAGATTTCTACGGAACTCTTTCTCAAGACTGTGCAACCGATGAGCTTTTTAAACGTTTAGAAGCCAATAAGGCTAAAGCAGAAAACTTAAGTAAACGACTAGAAAATTGCCATGAATTGAAAATGCAATGGTTGCATTCTGCTATTGGTCCTTTGATTAATATGAATAGAAAAGATATTTCTACTTTAGTAAAAGCTGTTAAGCAACCAGCAGATAACTGGAAGAAAAATGAGTTTCAAGCTTTAATACAAGATTTTATGGTTAATCAGGCTCAGCGCTTGTTTGATTTTTTGAATTTGGTAATAAGACAGAAGAATCTTTCTGTTAATGCTGATGAAGTTAAAGTCACAATTAAAATTAATGACCAAGAATACTTACTTCATTATCGTGAAGATCAATGTCCTAGTCGAGGGAATCTTCATAGCTTGAAGTTTGCTAATAATCGAGATGGTGAGATTTTTCCACCTTATTATGAATATAAATTTGAACCTAGTGTTGAAGGTGTAACTCGTTCTAAAAAGTATCATATAAGCGGCTTTGATGTTCGGACTGATTTACAAACTTTTAAGTTAAGTAACGGCGACAAGAGAGAGCAATTAATTTATCAGCAGGGTACTTTTAATGGGCGGACTGGCGGTAAATTACGTGTTAGTTTAACTGCTATAAATGATTCTACCTCTTTTGATGAACATGTATCTTGGTATAGTGATCCGTTAAAACAAACCAGCGTTGCTGAACAAGTTGTTTCTATGGGCAAATATCTTCAAGGTAAAGTATAAGCACTCTGTTTATGTTCTTCTAACATACTTTTGCCTCGGATGATTGGGGTTCTCCGGATACAAGAGTTGTAATTGTTTGGATTTGAGTAGAGGCATAATATACTTCTGATGATTTTTTTGATTAACGCTTAACTTAAGCATAGTGAAAATCTCTTTTTTAGTTTTAGCAGTTTTACAGAAATTAAGAATACGTTTTTCTTGGTCGTTTGGCTCTTCATCTCCTTCATTTACCTTGTGTGCTTGAAATTCAGGATGAATATATATTGTAGTTAGGAAATAACTTTTACTTTTGTCCGTCTCAAATTTAGGAGTGGGTGAACCATTCTGTTTGAGGACTTTGCGAATTTTGGCGATGCCAGTTCCTCGACCTTCGGTTAACCTTAGCTCTTTAAGTATATCTCCTATTCTTCTGTTTCTATAATTACGAGCTACTATAATCTCCTTTCTAAGAGTGCTTTGATCCACTGGTGGTAATGGTCCAGGGAAAGAGAGGATCTCAATATAATCGTTTCTAATGTTGATCTCTATTGGGTTTGGAACTTCGTAAGAACGATGATAGAAGGCATTTACCAGTGCTTCTTCAATAGCAGCGAATGGATAATTCTGGATTTTCATAGCTTCTGCTTTGGATTTTAGTTTTTTTATTTTCTCAACTATAAATTTCCGAGATATAAAATCCAGAATCTGTTTTATTTGTAAGTGAATGGGTCCAATGAATTTTTTCTCTATAAACTCATCTTCGTTATTGATGTATTCTATTAACTCAGTATAGGCTCCAGGAAAATATTGTTCCGGATTAGGATTAAACATCAATAGTCCAATATTGCTAGGCTTGAGATATTCTTTAGGACCTTTGGCAATGTTCATTTTAATAGTAACGTCTTCAAGCTTGTGATTATTAATTTCGCTTGCAAGCTTGCTATTAATTTTTATCAAGAAATCTTTTATCAGGTTGATGTCTAAATCTTTCAAACTTGCTTGTTGATTGATTCTATCGTCAAAGGGTACCTTGGCGGTGTTTTCGTAAAGTTCTTGCTCTTCGCCATGATTGGCTTTGACGGTAGATGCGAATCTGCGCAGATAGAAAGCTAGTGGTGATCCTTTGCTAAGTTTGACGGGTGCTTTATATGGACGATTATCTCCTCCTGGTGCCCAGATAATTAAAACAGTTTTAGTTTGGATTTTTATGAATTCTATTTGTGGGAAATAATTGGGAGAAATTTTCTTGCATAATTCAAGGAGTTTTTTCTGTATGCCATCACACTGATTAACTTCGATTCCGGTGGGAGGCAATAAAGCTTTGCCATCTTTTTCCTCTATGCCGATACAAATATAGCCCCCGCCAATATTATTAATATCATTGGCAAAAGCACAAATTGTATGCAGGATATCAAGAGGATTCCACGATTTTTTAAACTCAAGTCTGTTAGACTCGATTACATCGCCATTCAGCAGTTCATTTATATCTATAGGTAAGGCCATGGAACTTGGTTACTTAGTTACTTACTTAGTTACTTACTTATTATACCCCAAGAGTTGGTAAAGTAATAAGTTATGTCATTAAAATCGCACTCTGTTTATGTTCTTCTAGCATCTTGGCTTGCTTGTCACTGACTAAATTATCCCAGGGATATTTAAATCCAGGCGCATTTGAATCCCAGTTATCAAACACAAAATGTTTGTATTCAACGGGGTCTAGTAATTTTTTGTAAATATTAAAGCCCGTGTTTTTGCTTTGATATACCTGTATCAAAAGTTCATTAATACTACGATCGCCGCGGCTAATTAACGCTTGCACTTGTGCCCATTTATAACTTTCTTCGCGTACGTCTATGCCTAGAGGTTTGAGGGTTTTAATAAGTTTCTGAAGTTTTTTCTCGCTGCTTGGATCTACTCCATAATCTTGAAAAGGTGTTTGGGCTTTAGGAGTAAAAATACTACAACCGTAAACTATTTTCAAACCAGGATTTTTTTGTTTGATATCTATCAGTAACTCTATAGTTGCATCTATGTCCTCTTCTGTTTCATGTGGCAAGCCTACCATGCCATAAAATTTAATTTGTTTTATGCCTGCATCGTTAGCGCATTTAGCTGCTTGGTAGATTGCCGTTTGTGGTAGTTTTTTGTTGATGATGTCTCTTAGTTTCTCTGAGCCGCTTTCAATGGCGATAGTAAGGTTCTTTACACCAAGTCCAACTAATAGTTCACACATTTCTTGAGTGATAGTTGAGGCGCGCATGGAGGCTACTTGGACTTTAAGTTCTCTATCAGCTTTTTTTGAAGTTAGGTATTTAAGTAGATCTATAAACTCGGGGTGCTGAGTGACACTGGCTCCCAGCAAGCCAATATTATTAGTGTGTTTCAAGAGTTCGTTTACTTTAGGAATCAAATCCCCAGTTAAATCTGGTACGCGAAACGGGAGAGCCAAGTAACTTGCTAAACAAAATCTACACATCTCAGGGCAACTACGTACGACTTCAAGTAATGCAGTATCTTGCCAAACTGAATCTAAAGCAATAACTGATGAAGATTGTAATTCCGTGGATTTGGATTTCTGGCGTTCAACCTTGTTGTTGAGAGAAGGAACGTAAATACCGGGGATTTTGGTGAAAGCTTCTAATCGATCGTCATTATGAGATTGCTTCGTTTCGCTTGCAATGACATTATTATAGTATTCCAGGCTTGCCTCAATTATTTTTCCAGTATTCCCTTCACAATCTCCAATTGCAATAATGTCAAAAAACTCTGCCCAGGGCTCAGGATTGGCTGTCAAAACCGGTCCACCGCCGAGTATTAGTGGATGTTCCGGACCACGCTCGCTGGCTTTAAAAGGAATGTTTAACTGTTTAAGTATCTCTAATAGGTTAATGAAATCTAGCTCCCAAGAAATAGAAAACGTCATTAAATGAATTTCTTTGGGATGGATTTCATGATAGTTAGTGAAGTATCTAAAAGTGTGAGTATTAGGATTGCTTGCGTATAGTTTAAAAATACTTTGGTAACCAAGTGATGCCATGCCTACTTCGTAAGTGTTAGGAAAGCAATTTAGTACGTTCAATGGTCCGCCACTTTGACGTTTGAAAAGGAAGATTTCGTTTTTTGAGTTGGAGGAGCCCATTACGCTAGCGAACTAAAGTCCTTATGGGTGTCAGAGTTTGCATCAATGAAAGCTCTTAAGGCTAGTAAATAGCTTGCTGCACCAAAGCCGCAAATTTGCCCGCGGCAAACCGGTGCAGTGATAGACTTATGGCGAAACTCTTCGCGCTTGTATACATTTGATAAATGAACTTCAATAGTAGGAATTTTAGTTGCTGCAATAGCATCTCTAATTGCGATGCTGGTATGAGTGTAAGCGGCAGGATTAATGATTAATCCACTAACTCCAGTTTTACTTGCTTCTTGAATTTTAGTTACGATCTCACCTTCTATATTTGATTGATAGAAACTAATCTCTAAAGCATTTGTGTCAGCTAACTCTTTGAGAGTTTTATTAATCTCTTCCATGCTGATAGAACCATAAGTATCAGGCTCGCGTGTGCCTAATAGATTGATGTTTGGTCCATGGATAACTAGGATTTGCATTTAGCTAGTAGGTTTTTAATTGTATCAAGTAATTCTAATGGACTAAAAGGTTTGCTTAAGAAGCAGTTTGCTCCAACTGAACTTGCCCATTCTTTATCGGTTTCTTGTCCTTTAGCGGTAAGTATAAGTACTATGATGTCTTTGAGTTTTTCGTCGCGTTTGATTTTTTCACAAACCTCAAACCCTGATTGTCCTGGCATCATCACATCCAAAATCACTAAATCAGGTTTGTTGTTTTTGATTTTCGCTAAAGCATCATCACCATCTATAGCCTCATCTATCTCAAATTCACCCTCTTCTGAGGACATAACGGCTCTAAGTAAAGTTCTTAAACTTGTTTCGTCATCGGCTATAAGGATTTTTGGTTTGGCTGACATAACCTTTTTATATTAGACCCAGAAATTTTGCTTTGTATTGAGTTATATCCTTAAAAAATTTCTGGTAATGGTATTGACAGCTTAGGTAGCCCGAAGCCTTCAAGTGGACTAGGGTTATAGTTATAAAATGCCCCTCAAGATCGCCACCGGAAATTTTAAAGGTATCACCTTGGCTTCTACTGATACTGCTCGTGAGCTTAGACCTACTCAAGCAATAGTCCGTGAAGCCATTATTAATATCTTGGGTTCTATGGGTGTGGATTTTTCTACATTAAATATTCTCGATTTGTATTCAGGTACCGGTAGTATGGGATTTGAGTTTATAAGTAATGGGGCAGAATCCATTACCTTTGTCGAGCGAGACCCTAAATGTTTAAAATTGCTTAGAACGAATGCTGCTAAGTTAAAGGTTACTACTCAGATTAATGTAGTCACTGGTACTTTGCCTGGTTTGCTTAAATCTTTGAAGCGCAAAAACCCGGTCAAGGACTTTGATTTGGTGTTCTTTGATCCGCCTTTTAAGTTTACCGTAGAAGAGTTTGGTAAAACTGTAAGATCGGTACTTAACAATAATTTGATCAAATCTGAGGGATTGCTCCTGCTTGAGTATAAAAACATGAAGCTTGCAGAAGCGCTTGCAGAGAGTTTTTCCGAGGATCTTGTAATACTGAAAACTAAGCAATATGGAGATTGTACGGTGGTCTTTGCTCAGAAGCTCTGATTAGTACTATAGGTTTTTTGTTTTGTCAAATCTGGCAAACCTAGTATTCAAGCATGATTGAACCGGGGCTAATTTGAAACTGAAAATGAGTAAAAATTTGTTTTTCTTCTGAAAATTGTTTACAAATCGCTTTACATCCGTCTCTAAAAGAGTTAGACTAATGAGTGCTGTTGAAACTCTGTTAGGCAGTGCCTTTCCCGGGAGGCCAGGAACGTGTAAATGATAAAGTTCTAAAACACAATCCTAGAGGGGATTAGAGGGGATAGGGGGAATAGTAAGTAGTGGATACCAGCGAGTGCTGGATACCAAAAAGGAGATCACATATAATGAATAAAGCAGAATTAATCGATTCAGTAGCAGATCAAACAGGCTTAGCAAAGTCACAAGTTGATGATGTACTTAAGTCTATTTTGGCTACTATCACTGACCAATTAGCTAAAGGCGACAAAATCACTTTAGTTGGTTTCGGTACATTTGAGAGACGTAAACGCAAAGCTCGTACTGGCGTTAACCCTCAAAACCCAACTCAAAAGATCAAGATCCCTGCGAAAAACGCTCCTGCGTTTTCAGCTGGTTCTGAGCTTAAGCAAGCAGTACAAACTGGTAAAGCACCAGCTCTTGCTAAGAAAAAGATCGCTGCTAAAAAGCAAGCTATTAGCTCAGCTAAAGCTGCTAAAAAAGCTGGCGGTAAAAAGAAAAAAGCTAGAGCGTAAGCTTTTAGTTTAGATTTCTAAGCAAAAAGACCCCGTAACAGGGGTCTTTTATTTTTTGTAAGCGTAAAAAAATTACTTATTAGGTCTTTTCATAAGTGAGATTACGGCAGTAACAGCATCAATCTCTTCATCAAGTAATTTTTTAATTTGTTCAACGATTGGCATTTCAATACCTTTTTCGTGAGCTATTTGATAAACGGCGTGTGCAGTATTAACTCCTTCTGCAACTTCTCCTAAATCACGAATGATTTTATGCAATTTATGACCCTCAGCTAAGTAATAACCTACTCTATAGTTTCTACTTAAAGTACTTGAACAGGTGGCAATTAAATCTCCAACTCCAGCTGGTCCTAATAAAGTTTCAGGCTTAGCTCCATATAAACTTAAAAATTTACCCATCTCATGTAAGCCCCGAGTAATCAAACTTGCTTTAGCACTATCACCTAATTTAAGAGCATCACTCGCTCCAGCAGCAATAGCTATTACATTTTTAAGAGCCGCACAGAGTTCTACCCCTTTAACATCCGAGTTTGTGTAAACTCTGAGTGTCGGGTTTGAGATGCGCTCTTGAACTAATTTTGCTATCGCAAGATCTTGTGCTGCTACTTCAGTCACCATTGGTCTTGCTTTGATTAATTCTTTAGCTAAGTTGGGACCAGAAATTACTGCTTTATGATGGTTTGGTAGAAATTCATTCATGATCTCTATCGGTGTTTTGAGATTATGCGAATCAATACCTTTAGATCCATTAACGAAGATTCTATCTGCTGCTGGTTTAAGATCAGCGATCTTTTTAAAAGTCTCTTCCATACCCTTGAGAGATACGGCATTAATAATGATACGTGAACTTAAAACTTGTTCTAAATCATTAGTTATTAGAACTTGATCTGGATATTTGAGTTTGATAGGTTTTTTGAATCTGCGCGTTTTATTACTGCGTCTCACGCGTTTAGCATCGTGATCCCAAAGTATTACTGGAACGTTTTGTCCTAAGACAAATGCTAGGGTGTTACCCCAGCTACCAGCGCCTAATATTGATATAGTATCTTCAACCAACCCAATAGAATGATACTATATACGCAAAGCTACAACATTATAAGAAAATCTAGTGTATAAACGTAAACCATTTCTTAACATATATATAGACCTGGCTTCCGAAGCTTTATTTGCGGATATAGATACTTTATTTGCAAATCAAACTGCACAAATCATCAGTTTGAACATGGAGCAGGCGGTTTTAGCTGCGGATGATGCTGAATTTAGAAAAATTATCAATGATTCTGAGTTAATTATCGCTGATGGAGTGAGTATAGTTTGGACTTATAAACTTTTATCGAGCTTTGAATCAGAAAAATTTCCACTAAAAAAACTTGCGGGCATAGATTTAGCAGCTAAATTGATTGAATCGAAGCAAAAAATTGCTCTTTGGGGAGCAAAAAAAGAAGTTATAGAGCTTTTAGAGAAAAAATTTGCGGGGAAATTGGTTTTTGCAGAGCAAGGTTACTTCAATTCAGATCAAAAAACACAAATTATAGATAGATTGATCAAATCTCAACCAGATTTACTTTTAGTAGCGATGGGTGCGCCTATGCAAGAAAAACTTATATATGAATGCAAATCAAAGCTATCAAACTGTCTCTGCATGGGCGTTGGAGGTGCTTTTGATGTTTGGTCTGATCAGTTGAAAAGAGCACCTCGTTGGATGATTTTTCTGAATTTGGAATGGCTTTTTCGTCTAATTCAGGAACCTTATCGATTAAAAAGGTTCTTATATAACGTATACAGATATACGCTGTTACTGATCTATCACTTACGGGGGAAACTTACTTGATAGCTTTTCGCTATCGCTCAAACAGGCAGGGAGTTTGAATTTAGATCTAAGTTGCAACTTAGAATCTTTGTTGAAGAGTAAAGTGTAAGCGTAATCAAATATTAGAAGTGTTTGATGGGTTAGTAATGCAAGTTATCTGGGTACAAAAAATTTGTTGTCGATAATTTGAAAATTTGCCTAAAATCGAAAGTTCATATATCATTCAACATAGTGTAAATTTAGTTATCGAAAAATTGGAGGAACTAAAAAATGGCAACTAAGAAAAAAACGTCAACGGCTAAAAAAGCAACAGCTAAAAAGCCTGCGGCTAAGAAAAAAACAACAGCTAAGAAAGCAGCACCTAAGAAAAAGGTTGCAGCTAAAAAAGCTCCTGCTAAGAAAAAAGCAGCAGCTAAGAAAAAGAAGTAATAGCTGTTTACTGATAAAAAAATTAAGGGCTTGCAGAATGCGGGCTCTTTTTTTTTGTATGTGCTTTTTGCTGAAATCCAGTTATAATGAGTGATATGAAAGCCAAGATTAGCTTAGACAAGTTTTTATTAACTACAAAATTTACCACCGAAGCTTTAGCAATAGCAGTATCAGCTTCTGATAAAAAATCTAAAACTAAAAATTATTCCAAACTACTTTTGGATTTAAATAAATATTTTAATGGTCTACTTGTAGAAACAATTGAAGCTGAAGAATTTGATTTCTCTGTTGGGGCCACACTTGTTATAAATTTAAGTTCTCAAAATAAAGTAGCGGCAAACTGTAAATCAATTAAAAAAGTCATTATTTTAGGTTTAGGTGATGAGGGTAAGCTTGATCCTAAAATACTAAGAAAAGCATCGGCGGCATTAATTAGATCAGTTAAAGCAAATAAAATTGAAAAAATCAGTGCAATTTTTCCTAAAAATCCAGAAATTTTAGCTGAAGCTGCAATCCTTATAAGTTATGAATTTGATAAGTATAAATCTGTAGCTAAACCTAGCGAAAATAAACCCGAGAAAAAGTCCAAAAAACTAAGTGAATTCAAGGTTTTTGTGGAGTCTTTGGATAAAAACGACAATGCAAATTTCAAACAAGCATTAATTACTGCTGAAGCAACTTGCATTGCTAGAGATTTAGTTTGGGAGCCAGCTTGTGTGGTAACCCCAACTTATTTAGCGGAGCAAGCTAAATTGATTAGTACTAAGAACAATACTATTAAAGTAAAGGTTCTTGAACAAAAAGATTGCGAAAAATTGGGTATGGGAGCTTATTTAGCAGTAGCTCAAGGTTCAGATCAACCGCCTAAATTTATTGAAATTAGTTATACTCCGCTTGGCAAAGCAAAAAGACATATAGCTTTAGTTGGCAAAGGAGTAACTTTTGATAGTGGTGGTCTTAGTCTTAAACCAGCTAAAGCCATGGAAATGATGAAAGAAGATATGTCTGGAGCTGCTGCGATCATAGGTATTATGAATGCGGTTAGTAAAATACAGCCAAAAGGCATTCAAATTACTGCAATTATTGCTGCTACCGAGAATATGCCTAATGGTAGAGCTTATCGGCCAGGTGATGTAATCACTGCTATGAACGGCAAAACTATAGAAGTTAACAACACTGATGCTGAAGGGCGTTTGACTTTAGCTGATGCAGTTGCCTATGTTTCTAAAAAAGACCCTGATGAGATTATTGACTTTGCGACTTTAACTGGGGCTTGTACTGTAGCTTTAGGTAATGTTTGTGCTGGTTTAATGAGTAATAGCCAAGAATTACTTAGTAATGTCAAAGCTTCAGCCGATGCTACTGGGGAATTAATGTGGCAATTACCACTTTATGAAGAATATAAGGACGGACTTAAATCTACTATCGCAGATTTAATTAACGCAGGTTCAGGTGGTAAAGCTGGCGCGCAAAACGGTGGACTCTTTATTCAAGAATTTATCGGCAAGAAGAAAGATAGTGAAGAACAGATTCCATGGTTGCATATAGATATTGCTGGTCCGTGTTGGTTTGAGCAGGATATGGACTGGTCGCCCAAAGGCGCTTCTGGTATTCCAGTAAGAACGATTCTAAATTATATTTCTAAGCAGTAATTTTTATGTCATTGCAAGGAGGGCGTAGCCCGACGAAGCAATCTCATAAATATACTTTGATAAAGCTATTTAACGTATATCCTGAATCAACATCAGTAATAGTAATTGGTATATCTACGGAACTTTGATTAGGGAAGGCTTTTTTAAAGGCAGAGCGTTTTTTAAGTTGCAGTTTTAATGAACTATAGCTTTCGTGGGCACCTATTATTTTAGTGGTTGATTTAACTAAGCTGCTAGATTTGATATTTGGAGCGCGCATCCAAATCCCTAGGCTTTGCGTTGCGCTTGGATTGGTTTTATAAACATATAGATTAGTTACGGTTGGTTTTTTGGCTTTTAACTTATAAATAGATGTTAATGGTTGTCCTTGTTCAGTATATAAAGTGAAGCTTGGTTCAATTATTTCTTTCGGATCGATTGGTTTGACTATGTCTTTAACAGTGACAGTCTTACTAATTGAATTCTTAGCACCTTTGTTATCGGCTACAGTTAGACTTACGCTGAAATCTCCTATATTACTAAAACTGTGAATAACAGTTTTCCCCTTTGCATCTGTGATTCCATCATTATCAAAATCCCAAGTATATGAGACTATAGTTCCATCTTCATCTGAGCTGCTGCTGGCATCAAAGCTAATATCAGAGCCTATTTCAGGGCTATCCGGGCTAAAATTAAAATTAGCTTTAGGGACTTTATTGGTAGCAGGTGGAGTCGGAGTATTTGGAGGAGTTGGAACCGGAGGGGTTGGAGGTTCTGGATTAGATATAGGAGGATCTATGGGAGGGTTTGTTTTAATTGGAATATTAGCAGGTATTTCCCAAGCATATATTGCTGCTCTTGGTTTTAAGAAGGCATCATTATTTTCTAAAGCTGCTGCATCTTTAAAGCTATATTCATAGTCACGAGCAATCAATATATCTCTAAAATTATTATTCTCTAGATCAGAGATAAGTGGTCTACCTGCTAAGCTCTCAAATTTAACGCCAGATGCTTTTAAATTACCGGTGCTGCCTAATGGTAGAACAGTGCTATCTTCCCTATTATTTAAATCTAACAGGTTTTGTTTTGTATCAAACGCAAAGATACCAGCGCTATTACTTAGGCTAGAACTACTATAAAACAGGCTTCCCAGACCCGCGTAAGCCATTATGAAATCAGGATTCTTGTCTTGATTTATATCATCAATTGTAATGGTTTCAACTTTATTTTCGTAATTTGAACTACGAATAGAATCTGATATTAAAGTCCAAGGCCAATTATTTATTGCAAGACCATCTTTATTAAAAGCATAAATTTTCCTTGCACCAAAAATTACTTCCTTGTTGTTGTCGTTATCTAAGTCAATAAATACATAATCAGAATCAGCATTGGCCTCAAGCAATTGATTGTTTTTTAGTGAACCATTATGATCTACTAGAGCAGCTCGTTTATAGTAACTATAACTACCTGAGTTTGGACCGGTGATATCTCTGTACATTACTTGTCCAGCATCACTAATAATTTCATCAAAGCCATCATTATCAAGATCGGCACTAGCAATATTACCAAGGCTTATTTGGTTGCTGTTCCAATTGGTAGACCAGCCTGTTACTGAAGAGCCATCTAGATTAACAGCTGCAAGTCTAGTATAAGCAAAGCTTCCCGTATGATATACAAACTCTAAATCTTGGTCACTGTCTAGGTTTGCGAGGCTAAAATGACCTGTTTCTAATGGAGCAATACTGGGATTAGGATCTAGATTATATTTGATAGTACCGCTTAACGGATCAATTATTAAAAATGAATTTTTAGCTGAATCTGAATTATTAATGGCAATTATTTCTGCTTTATCATCTTTATCTATATCAATGTTACGCATATTAATTAAGGAGCCAGAGATGGTTAAAGGAAAATTAGTTTTCAAAGTTCCGCTACCATCAAGAGCATAAAGTTCATATTTACTTTTAGTTAGATTATAGGCAGTGAAATAAATCTCAGATATTTCATTGTTATCAGCATCGAATACTTGAAGATTATTCATATAATTGAAACTCTTGCTCCAAAGCTCTTGTCCATTGGCTTTGAAGGCTTTGAGTATATTGGTTGAGTAATCTGGATTATCTGCTGAATCTTGGAATATTTTTATGATTTCTAATTCTGGATCATTATTTATATTAGCGCTTAATACTGATTTAGAGTCTGATCTTACTAAGGCACTTTTATCCTTTGAATAGATTGGGAAGCCCTTCTTCATTTTAGAATCTATATAAATTTTAACGGGTTCACTCTCGGCGATTACGTCACTATCAAACTCTATTACCAATTTGATTTTATATATTTTATCTGATTCTAGTTTGCTAATATCTATGCTTCCAATGACTTCGTCATTAAAAATTTCACCAATTTTGTTACTGTCTATTGTGCTAGCGCTTTCTTGCCATTCACCATTAGCTTCATTACTGTATACTATATGAAATCCTTTAATAGACGAGGTTTTAAAGTTTGCTTTGATGGTAAGTGGATCGAATTTATTAGTTAAATCTCCTGCTAGTGGTTTAGTAAGTTCAAAATTACTAACCGTAGTTTTTTGTATGTCGCGGCTTAGTTGTCCCAAGGTGTCAGTGGCACTTAATCTAAAAAATATATCGGCTTGTTTAACTTGGGTTGTATTAAAATTAGCAATTAAATTTGATCCGTTTTCAATAATGGGAATAGTTTGCCAATTAGTTTGATCATAAGACCAGGCTAATTCTTTGCTGCTTATTTCAGCACCGCGTAGGGATTTTTTTACTGATAAACTAAAAGTGTAATTGCCACTGATTGATGATTCTAAGTTTAAAATTGCGACATCCGGATAAGGATTGTTTATATTAATAGCAGCTTCCGCATCTACAATCCCCTTGCCTATTGGTTTCCCGGGGTCTTGGGTAAAAGTTCTAGCGGTATTGCTGATGATGTCTCTAACGTCACTAAAGTTAAATTCAGGATGTTGAGATTTAATGAGAGCCGCTACTCCTGCTACATGTGGGCTTGCCATTGAAGTACCAGCTAATTTAGCATAAACATAATTTGATCTATCAGGATCATTAATTTTGTAATTAGAATTGGAATTTAAAAGTTCAGAATTAAGACTTATGGTTGAAAGAATATTGCTCTGAGATCCACTGCTATTATCGCCTCCACCTGGTGCTGCTACATCTACAATGTTTCCGAAGTTAGAGAAGCTAGCTCTTTTGCTGTTATAGCCACTGGCTCCTACAGTTATTACTGTGTCTAAGCCTGCTGGAGTGTAATTGCTGGCATCGCTATTACTGTTTCCTGCTGCTACAACATTGATTATTCCCATATCAGTAGCGAGTTTAAAAGCATTTGCTAAGGTCTGACTATAACCAGCTGCTCCGTAAGAGTTGTTTGTTACTAAGTTAGCTAGCTCGGGGTTGCTGACAGTTAAACTACTGAGATAATTAATTCCCTGAGCTATGGTAGAAACCGGTCCTGAACCTGATTTAGAAAGTATTTGTATGGGTAGAATTTTGGCTTTAGGAGCTACTCCTACAATACCAGTAGCGTTATTAGCAGTTGCAGCGATGGTACCAGCTACGTGAGTTCCATGCCCATGCTCGTCTATAGGGTTTGTATCTCCACTAATAAAATCTTTCCCGAACATATCAGCAACAATTTCATTGTTTTCAATATATTTATTGTGATTTAAATCTACATCATCAAGATTAATCAAACCATCGTTATTAACATCATTAATTTTCTCTGGATTAACCCAAATGTTATACCAAAGATCAGGGTGGTTATAATCTACACCAGTATCGACTACGGCAACTACAACTCCTTCACCTTGAGTAATATGCCAAGCCTTATCAGCTTTGATTTGTTTCAAGCCCCAAAGCTCGTCATAGCCAAGGTTCCAGTATTGTCCATTACTCTGATAGAAATCATCATCGACTGCTGAAGTTTTTAATTCCTTGTTTTCTTCGGCGTATTCTATGAGGGCATCTTGTTTAAGTGTTTGAATAGCATTTTGCTCTTCTGAGCAATCATTGAGCTTGACTACAAATATATTTTCTATATTGTGTTTTTTACGTAAACTTTTAAATTTGTTAAAGCGAGCAATAGCTTTAGATCTATACTTTATATTAGTCTTTAGGACCTTTTGTTCTAACTTGTCTAAATCATCATCTTTAATAAGTTTTTCAATTTTTGGTTTGGAGTTTTTCCCTATCTTTTTTTTTGCAAGAAAGTTTTTTACTTCTTGTTCGGTTAAGGCTTCTGAGCTTTGATTTGTTGTAATTAACTTTGTGCTTTTAAATTTAATTCTGGGATTTGCTGAGCTTTTAAACTTTACTATTAAGCCAGCGTTATCTTTACAACTTGTATCAAGGTCATTAGTTAGATTAGCTTGTGTTGTTGTTAAACCAGTAATAGGATCGTATGTGGTTTGAATATTTTCGTTTTGAGTTTTAATCAGTGCAGTTTTTTGCGCAAAGGCAGGCTCCAATAGGCCTAGTAATAAAGCCATAATCACCCCGCTGTGTACGAAAAACCTCATCTAAATTTTGCTAACCTTAGTCTATTCAGGATAACAACGCTTTATTAATGAACGGTTATCTCCTTATAGTATGACTATAAGCTTCTAATTTTTGTTTCAAATTTTAGCTGCTAACATTATTGATTATGGGTATTGCATTTACTTTATTGTTTTTTATAGTTATAGCTTTCATGCTGTTTTTTGGGGCTTTTGTTATTGTCAAACAAGGTCACTGTGCGCTAATTACTCGTTTAGGAAGCTATAGTCAAACTCTGAATCCTGGTTTGCATGTAATTATTCCTTTTATAGATTCGGTGGATAGGGTTATTGATCTGCGCGAGCAGGTTTTACCGTTGGCGTCGCAATCAGTAATCACTCGCGATAACGTAGTGATTAATGTAGATGCTGTTGTTTACTATCAAGTGATTAATCCTTATGCTGCGGTTTATGAAATCAATAATTTAGTTTTTGCTATTGAACAATTAGCATTAACTTCGCTGCGTAATATAGTTGGTGAGATGACTTTAGATGAAACTCTTGTAAGTAGAGATATCATTAACACTAAGTTGCAACGTACTATTGATGCTGCGGTAAGTAAGTGGGGAGTTAAAACTAATAGACTTGAACTTAAGGATATTAATCCACCAATAGAAATTCAACGTGCGATGAATGTACAGATGGAAGCTGAGCGTAATAAACGTGCCGCGATTCTTAATGCTGAAGGTGCGCGCGAAGCTGCAATATTGCAGGCTGATGGTGAAAAACAAGCAGTGATTAAACGTGCTGAAGCACACGCACAGAAACTTCGCCTTGAAGTTGAGGCACAAGCCATGACTACTAAGACATATATAGAACAAGTTAAAGAAGCTGGTGCAACTAAAGAAGTTTTGCAGTTAGTTTATATGGACACTCTACAAAAACTTGCTGATGGCGCTGCTAACAAGATCTTTATTCCAACTGAGTCTATGACTGCTTTAGGTGGAATTGCGGCGGCTGGTGAGTTGTTTAAGGCGGAGAAAAATTAAATGGCTCTGCATTTAGTTTTCTATATTATCGCTGGCTCTCTTTTATTAATCGAAGCGTTTACGCCTGGTACTTTTATTTTCATTTGTTTTGCTATTGCTGCTTTGATAACAGGTTTGCTAATTCAATTCATACAGCTTGATTTCACTTGGGCGCTGACTGTTGATTTGATTCTTAGTGTTATTTGCTTGTTTTTAGTGAGACCATTTTTAAAAATGGTAGTAAAGATTCCGGCTGAAACTGATCCACAGCAGTATGGTACTTACGCTCAGAGATTAATCGGTAGAGAAGCTATGGTATTTAAAGCTATCACCAAAGCTGAACCTGGGGTAGTGAAACTTTTAGATTTTGATGAAACCTGGCTGGCTAATAGTCTTGATGGCTCAGAGATCGGTCAAGGAACTACTGTTAAAATAGAGAAGCTTGAAGGTAATCATTTAGTAGTAAAAAGTATTTAAGCAGCAATTTTTGTAAAATCACTTATCTGTGTAATTACAGATTCATGTAACTACTCAGCCGTCATCGCGAGGAGTGCGAAGCACGACGTGGCGATCTCATTGAATTGATGAGATTTAGGCTATAATTTTAAAAACTGGTCAAAACAGGGGGTATAATATAGCCATGATTGGTCGTAATATAGGGGGATACTTTAGCCGGTGGATGCAGGAGAAGCAGCCGCACCCTTTACTTCTTAGAGGGGCCAGGCAGATTGGTAAGTCTTATGCTGTTAAAACTTTTGCACTACAGCATTTTGGTGAAGCTAATTTTATAGAACTGAATTTTGAGAGAACACCAAACCTTAAAAGATGTTTTGAAGATTTAAATCCACAAACTGTAGTGGAGAAAATTTATGCAAGTACTGGTAAGAGAATTTCTACAGGTACAACTTTATTATTCTTAGATGAAATACAACAATGTCCACAAGCAATATTAGCACTGAGATATTTTTATGAAGAGATGCCAGGATTGCATGTCATTGCAGCAGGCTCCTTACTGGATTTTGTGTTGCACTCTGGTGAGATCAGCATTCCAGTCGGTCGTGTACATTATATCTATATGAAGCCTACTAGCTTTGATGAGTTTTTACAAGCGACTGCATCAAAAGCACTTGGTGACTGGGTTTCTTCTATCAGTCTTAAACAAGAGTGTGACGATTTTTATCATGAACTACTTTTAAAAGAATTGAAGAAGTATTTTCACTTCGGTGGCATGCCAGAAGTGCTAGAAAAATTTCTAGCAGGAGCTAACTTAGATCAGATCCTTACAATACAGCAATCTATCCTTGCTAATTATAGAGATGATTTTGGCAAATACGCTTCAAAGGCGAAACATAAATATTTAGAAGATACTTTAAGTAGTATTCCGAAACAAATCTGCAAGAAATTCAAATATTCAGCTGTTAATCCAGATGCTAAGTCTAGAGATATTAAGGAAGCCTTAGAGCTTTTAATGCAAGCTGGGCTTGCTCATAAAATTAAGAGAGCTAATGCCACAGGGTTGCCGCTTGAGGCTGGTGCTTCGGATAAACATTTCAAGGTTATTTTACTTGATATAGGATTAGTACAAAGTATCCTTGGTTTGGATAAGGACATGATACTAGCTGAAGACTTACATTCAATAGCTTCAGGCGCACTTGCTGAGCAGTTTGTAGGGCAGGAACTGCTTAGTAATGCTGAATTTTATAGAGAGACTAAATTATATTATTGGGACAGAGAAGATGTTTCGGATGGTGCTGAAATTGATTACCTACTTGCTGTAAATGGTTTGCAAATTCCTGTTGAAGTCAAATCTGCTAAAAGAGGTAGCCTAAAAAGTCTAAGATACTTTATGGATAAATTCAAATCACCTATTGGCTTGAGGATTTCAACTAATAAACTTGACTTCCAGGATAAAATTTTAAGTGTGCCTTTATATGCCATATCTCAAATACCGAGATTGATAAAAGAAGCTGTAGACTAATATTAACTAAATGGCTAACACAAAAAACAACCTAATAATTTTTACTGGACCTTCAGGTGTGGGCAAGGGAACCATCGTTGATAAATTATTTGCTGATTTAAGTGATATAGAGTTTTCTATAAGTTGTACGACGCGCAAACAGCGTCCTGGAGAAGCTGAAGGAGTAGACTACTTTTATAAATCACGCGAAGAATTTCAACAGATGATAGAGGCTGACGAGTTTTTAGAATGGGCAGAGTTTGTTGGTAATTATTACGGTACACCGCGTAAGTTTGTTGAAGATACTTTGAGCTCCGGCAAGGATGTATTTTTAGAGATTGAAGTGCAAGGTGCACTGCAGGTTATGAAGAAGTGTCCAGAAGCGCTGACTATATTTCTCATTCCTCCTTCATTGCAGGAGCTTGAAGCACGTTTGCGTAAGCGTGGTACGGAAACTGAAGAAATTTTACAGAAGCGCTTGGCTAAAGCAGAAGAAGAAATGAAATTCACTGGTAGATTCAAATATACTGTTGTTAATGATGATGTGGAGCAAGCGGTGGCTAAGCTTAAGAAGTTGATTTTAGGCGCAAGAATGTGTAATTCCGCGTCTAATTTCTTATGAGATTTGAAATATCTTGACAAGGGTGGAGTGGTTATTATATGATTTCGCTTTGGAATTACCGAATCAAAAAAGGAAATCATATATGAAAGCAGCAGCAACAGCAACAACAGCAACAACAGCAACAACAAAGGTATTAGATGCAGAAACAATTAAAATTAATTTAGGTTTAATTTTAAGGAATCATAACGCGACGGAAGATAATATGGCAGACCCTCTTACTCTTAGACAAGTAGAGAATTTAGTAAGTGGTGCTCATGTTAAGGAATGGATGGGATTATTGAATGAGATGGGTTTTAATCCTGACACTAAGGATACTACTGGTTTGGTTTATGTTCATCCAAGTACTCCTATAACAGTTGATTTTAAGCTTGCTACAGGTCTTAATCATGATGACAAAACTACTTTTAAAACTCAATTAACAACAGCTATTCAAGCAGTTTTACAAGCTAATTATGATATTTGGAATTCTTCTGATAGTCCTACTGGTGAATTAGCAAGAGAAGTTGGAAGAGAATTAGTAGCTAACTAATTACTCACCACCGCATCCTCTAAGCTCTCTACATACGCTATCGCCATAGTTGCAGCAAGCGAACCGTCAGAAGCTGCTGTGATAGCTTGTTTGAGGGGAGTGTTGCGGATATCACCAGCAGCGAAAACTCCTGGTACGTTAGTTTCCATCTTCTCATTAGCGATTACTTTGCCAGTGCCGTCTAGTTTCACTGAACCATTTAAGTATTGAGTATTAGGATCTAAGCCTACATAAATAAACACACCTTCACAAGGGAAGTCTTTCACTTCATTAGTTTTTAAATTCTTAGTAGTAACAGAAGTTACGCCGAGCATATCACCGTTGATCTTCTCTACTACTGTATCCCAAATGATTTCTGTTTTAGGATTCTTCTTGAAACGCTCTTGTAAAATACGTTCTGCACGTAACTCATCACGCCTGTGCATAAGTGTTACGGTTTTAGCGTATTTAGTTAGGAAGTTTCCTTCTTCTACAGCAGATGATCCTCCACCCACTACTACAAGATTACGCTCTTTAAAAAACGCCCCATCACAAACCGCACAGTAGCTTACACCTTTCCCCGCAAATTCAGTTTCACCAGGTACTCCTAAGTGTCTATGCTCTGAACCACTTGCTACGATTACAGTTTTGGCTTTGTAAGTCACTCCGCTATTGGTTTTAATAATTTTAGGTTGTGCATTTAGATCCACTTCTGTCACACCACAATTAGTAACTATCTCACAACCAAAGCGTCTGGTTTGAGCTTCCATCGCATCAGAGACTTGAGGACCGGTCATATGATCCATTCCTGGATAATTTTCTATATCTTCAGTTACTTGTAATTGTCCACCAACTATCCCTTTCTCAAGAATTATGGTTTTGAGATTTCCGCGTGCGGCATAGAGCCCAGCACCTAAACCAGCGGGACCTGCTCCAATGATAAGGCAATCGTAGATTGTTTCTGACATAAGGACTATTGTAACAAGGGCGAGTGATCGCTTAAACTTATAGTTATGAAAACAATAATCTTTCTATCTTTAATGTTTCTATCAATATCAAGCGCTCACGCTTTCCCTAAATATATGCGCGCTTATAACGAGTTACCTGATGCTGTTGTTGCAGCAAAGAACGATTGCAGCGTTTGTCATATTAATCCTGAAGGTGGCGGCAAGCGTCATGAGTTTGGTCAGGCTTTCCAGAAACAAGGGTTCAAGTTTACTGATGAACTTAAGAAGAGTTTCCCTAAGTTTTTTACAACCAGCAAAAAATAAGCTGAATAATGATCTTTGTGTCTCTTATGTCTACTAATTATTAAAATTATTGCAAAACATTCTCATTTGCTTTGAAAAACGACTACAATATACGTATTACTTGAGAACAATTCTCAATAGCAGTCGGTAATGAAGCGCAAATAATTTGATTAAGAGTCCTACTATTAATTTGCATAGTCCTATAGGTTTTGGCCAAGCTGCTAATACTACTCAGGCAAATCCGCTACCAGAAAAACCTAACAAACAAGACGAAGAAACCAGAACTGCGATGGAGAAGCTTTCCAGTCAAGCTCAGCAAACCGGTAAGGCGATAGAAAAACTCTCAGCACTCGAGCTTGGAATTTATACTGCACTTGCAGCGAAGGATGTGGTTATTAATCGTAGATTTCCTAAGGCAGTAATTCTTGCGAATGCCTTTGAATCGGTGGTGGAATGGCTCACTAATAAAATGATCGGTGAAGACGGTCAGGAAGCTTTATCTAAGCCTTTTGAGCTGATTGGAAATTTAGCTGCGCGCATTTGTGGCGTGAAAAATGAATCAGGTCAAATTGTCAAAAACTCTAAAGAACTTTTGCAGCATAGAGGTAAGGTCACGGGAGCTTTAGTCACTAGCATTAATGGATTAGGTTTGCTTAATTCTTTATCGACCATTTATTCAGGATTGTTCTCTAAGAAAAAACACACTAAGGAACATGGCTTACTTGCTGCTATATCAATTTTTGCTCCTGGCTTAAACGCTGTTTCTATGCTGCTTTGCTCGGCAGTGAAAGAAGCTTTTGGTAAATCAATGAGTAATAATCCTACTCCTAAAACCGAGAAGCATAACGAACTCATTAATAGTTTACTGACCGGTGCTAATGAAGATGGTAGATGTGCGCTTAAATCATTGCTAGCGATGGTGGTGGATATTTTTGATGCAGCTGGTTTTAAATATGCAACTGCAATAGATGGTTTGGCGGGACTTGGTTTGAGTCTCTTTGGTTTGCAGAACGGTTTTAGCAGCCTCAAGGGTCATGAAGAAGAAGACAGCTTCTCACTTAATCTTATGAAGTCAGCTCTTGCTAAACCACTTTATGGATTAGGACAATGGTTTACTAAGGTCAGCGGAGTAACTATCCCTGATTTCAAAGAGATGAAGCAATTATTGCAAGCCGCTTAATCTTAATTAAGAGTTTTTAGTCATCTGCAAAGCCTCTTGTGAAGCTTTTTTCGCCATCTCAACTATACTTAAATTTGCTTTGTATTGTCTTACGGCATCCATCATTTTTAACATCTCGCCTGCGCCGTCAACGTTAGACATCTCTACGTTACCGTCAGCATCAGCTAATGGATGTCCTGGGATATAAACTTTAGGACCTGCACGTTTGTCCACTACGATCTTTGCGACCATGGCTCCAGAACCACGATGTTCACCAGTGAGCATTCTACTGCTGCTGATTTCGTTGCCAAGTGCAGCCACTATATCTGAAAAGTTTTCATCACCAGCTCTCGCTGTTAATACTGGAGTTTTAGTTTTGTAACCAGGCGTAAGCATGTTAGCTACGTTTTCTGATGCTATATGCATGCAGTCGCGCATTGCTCCAAGTCCGTTTTGTGCGGTGTCGTAAATTTCAAATATACTCATTATGCTGCCCTTCCTGATTGTGTCGCCTCTTCCATGTGTTGATAAATGTGACCGTTGATCTTGGTCATTAAAATATATTTCAAATGGTTTTCTGCCATCTCTGATAATTCTTTCTCGTAACTTGGTTTTGCTAAATCATCTTCATAAATAGCGTCGCTAATAATTTTGTCCTGAGACTTATTGCTACTTTCTCTGTTTACATCTCTCATCACTGCTGAGAAATCCAGATCCTTTCTGATATAACCAGGAGTGTTGACGTTGGTTAAATTGTTTGCAAGTATATGTTGTCTTTCGCTGACACTGTTGATCAGCATATTTAAGACTTTTTCTTCATGACTTTGTAACATAGTGTTTCTTCTTGCCTGTAATATAACGGTTCATAGTTAAGCTTCAGTTAAAGAGCAGAAATTGGCTCTAATCCTTGTTATAATGCTCATTATGAGCGAATGTACGCAAAATGAGCTTGCTAATGACCTTAGCCCTGAGATGCTAGAACAGCTTAAGCTGCAGATAGTTCAGGCGAAAGCTGCTAGCGCGCAAATGGCCATTTTATCTGAGTCTACTAAGAATTTGGCCTTGGAATTGATGGAACGCGAGTTGCGTGAATCAATAACCTATATTATTGAAGCTAATAAGAAAGATCTTGCTGATCCAGAGAATGCGGATTTAACTGGTGCCCTCAAGGATCGTTTGATTTTGAATGCCGAACGTATCATGGCTATGGCAAGTGGCATTCGCAAAGTTATCAATATGAAAGATCCAGTGGGAAATGTTTTAGATGGTTGGATGCATCCTAATGGTATGCGTATCACTAAAGTAAGAGTGCCGCTTGGATTAATCGGAATCATTTACGAAGCGCGTCCTAATGTTACAACTGATGCTATAGCACTAGCGATCAAATCTGGTAACGCATTGATACTCAGAGGTTCAAGACAAGCTTGGTATACCAATCAAGCCATTATGGATGTAGTGAATAGGGTTTTGAAACAGACTAATATTCCTCTTGCCGGTGTTCAATATTTAAATGATAAAAGTAGAGGTGGTTGTAAGGTAATGCTTAGAGCTGTGGGTTTAATTGATTTGGTTATACCTCGTGGTGGCGAAACTTTAAATAAATTTGTTACTGATAACTCTTTGATTCCGGTTCTGGGAGCTGGTGGTGGAGTTTGCCATGTTTATATTGATCAGGCTGCTGACTTAAACAAAGCTATAGCCATAGCTGTTAATGCTAAAACTTCTCGTCCAAGTGTTTGTAATTCTTGTGAAACTATACTAGTGCATACTGCCGTTGCTGATAAGGTTTTAAGCCCTCTGTTAGATGCACTTGAAGCCAAGAAAGTAGAAGTAGTTGGTGATCAGGGAGTTTGCTCTCGCTTCCCTTACGTGCAGATGGCGACTGATGCAGATTGGTCTACAGAATATTTAGATCTCAAAGTTTCTATTAAAGTAGTAGATGATGTTAAATCCGCAATCGATCATATTAACGCGTATTCAACTGGGCATTCGGATTGCATAGTTACTGAAGATCTAGCAAGCGCAGAGATCTTTAAGCATATGGTTAACTCTGCTTGTGTTTACGTGAATGTTAGTACTAGATTTACTGACGGTGAGGAGTTTGGTTTTGGAGCTGAGATGGGAATCAGTACTCAGAAAATGCATGCTCGTGGTCCAATCGGTGCTAAAGAACTTTGTACTTATAAATATATTATTGAAGGTGATGGACAGATACGCTGAAAGTTCAACGCTCAATAGCGCACCTAGATTAGGTTTGCTTGGCGGTACTTTTGATCCTATTCATAACGCTCATATCCAAATGGCGTGCCTCGCTAAAGAAAAATACAAACTTGATCACATTTATTTTATCGTGGCTAAAGACTCTCCTTTTAAAGAAGATGTTGTACTTGATCCACAGAAGCGCTTTGAATTAGTTGAGCAAGCATTAGAAACTTATCCAAGTTTTACAGCCTCTCGTTTAGAACTAGATAGACCCGGCAAATCTTATAGCTATTTAACGGTAAAAGATTTTAAACAAGAATTTCCTAAAGCTGATTTATTTTGGATTATGGGTGTTGATGCTTTTAATTCTTTAGCTGAGTGGAAGGAGTTTGAATTCCTGAAAAATAATCTGCAATTTATTGTTTTTAATAGAGCAGCAGAAATTAATTTGCCCACTAGTGATATAAAAGTTTTTTATATAAAAGATTTTGATTTGCCAATTTCCTCAACGCAATTAAGAGCCAAGAGTAAAAAAGGTATAGAGAATGAAGCCATTCCTGAGAATATTCGAGCAAAAGTTTTAGAATATTATTGTAAAAACTAAGCTTTTCAACTTATTTTATCCAGGGAACTAGCGATGAATCCTGAACTTAGCTTAATTGTGGAATAATTATTCTTATGGCAGATGATAAAAAGAAAGTTGACGAGAAAGCTAAGGACGAAACTAAAAAGCCTACTGGTGGTAATCCACCAAATATGATTCTCATCATATTGTTTATTTTCGTTGCTGCGTTCGGCGGTACTTTTTTAGCGTTCCAATTAGCACCTAAAACTATCACGGTTAACCAAACGGTTCATGAAACTAGAGAACCAAGTGAGCAAGATCATTTACCCATATATCCTCTAGGGGATTTTGTGGTGAACTTAGCTGATGTTAGCGGTAGCCGCTTCCTTAAACTATCAATCACTGCAAAAGTTTACTCAGAAGATTTTGAAGAATATTCTAAACTTGAAGGCGAGAAAAAAGCTGAATACACAGCGCGTATAGACGAGGACTTACATCCGTTAATGCCAGCGATTAAGGATGTGGTCATCACCACTCTATCGCGTAAAACTTCTGAAGAAGTTATTGGTTACGAGAACAAATTAGCTCTTAAAGTTGAATTAAAAGAGCATTTAAATGAAGTAATGCATGGTGAATTCAAGATTTATGACATATACTTCACAGACTTTATAGTCCAATAATCCGTCATCCTGAGGAGGAGCCGTAGGCGACGACGTAAGGATCTCTTTGATATTATGGGATCCTTACGTCGCGCTTCGCGCTCCTCAGGATGACGTAAGCCCTACATTATTTAGCCGAGAAGGCTGCTAACCCCTAGTGGCATAAATTTAATACTGGAATAAGATATTGAAAAAGAACACCCTTATGCCACTCTTTGGCCAGAATCTACCGAATAAGAGAATGAGAGATAATGACGCTCTCCCTCCTATCGTGCGCGACAAACCAAAGAAGATCAAAGATTATAACTTCAAAAACCCAGATAAATTTAGTAAGGATCACTTACGTGTTTTGGGTTCTATTCATGAGCATTTCTGCAGGCAAGTAAGTTTATCCTTGAACTCTACGTTGCGTATGCCTATTGAGTTTTCGGTAGCTAACGTGCAGCAGCTTACTTATGGTGATTTTATCGATTCAATGCCAGAAGATCTTTTGACTGGTGTATTAAACATGTATCCTTTAGTCACGCAGTTCTGCATGGGTATAGAGCGCCACCTCATTGGTGCGATGATGGATAGATTTCTTGGTGGTATCGGTGTATCTTCTATTAGTAGCGAAGAGTTAACTGATGTGGAAGTTGGAATCATTAAAGATACTCTTAGAAGAATCCTACACTTCCTTCCAGAGGGTTGGCAGGCTTTAATACCAGCTACTGATGAAGTAGAGTTGGTTGCGCTTGAAAATAGTCCACAAGCAGCTCAGATTGCTTCATTCTCAGATATAGTTGCTCTAGTAACTATCAATATAGAAATCGGTTCTGATCTAGGTTTGATGAGTATTTGTATTCCATATGCGGCACTTGAAGACATCATTATGACTTTAACGCGCCAGTCTAGTTATAGAAATGACAAGATGGCAGCGGAAGATTCTAAAGACTTCATCATCAATAAACTTTCTGACAGTCCTTTACCTGTAAAAATAGTTTTAGCTCGTGGCGAATTACATCTGGAAGATTTAATGGGCTTGCAAACTGGTGACGTTATCAAATTCAATACTCACCTCAGTGATAAATCTGAAATTTGGATTGGTGACGAGTTGAAATTCCTGGGTAGACCAGGTCAGGTTAATAGTAATTTTTCAGTAGCAATAAGTGAAGAGTATAAAGCTATCTAAAACCATCCATCTGGAACTTTTTAGAATGGTTTTTAGTTAAGTGCTTTAGCTCTTTCGTGTGCCAAAAAATCCATCTGTCCTCTTAGACTGTGACCTACAGATTCAATTTGATGAGCTGCTTCGATAGCACGAGTAGCTTTGAAACTTGCTTGGTTAGCTTGGTTCTCAAGTATCCAATCACGAGCAAATCTACCAGTTTGGATATCTTCTAGAACTTCTTTCATGCGTGCTTTAACACCAGCATCTATAACTCTAGGACCAGAAATGTAATCACCGTACTCAGCGGTGTTAGAGATACTGTCTCTCATTTTTGCTAAGCCACCTTCGTAAATCAAATCTACGATTAGTTTTACTTCGTGAAGACACTCGAAGTATGCCATTTCTTCTGAGTAACCAGCTTCAACTAAAGTCTCAAAGCCAGCTTTGATGAGCGCTGAAAGTCCGCCGCAGAGTACTGCTTGCTCTCCGAATAAATCTGTTTCAGTCTCTTCTTTAAAATTAGTTTCAAATACACCAGCACGTGTACCGCCGATAGCTTTTGCGTAGCTTAATGCTAATTCTTTTGCTTTGCCGCTGATGTTTTGTCTTACTGCAATTAATGCAGGTACGCCAAATCCTTGTTCAAAAACGATTCTCACTCTGTGACCAGGTCCCTTAGGAGCGATCATAATCACGTCGATATCTTCTGGAGCGGTGATTTGATTGAAGTGTAAAGAGAAACCATGAGCTACAGCTAATACTTTACCTTTAGTTAGATGCGGCTTGATCTCAGCGTTATAAACTGAAGAATGTTTTTCGTCTGGTAATAAAATCATGATGAGATCCGCTTCTTTAGCGGCTTCTTCAACTGTAGTAACTTTAAGACCCGCAGCTTCTGCTTTCGCCCAGCCTTTAGAGCCTTTGTATAGACCTATCCTAACGTCTACGCCGCTATCTTTAAGGTTAAGCGCGTGAGCATGTCCTTGTGAACCGTAACCAATAACAGCCACTTTCTTGGATTGGATTAATTTTAAATCAGCATCTACTTCGTAATAAACTTTGGTCATGGGTAGCTATTGTAGCAGATCCCAGCATTACATAATTATTGACTTGTCCCCAGTTGTTTATATAAGCCCGTTTGGTATAAATCTGAGGTTGTCTTTATCCGTTCCTAGATTGAATTTGCTGCGTAAAAGGTAGACGCCGACACCGCTTGGTGGCACTCCATAACTTTTTTTGTAAAGATTAGCTATATATTTGTATACTTCGTCCTCATCCTTGATAGCTTCAATACAAAGCATATCCTCTTCATCTATAGCCTCAATAAAATTCTGAATTATCCCCTCTGATAAGAACATAATTGGTATATACCCGAGCCGTGGTTAAGATTATCTTATTCTGAGTAAAGGCTCATTAATGCCTATCCCATGGGCTTTTTAGCGTAGTAAAAGGTTCACAGCTTGAGAAAGGGGTGGCATATAAGTGTAACGGCCTCGGGTAGTCCAAATGATGGCATAGACAGCTACTACTTTTATAAAAATGAAATAGATATTGATGAACCAACTAGTAAAAGATTGAATTAAAACTATGCTGTTGTTAAATATTACAAATAGGCTAAGTAGTGTTGTTAGAAAATTTATTAGCAAACTAAGTAATTGTGGAAGGAAGTTCACAAGCATATTGAAGAGGATTGCCTGATAGCAATGATATTTGATGAAGTCTTTCAAATAGATCTTCTTTATGTTGGCATAGATGATAATAACTATAGGTAGGAAATTTACTACCAAACCCACATCCATTGGTAGAAATATACTGCTGTACAAAGCTGCACAAATCAGTTTATCTCTGACACTTGGTAGGCTATAAAGGGACATAGGGATATTATATCAGGCTATTAAGTAGTTGTTCGTAACTCAGATCACCAATCTCTTGAACATTTTTTAGATCTTTGATTTTGAATTTACCGGACTCGCGTTCATCATTCATATAAAAAATAATCCAGTCGTAAGATTTCTTAACAGCTCTTTCTAATTGTTTTTTGAACTTTGCATTCTCGTAATCATATTCCACAACAAGTTGATAGTCGCTGTCGGATCTCAATTGCTGAGCTAGTTTCTGGGCTTCTCCACTATTGTCAGAAATAATAAAAGTACGTTTCTTGGTTATCTCCTGATCTTTAATAAGTTGCGCTAATCTTTCTATTCCTAGCGCCCAGCCCACTGCTGGAGCAGCAGTACCACCTAAAGTTTCTACTAGATTGTCGTATCTACCACCTGCTAGTACTGTGCTTTGAGTACCTAGTTCTGCTGAGCTACTTTTAACTTCAAACACGCAGTGCGAGTAGTAGTCTAAGCCTCTAACTAAACTAGAATCAACTTCATATTTAATACCAAGAGCTTGAAGCCCATTTTGCATTTGCTGCCAAATGGTTTGTGACTCTTCATCAAAGTAATCATGAATTTTAGGAGCGTTTTTATAAAGAACCTGATCGTTTGCTACTTTGCAATCCAAGCAGCGAAGCGGATTCTGAATAAATCTTCTTTTGCAATCTTCACAAACCTGATCTTGCACTGTAGCGAGAAATTCTTTTAAAGCTTTGTTATAAGCTTGGCGAGAGTTGTTGTTGCCAATAGAGTTAATAAATAAAGTTAGATCTTTAAGTCCAAGTTTAGCTAGTAAATTAATACCAAGTTGAATCACTTCTAAATCTATATATGGAGCTTGAGCGCCAAGCGCTTCTATACCAATCTGATGAAACTGTCTGTAGCGGCCTGTTTGAGGTCGTTCGTATCTGAACATAGGTCCGCGATACCAAAGTTTTTGTGGCTTGCCTTCCCTGTCTAACCCATTCTCTATATAGGCTCTTACAATAGATGCGGTAGCTTCAGGTCTCAATGTTAATGAGCGTTCGCTACGATCTAGGAAAGTATACATTTCCTTATTTACTATATCTGAGCCTTCTCCGACCGCTCTGTTGAATAATTCGGTCGCTTCAAAAATTGGTGTGCGCATTTCCCCAAAACCAGCAGATGAGAAGATTTGAATAGCAGTCGCTTCTATGTTTTGCCAGATCGCTGATCTGGCTGGCAAAATATCTTGGGTTCCGCGTGGAGCTGCTATTTTCACAGTTTCAATTTAGCATATCTATTAGACTTGTTACAGAATTGTCCAGAGCAAGGCTTGTGATTCTGGGACAAGTCTATTCAGCTTGGTCTTGTATCGCTGTATAAGCTAATAAAGTAAAACTGACACTTAACTGAGTGTTTCTTGCGTCTGCAAGAGGGTCTTTGCTACGGTTCTGGCTGAAACGTTTATCCTCACCGATACCGCCAGCACCGACACCCTTTGCAATAATGAGATCAGAGATCTCGACCGCTCTATAGTACATTAGTACATCACTAAAAAATTTATTATAGTCCTCAAAGCGACCTTTAGAATCTATAGTTATCGCTGTCTTTAATACTTTAGCGTGCATCTCTTCTAGGTTTTGGTTTTTACCACGTCTACTGATCTTCGATCTGGAGCGCGCAGTTATTTCTTTACCAGCCATCGTAATAGGCACGGCTTCTTTAGGTAGAAAGCTAATGAGTTCTATGCGATTCTTCTTCGCTAATTGTTCTAGATCTCTAATAAGGAATCCTCTTTCTTCATGAAGCGGGATTTGCGCTTTTAGAGAAACGATTTCTTTATCTAATAAACCTACGGTTTCTTCAAGTTTCTGGAGCTTCTCAGGAGTAACACTAGGTTCTCTGAGTTCCCGCTGATACCTTGCTATATCCTCTTTGAGTTGATGATTTTGTGCTTGGCTAGGCTTGAGGAAAAACCAATAAAAACAAATAACGGCTATAACACTGAGGATAGCCAGAATATTTTTTTCTCGTTCTTGTAGAACCATCAATAGCATTATAGTTCAAGTTTTAGGATATGTAATTAGTAGTGATTTAATCAGCTCTTAACAAAAGCTAGGTATTTTAAGTCTAGAGACAAAATATGAGCTTAGAGGGATCACAACTACCAGCTGAAGCCAGAATGGGGCAATTAATGGCCAGGATAGATAATTTATCTGGTGATAATTCGCTTAGTGGTCACGGTTCAACAAGTGCAAGTGGCAGTCAATCGACTCCTGAAAATTTTAGAGCAATGGTTTCTATGATGCAAAGTCAAATGTATGCTGATGCTTTAGTAAGTAACGATAAAGATTCCGATAATTCTATGGGCTCTATGATGGGCATGGGTATGAACCCGATGATGATGCAAGGCATGATGGGTGGTGGTATGAATCCACAGGTCATGGCACAGATGATGCAAGCTGGCATGATGGGTGAATCTAACCCCATGATGGCGATGATGGGTATGGGCATGAACCCCATGATGAACCAGGCAGTGATGGCAAACATGATGCCTAATACACAAAACACTCAAGCTAACTATAGCCCTGTTGCAATGCTAGGTTCAGAGCTTAATACTACTAATGTACTAATGCCAGTTCAAGGAAGAATATCGAGCGAATATGGTCATAGACATCATCCGATGAGTGGTCACGATCATTTTCACAGTGGAGTAGATATCGCTGCTGCACGCGGCACTCCAATTAGAATGCCTTGGGAAGGCAAGGTTGTCTATGTGGGTAATGTTCAAGGTTTTGGTCCTAACACAGTTATAGTTGCTCATGAAAACCAAACTCAGGCGGATGGCAAGATAGTCTATTCAGTTTTTGGACACAATGATAATGTTTTTGTTTCTAAAGGACAGGTTTTAAATCAAGGTGAAATTCTTGGTACAGTAGGTTCAGAAGGTAACTCTACTGGTCCGCATTTACATTGGGAAACACGAGTCGCTGAGCCAGGTTTAAGTGGTACAGAAGTTTTTAATAAGCATCTGTCGATGACGGTTAACCCTATGAGCTTTGCTTAATTGTCAATTCTGTTTAAATCTTGCTTTGTATTTTCATTAAACGTTCAATGTTGAGCGTACTTGCTAGGGAGCAGGGAATAAATGTTAGCAGCGATTAGGCCATTTGTTGGTTCAGGTCTTTTTAGATCTGGGATAGAACGCATAGTAGAGTCGAGTCTTAGATTGGTTTCTAAGGCTCCTAAGACTAAGGTCATTGGCGCTGCTGAAACGGGACTCTTCTCAGGTTTAAAACAGTTAGCCATTAGTGCAATAAATCAAGTTAAATCATTTATCAAGCCTTTGCTGGTAGCTGGTCCTTTGGCTTGGTTGTTTTCCTACGCCAAATCCAAAGAAAATAAAGCGTTAGCAGAAATAGATGAAAAGTTTTCTGAAGCTAAATCTAGTCATGAACTTATGAAGCATCATAATGATTTAGAACAAAAAGGAGTTTATCAATTTATTCCTGCTCAAAGTGCTGGGGCTAAACCTTTAGTAATAGTGGGTTTGGGAACTATGCAAGAATTTTCTAGTAAGGAAGCTGGATTAATGCAAGTAGTAGCTCATCTACGTAAAAACCATCCTGATACTCATGTTTTAGTGCTTAAAGCTCCAGATGCTGGTAAAGCTTTGAAGCATTTGTTTTGTCTTGAAGATGATGCCAGTGCTAATACTGATGTTAAGACTAAGGAGAATACTAAACTTATTGAAGATGTCGTGAAAGGTAGGGGTAGCTTTAACGGTGTGCAGGTTTCAGGAGTTTGCCCTGTAGGTTTTAGTTGGGGAGCTGGCATGCTTTGCCAAATTCGTAAGCAAGGGGTGTTTGATGGTTTAAGAGTTCCCATTCTAGGGACGGCTACTCTTGATCCTATTCAACCAGGTTTAGAAAATTTAGGTGATGGCTTGACTGAATTGGGTGCAGGGAAAGAACCTAATCTTCATTGTTATCAAGAATCCACTTATTATGGACTGAACGGTGCTTGCGCAAAGGATTTGGGCTTCGGAGATGAAGTTTACCGGCATGATGCTAGAAGCCACGAGGAGCTTGATAATGATCCGTGGTCTATTAATAAAGTTTGTGGATTTTTAGATAAAGTTTTAACTGCTAGTCCTTGTAAGAAATTCTAGAACCTTGTTTAGTGCTTGAGCTCTGTGGCTAAGTGTGCTTTTAACAGCATCATCTAACTCAGCTACAGTTTTATTTTCCTTGGCATATTCATTTGGCACTACTATTGGATCATAACCAAAACCATTAGTACCACGTGCTTCATAATCAATAGTTCCATTCCAATAATTTTCTGTTTCAAAAACTACTTCGCCTTTTAAATTTATTAAACTTAAGTGACAAACAAAACGTGCTTGGCGATTAGTGTTTGAGCCTAGTTCTTTTAAGACACCTTCAATACCATTGGCTTTAAGATAGCGTGCCGAATATATTCCTGGTCTGCCATCTAAAGCTGAGATTTCTATCCCAGAGTCGTCTGAGAGAATTAAGCTCTTGTCATTCTGAAGAGCGCTAGAGGCGTGGTGTAAGGACTCGCTTCTTAGAATTTCTGCTGCTGCTTGAGCTTTAATTAGAGCATTTTCCTGGAATGTAGAACCAGTTTCCTCTGGATCGAAATCTCCTTTGTATACTTCGCTTATAGTTTTTAACGTTAAATCAATTACTTGACCATGGGCTTTAGCCCTTTGGTTGGCGATACTCTGCATTTCTCGCACTTTTCCTTTGTTTGATGTGGCTAGAATGATTTCTTTCTTTTGCATACTTGCGAATTATCATACTAAATTGCTAGCATTTAGGATTTACTATAATTATTTGATCCAATGTTTCGCACCATTATACGAGAAATAAAAAACGTTAAACGCAAAGATCCAGCTTGTGAATATACTTTGGGTATATTTCTTTACTATCCTGGATTTCAAGCAGTTCTAGCGCATAGATTATTTCATTGGTTATGGAATTTAGATTTAGGTCCTTTTCAATGTCTAGTTAAGTTTATAGTTCGTATTTTTGTTTATATAGTTAGGATCATCACTGCTATTGAGATTCATCCTGGCGCGCAAATCGGCAAGAATTTTTTTATAGATCATGGGTTTGGAGTGGTTATTGGTGAGACGGCTATAGTCGGCGATAATGTAACTCTTTATCAAGGGGTAACTCTTGGGGGAGTTTCAATTAGAAAAGAAAAACGTCACCCAACTCTTGGTAACAATATAGTTGTAGGCGCTGGCGCTAAAGTACTCGGTAATATTATGGTTGGTGACTACGTACAAATCGGTGCAAACTCAGTGGTAGTGCGTGATGTACCTTCTAATAGCACTGTAGTAGGTATCCCAGGTCGCATCATTAAAATGAATGGTGACTTGAAAGATGCAATTGATAATTTAGAGCATCATAAAACACCTGATTATATCGGTGCTACTTTAGAACTAATGCAAAAGAGAATTGAAGAGCTTGAGGGTGAAGCTCGTCAACGCGAGTAATTAGCATGTCTTAAGAATATACTGTTTCGTTTGCTGTCGATCTTTGACCATTTACTGATACATAAATTAACCAAGAATTTGCAAAGCTATTTTTCACCAATGAAGCTACCACATGCGAAATAGTAGAGATCTCTTTTAATTCACCATTGTTAGTTTCTACGAAGATCGCTTTAGAGTATTTATTGTCCTCTGCTTGGCTTGGATTATAGAAGCTATAAGGGTTTGAGGCTATGGTTATAGAGTCTAAATAGTAATCTGGATCTAGGTTACGTTTTCTAAGCTCCTGAGTTTTAACAGCGAGAATCTCGTTTATTTTATCTTCGACACTACCTTCTTCTGGCTGATCGATTTTCATTGCTTTAAAAATATCTCGTTCAATAAATCTTCTTGCTAGATCTTTGAGAGTCACATCACTCTCATTCATCCAATGTTTGATGTGATGAACGATATTAGTATCATCCACCAGCAAGAAATCTTGCACCGTCATCTTCTCAGGCTGTGAAAGCCAATTATAGACTGCTTCTTCAATGAAGGAGATTCTTTTGCCTTTGATAAGTATCTTGGCGCGTTTGAAAAGTTTTAGTAATAAAGAATCGCTAGCTAAACATTTCTTGTGTTGGTAGATTTGCATGTACATTGAGTAGCGTGCATAGAGGTAGTCTTCTACGGCAAGCATGCCCTTCTCGCCACTTACCACTAGGCAATCCTCTTGCTGATTGACTTTTATGCTACTAATAACTCTGTTTAAATCAAACTGTCCGTATGAAGTCCCGGTATAAAAACTATCTCTAAGTAGATAATCAAAACGATCACAATCAAGCTGACTATTTACGATGCTTGAAAGGAATTTTATTGGATAGGTTTTATTCAGTACAGAAATAACTTTTTCACTAAGTCCTGGTTGATAAGTTTCTAAAATCTGATTGATCTCAGTTTCTTTACTCTTAATCAGTAATTGGGTCCAAACCTCATGTTTAATATTGTTGATGCGCTCGCTACTATGCGAGAAAGGTCCGTGACCTATGTCATGCAAGAGTGCAGCGATCAAGACCAAAGCTTTGTATTCAGTTGCTGTAGCATCATCCAGAATTAAATCCTGAGAAATTTTTTCAAACATCAATTTAGCAACATACATAGTTCCAAGTGAATGTTGAAAACGTGATGCTTCTGCGCCATGAAAAGTAAACCAACCTGTTCCTAATTGTCTGATCCAACGTAATCGTTGAAACTCTTTGCTGTCTATAAGTTCAATTATTAATCGTTCGACAGGATCATCGCTGTTTAATGTGATCTCTTGGTGAACTGGATCTCGATAGGTACGGCTCATTATTTAATTCTACGATGACTCAGATTAATTTCTTTTAAATATAAGTTTCTTTGCTCATAACCTAGAGTTAATGCTTTTTTGATACATATATCTCAGCTTGGAGCACGATAGCCCAGATTCATGCTCAAGGCTTATGTAGGACTAGTTAACCCAAGATCGCTGCGTGTTGTATGGTGTAAGTCGATCTTGGTCTAGTCTTTTTTTATAGCTGCCACACCCGACGTTACTCCGTTCCGTTCCACTTTTTAATATAATACGGCTTTAAAATCAAATATTAAAAAAATATTAGCAAAAATATATAGGTATTGACCGTATTTTCCTTAATATTTTTGTTATAATCGAAATATCAGATACGAAAATACTATAGAAACTGTTAATACATTCTCTTCTCAGGGAATAAAGTTAAGGTAGGGTTAAGGTATTTGATATGCGGGCCCTAGTTCAAGGTCGAGCTAAGGGAAAAGGGGAAAAATATTTTGAAATTTCCTATCAACTATAAGAGAGTTATAACGTTGTAATTTTAAGGAGAACTTGGATGTCATTAGATTTTGGAAATGTAGGAAAACCAGGGGGATTTAATAGAAGAGACCTTACTAGTAATTTTCATAAAGAAGTTGCTACAAGAGCGGCTGAATCTGCTGATACTAGAGGTTTTGTACAAAAAGTTAAAGACTACTTTACGCCTGCTTCTGGATCAAACCCCGATAGAAGCAGACTCTTAATGACAAGTCTCTGCAAACCTTCTCGCACAAACAACGATGCAGATGATTTAACTAACGCAATTGGAGCTAGAACATATACTGCAAGTCAAGCAGCAAGAGCGAGAAGTGAGTTTATGAGCTCTGCACCTGCTCAGTACCAACAATTGTTTAATGCATAAAAATTTTTCTTAGACTCGTGATTTAATCCTTTACAAAAGACCTGGCAAACTAGCCAGGTCTTTTGTCTTTGGTGGAGGAATGCACCCAATAACCTTGCATTAAACTAGTTTTGTTAATTTCTTTATAAGACGTCAAATCTCATGACGCCTTCACTTTATATAGGAAAGGAGTTTATTCATGGATATTGGAGGAATCGGTTTAGGTGGTATTAACGCTAGAGGGGATGAAGGTAAAGATTTTAAAGTAACAGAGCAAGCGAAACTAGCTCAGGAATTTAATCCAGGCGCGCAAGTAATTCCTTCTCAAGGAGCGCAAGCAGCACTAGCATCAATGGCTAGACTGCAAATGAAGAACGGCAAGCGTATTAGTGATGAGTCTGAAGAAATCAAAGCTAAAGATGAAGCAGAGATAGAAGTAGCAACTTTAGGCATGATGAAGCTTAGTGATGAGCAGTTACAAGGTTTTAGAGAAAAAATTGAACATGCAATTTTAAGACAAGAGCGTGAGATCTTGGATACAGTGAATACTTTTGCTGGTAATGAAAAAACACTTAGAAAAGTTATTGGTTCATTGTTGCTTAATTTCTAAGTTCATCGAAATATTTTTTATTGACTAATTCATCAGGCAGATATTGTTGTTCAACCCAATTGCCTGGATAATCATGAGGATATTTGTAACCCGTTTTAGGATTGGTTCCTACGTTGGTGGATTTAGCAGGACAATCATGTACATGAATATTTCTTAAATGTTCTGGCACTGGATATGGTGGATGATTCTCGCAATCATTCATTGCTTTGCTGAGCGCTTTATAACTAGCATTAGATTTAGGGGCTTTAGCGATGTAGACCACTGCTTGAGCTAGTGGAATACGAGCTTCAGGCATACCCAGCTTGAGCGCTGCATCGTGAGCTGCATTGGCGATTATTAAAGCTTGCGGGTCGGCGATGCCGACATCCTCTGCTGCAGTAACTAAAATCCTCCGGCAAATAGATTCAAGCTCGGCACCCGCGTGAAGTAAACGAGCTAACCAGTATAAAGAAGCGTTGACATCGGAGCCGCGTAAGGATTTCTGTAGAGCCGAAACACAATCATAATAAGTATTTGGGTCGCCAGAGAAAAATTTCTTAGTGATGATTTGTTTGCAGAGTTCTTCACTAATAAGGTCATCAGTATTAAATATCAGTAGTTCTAAATTAGTAAGTAAGTGGCGTGCATCACCATGACTAGCTTTGATCAAGTAATCTTTAGCTTTGGCTTCGATGTTCTTAGGGTTTATTTGCAAAGCTCTATCTATTAATGCTTCCAAATCAGCATAGCGATGGGGTTTAAGTTCAAAGGTGATACTTCTACTTAACAGAGCTTTGTTGATGCTAATAGCAGGGTTTTCGGTAGTTGCACCAATAAGAACCAGAATTCCGCGCTCGACAGCGTTCAGTAAAATATCTTGTTGTGTTTTATTGAAGCTATGAACTTCATCTACAAACAGTAGAATCGTATTAGGCATGCGCTCAGCGCGCTCGATGATCTCGCGCAGATCCTTCACTCCAGAATTAAAAGCTTGTAGCTTGATGAAATCTCTTTTAGAGTAGTTGGCAGCAAGGTGAGCAATAGAAGTTTTGCCGGTGCCAGGCGGTCCCCAGAAAATAGCAGATTGTTTTACCCCAGATTTAAGCCAATTGATAAACGCTGGATTAGATTTAATTGATCCAACCAAATCCTCTAAGCTATTAGGTCTTAGCCTATAAGCTAAAGGTTCAAAGTCGGCACTTCCTGTATAAAATATATTGGCTTGACTTTGCATTAGCTATTAAATTATAGCTTAAAGCAATTTACTAATATAATTCTTCCAAATCTTATAATTCTCTTCTAGATTGCTTTGTGGCTCGAATACCCGCTCAGCTTTTAATGTTAATTCTATGTCGCCAGTCATCTTCGCTACTCCAAGGGCGGTCATCTCGCTTTCGGTGTAACGCTTAATGGGGATCTGTAATAAGTCCGCTTGAAATTGCATTAGGGTATCGTTTTTACTAGCACCACCATCAACATTTAAATAACTGATTTTGGAACGTAAAGCGGGTTCTAGGGCTTCAAAAATATCACGCACTTGATAAGCTATTGACTCCAAAGCTGCTCTAGCGATGTGAGCTTTATTGGTGCCTCGGGTGATGCCGAATATGGTACCGCGTACGTCACCGCGCCAGTATGGTGCGCCTAAGCCAGCAAGTGCTGGTATCAAATAGACACCACCATTGTCTTTGACTTCGTTGGCTAGTGCTTCTATCTCAGAACTTTTTTCTATGAATTTTAATTCGTCTCTCAGCCACTGTACAATAGACCCGCCTACAAAAATACTACCTTCGAGTACTAATGCTTCTTCTGTTGCCGTTGTATAAGCAGAACTTTTTAGTAAGCCTTCATTGTTGTTTGTTATAGAGAAAGACATTAAATCTCTTTGGTTGCCAGTTTGTGTTTTGCTAAGTTCTTTAGTATGGATTACTTCGTCGCTGCGCTCCTTGTCATGATGTATGCGTTGAGCCTTGCCATAAGGCAACATCACAAAAGTCCCAGTCCCATAAGTACATTTAGCTTGTCCGTCATAAGCATAAAATGCTGCTTGTTGGTCTCCTAGAGTGGCTTTGATTGGTATCTCGCGTTCAAGAAGATCGCTAAATAACGGGGTAGAGCCAAAGTCACCGTTACTTTCTATGACCTTCGGTAGAATGTTTGGAGAGATACTTAAGTGTTTAAGTATTTCAACATCCCATTTATTTTCGTTAATGTTATAAAGCATAGTGCGGGATGCATTACTAGAGTCTGTTAGATGCTCTCTACCTAAAGTAAGATTCCATATCAACCAACTGTCTATCGTTCCAAATAGTAAATGATTATCACGAGGCACTTTAGACAATATCCATTCAATTTTTGTTGCTGAAAAATATGCATCAGGAATTAGTCCGGTTTTAGTTTTTACATAGTCACTAAAACTAACCGTACCAATTTTTGTTTGTTTTAGTTCTTCACAACGTTCAGCGGTGCGACGGCATTGCCATACGATGGCTTTGTGCACTGGTTTTCCGCTTCTTGGGTCCCAGATTACAGTAGTTTCTCTTTGATTGGTTATAGCTATGCTTGAAATGGAATTCTTATTTATTTTGGCATTGGCTATATTTTTAGAGATGATTTCTCTGCAGCAAGCAAGAGTTTTATTCCATATCTCTAGTGCATCATGTTCTACCCAACCTGGTTGAGGGTAGTATTGAGTGATTTCTTTCTGGACTATATCGAGAATAGTACCTTCTGAGCTAATTAATAATGCTCTGGTGCTAGTAGTTCCTTCGTCAATAGTGAGTACATAGTTCATCAACTATTACATATAACCTTGTACTAATACTTCCTCTATTACTCGATCTCTTTGTCTTGCCATAAGTTCAAACTCTTCAGTCAAATGATAACGTATGGTTTTGATTATAGCTTTATCAATGAGATCTCTACTTAAACCTATAGTCAAACGTCTTTCTAGAATGTCTTCTACGGTATAAGCATGTTCATATCTGATAGCGTAAACTATTTGTGCTTCTATATCTTCAAAGTCTTTAGAGATTTTGTTTTTAAGCAAAGGGTTTTCAAGAGTAAGATCAAGAACCTTAGAAGTATTAGTGCCGTAGAGCATTAATAAATGCAAGATGGTGTGAGCATCAACATCATATTTTGCACTATAGTTTCTTGCAATTTCTTGTACATAACTATAGAAGTCCATGTGCTCCGGATAGTTACAGCCACTAGTTTTCCTTTGTGAGGTGTAGCATTTATGATTAGTGAACTTATTTACTAACTCTTCAGCTAAGCTTCTAAAAGTAGTAATTTTGCCACCGACAACTGAATAGTAATTTGCAAGCCCTTCTTTATCGTGGTTGATGGTGAAATGTTTTCTACTTACCTTCCCTTCTTTAAACTGTTTGTCATCTGCGTAAGGTAATGGTCTAACTCCACAGAAAGTTTTTACGATATTAGATTCGCTAAGCTCTGCTTGCGGAAACAAGTCATTGACTTCATTTAAGAGGTAAGTTACTTCTCTATCGCTAATTTTTACGTTATCTAATTCTTCATTTTCATTAAGAAAAATATCAGTAGTCCCTATTAAATACAAATCTTCGTTCATGCCAAGTTTAAAAGGCAATATGAAAAATGGTCTGCCATCTAATTTAGCTTCGTTATAGATACCAAACTGAGTTGGTGCACCAGGAAAGGGTTTAACTACTATGTGAGAACCTTTGGTTCCGCCAATGCGACGTTTTAATTTAGTGGGAATTGGGAATTGATCTTTTTCTTTTAGCCATTTGATATCTTCATCTAACCAAGGTCCTGTTAAGTTAATGATATTTTTTCCGTAGACAGTAAAAGGTCTGCGTCCGTTAAGTATGTCCTTAAATTTCACTCCCTGAGCGTGATACCTGCCATGGATTTTTGAGCAAATCACTTCGGTTACTTCGCAATGATTTAGACATATGGCACCTTTGGCTTCTGCAGTGAGAATGTTTTCTAATACTAATCTTTCAACTAACGGGACTTGCCCATCATAGTAATAAACGGCACCTTCTAGATCGGTATTGCGGATGCCTAGTTCAAGAGCTGGGATTTGTTCTTCGCTTACCTGTTGATAAGGCTTGAGGCTTTTATTAGGTGAAAGTAAGTCGTAGAGCCACATTCCAACGTTTAATTTAAATAAGTTATATTTATTGCCTTTATAAGCAGGAATTAGTAAGCCTAAAGGGTTAACAAGGTGTGGATAATTGTGTAATAAAGTTTCTCTTTCTTGTAAGCTTTCATAAACCAAATTAAATTCAAGATGTTCAAGATACCTTAGTCCACCATGGATTAATCTTGTAGAATGTGCTGAACAGCCTGACGAGAAATCATTTTTTTCGAGAAGCAATACTTTTAATCCGCGTTCTGCTGCGTCTCGTGCTATACCAGCACCATTAATACCTCCACCAATAATGATGAGGTCAAAGTTTTGTTTCAGATCATGTTGATCTAAGCGGAATTCTATACGCATCAGTTCTAATTATTCCCTTATCCTCTATACCGTAATTAGATGAGCAGATAATAGACTTGTTTAACTAGTCTCGCGAATAAACTTTAGGTAGTCTTAAGTTAAGTCCACAGACTATTTCATAACTTATGGTGCCAGCAGCTTGAGCCCAAGTATTAACTCCTACGTGCGGTCCAATAAGTTCTATAACGTCGCCCACTTGTATATCATCTTGATCATCAAGATCAAACATAATTTGATCCATGGTCACTAGACCTACTTGTTTAATTTGCTTGCCTTTGCACCATGCAGTTATTTTATTAGATAAAGCACGAGGTATACCATCAGCATAACCTAAAGGTAAAGTGGCAATGCGCGTTTTTTGTTTAGCTGTCCAACTGCGCTTGTAGCTTACCGTTTCACCGACTGTTACTTCTTTAATAAAACTAATGCGCGAGTATAGAGAAAGTAATGGCTTAAGCTCAGAATGTTCAAGTCCGTATAATTCTATTCCGCAACGAATATAATCAGACTCTAAGTCAGGAATTACTTTAGCTGCTTGGCTAGAACCTGGATGTTTAGTGCATTTAAGCCCTTGGCTAATAGTTCTAAATTGTTGATATTGATAAACGGTGTAATCTAAATCACTCGGATCGCAGAATTGAGTGAATACAGAAGAGATTACTAGGTTATTTAATTTTTGGATTGCCAGCATTTGCTCGCGATCAGCATATTTAAATCCGATACGGTTCATGCCCGTGTCTATTTTTAAATGAACTTGCGCGCGTTTGTTGTGAGCCTTAGCTAAGTCATTAAGCTTAGTAGCAGATTGATGGTCAACAATTGTTATATCTATATCATGCTCCAAAGCCTGTTCTAGAGCCCATTCTGGGCTGACGCCTAGTACTATAATTTTTTTATCGCTAACTTCTCTGAGCGCCAAAGCTTCATCAATGCTAGCGACACCATAGCCGTAAACAAAATCATAAGTATCTAAAATTTTGGCAAGTACTGTAGCGCCATGTCCATAAGCATCAGCTTTAAGAATCGGAATTAAAGGTTTTTTGAACCAAGAATAAATAGTTTTCAGATTAAACTCTAAATTAGCCAAGTTTATTTCTAGCCAAGCATCTCGGCGGTAGCCAGTTTTCCTGATAGTTTTAACCATGGCTAAGCACCTTTTCTAAATCTGCATTGCCAAAATCAGGCCAAAGCGTATCAACGAAACTTAGATGAGCATTAGCTCCTTGCCATAATAAAAAGTTACTCAATCGCTTTTCACCACCGGTTCTTAGTATGATTTCAGGATCAGGTATATTATGAGTATATAAATAAGCATTGAAGTTTTCCTCAGTTAATTTTTCGATATCATCATTACTCAAAGTTGCTTTAATGGTTTTTAGGGCACGGCTTAATTCGTCTAATGAACCGTAATTGAGGGCTATTTGCAAATTCAAGCCAGTATTGTTTTTGGTGGTTTCAACAAGGCGCTCTAAATTTCCCTTAATGCCAATATCTGCAAAAGCATTTATATCTCCAATAAAACTTACTCTGACATTTTCTTTATGCAAGTTTTCTAGTTCTCTAACAGCGACTTCTCCTAATAATTTGAAAAGGAAATCTAATTCATTAGATTCTCGTTTCCAGTTTTCAGTAGAAAAAGCATAAACAGTTAAATATTCAATTCCATGATTAGGACAAGCTCTGACTAAATTCTTTAGTGCTTTTACACCAGCTCTATGCCCTTCTACTGATGGCAAACCGCGCTCTTTAGCCCAGCGGCGGTTGCCATCCATAATAACGGCGAGGTGTTTTATTTGCTTCAACTGAGTTAAAACCACGAAAGCTAATTATAGCTTACTGTTATGGTATATCTATCACTTTGATCGTACTTGAAGAATTCTCGGCAAGCTTATAGGAAATAGGTGTAGTTTCTCCAAGCTTCACGGTTTTACTGTAGCGTGCCGTAATTTTACTGCTATCACCAACTTCTATAGTCAGAGGATTTAGTGCAGTAAGAAATACTTTAAAACTGACTTCGTTTTTCAAAGCATCACTAATAGGTAATTTAATTCTGTCACGGGTAGCTCCAAGGCTTTGTGAGAGCGGAATCTTAGTAAATTTATTACCGAGCACTCCTTTGCCTTCTATATGATCTATCGCAAAAAGAGTTTTATCATAGTAAATATCCATGTCTAAAACATTGTCGGGAAACACCTCTTCAAATGTTTTATTAGCGTTAGTTAACTTGGCAGAGAACTCTACGTAGCCAGGAGCCATTACTACACCTGATTTGTCTTTGAAGCTTGAGGTCTCTTGTGAGGGTTTAAAAATATCTGAGTCTGCGATATTCATTATTTTTTTGATGAACTTAACAGTAGTATCTATGCCATCTATGACTGCTTTGATTTGTAAATAAAGTCTTTCAAGCTCTGCAAGTCTTTGAAGAATTGTGCCTAAGCCGATAGAATTTTTTTCTAGTGCTTCAAACTCTGACTTCTCAATGCGCACATAAATATGTCCGTTAGATCTTACATAAGAATAGGTTTTGGGATTTTCTTTGCTAGTTTGGTTTGTATTAAGAGTCTCAGTTGCAGCTAGTACGTTTAAAGTAGCAGAGCTAGTGCTAATCAATATTAAAGCCATTAATATGGCTCTTTTAAAGCAATTCATAATATTCTCCTTTTTAAAGCTGCTGATTGAATTATGCTTGGTTCATTCTCTAAATGAAAGGGGTCAAAAGTCCTCTGAGAACTTATGTTAGAAGTCTTTATTTATAAGGGTTTTAGACCAATATTAAGCACTGGTTAAATTCGCTTAATCTCTCAAGAGGGTCGTTTGACCTCTAGAGGTTAAGGACTAGATTAAATACATTAATAGCATGAAGAAATAAGGTTGATTAGTTGATACGCTTGCTATCTACTCAGTGGAACTTAGTCTACATAAGCAATTTTGGCTTAGGAGAAAAATTTGTCGACAAGCTTCATAGGGCTAAATAGTAGTTTTGATTCGGGTTCTTTAATAACCCAACTTGTTAATCTTGAAACGCAAAATAGAATTAATCCTTTACAAACTAAAAAATCAAAATTAAATACCGAAAACACTTTCTTAGGAAACCTTTCTTCTTCGGTTGGTACGCTTAAAACATCAATTAACTATAAGTCTATTATTAAAGGTGATACTTCTTTGGCTCCTAAATCTGTTAGTTCAACTGACAGTAGCAATACTTTCCTTTCTGTTAGTGCTGATGATGATGCTGTTTCACAAACTTTCAATGTAAGTGTAGATCAATTAGCGACAAATACTATACGGAAATCTTCTGCTGCGGTGAGATCCAATCTTACTGCGGCTTCTGCAGTTACTGATGCTAATTTCAAAGGTGGAGTAACTTTAAGTAATGGAACAGTTACCATTAATGGTGAGACTCTGACTTATACTCAGGATGCTGATCCAACCTTGGGTGAGATGGCAACATTCTTAGAAAGCTTTGCTGCAATTGATACAGCAAGTTTCAATACTACTAGTGGTAAGTTTGATGTTACATTTACGACAGCAAGTGCTAGTAATCAATTCGGTTCGCCTGGTGATACTAGTAATCTAATTGCCGCTTTAGGATTTGATAATGTACAGATCACTGGTAGCACTGCAGCATATTCTGGGTTACAGAATCTTGAAGCTGCTAAAAAAACTTCTACTTTAACTTCTTTAGGTATAACGGGTACTAGTATAACTATCAATGGTACTGCTGTAACTTATGCTCCTGCGACTGATACCATTAAAACCCTAGTAGACAAAATCAATAATACTGTTGGAACTAAGGTGAATGCCGCTTACGATACGGTTAATGGAGAATTGATACTAACTAATAAAGATACCGGAGCTTTATCCGTTACGGTTAGTTCTAACGGTGATATTAGTGCTTTAAATATTACAGGTTCATCTGCTGAGACTTTAGGTAAAAATGCAGAGTTTAGTATCTCAACTCTCAATGGTGGCTCAACTTTAGTCAGCAACAGTAATACAGTTAGTGGGCTTTTAGAAGGTGTAACTTTGACTTTAAAGAAAGTTACTACTGCTGAAACCCCAGCAAATAAAACTATAACTATCGCTGAAGATTCTAGTGGACTTAAAACTAAAATGGATGGAATCATCACTAATCTAAATAGGATGATTACTGGTCTTAGTTCCCGAGATGATTCTTTTAGTAGAAACTTTATTAGTCGTCTAAAAAATACCATGACTAAAGTTGCATCCAGTTCAACTAATACTTATAAATCTCTTATTGACATTGGGCTTAAAAGTCAGATAGATCCAGGAACTAATAAATTCACTGGCTATACTTTTGATAGTACGATTTTTAGTGAAAAATTTGCTAGTAGCCCTGATGAGTTCTATAAGATTCTTTATGGAAGTGATGATACAGGTTCTATCTATAGTACTCTATCAGATGGTTCTAGGGGAATTATTACTCAATTACAAGATCTTCTCGATACCTATGTTGATCCTGATGTTCCAAGTCAAGGCTTGATTAGTCAAATGCAAGAGTCTATCAGCAGCCAGATTAAAACTATTGATGATCGTATTGATAGAACCCAAGATAGTATTGATTCTTATGAGAAAAGACTTAAGGCACAATTCTCTCAATTAGATGTTATCAACGTACAAATGCAACAACAGCAATCAGCTGTGACTAGCTTGGCAGCTAAATTAGGACAAACCTAATGTTTAAAAAAGTTCAAACAATACAAGAGGGTTTAGATACGATCGAGAGCATCGATCAGAAGATTAAAACCTTGCTTGATAAAGAAGATTATGGTTCCATCATTGAGATACTGAAAGATCGTCTTACAGTGATTAGTCAAATGAATATTTTAAAAGAGCAAAATGGTCTTAGTGACAAGGATACCAAGCGCATAAATGAGGTTTTTGATGGTGCAAACAATATTCAGAAACAAGTTCAGGAAAAGAAAAATAAAATTAGTGAGCGCCTCAATAAGCGTCGCACTATAGTTTCCCAAACCAAAAAAATACGTTATTAAAACTGCTAGAATACTAGTATGCAGCTGATAGATACCCACGCTCATATCTGTTTTGATTCTTATGATGAAGATAGATCAGAAATGATGACTAGAGCATTTGACTCTGGAGTTTCTAAAATTTTACATCCTTGTTGTAGTATTGCTGAGATACCTACTTTATTGAAGCTTACAGAAGAATATAATGGTGCTGGCAAGATTAATCTATATACCGCATTAGGAGTGCATCCTAGTGATATAGCTACTTGGGATGATAACTCTGCTGCACAGATAGAGAGCTACCTGAAGAATAATTTAGCGACTTCTAAAATCAAAGCTATAGGTGAAACTGGTTTGGATTATTATCATGCAACTGATATTGATGTGCAAAGTAAACAAAGAGAAGTATTTAGAGAACAAATTGGGCTTGCTAAAAAATACAAATTACCTTTGATAGTACATACCAGAGATGCTTGGGAGGATACTTTGAAAATCTTACAGGATTGCTACACAGATGATGCTAGTGCTCATAACGGTACTATTCATTGTTATACGGGTGATTATAGTTTTGCTTCTGAAGTTATAAAATTAGGATTCTATATATCCTGGTCTGGGATTGTGACCTATAAAAAGAACGATAATTTTAGAGAAACTGCTAAACGTATTCCTATAGAAAGAGTTTTAGTGGAAACTGACTGTCCTTTCCTTGCTCCACAGCCTCAGCGTGGTAAACGCAATGAGCCAAGCTATGTTAATTATGTGGCTGAAACTTTAGCTGAATGTTACGGTATTAGTAAAGAGAAGTTAGCTGAGATCACTACCCGCAATGCTGAAAAATTGTTCAATATTTAAAAAGTTCAAGCAGGTATTTTTAGTATATTGCTTATGCGTTTGCTTTAGTTTGCAGGTTAATGCCGAAGTTTTCGAGGATGATGTCAGGGACTTGCTTTTAGCAGGGAATGTTGATACGGCAGCTTCTCTATTAGAGCGGGATATAAATTGGGAGCAAAACAAACTTAGTCTGAGAGCGAAGAATTCAGAATATTATGGAATCATATTAATAACTTTAGGCTCAGAAGAGAAAGCCAAAATATTTTTAGATAAAGCTATAGAAAAATATCCTAAGAACCAAGAATTAAAGAATATTAGAAAGCACTTGGATTTTTATAACAAATTTTATGTTAATCAAAAACTCAATTTCAGTTCTGAGGAGTTGAAACATATAGAATTAAATGATTTACTGTATTTGTATTTTAATGCCGCAAACGATGTCCAGAAGCAGGATTCAGCCAAAGCTTTAAAAGAAAAAATTATTAATAAGGCTGATAAACTTGATAAAAATTTAGTTTATTTCCTTACTAAAATAGATTACTTGCTTGAACTAAAAGACCCAGCTTTAGATCCTAAGATAGAAGAATTGGCTTTAGCTGTGATTAAAAAAAATCGCCAGAAATTATTTCCGCAGACTTTGGAGTTTTATGAATTAGCTTCAGCTTATAAAGCTTTAGCGATTATAAGCGCCAAACGTTCTGAACTTAAACAGGCAAAGGATTACGTGCAGTTGGCTCAGTTGAATATTTATAAAATGAAAGCCCTTTGGCTTGAAGAGGATATAAAGCTTTATAGACCCATACTAAAAATTACTCATAGAGAAACGCACTTTGGTTATGTTTTGCCGCAATGGATATTAGCCTTACGTCAAGAGTATGATGCGTTTACTAATTAAGTAAATGTTTTAAAGCTTCTTCTAAATTAGGGTAACTAAATTTGAATCCTGCATCTAAAAGCGCTCTAGGCTTAGCTTTGGTGCTTGCTAATAATAATGCATCAGCCATTTCACCAAGTACTAATTTAGCTGCAAAGCTCGGTAGAGGGAATATAGTTGGTCTAGAAATAACTTTACCTAAAGCTTTAGTGAATTCTAGATTACTCGCTGGATTAGGACTGGTAAAATTCACTGGACCGCTGATTTTATCGTTCAATAGCAAATAATGTAGCCCATAGATTACATCATCTAAGGCAATCCAGCTCATAATTTGTTTACCGTTACCGATAATGCCACCAGCACCTAATTTAAATGGCGGTAGAAGTTTAGACATGGCTCCGCCCTTCGGGCTGAGTATGATGCCGAAGCGTGGATGTACTACTCTAATACCAGCTTCTCTTGCTGGGTTTGCTGAGCTTTCCCAAGCTTGGCAAGTATCAGACAAAAAATCACCTTTAGTAGGCATCGCTTCTTCATGTAACATTTCATGAGGTCTATCACCATAGAACCCAATTGCTGAAGCTGATATAAAGATTTGAGGTTTATGTTTTAGGTTGGCTAAAGTTTCAGCTAACAAACTGGTGGATTGAATCCGGGAATCTTTAATAAGTTGTTTTTGTTTGGCTGACCAACGTTTGGCAGCTATGTTTTCGCCAGCTAAATTTATTACTGCATCATAAGCACCAGCTTCTAAAGCTGCTTTATCTATTTCAGTTTTTGCGGGATTCCAATAAATAGCTTTGTCGTTAACTAGATCTCTATCACGAACTAAAGTATGAACCACATGACCCTGATGAGCTAAAAAACTGCAAAGGTCTTTGCCTACTAAACCACTTGAACCGCTAATTAAGATTTTCATTTTTTAAATCCTTCACATTTAGTTTAACAGCTCGGGTTCTCTTTTATAGTTTAAACAATTTGGTTTAACTCTAGGAGTCACTTGAACTACAATATGCAATTGTGCTCATAACGCAATCTGCGTCGGCTTTACGAATATTTTCTAAGCGAGAGCTAATTAATTCTTGATATTTTTCTGCTTGCTTGCCGCCCCCATTGTAAGCTATTTCGCCAACGGCTCTTACGAACTCGGCTGCAGCTTTAGCTTGATAAGCATAACTCTCAATGCCTGCAGTCATAATGTCCCAGTTATAACCGTAATGCAATGCTGTAGATTTTTTGAATTGACCAATACCACGCTCACCAGCGTCACCTTTGACATAAGGGTTAAATCTAGATTCATTATATACTTGCACCAAAAACCTTTTTGGATCAATGTTCACTGATTCAGCGGTTGCCCATAATGCTTCTAATATATCCATGCTGGTATATTCTTCTGCGCTACCGATAGCATGTCCGTCTTCTTTGGCTTTTATAAAGTAGTGTTGAGCTTTAAGTAACCATTCCCGATCTTCTCTATTTAAATAAGGTCTAGTAATACCTAGATCAGAGAAACTAACTTCTGTGCCAGCAATATTGATTGAGTAAGTTTCGTTTCCCATTGCTACCTTAGAAGTCTCTGATTGATTTGGTTCTACAGTTAGTTCTTGCTCTTGGTATTGATATTCTTGACTTACTGATAATTTGTTTTCTATTTCCTTTAATCTATCAGCTAACATACGTTCTCTAGCTTCTTGATCGTGATAATCATCAGCTAACTCTGTTGCTTTGATTTGTTGAACCTTAATTTCTGGTTTTGGAATATTTGTGTTTTCAGCAAGTTGTTCTTGTAACTGAGCAGCTTTACTCTCTTCTGCGATACGCTTACTTGCTTTCTCTGGATCTATATAAACTATGGTTTTCGTTTTACCTTGTCCGGTTTTTATGCGCATGGTTTTTTTCTCAGCAGCATAATAATGAATGCCACCATGAATAGCATTTTCTGCATTATAGAAAACACCGCGAGGTTGATTGATTGCTACGTAGTCCATATTCTTATTTCTTTGGGCCCAGTTTTATGTAATTGTATCTAGTACAAACAGTCGAATGTGTATGACACTTATTCTGGTTGTGTATATCATGTTGCTCATTATCGAGGAATTGTTCCATGTATACTGATACTAATTAAGGGATTAATAAATTTATGAATAAAATTTTGATTTTTGTTTTAGCTTTTACGCTCTCTCTTCCGGTTTGTGCCCAGGGATTTTGTACTAAGCAAGAAGGGGAGGTAACTAAATATACTGACTCCGATATAAGTTTTAAAATAGTGAAACAGAAAAAAGAGCACGGCGATAATTTTCCTCTAGGTACTCTAATACACGGAACGATAACTGCTCACAGACCTAATCGTAGAGTGTATCGTGATGAATACGTAAAAGTACATCTTGATAGAGCCGTTTTACCTAATGGAACTCAAGTGAGTTTAGATCAAGAGATGAAAATCAGACCACGTAAATTCCTTAACCCACAAATGGCCGGTATAGGTGTCATAGCTGCTACTGGTGGAGTTTTAGGAATAACTATTGATTTCTTGACACTAGGTTTACCAATAGTGCGTGGTGGACTTGCTGTGTGGGATGCAGGTTACGAGATTTATGATAGACCGCAAGGTGCTAGTGCTTGGAAAGCAGGTACTAAAGGATTCATAGATGGAGCTTTATTTCCACTCCCTCAATTAGTAATGAAAGCTCGCAAGATAGGTATGGAAGAGGGTTCTAAACTAGTTATCTATCCTGCTGATGAGTCTGATGACACAGTCTATGTTACTGTTCCAAGACGTAGCACTAGAATTGAAAAGCATAGAGATTAATTTACAAATACTCTTTTTGTAATGCTTTAGCTATAACTATCCTCTGGATCTCTGAAGTACCTTCGTATATTTCAGTGATCTTAGCATCGCGCATATAACGTTCGACGTTGTATTCAGTTGTATAACCATAGCCACCATGTATTTGTATCGCTTGTACAGTATGTTTCATTGCCATCTCTGAAGCAAACACCTTAGCTTGTGCTGCTTGCCTAGTGAAAGGTTCGCCACGATCATGTGCAGTTGCTGCCATATAAGTTAATAGACGAGCGGCTTCTATGTCAGTAGACATATCAGCTAGTTTAAATTGAATCGCTTGGAAGTCTATAATCTTCTGTCCGAACGCTTCACGTACATTAGCGTACTTGATAGATTCTTCAAATGCTGCACGGGCAATTCCTATCGCTTGAGAAGCCATACCAATGCGTCCACCATCAAGTGTCTTCATGGCGATCTTAAATCCATCACCAAGTTTGCTAAGTATATTAGCCTTAGGTACACGACAATTATCGAAGTGTAATTGCGTAGTAGAGCTAGCTCTAATACCTAATTTATCTTCTGGTTTACCAAAACTGAATCCAGGAGTACCTTTCTCTACTAAGAATGCTGTTACACCTTTGTGCTTAGCGGCTCTATCTGTCTGTGCTAGAACCAAGTAGATATCAGCTTCTGCACCATTAGAGATCCAAGCTTTAGAGCCATTGAGAATATAATGATCACCGTCTTCTTTAGCTTCGGTACGCATACCTGCTGCATCAGAACCATTACCAGGTTCTGAAAGTGCGAAGGCTCCGAGTTTTTTACCAGTAGCAAGCGGTCTTAAGAATTTTTCTTTTTGCTCTACTGTACCCCAGTCATTGATTGGCATACCGCAGAGTGATAAATGCGCAGACATGATAGTACCAGTAGAAGCGCAGACACGCGATAATTCTTCCATAGCAATTGAGTAGCAGATATAATCCATGCCACCACCGCCGTAAGCTGGGTCTAGAGTGATTCCCATTAAGCCAGCTTCTGCCATAATCTCTACGTTCTCGCGCGGGAATCGATGAGTTTTATCGATCTCTTTGGCACGTTCAGCAAATTCTTTAGTAGCAATGTCGCGCACCATTTTTTGCAACATTTTCTGATCTTCCGTATAAGTAAAATCCATAACTTATATATTAGTCCCTGTTTGGCTCATTAGAGTTTTCTTAAATCCTTTTAATCTTTCTGCCTTTTGCTGGATTTCTCAAAGAAAATCGCCGTTCCTTATATATAGGGTCTATTCAAGACCCATAAATAGAATCTAATCTGGGCTAATTTATCTAGGCTATTTTACGTAGGCTTAGATTTTGGCCTATTAGTTTCTATTAGCAAAACAATGAAGAAAAAGATCATAGCGATGCTTATGATTTTCTTTTGGTCACTTCTTAGTGATCTTAGAATCGTGCGTGTATTTTTACCTGCAGCTAATGCTGCATCTTCACCTGTTAATAAATGTGATGATATGGTGCCTGGCGAAATAATTATTCAATATAAGCATGAGAAGCTGGAGCCGCAATCAGTAAGAGCTCGTGGCTATTTAAAGCAAGTGAGTCACTATCGTAAATCTAAGGCAGCTAGCTATTTTAAAAATAAACTGAAAAATTATACTGTCAAATCTTTTGAGTCAGCTTTAGATATAGAAAGTTCTGAAGATTTATATGGTAAGGAAGTTATACAAGAGAAAAAAGCATTGAAGCGCAGAGCTTACATTGATGAAGCTAGTATCATTAATAATCTGAATAATATTTATATGCTTAAAATTGAAAACGCACCAAACCCGCTCTTAGATTGGACTAAAGCAAAAAAAGCGTCTGGTGATGTTAATAAACCTGATTGTGCAAGTATGCTTAATCTCATTAAAGAACTAAAAAAAGATCCTAATGTACTTTTGGTTGAACCAAATTACAAATTTAGTATTCAAGATTTAGCAAACGATGCCGCTGCTGCTGGTGAAATTAGCGACTGGAATTTTGATTATAATGCGCTTTGGGGTTTGCAGAGAGTGAAGGCTGATCAAGTGTGGTCTAAAACTCAAGGTCAAGATGTCATTGTTGCTGTGCTGGATACAGGTGTTGATTATAATCATCCTGATCTTTGGGAAAACATTTGGGTTAATCCTGGTGTGATGGGGGATAGGAATCGTGATGGACGAGTTGATTTAAGCGATGCTGATACTAACTCTAATGGCATTATTGAAGACAAGGAAATTTTAGCTGGAATGATTGGTTATGATTTTGCTAATAATGACAATAATACTTTTGATGATAGGATAGGTCATGGGACTCATGTTTCAGGCATAATTGCCGCTAAGGCTAATAACAGCAAAGGTATTGTAGGAGCGGCTCCTAGAGCGCGAATATTGCCAGTTAAGATTTTTGATATCTCTGGTAATACTAACGAGCAGATTCTTTCTAAGGCGATACTTTATGCAGCTAAGATGGGTGCTGATGTTGCCAATATGTCAATTACAGGTTCTCAATATAGTCAATTAATTGATAAAGTTTTTAAGACTGTGTCATCAGATATGGTGTGTATTGCAGCTGCAGGCAACTCTTTTAAAGATGTCTCAGGTACTACTTCTAGTTCATTAGCTTATCCTGCTAATTATGCGCAAGTTATTTCTGTTGCAGCAACAACAGAGAAGGATACCAAAGCAAGTTTCTCCAATCATGGTTTCACTATTGATATAGCTGCTCCTGGCGGTTCTAGTAGTGGTGCACCGAATATACTTTCTTCTGATAGGACTCTTACCCGTTATAAAGTGCGTGCGGGGACTTCTATGGCGACTCCTTATGTTTCAGCGGTGGCAGCATTAATTAAATCTCAACATGCTAGCTATACTACCGAGGATGTGAAAAATATTATTCGCGCTTCAGCACTTAAACTAGATACAGGATACAATCTGGGAGCTGGTTTGCTACAGATGGATAAAGCTATGCAAATGAAATCCGCATTGCCACGAGCGGCTTTAACCATGACTCAATATCAATATCCTGCTTTAAGTCAAACTTCTGGGATTATTAGTATTCAAGGCTCAATTACTGGAGCCGAGATTGCTAGCTATGATATTTATATTGGTACTGGTACTAACCCTAAAACTTGGGATTTAATTGCACATTATGATACTACTTTTATGAAGAAAGGTCTTTTACATAGGGCTTATGATACGCATGCTAAACCTAATGGGGTTTATGTTTTAAGACTTGCTGTGAAAAATACTCGGGGTGAGATTGCTTATGATGATGCCTTGATTAAGATAGCGAATTAAGTGACGCTTAGTCACCACTGTATTTCTTCTAAGCCATGTTTTTTAAGATACTCATTTGCTTGTGAAAAATGTTTACACCCCAGAAACCCTCTATGGGCAGATAAAGGTGAAGGATGTGGAGCCTCCAAAATCAAATGGCGATTGCGATCTATCATTTCAGCTTTTTTGCGTGCTGGTGAGCCCCAGAGCATAAATACTACGTTAGATTTTTTTTCATTGATAACTTGAATTACTTTATCGGTAAATATTTCCCAGCCTTGATTAAAATGTGAGCCAGCTTGATTCGCACGGACGCTTAGACAAGTATTTAATAAAAATACTCCTTGCTTTGCCCAGCTGCTTAGCTCTCCATGTTTAGGGATTTCTATATTTAGATCATCACGTAATTCTTTGAAAATATTTATTAGCGAAGGAGGTTTGTCTATGCCTTGCTGGACCGAGAAACATAGTCCATGAGCCTGATTCGGTCCATGATAAGGATCTTGCCCAAGTATGACTACTTTAAGTTCATCAAGCGGGCAATATTTAAAAGCGTTAAAAGTATTTTCGCTGCTTGGATAAATGATATGGTCTTTTATTTCTTGAGTAAGAAATTTTTTAAGATAGACCATATAGTCTTTGCTGAATTCAGGTGCTAACTCTTTTGCCCAAGATTGTCCGAGGCTTTGTTCAAGTTTATTTAGTGCTTGTATGGTGCTCATAATTAGCGTGATCTAAGATACAGACTCTTAGAATTGTTTGAGAAGAAGAATTTGATAATAAAGAACATTGGTATAGAGCAAATTAAATTAGTCAAAGTCGCTGTCAGCGCCTGATTGCTATAGTTGTTTGTCATATGCAATAGTTCAATTAAAGGCGTGAACACCAAATTATAAATGATGCATATTAGAAGTTTGTCTGCGATTTGTGGAGGATTGATTTTCTGTGCTAGCAAAGCTAATACCGGATATAACCAAAAAATATGTTGATCATAGACTATTAATGAAGAGCAGATACAAAATATAGTTGCTGCTACTAAATTCTCGTAAAGTCCCAATAAAGGTGCCATAACCAGGATTGATACCAGAGGTAGATTAAAAGGAAGGATGACTAAACTACTTAAAAATGAAACTTGCAAATTAAATACCAACAAGCAAAAAATTACAAGCTTGATATTCTTGCGAATTAAACTGTCATTCATTAGATTTCCTTTGAACCTACTACTTAATATAGCTTGTAGAGTCGTTTTCAATACCAACTACTTTGCTGTTGCTTGGTTGTACTTTACGACCAGCATCTCCGCCAGGGAAGAATACAGCTTTTTGTTTTGCTTTGTCTTTAAACATCAAATCGATATCTTCTTGATCTGAGTTATATTCTTTAACGCCAGCTTGTACATCTTTTGCTGCCATTAGGTTTGGTAAATCTACTGCTACGCCAGTTTGTTCTACTAATACTGCTGCATCTTGTCTTTGAGTGTCAGCACTAATTTGTAATCTTTCAGCTTTAGCTCTGATCTTTGCTGCTTTAAGATCTTGTTTCACAGCTTTCATTAATTTGTTTAGAGCAACTTTTTGACTTTCTAATCTATCTAATTGCGCTTGCGCGTTTGCTAATTTGTCTAAAGCGTAACTTTGGGGATCATCGGCTTTAACTAAATTTGTAGAGCTAACTGAAAATAATAATGCTAAGGCTATGCTGAGTGTCTTCTTCATGATTCTTATTATACATTAGAATTTTCAATATGTCATTGCAGGGATGAGGACGAAGATTTGGCGTAAAGTTCAATCAGCAGTTCAAGATTTGAGCTTGCTCTACCTTTTTTAATAACATCTTCTGCCTTTAAAAAGTACATACGCATTTTGCTCAAGAATTCATCGTTTGAAGAAACTGTTTCTGAATTAGCTAAATAAAGTAGCAGGGCAACATTTAAAGCTACCGTTGAACATAGATTGCTTCGTCGCTGCGCTCCTTGCAATGACCTAGGATTAAGTAAATCCAAAATGATTTGTGCATTTTCTGCAGCATTTTCTCCCCCTTGCAAATCATCCAATAAAGACTCTTTTATATCTAAATCTTGAGGTTTTAAATTAAAGTTTTGAATCCCCTGCGAATTAATTTCAATTATCCGCGAGCTAGAACAAGTGCTAAGTTCATCTAAACATTTATCGCTATTAAAAACTTTTGAGTGTACTAATATAACTCTTTTGCGTAATCCTGATTTGATTAATAGCTGAGCGCTCTCAATCATTGTCGCCACCCAGCTTTCACGCCCTACTCCTATGAGTTGAGCTTCGAGCTTTACAGGGCTTGCTATTGGTGCGAGTAAGGAAATAAAACTACTACGTTTGTATTTGCGGCAAACTTGTTTGATAGGTGCAAGTAACTCTGCTGAAACCTTGCTAGAGAAAAAAGCCAGATTGTTTTTTTCTAGTCCTTGTATCTTACTTTCCAAACTAGCTTCTAGATTAAGTCCTAGGGCTTCAAGTACATCTACTGAGCCAACGGTGCTGCTTGCTGAACGTCCGCCATTTTTAGAGACGCGAACATTACAAGCTGCAGCAACTATTGCTGTAGCTGTTGAGATATTAAAAGTATTGGTTTGATCACCACCAGTGCCGCAGCAATCATAGAGTTTCATTGTGAGATCTAAGGGTGGAGATATTTGATAGATATAATCCAGAAATTTTTTTAGATCTTCAGCTTGGTATTCTTGTGATGAGTCGATAAGAGAAAGTATCTCAGTTTCATTTAAGGAACTAAGATCAGAAAAAAACTTTTCTGGATTGTTCATGTGTCTATGCTGCTACAAGTTCACCTAAATGCTGTTTGCGTTCGTTTTCAAGAATCATTGCCGCCTTAGTCATTGAGCGAGGGAATTCTCTTCCTCTCATGATTAATTGCTCATCCCAAGTTTGTGGCTCGAATGCTTTAACGATTTCTGCTACCGCTTCTTTCACATCGAAATCTTTGCAACTAAAAATATCTACGGTTACAAAACCTTTGTCAGGGAAAGTATGAATAGCTAAATGACTTTCTGCGATTATAACTATGCCGCTTAGACCCCAATCTTCAGGAACTTCTCCTGAGTATTCAAATACGTAAGGAGCCATGATCTTAGTCATTTGCATTTGCACTGGTAATCGGTCTAGGAGGTTAGTTAGTAAATTTATATCCGTTAATTTTTCGTAACTGCAACCGGATGCTTCCATCATTAAATGTGGTCCAAACATTGTCTTTTCCTCCTATTCACGCTAACCGTAGTTGTTGTGCATTATTTTCCTTACCATTTTCTCTTCACAGTTTTACTTTGCTAAAGAGTAGATAAATAGTATCAGCAAAGTTTTTTAATGTGAAGATTAGAAACTTAAATAATTATTGTATTTACCTTCTATTTAGTTTCTTGAAAAACTAAGCATATAGCAAGATGGTTTAGATTTGGTTAAGACCAAAAAATCTCTAAAAACCCTTATAAAATAAGGCTTTTCATTTAAAATAACGTGTAATTACACAAGGTGCTATAATGTGTAATTGCGTATTTATATTATGTGTTAAATGAATGGTAATTTCTAATACTACAAATCCCCTATATGGCAATAGAGATCGGGCCCAAGTTATGAGTTCGGATTCAACTGAGCGTTCTGCTAATTCTCCATTTGCGTCTTTGAATAATAATGCTGCGCGAACAAAAGGAAGAGCTTTAGCTGGAGTGAATCAAATTGAAGCGGCTAGTTTACAAAAACAACCTACTGAAAATTTGAAACCTTTGGATATTGTAAGTACTGGCTGGAAGTTGGGGATGAAAGGAGTTCGAGCTCTTTGTTTAATCGGTGGATTTCTTGGTGCTAGTGCTTCTGTTCTTTCAATGTTCTTTTTCAATATCAAGAGTTTAGGTATTTTGTTTGGTATACCAGCGGCTTTATTTTTATATACTGCAACACATCTAGGCAAGGAGACTAAAGATGAATCAAAGACTATTGCAAAAGATCCACTAACGGGTTTGAAAGTAATTTTAGAACAGCATCCAGAATTTTTACGTATTGATCCAAAGTTTGTAATTAAAACTATTCAATCGGTTGGAAATGTAAAAAGAAATGATCCGCAATATTATGAAATTTTAGATAGATTAGAAGCATTGAAAGAAGCTGTGATTATGGAGCAAGCGCAATTGCAAACACAGTTACAGAAAAACAATGATCCAGCAACTATTGCTTATCATGATTTTATGGCAGACTATTTAACAGAAATAGAAATGGTTCAATCTCTTGACCCAAATATCAAGTTAGCACCTGGAGAAATAGAAGCACACGAAATGCAAAGAATGAAGTCAGAGGTCCAGAAATCTATCGCTCAAACTGCCGATAATTCTAAATTGGTATTATAATTTTTTGACCTACTTGTAAGCCACGAGCATTAGTGATCTTGTTTGCAGCTTTGATCTTTTGGATATTTTCGTATTTGCTTGAACCATAGAATTTTTTCGCTACTGTTTCTAAAGTGTCACCGGGTCTAATTTGGTGCTCCATTAAGGTTACATTTTCAGATTGTAATAATGGAGAGTTTTGCGCTAAATTTTCAGCGGTATTTTTCTCTAACACTATATTTTCTACAGTTAAATCTTCATCAGCTGTAGTATTGTTTTGGCTTTCAACTTCTACAATTTTATTTCTGTTGCTTTTTGGATCATTGATTTTCGATCCTTTAACAATGATCTGAGAGTCCTTAAGTGAATTGTCATAGTTTTTGTGTGGGGAAATCAACACAAAAAATAGAAAAACTAAGGCTGCTAAAATCACTCCAATAAAAATCAATGCCCAATTTTGGATTTTTTTATAATCCTTGCTGCTCAAAAATGTTGAGTGAACGGGCTGGAAAAATGAGTTCAAATCACTATCTAAATTAGGGCTTTGGCTAAGTATTTGTAGGGTATCTAGGGTTGGTTTATTAAGACCCAGCTCATCCTTTAACTTAGCTGAAAGCAATCTATCGGCGCCAGTATTGATACCTTGTTTGATTTTGTCTTTAATAGTGTAGAGGTTCATTGAGTTAATAATATATTAGCATATTGATGAAAATACCTAATCAATGCGGACTTTATCCAAGTAAACAATATCCATTGGGTTAAGAACTAAGTTCTTAACCCAAGCTTTTTGCATAATAGTTTGTCTCTCAATATATAGTGGTGCAATGGCAGCTTCTTCGATAGTTAATATAGCTTCCGCTCTAGAGTAATAAGCACGTCTCAATATTTGATCTTGACTGCGTGCTGCTGTTTGTATAAGAGTATCGTATTCAGTGTTATTAAAATGTCCTTCATTAAATGAATTATTGCTGATGAATAATTGCATGAAAGTATCAGGATCTGGGTAATCCGCTCCCCAACTCCATCTGAATAAGTGAGGCGGATCTTTTTTTAAAGTATCAAGAAATACTTTCCATTCCATAGCATTAATTTTTATATTGATATTGAGTTCTTTCCTCCACATCGCTTGTAAAGCTTCTGCTTGTAATTTCACATCATCTCTACTGGGAATTAATAGTTCTATATCAGGGAAGTTCTTACCATCTGGGAAGCCTGCTTCTTGCAGTAGTTTGCGTGCTAGCTCTGGATGATAACCGTCTAGAGTATAAGTTTCATTAAATTGTTTTTTGAAACTTGCGTTTAATAAATCATAATCAAGAAATTTAGAGAGGCTGGGCGGTATCCAAGTAACATTAGCTTGATCCCCTTTAGAACGGATCTTACTTAAAGCTTTACGGTCTATAGCAAATGAAAGTGCCTGTCTGACCCGTTTGTCTGTCATTGGAGCTTTTTCTAGATTGAAACCGAGATAACTATTTCTGAGTAATAAGAAACGTTTAGCGTCTGCTGCTGAACTTAGGCGACGATGTTCACTTACTGGAATAGATCGATTGTCTATCCAATCGAATTGATTGTTTTGAAATAAAGTAAAAGCAGATGCTTGTTCTGCTACCATAAAATATTTTAGATATTGAGTCTGTGCTGGTTCAAGAAAGAATTTGTCATTGCGCTCAAGTAGTATTTTATATTCGTGTTGCCATTGTTTAAGTTTATAAGGACCATTAGTTATTAAGTTCTTTGGTTCAGTCCAATCATCTCCATAACGTTTAATTAGGTCCAATCTAACCGGGTAAGTCAAACCAAAAGATGTTAGATAGATAAAATAGCTAGCAGGATATTTAAGAGTGATTTTGAGTGTTTGTGGGTCAAGAGCACTGCTTTGCTCTAAGTCAATCATGGAAAGTAGTTCAGCGTAAGGTGCTGCGATTTGAGGATCTAGTAATCGAGTGAATGAATCGATAAAATCTTGGGCGGTGACTTGTTTGCCGTCTAGCCATTTAGCTGTAGGATTAAGATGAAAAATATAAACTAAGCCATCTTTGCTTATCTCCCAAGATTGAGCGCAAGCAGGGACAGAAACGATTTCATTGTTTGCATCATTAGCAAACCTGGTTAATCCCACCATGATATTACTGATGATTTCAAATGAGTTGTAGTCCTGAGCTATATTCCAATCTAGGGTAGGAGGTTCAGTTCCTAGATTCATACGCAAGGTATTTTTGCTATCAGGTTTGGAGCAGGAGTTTAAAAGTGCAACTAGCGTCATTGCAAGGAGTGAATGGAGTGAGTGACGAAGCAATCTATTCATATTTAATTCCTTGGTGTCACTGCAGTTTCAAATTCCATACGCGTATTGCTTCCTGGATCAATCATTTTTACTTTGATTTTGAATAAATTCTCGTAATTACTGTTGTAATAGTAATAAGCAAATTCAGATTGATATAAGGAGAACTCATCAGAGAGGTCGTCATAAACTACATCATTGCCAAATCCTACTTTGATGATGTTATTCTCGGCTTCGTAATTTGCTTGCCCTAGTAAGTTAGGTGGCATTGCTGGCCAGTGTCCTATGCTGCTGTGTGTGTATTCACCATCTTGTTTCAGTATTTTAAAGAGCTTGAGCTTGCCTCTGTCTTGCACAAAGTCGCCATCTCTATTTTTAGTGTAAGCAATATAGTAAAGGTAGTAATCATATAAAGGATAAGTTACTAGAGCACCTTTATCGCTAGCACCTTGCTTGGCATTTTTTTCTGGAATAGCAAAATATATATAAGGTTTGCCATAGGCGTAATCTGGAGGTAGGGGTACCTCAGAGTTAAATGCATCACCAACATATATTAAATCTCTACTTGCAAGTTTAATATTATTAACTATTTGCTCTAAAGCGGATCTGGTGTCGGTTTGTAATCTACCAAACTGTAAGGATTTGTTGAATAGAATCATGCCGCGATTATAATTGACATAAATCAAAGTCAATACCACAGCCAAAATGCTGATAGAGACCATGAGTTCAATTAGCGTGTAGCCTTGTGAGTTTCTGCGCACTAATTTCATTATAGACCTAATTTCAGCTTGACCGTTCATCGTTGAGCAGTCACCATATGGATATGCCGAAAGTTATAGGACTAACTGGTAATATTGCCTGCGGCAAATCTGCAGTCGGCAAGATTTTGGAAGCACATGGAATCCCGGTGTTAGACAGCGATAGCGTAGTTCATGAATTATATGCTGAAGATGATAAAGTAAAAACGGAAGTATTAAAAGCCTTTGGGACTTTAGATAGAAAAGAAATCGGCAAAGTGGTTTTTGGTGATACTGCTGAAGCTAAATTGAAAAGAAAGCAGCTTGAAGAAATAATTCATCCGGCGGTGGATAATAGGTTGCGTCAATGGATAAGAGAACATAATCATCGACCTTTATTGTTTAATTTAGTACCTTTGATTTTTGAAGCGCATTTAGAATCTAGATATGATTACATAGTGACCGTGCTTACTCCAGAAAATCAACAGATAGAAAGGTTGAAACGGCGTAATCCTAATCTTAGTGACGAAGAGATATTAAAGCGCATACGTTCGCAAATGCCTCAAGAACAAAAAGCTCTTAAATCCAATTATGTATTGGATAATTCTCAAGATTTAAATTACCTAGCTGCGCAGGTTACAGGACTACTAAAAGATCTGCATTTCGAAGTTTAATGTCATGGGTGAAAACCCCTTCTAAAAGTCTTAAATTTTAATGATTTATATATTATTTATAAAATAATCTTTAAATTAGAGTAATAGCACTTTACTTTAGGGGTTATTTGTTATACAATTTGTGCTGGCTTGAATCTTGTTATACAAGATTCCAATGCCTATGTTATAATTACATAATACAATTTAATTGTGTAAAGTGTAAAAACAAAAGAGGAGTGATCCAAGAATGATGGAAACAAAAACAAGAAAAAAAACGGGCCCGAAACCATTATATGGTGAGGCTAAAAAGATGGTGTCTTTCCGTCTTAGTCCAGAAGCGCTAGCTATCATCAAAACGCTTGCTGATAGAGAGAGTCTAAGTCAAGCAGAGGTGCTTGAAAGATGGGCAAGACAGTTTAAAGGTACTGTTGATATTGAACAATCTCAAGAAGCAACTATGGCAAGAACTTTAGTTGGCTCAGAAAGATAAATTAACCAGTTTTATATGCTGACAGGTTCAGCAGCTTTGAAGATCATTTCTAATGTGAATGATTTGGGATTGGATAACGGGATTGCTCTTTTATAAACTTTTAATAGACCTCCATTTGGAGGTCTATTTTTTTGGGTGTTTTAAGCTATTTAATATGAGTTTTATATACGGTCTTTAAGCCAAACTAGCATTGGGCTTGCAATGAAGATACTAGAGTAAGTACCGATTGCAAGTCCTATAAATAGGGCTCCTACGAATAATTGTGTTGAATGACCACCAAGGAAAAATAGAATAGCAAGTGTCGTGAGTACCGTAAGAGACGTGTTTACTGAACGTACTGAAACTTGATTCACGCTTAAATCTGCAACGTCTTTGAATTTGAATTTTGCTGTTTGTAGTTTTTGATTTTCACGAATACGATCAAATACTACAATGGTGTCGTGTACCGAAAAACCGAAGGTAGTAAGAACTGCGGTGATAAATAAACTATCAATTTCGATACCTTTATAAAGTCCAAGAAAAGCAAAAAGACCTACAAGTATAACTACGTCGTGTAATAAAGCAGTGATTGCAGCTAATGCATACTCACGTTTAAATCTAGAACCTATATAGAAAGAGATACCTATGACAGTGAACAAAAGCGCTACCAGACCGCTTTGTAGGAGTTCGGGTCCCACTATCGGACTTACTGTATCTATAGAACCAATTTCATATTCTCCGTAAGTTTCTTTTAGTTTGTCATTGAGCTTGTCTAAAGCTGGATCATCAGAAATAGCTTTAGTGCGGATAATGATAGAAGGCTCTTCACCTGTTGTTACTGTCGCCAAGCTGTTTTTAAGACCAACTTCTTCAAGAATTTTTGTAACATCGGCGATGTTTGGAGCAGTACTTTTGGCAGGGAGTTTGTATTCTAGTTTAGTACCACCTGTAAAATCTAAACCTAATCTCACTGGTGAGCCCAGTTGAATGGTTGATTGCAACATAAAAATGATACTAATGACAATTAAAGTTCCAGAGAAAGTGAACCATTTTTTTCCATGTTTAACGCTATTGACTTGCATGCTTTACTATTCTAAGTCATCACCCCCTTTTAAACTGCGAAAATATCTTAAACCTTGTTGAATTGCAGGTAATAAACTGCTCAATTAAAGGACTATTAACATAAAAATGCTAATAAAGGTACAGTTAATGGGTATTTTATAGTAAGTAGCTTGCCCCACAAGTATTTAGCCCCTAATGCCTAATATTAAAATAAGCGAACTTTTAGTCGGCGCGTTGATTTTTGGAATCATCCTAATCATCATTATCCCTTTGCCGCCCATGCTCTTGGATATTTATATATCCTTGAATCTTACTTTATCGGTAATTGCTATTGGTATTTCTTTGTATATTTCTAAGCCGCTGGATTTTGCTGCTTTACCTACTTTCCTGCTTTTAACGACGATGTTTCGTTTAGCACTAAATATTTCATCAACGCGTTCTATTCTTTTACATGCAGATGCTGGTCACTTAATTGAAGCAATGGGTAGTTTCGTTGCCGGCGGAAATATAGTTGTCGGTATCATCATCTTCGTCATTATCACTATCGTACAGTTCATGGTTATTACCAAAGGTGCTGAGCGTGTTGCGGAAGTCTCTGCTAGATTCGCTTTGGACGCGATGCCTGGTAAGCAGATGAGTATCGATGCTGACTTTAATGCTGGACTTATTACTAGTGAGCAAGCTAAAGCGAAGCGTTCTGAAGTAGAACGTGAATCAGCTTTCTTCGGTTCTATGGATGGTGCTTCTAAGTTCGTGAAGGGTGATTCCATGGCAGGTATCATCATTACCATTGTTAACATTGTTGCTGGTTTGACTATCGGTATGATGCAGAGAGGTTTACCATTTGAGGTAGCTGCAAAAAAATATATTATTCTTACCATCGGGGATGCAATTTCAGCTATACTTCCAGCGCTAATACTTTCTATTGCAACCGGTATTATAGTTACCCGAGCGGGTTCTACTGCTGATTCCTTTGGACAAGATCTATCTAGTCAGATACTTGCTCGTCCAAGTGCATTAATGGTGGGTTCAGCGTTACTATTTATTTTTGCTGTACTACCAGGTATGCCTAAAATCGTACTTGGAGTTTTAGGTAGTGGTCTTGCGTTCTTTGTTTATGTAATCACTCAGCAGAAGAAAAAGAAAGATGCTGCTGCGCTTGATACTGATGTGGAGATCGACGAACGCGTCGATCAAAGTGGCGCACCGCGTGCTACTCCAGAGATGATGTACTCTTTACTTGAAGTTGATAAACTTGCAGTTTGGGTTGGTTCTGGTTTATTAGATATCGCTGATCCAGCGCGTAACGGAACCCTAGTCCCTGAGATCGCTTCATTACGTCACCAATTAACTCTGAACTTGGGTTATATACTTCCTTCTGTGCGTATTATGGACGCGCCTTCACTTTCACCAAACGAGTACCGTGTGGTGATTCGCGATACGACAGTAGCATCAGCAGAAGTTTACGCAGACAAGATGCTCATCTTGCGTGAAGATTGGGACAATATTTATTCTGAACCACCACCAGGTTCGCTTCCTGGTTGGGAACCGGCTTTGCAAGAAGCTGCTTATTGGGTAGATCCTGAGTATCTTGAACAGATAGATTGGGACAGACCAGCAGCGCCAGCAGTGCGTGTCATCACTGCACACTTAGCAGAGGTAGTGCGTAAAAACATAGATGACTTATTAGAGAAAGCAGATGTGCGTCGTGTGCTTGATCAAGTGAAGCAATACGACTCACAGCTTGTGGATAATTTAGTTCCAGGAGCAATCTCGCTTGGCGACTTGCGTAGAGTGTTTGTAAACCTACTTAAAGAGCGAGTTTCTATCCGTGATATTCATTATATTTTAGAGCGCCTGGAAGATCTAACTGTTGCTATTAAGGACCCTGATCAGCTTTCAGAGAAACTGCGTGTAGCACTTGGTCGTCAGATTTGTTTAGAGTTCTCTACCCCAGATCGTCAGCTTCCTGCGATGGCATTCCATCCAAGTTGGGAAACGCGTTTGGAGCAAAGCTTACAGAAAGTCGATAATAATATGGTGCTAATACTTGAACCAAAACAAATCCAAAACTTAGTAACAATGATTTCAAATGCGTCGCGTAGAATTTTAGAACAGGTAGAACGCCGTCCTATATTGATTTGTGGACCATCATTACGTTTACCATTGTTTAGATTAATAGAGCAGTTCGATCCGCATGTGCATATATTGTCGTATGCAGAACTTTCTCCTGATTTTAATATTCAGGTAATGGAAACTATCGGAACTGAGATGGATGTACCGGCGGTGGGGAGAGGGTAATGGCATTTCACTATAACTTTTCTAATGTGTTATAAAAGAATTTTGGCATATTACTAATGGTTCTTATGCCAGGTGTTTCTAATTGCCAAGTGCGACTAGAATTAAGAGTATAAGTGTGTTCTAAGACAGGATTCTCTGGAGTATATAATGGATCTGATTCTGGTAAATAATAGTATGCCATTACTTTATCTTCATAACATGCAAAGCAAAAACTAGCTTCTAAAATTTTGCCAGTATCTAAGTCTTTATATAAAGGACTTCTATAGCTATACGCTGTTACATGTATTGAATCGGTAGTTGGTTTATAAACTCCTATTTTAGCCAATATTTGTCTTCCCAAAAACAATTCTACGCTGCTTGCTATATTCTCTTTGCCGTTTATAGCATTTAGAGTTTCTTGAATAGCTTTATCTCTATTTTGTTTAGCAACTTCTGATCCCTTAGCATTTTGAAGCATAACCATTTTAGACGCACCTGATGATCTTTCTTCTTGATGAACTAATACTTCTTTAACTTTTATTTTTGGTATTTTTATAACTGAGTTTAAAAAATGCCTTATTACTGGATCGAAAAATTTTGCTGGAATAGTTCTTAACTTCAACCATTTTTCTATTTCAATTTTACTTATATTAAATTCTTTAAGGAACTCTAAAAATGTTTGAGGTTGTTTTTTAGAAGGTTCATTAGTTTGGGAAGTTATGGTTTCTGGAGTTTCTTCAACTGTTGCAATTTCTCTAGTTTGTTTTAGTTTAATGGCGGCTCTAATTGGATCATTGAAATCTGGTTGGGCGTTATTTGCGGGTGCGGGTTGAATTAAAAATTCAATAGGTTCTAAACGTTGTTCAAGAGGAGCAATATCAGTTTCTAAATCATCATATTTACATGAGCCCAAACGTTTTCCTAGAAACTCCAAAACTTTATTAGGGTCTATTGGTATGATTGTTGGGAATAATTGATGAACATGATATTGAACTACTTCTGGAAATCTTGCTTCGAAAAACTTATAGAATCTTTGGAATAAAGCTTCGTAATCAAATTCTATATTTTGACCTCCATGAGCTTCTTGGGCTCTGCCTTGGTTGATACCAAGTAAGCTGTAATAAGCTCTAACAAAAATTTGATTATTGGAAAGAATTTTTGTACATTCTGGATCTTGAATAATAAAGTCTGCAAATGTTAAAGCTAATAATTGAGCAGGATGTTCGTCTGGTCTTGAGGACTGTAGACGTGGATCAGTAGGGTTTTGATTATAAATGTATCTAAATATATCTAAGCAATGTTGGAGCCATGGTTTATTGAAATCCTCTAATTTTCTCAAAGACATAAATAAGTTTGTAGCGCGAACTAAACGATCTCGATTCACTACACCATTAACAATTAATCTATCTGTTAAGGCTATATTGTCTTTAGCTATATTGTAATGATTTAAACTATCGAGTTCTGGATTTAAAACTTTTGCATCATCATATATTCCACCTAAAAGTTTTTCTCCTTCTGCTTGCGAAATCCCATCAACATCACCGCACATTGCTATTCTAATAAGTTTTCTTAAGCGTGTTAAATCTTCGAAACTTTTAAGATCATCCCTATCTATATATAATCTAGTAGCAATTAGTCTAATCCTTGCTTCGTCACTAGCGGATGCTTCTACTAAATAACTAGGGAAGGTTAACGTTGCATTTTCATCGATTATGGTTTTAGTAATTTTTATAGCATCGTCTAATGAAGCGATCTCACTGTTTAATGGAATGGCTTCAGGAAACAATTCTATAGCTGCTATTCTATTAAAGTCATTAGGATATTGAGTATATAAGTGTGTATAAAAGTTTTTTCTTAAAGCATTGATATCAACACCACTTACTTGAGCACTACTATCGCCTAATAGTAAGCGGCAATATTGTCTTAGAATTGTACTACTACCAAAAGGATCAAGATCTGTTTGTGCTAAAAGAAAATCAGCAATAGCTTCGTAAGGACTTGTATTTGGAAGTTTTGATAACCAAGCTGTATTTAGATTTCTACCACCTCCATTTAAAACAATTTCTATTTCACGTGTAGCCACTGCCCTTGTTTGAATTAAAGGTTTTGCCTCGAACAGAACGCCTCTATTAGGTAGTGATTCTCTAAACATTAATGCTGAACAAGGTTGTGGTTGCTTAGCATATAACCAAGTATAAAAAGCTGACGGTTCTTTTGGTTCTTCAGTATTCTGAGTCCCTTGAGCAAAACTTCTTAGTCGAGTTTCTAATTTTCTCGTATCACTGAAAATAGTACGATCATTTGCCAGCAAATATTCACAGCATAAATCAGCACTTAGAGGGGGTTTGATTGCTATTTCGCGTTGTTCAATTAATCTTGCTATTACCATGGAAGCTGTACCGTTGTCATCAACTTTATTTTCATACAGACCATTAACGGCACTGCTTACATCTAGCGGATTAAAAGTATGACCAGTTTGCCTTTCTATGAAACGTACAAAATTGCTAAAGAAGCTTCGTTCGCTTGCTGTAATGGTTCTTGATCTTCTCTCTCCGACTAAAATACTAATGTTTTCTTTTAAAGTTTCTATATTTTCAAATGTTATTTTCTGATCAATTAAATAAGCAGCCATTATGTTGGATCTTTTAGCTATTGCTTCTCCTCCTCTTTCTCGTTTCGTAAGAGCGGTATCAAGTAATTTATTCCATTGAGGATTGTTCTTTATATTATTAGGTACCTTTAACTCATATTCAATAGTCCTTGCTAAGCGAGTTTCATCTGTACTTAACTTAGTTAAATCTGCAGCTCCTGGGAAGAATCTATCAATTTCTGTTGCTATAAATCCGGGCGTATAATACTCATTAACAAAGGCATAAAATTCTCTTGGTAAATTTGGATCCGGATTTGAGTCTGATTCAGCCACAGCATGTCCTTGTAATTGTGCAATCGCTGCGCTTAAACTATCTTCACTTGTAAAAACACCATTTCTATCTCTGAATAGAAATCTAGCTATAGCTTCATTAGCTTTGTTACCAACTGCGGTATTAAGTACATTAAGCCAGTTGGCATTGCTTGCTGGTGGATTATGTTCTTGTAAATATTCAACAGTTTTTATAGCTATTGCTTCACTAGTAACATCATCTGCGATATTTACAGTTCCTGGAAAATAAGAATTGAATTCTAAGGCAGTTATTCTATGATTATTTGCTTTATTAATTTGCTCATTGAAAAATCTTTGACGTAATATATGGCTATTTTCCATAGTAGAACTAGGATCTAATATTGCTGATACGGCTTGAGCTAAGCGGTCTGGTGTTTGGCAATAGAGACTGCGTAAATCCTGGTCACCAAAAATGAAATCTGCTACTAGAGTTAAGGTGTTTTCTATATTACTGAAACCCATTCGCTTTTGCAAAGCGTCTCTCCATGCAAGATTAATACTAATAAGACCTTGTTGATTTAAATCAGTAACAACTTTTCTAGCTTGTTCAATAGAATTAATATGATGACCAAATTGTACTTGGTTCGGGAATATTTTTACACCATCAACAACATTGAAACGATCATCTGCTTTTAAAGCTTCTACAAATTGTTTTTCAAGTACATCTGAGTTTTGAGATTTAAGACCAGCTCCTAGCAATATTGCGCTGGTTCTTGCTAAACGATAGTCATCGTAAAGAATATCTGGATTTTGTTTATTAATAAAATTGCCAATAAAATTCCAAACCTCTTCTCTAGATCCAAACATTTTATCTAAAAACGATAATCTAGCTTGATCAGCTATGGATAAGGCTGATTTAGAATCTAAAACATCTTGCGCAACTATATAAGCAACTCTAATTCCAGCTTCATTATTATTAATCCCCATGATATGTGGGAATTGTTCTATCAATTCTTTTTTAACGGCTTGTTCGTCTTGATTGCAAGTAAGTAATGCGTAATTAATAACCTCTCTTACAGCATCAGGTTTAATACCTTCGACATCACCCTGTAAAGTGTTATTAATCTCATCTTCTGAAACTCCGTCACAGAGAGGTTTTAAGTCTTCTATTAATGCTTCTAAGGTTTTATCTTTTAGAATATTTTTTTGCCAATATTCTACCCATTGAGGATTACTTCCATAAACAGATATTAAACTTTCATCTTCAATTGCTAGTTGATTGACTTCTACTGGAACTGCTTCGGTAGCCTTGGTATCAGTTGCCGAGGAGCGTGACTCCAGTGCTCGAGTCTGTACCGTATTTGGGGAGTAATGTCTTTGTTCAATAGCTTGTAAAAGTCCGATAGGATCTGGAGTTTCACTGGTAGCTTCGCCTGGGCTAAAGAGGTATATTGTTCTTGTTTTTTCATCTTGAGCATTGGCGTAAGGAGTTCTTGTTGAACTCATGATAGCTTCTAGTTTGTCATCAGTTCTTGGCATGGTATACACTATCAAGGCATCAGCTGGAATATCTTCTTCATCTAAAATTTGACAATGTACTAGAACATTAAAAGTTACACCAAAGTTATCTAATAATTGCATTCTTTCTGCAGTAGACTTATTGCGATAGTCAATGTTACAAGCTGTTATTCCAGCTTTCCCTAAAATTTTAAGAGTAGTATCAATAGCATCAACATTGTTTTGATAAGTTCTTATAATAATTCGCCTAGAGCCTTTTTTGATTGCTTCTTGAACACAGGGTAGTACTAATGATTCTATCGCTTCACGATTGTTGGCAAAATCTCGAGAAAAGCGATAGTGTGTTGCTTTACCAGATTTAGAATCATCCGAAATTTCTCTATTGATTTCTTCGATGACAGGATTTTTTAAATCAAGTTTAGGAGTTAATCCATCTGCAGTAAGATCAGCTGGAGAATCTATATAGTATGGGCTAGCTCCATTGAGAATACTTTTAATACTACGTACTTTAGCCCCAGCAGCGACTGAATAGGCATTATTAGAATAACCAGTGCCTATAATTTCTACTGGTTTTCCTTGGACTCCATTGCTTTTAGTAAGATCTATTAATTCAGTTAGAATAGTTTGCTTACCATCACTAGCTAAGCTTTCAGCTCTATCGAAATATAAATAACCTGCTCTTGATATATAATCTCTTAAACCATTTAAGTTACTTGTTGTTTTTTTATCTGCTTTAGCTCTTCCTAAGCTTTCTTCACTAATAATTATGATTCTTGGTTTTTGATAGTATTCACCTTGAACTTTTTTAGTATGAGTACTATATAAAACTTCTATTCTAGTTTTAAGTTCAGCTCTTAATTGCGCTGGGGCACAATCTAATAATCTTCTTGCTAAATTATTACAACTAATATCGCGTTTGCCTAATATGACTATGTCAGCTGGAGGATTAAGATTTCGTTCTCTAGAATACGCGTCTACAGCACGTTTTAAAAAAACATCAGTTGCCTGAGAGCCTAAGGGTCCTTTAACATAGCTAAGTAAAGCATGATCATGGGGATTTGTACGACCACTTACAGCTTCATCATAACGATCAGAAATACTGTCATATATTCTTGCTTTATCGTGTGTAAGTTCAATTGCTTTTGCGCGGGTTGATTTTAATAAATGAGGCGGATTAGGTGATGGTGGAAAATTTCTGTTAAGAGACGTTGAGTAGAGTGTTTCTGCTATGTCAGGAACTCGAGCAGGAGTTATTGTAGAATGGGAACGATTCCTTGGAGTCCAGCTTACGTTAACATTTGATTCATCTAAATAAGTAAAATGATGTGCGGGAGGCACTTGACTGGGTTTGGAAGTAAGTTCAGTAGAGCTCATATTTTGCTATTGTTATCAACAGGCTAATAAGATAATATAGCACTTCTCCAGATAAATAAGTATTACCAATACTTAAGTGCTTAACGAATTCTATAAAATCCCTGTATCTATTGGATAATCCAACTTAGGTCTAAGCTAATTCTTGAGATCTCTTGCAAGCTGCATTTAATGCTTCTGCCACTATCTCTTTAAACTTATTTCCCTCAAAACTTTCTATCGCAGCTTGAGTCGTGCCATTAGGACTAGTCACTTGCGCGCGTAATTCTTTAGCTGGTTTGCCGGATTCTACCACTAAGCAAGCGGCACCGTAAACAGTTTCGCGAGCGAGTGCTCTGCTAGCAGCTTCATCTAGACCAAGTTTCATACCCGCGTCACCCATTGCTTCTATTAAATAGAAAACATAAGCTGGTCCGGAGCCAGAAAGTGCAGTTACGGCATCTAGTTTGCTTTCATCTAACACTAAAGCTAAACCCATGCTGGCAAATATTTTTTGTATTTTTTCTACTTGTTCGCTTGAGCATTTAGAGTTAGGAGCCAGTACTGACGCGCCTTTGGCGATCTGTGCTGGAGTATTAGGCATAACTCTAACTATTGGATTCCTTGGAAAGAACTGCTCGAATTTTGCTATCTTGGTGCCGGCGCAGATAGAAACGATAATGACATTCTCTCTGAGCTTATGAACTTCTTTTAGCAGGTCATCAATGTTTTGAGGTTTAACTGCGATAAGTAATATACCGTTATCATCAATCTCAGAAATTAAATGATCCAGATTCTCGCAAGTGGAGAACTCATGAGCTTTCAGTGCTTCAAGTACTTCACTGCGCACATCAAATAGAGCAATCTCTTTAGACGCGTATAAACCAGCAGCTGACAAGCCTTTAGCGATAGCTTGCCCCATGGCACCGGCACCAATAATAGCTAATTTAGACATTTTAATTACGCAGCTGCTTTAGACTTCAACTCTAAAATAGTTTTACCAGCTTTAGCATTCTCAAAATTCTTAGCAACAGCTTGCCAATTGATTAGTTTGTAGAATGTTTCAATCCATCTTGGTCTAAGGTTTTGGTGCTCTAAGTAGTAAGCATGCTCCCAAACATCCATAGTAAGAAGTGGTTTACGTTTAGAGTTCATAAGACAATTGTCTTGGTTTGCTGATTTCTCAACTACTAATTTTTTGTTTTCTGGACACCAAGTTAACCAAGCCCAGCCGCTGCCGAATTGAGTTGTACCAGCATTAGTGAAAGCTTCTTTAAACTTATCGAAGCTACCAAAATCTTTATCGATTTGTGCAGCTAATTCGCCTGTCGGATTGCCGCCAGCATTAGGTCCCATCACAAACCAGAATAAAGTATGGTTGTAGTGACCGCCACCGTTGTTGATAACTGGTTGTCTTTTTTCCTGAGGAATTTCATTAACTTTGAGCATTAACTCTTCTATAGGAAGATTTGCAAAAGCATCTAATCCTTCTAGTGCTTTATTTAAATTAGTTACGTAAGCATTATGGTGTTTAGCATAATGAAACTCAAGTGTACTTTTAAGATAGTTAGGTTCTAAAGCTTCTAGGCTCCATGGTAGTTCCGGTAATGTGTGTGTCATAAAATTTGCTCCTTCTAGATCTGTCCTAAAAGTCCGATAACTGCGTTATCTCTTTTAAAACGATCTATTTAACAAGGATAATTTTAGCAAATTATAGATCCTTACGTCGCACCTTCGGTGCTTCTCAGGATGACGCTAATATGCTACAGGTTCAGTATCGAAAGTCCTCCATAAATACCAAGTAGCGACTGTTCTGTATGGCTCCCATTTCTTTGCTAATTTTGAGATTGCTTTGTCGCGACGTTGGCGTTCCACGTGACGACTTATAGGAGGATAATGCTTTTGTATTGCTTTAATTACGCCTAAATCATTAATTGGAAAAATATCAGGTTCAAGTAAATAAAAAATCCTAAACATCTCAAGAGTCCATTTACCTATGCCTTTAATTGCAAGTAACTCAGCATGAATTTTTTCTGGAGGATGGGTGAAGAAATATTCTTCAGTAATTTTATTTGCTTTAAAGTAGTTAGCGATATTAGTAATATATACGACCTTGGAAGCAGAGAGTCCTGCTGCACGCAGATCTTCGTGTTTGATTTTTAAGAAGTTTTTATAACTGACGTCACCGCGCGGAAACAACGCGTAAAAGCGCTTCCAGACTGCTTCTGCGGCTTTCGCTGAGATTTGTTGCCCAACTATAGCATTAGCCAAGGTTTGAAAGGCGTTTGCTTGTGAGCGCAAGCTTTCTCCTTTATAGCTAAGAATGATATTTGCAAGAGTAGCATCGTTCCTACAAAGATGATCACAAGCTTGTTTCCAGTATTTTGGTTTCATAATTCTTCGCTAAAAGAAAAACCCCAGATTAATTTTAACCCGGGGTTTTTAGTTTAATACAATGAGATCGCGACGTCTCGCCTATGGCGCTCCTCACGATGACGGACTCGACTATCTAGAACAAGCAGCAGGCTCATTGAAGTAATCTTTCAAACCTTTATCGTTTGGCTTCATACCTTTAGAACCTTCATTCCAGTTAGCTGGGCAAACTTCACCGTTCTTCTCGAAGAATTGAAGAGCTTTAACCATACGCACAGCCTCTTCAACATTACGTCCTAGAGGTAGATTGTTTACTACTTGGTGTTGAACGATACCGTTTTTGTCGATTAAGAATAAGCCTCTGTAAGCGATTCCTGCGCCACAAACTTCTACGTCGTAATCTTTAGTGATCTGTTTGTTTAAATCAGATACAACTGGGTATTTAACGCCTTGGATACCACCTTGTGCTTTAGGTGTGTTTAACCAAGCGAAGTGAGAGAACTTAGAATCTACGCTTACGCCGATTACTTCTGTGTTTAAAGCTTCAAACTCTTTAAGTTGATCTTGAAACGCGTGAAGTTCAGTTGGGCAAACGAATGTAAAATCCAAAGGATAGAAAAATAAAACTACGTATTTTTTACCTTTGTAATCGCTTAAACTAACTTGTTTGAATTCACTACCATTCACTACTGCATCTGCTGTGAAATTTGGAGCTTCTTTTCCTACTAGAACTGACATATTTAATTACCTCCTTGGGCTCATCGCCAAATAATTTGTCTAATACATTATTAATTATAGAGAATGACATCAGTCTAAAGGCTGGTTAAATAAGCCTTTTAATGATAGTTTCAGCTTCCATGTATGCTAAGATATCGTGATACAGAATAAGCTCATATAGAGAAATCCCATGAATCACTTCAACTACGACCAAGAAATTTTTAATAAGAATATAGGTAAAATCGAGGCCCTTGCTACTCCTTTGAGTTTAAGACAAGCTATTCCTTTGTCTGATAAAGTCGCGGCTTCTATTGTTAAAGCGCGTAGCACTGTGCGCGACATCATCTGGCATAGGGATAAGCGTTTGCTTGCAATAGTTGGTCCTTGTTCTATTCATAATCCCGATCAAGCTTTGGATTATGCTCAGCGATTAGTTAAATTACAAGAAGCAGTTAAAGATCAGATATATATTGTAATGCGTGTGTATTTTGAGAAACCGCGTACTGTGCTGGGTTGGAAAGGTTTGATTTATGATCCGCATCTAGATGATAGTTTCGATATGCTCACTGGTTTACAGAAGGCACGTAAATTACTTTTGGATATTAATGAATTAGGTTTACCGTGTGCAACTGAAATGCTAGATCCGCTGGTTCCGCAATATATCGCTGATTTAGTGTCCTGGACAGCGATTGGCGCACGTACTACTGAATCGCAAACTCATAGACAAATGGCATCAGGCTTGTCTATGCCAGTTGGTTTCAAAAATTCTACTAATGGAGATTTTGCTGTGGCTATCAACGCCGCCAAAGCAGCACGTTTGCCGCAGAGTTTCTTGGGTATTAACCAAGACGAAGGTAAGATTTGTATTTTCCATACTAATGGAAATCCAGATACTCACTTGATTCTACGTGGTGGTAGTGATGGTCCTAATTACACTTCGGAGTATGTCGCTATGGCTGAAGCTGCACTCGATAAAGCTGGCTTAGAGAAATCAATTATGGTTGATTGTAATCACGCTAACTCTGGTAAAGATCCTTATAAGCAACCGGAAGTGCTTGAAGATATAGTGAAGCAGAAGCTTGATGGAAACCAGTCACTGATTGGTTTTATGGTAGAAAGTCATATACATGGTGGTACTCAGAGCATTCCTCAGGATCTTTCTAAATTAAAATATGGAGTGTCTATTACCGATGCTTGTATAGATTTTGACGCTACTGAAACTATGTTCAAAGACGCTGCTAGTAAGCTTTCTAGCTTGTTAGTAAAATAAACGTATCATACACATTGCTTAAAATTGCCTTTACTATAATAACTTGAAGCAGCTTTTAAGGAAGTATTGATATGAAATCTAGAAGGGAATTGATATCAGGTTTGCTAATTGATTTAGCTAAGGCTGCTTTCATAGCCTTGGTTGTAGGGAGAATTGTAAATCCTGGAATTGTAAGTTGGCATGCTATGATAATCGGTGTTGTAATTACGGTTTTGGCAATAATCTGTGCTTTGATTGTTCATCCAAAATCTACAATTGATAAGGAGTGGAAGCTATGGAAATGATAATGATTAGTTTTTTATTACTTATAATAGGTATCATGGCTTCTTTTAGCTTAATAACATGGCTGTCAAATCGAGAGCCTGATAAACCCTCTACTTGACAACTCAAACTACTATTTCTATCTCTAAAATCATTCTTTCGCAGCCGCGAGGATTTTGTGCTGGAGTTAACCGTGCTATTGAAATAGTTGATATTGCTTTGAAACTTTATGGCACGCCACTTTATGTGCGCCATGAAATAGTGCATAACCATCATGTAGTTAATGATTTTAAAAACCGTGGAGTAATTTTTGTAGAGACTTTAGATGAAGTGCCAGATGGCTCACGTTTGATTTTCTCGGCACATGGTACTAGTCCTAGTGTGCTGGAGCGTGCTCGCAGACGAGGTTTGCAGTTTATAGATGCAGTGTGTCCTTTAGTTACTAAGGTACATTTAGAGATTGATAAGGCGATTAAAGCCCGTAAAAAAGTAATTTATATAGGTCATCGTGGTCACCAGGAAGTGCTGGGAGCTATAGGTCATGCTAATAATAATTTAGACAAAGGTGATAAAGAAACTTATAGAGCAAACCTAGAGCCAGGTCAGGATATATATTTGGTGGAGACCGTTAAAGACGTTGAAGCTTTAATTCCTGTTTTGGAGTCAGAATCTTTAGTAGTAGCTACGCAAACAACTCTATCGCTTGATGATACTGCTCAAGTAGTAGAGAAGCTCAAAGCTAGTTTCCGTGATATAGAGTTTCCTAAATCAGATGATATTTGTTATGCAACTCAAAACCGTCAGGATGCAGTCAAGGAGCTAGTTAAAGTAGCTGATCATATTCTTATTATCGGTAGTGAGAACTCTTCCAACACTTTAAGGTTGCTGGAGCTAGCGCAGAAACTTGGCAAGCCAGCTGAGTTAGTTCCTAATCCTGATGAGTTTCAATTGCGACCTGAGTTTCATGGGAAGGTTATAGGCATTAGTTCTGGTGCTTCAGCGCCAGAGTTCCTTGTGGAGACTTTAGTAAGTAAGCTTAATGGTCAACAATCAACGAACAGTGTTGAGATCTTAAACTTTAAAGAAGAGCACATAGAATTTCCGTTGCCCAAAGAGTTGAGAAATAACTAAACCTTCGCTTCTTTCTTTCTAGATTTACCATCTAATTGTTTTTTACGTAATCTGATGTTTTGAGGAGTGATTTCTACTAACTCGTCTTCATTGATATATGTGAGAGCTTCCTCAAGTATCACTTTACGAGGGGCTTTGAGCTGGATTAAGTCATCTGATCCTGCTGCACGCATATTAGTCAATTGTTTCTCACGCGTGAGGTTTAACTCTACATCTTGAGGACGATTACATTCACCAACTATCATGCCTTGGTAAACCTTCGTTCCTGGCTCTACGAAAAATACACCTCTATCGTAGAAGTTTTCTAATGAGTAAGGAGTAGCGACTCCGTTTTCTAGGTTAACTAAAACTCCAGAACGTAGGCGACTGATCTCGCCAGCGTAAGCTCTATACTCAAGGAAGGAATGATTTAAAATTCCAGTACCCTTAGTCATACGTACAAACTCATTAGCGAATCCAATTAAACCACGAGTAGGAATAGTAAACTTCAATAAAGTTCTTCCGTGCTCAGAGTTCATATATTGCATTTCACCACGACGTTTATTAAGCGCATCGATACAAGTTCCAGAATGTTCATCTTCTATATCTAGAACCAGTTCCTCAAAAGGCTCTGATTTCTGTCCGTTAATTTCTTTAATAATAACCTGTGGTTTAGATATCTGGATCTCGTAACCTTCTCTACGCATGGTTTCTAGGAGAATGCCCAAATGTAATTCACCACGTCCTGAAACTTTAAATGAATCGGTTCTATCAGTTTCTTCGATACGCAAAGCAACGTTAGTTTCTAATTCTTTAAATAAGCGTTCACGTACTTGTCTTGAAGTAACAAACTTGCCTTCAAGTCCAGCAAATGGACTATCGTTAACCGAGAACACCATTTCTAGTGTAGGCTCGTCAACTTTAATAGCAGGTAATTTATCAGTTAAGCTTGGATCACAGACTGTGTCACCAATATTCCCTTCTTGTAGACCAGCAAGCATCACTATCATTCCTGCTGATGCAGTTTCAAGTTCGATCTTTTCTAAACCTAAGAATCCATAAACTCTTGCGATTTTTTTCTTGATTATAGAACCATCTTCAGCGTTAATAAGATTTACTTGATCATTAACTTTAACTTTACCGTTAAGAATTCTACCTACAAGCATACGTCCCATATATTCACTTGAATCAAGGCTTACTGCTTGAAACAGGAAAGGCTCATTAGGATTGCCTTGTGGGGCAGGTACACTTTCTATAACTGTATCCAATACTGGATTAATGTCTTTAGTTTTGTTAGCTATTTTACTTAAGGCATCATCTAAATCTAGAGACGCGCAACCATTAACTCCAGAAGCATAAATAATAGGGAATTCTATTTGTTTATCGTCAGCTCCTAAATCTATGAAGAGCGAATAAACTTCATCAATAACTTTTGGAATATCGGCATTTACTTTATCTACTTTGTTGATAACAAGAATTGGCTTCAAACCTTTTTCAAATGCCTTTCTCAGTACGAATCTAGTTTGTGGCATTGGACCTTCAAATGCGTCTACTAGTAATAGACAACCTTGCACCATTCCTAATACACGCTCTACTTCACCACCAAAATCCGAGTGACCTGGAGTGTCTACGATGTTCACTGTGTAATCTTTATATTGAACAGAAGTATTCTTAGCAAGAATTGTGATACCACGCTCGCGCTCAAGAGGGTTAGAATCCATCACACAGATTTCGCGCTCTTTGTGTTTGGCAAAACAGTTAGTTTGATCTAGGATTGCGTCTAGTAGCGTCGTCTTGCCGTGGTCAACGTGGGCGATAATCGCTATGTTACGAATTTTACTGATATCTGTGCTCATTCAGCCATTAGCTTAAACCAAATTAATATCAGGTCTATACTTTTTTAACTTTTTATCAATAGTTTTAGCGTTTTGACCTAGTAATTCGCTCAATTTAGCCCAAAATCGGGGTGAATGGTTCTTGTGCACAGTATGCGTTAGTTCATGCAATATAACGTAGTCTATAAGTTCATCCGGTAATTTCATAAGGTGAATACATAGATTGATGTTGTTTTCATGAGAGCAGCTTCCCCAGCGCGTTTTAGTATTGCGAATAGCTAGTCCTTTGTATTTGAGTTGATGTTTTTCAGCTAGTTCTTTTAGTCTTTGTGGTAGATAGGAATGGGCTTCTCTGCGGAGTGCAGCTTCTAGAGCGGTTTTTATAGTGGCTTGTAATTCGTCATTGTAAGCGAGTGACTTGTTATTGGCGTGTTCGTCATCCTGAGGAGCAGCGAAGCTGCGACGTAAGGATCCACTATCATTACTCGGGTAATAAATCTTTATCTTAGTCGGACTCAACCTATAAGTAGCTTTAGTTATTTCACAGGGAATCATTTCTAGTTCGCGAAATCTAGTTCGTAGTTTTGTTAAATCAGTTGGAGTCGAGCGTTGTTTAGTATCAAACTGTTGTCTTTGCTCTTTAATCCATTCTCGTTTGCTAAGTAAAAAACTAAAAGCTTCATCATATGAAACAAAGTATGGAAGAGAGACTGAGACCCTGGAATCTTCTTTAACTTTTATGCGGATATTTTTAGCGCCTTTGTATTTAGTAAGTTTGATCTTGCCAAGTTCAGGATCAGGAATGGTTTTGCTGGCGGGCATTAATTATTAAACTTAAACTCTATAACATCACCATCTTGCACTACGTAATCTTTACCTTCTTGGCGTGCCTTGCCGACTTCGCGTGCTTTAGAGCGAGAGCCGATAACAATGAAATCCTCATAGCTAATGGTTTCTGCTTTGATAAATCCTTTCTCAAAATCCGTATGAATGACACCCGCAGCGCGCGGTGCTTTGTCGCCGACGTGGATAGTCCAAGCGCGAACTTCTTTTTCACCAGCAGTGAAATAGGTGCGCAGACCTAATAAATCATAAGCCTTACGGATTAATTGATTTAATCCAGTTTCTTGTACGCCCATTTCAGAGAGAAATTCTTTTTTCTCATCGTCAGACATACCTACTAATTGAGCTTCTGCAGCAGCAGAGATTACTACTACGCCAGAACCTTCTTTGGCAGCGTAAGCTTTTACTTTTTCTACAAACGGGTTAGTGCCTGATGCCATATCGGTTTCTGCGATATTAGCGGCGTAAACTAGTTTTTTAAGAGTTATAAGACCGTAAGATTTAATAGAGAATAATTCTTCTTCGTTAAGATCCGCTAGACGAGCGGGTTTGCCTTCCTCTAATAAGGGTTGAATTCTTTCAAGCACTTTATCTACGGCGATGGCTTCTTTATCGTTAGCACGAGTTTTTTTACCTAGTCTTTCGCGAGATTTTTGTACTTGCTCTAAATCAGAAAGAATTAATTCAGTGTTAATGGTTTCTATATCGTCAATAGGATCAATAGTACCGCTAACATGAATTACATTCGTGTCTTCAAAGCATCTCACTACGTGTACTATAAGGTCGCACTCGCGAATATTTGCCAGGAATTTATTCCCTAAACCTTCTCCTTGAGAAGCTCCTTTCACCAGACCTGCGATATCCATAAATTCAATTGCTGCTGGTACTAGTACATCTGTGCTCACAAATTTCTGTAAAACTTTCAAGCGCTCATCTGGGACGTTTACTATTGCTGAGTTGGGTTCAATGGTACAGAACGGATAGTTTGCTGCTTCAGCAATGTAATTATTGCTGAGCGCATTAAACAGCGTTGATTTACCTACGTTTGGGAGTCCTACTATACCGGCTTTGAGCATCAAGTTATTATAATACACAGCCGCTGCGTGAAAATGGACGATATTCTATAAAATATTCCATTTCAGTTTATCTTATTTGCTGTCCATTTTCACGCAGCGGCTGTTAAAGTAACCTTGCTTCACCAACCGCAGTAACCACAGCTTGATGATTCTGGTGTTGCATATCTGCGCAGTAAACATTAATAGTATCTCCTAGATCACCACTGCTGACTGCACGACAAAGGAATTGTAAGCTAATCATTTTAGTACCACTACTAACTTTGATCATGTCATTAACCTGAATTAATTTCTGGTGTCTGAGCATACTGGTCTTTATTGGTGTGCCAGCTGGAATGTTTACCAATGCTACTTTCTGTTGAGGGTTGCCATCAAAATATAATTTGAAATCGGCTTGAGACATAGTTAGGCTTTGTCTGTAATAATTATCAGCCGTGATTTCTTGTCCTTTACTTACTGCTCGGCGTAGCATATAGACTGAATGAGACGCAAGCACATCTATATTAATAACGATGCTATCTATGCGTTTTTTATTCTCGTCTTCTACGTAGGCTACTAAAGTTTTACGCGTACTGGGCGAAGCTAAATTCAATCTTTCAAACTTGACTTCAGCGTCAGGACGGTTTCCTAGAAAGGCAGTCATCTCTCTGTTTGGTCCAATGACTTCATAGCTATAAGTAGCTTTGTTGATATTTTTTTCTAAATAAGGATTGAGTTTACTTTTAAGATTAATCCAAAACACACCATGTGCAAATTCGTTTTCAACAGCGAAGCTTGGTGAGATAGTTGTAAGTAATATGAATAGTAATATACGTAGAGGCACTACTGGTATTATTCCCTAATACTGGATTGCTTCGTCGCTACGCTCCTTGCAATGACGATTAATTATTTAATTTATACCGCTATGCTATTTGCTTTCTGAAGCATTTCATCAGAAGCCTTAATTACATTGCTGCTAGCTTCATAGGCGCGCTGTGCAGTGATCATGTTTACGATCTCTTCTACTACTTGCACGTTACTGCCTTCTAAGAATCCTTGTCTGAGTCCACCAAAACCATCGTCAAGTGGATTACCCTCTACTGCTCTACCACTGGCTATACTTTGAAAGTATAAGTTGTCTGAGTTTTCTATTAAGCCTGCTGAGTTCACAAAACGTGCTAAGCGAATGGTTCCCACGTTGTCAGTTTGGTTAAACTGACCTGCTCTAGTAACAGAGATGGTACCGTCTTCAGCAATATTGATTTTTTGAATATTGCTTCCTAAGTTGATATTTGGAAATAATGAGTAACCTTTGTTAGAAACTATCTCACCCGTTTGTCCATTGATCTGGAAATTACCATCACGAGTGTAAGCGATAGTACCGTTAGGCATTTGTACTTGGAAGAAACCATCCCCTTCAATAGATAAATCTAAAGGGTTGCCAGTGTTAGTTAAACTTCCCATAGTAAAAGATTTGTTAGTAGTGTCGAGTTGCACACCTAGACCTACTTGCAGACCGTTAGGAGTGATTTGTCCATTAGATAAAGTTGCACCTGGTGCTCTGACTACTTGCGAGAATAAAGTAGTGAAATGCGCTGAGGATTTTTTGTAGGCAGTAGTATTAATGTTGGCAAGGTTATGCGATATCACATCGATATTCGTTTGTTGCGCTTGCATACCCGTTGCTGCTGTGTATAATGATCTGTCCATAAGGATTTTATGTGTTTTAAGCTCCCCTAGCTAACTAGGTGCTTTGGTTTAGTAAGCTAGCTCTGCATACCATAATTAGTGTATTTAACGAAGATTTTATTGGGTTTAAGGTTGTCGGTCGAAACTTGATTGAGCATATAGAAGCTATAATTGAAGGCTATGACACAAACCATGAATTACGAAATTAAAGACATAAATCTAGCTGATTTAGGTAAACAAAGAATCACCTGGGCAGCCAAAGAGATGCCGGTGCTACTAAAAATCCGCGAAAGATTCGCTAAAGAACAGCCGCTTAAGGGTTTTCGTATGGTGGCTTGTGCTCACGTTACGACTGAAACAGCTAACCTTGCTATCACTTTAAAGGCTGGTGGTATTGATTGTGCGTTGATTGCGTCTAATCCACTTTCTACTCAAGATGATGTAGCGGCTTGTTTAGTGAGAGATTACGGTATATCAGTTTATGCAATGAAAGGTGAATCAACCGATACCTATATTAGACACGTAAACATTGCGCTTGATACTAAGCCACAAATCATTATGGATGATGGTTCTGATGTGGTAGCAACTCTACTTAAAGAGAGACCGAATCAAATTAAGGACATTATCGGTACTACTGAAGAGACTACCACTGGTATAGTCAGGCTCAAAGCCATGGAAAAAGATGGAGTGCTTACATTCCCAGCTATTGCAGTGAATGATTCGCAGACTAAGCACTTGTTTGATAACCGTTATGGTACAGGTCAATCTACTTTAGATGGAATAATCCGTGCGACTAATATTTTACTAGCTGGCAAGAATTTAGTAATAGTTGGTTATGGCTGGTGCGGTAAAGGTACAGCTCTGCGCGCTAGAGGTATGGGTGCTGATGTAATAATTACTGAAGTTGATCCAGTAAGAGCGCTTGAAGCTCGCCTAGAAGGTTTCAGAGTGATGACTATGGATGAGGCTGCTGCTGTAGGAGATATTTTTGTTACGGTAACTGGTAATCGTCACGTGATTGATCGCAAACATTTTGAAGTGATGAAGGATGGAGCTATAGTTTGTAATTCTGGACACTTTGATTTGGAATTGAATCTAGAGGCACTTACAGAAATGAGTAATAGTAAGAGTTCTGTCAGACCTTTTGCTGAGGAATATAAACGTAATCCTCAGAAGACTAAAGTGCAAGGTTCTATTATTGTTTTGGGTGAAGGTAGATTGATTAATCTTGCTGCAGCTGAAGGACATCCATCTGCTGTGATGGATATGAGTTTTGCCAATCAAGCTCTAGCAACGGAATACCTCATAAAGAATCGTGGTAAGTTAGCAAATAAAATTCAAACTTTACCTGCGGAGTTAGACAAAGAAATAGCAGAATTGAAATTGCAATCGATGGGAATTAAAATCGACGAACTGACATCTGAGATGCTTGAATACATGAATTCGTGGACTGTAGGGACTTAAGTAAATTAATTCTCGCTCATAATTTAATAATTCAAAAAGCGCTAATTGAATTTCCAACTAGCGCTTTTTTATTGGAAATCTTTTTTGTCTTTTGTAACTCAATCAGGGAACAAGTTTGAATTTTTTTACGTCGTTCTAAACTACTAGAAATATTTTAGGCCCGGGCCGAGAGAGCTCAGAAGCCTTAAAAAAAATTAAGAGACTAATGACACAAGGATCATTTATAGTTTTAGGGTCGGAAATATACAAGGTTGTGCTTAATTTGACAACGTTGCATAAGGTATTAGAAAAAGAATAAAAGAGACTGAGAGGGTTTAACTCATGGCTGATGACGCTTTGTTTGCTAGTGATTTGATAATTCATACATCTAGCACGCATGAAGTTGAAGAAGAAGATGTAGATGTTGATGTTGAAAAGACATACTCTAAGTCTGATGGTGCTGAAGATTCCATAAAGCTATATTTGAAAGAAATTGGTCGCATATCATTGCTAACTGCGGAGCAAGAAATTGAGCTAGCGCGTGCAATTGAGAAGGGTGGAGCTAAGGGCGAAGAAGCCAAACGCAAATTAGTACAAGCTAACTTAAGATTAGTAGTTAGTATTGCTAAAAAGTATTTAAATAGAGGTCTGTCTTTCTTGGATTTAATCCAGGAAGGCAATCTAGGATTGATTCGTGCGGCTGAGAAGTTTGATCACGAAAAAGGTTATAAGTTTTCAACTTATGCTACTTGGTGGATTAGACAAGGTATCACTAGATCCTTGGCCGATAAGTCGCGTACCATTCGTGTACCAGTACACATGGTAGAAACTATCAACCGTTATAAGCGTGTGACTCGCCAGTTATCTTTAGAGTTAGGACGTAAACCTACTGATCAAGAATTAGCTTGGGCTATGGGTGTAAGTTCTAAGAAACTCAAAGAGATAATGAATGCTAACAAGACTCCAGTGTCTCTTGAGACTCCATTAGGTAAAGAAGAAGATAGTACTCTTTCTGATTTTATTGCTGATGATAATGGTTGCCGTCCTGATGTAAGTAGTACAGAGCGCATGTTGAAGAATCATATTAAAGAACTTCTTGTAGATTTACTTCCACGTGAAGCTGAAGTATTAAAACTTAGATATGGTCTTGAAGATGGACAAACTAGAACTTTAGAACAAGTAGGTAGAATTTTTAATATTACTCGTGAACGCGTGCGCCAGATTGAGTTTAAGGCGATGAAAAAATTGCGTGAGCCTTCTAAGTTTGAGAAACTCGAAGGTTATCTGTCACAGGTATAATTCCCCTCGTCATCCTGTTAAAGAAATTAATAGCAATCTCTGATTGCGCAAGATGTCTATTATTCATAAGTAATAATGGCGATCAACCTTGTATAATAAACTTTGACTTCTATGAACATAAAATACAAGCGTATACTCTTAAAACTCAGCGGGGAAGCTCTATCTGGGGATGGTTCTTTAGGTATATCTCCTGATGTAGTAGGTACTATTGCAGAGGAAATCGGACTTGCACATACTTTAGGAGTGCAGGTTTGTGTGGTAGTAGGCGGCGGTAATATTTTCCGTGGCTTACAGAAATCCGCTGAATTAGGCATGGATAGAGCAGCTGCTGATTATGTCGGGATGCTCGCTACCATTATGAATTCTCTAGTCTTACAGAGTGTGCTTGAAAAGCGCGGTATCGCGACTCGAGTGCAGACAGCACTCAGCATGAATGCTGTGGCTGAACCTTATATACGTCGTCGTGCGATGCGTCATTTGTCTAAGGGGCGTGTGGTGATTTTTGCTGGTGGAACTGGTAACCCGTTCTTTACTACTGATACTGCAGCGGCGCTCAGAGCTTCAGAGATGGATTGTGATTTATTACTTACTGCTAAAAACGGTGTTGATGGGGTCTATGATGATGATCCTAAGAAAAATCCTAACGCTAAAAAATACGATGAGCTTGATCACCAAGAACTCATTAGCAGAAATCTTAAAGTTATGGATACTGCTGCTATTGCACTTTGCCGTGATAAACATATACCAATAGTAGTGTTCGACTTCGCTAGACCAGGTGCAGTGCGCGATATAGTCACTGGGCTGAAGGTCGGGACATTGGTTAAGTCGTAACTTTCATCGCGAAGAAGGCAGATCCTATCTGGGACGCATATCCATGTTAAAAACTCTTACAATCGGCACTCGTGACAGTAAACTTGCTTTAGTCCAAACTCACTGGGTACGTGATTGTTTATTAGCAAAGCATCCTGATTTAAAAATAGAAATTAAAGAAATTAAAACCCGAGGTGATGTCATTTTAGATGTGGCTTTATCTAAGATTGGTGATAAAGGTTTATTTACTAAAGAATTAGAGAATGAATTGCTTGCTGGCACTATTGATTTGGCGGTGCATAGTATGAAGGATCTGCCAACACAGTTACCTAAAGGTTTAGAGATAGTAGCTACTAGCGTGCGTGAAGATGTGCGTGATGTTTTGTGTCTGTCTGAGCAAGCACTAACTAAAGGTCTAAAAAATATTTCTCAAGTTAAACGAATTGCTACTTCTAGTTTACGTCGTATTGCGCAGCTAAAACACTTATATCCTTCTATAGAATTTATAGATATACGAGGTAATCTACAAACGCGTTTTAAAAAGCTTGATGATCCTAGTAATAATCTCGATGGTATGATACTTGCCGCAGCGGGCTTGCATCGTTTGGGTTTAGAATCGCGTATTAGTGAGTATCTTGATCCTTTAGAGGTTTTGCCAGCGGTAGGTCAGGGTGCTTTAGGTATAGAAATTAGTTCTGCACGTGCTGATCTTAAGGAGTTTTTACGCGCCGCGTTAAACTCTAGTGATGATGAGCTTAGAATACTTTCAGAGAGAGCGTTTCTAAGAACACTTGAAGGTGGTTGCCAGGTACCTATCGGAGCTTATACGGAATTAGGGGTAGGTACTATTAAACTTACTGGTGTAGTAGTGAGTCTCGATGGTACTGAGTATGTTAGAGAATCTATCTCAGGTAAGCTTGAACAAGCAGAGAAACTTGGTTATGAATTAGGGTTTCTTATAAGGAAAGCTGGCGCTGGAGAGATTTTGGCAGGGATTAGAAGTTAATGAACCCCGAATATTTATTTCACAAAAAAGTAAATTTCATCATGAAATTCGCCGGGGCATTGCATAGTTATGGTGCCACGGCTAATGGTTTAGAGCAAGCGATGTTTAATATAGTTTCTGAACTGGATCTTAAGAGCCAGTTTTTTGCGACGCCAACAGCAATTATGGCATCGTTTGATTCTCCAGATGGCGGTCAGCATAGTACTTTGACTAGGGTTAAACCTAGTGGCATAGATTTGCAGAAGATGTTAGAGCTGGATGCTTTAGGTGATGAGATTATTGCGCATCAAATTAGTGTTGATGATGCAGAAATAAAATTGGATCAAATTATTAATGCACCTCCTCCTTATAATCGTTTGATGGAAGCATTGGCTTACAGTATTATCGGTGGAACGGTGACAGTATATTTTGCTGCTGGTGTTTATGAGTTGATTATTTCTACGATAATTAGTTTTATTGTAGGTTTGCTCGCGGTTACTGTTTATTTTCATCCGCAAACTGCAAGATTTTTTGAGTTTATGGCAGCGATGTTAGTCTCTCTGGCTGCTTCTTGGCTTTATGTGATTTACCCGCATTTTTCCGTTCAGATAGTGACTTTGGCGTCGGTCATAGTGTTTCTTCCAGGGTTGAGTTTGACTATATCGATGACTGAACTTGCTACTGAGAATTTAGCTGCAGGTACCGCGCGTTTGATGCAAGCGATCACAGTATTTTTAAAATTAGGTTTTGGAGTGGTGGTGGGTACTGAGCTATCCAAAATATTCTTCAAAGGTGTGAATTTTGCTTACACTCCAGTAGATGTGATTCCTTACTATTACATGTGGTTAGCCTTACCTCTTTCTGCTTTTGGTTTTATGATTTTGTTTAGAGCTAAAATAAAAGACTATCTCTGGATTCTTTTTGCCTGCTTGCTTGCATATTTCTCGGCATATTTTACTACTAGATATTTATCACCTCAGTTAAGTCCCTTTATGGGAGGCTTTTTGGTGGGTGTCGCTGCTAATCTCTATGCTCGTTTCCTTAAACATCCTGCAGCAATGATTTCTATGCCAGGTTTATTACTCTTAGTACCTGGAAGTATTGGTTTTCGTGGATTGTCTATGTTAGTGCAGAAAAATACTCTCATCGGTATTGATACCACTGTGCAGATGTTTATGGTAGCCGTCGCTCTAGTGGCGGGTTTGCTGCTTGCTAGTATATTGATTATGCCGAAGCGGAGTTTGTAATAGATGCAATTTGAAACTTTTTCAATAAATTTGAATATTGATAAAGAATCTTTCCTAGAGACATTACGAGAGATTACTTATCAAGCAAATTCTGAGCAGTTGTATGATTTAAAGGAGTATGAGGAATATAGTCATGCTATTACTAAAATGGTTTTTGTCGGGCAATCGGTAAAAGACAATGGTAGTTTGGTTTTAGTTGCTCCTAAAAAACTTTCCTATTTTACTCCGTTACCTTATCTTTTATTTTGGATAGACAAAAAATCACCTGGTACTAATCTGCTTGCTAAAACAGGTTACAGTTTACCAGAGTGGTTCTTCAGTAGTACTTGCACTGATATGGCTTTAGCTCAGGAAGCAAGAAATTTTTGTTTTAGTTATAAAATTGAGAGCCTTGATGAGCAAAGGATTACTATTTCCTTTTTACAAAATAGAATGATTAACAAAGGAGCACATTTTATTCTAACTAATTTATATTACTCTCTATTTCCTATTGCGATCATTGCTATTTTTACTGATTACGCAGTGTTTCCGTTTTTAGCGACTATGAGTAAGTTTCAGATCAAGAATTTAATCCAAGTAGGATTTTTATTGTTTTTCCCGTACTTTAAATATTTAAAATGGTTTCCTTTTATTGATACCAAGAAAACAACAGCACGTAGCGATTGGGAAAGTTGTTTACTGATGATAGTTCTCTCTCCAGTAGTGCTTGGATCATGTTTTGTATATTTTATTCCAGATAGATTTATTGTTATTCCAAGCTATAGCACTGTATTAATTTCTATAACTGTGATGTATGGTATTTTTTATCTGTTAAATTTTTATACCATTAGTCAAATGCCTTTTATTATCAGAGAAATTTTTATAAAGCAAATTAAAGATATAGAAGTAGCATTGAAGATAAAGAAGGGCTTATAGGATGTCAGTTGCCAGAGAATTTTTCAGTAAAGATGATATAGTGCGATTGGAGACTGCAATAGCAGCAGCAGAGCAGAATACATCTGGAGAGATTTGTCTGCATATTGATAGTACTTGTATCTCTGATCCAGTTGAAAAAGCCAAGGAGATTTTTATTTTTAGAGGACTTCATAAAACTAAAGATAGAAATGCCGTGCTTTTTTATATGGCTTTAAAAGATCATAAATATGCGATTTGGGGAGATCTGGGTATTAATGAAAAAGTGCCAGAAGGTTTTTGGGAAGACGTATCTTTGGTGTTATTGCAAAAATTCAAACTCAAGCAATTTACTCTAGGACTGGAAGAAGCAATTTTAATGACAGGTGAGAAATTGAAACAATACTTTCCTTATGAAAGTAAAAGAGATATTAATGAATTAGCTGATGAGGTGAGTTTTGATAAGGAGTAGTATTTGAAAAAGATTTTAATACTAATATCTTTTTGGTTTATAACTTTTGTAAGCTTGCAAGTTTCTGCTGATGCTCCACAGTTTATTATTGACTCAGCTAAAGATCAGTTGCTGAATGATTTAGAGAAAGAAAAGCTAAACGAAAATCTGGCTAATATTTATAAGAGATTTGATCAAAAAATTATAGTTCTTTTTGTCTTAGATCCGAATGGTGATGCTCATTATTCAACAAAAGCATATAGGGAATTAGATTTAAGTAAAAAAGATTTTTTGATTATATTTAGAAAAGATATTATGAATCAAAAATATTGGTTTGATATAGAATTTGATCGTTATTTTTATCCTCAAATAGAGTTTGCTCAATCAGTTGCTGATATAAGGGATTTTATTAGAGATTGTTTTAATCAAGGACAAGTGTACCAATCTATCAATCTTTCTTGTGAAATATTGATAGATCTTAGTCAGGGAAAGCCAGTTGGGGAAAAGGTTCAGAGGGCTTATGCTCGCCTACAGAGAGTTGCTCATAAAGGAGAAGGCAATTCTACGGCCCTAATAATTGGCATTGTATTTTTGATTTTTCTACGCATTATTACGTGGTCTAATCAAGCGATAAAAGAAGTAAGAGTGAAGAAGCCTAAACAAGCTGATTACGATATCTTTTATTCACGGCAATTTAGTTCATCCAAAGTAGTTAGTTTCTTCTTGATAGTAGCCAGGGTTTTAAGATTTGCTGCTGGCGGAAAGAGTTTTCATGGATATCAAGGTGGTACTAGCGGCGGTGGCGGGGCTGGTGGACAGTGGTGAGTATAAAAATGGACAATTGCAGGGTAGGGATCAAGGTATTATCCTAGTCGGCTAGTAAATCAGCTAAGGTCATAAATCTTACATTACAACCCTCATAATCAACAGATTCTCTTAGCTTTAAATTAATAACCCACGCTTCATGAGGTTTATATTTATTAATGAAACTCTTTAATGAAGGGGGTATTAGAGCTTTAGAATACTCTGAATACTTAACTTCTATAGGCAGCACTGCTTTACCCGAATCTACTATAAAATCAACTTCAGCTTTATCGCTAGTTCTCCAAAAATGAACCTCTCTAGAGCTGTTTTTATTTCTTTGTTTTAGTATATCCAAAACCAAATTTTCAAATAGAAAACCAAATTCGTTTGCTCTATTGATATAACCAAATTCATCAATGGTGTAATTCCTTAAACCAATGTCATTAAAATATACTTTAGGAGATTTGATAATCTCTTTTATTTTATTGGTGAAGTAAGGACTAATAGTTTGGATAGCAAAAGTTTGTTCAGCATAATAGAGATATTTTTTAAGTGTTTCAGCACTAAGTCCAGTTTGTGCTGCAAGCTCACTATAGTTCAAAGTTTGTCCTAGTTGAGCTGCTAATAATCTGATTAATTTAGTAAAGGCGTCAGGTCTTTCTAATCCTAGTAAAGCTTTTATATCCTTATCTAAATAGCTTGTGTATATTTCTGCTATGGTTGCTAATTTATCTTCTTGAGTTTTAGTAGTAATAACTTTTGGATAGCCGCCAAAATTCAAATACTCTTCTAGTAATAATTTAGTGCGTTCAATTTCTATTTTAAAAAATTGATTAAGCTTAGTTTGATATTTATAATTGGTTTTAAAGTTTACAAACTCTTCAAAGCTCACAGGTCTCATTTCAATAGTTCTTTTTCTGCCTTGTAAAGACTCTGCTATTTTTTCTTTTAGTTCAAGGCTGCCCGATCCTGAAACTATAAATTTGTAGTTTAAGTTCATATCATAGAGACCTTTAAGAAAAAGTCCAGCATTTTCTTTTCTCTGAATCTCATCTATGAAGACATAAGTTTTTTCTTCGCCACATTCAAGATTCAATTTATTTAAAAATGCTTCCTGGGAAGAAAAATACTGATAGTCTGATTCAATATCTAAATTAAAGTAGATTGTTTTTTCCGAATTGCTGGTAAGTTCTTCTTGAAGTCTTTTCATTAAAGTAGTTTTGCCTACTTGTCTGGCGCCGGTGATTAAAGTGATTTCTTTATTGGAGGCGAGCTTTTTTAACTCCTCATAGTTAGAACGGGCGATATTTTCTAAGATCATATTGTGATTATACCCAATATTTTTAAAAGTATACCTGTAAATATATTGGGGTTATCTTGCAAAGCCCTTCTAAATACTAGAAAATCTAAGTTTTATGAATTAAATTGCCCCGCAAGCAGTCTTAGCTTTATAACCCAACTTCACTAACACTTTTTCTAGTGCCGCTAGTCCAGTTAGTATATCTCTATCACAAACAAATCCTAAATGTCCCATACGGAAGATCTTATTCTCTAATTCTTTCTGACCATTAGCAACAGTAATCTGCCAGTCTTCTTTAAAGGCTTTGCGGATGTCTGGAACTGCGATGCCCTCTGGTGGATAGATAGCTGTGATAGCACTAGATGCTGTCGTATCTTCAGTGAGTAACTTTAAACCTAGCTCTCTGACACCTTTACGTAGAGTGTCTCTTAGACGCGCATGACGAGAGATGATATTCTCTAATCCTTCTTCTTGCATCATAGTTAGAGCTTTCTCTAAGGCTACTATAAAACTCACATTTGGAGTCCAAGGTGTAGTGTTGTCTTTAAGTGCTTTCTTTGCTTGTTTCCAGCAGAAGTAATAGCAAGGTGATTTGCAAATTTCTTTTGCTTTATAAGCAGCTTCCGAAACATAGATGAAGCTTAAACCTGGAGGCAGCATGAAACCTTTCTGTGAGCCGGATATAACTACATCTATGCCGAGTGCATCGATATTCACTTCCATGCAACCTAGTGAAGTAACCGCGTCCATTAATACTAAAGCTCCACTTGCTTTAATAAGAGGGATAAGAGTTTTAATATCATTAGCAGTACCAGTAGATGTCTCAGAGTGAGTGAGAGTAACTGCTTTGTATTTGCCGTTAGCTAATGCTTGTTTGAGGTCGTTAACATTGATTGCTTCGCCTGCTTGAGTTTTGATTTCAGTAACTTCAGCACCATAAAGTTTTGCGATGTCTGCAAAGCGCTGACCGAAAACACCGATCACTAATGAAAGCACTTTATCACTAGGATTAATTACGTTAGCGATAGCACCTTCCATAGCACCCGTACCGCTTGCTGTATAAATGAACACATCGTTTTTAGTTTGTGCTAACCACTGTAGCTTCTCAGTAGCGGACATGAAAATCTTAGAGAACTCTTTGGATCTGTGTCCTATAGGGTGTTTCGCCAAGGCTTGCAGTACGCTTTCTGGTACTGGAGTTGGTCCGGGAATCATCAATAATTCTTTTTCACGCATGCCTTTATTTTAGCAATAAGCATCTAAGCTTTGTTTAGATAAACTAAAATACTTAATCAATTGCTAAATAGCTTTTAATCCCCTGTTTATCACCGCATAACTTTATACTTTCACCTAAATTTTTTAGTGAAGCCCTGTGCGTTATAAGTTTTTCTACTTTAATTTTTCCAGAGCTAATCAGTTCTAAACTCTCTCTTAAGTTGGAGAGATTAGGAGAGTAGCTTCCTAATATAGTGAGTTCTTTATAGTAAATATCGTTATTAGTAAAAGCTTTGCTTGCATCAGCAACACTGCTGAACACCACTATAGTAGCGCCGTTGCGAGCATGTTTGATAGCGAGATCGATAGTAGCCGAGGAGCCGGCACAGAGAAAGATATAGTCAAATTCGTCATTGCCTGCTCCTTGCAATGACGCAACAGTTTTATCAAAACCTAGTTCTTTAGCTAGCTTCAAACGCTCTTCAAGTAAATCTAATCCAGTTACTTCAGCATTAGCTAAGTGGTGTTTAACAACTTGTCCCATGATAAGACCAATAGAGCCAAGTCCAATAATTAAAGCTCTAATACTGGATTGCTTCGTCGCCTGCGGCTCCTCGCAATGACGAATTATGGGTACTCGTTGACTAATAGTTGATCGTTGGCTCAAAGCGCGCTCTGCTGCTTTCAAGCAACACGCCACTGGCTCAGTAAAACTCACTACTTCATCAGTTAAATGTGCAGGTACTTTTAAAACAGTATGCTTTAGATGTCCTTCGCTTAATTCCAAGTACTCACAAAAAGCTCCAGGATTGAAGTTGGTGGATTTGAATTGGGCACATAGGCTTTCTTGTCCGCGTAAACAATAGTCACATTCAAGACAAGGTACATGGTGTGAAGATACTATGCGATCACCTTTTTTTAGATCATAACGCTCGCTCATCTCAGAAGAAATATCATCTATAATTCCCACCATTTCATGACCCAAGATAGCTCCAGCTTTAACCAATCCACGATTGAGTTTTAGCAAATCAGAGCCGCAAACTCCTACTCCTAAAACTTTTACTATGGCATTATTGTTTTTTAAAACTGGTTTAGTAATTTCAGTTATTTGAAGAAAAGAGGTTTGAGTTGAGTCTGGATTGTATACTAGTGCTTTCATTTGTTTTAACTAGAGATGCCAAAGCCTCGATCAACAGTGGGTTTGCTTTGGGCAAGCGCGTTACCTTGAAGTTAACTATACCATTTTCATAAGCAAGTTCTCTATATTGCATTCCTATTTCTTCAAGTGTCTCTATGTGATCACCAACAAAACTTATAGGAACCACAATTAAATTTTTAACACCTAATTTACCTAATCGCTCGATAGCTACGTCTGTGTAAGGCTCTAACCATTTAACTGGTCCGACTCTACTTTGATAAGAGATTGACCATTCTAGTTCATGTAATTCTGAATGAAGCTTTTGTTTGTAAATTCGTAGATTCAAACTATCAGCCAAACGCTGTAAAACTAAACTGACAGAATCTTCTATTTGTTTTTGATATGGATCACCATCTGTTACGTATTTTACTGGTAAGCCATGTGCGCTAAATAAAATATGAGCATCATGCAAGTCATTGATTTCAGCTTCAATGCGACGCGTTATTAGCTCTATAAAGAAAGGGTTATCGTGCCAGGATTCTACATAGCGAATTTTTACTTTATTGCTAAACCCAGTCTCTGAGAAGATCTCCTTGCATTCAATTAAGCTTGAACCGGAAGTAGCCATAGAGTATTGTGGATAAAGTGGTATGACCGTTAGCTCATTTATACCATCTTGTCGCATAACTTCTAGGCTATCTTTAAGAAAAGGGTATGAGTAGCGCATGGCTATATATACTTTATATTCTTCGCCAAGGCGCTTGGTTAGTGCTTTGGCTTGGCATTGGGTTTCAAACAGTATTGGAGATTTGCCACCAATTTTTTCATAACCATGGGCTACTTTATTTGCGCGGCGTGAAGAAATAAATTTAGCTAACGAAGTTTGATAGGGCTTGATCAGTTCTGGTAATTGAATTATATAAGGATCGTTAAAGAGATTAAATAGGAATCCTTCTATCTCTTGCTTGCAGCAAGGTCCACCCATTTGCAATAAAAGTATTCCCTTCATTAATTTCCTAAAGCATCTAGTAACACCGGTAACGCTCTCAGTAAGCAGATTACAACAGTTAAGTATACTACCACTTCAGTCCAGTTGATTCCCAGAAAAGACCAGTGAGGTACTATGATTAGCAAACAAAAACTTAGAGTTTTAAGAGTACCGTAAGCTCCACGCATAAAACGACTAGAGCGCAACCAAGAATTACCTAAAGGTTTGATTTGTTTGCGAGTCAAATAATCTACTATAAGTCCCCTTGCTAAGAAAACAAAGAAAACCCAGAGACCAATTAGGTTTAAGAAAGCAAAAAATAACCAATAAGCAAGCTCAGTAATACGGTCAGCAAGTATATCTATTTTTGCTCCTAAAGGAGTAGCTTGATTGAATTTACGAGCAATGATTCCATCTACTCCATCTAAAGCGATACTAATGATAGTCAAGAGTAAGAAATATATACGATTACCATCTTGCAAAAATTGCCAGAAAGCAAAGCCCATGAGCATTACACGAAATAAAGAAATAAAGTTGGGTATGGTGAAGATACTGTTATTCATAAATTAAGAACCTACTTTTAGATCAGGTCTCAATTTAGCAGCTTCTCCTAAATAAATATGCTTGACTTTTGATTTATCCATATCACTTTGTACTTGGATAAGTATTCTGATACAAAGAGGCAACATTCCTTCTATTTCTGGTTCTTGAGAAGTAAAGAAAGGAACATCAGACCAATTTAACCCCAATCTTATAGCTGCTGATGCGTTGAAGGCAGTTAAATCAGCAGTCATGGTGAGAAATACCATAATAATATTTTCAGGACTAATATTATTTTCTTGGATGATCGTTTTTGCTAGCTCAACAGATGCATGTTTGATTTCTTCAGCACTATTGGCTGTTACTGTAGTGGCTCCGCGAATGGCAATAGGCTGCATAAGGCTAATTCTAGCAAATCAATCTCTATAGTAAACTGTAATAATGATTGATACTAAGTTTATCGGTAAAAAATATCCAGCTATAACTTATGAAGTAGGTAAAGAAAAATTAAATGATTTTTTGATTGCAATTAAAGGGGATAAGAATAAATTTAAAGACATAACGCCACCTACTTTTCCAGTAGTTTATGGTCAAGGATTGCTTTGGCAAGTGCTATTTGATTCTGAGTTGAAATTGAACTTGGCTAAGTTGGTGCATGGGGAACAAGAATTTATTTATCATAAGCCAGTTAGAATTGGTGACACAATTACTACTGAGGCGCATATCTCTAAAATATCTCAAAAAGGTCCACATGATTTTGTGGTTTTAGCAGCTGAATCTAAGAATCAAGTAGGTGAGAAAGTTTGTGACTCGATTTGGACCTTCGTGTTACGTGGCGGTAATGATAAAGATTTCACTTTAAAAGAGAAGCTTGCTGTGAAAGTTATAAGCTTCTTTCCTCCTTGTCCTAGAGCTAAAGCTAAACGTATGAAAGCTTACAAAGCATTAAGCCAGAAAGCTGGTAAGGAGATTGCTTTGGATCGTGCTCAGCAAGACTTAGTTTATTGCGATGCAAATAGTTATCAAGTATTTATTGATAAATATATGCCACAGGTTTATGCCGGAGCCAGTGGAGATTTTAATATTATTCACTTAGATGAAACTTTCGGACGTTCTGTTGGTTTGGGTGGTTACATACTGCATGGTATGGCAACTATGGCACTTGGGGCTAATTTTGCGATGCAAAACGTAGCTGCAGATGCAGTGAAGCGTTATAGGGTAAGATTTTCAGCGCCAGTAAAGCCGTGGGATACGCTCAGCTATTCAGGTTCATGGTCTGGTAAGGAATTGAAATTCAAAGCAGTTAATCAAGCTGGTCAAGAAGTACTTAATTCAGCGGTATTAGAGATTAATTAGTTTCAGCGAGAGGTTCAGTTTCTAATTCTAGAGCTAGGTCTGGAGTCTCTTCAGCTAATTTTTCTTCTATGAACTCTTCATCTTCTTCAAGCTGATAATCTTGTACCTCATCATTGGTGCCAGAGTTTCTATTATTCCTATCGCTACTAAATTTATTTTGAAGTTTTTTAATTTCACTATATGGCATATCTTTTCCGTATACCATGAGCATAGTAGCTAGTGTATCTATGGTAAAAAACGTAAATTCCATAAAAGACTGTTCCTTACCTAGTTCTACAAGTTCATGAACTAGATTAGCTCTATCATCAAACCTATGAGTACTTATGGATTTGAGGTATTCTTCAACTATATTTGGTTTTAATCTTTCTTCACGTTTGTTTAATTCCATAAGCTGTGCAAAGAATTTCTTTCTTAATTTGCCAATTGCATAGAGAATATTTTCATCATTTAAACCTTCTAAGCTTTTATTTATGGAGCCTACTAACATGGATTTGGAGTCCAAAGCTTGTATATATAAGGTTTGTGAAAATTTTTCTCTGTAAGTTGCAGTATCACTTTTGTCAGACGGGAACATCAATTCAGGATTGTCAATGAATAATATATATGGCTTACGTAAATTACTAAATATGCTACATACAGAGTTGTAACTTTCTTTGTTTATTATTTGCCCTATGTCGATATAACCGAAGTTAAAATTTTTCTCCTTGGCAAATGATTTACTGAAATATAATTTTTCAGTTAGATCATCACCTGTGATTAATATGCCACCATAGCTTTTTTCACACTCTTCACCAGTTTTATTACCAGATTGAAAAAACAATGCTTTGAAATCATCGTATTGATTTTTGAATATGCTCGGTACGTAAATTCTATTCTCTTTTATGTTTTGATACTTAAGATCATCTTCAGAGAAGGATTGCACCATAGGCACAATACAAATATTGTTTATTTCAGAGGCTTCTAGTCCGTGTAATCTGCAGATGCCTCTGCGCAAATCGTTTTGCTCATTATCTCTAAGCAAAGTCATGGCATAAACTTCCGAAGGGTTGAGTGCAGTTTTTTCTTCGTTTAACCTTTTAACTAGAGGATTGATAATGTAATGTTGTAGTTTGGGTGAGCTGCAAGCTTCTCGTATGATATTGAAGAAATCATATTGTCCTATATTTCTAATACCTTCTTTCAAGAGATCTTGTAATAGTTGAGAATCTTCTGATTTCACATCGCGATTTCCCAGGATCATGCGTTTTACTTGTTTCTTCAAGCTTTCTAGGACTATTTGTCTAAAGCCCTCACCAGAAAAGGATTCTGCGACTCTAAGAGCATGGATTTTAATAGTGAAAGATTCATCACTATTGTTTAGTAAAGCTATCATCATCCCGATTCCTAATTCCTCAAGTTTAGGTAGAGCATTTACAATGATTATTTTTTTATCATGAGAAGCTTGAGAGCCAGAGGAATTACTTTCTAATTCATCGTTGAGTGTTCTCATGGCATATAACGGATCCATATCAATAAGCACATGAATAGCTTTTTCATAATAGTTAGGAATGCTTTTGTATTCGCCCCATAATCTGCCGTTCTCTTGTAAAAATTTTCCTAGATCTTCCTGAGCATTAAAATCTTTAAAAGCACTCATCACTCCAAGAACTTCCAGTGTTACATAGCCCCAAAACTTGGATGGACCACCAAGATGTTCAGAGAGTAATTTATGAGCTTCTGTTTTTACATCGCGACTTTGAGTGTCAATCCATTTCATCCAATCTTTCTCTGATTTGTGATTGTAGAGATAGAAAATATCTCCTAGAGGATTTTCTACTACTGTCTCAAAATCTGAATAGTATTCAGAATCGGAACTTGATTCAAAGCCAAATAAACTTTTATTGACTATAGCTAAATAAGCTATAGATACTACACCCAGCACCACTAAAATAGCTAGTAAAAATGGATCAGAAGCTAGACCCATTATAAATCACCCCTGTTTGCAAAATTTTGTGCGTCTAGTTTTTCAAATTCACTTGATTCGATTAATTGTCCGTGTACTAATAATGATGCTCTAAAATATTTGGTTAGAAATTTTTCAAATTCAAAGGGACTCATTTCTGAACTTGGTTTTAGTATTTGAAACTGTTCCCATTTATCAGCTTCACGTCCAGCTTGTAATGATCCGAGCTTGTTCATTAACACACTATTCTTATGGGCTTCTGTACAAATTGAGATTTGCACTGCTAGAGGTAATAGTGACTTTAATTCGGCATTTGAACATAATGTAGAGCAGCCTTCTTCATTGATATCAGCTTCCTCTGATACGCTGCTGGTCATATAAACCATTTTATCTGTTAGCAATTGTTTGAGACTTTTAGAAAAGCTATCATGAGAATTTTTCAGTAATGGTGCAGCACCATCTAGATATATTAAGCAAGGCTTATGATCGTTGATAGTATCATTAAATTCTTTAGCTGCTACTGCTGAGCTAATTAGATCTTCATATGCTCCATAAATAAAAGAAAGTTTTTTATCAGCAGCTAAAGCTCTGGCTACATAAAGCTTTTCATTATTGGCATTACCGCTGAATAAAATACCACCATTATGACCATCCTTGCGCTTGGCGATAATTTCTTTCAATGCATTTTTAGCTTGTTCAAATTCATTATTTATTTCTTTAGGAATGGCAAAAGCTTTGGTCTTAGATTCATATGATGCAGTAGATTTATCAAAGCTGTCTATTTTGTTGGGATCAGCGTAAAAACATAAACTTTTTTCTTCTGCTGTTAATTTACGTACGGCAGCAAGTGTGTTGGCAATTTGGTTTTGCTCATCAGTAGCAAGATTGATAAGCATATATAGATTTTCTGGAGAAAACTCATCAACGCTGCTTTTTATGATTAAATCTAAAGATCTTATAGCAGTTTTTGCCAAATGCGGACAGGTACAGCATTTGACAATCAGATCAAAAGTTTCTTCATCCATTTTGTGAGTTGCTAAATTAAATAACTGTTCAAAAATTTTAGTATCATCATTACTCATTTCTCTGTCTGGATGCATTGCAAATTCTTTTATTGCATCGACAAACGCTCTATGTGCTTCTTCCTTACTTCTTGTAGTTTCTGCAATATTAACAGCATGACTTCTTACTTTATAAGTTTCTTTACTTTCAACAAATATTTTGGTGAATAGAGCGGAGATGTCATCTTCCTCATCAAAGGCTTTAAACGAGTTGATTATACAGATAGTCACATTTTCATTATCTATAGGTCGTTTTTCTATTTCTTCTTTAAGAATACTTTTAGCGGATTCAGGATCTAATCTAATAATGCTCTCGCAAGCAGCCTCGTAACATTGCTCAGAGATAACATATTTTTTCCACATCTTCTTGCAAGTTTTAAGTACTATGCGTAGTGTTTTATTCATCTCGCTATCTTCAAAAGCAGCTACTATCTTTATTGCTTCTGGAGTGATAGCACCCCAATTGGCAGGTTCACCACTGATATGATCTAATAGTTGATTCTTGGCAATCATTAATGATTCACCACCTTCCGCGATAGTGGCATCAGCCCATTCTTGAGCGTTTTTGTGACGATAGTTATAGAAGATCTCTCCTAGCGAACCATAGTTTTTCTTGCCACCTAAAAATCTATCGAGATTTAATTTCTCCGATAAAGATTTGAGTGTCTCGCTAATATAGTTGTAACAAGCTACTATTAGTACCCCAAGCACTATGACTGCAATTAAGATGTTGATTAATAGTGACATCTATTAGTGTCCACCTCCATGTCCGCCACCGCCACCGTGACCACTGGCATCAGCAGGTTTGGCTTCTGGTGCTGCTGCTTCATGTCCGCCGCCATCCTCAGCTTTCACTGGATTACGCTTTCTGTAAGCTTCACGCTCTTTCTTGCGTTTCAATTCTTCTAAAGTTAGAGGGCCTTCACGCTTGCCAGCTGTTTTTTCACCATATTCTTTAGCATTGAATTCACCTTTTTGTTTCAATTGTGCTTCCATTTGTTGTTCGGCTTTAACTAGCTTGCCTAGATCGTCTTTAGCATCAATATATTGAGGTTTGAGTTTTTCTAATTCTCCTTCTTGAAGCAGTAATAAAGTAATTCTTCTATTGTTTGGAGAAAGCGCTACATCAGGATCTTTAGGTTGAGTATCGGCATAACCTTCTACGCGAGCGAATCTGCTCTTGTTTACACCACCATAAATCAGACGGGTTTTGACTGCGATCGCTCTATCTGTTGATAAATTCCAATTATCATAGTTACCGTAATTGAATTGTTTACCATCAGTATGACCAGCAACTATGATAGGACAAATTTTGTCTTTTAATATATTAGAAATTTTGTCTATGATAGTTGTAGACTGTTCTGTGAGTGCCGCTGAACCAGATCTGAAACTTTCCATAGTTTCATCATCTTTGATCTCAACAAGAATACCGTTCTCTACTAAATTGAACTCTACTTTGTTTAAGAGATCTTCATCAGAAGACATCTCTAGTTGATCTTTTAATTCTTGCTGCATTTTTTTCTGAACTTCACGTTTGTTTTGTCCATCAAGTATCAGTTTTTGGAATTCTAAGAAACTGTCACCACCTTCAAGTTTTCCTTTATTACCAGGTCTAGTAGCACCACCAAAAATAAATACGTTTCCATCTAGGGGTCCAGTTTGTGTTGGTTGTTTGAAATAACTAGATATGGCCGACTTGGCACTAGGATCAACGTTGATCAGCCACAATAACAAGAAAAGACACATCATCGCTGTTACGAAGTCAGCGTAAGCTACTTTCCATGCGCCACCATGAGCAGCGGCATGTCCACTTTTTTTGATAATCTTCTTTACGATTATTGGCTCTTCGTTTTCAGTTGCTTTTTCAGCCATTTATTTTTGCTCCATTGTTCTTTATTCCTTTTTACATCTAGGCCGTTTAGTGGAGACTCCTAGTACTTTTAGGTGATTTTTTAAAGAGCCCTTTAGCTCGGACTTATTACTGCCGATTAATTTCTATGGTGAATCTCTTGTGGTGGATAAGTCATAAGATAAGAGAGGTAATTAGTGAATAATTTAAATCTGACTAAAACTCCAGTTTCTGGTGAAAGCAAAAAGTTCTTGAAGAACGTTGTTAACACGGCAAGCCCAATGCAGTTAATAGTCTTGCTTTATGAAGGTTGTATGCAGTGGTTGCATATGGCTAAGCAAGAACTCAAAAAAAACAAAGCTGAAAAAGCGCCAAACTGGTCAAATTATTCTAACTATATGGGCATGGCGATGGAGATCCTGACTCACTTGCAGGACAGTCTTGACTATAAACAGTCTAGAGCATTTTGTGAGCAAATGTTTTCTCTCTATGATTTTATGAAAACAAACTTAGCAAAAGCTAATGCTAAGAAAGAAGAAAAACCTATTGATGATGTTGTAGTTCTTCTCAAGGATCTTAAAGATACTTGGAAAGAAGCAATGAAAAAACAAGCTTAATTTGTTCTGCCTTACAATATTGATATGCTTCAGCTGAAGAATATCAATAAATCTTTTGGCACTAATAAAGTACTCAATGATATTAATCTTGAAATTCAAGATGGAGAGTTTGTTGTTTTAGTTGGTCCTAGCGGTTGTGGCAAGAGCACCCTAATACGCATCATTGCTGGTTTAGAAAGCCAAGACAGTGGCAAGATCATTTATAACGGTAATGAAATTCAAGAGCTAGCACCTAAAGATAGAAAGCTTGCAATGGTGTTTCAGAATTATGCTTTGTATCCGCATAAAACAGTCTATGACAATATTGCTTTCCCTTTAAAAATTTCTGGTGAAGCTAAATCTGTAATTGAAACTAGAGTTCAGGAAATAGCAACCAAACTGTCTTTAGTTGACTATTTGAAACGTAAGCCTAAAGAGCTTTCTGGAGGACAGAGGCAGAGAGTTGCACTCGCGCGTGCCATGGCAAAAAATCCTGAGATATTTTTATTGGATGAACCTTTGAGTAATTTGGATGCTAAGTTGCGTATGCAAATGCGCCATGAATTATTTAAGATGCATAAAGAATCCAACTCTACTTTTATTTACGTAACGCATGATCAAGTGGAAGCTTTAAGTCTTGGCGATAGGATAGTAGTAATGAAGGATGGTGTTATACAGCAAACTGGAACACCAAGTGAGATTTATAATCATCCGGCAAATACTTTTGTGGCAAGTTTTATCGGTTCACCTGGAATGAATCTCCTCGAACTAAATTGCAGCGATCAACAGGTCGGCATTAGACCGGAGTTTTTTACCTTGGAACCAGTTAATACGGAATCTGCCAAGCTTGAAATAGTTTTACAGAATATGGAGATGTTAGGTCAGGAATATCTTATTTATGGTTTATTAGAAAAATCTTATTCTCGGTCTGGACTCACAACTGAGCAATTAGTACTAGCAAAAGTTCAAAATAGTCCGTTATCACGTAAAATCCACAGTGAGTTTTTTCATTTAGGTAAAAAACTCGTATTGTCTTTATATTATCAGAGAAATATGCTATCTTATTTTAATAAACTCAACGGCGAGAATTTGTTGCATTTATCTGAGAATGCATCATAATAGAGATTAATATGAACAATGATCCCTTCATCTCTCGCCAAATCGATTTAAACCTAGATATAGGTCAAGGCTTTGCCGAGTATTTTGCTGAAAAGGATTTATTACCATTTGCAACTTCAGTTAATATTTCAACTGGAGCACATACCGGAGAACCCGCTCAAATAGACAAGGCTATAGGTGCTTGTAAAGATTATCCAGATTTAGCAATTGGCGCTTTAATTTCTTATCCAGATATTTTGGGTTATGGAATGCGTAAGATTCAACTAACTAATGAAGAGTTGAGAGCCACTATTATTGCTCAACTTGGTGCATTATCAGCTTTGGCAAAAACTCATAATTATGAACTTCAGCATGTAAGAGCGCATGGTTACTTATATCAACAGTTAGCTACTAATTACTCTGTTGCTGAGACTGTTGCTAAAGCAGTTCAAGAGTTTAGTAAGTGGTTTATTTTAGTAGGTCCTTCTAGCCCAATACTTCAAGAAGTAGGCTCGTGGACTAATGTGAGAGTAGCTTCAGAAGCGCGTGTTGATCATCGTTATAAGGCAGATGGCCAACAACTTCCGTTTGACTTTGATAAAGATTCTAATTTGGATATAGATGTAGTGGCTCAAAGAGCGAGGGATTTGGTCTATAAATCTGTGGTCAAATTAGAAGATGGCAATGAAGTTGATGTTAAATTTGATACCATCCACTTACCATCAAGGCTAAGAAATTCTCTAGAAATAGCTAAATTAGTGCGCGGAATGGTACTTAAACCACTACCTTTAAAGACAGTGGATTATGAGCCATATCTTTCGGAATTTATTTAATTGTTTTTCCGGAGAATTGTGATAAAATAATAGATAGCGGCTTGAGGGATAACACCCAGCAATAAAGTGAGATAAGAGGGACATATGAGAGAAGAATCAGTTAAAGAGCAAGTAGAAAAGTATATAGAATCTTTGGAGAAAGATAATGATACTGTAAAGGCCTATAGATTGGACCTTGAGAAATTTGTAGCAGCATTTGGCGAGCGCAAACCAACTGAAATTAAATCAACAGAATTAAAGACTTACCTTGATGCATTGACCACTAGAAGTTCTAAGCGTGTTAGTGTTTCAACGCAAAACAGACATTACGCAACTATCAGCTGCTTTTTTAATTGGTTGATTAAACAATCAAAATTAATTGAGAATCCAATTAAGAATGTTCCAAGACGTAGACCTAATAAGGATCTTGGGGAGATTAACTCTAAAGACATTATCAGATATTTAGACAAAGAAATGGTTGCTCAGATTATGGCTAACGCTAAAACTATCAGAGAAGAATTTTTATTCGATCTTCTTTACTCTAGTGGTTTGAGAATCTCTGAAGCACTAGCTCTTAATGTACAAGATATTCGTAACGGAGTAATTCAAATCCGTGCAGGTAAAGGTAACAGAGCAAGAGTTACTTATATGTCTAAGCACACTGAAAAACTTTTCAGAAAGTATCTAGAGAAGAGAGTTCCAGACCGTTCAGTACTTTTCAAAGCACAGAACATTGAGCAGGCTCAAGCTTTAAGAAACGAAGGTTCATTATTTACTACTAATAATGGTACTCGCCTTGGTTATCACAGAGCAAATCAACTCTTCAAGCAAGCTGCAAGAAACATGAAGAACCCTGACAATGCTCCTTTAACTATTCACCAACTTAGACACACTTTCTGTACAGAAAGAGTTGGTCATATAGACATCAGAGTATTACAGAAACTTGCTGGTCACAGCGATATCAGAACGACACTTAGATACGCTAAGGTTGCTGATAAAGTAGCTAGAGAACAATTTGATAAGTTCGATAGAGAAAGAACAGCTGGTTTTGATGACAAGGGTGATTTCAAACTTCCTACTCAAGAAGATTTCGAAAGAGCTGCTGCATTAGTTTAATACCACGCTTCGACGTTACTCCGTTCCGTTCCACTTCTGAAGATAAGTTGCTGTAAATGATAGCAATATTATCCTTTTGTTCTCAAGGATATTTTCAGTTTTGAAGGAACTACCTAGCGGGTATGATGAACTTGAGTGCGTAATAAGCAACTGATTATCATACCTGGTTCATGTTCGACCAAATCAAATTGGCTTGATCAGATTTTGCATTTTACTGCTCATGGTTATGATGTAAAGTTTCTTGATTTAGATGCTCATAAATATCGTACCTTAGTAGAATGTGCTTCTAGTCTTTTCACCAAATTAAAATATGCAATTCAACAAACTCCGGAGAACGTTGAGTTTGATGTAGAAGAATTGTTTGAGGACTTGGATGCGGCTCCTGATAGAGTGATTTTGGCTCATTCAATGGGCGCAATGCTACTGTTGAAGATACTTTCAGAGCCTAAGCTATTTGCTGGTCAAGATGCAGAAACCTACAGGGCAATACAGAACTCGCGCATATTTTTCTTGCAGGTTCCTTTACATGTCAATAAAACTATATTAGCTATTATGAATGTAGTTAAATATCTAACTTATCCTTTTTTCTTTGTTTATAACTGGTTGTTTTTTAGACCGTTTGACTTTATTTTAGTGAATTTGAAGCATGGGATTCAGCATTTACTTGAACCTTTACGTAGTATCTTAGGTTTACCATTGAATATTTTACTGATGACCAATTCTTTTTTAGGAGCCACATTGGGAGAGCTTTTCAACTTGGTTAACTATTACAAACACTGGAGCGAGTTTTCTTTGGAAGGATTTTTTGCTGCTAAAAATCAAGCAATGTTTGATCAAGCTATGATGCAAAGTGCAAGCAACACTATTCATAGATTTGATATCAGGGCAGCTAAGCATTATCACTTTACTGTTGGGCATCCTGATATATTTTGTGATAATGATTTGGCGATAAAATTTGCTAGTGAATTGGGCGCTAATGTACTTGAGTTAAATATGGGCTTTCACAATCCACAACATATGTTTTGGACTCAAGAGATTTTACATAGAGAAATTAAACAGTAGCTTTGCTTTTTTCTTCAAGTTCAAGGCGTTTTTCTTCACGATAGATAAAATAGTAAGCTATGAAGCTTACTACACATAGAATCGTCCCTGTTATAGCAATTATTTCCATTATATGTGCCCCTCTTTTTTTGTATCTTTAGGATGAATAATCCAGCCCATATATCCAATTATAATTATAACTAAAATTGAATAGTTAAATATATACCAATCAAATTGGTTGTTGTTCAGCATATATGCTGCAAAAATACTTACAAACATTATTTTACTAGCATCAAGTAATGTTTTAGCAAGTAATTCTCTTTTCTTATCCATAGAGAATCCTCCATGGATAAGTATTCTACACCGTGAAATTTCATTAACGTGTATGATACGTTCTTACATCGCGACGATGCTGTAACCGCAATCTACGTGAAGTACTTCACCTGTAATGCCGCCAGAGAGCGAGCTTGCAAGGAATAGTGCAGTACCTGCAACTTCTTCTACTAGTACGTTGCGCTTAAGAGGAGCTTTGTCTGCGTGATGTTTCAGCATGCTTGTGAAGTCCGCAATTCCTCTTGCTGCCAAGGTTTTAACTGGACCAGCAGAAATGCCATTCACGCGAATATTGTCAGGACCAAGATCGTAACTAAGGTATCTTACTCCTGCTTCTAGAGCGGCTTTGGCAACTCCCATCATATTATAGTTTGGTACAACTTTTTCTGCGCCTAAATAAGTGAGAGTGATAATTGAACCACCACCAGCTGCTTGCATTAGTGGACGTGCTTTGCGAGACATCGCAGCAAGTGAGTAAGCAGAAACATCTTGAGCGATTTGATAGTGCTCGCGTAGTGTGTCTACGTAACCACCTTGTAAGGTTTCGCGTGGTGCAAACGCTAGACAGTGAACTAAAATATCTAATTTACCGTTAACTTTTTGCGCTACAAATTCAAATGCTTTATCAAGACTCTCGTCGCTGCTCGCGTCAAGCTCTACTAAAGTTGGATTGTCGATAACTCCTTCGACAGTTTTCTCAACTTCTGGTTTAAGTCTTTCGTTTTGATAACTAAAAATCACTTCTGCGCCAGCAGCATTAAGTGCTTGTGCTATACCCCAAGCAATACTACGTTTGTTAGCTACGCCTGATACCAAGGCTTTTTTACCTTTAAGGATTTTAGGGTATTCCATTGCTAGTTTCTCTTCTGTTAAATTTTCAGTCATAGGCTTATATGTTAACATCTTTAGAAAAGTAAATAAAATCCCTAATCATGCCCTATTAATGCTAGTTTCAGGGTAGCAATTTTGATTAAAAAATTTTAAAAAGCACCTTCTTCATTATAACGATCACCTTGATTGTAGTGATGATTATATGGGCTTGTGTTTATTGACGCATAAATACTAACTTTATCATTGCTTTCTAATTCAGAGATAAAGCTCATGGCTTGTTCCTCCCAGTTGGGTTGTTCTTTTCCCGTGTTATTATATTTTATTCTTGTTAAGCTCTTGTAGTCTTGACTATTGAGCATCACAAGTTTTACTCTTGGATCAACTGCTATAAGAGCTGCATGCGTCTGATCCAGACGGCTATCACCACAGTGATCGCTTAGGCATTGTTCTGCTTCTGTTTGCATCTTAGGGTTTATGATTAGCCTACGCTCACCTATTAAGTCAGCATTTCCGGCTAGGATAAGTGGGGTTTCTGCTAGTTTAGTAGTTGGTGTAGAGTTTAGCGTTGTTTGTGAAATGGAATTCCAACTCTTAATCAATGAATTAAGACTTTTTATAGCTGATTGTATTCCTGTAACACCAATCAATTGCCTTGCCATTCCTGTGAATTTACTCAGCGTGTTTGCTAGAAACTCTCCCATATTGAATTTTCCCTCCCACTGATTAGAAGTATTCATTTTATCGAGAACCAGGTGCGGGGCTCTCTGACTTACTTCATGTAGTCTTCTTAATTCTTTATGAATCTCAGTGGAATCCAGGGGAGTGCCGGGATTATAAGGATCAAAAGTCAATAAGTCAGATAAAAAAGGGAAGTTAACAATGGGAGCACCTGTCTGTCCCCCGTAATGAGGTGAACGTAATGATATAAGGGGGGGGCAAAGATGATGTGATGTGGCAAGGCTCATGTTTCATATAATATACTATTTGATGATAGAAATCAAGGGGGATTTTAGGTTAAGACCCTCCCCTAATTTGCAATACGTATATAGTATAATCATGGCTGACCTCTAATAGGTCAATATTAATGACGCCTCACCTACGGTTCGGCGTCGTCCCTCGTGTCGGCGAATATCTCGAAGCAAGCTTCAGTGTATTCGCCTCTACTCGGAATAAAAACAATGGTAAATGGGGTAAAAGCTGCACCTATCGGCCTGGGTTCTAAACGTTTGGAGCCTGGATTAAGCGCGGTTTTGGACACAGAAAAGAAGGAAATAGACACTCAGAGATCAGTTTCTAATGATGATAAGAATTTTGATATTCATAAAGAAGCATTAAGTGCTGAAATACCGCGGACTGCACCTAAAATTCCGAATAAACCTAATCAAAATCCACTAAGAAATTTTATTCGTAATATTATGCCGCTTGGAGCTTACAGTATATCTTCTGTAGCGCATTTGCTTACTGCAGGTATTTTAGAGCTGGGTAATTTTTCTGAATCAACCAAAAAAGCTTGGACTCAGAATGCAACTAGGTTTACTAAGCTGATTAATTCTTTGGTTTATGCAGATCTTGCACAGGAAGCGCTTAAGAAGGGTTATGCGTTTGAATTTTTAGGTAGGGTGGCTGAGCCCATAATGAACACGTTTGTGGATCTCAATCACTATCACCTTTTCAGGGCTTTTAGTTCGGCATTGAATCAATTACATTCTATTAATTTGCCGCGAGTGAAAGAAGGCACTTCAATTTGGCATAACTTTATTGATAACTTAGAAGCGTCTAAGGATTTCTTTATGGAAGTTTGGACTAGTAAGGGTGGCAAGATTAATGAAAAATTTGGTGGTGGTCCGAAGGATAAAGGTCATACTTTGGCACTTGCTTCTCATGCTCAGATATTTATCGGTGTCCTTGCTTTGTTGAATGGTATTCAACGTAATTTGGCAAACAGAATTTTAGGAATTGCACGTAATGTGGTTGGTGTCATGGCGGATATCGGATTATTGTTTGAAAAAGATTTCTCTGCAAAACGTACTGGTTTATTCTTCCTCTTCCATGCTGTGGGAGATACGGTTAAGCGATTCCTGCCTAATAAATTACAAGATGTAGTTGACAACGCTATTATGCCGTTCTATAACGGTGCACTTTATTACTTTGGAATTATGGGTAGACGCCAGAATGATGGAGTTTATGTAACTCACTCAGGTCCGCATAATGTGCATTTGGAACCTGAGAAGAAAGCAGAACCTGCTCGCAGAGCTTTATTCAAGCAGGCTCCAGCAGCGGCGACTGTGGCGTAAACAAAATAGCATTAAAAACCCTCTTGAAAAATCCAAATAAAAATTCTATATGAGAAGAGGGTGTTAAACCCCGCTTCTAGACTAGGCTTTAACATAAATTCTCAGAGGACTTTTGACCCCTTTCATTTTGTTTATTGATGCGATAACCTAGTCATACTACTTAAGGATATGAGTTATTTACCAGAGTTCATTAGATATAGAGTAAATTGTGGATTTGCATTAGGAATAATGCTTATTACTCCGCTAGCGACTTTGATTTTAAATTTACTTACTTTTGACGTCAAATGGTATGAGAGTTACAATTGCCTTGTCATTATTACTGATATTGTTCTTTCAGGAGCAGGTTTTATGATAGTGATATATACCCATGATTATTTAACAGAGAAGGAGTTAAAATATGCCAAACTTTACAATGCATGAATGGGATTTAATAGCTTCTATTATAATGATTATTCCTGCAGTCTATTATTTTTATAGACTTCTTGACAAGCATTTGCTTGGAGAAATTTTCGATATGATGAGAAACAATAAACTGTAAGTTCTCGGAATAATTATGGAATTACCGACAAAAGTTATCCACTTAAATATTATTCTCCTAAAATATGGTTTTCTTCTCAAGTAAGGTTAAACTGGGTTGAGGCTGATTTATGAAGATTATTAAGGTTATCGGCGGAGGACTTGCAGGCACAGAATGTGCTTGGCAATTGGCTCAGGGCATAGAGAAATATAATTTACCTTATAAAATACAGTTATGGGAAATGCGTCCTAGGGTTAAAACTCCTGCGCATCATACTGATAATTTAGCAGAGTTGGTTTGTTCTAATTCATTAGGTTCAGAGTTGCTTACCACAGCTCGTGGAGTTTTAATTCATGAGATGATGAAATTCGATTCGCTAATCATTGGTGCTGCTAAAGCTGCTCAGGTACCTGCAGGGCAAGCACTTGCAGTAGACAGAGATATATTTGCAAAGGTAATCACTGAGAAGATTTCAAGTCATGCTTGTATTGAAATTATTCGAGAAGAGTTTACAGAAGATTTATTGCAATATTTAGATAAAGATGACTATATAGTTATTGCTTCTGGACCTTTGACTTCACCAATATTTGCAGAGCAAATACAGAAGTTATTGGCTTCACAAACTAGCGATAACAAATCAGCTTTTCTCCACTTCTTCGATGCTGCTGCTCCTATAGTTGAAGCTGATTCTATTAATATGGAGCTGGCTTTCAAAGCCTCTCGTTATGGCAAAGAAAGTTCAATGGTAGATCTTGAACGTTCCGAGGAAGGGGACTATATTAATTGTCCGTTTTATTCTCAAGAAGAGTTTGATAAATTTTATGAGGCTTTGATTAGTGCTGAGCGTGCGCCATTGAAGGACTTTGAAAAAGAAACAGCAAGGTTTTTTAATGGTTGTATGCCTATTGAAAAAATTGCCGAACAAGGCAAGAAGACTTTATGCTTTGGACCTATGAAACCAGTAGGTTTACGCGATCCGCGAAACCCAGAGCGCAAGCCTGTTGCTGTCGTGCAGCTTAGACAGGACAATGTAGCAGGTTCACTTTATAACATAGTAGGATTTCAAACTAATCTTAAATGGGGTGAGCAGAAGCGAGTATTCTCGATGATACCTGGATTAGAGAATTTAGAAATAGTACGTTACGGAGTAATGCACCAGAATATTTTTATTAACTCGCCATTGTTTTTGAATGAGGATCTAAGTTTGAAGTCTAAGAGATCCTTACGCGCCTGCGGCGCTCAGGATGACAGGTCCCATATTTACTTTGCCGGACAAATCACTGGTGTAGAGGGTTACACAGAAAGCGCAGGTACTGGGATAGTTGTAGCAAGGTCAGTTATCAATAGAATCAATTCATCGACGATATCCATACTCCCGCAAGAAACCATGCTTGGGGCGCTTACTCATTATGTCGCTAATGCTGATCCAAAGCATTTTCAACCAATTAATTCTAATTGGGGGATCATTAACACTGACCCGGAGAATTTAGAGAAAAAATATCGTAAGGATAAGCGACTTAGGCAACAGTGGCTCGCAGAGCGGGCACTAGCCTTGCATCCTTGTACTTATCCTTAAAAGTATGATCAGCCATGGTATTAGTCGGTTGGGTGTAGAAGTAATTTGCTACTGAAGAAATACCTTGAACAAAATGACTTATAGTTCTAGCTCGTTCTTTATTGCTTACTGTTTGAACTATATCTAAAACGTGAATAATGATATATAGAGCACCTGAGATTAAGTAATTAACGTCTCCGTGCAAGATCTTAGCAATATCACAAACTGCTCCACCAACGTTTCTTATTAAAGAACCCATTGCTTTAAAAGTTTTATTCCCTGCACCCAGAGCCATTCCTATAAGTCCACCAAAGAGATTCATGTTGCCGCCAAGGTACATTAGATGCGTATCTTCGTTATGGCGAATTTTTTTCCAGGCTTCCTTGGTAAATAATTCTTTGCCCATCTGTTTATAAGTTTCCCATTGTTGTTTCAGGTTACCCCAGAAATCTTTTTCATTAGTAATGCGTGGGTGATGAGCAGTACTCAGCATGGTAGTCCCACTGATAAGACCTACCGCTAGAAACGTGTTCTCAAGCGAAACCCATGGGATTACGGCTGGTAATAATCCTTTAGAAATACTGTCCAAAGAATTATTTGATTTATAAGCAGTGATGGATTTACCACCGTAATTTAAAAAATTAACTAGTTTAGAAAACTTTTGTGCGTTCTCATCTAAAAATTTTCCTACCGAATTAGGTAGTAAGTTACTTATTCTTGATAGCCCCGCAAGTATATGAAGCACGCACGCTGCGCTGTATCCATAGATAGGTGCTAAATCTCGAATAAAACTATGTTGTTTAGCAGGGTTTGCTGTAGCTGGACTAGCTACCTCTGTTTTAAGCTCATTATTCGTTGCTTGCGTTTCAGGAACACCCTCAGAACTGTTTAAGGCTTGCATAATTTTTTCATTACGCAATTGTTCTTCTAAATATTTTTTTGGATCAGGTTGGTTTTGAATTTTGTTTTCATTGGCCAAGTTAGTGTTAGCCGCTGGATTAAAAGTGGCAGGATTTAAGCTTGGTTTAGTCGCAAGTGTTTGCATAGCTTAGCGATACGTAATACTTAATTGTAGCGGAATTTCGTAAATAGTGTTGATTTGTAAGGATTTTTACCTAATAAAATACCCAATATTTAGCTTTTCATTGTTTTTATAAGGAACAGGATTTAGAGGAATAAGGTCTTTTTATGTAAGATGAACCTTATGACAGAAGATTTTCGTATTGAAAAAGACACTATGGGTGAGATGCGCGTCCCTAATGATAAATATTATGGTTGCCAAACGGCTCGCTCGCTAACTAATTTTAAAATTTGTGCTGGCAAGGACACTATGCCGATAGAAGTGATTAGAGCGTTTGGAGTTTTAAAGAAAGCAGCAGCATTAGTGAATGCTGATCTAGGATTGCTTGCTAAAGACAAAGCCGAATTAATTTCACGAGCAGCAGATGAAGTAATTGCTGGCAAGTTAGATGATCATTTTCCGCTAGTGATCTGGCAAACAGGTTCGGGTACTCAATCGAATATGAACGTCAATGAAACCATCTCTAATAGAGCAATTGAGATGGCTGGTGGTGAGATGGGTTCTAAGAAACCAATTCATCCTAATGATGATGTAAATAAATCTCAATCATCTAATGATACTTTCCCAACAGCAATGCATATCGCTGCAGTAGGTTTTACTCTGAGTCGCTTGGTACCTGCTGTATCTAAATTGCGTGATGCGTTGAACGCTAAATCAGTAGCGTTTGAGAACATAGTGAAAATTGGACGCACACATTTGATGGATGCAACTCCATTAACTTTAGGGCAGGAGTTCTCTGGTTATACTCAGCAACTTACTAAATCTTTAGGACGTATTGATGCAGTATTGCCAGATCTAATGGAACTGGCTCTAGGAGGCACTGCTGTGGGCACTGGTTTAAATACTCACCCAGAGTTTGCAGTACGTACTGCTAAGAAGATTGCAGAGATTACTGGTTATAAGTTTGTGACTGCTCCAAATAAATTTGAAGCACTTGCAACTCATGATGCTTTAGTAATGGCACATGGGGCACTTAAGACGCTTGCAGTAAGTTTGATGAAGGTTGCTAATGATATTCGTTTATTAGGTTCTGGTCCTCGTTGTGGTATCGGTGAATTGAATCTTCCAGAAAATGAACCTGGATCATCGATTATGCCAGGCAAGGTTAATCCTACGCAAAGCGAGGCTATGACTATGGTCTGCGCGCAAGTGATGGGTAATGATGTGGCGGTAAACATTGGTGGTTCTAACGGACATTTTGAATTGAATGTGTTTAAGCCACTAATAATTTATAACTACTTACATTCAGCACGTTTGCTTGCTGATGCTTGTGAATCATTCACTGAGAACTGTGTAATAGGTATCGAAGCTAATGAAGCTAACTGTAAAAAGAATTTAGAGAATTCTTTGATGTTAGTAACAGCTTTAAATACTCATATCGGTTATGATAACGCTGCTAAGATCGCTAAGAACGCTCATGCTAAAGGTCTTACTCTACGCCAATCAGCTCTAGAATTGAGTTTGCTTACCAATGAACAATTTGATCAATGGGTTAAAGCAGAGGATATGTTGGGGCCTAGTAATTGAAGCCAGTCTTCACTAAAGCAATTGTTATTAGCATTATTTTTTTGCTTATAGCTTTTTCTTTTGCTGCATTCTGGTATTGGAAAAGTGATAAGGCGCATTTAGAGATACCTTCTTTATTTGCTGCTAATAGTGTTTTACAAAGAAATAAACCTGTCAAAATTTTTGGTAAAGGTAAGCCATGTAGAACTGTTACCGTGGAGATTGCTGGCAATAAAGCTCAATCTCAGATTGGATTTGATGGACTTTGGCTAGTTACTTTAGCTCCAATGCAAGCTGGTGGTCCTTATTTATTAAAAGTTAGTAGCGCTAATGAAGTTGTAGTTAGTGAACCCGTTTATATTGGTGATGTTTGGTTTGCGCTTGGACAGTCTAACATGGCTTGGTACGTAGACTCTTCTGACAACGCACAAACAAATATAAATCAAGCTGATCAATTCCGTAATAAGATTTTTTGGTTTGAATCTTCAGCCATTCAAAGCGCTGAGCCTAGAACAGCTTTTGATCCTAATATTGGTAATTGGATTACTATTGATAGTCATAACGTCAAACAGTTATCAGCAGTGGCTTATAGCTTTGCTAGGGAGATATATAAAGATCAACAGGTGCCAATAGGGATTATTCAATCTAACTATGGCAACACCAAAATTAATTCATGGATGAGTAAGGAAAATTTACTTTCAATAGAACGTTACAAGGATGTTTACCAGCGTACTATCGCACGATACTCAGCTGATAATTTACTCTGGTATGCTTCGGGTTTTAAACTTCATCGTAAAAATCCAACCCTTGAAGAAAATTTCGAGTTGCGTATTGGTAGTGGCACTTTACCCGGATACACAATTTGGTTTAATAATTACAAACTAATTAGCACCGATTTTAGTCAAGCAAACCTAATTCCTCTAAGACTTTTAGCTGAGCATAATATTATTTCAGTGAGAGTCTCTGCTAAAGGATTGAACGAAGCACAAATAAAACTTATTGATGATGATTTGCGCAAAACTACGCTTTATATTGACGATAAAATCATTCCTATTGTTAATTGGAGCCGCGATTTAGTTCCTAGTAGTGATTTGCCCTCAGTTTTTTATAATTCAATGATCGGTCCTTTTATTCCTTATACTATTAATGGCATTCTTTGGTATCAAGGTGAATCTGATGTTCCAGAATATCAGCACTACTCTATTTTATTTGCAAACTTTATAAATGATCTGCGTGCTAAGTGGCAGGATAAATTGCCAGTTTTTTATGTGCAATTACATTCTTATAAATCTCCTACACAGCAAGAATTATTACCAAGATTTAGGGAGGTCCAAGATCAGCTCAGTAAGCTAATCCCAGAGGCTTATATGGTGACCGCTGTTGATCTATCTAATCCTTTTGGTGATATTCATTCACCTACTAAAGATTCAGTAGGTGAGCGCTTGGCGTTAGCGGTTCGCAAACATTTTTATAATCAAGTAGATATTAAATACACGGGTCCAACTTTTAGTAAAATCGAAAAACAAGGAAATATTATCGTCGTGTATTTTGATTCCGTGCAAGGAAATTTATTACTCAATGATAAATCTAATTTAGTGCAAGGATTCACTATTGCAGGAGAGGATAAAAAATTCTATCCTGCTACTGCAAAATTAAAATTGAATACAGTTGAGTTAAGTGCTCCTGAAGTATCTAATCCAGTAGCTGTAAGATATGCTTGGTCTGATATGCAAACCTTAAATTTGACTGACAGCTCAGGTTTACCGATCTATCCTTTCCGTACTGATGCTTGGTAATTATTCGTCAATTTTAATCTTAGGTATTTCTTTGTTATGGTAGAATTTTCGAATTGCGCAAACTCATGCGGAAGTAGCTCAATTGGTAGAGTACCTGCCTTCCAAGCAGGCTGTTGCGGGTTCGAGCCCCGTCTTCCGCTCCATTAACAAAGTGTTGCGATCGGCTCAAGCCCCGTCTTCCGCTCCATTAACAAAGTGTTGCGATCGGCTCAAGCCCCGTCTTCCGCTCCATTAACAAAGTGTTGCGACCTTTTATTAATGAAATTGCTGACGCAATTTCAAATAGCCCCGTCTTCCGCATTAACAGTCATATTAAATAAGTTAATACTAGACAATATTGATAATTCCTTAATGCGTAAATTGCACTATGTACTTTTTCAAAATTCTGCTAATATATCTTCATTATGAAAAAACTTATTAATCTATCTCTATTAGCTGTTCTTTGTTTCACATTAGCATCTTGCTGCTCTACTTGTAAGAAAGAAGAAGCTCCTGCTGATGAAACAACAACTGAAGCGCCTGTTGCTGAAGAAGCACCTGCTGCTGAAGAAGCACCTGCTGCTGAAGCACCTGCTGCTGAAGCACATCACTAATTGATGTAGTTGATTCGAACTTTGTGGCTAACGAGTATTAACTTTGAAGCTACAGCGATGAAATTTAAGCTAGGACAAGGTAAGAAAGGAGTTTTAATGGATTTGTCCGGTGGCTTTCTGAGTTGAGAATAAAGTTAGAATAAAACTAAATATATTTACAAATAAAACGCAGATAAGCTAGAATGACCTTCTAGCTTATTTTGCTTGGAACAAGATTTAGCTGAATTATGAATAATCAATTAGAGTTATTAATGCCTGGCGGAAGCCTGGACAAGATTAGATACGCGATAGCTTACGGTGCTGATGCCGTTTATGCTGGAGTCCCTAAGTATAGTTTAAGGGCTAGAGAAAACGAGTTCTGGGATCCAGAATTAGTTAAAGAAGCCGTGGATTTTGTTCGCGCTCGCGGCAAGAAGATTTATCTCACTTGTAATATTTATGCTCATAACAACAAGATTAATGGCTTTATGGAAGCTATGTCTGACATGATGCATACCAAACCAGATGCGTTCATTATGACTGATCCAGGTTTGATTGCTCTTACCAAGGAGAAGTTTCCAGAAGCAACTATCCATCTTTCAACTCAAGCAAACAACACTAATTGGGCGCAAGTTAAGTTTTGGCAAGACTATGGTGTAGACAGGGTTATACTGGCACGTGAATTAAAGATTGATGAGATTCGTGAGATTCATGACAAAGTCCCGGAGATGGAACTTGAGGCTTTTGTGCACGGAGCTATCTGCATGGCGTATTCAGGTCGCTGTCTGCTTTCTAATTATTTGAGTTATCGTGATGCAAATCAAGGTACTTGCTCGCATACTTGTAGATGGGGTTTCAAGGTTCACGCTAATGATGCCGCGCGTCCTAAGCTCAAGGTTCAAGGCGAGTCTATATTTGAGTTTGATGATGTGGCAACTGATTATATTCCGCTTGAAGGAGATTTCTATTTAGAGGAGCGCGAGCGTCCTGGCGAAATGATGCCTGTGGATGAAGATGAGTTTGGTACTTATATCATGAACTCTAAAGACCTCTGTGCGATTGATTACTTGACTGAGTTGCGTGATGCAGGTGTTATTAGTTTTAAAGTTGAAGGACGTAATAAGACTGAATATTACGCTTCCTTAGTAGCGCGCGCTTATAGACGTGGTATTGATGCTTTAGAGCGTGGTGAGACTATAACGCCTGAGTTGCGTGATTGGATGCTTAAGGAAGTTTCTAGTACTGCTAATCGTGGGTTTATTCCTGGATTCTACGCACGTAATGCCGCAGCGGCAGCGCAAGAACTGGCACGTTCTCACTGTGTACAAACTCACCTCTACGCTTGTCGTGTAGTTAATTATGATGCTGCAACTCAAGTGGCTGAACTTGAAGTGAAGAATCGTATGGATAAGGGTGATAAATTAACTTTCATCACTCCGGATTCTGAGTTTGAGATGGAGTTTGCGGAGGCTTTCTATAACGGACATCCGTCTGCGCTTGAATTCTCAGCGGCTTGTCATAAACATCCTAAGAAAGAATTTAATGTTAATCAAATTCAAGCTACTGAGCATGCTCATGGTGGTGGACAGAATATATTTATGAAACTGCCTCAGGATTTAGGTTCTAGCTGGGATTCAGTTATAGTAAGAATGCTTTATAAGGAAGCGGAAACACTTAAAAAGCGTACACCTGTTATAGCTTAATTAACTTACCATTTGCCATAACTTACTGCTTTGATAGTCTCTTGCTAAAGCTGCCTGAGTCTTCTCTATTTGTTCTGAACTAATTTCTAAGTCAGTCTTATAAGCTTCATTAATTGCTTCTTGCGCTGCTCTTATAGACTGACTTTCAATACCAAGCTGCTCAGGTTTTGCTCGGTGTTTAGTTGATCTAATTTTGTTAGAGATTAAATTCTGTAATAATTGGTTTTTATGATGAGTTGATTTTTTTAAACCTTTAGTCTCAACTTTATCTAAAAGACAAAACACCCTTAGCTTCATTTCATCTTTAACTGGATAACTTAGATCTTGGTAAGTCTTAAGAAGAAATTCTATGATTGGGAAAATATTTTTGTTTAGAAATTCTTCTTGTATTTTTCTCAGACATTGTCCATAATACTTTTCAAAAAGATCTAGATTAAATAGAAGTGCATTACTTAAAAACCTTATTACTATTTCAGCTGATTGATAACTAGGGTCTAATTTATTCAATGAAACTAACTTCCCAGCTTGATTTAATCCATAAGCTACTAAATTAGCCCAAGTTTTTTGCTCAGGAGGATTAATAAATGTAATGAATTGTGTGCAATCATCATTAGTGCAATCTTTTAATGCGTTCTGAGCCCAATCTTTAACTTGCGTAACACAACCCAATGCTAAATTATCAAGTAGTTCAGATTCATGACCATTGTCTAATAATTTTCCTTTGTGTACTTGTGTTATTAAGCGAGCGATTGCTCTCATGAAAATACTTTTTAACTTATAAGGTTTTTTAAGTAGTTCTTTAATATCTCCAATAGCTATCGATGGCTGAGGGATTTTTCCGTTCAAGTCTCTTAGTTCTAATTTGATAGTTTGATTATCAATAACTGGTCTAATATTTAAAGCTAGACTCTTTGTCGATAATCTATCAACATCGTAATCCAGAGCAGTTAAAGATCTTCCCCATTCACCATCACTACCTAAAGGCTTACCTTGCGATATAGTTTTTAACCACGCTCTACTACTATACTGCTTTGCTAAATTTTCAGATAAGGTTTTAATTGCACCATAAGTTCTTAAACTAGATTGGATATTAAAAGTTTGTCCAGAAGAATGATTAGCAGGATTACTAATGAACCATGAGACCCAACGCTTGGCAGCAGTAGATGGCGTGATAGTTTCTAAGTTAGCCATTGAGTAAATTCTACCATCTTCGGCTTGGTTATCTTGATATATTGGTTGAATGGTGTAATTAGTTTATTGCTTTGTATTTCAACTATAGAGAAGGTTTGATTGAAAACGTGAGCCGAATAATTATGCTAATCGGCTCAAAATCACTCTATTTTTGAGCCGATTAATTCATTGATGAGCTGAATTTGTAATCAACTGAGCTAACTGTTCCGCTGCATCATTCTTCCCAAACGCTTTTAAGGCTTCAGCTATCTCTGCTAATAAAGTTCTATCGCTAGTAAAACTTTTTATATGATGGAACAACTGTTCTTCAAAGTTTTCATCGTTTTGATTGAGACTAATTGCTGCACCAGCGTCAACGAGGGCTTTAGCGTTAAGAGTTTGATGATCGTGTGCTGCCCAAGGTAGCGGTACGAAGATCGGTACCACTCTTGATGCGCTCATCTCTGCTATCGTCATTGCTCCAGAGCGGCATACAGTAAGATCAGCCCAGGCACAGAGTTGTGGCATGTTGTGAACATAATCGTATATCCGATAATTAGCATATTTATTAGTGTCACCATTTAAATATTTATCAATAAAACTTTGATAAGTTTTGGTTCCAGTGACATGAACTATTTCAATATTTAATTCGTTTAAACGTGGTAATAAATTGCCAATAGCATTGTTGATAGACTCGGCTCCCTGAGAGCCTCCGGTGACTAGTAAGTGTAACTTCCCGTCATTAGCAGCTGTCGAAGCAATCTCAATTTGCTTGAGAAACTTCTGTGATATTGGATTTCCTGTTACTATAATTTTGCCATTTTTTGGTTTAGCAGGAAGATTGGGAAACGCAGTCGTTAAAGCGTAAGCGTCATTAATGAATACACGATTAGCAAGTCCAATATGGGCGTCTAAGTTATGAATGATATAAGGAATCTTGAGTGCAATAGCTGCGGCAAACACGGGTGCTGCCACATATCCCCCGGTACCAAACACAATATCTATTTGCTTTTCACGCAAATATTTTTTGCATTGTTCATAGGCACGATAAAATTTCCACCCCCAATCTAGGATCTTCATTGGGTTGAGTTTGTTTACAACAGGGTCAGTCTCTATTCCGAGAAATTTTATATAACTAGAGTAAGGTCTTCCTTCGGTATCTTGTAGATCATTTTTGCTGAGTAAGTCAGCTTCAAGTTTTTTAGAATGCCCTATGTAGTAAAGCTCATTGCCCCCATTTTTAACCAATAATTCAGCTACTGCTAAACATGGGTAAATATGCCCCCCTGTCCCGCCACCTGTTAAAGCGATATTGAGCTTTTTTGACATTGAGTTAAATACTAGCCTAAAGGCTAGCTAATAGGAACTCCTAATTCATTCCCCCGAACCAAGTAATTATTGATATAATATTGCCAGTATCTGAGCCTAATTTTGATACTTGAATTAATAAGTATTAACATCCTTGGCGACGATTGAAATAAAAAGAGGAAAGCTTGATAAAAAAAATTGAAAAAATTAACTGGCCGGTAGCATTGTTTTTAATTCTATCCCCGATAATAGCTGTACCAGCTTGTATTCTGTGGGTCAAGAGTGGCAGTTTTAACTGGGGCACTATCATATTAGGTTTCATACTATTCTGTTTAGTCGAGTTAAGTATCACTGCAGGTTATCACCGTTATTTTTCTCATAGAACATATAATGCAGCTTTACCCGTAAAACTTTTTTATTTGATTTTTGGAGCGGCAGCTTATCAAGGTTCTGCACTTAGTTGGTCACTAGATCACAGAGATCACCATAACTACGTTGATGACAACGAGAAGGATCCTTATAGTATTAATCGTGGTTTCCTTTGGGCACATTTTTTATGGTTGTTAGTTAAAAACGACTACCATGCTGATAAAGAATCTAAGGCTGGAGATTTATTGAAAGACCCTTGGGTTGTGCTTCAGAACAAGATTTGGATACCATTAGGTGCATTTGTAGCATTTGCATTTCCTGGTTTGATTGCTTTAGCTTGGGGAGATTTCTGGGGTGGAGTATTTGTTGCTGGTGTAACTAGAGCAGTTATCAATCATCACTCTACTTTCTTGATTAATTCACTTGCTCACTGTTGGGGTAAACAAACTTACTCTGATAGTCATACTGCACGCGATAATTGGTTTGCAGCGTTTCTAACTTTCGGTGAAGGTTATCATAATTATCATCACGAATTTCCATCAGACTACCGTAATGGTGTGCGTGTCTGGGATTGGGATCCATCTAAATGGTTGATCAAAGGTTTATCCTTGGTTGGTATGACTTCTAACCTAAAAACTATTCACGAAGAAATTATTGTGCGTAAGCGTATGCAAATGAAAGAGAAGCGTATGCAACGTAAGCTTGCTAATGCTAATTTTGATCTTATTAGTTCACGTTACTCGCAAATGCTTTCTGAGCTTAAAGTTCAGTCTGAGACAGCATTTAAGAATCTTAGTAAACTTAGAGATGATTATCAGAAATTAGTTAAGGATAATTTTAAGCCTGGTTTCGTGCAACTTGAAATGAGAGTATTGCAAGATCAAATCGCAGATGCTCGTAGCGAATTCAAGCATGCAGTTAAGAACTGGAATTTACTTAGACGTAAAGTACTTGCTTACGCAAGAGCTTAGTTGAATGACGTCATCCTGAGGGAGCAAAGCGGACCGTCAGGATCTCATTATCCCCGCTTGAGCTCATCCCAAGTCTTATCGTTGCGAATATATTTCTCGCCATCAAATCCAGTAAAGAAGAAGTCTACAAGAGGATGACTCATGCTTTCGTTGTCATTCATGTCTAATTCTAGCTGTTCTTGAGCTACGTAACTTATGGCGTTGGTTCCGTCAATGAGCACATAGTACCAAGGCTTGTCTTTAGCGGGTTTGGGATCGTTTTTGTTATAGATCTCCTCGTCATTCATAAAGTACATATCGTAATCAGTGATTAATGCTCTATAGTCATCTGATTTGTGTTTAACTATATGACCACGTTTGAATAGTGGTTTATCAAATTGATTAAGAGTTTCAGCTAAATAGAACCTAGGTATAGCTGCCATGAAGGTTTGTCCTTCAGCATCTAACATCTCATAGCTTCCTTCCATAGTACCGAAATTGGTTTCTAAATTACAGAAGCTGAAGTATTCGTGTGACTGACCGGGTTCTAGTATAGGTTGTTGTCCTACAACCCCCGGTCCCTGAACTTCTTCTATCTTGGAATTAGAATCAATAATTATCCAATGGCGATTTAAAAGTTGTACAGTTTGTTTGCTTTCGTTACTTATGCGGATCTTATAGCAAAAAAGATATTTATGTTTTTTAGGGTTAGAGTATTCATCAAGATATACTGTTAAAGCTTGAACCTTAACACCATGATCTACTGCTGATTTAGAGTTAGTTTTTTGCATCTTTAATGATTTTATCATTGCTGGGTAAAGGTTAATTTAACCCTCTTTAAGAAATATATTAAGATAACAGTATGCCTTCGGGAGCTATACTACGCCCATTAAGAAAATTTATAGAACAAAGTCATTCATTAGCAGCATTAGAGCGATTAAATCTATTGAGCATAATAAGTGATGATGAAGAGCGTAGATTAGCAGAGTTCGTCAGAAGAATTTTGGATATAACTGTTGCTGTTGATCTTGCAGCGACTACCACCTCGATGCACTTAAGAGACAGGGGAAAAACAAAAATTGAACATCTTAATATGCTAGGTCTTAAGTCTTTTAAAGAGCTTGAAGCTATGAGCTTACTTGAATTGCAAGCATTGGTTGGTAAAAAATCAAGTGAAGTAAACAAAGGCTTAAGAGCTTTGAAATTTACAATATGGAATGTAGGAAATGATATGGATCAAGGTAAAAATGATTCAGCGCAAGCTCGCATGAAAAACTTTATAGCAAGATGGTTGCCTGCTTGATTTTACAAATCTCAGTATCCATCACCAATTCAAACGGATCACAAGCATCCAAATCTATATCATCTTTTAGAACATCTAGAACTATGTAGTCAGAGTTCACACCTTCTTGAATCACTCCTAAATCTTTACGTCCAATTAAAGAAGCAGCTTTAATAGTTAGTAATTCGAAACGTTCGCGGGCACTTAGACCTTGGATAGTGTTTGCTTCTGCACGCAAATCCAGATTCTCGTTAGAAGCTTCACTGTCAGTGCCAAGTGCCCAGTTCATTTTTAACTCTTGCCATGAACGGTAATCTGGCAGACCGTTTCCTAAGAATAAATTAGAGCGCGGGCAAGTGATTAACTTGGCTCCGTAAGATTTGATTAATTCTAAATCCTCTCGCGAAGCATGTACTGCATGAGTGATAAGCATATTAGAAGAGAGCATGCCACTAGCTGCTAGGTATTGTACTGAACTTGCGTAAGGTTTCCAGTGTTTTAGTTTTACATCTAGAGTATTAATGCCTGCCCAGAACTCTCTAGCTGACTTGGCTTCATTAGAGTTACAATCTTGAAACCACTTCTCTTCTACTTGACTCTCTGCTACATGAGTTAATAATGGAACTTGATGCTCATCACACCACTCTTGGCAAAGCTTCCAGAGAGCAGGAGAGACGTCGTAGCTTGCATGTGGCGAGAGAGTGAATTGGATATTTGGATCTTGAGGTAAGGATTCAAGTTGCTTTAGTATCTGCGCCCAAATATTTTCAGCTTGTTCTGGATCTGAACCAAATACTTCTATGCCTATCAAACCCTTTAGCTTTGCAGCTTTCAAAGCTTGATAGCTTATTAGAGGTCTATTACTATTTTCAATGATGAAACTAGTTCCGTAGTTCTTGGCCTGCAAAGCCCCTGCCAGTGCTCGTTTGAAGTTAAGATCCGCACCTAGATCACTTGGACTAGGTAAGCTGCTCTCCTCCATCTGCTGTATTTTTACTAATTCTGCTATCCAAGGAAAGAGCTTTCTTGATTGAGTTTGAATACCGGTATAGACTAGATGGCAATGTAAATTTATTAGGCCAGGTATGATTATTTGCCTCTTAGTAGTTTGCTCAGTAAGCTCTTCGTCGAGTTTTTGGATATTGGTAATACCATTTTCTCTAGTAATAACAACATTTTTTAAGACCTCGCTGGGGTTTTTGATGATTATATTGTGGGTATATCGCTTACATGGCATAAGGGGTCTGGGTAATAAAACTATATGTTAAAGCTAAGTATTAAACAAGATAGCGAACAATTATTAGAGTTAGAAATAGGTGGACAACTGTTATACAGTGACACTGAGCATTTTAAAGAAACTGTACTACCGCATTTGAAGGAGCAATCTAAAGTTAAAGTAGATTGTTCAGACTTGCATTTTTTAGACAGTGCTGGCATGGGTTCATTTGTGAGACTTTGGAAAGAGTGTAAGATGATAGGTGCTGAGCTTGAACTTTATAACGTTATAGATGATGTGCAAGCTTTATTGCGCATTGCAAGATTGCATCAGCTTACAAGAATCATATCCAAGACCAGTTAACGAAGTCAATGGCATTTCGTAACAAAAGCAGATGAGTGATTATGGCAACAAGCAAGATCTGGGAAATGATCTGGAAGAACAAGTACATGAGCTTGAGCTAAAGCTTGAAACAGAGCGTAAGTTAAACGAAGACAAAACTGCAATGATGAAAAAGACCATCTCTGAAACAGAGGATTTGGCTAGGCATTTGCAGAATACTACACTAGCGCTTATACAAGAGCGTCAAATAGCCAATTCTAGAGCGGAGAAAGAAAAGCTGATTAATAAATGGGTGGAGAAAATCCATAGTTCATTTTATTTACAGTCAGTATTGTCATTAACCGTTGAAGAGATAGGTAGCTATTTAGAAGTTGATCGTTGCGGTATTGTTTTGTTTGATCAGAATAACTTGCTTGAAGTGGAAGAATTTGCTTCAAAAGATTATTTGCGTACTATTGTGGCTGATGAGCGTCAGCAAGAGAGTCCTAAGCTATTGCAAACTCAAACGATTAAGAAGAACTTTTATGTGCGTAAGGTTCTTAAGACTCAAACTAATGCTGTAGAAAATCAAATCAATAGTAAGGAGAGTGATAATTTTTTATATAAAACCAAATCTTTAATTGCTTTGCCGCTATTAATCAAGAATGATTTTGCTGGTATGGCAGATGATGAGGATGTGCAGAAGGCGCATCTAGACCAGATTCTGGGAGTATTCTATGTGCAGCAGTGCTCTAAAGAGCGTGAGTGGAATAGTAGAGAGTTAGATTTATTGCAATCCATTGTTATACCGCTTTCAACAGCAATAGAGAAATCTCTACTGTATCAACAGGCGCATAAACGTACTGAATATGCTGAGTTATTAAATAACCTCACTACTCAAATTAGATCAAGTTTAAATTTAAGCGAGATACTAGCGCGTACCGTTAATGAATTGGGTTTGGCGCTAAAAGCTTCGAGATGTTTTCTATATTTTGATGGTTATATTAGTGATGAATATTGTGAAGAAGGTGTTCATAGTATTGCTAACTCAACTAAGCATTTGGTCTTAGATAAATTTCTTGAAAGTAGTGGATTTAGACCAATAGCAGTCGATAATTTATTAACAGAGAAGCGCTTAGCGCAATTGACTCAAGAAGAGAAAGAGGAATTAAATGAAAGTGGTGCAGTTTCTGCTTTAGCTTGTCCTTTGCATTTCCAAGGCATAATGCAGGGCTGGATTGTGTTTCATAGCTTTACTCCGCGTGTTTGGACTCGTGATGAAGTGAACTTTGTAGAGTCTGCTGGTTCTCAAGTTATCGTTGCCATGACTCAGTCGCGCATGTATGAGAAGTTGAATTCTTATCAAGAAAAACTATCTCGTGAATTGAAACAAGCTGCTCGCGTGCAAACGTCGTTAATTGGTGGCGATGTAATCAATGTTAATTTAGAGACTTCAGTTTTTTATAAGGCACATAGTAATGTGTCAGGAGATTTTTATTGGGTAGCAGAATTGGCTCCTGATAGAGTTGGTATCTTAATTGGTGATGTCTCCGGAAAGGGTCCAGCAGCGGCTTTGCTAACAGGATATTTATTAGGTGAGTTTAATTCTGCAGTTAGAAACTCAGCTTTAGCATGGTTCCCTGAGAAGATGATTAGTTTTTTATGTCAATCTATTCTTGATCAGAACTCTAGCTCAGATTTCTATGCGACTGCTTGGTATGGTGTCTTTGATCTTTATAATCAAACTTTGACTTATACGAATGCTGGTCACCTTAATCCTTATGTGATTCAATCTGGTGAAGTTAGACTCTTGAACGCAAATGAAGATAGCGGAGTGCCTTTGGGTTTAATTAATCCTAAAGAGATAGAAGAAGCCTACGTCGCGCAAACCATAGAGTTTAAAGCTGGCGATAAAATGGTGCTGTTTACTGACGGAGTTATGGATCAGCGTATGCCTGATGGAGACTTCGTTCCGAAGGATTGGGTTTATAAGGTTCTTGAGAAAGTTAAAGGCTTAGATGTAAAAGAAATTACTTATGAATTAAATGAGACTTTAAATGCTCTTAGTGGAGCAACTCCACTTACTGACGATAGGCTGATGATTAGTTTAGAGCAAGTATATTTTGAGATCCATGAGTTTGATGCGGCAGATTCTACGAGGGTCGCTGAATTGTTAGATGTAATTATGGCTGAATGTTTAGCTCTTGGTATGCCTAAGGATCGTGCTATTAATTTACGTTTGGGTATTACTGAGGCTATTGCTAATGCGGTGCGTTATGGCATAAACAAAAACCCTTATGGCTCTGTTAAGCTTGGTTATAAAATTGCCCAAGGTTCATTTAAGATGACTTTAATAGATCCCGGTCCAGGATTCAATTGGCAGGTTTATAACCAAGCCAATATTGATGATGTGCGTTTTGATAATGAAGGCGGACGTGGCATTCCTTTAATATTAGAAATCTTTGATAAGGTAACTTGGAATTATTTAGGAAATCATCTGGGACTTTTTTATTATTGGTAGAAGCGAGTTATAATCATACTTGTGTTCTCACGTCTCACTATACTTGGTTTTGGTAAAAGTGCTATTAGCACTGCTAGATTTTTTTTATATCATTATCCTCAAATACAGATGAGAATCTCTGAGCTTAAGCCACGTGAGAAGTTTGCTATAACTGAGATCTCTAATTTAGAATTGCATGGCGTGGAGTTTGAATTTGGGAGGCAAACTAAGGAGTTTATTACTTGGGAAGAGCATAACCATGCAGATGGGACTTCTCAGATAGGTTCTAATGGTTTGTTTATCATGCTTAGTCCAGGTATCCCACCACGTTCAGAAGTCGCTCAAATAGTCATAAACAGTGGTGCTGAGTATGGTACGGATTTAGATTTACTTTTAAAATTATCTACCAATAAAAAAATAGCTGTGACAGGTACTAATGGTAAAACTACGACAACAAGTCTAATAGCTTATATTCTAGGAGTTGAGGCTTTAGGAAATATTGGTACGCCGTTTCTGGAGTTTAAGCCTGGAGAAACTTTGGCATTAGAATTGAGTTCCTTTCAATTGTTTTACTCCAATGTATTAAACGAGGATAAATATTTGCCTGATGTATCTGTCTATTTAAATATGACTGATGATCATTTGGACTGGCATAAAGATTTGCAAGAGTATCAGGATTCTAAAGCGAAGATTTTTAAGGACGCTTCCGGTAAGATTTTAATAATGAATTATGATGATCCGATTGTAAGAAAACTTGCTGAAGGTAAGTCAAATGTGCAGTTTTTCTCTACCGAGCTAGAACTTAATCCTGGAGCTTATTATAAAGATGGTAGTTTGTATTTAAATGGACAGCATTTAATTGACGTTAGTGAATTAAATTTAGTTGGTAAGCATAATTATTCTAATATTCTTGCTGCAGTGCTGGCTTGTATTGCTGCTGGTATAAGTAGGGAGCAAATTCTAGAGAAGCTTAAATCCTTTAAACCAGTGCCGCATAGATTAGAGTATGTGGCTACCGTTGATGGTCATAAGTTCTATAATGATAGTAAGGCTACTAATCCAGATTCAGCGATTAAAGCACTTGAAGCTTTTGATCAATCTATTGCTATAGTTGGTGGCAAAAACAAAAATTTAGATATGAGTGGTTTTATTGATAAGCTTTTGCATAGATGTCAAGCTGTGATTGCCATTGGTGAACTTAAATCTTCTATAGCTAATGCTTTAAAACAAAAATCTTTTAATAATGTGCGTGAGGCTAATAGCTTGAATGAAGCTGTAGATCTAGCCTTGAACTATGCTAAAGCAAGTGAAGGCATACCAATAGTTTTAGCTCCTGCCTCATCTAGCTTTGATATGTTTACTGGTTATGAAGATAGAGGAAATCAGTTTGCAAGCATAGTTCGTGAGTATCGACGCTGATAATTTAGTGGTTTATACTATGCCTAGTGAACAACCATCAATTCCCAACCAATAATTTTCAACTTAGATCTTTTGATCCGTTTTTTTTGCAATTGACTTTGGCTTTGATTCTTGTTGGCTGTACCTTTGTTATTAGTGCAAGCTGGCATGAATCAGTGAGGTATTACGACACACCTTGGAACTTTATTATTAAACATGCTGTGGCAGTTTTTATAGGTTCTTCAGCGATGATTTTTTTTAGTTTTTTGCATTTTAGATGGTTGAAAAGCACAGCATGGATTTGGGTAGTGTTTGCTATTGGTATGCTTCTACTTACTATGAAGTTTGGGGTTGTCTCTGGTGGATCGCGTCGTTGGCTAGCTTTGGGTCCTGTGAATTTTCAAACTTCTGAGTTTGCCAAGATTATTTCTGCTTTGATTGTTGCAAAAGCCATTGTAGAACGCAAAAATAGAGTGCTTGCATTAATCTCTGTTTTAGTTATGGCGTTAATGGTGCTTAAACAGCCGGATCTAGGTACTAGTATTCTGGTGATGAGTGCTGCACTTACAGCCTTGTTTGCTTCTGGTTTTAATTTATTAGCTTTTGTTTTGGGGATACCGGTTCTTTTATTTGCAGGTGTGAAACATGTACTGAACACTCCTTATCAAATGGATAGAATAAAATATTGGCTTAATCCTTATTCTGATCCTTTGGGTAATGGTTATAACCTAATCCAGTCTATAAGAGCGATTGGTGCTGGTGGTCTTTGGGGTGCTGGTATCGGTGGCTCCATACAAAAACTTGGACCTTTACCAGTGTCCTATGCTGATTTTATTTTCTCTATTATTTGCGAGGAGGTAGGATTCTTAGGTGCTCTAGGTTTACTGGCGTTGTTTTTCGCTTGGATTTTTAGAGCACTGCATATTAGTATCAATGCTGAAGATGAGTTTGCAAGAATTTTAGGTTTCTCTTTAACTATGATTTTTGCTTTTCAAATTTTGATTAATATAGGAGTGGCTACTGGATTATTTCCTATTACCGGTATGACCTTGCCTATGATTAGCTTTGGTGGTAGTAGCTTTATCGCTTCTTCGATTATTGCAGGGATACTTTTGAATATATCGAGGTTTAGTAGAGTGTAACTCAGTCACTCAGGCATCCAGTCACTTGTCTTAAACATTTTCTCACTAGCAGAATCTCTCTCAACGCACCCTCAAGCTTATCCATCGCAATCATATTAGGACCGTCTGATAGAGCGTCTTCTGGACGAGGGTGAGTCTCAGCGAAAATACCAGTAGCGCCAGCAGCAACTGCCGCACGTGCAAGTATCGGAGCGAAATGACTATTACCTAATGATTTATCTCCGCCTGCGCCGGGAAGCTGACAAGAGTGAGTCGCGTCAAATATAGTTCTAATGCCCATTTGACGAGCTTGTTCGAACATGCGCATATCAACTACTAGATTGTTATAACCGAAACTATTGCCACGCTCGCATATAAACACATTTTCGTTACCAGACTCGCGGCACTTGTCTACTATATTCTTAATCTCAGGCGGTGAAAGGAATTGTCCTTTCTTGACGTTGAGAACCTTGCCAGTTTCTGCGGCAGCTTGTATCAAATCAGTTTGCCTGCAGAGGAAAGCTGGTATCTGTAATATATCTAAGACTTCGGCAGCAGGCGTGCAATGAGCAACTTCATGGACATCACTCACAAGCGCAAAGCCAAAATCTTTTTTTACTTTCTCTAGTTGCTTCAACCCCAACTCTAAACCAGGTCCGCGAAAACCCTTGATAGAAGAACGATTCGCTTTGTCGTAGCTTGCTTTAAATACCCAAACTACTCCATCGGTTAATTTCTCTGCTTCAAGTTTAGTGATGATTTTTTCTAACTTCGTTGCTATTTCATGTAACAATACTTCAGACTCAATAACACAAGGCCCTAAAAGTATAGGGAAGCTGTTTGGGGACATGATTCTAGAACGAAAATCCATTTGCTTGAATTATGGTAGCTTAATTTGCATGTGAAATTGAATTAATCACTAGTTTAAAGGTTTTTCAGGAAGAAAAAACCCTTATTTTATAAGGATTTTCAAAGATATTGCATACCTTATCTTAATATGTTAATATATAACAGTTACCTTGATTCAAGCAGTACCACAACCTATAGCTAGTGATTACTCAGTATTGGGATTCGGTACTGATACTACTACTACATTTACTGGTTTTCTACGAAGATGTATACAAGGCTTAAGTACAGTTCAATCTAGTATCGTTGCTCAAAAAAATTCCGCTGCGATTGATCCCAAGGTGCTCTCTGAAATGCAACGTGTTTTACATGGCATGCAGAAGATGCACAGTGATTATACTTCAAGGGGTGAGATGAATCCGACGAAAGTTGTCAATGGTTTCTCTAGACTTGTTGGTATCTTTATGCAAGGTGTAAAACAAGGACACCCTTTTTTGTTACAGAATGTTATTCAAATATTTCAGCATTTTCTTTCTTCTATAGATGTTCATGTTCAGTCTTTGATTCATAATATTGGTGCAGCTTTAAGAATAGATTACTCTAAGGATCCAGTGTCATATTCTGTTCAACCGAGACTGGAAGTTGATTCTAATGGACAATTATATTGTAATAATATACCTGTAGATCTTCGTAGCAAATATGCTTCGCTTTTGCAGCAATATGAAATTCCGCGAGGAATTCTGTTTGCTTTAGATAAAGGGAATGCAATTCCACTGCAGCGCTGGGTTAAATCACAGAACAATGTATTTATGACTAATCTGTTTTTAAGAGCCAATATTCATAAAGCTTCTGAAAGCTTTGGTGATGCTAGGCGTAATGCTCCTACTATTGTAGGACCTGCTAGCGCTGCTGTAATTCCTGCTATCTCTACTAATCCCAATAATGCTGCAAATGTGAATACCCCTGTAGATCAAGTCTCCCCTAAGGATCGAATTTTAGATGAACTTGTTACTTACTAGGGTCTGCCACTTCCTCGGTCTTTGGTTGATCAATTGAAAGCTGTCTAGTCCTTAAACCATCAACCCCGCATCGATATTAATACTCTCTCCGCAGATAGCAGAAGCCTTGTCACTGAGCAAGAAAGAAACTAATTCTCCTACTTCTTCTGGTTCTACCCAACGTTTCAGTAGCGCTGCTCCTAAAGCGTTCTTCTGATCTGTTTCAGATTTAAGTATGGTTTTTGCCATATCGGTTTTTACCCAACCTGGGTTGATAGCATTAATAGTAATTTGATCATGAGCCAATTCTGAAGCGATGGATTTCATCATTGCTAGCAAACCTGCTTTAGAAGCGCTATAAGCAGGAGCACCATCATCACCAAAAGCACTCACTGATGAAATTAAAATTATTCTTGCACCTTCTGATGCGCGTAAGTTATCTAAGCAAGTTTGTATACTACGGAAAACACCAGTAAGATTTACATCTAAGACTTCGGTAAATTTTTCTAGGGAATGTTTTTCTACAGTAGCTTCATAAAATATTCCTGCGTTACAAATTAATCCATATAAGGGTTTAGAATCTAGTTGCTTACTTAAATAGTCTTGAATGCTAGCTTCGCTGCGCACGTCTAACTCTTTAGAGCTAGGGGCTAAAACCTCATAGCCAGTATTGCGCAAGATCTCTGCAGTTGCTTTACCTATGCCGCGCGAGCCCCCGGTGATTAATACTGTTTTGCGCATAGATTATATTCTAAATGATGCTCTACTGCAGATGCTAAAATTATTTCATGAGCAAAATTCGTCTAATTCTAGTTTCTGCCTTACTGGTGCTATCTAGCAATATTTGCAGAGCTGAAGATGAATCAGCATCCAATGGTCAAGATTTAAAAACTGTTGTAAAAGAAAAAACTGAGAATATCAAAAAAGACACCAAGGCTATTAAGGATGCCTTGTCAAAAGAAATGGATGCAAGTGCTGATCTTATAGAAAAAGAAACCGACAAGGTTATGGATCAAGTAGAGAAATTAAAAGCTGATCTAGCTAAACATGGTAAATCACTCGATGAGAGTAAAAAGCGCATCGGTAAAGATTTGAAAGAGAAAGTTCAAGAATTAGAAGAACTAATTGAATCTATCGATGACTAATAAAAAGCCCCACCGAAGTGAGGCTTGATAATTTAAAAGTAAAACTCTTAGAACTAAACTAATTGTAATTCTGGTTTAGCTTCATCAAGGATTGCACCTTCAACAGGGCAAGCTGCTAAGCAAGCACCACAATCAATACAAGTATCCATGTCGATATAAGGATATTTGTGACCTTTAGCGTTAGTTTTTTCAGTCCATTTAATGCAATCAACAGGACATACAGGGATACAATCCGCTGCGCCTTCACAAATTTCTGAAACGATAGTATATGGCATTTTAATTTTCTCCTTTGCACTCGTTTAACACGAGCCTTATTAGTTTTGCCCCCAGTAAGGCTTATACTAACAAGAAAATTTTTGCATATTGGCTTTTGAGAATGATTCTTAATTACTGTAAAATACTTGATAAATCTTGGTGTTTCAAGGCTTTTATTTGAGAACGATTCTCAGCAATGGATTTAACATTCCTTACATATTCTCACTGGGAAAATTTTTCCTGGATTGCTAATGAGTAGTGGATCAAACACACGACGCACTTGTAGCATGACTTGCATATCGTTTTCAGAAAAAAGAAATGGCATGTACTCACGCTTCTCAACACCGATACCATGCTCGCCTGAAAGCACGCCACCAAGTTCAATACAGAGCTTCATTACTTCATGACTCGCTTGGTGAATACGTTCTATCACTCCGGGATCTTTCTTTGGGTCATAAAGAAAATTCGGATGCAGATTGCCATCAGCAGCATGCAAGACGCTTGCTAACTTTAATTGATACTTTTCAGCTATGCGCTCTATCTCACTCAGTGCCTCAGGAATTTTAGAGCGAGGTACTACAGCATCATAAAGATACCAGAACGGTGCTAGCTGTCCAAAGGCAGCAGCAGTGCTCTTTCGCACCTTCCAGAGAAACTTTCTTTCTGTAGCATCTTGAGTTTCTTTGTATTGAATAGGTTTGAATTTATCTTCTATTAATTCTTTGATTAATTTAGTTTCTAGCAAGACTTCATCATTATTACCATCTAGCTCTATAAGTAATATGGCTTGAGTTTGTTCTGGTATGCCTAATACAAATGCCTTGCTGACAGCTTCTATAGCACCACGATCAGTCATCTCTATAGCAGTAGGTTTGAAACCATGTTTGACTATAGCGGCTACTAATTCTGCTGCTTCTTGTACGGTATTGAAACAAAGTTGCATAGTCAAAAAAGATTCAGGGATAGGTTGTAATTTCACTAAAGCTTTAGTCGCAATGCCGAAGGTACCTTCAGTCCCTACAAACAGCTTGCTCAGATCGATTGAGGATTGTTTAGCTGAGTATATTTTATGATGTTCTTCACCTTGCTCATATTTCTTGCAGGCTTCAGCATTGATAGTGCCGGTATAAACTATTTCACCATTAGGCAGAACTAATTCTAATCCTAAGATCTGTTCGCTGGTTACTCCATGTTTGAAACAATGTATACCACCAGCGTTCTCTGCTATATTGCCGCCTATGGTACAAGAGTTTTGTGAGCTTGGATCAGGCGAGAAATGTAAGCCAGTATGTTTTAATTGTTCAGAGAGTGCAACGTTGACTAAACCCGTCTCAATGAGAGCGATTTGGTTTGTTTCATCATAGGCAATTAATTGATTTAATCTAGCTATAGAAATGATTACCGAGTGAGCATTGCCGATAGCGCCACCAGACAGTCCAGTACCAGCACCTCGTGCTACAAAATTTATCGGGATGTCCTTATGGTATTCATTAATTAGTTTAATGATTTGAGATATCTCTGAAGCGTTGTTAGGAAGCACTACTAAAGCTGCTTGCTCTTTAAATAAAGAGGTAGCGTCAGTTTCATAGAGATAAAGGTCTATTTTGGAATCTAAAATTTGATCTGCTTTCAAAAATTTGTGTAAGTCATGAATGAAAGCAGTAAAGGTTTTAGAGGAGATTTTCATTTAGAGAATTTAATTATAACAGTTATAAGTGTCATCCTGAGGGAGGCGTAGCCGACCGTAAGGATCTCATTGTCATTTAAAGAGATCCTTACGACCGCTTCGCGGTCTCAGGATGACGAAGGCTTTAATAACCAATTTCAATGAGCACATCTTTATACTTCGCTACTTTACCGCGACAGATGTCAGTATAAAGTTTCTGTAATTTAGAAGTAATAGAACCTGGTTTACCATCACCTAGAGTGTAATGATCAATAGAACCTATTGGTGCTATTTGCGCGCCAGTGCCGCAGAAAAACGCTTCATCAGCGATATATAATTCACTGCGGTCTATTTGGCGAACCTCAGTCTCTAAGCCAAGTTCAGCCTTTGCAATTTGCATAATAAATTTGCGCGTGATACCTTCAAGAATATTTTCAGTTATTCCACAAGTTATAAGCTTACCGTTGCGTACTATGAAAAGATTCATTGCTGATCCTTCAGCTACATGTCCTTCTTCAGTAAGATAGATAGCATCATCATAACCAGAAAGATGAGCCGTTGCTTTAGAGAGTGCAGTGTTTACGTAACTGCCGTTGATCTTGGCGCGAGCTGGAATTGCATTGTCAGAAAGTCTGCGCCAGCTTGAAACCTGCACTGAGATTCCTTTAGAAGTATCTAAGTAGTCACCTAGATCTATGGAAGTAACCACAAAACTATCTTCATCATCAGCGCCGATAACATTAGGTCCAATGCGCTCGCAAGCTTTAAACCAACTTGGTCTAATATAGACATCGTTTTGAGCTTTGTTTTTTTTGAGAAGCTCGATAACTATATTAGTCATCTCTTCTACATTGTAATAAGGTTGAAGTCTGAGGATTTTGCAGCTCTGTAAAATGCGCTCTAAATGTTCGCGTACATGCAAGACGTAGAGTTTCTGTTCTTCTTTATTCCAGTAGCCACGAATCCCTTCAAACACCGCAGTTCCATACATAAACGCGTGAGTCATCACTGGCAAACGTGCATCTTGGTACTTCATGAATTCCTTGCCGAGAAAGGCGTATTCGTGTATTGAAATAGCAGGGTTTTTAGCCATAATTAAATCAGTATAGCGTAGAAGCTAGGCTAAAACGAAAGAGTTGTTTATCTATGATAAGATTTTATTTTGTGCAAAATCATCACTTAATAACTCAACTTCAAGGAATATCTCCACCAGTTTTGTCTTTAGTAAAGACAAAGAGTCCAAACTTTGATCATAATCAAGTTTCTAGTCATGATTTAGGTAAACTTTTAGCTCAATTAAAAAGGCTTCATGGTGGTGATGGTGGGTCTATAAGTAATTTTGTTCATGAAGTTACACATGATGACAAATCCCAAGCTCCTCAAGGAATAAATTATCTAATTGGAAACCGGTCTATAAAAGGTGTTCGTGACTTAATGCGAGAATATCGCTTTTCTTTGACTGGATTAATTATAGACTTTTTGAAGAAGCATAATCCTTTACCTGAGAATTTTGAAGCGAAGCAGAAGTTACAACTTTTAGTTAGTTGTTATCAGAATTGTATTGATGTATGTACGAGTCTCGATCAAAAACTTAGTGAGAAATTACAGAGTTGGTTGAATGCTAATCCAGTAACTGCTCCAGCTGTATAAAATATTATTTTAGATCTTTACAAAATATATACTTTTGCTCTATTATTTTGCTGATGGCAACAATATTACCTCTTCAATCAGATGCGGACACAAAGAGAGTGGACTATGAATTTCCAGATGAGGTAGTTTTTAAGCGTGTATTTGATGAACTTACTGCTGCTGATGATAAAAAACCACCAGTAGATATAGAGATCAGGAAATTACATCATCCATTTGCTGAAACTAGTTGTGGTTTGAAGTTAACAGAGGTGAGACAAGGGGTTGCAAAGGGTGAATTAAATACTAATACTAGTCATGCTAATGGATATGACGGACCTAGCATGTTTGGTGGTGTTCTTGGTGGTGCTTTCGATGGATTGATGGCTGTAGCAGCTCAGTCAAGTCAAGATCAACCTGATAAAAAAAATGCAGTGACTGTTGATTTTACTCAAAGGTTTCGCCTACCTGTCGGTCTCAATGAAAAATTGACTATTGAAGCAAGGCTTGATCCACTAGCAAAAGGTATGTTTAAAACAGTATTAGCCGAAGCAAAAAATGCAATGGGAAAAGTTGTATCTAGGGCTGTAGCTAAATTTTCGTTTGTAGATAAAGTGCAAGTTACTTAATAAAAAACTATGTTACTAGTTGAAAAAAGACAAACATTTATCTATAATGTATCAGGTATTAATTAAGGGAAACTAAAAGGGAAAATTATGACATCAGTAAATGGAAAATATATAGATTGGGAAGGTTTAGGTATTGATTTGGGAGCTGATTATAAGGCATCTGACGCAGCTGGTGGAGGTGCACTAGAGAATGTTGAAGGTTTTGTTGGTGCTAGCGGTAATGATCGTTTATTTGAATTAGATAAGAAGAGGATCTTGTTAAGTGATGATCAGGCTTTAGAAACAGTAACACTTGTAGGCGAAGGGTATCATCAACCTAATATTGAGAGCGGAAAAAATTTTTCAAGAGCAGAATTGCATCAAGATAGAGACCAAGAATATTTTGCATTAAAATTACGTTTTGATGAAGCTGTGGGAAAAACGTTAGAGCACCTTAAATTATCTAGGAAGAGTGAACTAGTTAATCCTAATGGTCAAATAATTAGTCAGGATGTTGCAGATGCATTGTTAGCTAGATTCAGAAATGAATTAAGATCTGATGTCGGTAGAATAGATGTTACAGCAGAGTCTCAAGCTAAAGCTAAGCATCAAGCTACAAATTTGGATAGAAGAGAACAAATCTTTTTTAAATTATTATTGCAGAGAGAATTAGGTTTAGAGTTTGGTAATAATGATGTTGGGAAAGCTAATGCTAAAGCATTCTTTTTCACAGTTGGTTTAAATGTCTTGAATAGTGTAAATCCTAGTTCTAAATCAAGAAGAGAAGCCGAAGCCTTGGCTAAGGTTAGTGCATAAATATATTCGGAATTAATTTTGCGAGTCGATAATTCACCTCTTCAAATATCTTCTGGTCCTGGTGTAAGAATTGCTACTAATGTTAAAGCTAGGCAAGATCTTAATTTAGATAGAACCTTCTTGGAAGATGCTTTACATCTGACTTCAGGGACATCGACATCAGAAATCCCATTTAGTACTTTAAGGCAGATTCGGAGCTCATCGGGAATCAGTTATACTACATGGGTAGATTTAAGTAAAAAGGATAGAGAACTCTATCTTAAGCAAGTTGAAGATTTGTTCGCTCAACAATTTCCTGGTATTTATCGAGATGAGTCTGTGAGAAAAATGTTGGATATGAGTATTAGAGGTTCAGAACTTATGAGTCCAGCGATTATTGCTATTGATGAAGCTGAAAAAAAAATTGCCGGTGCAATGTTGCCATTTAGACAGTTAGCAGCTCGTGCTCGAGCAGAGAAATCAATCGATCCTCGGGAGTCTCAAACTTATAGGTTAATTGACGCTGGGAAATTCCCATTTAAAGATCCGGATACAAGTACAGACTTTGAAAACAGTTCCATATATATTCCAGCCGGGATTTGTAGAGATGATGATTATGCCGGCAGGGGGATCCCTGAAAAGTTGTATAAGGCTGGAATAGAATGTCTGCGGGAAGGGGTTTATGCAAATAAGGTTAAATATATCGCTACTAGTCATAATTTAGGTGATCCAGCCGCTGTGAAATTACATGATAAGGTTGGTTTTGCTGCTGAGTTTAGGAAAGATGATACCTTTTGCTATTCAAATCATAATGACGGCAAAATAGATAAAGCTATGAGATTTATGGCGCTTTAGAGTTAGAATATTCTTTATGAAACCCCGCACACTTTATGCATCGTATGGCACAGCCCTAATAATTCTTGGGATTGTTGGCTTCTTTCTGACTCATGCTAAATCGGCTCTTATAAGTGGCTTGGTTAGCGGCATTCTTATGATCTTGATGAGTTTATTAGTAGGCAGATTTAACGCTGCTAAATTAATTGCTAAGATTTTGAACACCTTATTTTTGGGAGCTTTTGCTTGGAGATCCACTCTAGCAATGAATGCAGTTGCTGCAGGCGACAGTGAAAAATTAATTCCTGCGATTTTAATTTCTTTAATGGCGTTAATTAGCGTTGCGGCATTGACTATTAGTATTCTTAAGCCGCCGCTTCCAAATCCTTCGTAAAATCCCAGGCTGTTCTAACCTCAGCATAAGTGCGTGATTGACTTCTGTCTCCACCATAGACAAGCATTTTACCGTAAGCTAAATCAGGATGAAGTTTCTCAAAATATATTAGATTATCAAACAGTTTATTAGAGACCGTTTCAGCAGATTTAATTTCAATTGGTAAGAGATGATGTGCAACTCTGAATAGTAGATCTACTTCTTTCGATCTATCACGATAGAAGTTTAAATTATTATCACGACCCTGATTAAATCTAAATTTCAACGCTTCTATCACAATCAGGTTTTCAAATAAATTACCTCTTAATGGATGATTAGCTATATGAGTACTTGATTCTATATCTAATAAGTAACTTGCTAGTCCAACATCCATAAAATATAGTTTTGGAGATTTAATTAAGCGCTTGCCAATGTTTTCGTGATAAGGCTGTAGTAGGAAAATAATGTAACTAGTTTCTAGTATACTTAACCAGGATTTGATAGTGCTTGCTGATACTCCTAGATCTCCAGCTAAACTGTCATAAACCAATAGCTGACCGGTTCTTGCGGCACATAGCTGCATAAATTTTCTGAATAATGTGATGTCATGAATATTAGTTAAATCTCTTAAATCGCGTTCTACGTAGGTCTTAATATAGTCTCTATAAAATGTTGTTGGATTAATATTACGATCATATATGCTTGGATAAAATCCATGATAAATAATTTCATCGTAATTCTTCTCGTGTTGTTTTAAAAAGTCTTTTAATTGTTTCTTTTTTCTATTCTTATCAAATTCTTGTAAACTCAATGGTAATAAATTCACTAATCCTACTCTGCCTGAGAGTGATTGACTAATATTTTTCATCAATAGAAATTGTTGACTGCCAGTTAGTACAAACATGGACATAAGTTTTTTATCGTCTACTAATACTTGAATGTAAGAGAAAAGACTTGGTACATGTTGAGCTTCATCGATAATTGCTCCTTGAGGGAATTGTTGTAGAAATTTCTTGGGATCTTCTTCAGCTTGCTCACGTAATTCTAAATCTTCTAAATTTACATAGGGCTTCCCTTTAAAAAGTTCTTTGGAGAGTATAGTTTTACCTGATTGTCGAGGGCCGGTAATAGCAATAATGGGATATTTATCCTTTAAATAGTTTACGTAAGCTTCTATTTCTCGTGAAATCATAAATAAGGTTTTATAAGTATATTTTACCACAATTTCTGCCAAATCCACGATTTAATTGCGGATTTGGCAGAAATTGACCTAATTCTTCCACTTAATTGAACAGCCCGCTGATGGCTTAGTTTCAAAACTCACTTTATCTGCTGTTTTTAAGTCATTGATTGCTTTTTCTAAGTCTTCGAAACGGTCATGGTAGACCAGGCTATAACCGTCTTCCTGAGGAGCGCCAGAGGCGCGACGTAAGGATCTTTTATAAACGAAAATATCAGGCGTGCAAACTGCTCCAAAGCGGCGCGCAATCTCTTGGCTTTCGTCAAACAAGTAAGGGAAGCTAAAACGATGATCCTGAGCGAATTTCACCATATTGTCAGGACTATCTTGCTTGCGGTAATCGGGGTCATTAGCCGAGATAGCAACCCAACTTACATGATCCTGAGTCTTAGCAGCTAGTTTAGAAAACTCATCTATGATGCGCACTACGTAAGGGCAATGATTACAAATGAAAGCGATCACAGCTATATCATGTTGAAGATCTTTATTAGATATATTGCGCTTGCTCACTACGTCTGGTAAAACGAACCCTGGCAGAGCCTTTCCGTATTCTAATCCATGAGATTCAAGTAGTACCATATTATATAAGCGTAAATAGACTGAAGAAAATTTTGATGAAGACTAGAATCAAAATTAATAACGGTAGTAGATAAATCAACAGAGCCCTTACTTTAGTAATCTGACAGCTGCTAGAAATGGCTATGAGATTGAGATTGAAAGTCCAGATGACAACAATCAATTTAAAAAATCCACCTAGTATAAAATTTGCGCCGCTAACTATATCTATAGGTGCAAGAAACATTAATGGTGAATTAGCAAACGCCAGCATAACCATGAAACGCGGATAGTCACTGACTCTTAGCTTGAAAATAAAAGCCATAATGAATATGAAGGTAGAAGCGATAAACCAAGAGCTGAAATAGCTTATGACGCCAAAGCTTGAAGGCTCTTCATTAATCATTGCTACCAGCACTAGCACCAGCAGTCCTTGTAGTATAAGGCTCGGGCTATAATTAGTGTTCAGCTGCTTGAAGGTAGCATCTGGTCTGAAAAGTACTCCATAAATATTTTGGAAAAGAAGCATACATTAATTATAGACATTGGTAACTCTAGAGTGAAGTTTTATTTAGCTGCTGAAACTAAATATGATCTAGAGAGCGTTTATGCAGAACTTCCCCCGGATAAGGACCATATAATTGATTGTTTCATTGCTGCTTCGCAACCTTCGTTAGCTGAGGAAACCTTGTTAAGGATTAAAAATCCTCCCCCGCATATAAAATTCTCTCAAGTATCAGTGTTTAAAGCTGAAGACTCAACCCTTAAAAACACTTATAAAGGTTTGGGTGCTGATCGTATTGCTAAGCTTGAAGGAGCTTTAAAGATGTTCTCTGGTCAGAATATAATGCTTATGGATTTTGGTACGGCTACTACTTTGAATCTTGTTACTAAGGATGCTGTCTTTAGAGGTGGATTTATCAATCTTGGTCTAGAAGCAAGTTTGCGGGCTATTGCTAAACAGTTAGAGGGGTTTGAAGATTATAGTAAAAGCGATTGGTTTAAGCGTTTAATTGCAGGTGAAGCAATCGATGAAATTTTCCCCGAGGAATCTACTGCAAAGGCTGTGGTAGAAGGTGTTTATAGAGAGCACTTGGCGTTGATTGAATATTATAAGAATTATGCTTCTAAGAAATTTTCTGGAGAGAAGTTTGTTAGTGTTTGTACTGGCGGGAATGCTGGCGTTTTTAGTTCTGAGTTTGATAAGCACGTTCAAAGTAAAGAGTTACTCAACGTTGTTGTTAGTCATTTAGAGATCACAAGTCCGTCATCCTGAGGAGCCCGAAGGGCGACGTGAGGATCTCATCGTCATCAAAGAGATCCTTACGGTCGAGCTTCGCTCTCCCTCAGGATGACATTATTACAACGGTTTAAATCCCAGAATTGTCTCAGCCTGAGGCTCTGACCAAAGTAAAAATCTATCATTCCCTTCTAAATCTTTATAGAAATTTGCTCCAGGGAAAATATTTTCTAACTTAGGGCGCTGTCCTTGACCAAATTCAAATACCATAAACCCATTTTCTTTTAAAAGACTTAGACCCTGCTCCTTGATTTGTTTATAAGGAAATCCAGTGAGTGCGTGTTTAGGCTCGTGCTTCACTTCAGGTTCTAACTTAGAGTAATCTTCTTCTGATACATAAGGAGGATTAGAGACGATGATATCGAAATAAGGTGGAGCGCCTTTCATGACCGGGATAGCGACTGGTGAACTAGAGAGGTTTAGAAAGGGATCTAAGTAGTCGCCCATAATTAATTCTATATCAGTGTTGTATCTGCGGGCATTGATGGAAGCCACACTGAGAGCGGCTTTGGAGATATCAGAGGCGTAGATCTTAGCAGCAGGTAGAGCAAGCTTAAGACTAATAGCTATGCAACCTGAGCCTGTGCCGATATCTAAAATAGTTGGCTGGTGAATTTTACGTTGTTTGATTTCTTCTAGGATCAGGTCTATGAGCAGCTCAGTCTCAGGACGCGGAATCAACACATCTGAGTTGACGAAGAACTTCAGATCTTTAAAAGGAGCTTCTTCTAGTAAATAAGCTAGAGGAATTCTTTCTTGATTGCGCTTGTCGCGTATCGAATAAATTTTCGCTAATTGGCTTTTAGTGATGTGCAGTTCGGATTCAGAGATCAACTCTGAAGGGCTGATATTGAGCACATATTCAAGAATTATCCGCGCCTCTGCCTCTGGCTCGGCTATTTTGAGACTGGATTTAAGTTCTTGATAAATATTTTTTAGCGTTGAAGCCACTAGTTAAATAGTAGAGGGTTGGGGTGATACTTAATTCTGTATTAAAAAAGCTTAATATATAGTAGTTTTGCACTATTATGAGGATTTAGGATAAGAAGTATCAAAAATCATCAAGATAGGTATTGACAGGTTGGTGTTTTTTTGATAGGATTAATTATATGACAAAGGTAAGATCCCAAAGTGCGGTTAATCATTTCCCAACTAATAGTAATGCTTCTAGAGTTTCAAGGGGTGTGGTGCTATCTCGAGGTGGAAGGCAGTATGAATTTACTCCATCATCGTTTAGTAGTACAATGAAGGCAGCAGAGTTGCATCGTATTACTCCGGTTCCTGCAACTAGAGATCATGGTTCTTCAATATTTACTTCTTTATATTCTCGTTTGAGTTCTTTGGTTTCTTATATGCAAATGACTAATAGTAGTCAACCTTTAAATTTATTAAATCGAGATTACATAGGAATTTTAGGGGATTTAAAAACAGCATTATCGCCACATCAAATCAACAGATTGAAAAATGAATTAGATAGATCTTCGCATGCTGTTGATAAGAATTCTAATTTAGCTAAGCTTATTAATTCAATGGAAATGTTATTTAAGTTAGAAAACTTAGCTGATGATAATAAAGTTTCTTCTTCATCACAAAAGCTTGAGTTTATGGTTAAAGTAGGTACTTGTCGTGATAGAGCGGGATTAGTTTTCAGAGAGTTAGTAAAGGCAGGGTATGGTAATGTATTACAACAACTTACTACGAGTCATTCTGATTCTGTACGAAATTTGATCAGAAAGGCAAATGAACTAAGTGAAGAGAGCCCATCACGCCGGGTAACAGTGGCTGCTAACCCGGTTGAAGTAGCTTAATTTTTTGTATAGTTCTTTTCAGTAAAAGTTTCACTTTCGATGATTAATGGGGGGGGAGGGAAAGGTTAATCGTCATCCTGAGGAGCACCGAAGGTGCGACGTAAGGATCTCTTAGAATAAGGATTGATACAAGTCTTTCCATTCAGGATTTAGTGTTTCTATAAGTTGTATTTTTTTATATCGTTTGTAGTGTTTAATTTGTTTTTCTCTAGTAATAGCTGCAAGTATTTCTTCAAATGATTCATAATAAACGAGTGACTTACATTGATATTTAGATGTAAACCCCTGAATCAAGTTATTTTTGTGTTCATAGATTCTTCTTATTAAATTCGACGTAACTCCCGTGTAAAGAACGTTTCGATATTTGTTTGCCATAATATAAATGAAAGATTGTTGCATGATGAGATCCTTACGTCGCCCTACGGGCTCCTCAGGATGACGGGTGTTCACCTTCCATACCTCCCCCAATCCACGCTCCTGAACTGCATTGCTTCAGCGAGATGTTCTAGTTTGATATAAGGTGCTTGGTCTAGATTTGCTATGCTGCGGGCGACGCGCAGAATTTTTTGGTGGGAGCGCGCGGAGAGTTCGAGGTTAATTACCGCGTTATCCATAAACTCTAATTCTTCTTTAGCTAAACTTAGTCCTTGCGCTTCACTAACTGCAAATGCTCGCGCTTTAATTACCCTGGATTTAATTTGCTCGCTAAGGCTTTCATTGACTGGCTTTGATTGCTTGACTCTGTTTGTTTGCTGGCGTGTTAATAGTTTGATCTCATCTTGATTTAAGCGTGCTAGTTCAATATGCAAATCTATTCTATCTAGTAATGGACCAGATAGCTTTCCTAAATAATTACTAATTTGTCCAGGATGACAAACGCAACTTTTAATGCTGTCTCCTAGATAGCCGCAGGGACAAGGGTTACAAGCGGCTATCATAATAAAATTAGCTGGGAATCTTAGGGTTTGTTTGATGCGATTGATGGTGATAGCTTTCTCTTCTAGAATTTGTCTGAGCATTTCTATAGTGTGTCTATTAAACTCAGGTAACTCATCTAAGAACAGTACTCCATTATGCGCCAGGCTCACTTCACCAGGTTTAATACTAGAGCCGCCTCCGACTAAAGCAATATTACTGGCGCTATGATGTGGCGCGCGCAAGGGAGGCTGCAACATCAAGTCGTCTTGTAGTTGTCCACTAACGCTATAAATTTTGGTTACTTCAAGTGCTTGATCAAAATTCAAACACGGTAATAACTCTCTGAAGCGCTGTGCTAGCATGGATTTGCCGCAACCTGGAGGTCCTATCATTAATAGATGATGACCTCCTGCTGCTGCGATTTCTAGTCCGCGCTTAGCAAGTGCTTGTCCTATGACATCATCTAAATTTAGTTTCGATTCTGCTTTATGGTATTGAAGTATTTTGTGGCTATCAAGCTCTACTACTTTGTATTGGTCTACTACTGCTTGTTTAGCTGCTTTCAGATCGGGATCTGCTATATCATCTAGTAAACTTGATAAGGCTTCTATTAATGCTTGCAAGTCATTAAGATTATTTACTGCGTAGATTTGAGAATTGAAGTCACTTGCCAGGCTAACCAGACTAGCTTCTTGTCGGTTGAGTTTAGGTACTATGATATGTTTGATTTTATGTTGCTGTGCTTCTAGTGCCAGAGGAAGCAATCCTAGTATGGGTTTGATCTCGCCAGTTAGTGATAGTTCTCCAAAAAAACAAAACTCTTCAAGAAATTTAGGCTTAGTTTCTATATAGCCATAATTCACCATCAAGCCAGCTGCGATGCTCAAATCAAAATGTGTTCCTTCTTTGCGTAAATGCGCTGGATAGAGATTAACTAATATTTTTCCTGGTGCTAAATCAAACTCGCAACTTCTCAGTGCGATGCTGACTCTATCCCGAGCTTCGTTAATTGACTTACTAACCAGTCCGACTATTGTGAAACCGGGAATACCTTCGCTGGTATCTATCTCCACGCCAATAAGCTGCGCGTTAATACCCTCAAGCGTTGCTGAGTAGGTTTTGGTGTACATGATTTGTATTTTTAGAAATTAGGACTCGATAGATCTATTATTCGTCTCGATAAAATTAACTCGATCTTTGGGAGTTCTCCAAGCCCATGCAAGCCAAATAAAAGGAAAGATTCCAAATACATATGCTTTCCAGTATAGGCACTGTTCTTGAATAAAATTAACTATGTTTTGAAGCATTTTCTTCGTCCCTTTTCTTCATTATACGATGACTATTGTTTAAATACCAAATTCCGAGTAATCCCATAATAATTTCTATGAACACAAGGTCGTCTATTATAAAATTACCTCTTTGGAAAGAATCTAATATATCTAAGGCACTAGGTGTACAGCATACTGTCCCAAAAAAGAACTGTGCTTTGCCTTAAATTCATCAGACTCACTGTAGATGTATTTCATTACTAATAGTTTTATCAATCTTAGTCTAGAATTGAAAGGGGTCAAAAGTCCTCTGGTTCTATTTCGTGAAACCCAATATCCATAAGGGTTTTAGTCTTAAGGTTAAGGAATCTTGTTTAGGATCGTTTTCTCAAGAGGGTCGTTTGCTAGTTAAACAGCGGAAAACCCAGCTAATATGCTAGAATGCTTTCTTTGGAATATAACAATGGCAAACGTAGTAATAGTAGGATCGCAGTGGGGAGATGAAGGCAAGGCAAAGATAGTCGATCTTCTTTCACGTAACGCAGACTATATAGTGCGTTATCAGGGTGGCTCAAATGCTGGTCACACAGTAAGCGCGAATGGTAAGAAGTATAAATTTCATTTGATTCCTTCTGGAATTTTAAATCAAGGCACTATTTGTATGGTGGGACCTGGCACGGTGATTGATCCTAAGGTTATTCTGCGTGAGATGGGTGAACTTAAAGATCAAGGTATTGATATAAGTTTCTTGCAAATTAGTGCTTCTGCACACGTGACTCTGCCGTATCACTTGCTTATAGACAAGGCTCAGGAAGATATGCGCGGTTCGCGTAAGATCGGTACTACTTGTCGTGGTATTGGACCTACTTACGCTGATAAATCTGCTCGTAGTGGTTTGCGTATGTGCGATTTGATTGAGCCTGATGAGTTGCTCAATAAACTTAAAGTACTTATTCCTGAGAAAAATATTTTATTAGAGAGATTGTATGGGTTAGAGCCACTTACTATAGAAGCTGTTTATAGAGAGTATTTGGAGTACGGTAAGCAATTAGCTCCGCATGTTTTTGATACTGCTGCGATTATTTGGCAAGCTAATAAAGAACGTAAGAATATTTTATTTGAAGGTGCTCAAGGTACTTTACTTGATTTGGATCATGGTACATATCCTTATGTGACTAGCTCAAACCCAGTTGCTGGCGGTGCTTGCGTGGGTTCTGGAGTGGGACCAAACTTCATCGATAGAGTTATCGGTGTTGGTAAAGCTTATACAACTCGTGTTGGTGAAGGACCATTCCCTACTGAAGTCGCTGGTACTTCTGCTAAGATACTTCGCGCTGAAGGTACTGCTTGGGAAGAGATAGGTACTACTACTGGTAGAGCGCGTCGCGTGGGTTGGTTTGACGCGGTGTTAATGCGTTACGCTATCCGTATCAATGGTATGGATTGTCTTGCCCTCACCAAGCTAGATGTATTAGATGATGTAGAAGAGTTATATGTTTGTACTGAGTATAAGGATATTCGTACTGGTGAAGTTTATTCTGACTTGCCTGCGAAGTCTAATTTCCTTAAATATGTTGAGCCAATTTACGAGAAATTAGAACCTTGGAAAGATGAAGGCAAGAGATCTACTGACGCTAGAGAGTTTAATGAACTTCCTCAAGGTGCAATTAACTACGTGCGTTACTTAGAAAAGATTCTTGGTATCCCAATCACTATCGTTAGTGTAGGACCTAGCCGTGAGCAAACTATTCTTATTGAAGATCCAATACATGGACCAAGACGTGTGCTTGAGAGGGTTTAAATTATTTGCTGAGTCACACTAAGCTCAGGAATCCTTTGAATGATTTCTACTGAGTAGTTCATCATGAAACGCACTATCCATGGACCAGCGAAGAAGTAACTAACGATAAGGATGATGAGTTTTGGCACAAAGGTTAATGTCTGTTCATTGATCTGCGTTACTGCTTGAAACAAACTGATAAGAATACCGCCTATTAGAGCTGGCACTAGTATTGGGATTGAAACCACTGCTGCCGCAAGCAAGGCTTGATTTGAGATATCGATAAATTGCGCTTGATCCATTTATTACCTCACGAAGCCCTGAACCAGTCCCTGACTGAGAATCGCCCAACCATCTATCAGTACGAAAAGTATCACCTTAAATGGTAAGGCTACTGTGGTTGGTGGCAAGAACATCAAACCCACTGATACTAAGGCACTTGCCACAATCATATCTATAATGAGAAACGGCAAGAACAGCATAAACCCAATCTGGAAGGACTTCTTCAGTTCACTGAGCATGAAAGCCATGACCACTAAGTGATTAGGAACTTCGTTAATCTCTTTTGGTTGCTCTATTTCAGCGGTCTGTATCGCTAGCTTCAACTCCGTTTCACCAGTTTGTTTGAGCATGAATTCTCTGAGAGGCGAGAATGATTTCTCGAAAAAAGCCTTTTCGTCTATTTGTTGATTCATGAATGGCTGTAAGGCTTCGGTGTTAATGCGATCAAAAGTTGGTTGCATCACCATAAAAGTAAGTATCAATGAAAGCCCGATCAATACTTGGGTTGGTGGCAATTGTCCAATACCCATCGCCGTGCGCAACATACTAAATACGATAATGAATCTCACAAAGCTAGTAGTCATCAGTAGTATAGAAGGCGCGATAGAAAGTATGGTAAGTAAAATTAATAGCTGCACACCGACAGCGACGCCACGAGAATCTTCTCCTAGATTAAGAGAGATGCCGGGGGCTGCTTGGGCTGCTTGAGGGATCAATAGAGCGAAAGTGATGAAAGCCCATATAAAAAACGATTTTATTCTGCAAGAAGAGATTGCTTCGTCGCTGCGCTCCTCGCAATGACTTGTTAAACTTTGAGCTTTTGTATTTAGTGCTAATCTATGCATAGTGCGCCTTAGAATTAGACGTGTATTAATTAGATATAGTTTCTGTGCTTAAAAAACGTATACTTATTTATAGAATTGGTGCTATTGGCGATGTAGTACATACATTACCTTTCATTAAACTGTTGCGCGTGCGTGAGCCGCAGGCAAGTATTGAATATATAGTGGGTTCGCCGCCGCTTGTTGAACTTTTACAAAGCTGTACTGACTATATAGATAAAGTTTGGCTGGTAAATAAAAAAACTTTAGCGAAGGATCTGAAAGCCCTTGCTTCTGTGAGTCCTATTGATGAATTTATATTTTTGCATTCAGGGTGGTGGAAAGCTTATTGGTTAAATTTTGTGGCTGTGAAAGCGAAACAAGTTTATGTCTATAAGCGTGATGATAGTTTAACTGCGGTTGCCAATTATGTAATTACGTACTGTCCTGAGATGAAGCTTGATCTTGCGGGTAATGCTTTGGCTCAATTGGAGTGGCAAACCTTATTTGCGCCGATAAGTAAAAATAATGTTCCTGGCTCTAAATCAAGGGTTTTTGAGCTTTTAGGTTTAGAACCCGGGCAAACCTATATCTCTATAGTTCCAGGAGTCGGGCATTTACGTCCTCATAGGGCTTATCCTTTAGAACGTTGGCTTGAGTTTATAGAAAAACACAAGGATAAGAATATTATTTTGTTGGGTGGTCCTGATGAAGCGGAGCTAAGTGAGCAAATTAATACCTGGCTTGCAAGTAGACCCAGCTTAAAAGTGCAGAATCTCATCGGCAAAACTTCTTTAGTGGATCTAGTAACTATACTTAGTCAAGCTGAACATTTGTATTCAGCTGACACTGGTATCTTACATATAGGAGCTGCTGCGGGAGTGGCTTTGACGGCTTTATTCTCTATTACCTCTCCTAAGCGTTTTGGTCCTTTTAGTCCTAAGGCTAAGATACTCCAAGCTCCGAATTGTAGTTGTAATGCTAGTACTACCAATAGACCTAAGCATTGTCTGAGCGCGCAGCTTAATTATGCCTCTTGTATGCAGGGTATTGACTTAGTTTGAAGACTATGAACTTATTGCAATTAATTCTCAATAAGCATGCTAGAATTAGCACTGCATGCCGGACTCCTTTACCAATATTGAAGACAAAACCGAAGAACTCCTGAAAAACTTACGTAGTCAGGGTTATAGAGTGACACCACAGCGTGAAATAGTGATTCGTATTTTTCAGGAAGCGGGTGATAAGCACCTTAGCGCGGAAGATGTATTTGAGATTTTACAGAAGAAGAATGAAGATGTTTCTTTGGCTACCACCTATAGAACTTTGCGTATGTTGGTGAAGATGAACATTCTACGCGAGCTGGATTTCGCTGAATCGCATAAGCATTATGAATTAATAGATGCAGACTCACCTCCGCATCATCATATTATTTGTTTGAACTGTAATAAAACTATTGAGTTTGAAGATGAGATGGTTAATGAGCTAGGTAAGCGCATTGCTGAGAAATATGGGGTAGAGATTGTTGATATGCAATTTCAAATTTTTGCTAATTGTCCTGATACCGTCGATTCTGATGATGGACGAAGACATAGACAATAATTTTTAGGGGTTTCTAGTTATTGCAAGCTGGAATCTGTATTGCTATTATCTTATGGCGATGCAAGTTTTTAGAATCCTCGTTTGTTTTTATCTATTAGTTTTTAATTCGACAGCTTTTGCTATTCAGAATCATCGGTCAAGTTTTTTAGTGAAGCTTGATAAGGCTGACTATAACTTGGACTTGAAAACCAATGCGAGTTTGGATTTTGAATTATTTTCCTTGCGTTACTTAAATCAAGCAGCGAGTGTCATGAAAGCTAATCTTTATGAACTGAAGTCTGGAGAAAAAATATACACATCATCAGTAAGTCTTAAGCTTAATCCTAAATCTAAAAAAGCCTATTTATCGTTGAGCCCAGGTTACTTTGAAACTGATACTAAGGATTTTGTTCTTGATTTGCTTGATGAGCATAATAATGTTTTGAAGACTTTTGATTTTACGGTACAGGCTTCAAACCTTGATCAGCAACCACTTCCAGCTGAAGTGGTGAATCAATCTGATTCTTCTGAACTTTTAGAGGATTTATTTGCAAATAGATTAGTGTTTGAAATGCGCAAACAGAAGAACTCAAATGTAACCGTTACTAAGGGTGATAATGATACCTATAAAGTTACTCTTCCAGTGTTGAAGTCTAAATCCAAATCAGTAGTGCCATCTAGAATTGCTGCCATTCAGCGTGAAGCTATCCTTGATCAGAAGATTCAAACGGCAATTGATTCAGTTCTTGGTGCTCGTGCTAATAACGAAAGAAAGTTTGTTACAACTGGTGCTTCTGGCTTCTCCGATGTCATAGTCCCTGTTGCTTTAGTCGCAGGTCAAGCTGAGATTGCAAAAATAGTTCAAGGTGGTTCTGTTAATAACAGTGCAATTGATAATGCAGTTATAACGAATAGTCGTTTGAACGATGTGGTAATTCGTAACTTAACTCTTAATGGCACTAGTTCATTTGCTGGTCCTATTAGTTTTGTTGATCAAGGGCAGATTAATAGTGACTTGAAGGTTAATGGAAAAATAATTGCAAATTTTTTTAACGGAGATGCTTCGCAGTTAAAGAATATTCCAGCTGCAGGAGTAGTAGGTAAGGTAGCAAGTGCAGCGAGCGCTGATACTGCGACGAATGCAACGAACGCAACGAATGCGACGAATGCAACAAATCTAACTGGTAGCGGTGTTGTGAGCGGTACTCATGATGTAACAGGTACAGTGAGTTTTTCTACAGGTGCTTTGCAAAACGCGAAGTTTGCAAATGCAGTAGTAAGTAATTTAACAGTTGCAGCAGGTTCAAGATTTGCCGGTAATGGTTCGGGTTTAACTAATATCCCGGCTTCATCTATCATTGGCACTATTCCAACAACGGTAACGAATGTAACTAATGTAACGATAAATAGAAACGTAGTGAATGGAAGTTTGCAGTTTAACAAGAACGGTTCTATATCCGCACCGAATAGTAGTATCCTAGCCAAATCATTTAATGGAAGTTTGTTTAATGGAGATACCTTTATTGGCAAACGCTTTATTGGAGGAGTGTTTAACGGAGATGCATCACAGTTAAAGAATATTCCAGCTGCAGGAGTAGTAGGTAAGGTAGCAAGTGCAGCGAGCGCTGATACTGCGACGAATGCAACGAACGC